>WBZP01000025.1_pt1 | contig 193541 bp, 182 predicted proteins | sample 5204301 | NCBI WGS metagenome assembly WBZP01 (sample SAMN12412401, study PRJNA552823) | activated sludge metagenome | isolation source: activated sludge from nitrification reactor of wastewater treatment plant... | place: USA: Pennsylvania | collected 2017
ATCACAGCACAGTCGGCGATGTCGGGGCGACGCAGCAACACCTGCTCCACCTCGGCCGGATAGACGTTGAACCCACCGCAGATATACATGTCTTTGATCCGGTCGGTGATCCGTAGATTGCCCTCCGGATCGAGGGTGCCGACATCGCCGGTGTGCAGCCACCCGTCGGAGTCGATCGCCTCGGCGGTGGCATCGGGATCGTCGAGATAGCCGAGCATGACAAAGGGCCCGCGGACCAGTAGTTCACCCTCGTCGCCGGGCGTGGCGGCGCCGTCGATCCTCGTCTCCATGCGTGGGATCGCCCGACCACAGGTGCTGGCCACCACCTCGGCTGGCTCATCGCCGCGGCACATCGTGACCACCACAGCCTCGGTCATTCCGAAGGCGGTGAGCACCTGATCGATCGCCAACCCATCAGCGGACCGCATCCGCTCGATCAACACCACCGGAATCGACGCCGCTCCCGTGACCGCCAGTCGCAGCGACGACAGATCGTGGTCGCCACGGTGATCGAGCAATTGCTGGAAAATCGTCGGTGCTCCCGGGAGCACAGTGATCTGCTCGGCCTCGATCAATTCGGCGAGACCAGCCGGATCAAAGGTCGCCAACGGATACAGACATGCTCCGGTGAGCAAACCGACCAGGATCCCGACCTTGTAGCCGAAGGAGTGGAAGAACGGGTTGACCACGGCGTAGCGGTCATCTTGTCGCACTCCACCGATCTCGGCCCAAGCGGCGGCGACGCCGATTGACTGACGGTGCGCACTCATGGCCCCTTTGCTGCGGCCAGTGGTGCCGGAAGTGAACAAGATGTCGGCGACGTGATCAGGTTGGACCGCGCTGGCGCGCGCGTTGGCGGCCGACAAGTCGACGTCGGAGGATGGCCAGTCCGCGATGCTAGCCAGGTCCAGCACCGGGGTGGGATCGCCCGCATGCTGCAGCTCGGCGATCTGCGATCGGCCGAGGAATCCGTCAGCGACCACCACAAGGTGGGCCTCGGTTCGGCACAGAATGTCGGTCACCTCGGCTGCGGTGTAGCGAGAGTTCAGCGGCACCAACACCCCGCCAGCCCAGGTGACGGCGAGCGCTGCCACGACGAACTTGGTGCTGTTGGGTGCCCAGATGCCGACTCGACCCCCGACTGGCAGGCCCGCGGCTACGTAGGCGGCTGCGGTTCGACGTACGTTGTCGAGCAGGTCGGCGAAGGAGAGCGACTGGTCGGCCTCGCGATAGGCCGGGGCGTCGGCATAGTGGTCGACCGCGTGCCGGAGTGCGGCCGGAATCGTCTGCGGAGCGGGGGCGCCCATCGATCTCCCTCCGTCGCGTCACGGACAACCAAACAAGTGCTTGGTAGGCTACCTCATGTGACCGAGTCCAGCGCTGTTGCCGACGAGACGTTCCGCGCCCTCGTTCGCGACTTCTTGCGCGACAGCCTGTCGGGAGACTGGAAGGGTTTGGTCGGTCTGGGGGGACCGGGTCGCGAGCACGAAGCCCACGATGAGCGACTCGCCTGGGATCGGCACCTCGCGGCGCATGGCTGGACCTGCATCGGCTGGCCGGTCGAACACGGCGGCCGTGGTCTGTCCCTGGCGCAGCAGGTGATCTTTCATGAGGAGTACGCCGAGGCGGGCGCGCCCGCCCGGGTCAACCACCTCGGTGAAGAGCTCCTCGGACCCACCCTGATCGCGTTCGGCACACCGGAGCAGCAGCAGCGATTCTTGCCGCCGATCCGAGCAGTGCAGGAGTTGTGGTGTCAGGGCTACAGCGAACCAGGAGCAGGGTCGGACCTGGCCAATGTGGCGACCCGGGCTCGTCTGGATGAGAGCGCCTCCGATTGGGTGATCGACGGACAGAAGGTGTGGACCTCGCTCGCCCATCAGGCGCAGTGGTGCTTTGTGATTGCTCGCACCCAGCCCGGCTCCCAGCGTCACCATGGGCTGTCGTATCTGCTGGTCCCGATGGAGCAACCCGGCATCGAAGTGCGCCCCATCCTTCAGTTGACCGGCACCTCAGAGTTCAACGAGGTCTTCTTCTCCGGTGCCCGCACTGCCGGGGATCTGGTGGTAGGTGCTCCAGGGCAAGGCTGGGCGGTCGCGATGGCAACGTTGGCCTTCGAGCGCGGGGTGTCGACCATCGGCCAACAAGTTGGCTTTCGCCGGGAGTTGGCCCGTCTGGTCGACGTGGCCAAGCGCAACGGCGCCTGGGACGACCTCGTGGTGCGAGACCGGTTGCTGCAGGCGGATGTGGAACTAGAGGTGATTCGCAGCAACGCGCTGCGCATGCTGGCCGATGAGTCCTCCGGGGCCGCCGGACAACCCTCGATCAGCAAGTTGCTCTGGGCCACCTGGCACCGCAAACTCGGCGATCTGGCGATGGAGGTGCTCGGCGTCGACGGACTGGTCTGCGGTGCGGACTATGACCTCGACGAATGGCAACGGCTGTTTCTCTTCACTCGTGCCGACACCATCTACGGCGGATCCAACGAGATCCAGCGCAACATCCTCGCCGAGCGTGTGCTCGGCCTACCTCGAGAGGTGCGTCCAGGTGTCTGAGCAATCCGCTCCGGACTACGTCGCCGGTCACCAACTCCTCGCCGACAAGGTGGTCGTCGTCACTGCGGCAGCCGGTGCCGGGATAGGGGCCGCGGTCGTTCGCCGATGTCTCGAAGAAGGTGCCCGGCTCGTCGTGCTCGGGGATACCCATGAGCGTCGGTTGGCGGAGGCGGTCACCGCTCTGAGTGATGAGTTTGGCCGCGATCGGGTGCGCGGGCAGGTGTGTGATGTCACTGACGAGGCACACGTGCAGGGTCTCTTCGATCTGGCTGGCGAGTTCGACGTGCTGATCAACAACGCCGGCCTCGGTGGCACGGCGTCGATTTTGGACATGACCGACGCCGAGTGGCAGCGGGTGCTGGACATCACGCTGACCGGGACGATGCGCTGCACTCGCGCTGCTGGCAATCGGTTCGTGCAGTGGGGCCGCCCCGGGGTGATCATCAACAACGCTTCAGTGATCGGCTGGCGAGCCCAAGAGGGTCAGGCCCACTACGCCGCCGCCAAGGCAGGCGTCATGGCGCTGACGAGGTGTAGTGCCATGGACTTGGCGCCGCACGGCATCCGAGTCAACGCGGTCTCGCCGAGTCTGGCGATGCATCCCTTCTTGGAGAAGGTGACGAGTCCGAAGTTGCTGGCCGAACTGACTTCCAGGGAGGCCTTCAACCGGGCTGCCCAACCGTGGGAGGTGGCCAACGTGATGGTCTTCTTGGCCAGCGACTATTCGTCGTACCTCACCGGCGAGGTGCTGAGTGTGAGCAGCCAACATGCCTAGTCGTCGCGAGGAACTTCTCGACATCGCCGGTCGGCTCTTTGCCGAGCGCGGCTTTCGCAACACCACGGTGCGCGACATCGCCGATGCGGCCGGCATCCTCAGTGGCTCGCTCTATCACCACTTCGACTCCAAAGAGGCGATGGTCGATGAGTTGCTGGAGAACTTCCAGAGCCGCCTGTTTGTCACGTACGACGAAATCGTGGCCAGCGACCGCAGCCCACGTGCGAAGGTTGAAGCAGTGGTGCGGGCATCCTTCGACGCCATCGATCAGCACCCGGCCGAAGTGGCGATCTTTCAAAATGATGCTGCCTACCTGGCGAGCTTTGAGCGCTTCTCCTACCTCGATCAGCGCAGTGCTCGATTTCGGCGACTGTGGCTGGATCTGCTCAACGAGGGGGTCGCCGCAGGCGATCTGCGCGCTGATTTGGATGTCGAACTGGTCTATCGCTTCATCCGCGACACCGTCTGGGTGGCGGTGCGGTGGTATCACCCGGGCGGAGCGATGACTGCTGCTCAAGTGGCTGATCAATATCTGGCCATCGTCTTTGAAGGGATCGCTCGTGGCTGAGGCCTACATCGTGGACGCCGTCCGAACTCCCGTGGGGCGCAGACGCGGATCACTGGCGTCGATGCACCCAGCCGATTTGGGTGGCACGGTGTTGAGCGCACTGATGACGCGGACCGGGGTGGATCCGGGGGCGATCGATGACGTGATGATGGGCTGCTGCGACACGATCGGCGGTCAAGCCGGTGATGTGGCCCGCACCGCGTGGTTGGTGGCCGGACTGCCCGAGCACGTGCCAGGTGTGACCATCGATCGCCAGTGCGGATCGTCGCAACAGGCAGTGCACTTCGCCGCCCAAGCGGTGTTGTCGGGGACAGCGGACCTGGTCGTGGCCGGGGGACTGCAGAACATGTCAGCGATCCCGATCTCCGCGGCCATGCTGGTTGGGCAGGACTATGGCTTCAGCACCCCGTTCGCGCAGTCGCCTGGGTGGCTGTCGCGGTACGGCGACCAGGAGGTCAGCCAGTTCCGCTCCGCAGAGATGATCGCCGAGAAGTGGGGGATCAGCCGCGAGGACATGGAGTCATTCGCGCTCACTTCACATCAGCGGGCGCGAACTGCGATTGACGAGGGCCGCTTTGCCCACGAGATCGTCCCTGTCGGCGACTTCACCACCGACGAGACGGTGCGCGACACCTCGCTGGCAGCGATGGCTGCGTTGCAGCCGTTGTCTCCGGGCGGACGGATCACCGCTGCTGTGGCCAGCCAGATCAGCGACGCTGCGTCTGCGCTGTTGGTGGCATCGGAGTCTGCAGTCGATACCCATGGTCTGCGTCCTCGAGCGCGCATCCGGCACCTGAGCGTGCGCGCCGATGACCCGGTCTGGATGCTCACCGGGCCGATGAGTGCGACCCAGCATGCCCTGGCCAAGGCCGGCCTCGGTGTCGACGACATCGACTTGTGGGAGTGCAATGAGGCATTTGCTTCCGTCGTACTCGCGTGGGCGAAGGAGTGTCGTATCCCGCTCGACAAGGTCAACGTCAACGGCGGTGGGATCGCGTTGGGGCACCCGATTGGCGCCACGGGAACGCGGATCATGGCGACGCTGCTCAACGAGTTGGAACGCACCGGTGGGCGGCTCGGGCTACAGACCATGTGTGAGGGCGGTGGACAGGCCAACGTGACCATCATCGAACGGTTGTAGATTCGCGCGGTGGAAACACTCGCTGTGCCCCTGTGGCTCGACCTTTTGGCGGTGGGGTTCGGCGCCATGGCGGGCGGTCTGGCTGCGCGCCGGCACGGGCTCGACGTGGTCGGGATGATGTTCCTGGCCGTGATCGGCGGCCTTGGCGGAGCGATTCTCCGCGACCTCCTGCTCCAGGTGCCGCTTCGTGCACTGCACAACCCCTGGCTGTTGCCGGTAACTTTGGTCGGCGGTGTGCTGGTCACCCCGCTGCTGTCGGCGATGGGCACCCGCTACCGACGCGAGTTCGCCTTCGTTGCCATCGACGCGGTGTCCCTGGCGATGTATTCACTGATCGGCGCCGACCGTGCCCGGCTATTCGGGTTGCCGTTCGTGTCGTGTGTTTTCGTCGGTGTGATCGCTGGGGTTGGGGGAGCGGTGCTGCGCGACGTGTTGATCAACCAAGTGCCGGAGAACTTTCAGCCCGGCTCGCTCTACGCGCTGGCCGCGATTCCAGGATGTGTGATCTTCTTGCTGCTTCGCCAGACTGGAGTGCCCTTGGTGGTTTCAGCAGTCGCTTGCGGAGCGTTGATCGCCGGGCTTCGGATTTCTTCGTGGTGGTTCAAGTGGCACTCCGGGCCGTTGGCGAAGTTGTAGGCCCGGTTTGGGCGTTTTGTGAGGTTCAAAGTCACAAGTGAACTTGTGACTTTGGTACTGAACACGGCAGATCTGCCAGGTGAAGTATCAATCTCCCGTGTGAAGTACTCGAGCCGATCTGACCAAGCCGACCCGATCTGACCCGTCAGGCTCGACTGGCTCACGCCACGTAGCCATGTGCACGTCGCAGGCTGCCCGCAGCCTGGCGTACGACGGAATCGACCAATTCCGCACACGTTGGTAGATCGTCAATCACGCCGACCACCTGGCCACTAGCGAGCACCCCCGCCGAGAGGTCCCCGTCGACGAGGCCAGCCTTGAGCAGCATGGGCGTATTTGCAGCAAGTGCCATCTGGGCTAGTGATCGATCGCCTGCTCTCTTCATCCGGATGCCATCACGAACGAACTGGGACCACGACATGCCGCTGTCTTTGCGAAACGCCAGTGCCCGACGTGCTGCTGGGCCAAGACGGCCGATCAGACCGGTGGCTTCAACCTCGTCAACGAGCGCGGTGCGCAGCATTCGGTGCGGCATCCCGTCGACTTTGGCCGTGACCACCGTGTCGGTCAGTGCGGCCCGCAGATAGCGCTGTTTGACGGCATCGGGAACTTTGGATTCGGCTGTGAGCAGGAATCGCGTGCCCATCCCAACCCCGGCCGCCCCGTAGGCCAGAGCGGCCGCCAGACCGCGCCCGTCGAAGAATCCGCCTGCCGCAATCACAGGAATCTCCACTGCGTCCAGCACTGTGGGGAGCAGCAACGTGGTCGGCACTGGGCCGGTGTGGCCGCCCCCCTCCCCGCCTTGGATCATCACCGCGTCCGCGCCCCAAGCAGCCACCTTCTCGGCGTGACGGACGGCTCCAACTGAAGGGATCACGACGATTCCGTGATCCTTGAGTCGCGCAATCAGATCGGCTTTGGGTGCTAGGGCAAAGGACGCCACCTTCACTCCGTGCTGGATCAACAGTTCAATCCGTCGTACGGCGTCACTTGCATCCGCCCTCAGATTCACCCCGAAGGGCTGATCCGTGCGGCGCTTCACTTCCACGATGGCGTGGTCTAGTTCGTCGTACGTCATCGTCGCCGAGGCCAAGATGCCCAGAGCCCCTGCATTGCAACTGGCCGACACTAGACTCGGCCCAGCCACCCAGCCCATGCCGGTCTGCACGATTGGGTGACGGCAGCCGACCAGATCGGTCAGGGGAGTGCGCAACATAGGTGCGGTCACGAGACCGGGACCTCACGGTGACGCAACCCCTTGGGGTCCAGCACTTCATGGATCAGTGCCAACTCAGCGGCACTGGGCTCGCGCGTCTCAGGCACATCGCCGGCCACGTAAATCTCGCACGAGGCGGCCGCGAATACCTCAGCCACACTCACGCCAGGGTGGGTGCTGAGCAACTGAAGGGTGTGGGCTGGGCCGTTGAAGTCGAAGACGCCAAGGTCGGTGATCAGCCGGTGCACGGCGTGGAATCGCGAAGCGGCCACCCCAGCCGCCTCAGCCCGAGACCGCCCCACTCCGGAGACGATGTCGACTTGTTCGACGACCACGCGTGCACTCTGCTTCGGCACCCAATATGACGTCTTGTTGTTGACCGTGTTTCCGGGCGCCCCGCGGACCCCCAAGAGTTGCCGGGTGGGCTGATCCCAGGAGCCGATCGCGGAGATGTTCTGGTTGCCGTGTCGATCGATCTGGGTGGCCCCCATCATCACGTGGCGCTTGCCGTAGGGCACGACCACGTCCAGCACAGTGCGAAAAGGCATCCAGCCCTCGACCACGTCTGCCGTCGTACCCAACGGGGGAGTGCCCTGCAAGATTCGCGCCTCACCGTCGGTGAGCAGCAGTAGCGGATTGGAGGTGGCTTTGGCCAATCTGGCGCCTAGCGTGGGCAGCAGGCCCATGGGGCTGCCCATGATTTCGCCATCGTGGGCGAAGCAGTCGGCGATCGCGACGGCGCAATAGTCGGCGCGGGTGATCGAAGCCATCAGGACTCCTCTGCAAACGCTCGTACGGCGGCCTGGTAGTGCCCCTCGTCGCCACTCAAGAACTGGTCGGTGAAGGCCGCGAAGTCACCCTTCGCAGCGTCCACATAGGCACGCTGGAATCGTTCGTCTCGCCCGTAGTCGGGATCGCAGGAAGTGAAGTGGGCGCCATGAGGGGTGTGGATCACCCCACTCACCATGGTGCGGTTGAGGAGCAGACTTTGCAGAGGTCCGCCTAAGGTCAGCGCCGCGGTATCAACAATTTCTTCTGCGCTCACATAGGCCTGCTCTGCAGCAAGGCAGAACAGATCGTCGAAGTACGGATCCGGGCCCAGGTACTGAGCATTGCCGAAGCAGTCGGCGCGATTCATGTGCACGAGGGCCACATCGAGGTTCAGCGCAGGAACCGCGACCAACTCCTCACCGTCGTCATACGGACTGGTCACGGTGCGCAGGGTCGAGTCGTTGTCCATGACTGCGCTGCCCAGCCCTGCACGGGCTGGTAGGAACGGGAGGCGCTGAGCAGCGGCACGCAGTCCGATCCCAAACATGCCTTCGTCCCACTCCCGGAACTCCGCAGTGGCACCCTGGCGCGCAGCCGAGAAAAGCGGCTCTAGCGGGATGGAGTCGAGCGTGGCAAATGGGTAGGTGACCCGACGTGCCTTGCCTGCCTGCAGGAGCAATCCGACGTCTGGGCCCGCGAAGGACACAATGTCGAGATCGCGCAGATCGCTGCGCAAGATCGCCCGGATCAGGGCCATCGGCTTGCGGCGCGAACCCCACCCGCCAATGCCGATCCGCATACCGCTGCGGAGGCGGGCGACAAACTCGTCGAGGCTTAGTTGTTTGCTGGGCATCGTCATTGCGGCCCGCCCTTCGTCGTACCGGCGAATCGGTCGCGATGTTGGTCGGAGACGCCGGCCAGGTTGAGTTCCATCGTGAATCCCTGCTCGAATCGGTAGGAGCGGTTCACATCCACAGGGTCGATCCCGTTCAGTGCTTCCTTCGCGGCTCTGATCACCCGGGTGTCGTGCTGGGCGATCTCGTTCGCCACCTGCAACGCGGTCTCGTCGAGTCGTTCCCGAGGCACCACCTCAAGCACGCTGCCGTAGTGGGCCAAGGTGCTGGCCGGAATGGTTCGCGCCGTGAAGTAGAGCGTGCGCATCAAGTGCTGCGGCACCAAGCGGGCCATGTGAGTGGCCGCGCCGAGCGCGCCTTGTTTGACCTCGGGTACGCCGAAATAGGCGTCGTCGCTGGCGACAATGCAGTCGGCATTGCCGACCAGCCCAATCCCACCTCCGAGACAGAACCCGTGCACTGCGGCCACCACCGGCACTGCGCACTCATAGACCGCTTTGAAGGCGGCATAGCAGCCCTTGTTGGCACCGATCAGCGCATCGAAACCCTCGGTGTTCTGCATTTGCTTGATATCGACTCCAGCGTTGAATCCGCGACCTTCGGCGCGGAGTACGACGACATGGGTGGCCGGGTCGCGCCCGGCCTCATCAAGGGCAGCGGCCAACTCAAACCAGCCTTCGACCGGGAGTGCATTGACCGGGGGATAGTCCACCGTGATGGTCCGGATGTGATCCTTGTTCAGGACTGAGCTGATCGTCATGGCCTACCTACCTAACGTTTGCTTGGTAGCCTAACCCACATGGCACTGTCACTTGATCTGACTGGGCGCGTAGTTCTGGTCACCGGCGGGCACCGAGGGGTGGGTGCTGGGATCAGTTCGGTGTTTCGCGAAGCTGGGGCCACCGTGGTCACCTGCGGTCGCTCGGCGTTCGAGGGCGGGGACCATCGAATTTGCGACGTACGTGATCCCGAGGCGGCGGCTGGGCTGGTGCGCGAGATTGCCGCGGACCACGGTCGTCTCGACGTACTGGTCAACAACGCTGGGGGAGCGCCCTATGCACTGGCGGCCGATGCTTCAGCCAGATTCCATGCCAAAGTCTTGGACCTGAACCTTGCCGCGCCCCTGGTGTTGATGCAGGCGGCCAATGACGTGATGCAGAAGCAGTCGGACGGTGGATCCATCGTCAACATTTCCTCGGTGTCCGCGCTGCGGCCTTCGCCGGGCACGGCGGCGTACGGCGCCGCTAAAGCGGGGTTGGATTCGTTGACCGCATCGTTGGCCGTCGAGTGGGGTCCGCGAGTGCGGGTCAACTCAATCGATGTGGGCTTGGTGCGCACGGAGCAATCCGATCTGCACTACGGCGGGGAAGACGGGGTTGCGGCTATCGAGCGCACGATTCCGATGCGGCGACTTGCCACGCCTGATGACGTGGGCAACGTCGCGGTGTTCTTGGCCAGTTCGATGGCTGCTTATGTGACGGGGGCACGCATTGAATGTCATGGCGGCGGTGAGCCGCCGCTCTTCCAGCACGTCGTGCAACAGCTGAATGGAGAAGGTCATGAGTGACTTGTTGGCCGGGCGGGTAGCCATCGTGACCGGGGCGGGACGCGGGCTGGGGCGCGCACATGCCCTCGAGTTGGCCCGGCACGGGGCAGCGGTCGTGGTGAATGACTACGGAGTTTCGCTCAGCGGCGAACTGGACGGAGAGTCCCCGGCCGAGCAGGTCGTCGCAGAAATCACCGCCTTCGGTGGCCGCGCGGTCGCCAATGCCGCCGATGTGGCCGACTTTGCCGAGGCCGAGGCGATGGTGGCCCAAGCTGTTGCGGAGTTCGGCGGTCTCGACATTGTGGTCAACAACGCCGGGTTTGTGCGCGATCGAATGCTGGTCAACGCCACCGAAGAGGAGTGGGACGCCGTCATCCGGGTGCACTTGAAGGGTCACTTCGCGCCGCTACGGCACGCGTCGGCGTACTGGCGAGATGAGGCCAAAGCCGGACGGGCCCGTGAGGCGCGGGTGATCAACACCTCCTCCGGAGCCGGTCTGCAGGGGTCGATTGGACAGGCTGCCTACTCAGCCGCCAAAGGGGGGATCGCTTCCTTGACTCTGGTGGCCGCTGCCGAACTGGCCCGCTATGGGGTGTTGGTCAACGCGATTGCGCCTGTGGCTCGCACGCGGATGACCGAGGCTGCCTTCCCAGAGATGATGGCCGGGGTGGAGGGCGGTTTCGATCCGATGGACCCGGCCAACAACTCGCCGGTCGTGGCCTGGTTGGCCTCGGTGGACTGTGACATCACCGGTCGGGTGCTGGAGATCGAGGGCGGCCAGATCTGTCTGGAAGATGGCTGGCGACACGGTGCGCGAGAAGACCTCGGTCGCCGTTGGCAAGCCGGTGAGGTAGGGGCGGCGGTGCGGCGGCTGGTCGGTGGTTCGGCGGCCCCCGAGGTGGTTTATGGGGCTCGATAGGGGATTTCGCTCGCGGGGAACAAAGTCACAAGTGAACTTGTGACTTTGCTACTTCACACGGCAGATCTGCCAGGTGAAGTAGCAATTTGCCGTGTGAAGTGGCAGGTGCGCGGCACTAGGCCGCGCGCCCGAAGAGTGCTCGTCGAAGCCGCTCGGCGGCACGCGCGGGCTCCTGGTCAACGTCATGCCAGACGAACCGAAACATGCCATAGGACGTGATCTCTCGCATCCGATCCTCGCGGCGCTTCTCCTGGAACACCACGTCGCTGGCGGACTCTCCTGGTTTGAGCAGCCGGCCATACTTCACCCGCCCGTCAAACTCACCCAACAATCGACACCCATGCCAGACCATGTCGCTGATCCCCACTAGCACATCGCCGTCGTACACCGGATATTGCAACTCGGGACGAGGGAGGTGGAACCGGTAGCAGAGGAACCGACTCCGGCTCTCACCCACGCTTTGTGCTCCGGGATCCGCGAGTCGCACGACCAGGTTGACGTGACGCATCTGGGGCCAGCGACTCAGTGAATCGTAGGTCTGCCACAGTTCGTCGGGTGTGGCTAGCTTCAGATTCAGCACGCTGTCTGCGCCGACCAGTCCGGCCTCCACGCCGACGAGAGAGGCGGCCTCGATGGCAGCGCGCGCTGGCGTCACCACGATGTGTTCTCCCACATGCACTAGGTCGGAATCATCCAGAGTGCTCACGTGGTGGACCACGCCGGCCTCCTTCCTCGGGCTGCCTCCGTCGAGTCGGGTGACGTGCACTTGATCCAAGGGAGCACCCCACAGCGACGCTCCGTGGGCGAGCATCGCGGTCTGATGAGACAGAGCAACTGTCCCGGGGGTTTGGGCGACCACCGCATGAGCGGTGAGGAGGTGCTGCTTCTCAGGGGTGAGCCCCCTCCAGTACGACGTGAGCGTGTAGGCGCCGGGTCTGATCCGATGCAGGTAGCCGTGTCGCACTCCAGAACCCAGTTGCTGGTCGGTATAGCCCGCATCCAAGAGGTTCGGCCGCAAGGCGAAACCGTGGTGATAGACGAGGTGCGTCAAATAGTCCATGCGGCGAGGGTGCCGAATCTGGGTGTCGGTCGCCGGGGCAGCTGCCAGATCTGTGGATAACCTCCCGGTTACGGTGACCTGTGGAAGCGAAACCCCCCTCAGCGCACTTCACTTCACCTGGAAGATTGATACTTCACGCGGCAGATCTGCCAGGTGAAGTATCAAAGTCACAAGTTCACTTGTGACTTTGTTCCAGGGAAGCGAAATTTCAGACCCGCTCGATGATCGTCCCCGAAGCCTGAGCCCCACCGGCACACATCGACACCAGCGCCGTGGTGGCGTCGCGCCGCTCCAACTCGTGAAGGGCGGTGGTCAGGAGTCGAGTTCCGGTGGAGCCCACCGGGTGACCCAGCGCGATGGCGCCGCCGTTGACGTTGTATTTGTCCTCAGCAACGTCGTGGACCTTGGCCCAACTCATCACCACGCCAGCAAACGCCTCGTTGACCTCACAGATGTCGATGTCTGACATCGTCATCCCGGCATCGCGCAGCACGCGTTCAGTGGCTTGCACCGGACCGTCGAGGTGGAAGTAGGGGTCGGCCCCGACGAGGCAGCTGGCCACGATGCGGGCACGCGGGCCAATCCCCAGTGAGTGGGCTACGTCGGAATCCATGATCAGCAACGCCGAGGCCCCATCGGAGATCTGGGACGACGTGCCAGCGGTATGCACTCCCCCCGGCAGCACTGGATTCAGCGCTGACAGCGCCGCCAACGACGTGTCGCGCAGCCCTTCGTCACCAGTGACTGACCGGGTTTCGCCAGTGGCTTGACCGTCCGCATCAAGCACCGGCGCGCTAACTGGAAGGATCTCGCGCTCGAAGCGGGCCTCGGCTACCGCGGCCGCCGCCTTCTGCTGAGAGGCGAGTCCGAACGCGTCCACCTCGGCGCGAGTGAAACCTCGCGCGGCCACGATCCGATCGGCACCTTCAAATTGGTTGGGCAAGTCGATGGTCCAGTCTGATGGGCGCGGATCTCCCAGCCCGTCAGGAACATTGCCGCCTAGGGGGACTCGGCTCATGGACTCGACTCCGCAGGCGATGCCAACGCCGATCGCACCGGCCGCGACCATGGAGTTGATCAAGTGGGCTGCCTGCTGAGCAGAAGAACATTGCGCATCGATCACCGTGGAGGCGGTGTGGTTCGGCAGGCCGGCATGCATCCAGGCCCGCCGGACCATGTTGTTGGACTGCTCCCCGGCCTGAGTGACGCAACCTCCGATCACCTGGTCCACCAAGGCTGGATCCACTCTGGCGCGGTCAAGGAGGCCGGTCAGCACCTGTCCTAGGAGTACTCCGGGATGCAATGCAGCCAGCCCTCCCCGCCGCCGTCCGATGGGAGATCTAACGGCTTCAACGATGACGGGGGTCCCCATGGTGCCTCCTGGCTCTGGACATTTGGTAGGCCTCTGCTGAAACTAGAACACGTTTCAGTATGCTTCAACCAGTCTGCCGCCTGTGTCCTTGGAGGAAGCACCATGACCGAGATCCTCGACCTGCCTGCTGGTTTCGACCCGACCGATCCGGCCTTGATTCAAGAACGCGTGCCGTTCGAAGAGTTCATGCTCCTGCGCAAGACCGCGCCGGTGTTCTTCGTGGAGCAGACCCCCGAGGCTCGCGCCGGTTTCGGTGACCAGGACCGAGGGTTCTGGGCGGTCACCGCGCACGAGCACGTGGCGACGGTCTCGAAGAACAGCAAGGACTACTCGACCGCAGCTAACGGCGCGATCATCCGCTTCTCTCCGGAGATGACCCGCGACCAGGTCGAGATGCAGGGTGTCATGCTGATCAACCAAGACGGGGATGAGCACTCGCGATTGCGTCGGATCATCTCCCGTGGGTTCACCCCACGTGCCATCGCCACACTCCATGACGCACTTGAAGCTCGCGCCGAATCTATCGTCGAGGAAGCGTTGAAAAGGGGGAGTGGTGACTTTGTCGAAGAGGTGGCCGCAGAGTTGCCACTGCAGGCGATCGCGGATCTGCTCGGCGTGCCTCAGGAGGACCGCGGCAAGCTGTTCACCTGGTCAAACCAGATGCTCTCCTATGACGACCCCGACGTCGAAGGCGACGAAGAGGCCGCATCGATCGAGTTGCTGAACTACTTCATGCCCTTGGCTGAAGACCGCAAGGCCAACCCGCGCGACGACATTGTCACCAAGTTGGTCACTGCGGGGGAGGATGGCGCCGGTCTGACCAGCGACGAGTTCGGCTTCTTCGTCATCTTGCTCACGGTTGCGGGCAACGAGACCACCCGCAACGCGATCACGCACGGCATGATGGCCTTCTTCGACAACCCCGACCAATGGGATTTGTATAAGCGCGAGCGTCCGGCCACGACGTACGACGAAATCATTCGCTGGGCTACCCCGGTCACTGCCTTTCAGCGCACTGCCCTCAATGACATGCAGTTGGGTGAGGTGCAGATCAAGGCGGGCGAACGGGTCGGATTGCTCTATTCCAGCGCCAACAACGACGAGGCAGTCTTCGAATCGCCACGCGAGTTCGACATCACTCGCTCTCCTAACCCGCACCTGGCCTTCGGTGGTCATGGCGCGCACTACTGCATTGGCGCCAACCTGGCGAGGCTAGAGGTCGAGATCATGTTCAACGCGATCGCCGACCGGATGCCTGACATTGCGCCTGATGGGCCAGCAGTGCGCTTGCGCTCAGGGTGGATCAACGGGATCAAGTCGCTGCCGGTTCGCTACGCGTAGGACACACCGGTTCCCTGGTGCTGTCCAAACCCGACGATCGCGTGACTGCGCCCACGACGAAATAGACCGATTCGTCCGTTTGTGGGGGAATCGACTAGCCTTCGTTCGATGACCGCAGCAGATCATCGACGGCATCCGCACACACATTCCGGCCCGATCAATCGGCGCAACCTGATGGTGGGCGCGGCCTGGGCTGTCCCATCTGTGTTGGCCGCGTCGGCCGCCCCGGCGATGGCAGCCTCCACTGTGTGTCCCAATGTTTCGTTTTCGGCACTCTGGGATCCAGGCACCAGCAAGCTCAGCATCTTGCTGAACAACAACGATGCCAACGCCTTGCCAAGTGGTGGAGTGGTCTATGCCACGGTGAGTTCGGACTATGGCCAAAGTGTGACTATGGCGGCAGGCGGTGCGGTCCAAATCGACGGTTCCGACCCGGCGACCTTCTCGCCGACTGCTGCAGCCACAGTTCCGGGACCAGGCTCGGTGCGTTGGCGATTCTTGATGCCCAACCCGATCCCATCCGGCGCCTACGCCAGCCTGATCTTCACCCCGACGGTGCAAGTCGACTGGTATATCCGCCTCATTTTCGGATACCCGGACTGTCCGCCAGTGCAAATGTGCTACAGCGGACTCGGGTTGGTCGGCATGGCACCTGGAACGTACTGCACCCCTCCGGGCCCCTCCTAGACACTGGCTGATCCGGGAAGTTGACCGCCCGGCTCACAGCAGTAGAAGCGACAACACCGACACCAGCACGGTGGCCGGGATCTCCAGCAGGCCGACTTGCTTGGGGCTCCAACCCAGTCGCGGAATCAGCGCCGACCGCACGGCCAGCAGACCGAAAACAAGCCCCAATGGCCAGGCCAGCACAGCAGCCACAACAGCCGCGGCGACGTGGTAGCCCATGCTGATCCACAGGAACGTGCGGTTGCCTCGCTCGCGGATCACCGACTTGACGTAGAACACCGTCCCGGCGAAGTACAACAACTGCACCAACGCCAGCAACCAGGCGCGCTCGGGAGCGCTGCCGAACCCGGCCGCGTAGGCGACCACCGTCATCATGCATGCGCCGCCCACCGTGGCGATGCCGGCCAACAAGTCGCGGTCTCGGCGGCGCGAGGCGGCCCACAACCCCACTCCCAGCGGTACGACGAACCAAGGCGCCCAGGTGATCAAACCGGGGTCGAGTAGCAAGGTGAGCGCGCCAAGCAGCGTCGCTGCGATCGAGTAGGCGCGTACCGGCGGGAACCATTTCGGCCGCCGGTTGGCCTTCAGCCAGAGCGAGATCGCAAAGAAGGCGAAGTAGCCGACAAACCAGAACGCCGTGAGCGGAATCTGCGACCAGGCAAAGCCGCCGCCAAGAATCCCGACCAGCAAGGGCGCAGCGATCATGGCCCAGGCGCCATGCTGGTTCGGTACCCAGCCTGGGCCCCGGCGGGTTCGGGGTTTGGTGGCTGTCGTGGTCATCACCACCACCGTACGACCACGCGCCAGCCAACTACACCGGCGGCTCGGCCCCGACGACCCACATCGCAAAGAACTGCGAGCCGCCGCCGTACGCATGTCCCAACGCCCGCCGCACCCCATCGACCTGGTGCTCACCTGCGCGGCACCGCACCTGCAGAGCCGCTTCGGCAAACCGCAGCAATCCCGAGGCGCCAATGGGATTGGACGACAACACACCGCCAGACATGTTCACCGGCAGCCGACCTGACAGTGCGGTCTCGCCTGCGGCACTCAGTTGCCAGCCCGTCCCCGGTTCGGCGAAGCCGAGATTCTCCAGCCACATGGGTTCGAACCAACTGAACGGCACATAGATCTCGGCGCAGTCGATCTCGCGTAGCGGATCGAGGATTCCGGCGTCGCGCCAAAGCGCGGCCGCCGCAGCTTGCCCCGCTGCCGGGTTCACCTGATCTCGACCGGCAGCCGTCGTGGGTTCTGAGCGCATCGCCGTTGCGTGAATCCATGCCGGGCGGTCGACCCCGGCCGCGGCGGCGGCCGACCCGATCACGACCGCGCAAGCGCCGTCCGAGGACGGACAGGTCTCGTCGTACCGAATCGGGTCCCACAGCATCGGCGATGCCAACACGCTTTCAACAGTGGTGGGTTGCCGCAGGTGCGCATACTGATTGAGTACGGCGTTGCTGCGGTCCTTGGCCGCCACCATCGCCCCCGTGTCGAGCGGGGCGCCGGATCGACGGATGTAGGAACGCACATGCGGGGCGAAATAGCCTCCAGCCCCAGCATGCACGGGCATGACGAAGGGCACGGGCACGCTCAAGGCCCACATGGCGTTGGATTCCGACTGCTTCTCGAAGGCGACCGCCAGCACCCGTTCATGAATCCCGGCTTGAACCAACGAGGCGGCCACAATGGCGGTCGAGCCCCCCACCGAGCCTGCCGTGTGCACCCGAAGCAGCGGTTTGCCCACCGCACCCAAGGACTCCGCCAAATACAACTCCGGCATCATCACGCCCTCGAACAAGTCCGGCGCTTTGCCGATCACTACGGCGTCGATGTCGCTGATCGAGAGTTCGGCATCGATCAGCGCTCGGTCCATCGCCTCGCGGCACAGCCCAGCCATGCTCACATCCAGTCGCTTGGCCCGATGTTCGGTCTGGCCGACTCCGATCACTGCGGCAGGAAGTTTCATCCCTCGGCCCCCATCATGCAGACCAAGTTCTGCTGAAGTGCTGGTCCGCTGGTGGCATGGCCTAGTGCGGTATCTGCTGCACCCGACCAGATCTGTTGCGCCGCCTCGCCGATCCGGATCAAGCCTCCGGCAAACATCGGATTTCCGCTCAACGCTCCGCCAGAAGGGTTGATCTGGGTGTGCTCACCCAAAGAAAACTCCTGCCGCAAGATGAGTTCTTGGTGGCTGAACGGTGCGTGCAATTCGGCTACATCGACGTCTGCGACTCCTGCCGCAGTGGCGGCGCGCCCGGCCGAGGGGGCGAGGGTGAGGTCTCTGCTCGCAAGGCTTTGAGCATCGATCGAATGGGCGATCCCGGTAATCCAGGCTGGCCGCTCACACGCATCCTGGGCTGGGCCACTCGCAGCGAGGACGATGGCCGCGGCCCCATCTGTGACCGGAGCGCAGTCGTGCCGACGCAGCGGGTCGGCGTAGATCGGTTCGGCCAGGAGTTCTTCGACAGAGTGCTGGCCACGCCGGACCGCGTGTGGATTGGTGGTGGCGGCGACTCCGGAACGAGCCACCACCTCGGCCATGTCTTGCTCAGACCAAGCTCCAGACTCCAGACCGATTCTGGCTTGGAGTCCGGCGATGCTGACCGTGTCTGGCCACAGCGGAGTCAGCGTGTAGGGATCTAGCTGCAAAGCCAACGTACGCCGCAGCACCCCCGCGCTTGCCTTGCCGAACCCGTAGACCATCGCCGTGTCGACCTCGCCGGTTTGGATCTTCACCCACGCCTCATACAGAGCCCAGGCCGCATCCATCTCGACATGCGACTCCACGACCGGTGGCAGAGCCCCGATCGCATCGACGGCACTCACGAAACTGAAGGAACGCCCAGCCAGGTAGTCACTGGACCCGGAGCACCAGAAGCCAACGTCGGCCTTAGTCCAGCCGGTCTGGGCGTAGCAGTCAGCGAAGATCGGAACGAGCAGTTCCACACACGTGGGTGACCCGGTGAAACGGGCTAGTTGCCGCTGGGCAAACCCCACCACCGCGACCCGCCTCACAGATGCCTGCTGTAGGACTCGTAGTCGGCGTCGGGCTCGCCGCTGGGCTCGAAGTGGCTGATGTTCTCCATCGACGTGGTCCATTCCTGGCGAGGTCGCCACACGGCCTGCACCCGCATCCCCATCCGCACCTCGTCGGCCGGGATACCGAGCACCAGGTGGAGGAAGGCGATATCGGCGCCGTCGAGCAGAACATAGGCCGACACATAGGGCGGCGCGATTCGCTGGCCAGGGAAGGGCACGTTGACGATGCAGAACGTGGTGACGGTGCCGGTGTCGGGCAGGTGCACCTCCTCCGTGGTCGGCACCCCGTCGACTGGGCAGGCACCGCGCGGCGGCACATAGACCTTGGTGCAGGCCGGGCAGCGCTGGCCAAGGATGCGCCCCTGCGCCAGACCTCGGAAGAACCGTGACTCCTCGACGGATGCGGCGTAGGTGTAGTCCACCTGCACCGGGGTGAGGAGTGGCTCGGTCAGAGTGCTCGGCAATGGCCGGGACCCATGCTTCACCGATTCGCTCACTTCCACAGGTTCGAAGCACTCGATATCGGTGATCGCGCCGATCCTGGCTGGTCGCCAGCGCGCCTTGACTCGCATACCACTGTGGATCTGCTCCGAACCAGCCACATCGACCGCGTGCAGCATCGCTGCGTCGGCGCCGTCCAGAGTGATGAGGGCAAAGGCAAACGGCCGGTCCAAGGGCTGACCCGCGACCGGTTCGCAGACCCACACCCAGGAGGTGACCACGCCCTGATCGGCGACCTCGACGAACTCGCTGGGTGGTTGCGCGCCGTCGTACTCCGGAGGGGGGACGACGACGCCCCGCGAAGTGTGCGCCCCAATCAGTCGGCCCTCGCGCAAACCGGCAAAGAAGACTCCGAGCACCGGACCCACCGAGCGCGTGTAGTCGAAGGAGACCCGCAACGGCGCCGTCAGCGATGACGAGGTGCTCATGTCGGCTGAGTGAAACAGGTTCTAGTCTGATCGGCAACGACAGGACGCCGCCGGAAGTTGTGGGTGAGAGATGAAACTCGGTTTGCAGTTGGGCTACTGGGGAGCAACTCCCCCCGCGGGCGTGGGTGCGCTGGTGCAAGCCGCCGAGGACGCTGGCTTCGACGCGGTGTTCACCGCCGAAGCGTGGGGTTCAGATGCGTTCACGCCACTGGCGTGGTGGGGCCGGGAGACCAACCGCATCAAGTTGGGCACGAGCATCGTGCAGATGTCGGGGCGCAGTCCGGCCAGCATCGCCATGCACGCGCTCACCCTCGATCACTTGAGCAATGGCCGGGTGATCTTGGGAATGGGCGTCAGCGGTCCGCAGGTGGTCGAAGGTTGGTATGGCCAGCCCTTCGCCCGTCCGTTAGCGCGCACCCGCGAAGTGGTCGAGATTGTGCGCAAGGTGCTGGCCCGCGAAGCCCCGGTGACCAACGTTGGCCCGCACTATCCGCTGCCCTACACCGGCCCGGGCAGCACCGGACTTGGCAAACCGCTGAAGCCGATCGTGCATCCATTGCGCGCCGATCTGCCGATCTGGCTGGGTGCGGAAGGACCGAAGAACGTCGCGCAAACCGCCGAGATCGCCGATGGCTGGATCCCGATCTTCTACACGCCCAAGTCGGCCGCGATGTATTCGGAGTGGCTTGACGAAGGATTTGCGCGGCCGGGCGCGCGTCGTACTCGAGCCGACTTTGAAATTGCGGCCACCTGCCACCTCCATGTGAGTGGATCTGCCGAGGAATCCGCCATGGTGCGCGGCGCTCTCAAACCCATGGTCGCGCTCTACATGGGCGGCATGGGGGCACAAGATCAGAACTTCCACAAGGCCGTGTTTGAGCGGATGGGATATGCCGACCTCGCTCAGCGAGTCCAAGATCTCTTCCTCGCCGGTCGCAAAGACGAGGCGGCCGCGTGCATCCCCGACGGCTTGGTCGATGACTTGCACATCATCGGTACCCCGTCGCAGATCCGCGACAAGGTGGCGGCGTGGGCGGACACGGGCGTGACCACTCTTGTGCTCTCCTGTCGCACTCCCGAGGAGGTCGCCCGTGTCGCCGAGGTGATCGGATGAGCCGTGCGCTGGGCAGGTTCTCTGGGCACCTCCTGGCCGAAGCGTTGGCGCGACGTGCTGATCAGGTGGTGGTCGAAACTCTGGCGGGAGGGTCGATCACCGGTGCGGATCTCGCCGACTCAGTCAGTTGCTACGTGCAGGCGTTGGCCGATCGCGGCGTACGACGTGGCACCGGGTTGGCCCTGCTCAGCGGCAACCGTCCTGAAGTGCTGACCTTGATTGGCGCCGGTCAGACCCAGGGCTATCGACGCACTGCCCTGCACCCGCTCGGCTCGGCCGCAGATCACGCCTTCGTGCTCCAAGATGCGCAGATCGACACCTTGATCGTCGATGCACCCTTCGAAGCCCACGGGCAAGACCTCCAGGCACGCGTTCCCGGTCTTCGACAGGTGCTCACCCTTGGCGGCGGGCACGACGACCTAGTCGATCTCGCGGCGTCGTACTCTGCCGAGCCGCTGCAGGCAGTCGACTTGGACCACGACGAAGTTCTCTCGGTCACCTACACGGGCGGCACGACTGGACGCCCTAAGGGTGTGGTCGGCACGGCCTCGAGCCTGGCTGCCATGGCCGAGGTGATGCTGACCCAGTGGGAGTGGCCGCAGCGTCCGCGCTTCTTGATCTGCACTCCGCTATCGCACGCTGGCTCGGCTTTCTTCGGTCCTGTGCTGCAGTCCGATGGAGTCACCGTGGTGGCGCCGCGGTTTGCTCCCGCTGACTTCTTCGAGGCAGTGGCTCGCCACCGAATCACCGCCACCATGCTGGTGCCGTCGATGATCTATGCACTCATGGATCATGCGGACCTCTCGGCGGCCGACCTCAGTTCGCTGGAGACGGTTTTCTATGGCGCAGCCTCGATCGACCCGAAGCGTCTGGCTTCGGCCCTAGCGCAGATGGGGCCGATCTTCGCCCAGTTTTATGGGCAGACCGAATGTCCCATGGTGATCAGCTATCTGAGCAAGGCCGACCATGTCTCCGGGCGGTTGAACAGTTGTGGCCGTCCGACACCGTCTCTGCGCACGTCACTGCGCGATCGTGCTGGCGAGCCCGTCTCCACCGGCGATCCGGGCGAAATCTGGGTGGCCGGACCGGTGGTCGCCGACGGGTATTGGCGGCGGCCAGACGAAACGGCTGCCACCTTCGGGCCCGGTGACTGGTTGCGCACCGGTGACGTGGCCGTCGCCGCCGTCGACGGCTACTGGCGGATTGTGGACCGGGTCAAAGACATGATCGTCACCGGCGGGTTCAACGTGTTTTCTCGCGAGGTTGAAGACGCGTTGTCGCTGGACCAGCGAGTTGCCCAATCAGCGGTGGTGGGGGTGCCGGATCCGCAGTGGGGTGAGGCAGTGACCGCCTTCGTGGTGCTGGCTAGCAACGTCGATTCGACTAACGATCTTGTCGCCGACCTCCAGTCCGTCGTACGACGGGAGAAGGGGGCCGTGCACGTGCCCAAACAGATCCACGTTGTCGATCGGCTACCGCTGACCGGACTCGGCAAAATTGACAAAGTGGCGCTCCGGAAGTCGATCGTGGCGAACGCAGCAGAGGATGAGGCGTAGGCCTGCGCTAGCCGACTACCGGAGGGCTCGCCACTGCTGGCGAGGCTAGTTCGAAGAATTCGCGCACCTCAAACCCGAAACTGCTGGCAATCAGGTTCGACGGGAAGGTGCGCACCCGACTGTTGTAGGCACGCACGTTGCCGTTGTAGAACCTCCGAGCGGCGGCGATCCGATCTTCGGTGTTGGTCAGTTCGGATTGGAGTTGCAAGAAGTTCTGACTGGCCCTGAGGTCGGGATAGGCCTCGACCCTCATCAGCACCTGCTGCAGGGCCGCGGACAACTCGAGTTCGGCCCCAACTCGTGCTTTCGGACTATCTGCCGCGTGCTGCGCGGCCTGCTCACGCGCAGCAACCAACCGGGTCAGCAGCGACTGCTCGTAGGCCGCATAACCCTTCACAGTGTTGACCAGATTCGGAATCAGCTCATGGCGGCGAGTGAGTTCGACGTCGATTCCGTGCCAGGACTCGTCGACCAACTGGCGTTGGCGCACGAACCGGTTGTACATCCCGATCACGATCAGGGTGACCAGCACCCCCGACAGCACCGCGGCCAGGACCAATGGATGCTGCAGAAACCACGACATGATGCGGAAATCTAGCTTGCGCCGAACTGTTGCCACACAAACGGTGGGATCCGGGTGGCGATCCCACTCAAGGCGGCGAGTTTGGCCTCGACCTCTTCGGGGTCGTGTTCGCCCGGGCGAATCGCGACCAAGCCGCCGCCCTCACAGCGCCACGCCATCTCAGGGAACCCGAGGAGATATTCCATCATCTGTGGATGCAGCACGTCGGAGGCGAACTTGCGGTCGTCACACGAGACCGTGAAGGCGCGATTGAACTGCTCGGACTCCAGTTCGATGTCGGTGTTGGTCAGCCGACCCACGATCCGACCGAAAAACCCTTCCGGGGTGACCAGCAGTCTGGGCAAGTCCACGCCGAGGTCGAGGGAGATCACCGAGTAGTAGTGGTGATCGGTCTTGCTGGTGGTGTGTCCTTGTGCGTCCGTCGAGAGGCTGCGGGTCGAGTAGCGGTAGTCGAACGCTACGAACCGACGGTCCTCATAACGACCGGTGATCACATTTGTGGCGCGCTGGTCGAATCCACGACCGAAGGGCAGACCGGAAAAGCGGTCCACCCAAGTGTCATCGCGGGGGAGGTAGGTCCATTCATGTCGCGCCGCGGTCACACTGAGTGCCTCACGTCGCTTCTGCGCCCCGACAGCGCTCCAGATCACCATGCCGACGACGACAGCGAAGGCCAGAAGAAACAAGCCGCCCATCAAGAAGAAGCCACGATCGGTCCCGAGCATGCGGTCAGCCTAGACCGGCACCCTCAGCGTCCTTTGAACTCCGGAGACCGGCGCTCCATGAAGGCCCTGGGCCCCTCCTTCGCGTCCTCGGAGGAGAAGACGGCGATGCCCACGGCGGCGTCCTCTGCCCAACATTCATCCTCATGTCGTCCATCGGCAGCCCGGATGGTCTGCAGCACCGCGCGCACAGCCAACGGACCGTTGGCGGCGATCTGGTGGGCGAGTTCCATGGCCTTGGCTAGCGCCTCCCCATCGGGTACGACGTGTCCCACCAGTCCGATCCGCATCGCCTCGGCAGCATCGATATGGCGGCCGGTGAGCAGGAGATCAGCGGCCACCGTGTAGGGGATCTGGCGAGGCAACCGCACCGCCGAACCACCCAACGGATACAGACCCCACCTCACCTCCGAGACGCCGAATCTGGCCGATTCACCCGCCACCCGGATGTCGGTGGCCTGGAGAATCTCAGTGCCCCCAGCGATCGCTGGACCCTCCACGGCCGCCACGATCGGTTTGCTCACCCGGAATCCTTTCAGCAACGACTTGATCCTCGAGGGGTCGAATTGACCGGCCTCAAATGACTCTGACGGTGCTCGTTGCGTCATCGCTTCCAAATCGGCCCCGGCGCAGAACGCGCCACCCGCACCCGTCAAGACCACCACGCGCACCGAGTCGTCGGACTCGGCGCGGTCCCAGGCTTCGGAGAGCAATCGCATCATCTCGCCCGACAGGGCATTGCGCTTGTCTGGCCGGTTCATGGTCAGCACCAAAACGTGGCCATCTTGTTCGACCATCAGGTGTGGAGAGGCGATCGTGGCGTCGAGGGAGTTCATGAGCAGAACCGTAGGCGAGCGGCCGATCTCAGCCTATGGTGCCCGCATGGCCCTCAACATTGCCGATCTGTTCGAGCACGCCGTCGACGCGGTCCCTGATCGCGAGATCCTCCAAGTGGGCAGTCGGCGAGTGACCTATCGAGAACTCGAGGCCGATGCGAATCGCTTGGCTCACTACCTGCAACAGCGCGGCGTCGGAGCCGGAGCCCACGTAGGGATCTATGCGAAGAACTCCATTGAGCACGTGGTCGCCTTGCTCGCGATCTTCAAGATTCGTGCTGTGGTGATCAACGTCAACTACCGCTACGTCGAGGGGGAGTTGGACTACCTCTTCGACAACTCCGACATGGTCGCCTTGATCCACGAGGCGGGCTACGCGCGGCTCGTGGCCAGCACACTGCCCCGGCATCCGGCGATCCACACCGTGGTGGTGATGCCGGAGACCGAGGTGGTCGAGTTGTCGTCGTACGACGGTGTGTTGTGGGCCGACGCACTCGACGGGCAGAGCCCCGAACGAGACTTTGCCGAGCGCAGTGGCGATGATCGCTACATCGTCTACACCGGTGGCACCACGGGCCAGCCCAAGGGCGTGATCTGGCGTCACGAGGACTTCTGGCGGGTGCTCGGCGGAGGCATCGACTTCATGACTGGTGAGCGACTTGAGGAGTTCTCTCAATCACAGCAGGCGGCCAGCAACACTCCGATGGTCACGTTTCCGCTCTCACCGCTGATGCACGGGGGCGCCCAGGCCGCCTTGCTGATGCACCTCTTTGCTGGCCACCTGACCATCCTGGCCGCGAAGTTCGACCCGGAGCAGGTGTGGCAGACCATCGAACGCGAAGGGGTGCAGTTGATCTTCATGACCGGTGATGCCATGGCGCGCCCACTGATCGAGACCTACGAGGCCGGCAACTACGACGCCAAGTCGCTGGTCGCGGTGGCCAGCAGTGCCGCGATCTTCTCCCGGCCGGTCAAACAACGCTGGATGTCGGCGTTCCCCCACACCTTCTTCACCGACTCCGTGGGCTCGTCCGAGACCGGCTTCCAGGGCACGGGTCTGCAAGATGCCAGCGAACTCCTGGGGGAGGGCTGCATCGTCTCGCTCGGGGTGGAGTCGGTCCTGCTCGACGAGCACAACCAGGTGATGGATCTGGATCAGGTCGGCGCGATTGGCCGCCTAGCCCGTAGTGGAAGTGTTCCGCTGGGCTACTACAAGGATGAGGAGAAGTCGGCGCGGACATTCATCACCGTCGCTGGCACTCGCTACTCGGTGCCCGGTGACTATGCACGAGTTGAGGCTGGCCGCCGGGTCACTCTGCTCGGTCGCGGCTCCAACAGCATCAACACCGGTGGGGAGAAGGTCTACCCCGAAGAGGTCGAAATCGCGCTGAAAGCCCATCCGGATATCTACGACGTACTCGTGGTCGGCGTAGCCGACCCAACGTACGGCGAGACGGTGGCGGCCCTGATTCAGCCGCGAGGGGACCACCGGCCCAGCGTTGAGGAGTTGCGCGAGTTCGGCAGAACCAACCTCAGCGCCTACAAGTTGCCGCGCATGGTCGCCTATGTGGACGAGATTCCGCGCAGCGCAACGGGCAAGGCCAACTACCCGCGAGCCAGACAGTTGGTCACTGGTGAGCAGACAGACGTGACCCGGTGAAGACAGCACTCTGCGAACGGCTCGGCATCGACTACCCGATCGTCGCATTCACCCCGAGCGAGAAGGTCGCGGCCGCGGTCTCCCGAGCCGGTGGGCTGGGGGTGCTCGGCTGCGTGCGGTTCAACGAGGCCGACGAACTTGATGCCGCTTTGACCTGGCTCGACGACAACACCGACGGACGGCCCTATGGCGTCGACGTGGTGATGCCGATGAAGATGCCGACCGAGGGCGCCCACCATGATCTGCACGACCTGATTCCGCCTGAGCACAACAACTTCGTCGAGGAGACGCTCCGCCATCTCGGGGTGCCGCCATTGGCGAGCGCTGAGCAGGACGAAGGGGTGCTCGGCTGGCTCCATTCGGTGGCTCGAACCCATGTCGAGGTCTCCCTGCGGCATCGGCCGACTCTGATCGCCAACGCTCTGGGCGCGCCGCCACGCGATGTGATCACTCAAGCGCATCAGGCGGGCGTCGTAGTGGCGGCATTGGCAGGCACTCCCGCCCACGCGCGCACCCACGTCGCCAACGGGGTCGATCTCGTCGTGGCACAGGGCTACGAAGCCGGGGGCCACACCGGCAGTGTCGCCAGCATGGTGCTGGTCCCGGAGGTGGTGGATGCCGTGGGCGACGACGTGCCTGTGCTGGCCGCAGGTGGAATCGGCTCCGGTCGTCAGATTGCCGCGGCGCTCGCGCTAGGTGCGCAGGGAGTCTGGATGGGTTCGTGGTGGCTGGGCGCGGCCGAATACGACCTGTCCAGGGGTACGGCGGTGCGGAAGGCACTGCTGCAAGCGACCTCATCTGACACGGTTCGCACCCGGATCTATTCAGGCAAGCCGGCCCGGTTGCTGCGCTCGGCCTGGACCGACGCTTGGAGTGCACCGGAGGCTCCGGAAGCACTGCCAATGCCGCTGCAGAATCTTCTGGTCGCCCAAGCCCATGCCCGTCTCAACGCCGGTGACGACCCCCGCACAGTCGCCATGCCCGCTGGTCAGATCGTGGGTCGGATGGACCAGATCCGGCCGACCGCCGAGTTGATCGCCACCCTCGTGGCCGAGTACGACGACGCCGTACGCCGACTCCCGGGGAGGACCCCTTGACGCGTCAGCCTGCGAGTAGCGCCCCGATGCGTCGGGCCTGAAGGGTGGCGCCACCGAGGTCGAACTCGCCGCGTTTGAGTGCGGTGAAATAGCGGTGGGCCTCTCCGTCAAGATCGATGCCAACACCGCCGTGCACGTGCACAGTCGTGTGAGCGACCCGATGTCCGGCATCGGCGGCCCAGAGCGCGGCTATGGCTACTTCAGCCGAGGCGGGCAGGCCGACCTCTAGACGCCAGAGCGCCGACCACACCGTGAGGTCGGCGCCTAACGTGTCGATATAGCCGTCGGCCAGACGTTGTGAGACCGCTTGGAAGGTGCCGATCGGTCGGCCGAACTGTTCGCGAGTTCGGGCATAGGCAGCAGTGAGGCGTTGAGCGCCCTGCAGGCGACCCACCTGTTCTGCACATCGAAGGGCAACCACAACGTCGACCAGTCGGTCCCGAGCGTCGGCGCCACCCAGTCGCGTCGCAGGCGTTTGCGCAAACTCGACCAGCCACACCTGCTCACCATCACCGGTGTGCTGCGCCTGGCGAGTGACTTCCTCCGGGTGGACCAGATAGAGGCCGTCGTCAGCGGTGACGAGCAGCGCAGCAGCACGATCGGCGGCACGGACAAGGGTCTTGAACCCGGTCAGTATGCCGCCTTGAGCCGTCACCTCAGGTCTCTCTGGTAGCGCGTGCAGGGGCTCAGCGATAGCGACGCTCAACTGCGCGGCCCCGGTTGTGGCGGACTCCAGCAACGCTGAGGTGGGGGCAACTTCGGCCAGCACATACGCCGCGGCTAGATGGTCGACCAGCGCGACGGGTGCCACCCGACGACCGGCCTCGGCGGCCACGCGGCCCAGTTCCAGCAGACCAAGCCCGGCGCCACCGTGGCTTTCGGGAACCCCCAGACCCAAAAGTCCGGCCTCACCGAGTGCTGCCCACAACTGCCGATCGTGGCGATCGCCGGTCTGCTCCACAGCTCGGAGTTGCTCGTTGGACGTGTAGCCCGCAAGCACGTCGGCCGCCAGCGTGGCCGCTTCGCGGGCCTCTTCGGAGAAGGTGAAGTCCATGTCTAGCTCCTCTTCGCAGCGGGCAGACCCAGCCCGACGTAGCCGATGATGTCGCGCTGAATCTCGTTGGTTCCGCCACCGAAGGTCATCACCAGCGACGATCGATAGAAGCGTTCGAGCCGCCCCGCTAACACCGCTCCAGCGGAGTCGCCGGTGATCTGGGCGCTCGGACCAACTATTTCCATCAGGCTGCGATAGGCCTCAGTGGCCAGTTCAGAGCCGAACACCTTGGTGGCACTGGCGTCGGCGGGGGAGAGGTCGGTGGCACTGGTGGCCAGTTTGAGGTTGAGCAGGCGCAGCATCTCCGCCCGGGCGTGCACTCTGCCTAGCAGGGCCTGGACCCACTCTGCATCGATCAGCCGTTGGCCGTCTCGGCGGGCTGTCTTCGCCCACTCCACGACCTGCTCGATCGAATGCGTCAGCGGGGCTGCCGAGGTGAGGGCGACGCGTTCATGGTTCAACTGGTTGGTGATCAACGGCCAGCCGCCGTTGAGTTCACTGACCAGGTTGCCTGCAGGGACACGCACGCCGTCGTAGTACGTCGCTGAGGTGCCCACACCGGCCACAGTGTGGACCGGCGTGTAGGAGAACCCAGCAGCATCGGTGGGCACGATCAGAATCGAGATGCCTTTGTGGCGGGGGAGGTCTGGATCAGTCCGCACCGCCAGCCACACATAGTCGGCGTATTGGATCAGCGAGGTCCACATTTTCTGGCCATCGATCACCCACTCATCGCCTTCGCGACGGGCCCGCGTGCGGATCGAGGCCAGGTCAGTGCCGGATTCGGGTTCGGAGTAGCCGATCGAAAAGTGCAGGTCGCCGGTCAGGATCCGTGGCAGGTAGTCCTGCTTCTGGGCCTGTGTGCCGAACCGCATGATCGTCGGTCCGACGGTGTTGAGCGTCAAATAGGGGATTGGTACGCCGGCAACGGCGGCCACGTCGGTGAAGATCAACTGCTCCAACATGGAGCGGTTCTGCCCGCCGTACTCCTCCGGCCAACCGATCCCGAGCCAGCCGTCGCGGCCGACCTCTCGGATCACTTCCTTGTAGGTGTCGACGTCGCCAAACTCACCCGACGACAGCGCGAGGGCGCGGCGGCGTTCAGGAGTCATCAATCGGGCGAAGTAGTCCTGAAGTTCGGCGCGCAAGCGAAGTTGATCGTCGGTCAGGGCAAGACGCATAGGGTCGTCCTAGAGTCGAAAGCAGGCGGCACGTGGTGGCCCGGGCGAGAAGAAAACTATAACCTGTTCTAGTCTTGAGCCGACAAGGACGAGGAGGCCTCGATGACCCCTAACACCCTCACCCCAGTTCCGGACGCGCGGGCGCTAGACCTTGGCGGCACGCCGACTCGATTCGCGCGCGGATGGCATTGCCTGGGACCGGTGGAGGAGTTCCGCGACGGCAAGCCCCATGGCGTCTCCGCATTCGGCGGCAAGTTGGTGGTGTGGGCAGACCAGTCCGGCGACATCCATGTGCTCGACTCCTACTGCCGCCACATGGGTGGAGACCTCAGCCAAGGCAGCGTCAAGGCTGACAACGTGGCCTGTCCGTTCCATGACTGGCGCTGGTCTGGCGAAGGCAAGTGCACCTCGATCCCTTATGCCCGGCGAGTTCCGCTGCGTGCCAAGACTCAGGCGTTTCCGACGCTGATCCGCAACGGACTGCTGATGGTCTGGCATGACCCAGAGGGCTCACCGGCCGATCTCGAAGTGGCCCCGCCAGAGCTGGATGACATCACTGATCCTGAGGCCTACACGGCGTGGAACTGGAACCGTGTCGATGTGCCCACCTCTCACTGTCGCGAGATCGTCGACAACATCGTCGACATGGCCCACTTCTTCTACATCCACTTCGCCTTTCCGATCCGGTTCCGCAATGTGTTTGAAGGCCACATGGCCAGCCAGTTCATGGAGTCCACCGGACGTCCTGACAAGCAGGCCCAAGGCTATGGCGATGAGAACTTGGTGTTGAAGTCGGAGGCCACCTACTTCGGTCCGTCGTTCATGATCAACTGGCTGACTACCGACTACAAGGGCTTCACCACCGATGTGGTCTTGATCAACTGCCACATTCCCACCGGTCCCAATTCGTTTGTGCTGCAATTTGGACTGAAGGTGCTCAAGCCAGAAGGTCTCGATGACAAGACCGCCAACTACATCGCTGAGCGCTACACCCAGTTGTTTGCCGAAGGCTTCATGCAAGACGTGGAGATCTGGCTCAACAAGGCGCCAGTGCAGAACCCGTTGCTTTGCGAAGAGGACGGGCCGGTCTACCAGTTGCGGCGTTGGTATGAGCAGTTCTATGTCGACAAGGCCGAGGTCACCGATGAGATGACCGAACGCTTCGAGTTCGAGATCGACACCACCAAGGCCACCGAGTTCTGGCGCGCCGAAGTGGCTGAGAACCTAGCTCGCAAGGCCGCAGAAGACGCCGCCCGGGCCAAGGGTGCCTCGGTGAGCTGATGGGTCTGTTTGATCTGGCCGACTCCACCGTCGCCGACCAGCGCCTCTATCTCGACAGCCGACTGGTGGACGTCGAGTGCTTGGACTGCAGCGTGCGCGTCGGAGTGAAGAAGAACTCACCACATCACACCTGTGTGCAGTGGCGCGACCACGGCGTCGAACACTGTCCTGAATTTTCGCGTACGTCGCGCGCCACCGGCGGTCGGCACATCGCCGATCCTTGTCCCCGGCTAAGCGACTCGATCGAACGCGCCGTGGCCGAAGGCCGGATCCAGATCGGAGCAATTGATGGCTATTGAGTCGCATCTGCTCCGAGTCGTTGAGGTGATTGCGGAGACTCCCGAGGCCACCTCGCTCGTCTTCGAGGTGCCCGACGAACTCTCCGACGAGTTCAGCTACGTGCCCGGGCAGTTCCTCACCTTGGCAGTGCCCTCGGAGCAGACCGGGCTGGTCGCCCGTAGCTATTCACTCTCCAGCGCCCCGCACCACGGTCCTCATCAGGTCACTGTGAAGCGAACCGTTGGTGGCTATGCCTCCAACTGGCTCTGCGACAACGTCAAAGTTGGGGACCAGATCAGGGTGCTCCCACCCAGCGGGATCTTCACCCCGCGTGACTGGAGCAGTGATCTGCTGCTGTTTGCTGGCGGCTCCGGGATCACGCCGGTGCTCTCGATCTTGAGCACCGCACTGGAGTTGCATTCCTGCGACGTGGTGCTCTTCTACGCCAACCGCGACGAAGACTCGGTGATCTTTGCCGACCAACTCCGCGTGCTGCAGCAGGAGCATCCAGACCGACTCACGGTGATCCACTGGCTGGAGTCCCTGCAAGGCCTTCCTCCACAACCCGTGATCGAGCGGTTGATCCAGGCGCACCGCCAGCACACGGCCTTCGTCTGCGGTCCTGGACCATTCATGGCGATGGTCACCCAAACCCTGCGCGACCTTGGCTTCCCACGCTCGCAACGCCACCAAGAGAAATTCGTCTCCCTCGGCGGCAACCCCTTCGGCGACGCGCCGCAAAGTTCCGCCGACGCGCCGCAAAGTTCCGCCGACGCGCCGCAAAGTTTGGCCAACGCGCCGCAAAGTTCCGCCGACGCGCCGCAAAGTTTGGCCAAGCCGCCGCACAGTTCGGTGGCTCTCGAGGTGCACCTCGACGGAGCGGACTACGCCTTCGACGACTGGAACGGAACCGACCTATTGCTGGACTTCTTGGAGTCCAAGGGTGTCGAGGCGCCGTACTCCTGCCGCGAAGGGCAGTGCAGTGCGTGCGCCTGCGTCGTACTTGAGGGCGATCTAGAGATGCGTCACAACGAGGTGCTGGAGGCCGAGGACCTAGCAGAAGGGATTCGGCTGGCCTGCCAGGCCACCGCGCTGACCGAACGAATCCGGATCAGCTATAACGCCTGATCGGGTCTAGTGACCCGATTCTTCGTCTTCATCGGTCAGCGGCAAGAACACCGAGCGCAATCGCGTGCGCGGCCCCACCACCGAATCCGGACCAAATACCCGAGCCCGGATCGGGGCGGTCAGCACGCCCAAGGGGGCGGTGAAAATGAACGTGTAGGCCAACACCAATCCGGTGATCGCGGGCGCGAAGACCAATCCGAGTACGACGGCAGTCGCAATCGCCGCCGTGGTCAACTTGGCTTGCTTGGTCTTGGGGGAGAGCAGGTAGCGGAATGACCGGAATCGCACGGTGCTGACCATCAGCAATGCCGGAATGACGCTGACCGCGACCGGCAAGAGGGTCGTGTCGCCGATCTTGGGCCCGATCTCTGGGGAGTCGAGAGCGAAGATGGTGGCCATGATCACCGCCGCGGCACCTGGGCTCGGCAGGCCAACCCAGTAGCGCTTGTCGGCCACCGGATCGATGGTGACGTTAAAACGGGCCAGTCGAAATGCGGCGCAGGCCAGCCACAAGAAGGCTGCGGCCCAGGCCAGGACCGGATAGTCCTTCAGCGCCCAGGTGTGCACCAACACGGCCGGGGCCATGCCGAAGGAGATCAGGTCGGCCAACGAGTCGAGTTGGATTCCAAATGGGCTGGTGGCGCCGACCGCGCGGGCTACGGCACCGTCGGCGATGTCGAACACGATCGCCAGGGCGATCAAGGCAGCGGCGTATCTGAACGCGCCGTTGAAGGCCAGCAGCGCTGAGGAGAAACCGCAGAACATGTTGGCTGTGGTCACGAACGAAGGCGAGGTGACCCGAAGTCGTTCCTTGGGGCTCAATTGCCGAAGCGACACGACCTCGGCCCCGGTGTGTGAGACCAGGCGCCAGCGATCTAGAAATCGTCGGCGGGGTGACATCTTGCGGGGACTCATGACTGCCGCCATCGGGCAATCACCGTCTCGCCAGCAACTGTGCGGTCACCCTTGGCCACCAGAAGGTCGGCGCCGGCGGGGATGAAGATGTCCATCCGCGACCCGAATTTCATCAGGCCGATCCGCTCCCCGGTGGCCAAGACCTGGCCGGGCGTCACGCGAGTGACGACTCGCCGGGCGACGAGGCCCACGATCTGCCGGAAAATGATCCGCCTGGTCCGGCCGGCAACCTCACGCTCGATCGTGATCTCGCTGCGCTCGTTCTCCGTCGCGCTTTCGAACTTATAGGCGGCCAGCCATCGACCGGGCCGATAAGTCACGTCGGTCACGGTTCCGCCGTACGGCGTGCGGTTGATGTGCACGTCAAACACCGACAAAAAGATGCTGACCTGCTGCCAGGCACCCGGCGGTGCTACGCCAGTCTGCGCTGGCCCGGCGTGCATGACCTTGCCGTCGGCGGGCGCAACGACGAGGTCCGGATCGCCGGAAAATCGCGCAGCCCCAGCAGCAGAGTCTGGAGCTCTGTCCGGGTCACGGAAGAACGCGGCTACCGCCACCGGCAGGGTGAGTAGCGCGGCCGCCGTGCGCCGATGACCGGTGAGCGCTGCCACCGCAGCAGGAACAGACGCCACGAGGGAGGCAGGGCCGGCCTCGCGATCGAGGAAGGACATGGACGCCAGCCTAGGGGACATGGGTGAGCTAGTTCAGGAGGTGCCGCCGCCACGTGGGGAACGCACCGTCAGGCCGACCGCTCGGGAGACCACCAGAGCGACATACATCAATCCGGCAACCTGTTCGAGCATGACGACCGAACGAGCATGCGCCTGCACTGGCGTCACGTCGGAGAGCCCGGTGCTGGTCAGGGTGGTGAATGAGAGAAACAACAGTTCCATCCAGGTGCGAGGCTGGTCGGAATTGGCGTACGCCGTGAACGAGCCGGGGTCAAGGATCTGCACAATCGAGTAGACGTAGGCAAACATCCAGGCCACGACGGTGAACGCAGCCCCGATCGCGAACAGTTCGTCGGCCGTGACTCTGGTGTCGGCCAGCAGATAGCGCAGCAACGCGTAGGCCGTGTAGCCGTAGAACAACGCGTGCAGGATGGCCGAAATCAGCGGCAGGGGATCAGTCGCGGGATAGAGGCCTTCGGCCACGGTGAGTACGCCGGTCGGGATTCCCAACACGATGCTCACCCACGACGTCGCTGGTGTTGCGCGCACAGCCCACACGGCTAGGGCCAGAACCCCAAGTCCGAAAACCCCGAAGAGCGCCCTGCCCAACGCGGTGTGCTCCATGAACGGATAGCCGATCACGCCGAGCAACTGCACGATCAGGAGCACCGCTGAGGGGTGCGTCTTGATGCTCTTGAGGGTCACCATCCTCGAACTCGCCACTCGCCCAAGTGCGGCCGCTGCGCACCGATGGTCGAGTCGTCGCCGTGCCCCGGGTAGAACCAAGTCTCGTCGGGGAGTTGACCGAAGATCTTCTCCTCCACGTCGTTGAGCAGGCGAGTGAATGCGTCTTGGTCGCCGAAGGTATTGCCGACGCCACCAGGAAAGAGCGAATCTCCGGTCCACAGGTGTGGGGTGCCGCTGGGGTCGTCGTACAACAAGGCGATCGAGCCGGGGGTGTGGCCAACAAGGTGGATCACGCGCAGCGCACAGCAGCCGACATTGACGGTGTCGCCTTCGGTGAGCATTCGGTCGATCCCGACACCGGTCTGCTCGGTGATCGCGGCGGCATCGTCGGCGCCAGCAAGGGTCTGGGCGGCGGTGGCCGCCTCAACTTCGGCCAGGGCACGGTGGTGGTCCCAATGCTGGTGAGTTGTGACTACCCCGGTGAGCCCGGACTTTCCGATCAGGGCAAGGAGGGTTGGTGCATCGGCGCTGGCGTCGATCAACACTTGGTCGCCGGTGCTCTTGCAGCGCAGCAGATAGCAGTTGTTGGACATCTGCTCATCCACAGCAACCTTGGTGATCACGAGGTGCTCAAGTTCGCGCACATCGGGGGCCCCTCCGGGCACGACGTTGCCTTGATAGGTGGTCATGAGCGAATCCTGCACCACCGCCTGAACAACGCGGGTATAGGTTGGCTCGGCAGCCTCCGGCGAGGTGCGAACACACGTTCGACCCGGGTCGCTAGGCTGCCCCAGTGACCCCGATCCGGAAAGTCTCGTCGTGGCTGACCAACTGACCATCCGTGGCGCCCGCGAGCACAACCTCAAGGACGTCTCTCTCGATCTCCCGCGTGACGCGCTGATCGTGTTCACCGGCCTTTCCGGATCCGGCAAGTCGAGCCTGGCTTTCGACACCATCTTTGCCGAGGGCCAGCGCCGCTATGTGGAGTCACTGTCGGCCTACGCCAGGCAGTTCCTGGGCCAGATGGACAAGCCCGACGTGGACTTCATCGAGGGCCTGTCGCCAGCGGTGAGCATCGATCAGAAGTCGACCAGCAAGAACCCCCGCTCGACGGTGGGCACGATCACTGAGGTCTATGACTACCTGCGTCTGCTCTATGCCCGCGCCGGACGTCCGCACTGCCCGACCTGCGGGGCGCCGATCGAGCGGCAGACTGCGCAACAGATCGTCGATCGCATCCTGCAGCAGCCCGAGGGCACCAGGTTTCAGGTGTTGGCGCCGGTGGTGCGCGGCCGCAAGGGTGAGTACGTCGAGTTGTTCCGCCAGTTGCTGACCCAGGGCTATTCGCGGGCCCGAGTCAACGGCGAGACCCATACCCTCGACGAGCCACCGGTGCTGGACAAGCAGAAGAAGCACACCATCGAGGTGGTGATTGATCGACTCGCGGCCAAACCCTCATCTAAGCGTCGACTGACTGATTCGATCGAGACCGCCCTCGCGCTCGCGGGCGGTCTGGTGCTGATCGACTACGTCGACCGGGAGGCCAAGGACCCCGAGCGCGAGGCGAAGTACTCCGAGAAGATGGCCTGCCCCAACGAGCACGTGCTCGACACCGACGAGTTGGAGCCACGCAGTTTCTCGTTCAACTCACCTTTCGGAGCGTGCCCGGAGTGCCATGGCCTCGGGACTCGGATGGAGGTCGATCCCGAACTCGTGGTCAGCGACTTCGACGCGACGCTTCGCGATGGAGCGATCCTGCCGTGGTCAAACGCCCATGTGAGTGACTACTTCAGTCGACTTCTCGAAGCACTCGGTAGCGAGGTGGGCTTCGATTTGGACACCCCATGGGGCGAGCTCAGCGACGCCCACCGGGCCATAATCCTGGGCGGACGCTCGACCAAGGTGCATGTGCGCCATCGCAACCGCTATGGACGCGAGCGCTCCTACTACACCGCTTACGAAGGCGTGATTCCCTATATCGAGCGGCGCCACCGCGAAGCCGAGTCCGACACCAGCCGGGATCGCTTCGAAGGGTTCATGCGCGAGGTGCCCTGCCCAGGATGTGGTGGCAGTCGGCTCAAGGCGGTCTCCCGCAGCGTGACGTTGGGCGGTCGCAATATCGCCGAGGTGTGTGCGCTGCCGATCAACGAGACCGCAGTCTTCTTGAAGACGTTGGAGTTGTCTGCGCGCGAACGCCAGATTGCCGAACGAGTGCTCAAGGAGATTCAAGAGCGACTCAACTTCCTGCTGGATGTCGGGCTGGACTATCTCTCGTTGGATCGGCCGAGTGGCTCGTTGTCGGGCGGTGAGGCGCAGCGAATCCGGCTGGCCACTCAGATCGGTGCCGGTTTGGTCGGAGTGCTCTATGTGCTCGACGAACCCTCGATCGGTCTCCACCAGCGTGACAACCAGCGGCTGATCGAAACCCTCGTTCGGCTCAAGGACCTCGGCAACACCTTGATCGTGGTCGAGCACGACGAAGACACGATTCGCACCGCTGACTGGGTGGTTGATATCGGGCCCGGGGCGGGGGAGCACGGGGGCGAGATCGTCTACGCGGGCAAGGTCCCCGGGTTGCTCAAGCACCCGGTGTCGCAGACCGGCATGTATTTGTCCGGTCGTCGCCAGATCCCCGTTCCCGCCGTACGCCGGCCGCGGGACCCCGAGCGACAACTCACCGTCCACGGCGCCCGCGAGAACAACCTGCGCGACATCGACGTGTCGTTCCCGCTTGGCACTTTCGTCGCCGTCACCGGCGTCAGCGGAAGTGGCAAGTCGACCCTGGTCAACGACATCCTCTACACAGCGTTGGCCAAACAGATCTACAACGCCCGCACCGTCCCCGGTCGGCACACTCGGATCAGCGGACTGGAGCACGTCGACAAGGTGATCCACGTCGACCAGTCTCCGATTGGCCGCACGCCGCGCTCCAACCCGGCCACCTATACCGGGGTGTTCGACCACATCCGCAAACTCTTCGCCTCCACACCAGAGGCCAAGATGCGCGGCTATCTCCAGGGTCGGTTCTCGTTCAACGTCAAGGGGGGGCGATGCGAGGCGTGCTCGGGCGACGGCACCATCAAGATCGAGATGAACTTCCTGCCCGATGTCTATGTGCCGTGCGAGGTCTGTCACGGAGCGCGCTACAACCGCGAGACGCTGGAAGTGCACTACAAGGGCAAGACGATTGCCGAAGTGCTCGACATGCCGATCGAAGAAGCCGTCGACTTCTTTGCCGCGATTCCGGCGATCGCCCGTCACATGAAGACCCTGGTCGAAGTGGGTCTCGGCTATGTGCGGCTCGGCCAGCCCGCCACCACGCTCTCGGGTGGTGAAGCCCAGCGGGTCAAACTGAGCGCTGAACTACAGAAGCGATCGACCGGTCGCACGGTCTATGTGCTCGATGAACCGACCACCGGCCTGCACTTCGAAGACATTCGCAAACTGATCGGGGTCCTGACCAGCCTGGTCGACAAGGGCAACTCGGTGATCGTGATCGAGCACAACCTCGACGTGATCAAGACCGCCGACTGGCTGATCGACATGGGTCCCGAAGGTGGATCTGGCGGTGGCCAAGTGATTGCCGAGGGTACGCCGGAAGAGGTAGTCGGCATCCGCGCCAGCCACACCGGCAGATTCCTCAAGGATCATCTGAACTGACGATTCGCGAAGTTTCTTCGTTACCGACGTATCAGCTTCAGCGCTCCCTGCTCCTAGGTGATGTCTCAACCCGGAGACATGAACTGAGGGGATCAATCGTGAAGCAGAAACTTGCCAGTGTCTTCCGCGACATTCGCGTGATTGGCGTGTCCGTGCTCGCCAGCGGACTACTGCTAGGCGGAACCGTGGTTGGCACGCAGAACGTGGCCTTCCAACCGAATCGGGGAGCAGCGGCACCCGGACAGGTGCTGAAGGGGGAGTACTCCCTTGGTGGCGCAACCGACGGCAACGCGGTGGCGAATGACGACATCAAGTTGCCGCGCGCACTTCGCTACCCCATCGCCGGGAACCGCGCAGAGATCGTCCGGCCCGGAGGTCCCTACACCGCCAACTGCCCTGGGGTTGGGCAGGTCGTTCCGCGCGGCTACCTCTGCGTCTACGAACGCCACCACGAAGGTGCCGCGGTGTACCTCACCGTGTGGAATCCGGCGACCGGCCAACAAGGCATCGACAAGAAGCGGATGATCATCCACGGCTACAGCCAAACCGTGAGCTATGGCTCTTGGGCACTGCGCGCTGGTGACGCCAGCACCGCTCGCTCCACTTCAGGAGCGCGAACGTCGCTGCGTTGAGACATTTCAGTGAGGTGGGCTGCCGGGACCGGGAGCCCACCTCACTGTTTGGGCGTTCTGGAGCTGGTGAGCAGGAGTGAACCGATCGGTTTAAGCGAATTGTGGCTAATTTCTGTCTAGACCTTTGCAGGCGACCCTTTCTTCATCTCAACCCAAGACCTAGCTTGCTAACACAGAGTCCCATCGTGGGACCGCATCGGGAACGAGGACTACTGATGAAGAAATTGATTGCCGAGACGCTGCGCGATACCCGCGTTGTGGCCGTGTCGGTGCTAGCCAGCGGCCTGTTGCTAGGGGGAACCGTCGTCAGCGCCCAAAACGTCGCTTTCCAGCCCGCTCGGGCCGCCGCCGCGCCCGGGCAGGTACTGAAGGGTGACTACTCGCTCGGTGGCGCAACCGACGGTAACGCGGTGGCCAATGATGACATCAAGTTGCCGCGCGCACTGCGGTATCCCATCGCTGGGAACCGCGCCCAGATCATTCCTCCAGGAGGCCCCTACACCGCGAACTGCCCGGCAGTGGGCCAGGTCGTGCCGCGTGGGTGGCTCTGCGTTTACGAACGTCACCACGAAGGCTCCGCGGTCTACCTGACAATGTGGAACCCATCCACTGGCAATCAGGGAATCGACAAGAAGCGGATGATCATGCATGGCTACGGCCAAACCGTGAGTTTCGGGACGTGGGTTCTGCGTGCTGGCGACGCCACCACTGCTCGTGGCACTTCAGGGGCGCGGTCCTCAGTTCGCTGAGGGAGGAGAGTTTGGTCGGGCCCGGCGAGCACCCAGGGCCCGACTAAGCATCGGATCCGGGTTTGGGCGTTGGTCGGCCGACGCCTGTGGGCCAGGCTCGGAAGGGTTGGATACGTCCAGACTGTCGCGCATGCTGAATGGCTGGTCGGTGGCTGGGGTTACGCTTCGAATTGGTCAGCACGCACGCAGCGATCCGGAGCGATCCGATCCGCCGACACCAAAATCCGAGGGGACATGCAACCAGACACTGCTCAGCCAACGAGACGGATTGTCTTCCAGGGCGCCTTCGGCTGCGCGGTGCTGGCACTTGCCGGATGTGGTTCGACTTCGGCTACGTCGACAGCCGATCCGAGCACCCCGTCAACTCCGTCCAGCCCGACCAGCAAGCCCGTCGTCCTGGGCAAGGTCGCTGACGTCCCGGTCGGAGGGGGCTTCATCGATATTCAGCACCAAGTGGTGGTGACTCAACCCACCAAGGGGACGTTTGTCGCGTTCTCGGCGCTGTGCACGCATCAAGGCGTGCTCGTGAACCAGGTTGCCGACGGGGTGATCCAGTGCCCGGCCCACGGCAGCCAGTTTGCGGTCAACGACGGTTCAGTCGTGTCCGGGCCGGCCAACCGACCGTTGGGCAAGATCGAGATCACGGTGAAGAGCGGCGAGATCGTCGCCACGTGGTGAGTCGTCGCAGATCGCCGGCCATGTTTCGGCCTGACCCCGGCAGCATCCCCACGGATCCTGGTGTCTATCGCTTTCGCGACGCTCAGGGGCGGGTGATCTATGTCGGCAAGGCCAAGAACCTGAGGGCCCGACTCTCGTCGTACTTCCAAGACATCGGAAACCTTCACCAGCGCACCGCCACGATGGTGACCAGCGCCGCGGCAGTGGACTGGACCGTCGTTGCTACCGAGGTCGAGGCGCTGCAACTGGAGTACTCCTGGATCAAGGAGTTCGACCCGCGCTTCAACGTCAAATATCGCGACGACAAGTCCTACCCCTGGCTGGCCGTGACCATCTCAGACGAGTTCCCCAGAGTCATGGTCGGACGTGGTGCCAAGCGCAAAGGCACAAGGTATTTCGGCCCCTACTCCCATGCATGGGCTATCCGCGAAACCCTTGATCTCCTCCTGCGGGTTTTCCCGATGCGCTCGTGCAGCAACGGGGTCTTCAAACGAGCCGGACAGATCGATCGACCGTGCCTGCTCGGCTATATCGACAAGTGCTCAGCACCCTGTGTCGGTCGGGTCACCGCAGACCAACACCACGACATCGTGGCCGACTTCTGCGACTTCATGGCCGGAAACACGACCACATTCGTTAAGCGCCTCGAACGTGAGATGTACGCCGCCAGCGAGGAGCTTGAGTTCGAGCGAGCCGCCCGACTGCGTGATGATCTCGGAGCAATACGCAAGGCACTGGAGAAGCAGGCTGTCGTGCTGGGAGACGGCACCGACGCCGACGTCGTCGGGTTGGCCGAAGAGCCACTTGAGGTGGCCGTCCAGGTGTTCTATGTGCGCGGGGGGCGGATCCGAGGCCAGCGGGGCTGGGTGGCGGACCGTCTCGAAGACGCCAGCACAGCCACCGTCGTCGGTGACTTCTTGCTGCAGTTCTATGCAGGCGAGACCGCAGACGCGATTCCGAGAGAGATCTTGGTGCCGGCGCTGCCTGACGATGTCGAGGTCTACGAAGAACTCCTCGCCGACCTGCGCGGAGGCAAAGTCTCGATCAAGGTGCCGAAGCGGGGCGACAAACGCAGCCTGCAAGCCACCGTGGCAGCCAATGCAGCCCAGTCACTCACCCTTCATAAGACCAAGAGAGCCAGTGACCTCACGGCGCGCAGCCAGGCGCTGGAGGAACTCGTCGACGCGCTCGACCTACCCAGCGCGCCGTTGCGGATCGAGTGCTTTGACGTGTCCAATCTCCAAGGCACTGAGGTGGTGGCGTCGATGGTCGTGTTTGAAGACGGCCTGGCGCGCAAGAGCGAATATCGACGCTTCATCGTGCGCGGGGTCGAAGGCCAAAACGACGTGGCCTCGATGCACGAGGTGATCACGCGCAGATTTAGACGCATGCTCGACGAGCAAACCGCAGATCCGCTACTCGTCGACCCTGACACCGGACGGCCGCGCAAGTTTGCCTATGCCCCTGGATTGGTCGTGGTTGACGGTGGACCGCCGCAGGTGAGCGCTGCGGTGGGAGCGATGGCGGATCTCGGGATCACCGACATTCCAGTGGTGGGTCTCGCCAAACGGCTTGAAGAGGTCTGGCTCCCCGCGCAGGAAGACCCAGTGATCTTGCCGCGCAGTTCTGAGGGCCTCTATCTGCTCCAGCGCGCTCGTGATGAGGCGCATCGATTTGCGATTGCCCATCACCGCAACCGGCGGTCAAAGACAATGGTGGAAAGCCTGCTCGACGAAGTGCCCGGGCTAGGGGAAGTACGCCGACGTGCGGTGCTCAAACACTTCGGGTCGATGCGCAAACTCAAGGGCGCCAGCACCGAGCAGATCGCCATGGTTCCTGGGATCGGGCCGACTATTGCCCAAGCCATTGCCGATGCGGTCGCGGTCCAGACCGGTCAGACTATGAAGGTCAACACCGCCACCGGCGAGATCGAGGAGGACTGATGGCCAAGGGGTCGTTGGTAGTGATCACCGGCATGACCGGTGCTGGTCGCAGCACCGCGGCGAAGGAACTCGAGGACCTTGGCTATTTCGTCGTCGACAATCTGCCGCCAGGCGTGATCGAGGAGGTCGTTGACCTCGTGGATCAGCGTGACGGCATCGGTCAGCCGATTGCTGTGGTCTGCGATATCCGGTCTGGAACCTTTTTCGATCGGCTTCGGGAGTTGCTGGCCCACGGTCTCCCGACCCGAGACACCACGCTGCTCTTCTTGGAGGCAGACGACGACGTCTTGGTCCGTCGTCAAGACGCCGCCCGGCGACCACACCCGCTGCAAGGTGGCGGGCGGCTGCTCGATGGGCTGACCCGAGAACGCGAAGTGATCGCCAGCCTGCGCGGTGAGGCCGACCTTCTGATCGATACGTCATCGCTGAATGTGCACCAATTGAAGCGCCGGGTTGCCGGAGCATTCGGGGTCCCCGCGCAGACCCGTCTGCGGCTCACGGTGGTGAGTTTCGGCTTCAAATACGGCATCCCGGTCGACTGTGATCTGGTCGCAGATATGCGCTTCTTGCCCAACCCGTTCTGGGAGCCGCATCTGCGCGACCTCTCCGGCAAAGACCAACCGGTGTCCGACTATGTGCTCGGTCGACCGTCTGCGGGGGAGTTCCTGGAGCGCTACCTCCCAGTTGTGCGTACGACGTGTGCGGGCTACGAAGAGGAGGGCAAGCGATTCGCCACGCTGGGCATTGGCTGCACTGGTGGCAAACACCGCAGCGTGGCCATGTCCGAAGAACTCGGCCGACGATTGCGCGACGAGGGTTTTGAGGTGCGGGTTGAGCACCGGGATTTGGGACGGGAGTAGTCCGGGTCGATGGCAGCACGTGTAGTAGCCCTCGGGGGCGGACACGGCCTGGCGGCGTCTCTCCGAGCCCTTCGCCAAGTCACCGACCAACTCACTGCGATCGTCACTGTGGCTGATGATGGCGGCTCGTCTGGCCGACTCCGCAAGGAGTTCGGCGTGCTTCCACCCGGTGACCTCCGGATGGCTCTGGCAGCGCTGTGTGACGACGACACGTGGGGCGAGACCTGGGCCAGAGTCCTTCAGCATCGATTCGCGTCCGCCGGTGAACTCGATGGGCACAGCACCGGCAACCTGCTGATCGTGAGCATCTGGGATCTGCTGGGTGACCATGTGGCCGGGCTCGACTTGATTGGCGAGTTGTTGGGGGCCCGCGGGCGTGTGTTGCCGATGGCGCTGTCGCCGCTCCAGATCACCGCCTCTGTGCGTGGGGCGGCGCCAGAGCGGCCCGACGCGGTTACTGAAGTCAGGGGACAGGTGGAGGTGGCGACGACGCCCGGGGAGATCATGTCGGTCCGGCTAGAGCCTGCTGATGCGCCGGCCTGCCCAGAAGCGCTCCAGGCGATCGCCGAAGCCGATTGGGTGGTCTTGGGTCCTGGGTCTTGGTATTCGAGCGTGATCCCGCACCTTCTGATCCCGCAGATGCGGGAGGCACTGGTGGCAACGCCGGCCAAGATCCTGGTCAATCTCAATCTGCAGCCCCAAGTAGGCGAAACTGAAGGATTCACACCGGTGGATCACTATGAGGTGCTGCTTGATCATGCCCCGGGGATCGACATTGACGTCGTACTCGCCGATGCGGGGTCGCTGGGAGATGCCACCGAACTGGCCGAACGGGTCAGTGGATCGGGCGCGCAGTTGATCGTTGATCACATCGCCAGTGGCGATGCGCCGGACCAACACAATCCGGCCAGATTGGCACTGGCCTATGCCCGTCTTATGGCTCGCACATAGGCTGTATCGAATCTCGTGGCCCGCGGCGCCCGAGACAACACGACTAGACAATCGCGGCAGGTAGGCACCGATCCATGGCAATGACGGCACAGGTCAAGGCAGAACTGGCCAACACCAAGGTCACCAAGACTTGTTGTCGCAAGGCCGAGGTGTCGTCGATGCTCCGCTTTGCCGGCGGGCTCCACCTCGTCTCTGGGCGCATCGTGATCGAGGCCGAACTTGACACCGGTGCGGCCGCTCGCCGCTTGCGTACCGATATTGCCGACATGTTCGGGCACACATGTGAGGTCGTACTCGTCCAAGGGACTGGTCTGCGCAAGGGGAGCCGCTACCTGGTTCGCGTCGTTCGCGAAGGCGAGGCACTCGCCCGACAGACTGGGCTGATCGATCAGCGCGGTCGCCCTGTGCGCGGCCTGCCTCCGCAGGTGGTGTCCGGCTCTGGGTGCGATGCAGTCGCCGCCTGGCGCGGGGCCTTCTTGGCCCATGGCTCGTTGACCGAGCCCGGTCGATCGAGTTCGTTGGAGGTCACCTGCCCAGGACCGGAGGCAGCGCTGGCGCTGGTGGGTTCCGCGCGCCGTCTGGGCATTTCGGCCAAGGCTCGTGAGGTGCGAGGCATTGATCGCGTTGTCATCCGCGATGGGGATGCCATTGGGGAGTTGCTCACCCGCCTGGGCGCCCACGAATCGCTGTTGGCGTGGGAAGAGCGCCGGATGCGCCGAGAGATCCGCGCCGATGCCAATCGGCTGGCCAACTTCGACGACGCCAACCTGCGTCGCTCCGCACGCGCGGCGGTCGCTGCGGGGGCTCGGGTTGGCCGCGCGCTGGAAATCCTGGGCGATGAGGTGCCCGATCACCTCAGGCAAGCTGGTGAGCTTCGTTTGGAGCACAAGCAGGCATCGTTGGAAGAGTTGGGCCAACTGCATGACCCAGTGCTCACCAAAGATGCCATTGCTGGGCGGATTCGACGTCTGCTAGCCATGGCCGACAAGCAGGCCCAGACGCTGGGTATCCCCGACACTGAGGCGTCCCTGACTCCAGACATGTTGGCCGACGACGCCTAGTCAGACCGTGTTCACCGGACGTTCTTGGATCGATCCAAAGTTACTTGGCCGTATGCGGCCCCTCGACAGGCATTCGCGGCTCAGGAGCGGTAGGGTCGAGGGGTAATCGTGTCGTCCCCTCAGGAGTGGTAGCTGTGACAGTTCGCGTAGGCATCAACGGATTCGGCCGCATCGGCCGCAACTTCTTCCGGGCCGTTGTGGCCTCGGGCGCTGACATCGAGATCGTGGGGGTCAACGACCTCACCGACAACAAGACGTTGGCAACCCTGCTCAAGTACGACTCGATTCTGGGACGTCTCGATGGCGACGTCACCTCCACCGACACTGACCTCAGCTACAACGGCAAGTCCTTCAAGGCCTGGGCCGAGCGCGACCCCGCCGCTCTGGATTGGGCTTCGGTTGGCGCTGACATCGTGATCGAGTCAACCGGCTTCTTCACCGACGCTGAGAAGGCAAAGGCTCACATTGCTGGTGGCGCCAAGAAGGTGATCATCTCGGCTCCTGCGAAGAACGAGGACGTCACCGTGGTCATGGGTGTCAACCACGGCGATTACGACCCCGAGAAGCACACGGTCATCTCCAACGCCTCTTGCACCACCAACTGTCTGGCCCCGATGGCCAAGCCGCTCAACGACGAGCTCGGCATCGTCAAGGGCTTGATGACCACCATCCACGCCTACACCGGCGACCAGAACCTCCTCGACGCTCCGCACAAGGATCTGCGTCGGGCCCGCGCAGCAGCGCTCAACATCGTCCCGACCTCCACAGGTGCGGCCAAGGCGATCGGCCTGGTGCTGCCGGAGTTGAAGGGCAAATTGGACGGCTACGCGTTGCGTGTCCCCACTCCGACCGGTTCGGCTACCGACCTCACCTTCGAGGCTGGCCGCGAGACCTCGGTGGAGGAAGTCAACGCGATCGTCAAGGCCGCCGCTGAGGGGCCGCTCAAGGGCTTCTTGAAGTACTCCGAAGACCCGATTGTCTCCATGGACATCGTCACCGACCCGGCCTCGTGCATCTTCGATGCTCCGCTGACCAAGGTGATCGGCAACCAGGTCAAGGTCGTCGGCTGGTACGACAACGAGTGGGGCTACTCCAACCGCTTGGTCGACCTGACCAACCTGGTCGGCTCCTCGCTCTGAGTTCGACGATGAGCGATCTGGCTTCTCTCGGCGACGTCCGTGGCAAGCGCGTTCTGGTCCGCTCGGACCTCAACGTGCCCCTCGATGGTGCCACCATCACCGACGACGGTCGGATCCGTGCCAGCCTGCCCACCATCCGTGCCCTGGCTGAGGCCGGGGCACGGGTGGTGGTGGTAGCACACCTCGGCCGCCCCAAGGGCGCTCCTGACCCGGCCTACACCTTGGCTCCGGTGGCTGAGCGCCTGGGCGAATTGCTTGGGGCGCCGGTGGCGTTTGCTCACGACACAGTGGGCGATAGCGCCCGAGCTGCTGTCGGGGGGCTCGCCGACGGGCAGGTCGCCCTGTTGGAGAACGTCCGCTTCAACTCGGGCGAAACCAGCAAGGACGACGCGGAGCGCGCGGCGTTCGCAGACCAGTTGGCTGGCTTGGCTGACGCTTTTGTCTCAGATGGCTTCGGCGTTGTGCACCGCAAGCAGGCCTCGGTCTATGACGTAGCCCAGCGGTTGCCACACGCGATGGGTGGTTTGGTGGCTGCCGAAATCGGTGTGCTTCGCCGACTCACCGAAGACCCCGCTCGGCCCTATGTCGTGGTTCTGGGTGGCTCCAAGGTCTCAGACAAGTTGGCTGTGATCGACAACTTGCTCAGCAAGGCCGACACCTTGTTGGTCGGCGGCGGGATGGTGTTCACCTTCTTGGCCGCGCAAGGCCACGCAGTGGGCACCTCGTTGCTGGAGAGCGACCAGATCGACACCTGCAAGGCCTACCTTGAGCGGGCCGCTGAGTCGGGTGTGCGGATTGTGCTCCCGACCGACATCGTGGTCGCGCCGGAGTTCAACGCCGATGCTCCCGCCACTGTGGTCGCCGCAGACGCGATGCCCGGCGATCAGATGGGGCTCGACATCGGACCTGACTCGGGGGCTGCTTTTGCAGCTGAGATCGAGAAGGCGGCCACCGTCTTCTGGAACGGCCCGATGGGCGTCTTTGAATTCGCCGCCTTCGCTGGCGGCACCAAGGCCGTGGCGGAAGCGCTCACCAAGGTGACCAGCAACGGCGGTCTGAGTGTGGTTGGTGGCGGCGATTCAGCTGCCGCCGTACGCAAACTCGGCTTTGCCGACGATGCCTTCGGGCACATCTCCACCGGTGGTGGGGCCAGTCTGGAATACCTCGAAGGCAAACCGCTTCCCGGCATCGACGTCCTGGCTGACTGAACGACTTCCAAACTCTGAGAGGAACACTCATGGCTTCGAGCACACGCGTGCCGCTGATGGCTGGCAACTGGAAGATGAACCTGAACCACCAAGAGGCGGTTGCACTTGTGCAGAAGTTGGCCTGGGTGCTCTCGGACAAGAAGCACGACTATGCCAAGGTCGAGGTCGTAGTGGTGCCGCCCTTCACCGACATCCGCAGCGTGCAGACGATGGTGGATGGCGACCGGCTCAGCATCAAATACGCCGCCCAAGACGTCTCCACCCACGACGAGGGTGCCTACACCGGTGAGATCTCAGCGGGCATGCTGGCCAAGTTGGGCTGCACCTACGTCGTGGTGGGTCACTCCGAGCGGCGCGAATATCACCACGAGGACGACGCCACCGTCAACGCCAAGGCCCACAAGGCGCTGGCTGCGGGCATGACCCCCATCGTCTGTGTGGGCGAGGGGCTCGACGTACGCAAGGCAGGGGAGCACGTCCCCTACACGTTGAGTCAGGTAGACGGGTCTCTGGCCGGGTTCACCCCCGAGCAGGTTGCAGGTCTAGTTGTGGCCTATGAGCCCGTCTGGGCGATCGGCACCGGCGAGGTGGCTACGCCAGAGGACGCGCAAGAGGTGTGTGCGGCGATCCGTCAGCGGATCGCAGAGACCCACGGCGCCGATGCTGCGGCGGGCGTCCGCGTGTTGTACGGCGGGTCCGTGAAGGCCAGCAACGTGGCTGGGATCATGCAGAAGGCCGACGTCGACGGGGCTCTTGTCGGCGGGGCTTCGCTGCAGGCCGAGGAGTTCGGCGGAATCTGCCGCTTCTACGACATGCCGGTCCTCTGACCGACCACGTGTGAGTTAGGCTCGCCCAGTGATTCTTGCGTTCCAGATCGTGCTGGTGATCACCAGCCTCTTGTTGATCTTGATGGTGTTGCTCCACAAGGGGCGCGGCGGCGGCTTGTCCGACATGTTCGGCGGCGGCGTCTCGACCGGTCTGGGTGGGTCTTCGGTTGCCGAGCGCAACCTAGACCGCATCACCATCGCGATCGGGGTCATCTGGCTGGCCTGCGTCATCGCTCTCGGGTACCTCTACAAAATCGCTGCCTGAGGAAGGATCACAACTGTGGCTGGTGGTGGCAACGCCATTCGGGGAAGTCGTGTCGGTGCTGGACCTATGGGGGAGGCCGAGCGAGGTGAGTCCGCGCCGCGGCAACACGTCTCCTACTTCTGCTCCCATGAGCACCGCACACTGATCGCGTTTTCGACAGAGGCCCAGATCCCCGAGTCCTGGGACTGCCCTCGTTGTGGGCTGCCGGCGTCGTTGGATTCGGAGAACCCCCCACCGGCACCTCGCAACGAGCCCTACAAAACGCACTTGGCCTATGTGAAGGAACGCCGCTCGGACTCCGAGGCCGCCGACATCCTGGCCGAGGCAATCCAAACCCTGCGCCAGCGCCGCAAGTCCGGCGAAATCATCTTCTAGCCGCCGAGTAGGGGCTTATCCACGGCCGAATCGGGGCTTATCCAGCGTCGAGTAGGGGCTTTTCGACAGACGAGTAGGCCTTGCGACGCGACGTTGGACCCAAGCCCTAGAGCTGACTGGCCGCAGCCTGGTCGAGCCACCACACGATGTCGGTCGCGGGTTCGGCGTACGCCGCAATTCCCCGCGCTGGCGTGACCTCGACCGAACCCTGATCGGCTAGTGCTCGAGCGACCGCGTCAGCCTTGTCAGCCCCACTCACCAGGAACCACACCGCACCGGTGTGGCGGAGCAGTGCCTCGAAGGTGAGGCTGACTCGCTCCGGCGGCGGCTTGGGGGAGTCGGTGACAGCCACCGTGATCGCGTCGATAGTGGCAGTGGCCGGGTGATGCGGGAATAGCGATGCCACGTGACCGTCCGGACCCATCCCGAGCATCACGATCGCCCAGGAACCGCTGCCGTCGTGCCGAAGTCGATCGGCATAAATCTGAGCCGCCTCGTGCACATTTCGAGCCTCGCCGACTGCCGGGACCGGGCAGACGTTGCCCTCCGGCAGGCCAGCAGCAATCAACTGATCAATCAGGTCCTCGCGAGCCTGGTTGTAGTTGCGCTCGGCCGAATCAGCCGCCACGAAGCGTTCGTCACCAAACCACAGGCGCACCTGGCTCCAATCGACGTCGTCGGCTTGCCTCGCGATCGCGCGGTGCACTGACCGAGCAATCGTGCCGCCGGTCAGAGCAACGTCCTGCAACCTGGGGGCAGGCGCACCTGGCCGAGCCAGTTGCGCCACAAATGCCGCGGCCACCGCATCGGCAAGCGCCTCCGGCCCCTCGAAGATGCGGACTTCAACGCTCACGAGGAGGCCTTGGCCAGTCGCTTCGCCAACTCAGCAAAGATGTCATCCTCGTCGAGTCGACGCAGTTCCTCAGCTAGCAATTCCGAAAGTTCGCGGCGACGTAGGGCAAGCGGTCGGTCGGGTCGGTCGGGGGAGGAGAAGGTGGCGAGTTTGCCGTCACCACGCCGGATCTCGATCGGCCCATCCTGGGTCTGGAGTACGACGTCCGTGATCCCCGGACCGTCACTGGTCTCCCGCGTGACCGGGACCTTGAGCCGCCACTTCAACCACTCCACCATCAAGTCAGCGCTCGGACTGATCTTCTCGGCCGTGACACTGGCCGACTTCACCTTGAGATGCTGGTGATCCATCGCAGCGGCGAGCATCGCTCGCCATAGGGTGAGCCGGGTCCAGGCCAAGTCGGAGGTCCCTGGGGCGTAGTTGGCGCAAATCCGCTTGAGTGCCGTGGACTTGCCGCTGGTCACTGCCGCAGCATCGGTGATTCGGCGCTGGGCCAGCATGCCCAGTGGGTCGGTCGAGGGATCGGCAGGGTGATCGTTAGGCCACCACACCACCACGGGCGAGTCCGGCAACAGCAACGGGAGCACCACGGAGGCCGGGTGCTTGGTCACCTCGCCAGTGAGCCGAATCAACGCGGTCTCACCGGTCCAGCCTTCTCCGATGCCCACCTCGGCCGCGACCCGGGCTCGACCGCGGCCGTCTCCGATGATCACACCCAGGACTCGGGCTGGGTGCTCGTGGGAGGCCGCGCGTGCGCAGCGCATCGCTTCCGTCGCGTTGTCTTCGTCGACCACGATCACCAAGGTCATCACCATGCCCATCATCGGACTGGCTGCAGAACGCCTGGTCTCGACGAATGCGGCAGCGATCTTGGCTGCATTGGTGTCAGTGAGTTCGATCATGGCCGCCTCCATTCGCGTCCATCGCGGGCCAGCATGGCAAACGCTGACTCCGGTCCCCACTCACCAGAGGCATAGGGTTCGGGCTGTCCACGTCGGGCCCAGTAGTCCAAGATCGGGTCCAGGATCTTCCAGGAGAGTTCGACCTCTTCGTGGCGTGGGAACAGCGGCGGATCGCCCAGGAGCACGTCGAGAATCAAGCGCTCGTAGGCCTCGGGGGAGGCCTCGGTAAAGGTGCCGCCGTAGGCGAAGTCCATGTTGACATCGCGGATCTCCATCGAGGTGCCGGGCACCTTGGAGCCGAATCGGATGGTCACGCCTTCGTCAGGTTGAATCCGAACCACCAAGGCGTTCTGGGTGAGTTCCTCGGTCTGTGTGCGGCTGAAGGGCAGATGTGGTGCGCGCTTGAACACCACCGCCACCTCGGTCACTCTGCGCCCAAGGCGTTTGCCCGTGCGCAGATAGAACGGCACCCCGGCCCAGCGGCGATTCTCCACGTTGAGTGTGATCGCGGCGAAGGTTTCGGTGTGCGAATCCGGCGCTATGCCGTCTTCTTGGAGGAAGCCGACCACCTTCTCCCCACCCTGCCACCCTTCGGAGTACTGCCCTCGAGCAGTGGTGAGGTCCAGTCGTCGGGGGAGTACGACGGAGGAGAGCAACTTCTCCTTCTCGATCCGCAGCGACTCAGCCTCAAAACTGGTCGGCTCCTCCATGGCGATCAGCGCCATCAGTTGGAGCAGATGATTTTGGATCACATCCCGCGCTGCGCCGACCCCGTCGTAGTACCCGGCGCGGCCGCCAATCCCGATGTCTTCGGCCATGGTGATCTGCACGTGGTCGACGTAGTTGGAGTTCCAGAGCGGCTCAAACAGCGCATTGGCGAATCGCATCGCCAAGATGTTCTGCACCGTCTCTTTGCCCAGGTAGTGATCGATCCGAAACACCGACCCGGACGGGAAGATCTGCCCCAAGGTGGCATTGAGTTGGCGGGCAGATTCCAGATCGTGTCCGAACGGCTTCTCGATCACCACTCGCGACCACGCGTTGTCATGGGGTTCAGCCAGTCCGTGTTTTTTCAGTTGGGACACGACGTCGCCGAAGAAGCGCGGCGGAATGGAGAGGTAGAACGCGTGATTGCCACCTGTGCCGCGGGCCACGTCGAGTTCGGACAGGGTCTGCTTGAGCGTCTCGAAAGCGGTGTCGTCGGCGAACTCACCCGGAACGAACCTGAAGCCTTCAGCCAACTGCTGCCAGACCTCCTCGCGGAACTCCGTGCGCGCGTGGTCACGCACGGAGTCGTGCACAATCTGGGCGAAGTCCTGATCTGCCCAGTCCCGTCGGGCGAAGCCGACCAGAGAGAAGCCGGGCGGCAACAGTCCGCGATTAGCCAAGTCATAGATGGCCGGCATGATCTTTTTGCGAGACAGGTCGCCAGTCACCCCAAACAGCACCATGGCGCAGGGCCCAGCGATGCGGGGGAGGCGGCGGTCACGAGGATCGCGCAGTGGGTTGGTCCACGAACTCATCGGCGTCGGTGCTCCCGGTAGTAGGCCAGCAAAGCCTGCGTTGACGGATCCTGGGCAGCGGCCACGTCTGGGTCGCCACTCACCGCTGGGCTGAGCCCAGTGGCCAGTTGCTTGCCGAGTTCAACGCCCCACTGGTCGAAACTGTCGATCCCCCAGACCACACCTTGGACGAACGTGATGTGTTCATAGAGGGCGATCAATTGGCCGAGCACAGAGGGAGTCAGGTCGGCAGCCATGATCGAGGTCGTCGGTCGGTTTCCCTCGAAGACTCGTGCTGGCACGATCGCTTCCGCGGTGCCTTCGGCTCTGACCTGGTCCGCGGTCTTGCCGAAGGCCAACGCTTGGGTCTGGGCGAAGAAGTTGGCCAAGAACAACTCGTGTACGTCGGTGTCGCCGTCGCGCAACGGGTAGGCCGGATTGGCGAACGCGATGAAATCGGCTGGGACCAATCGGGTGCCTTGATGGATCAGTTGATAAAAGGCGTGCTGACCATTGGTGCCGGGTTCACCCCAGAAGACTTCGCCGGTCTGGGTGGTCACCGAGCTGCCGTCCCACCGCACACTCTTGCCGTTGGACTCCATCGTCAATTGCTGGAGGTACGCCGGGAAGCGGTGCAACAACTGGGAGTAGGGGAGCACCGCATGGGTCTCGGCGCCTAAGAAGTTCGAGTACCACACGTTGAGCAACCCCATCAGCAGGGGCACGTTGCGCTCTGCCGGGCTGGTCCGGAAGTGCTCGTCCATCTGATGGAAGCCGTCGAGCATGGCCGCGAAATTGTCGCCACCGATGGCGATCGCCAACGACGTACCGATGGCTGAATCCATCGAATAGCGCCCGCCCACCCAGTCCCAGAAGCCGAATGCGTTGGCCGGGTCGATCCCGAATTCGGCCACCTTGTCGAGCGCCGTGGAGACGGCCACGAAGTGTTTGGCCACCGCGCTGGCGCCGTCATCGCCGATTGCGCCCTTCTCCCGCAGTTGATCAAGCAGCCACGCGCGGCAAAGGCGCGCGTTGGTGAGGGTCTCCAAGGTGGTGAAGGTCTTGCTTGAGACGATGAAAAGTGTCGTCTCGGGGTCGAGTCCATCGAGTTTCTGAGCTGCGTCGGTCGGGTCAATGTTGGAGATGAATCGACACTCCAGCCCTGCCTGCCGATAAGGCGCCAGCGCTTCGTAGGCCATCACCGGACCGAGGTCGGAGCCGCCGATGCCGATGTTGACCACAGTGCTGATCGGCTGCCCGGTCACGCCGGTCCACTCGCCAGAGCGCACCTGATCGGCAAAGGCATAGACCCGACGCAACACCTCGTGCACCCCGGGTACGACGTCAGCACCGTCGACCACAAGACTCGCGCTCTCGGGCAACCGCAGAGCGGTGTGCAAGACCGAACGGTTCTCGGTCACGTTGATCCGATCCCCAGCAAACATTGCCTGGCGACGCTCGGCGATCCCGACTTCTTCTGCCAGGTCAAGCAGTGCGGCCTCGATCGAGGCGTTGAGCAAGCCCTTGGACAGATCCACCATCAGGTCAGCGGCGCGATAGCTGAACCGGTGGGCTCGGTCTGGATCGTCGGCGAACCACGCCCGAAGGTCAGGTTTGAAGTCGTCGGCGAGTTCGCTGAGCCGAGCCCAGGCAGACGTGGTGGTCGGATCGACCGGTGCGCTCATCGAGCGCCCCCGTTGGCGGCCAGGCTGGTGCCCACCGAGTCGAGGAGTTCGTGCCACGACACCACGAACTTGTCGACACCTTCGCGGATCAGAACTGCGATCACGTCGTCATAGTCGATCCCGGCCGCGGCAAGTTCGGCCATGGTGGCACGGGCGTCGTCGTAGTTTCCGGTGATTTGGTCACCGGCCACGACCCCGTGATCCTTGACCGCCTGCATGGTCTTCTCAGGCATGGTGTTGACCGTGTTGGGCGCGACCAGGTCAACGACGTACATCGTGTCCTTGTAGTCCGGGTTCTTCACGCCGGTCGAGGCCCACAGTGGACGCTGCTTGTTGGCACCCTTGGCCGCAAGCGCCTCCCAGCGCGGACCACTGAAGAAGTTCTCGTATGCCTCGTAGGCCAATCGAGCGTTGGCGATGCCGGCGCGGCCCAGCAGGGCGGGATCTGCCCCAGAGGATTGGAGGCGCTTGTCGATCTCGGTGTCGACGCGAGAGACGAAGAACGACGCGACTGAGTGGATCTCAGACAGGTCCAGCCCAGCCTGATCGGCCTGCTCAAGTCCGGCCACATAGGCCTCCATCACAGACCGGTATTGGTCCAGCCCGAAGATCAAGGTGACGTTGATGTCGATCCCTTCGGCCAGACACGCCGTGATGGCAGGGCAGCCCTCGGGGGTGCCGGGAATCTTGATCAAGCAGTTCGCGCGATCGACGCTGGCCCACAGTTCGCGCGCCGAAGCAATGGTGCCTTTGGTGTCGTGAGCCAAGTCGGGGGCCACCTCGATCGAAACGCGACCATCCACCCCGCCGGTGGCGTCGTAGACCGGACGCATGACATCACAGGCATTGCGTACGTCGGTTGTGGTCAGCGCGAAGACAGTGCGGTTCAGATCTGCACCCTCGTCGGCCAGGACCGCCACCTGTTCGTTGTAGCGCTCGCCGTTGGCCAAGGCAGCCGCGAAGATCGCAGGGTTGGTGGTCACGCCGGTGACGTGGTCGTGGGCAACCAGATCGGCGAGGTTCCCGGTCTCCAGGCGCTCCCGGGAGAGATCATCAAGCCAGATGCTGACTCCGGCTGCGGCTAGTTCGGCAAGTCGATCGGTCATGAGAGGTCCTCCGGTTCGGTGAAGTCGGTCAGCCGCGCGCTGCGGAAATGCTGTCGAGGGCCGCTGCTGCCACTGCTTCAGCGGTGATGCCGTATTCGCGATAGATCGTGGCGTAGTCCGCTGAGGCGCCGTACTGCTCGATGCTCACGATCCGCCCAGCGTCGCCAACGAACTCGCGCCAGCCCATGGCGATCCCAGCCTCGACCGAGACGCGGGCCTTGACTGAGGCGGGCAACACCGAGTCGCGATAGTCGGCATCTTGAGCGGCAAACCACTCCTGGCATGGCATCGAGACCACTCGGGCGGCCACGCCCTGCGCTGCCAGCAGGTCTCGGGCTGCGACTGCCAACTGCACCTCCGAACCTGTCCCGATCAAAATCACGTCGGGTTGCCCGTCAGTGTCGAGCAGTGTGTAGGCACCGCGGGCCGCGAGGCTGGCCTCGGCATAACCGTCGGTGCCGCGTGGGAAGGTCGGCACGTTCTGCCGAGTCAGACACAGGCCAGCGGGGCGGTCGGTGTGTTCCAGCACAGTTCGCCAAGCCACTGCAGTCTCGTTGGCGTCGGCCGGCCGGACCACATCGAGTCCGATGATCGCCCGAAGTGCGGCTAGGTGCTCGATCGGCTGGTGGGTGGGGCCGTCCTCACCGAGGCCGATGGAGTCGTGCGTCCAGACATAGGTGACCGGTTGCTTCATCAGCGCAGCGAGGCGTACGGCGGGGCGCATGTAGTCGGCGAACTGCAAGAAGGTCCCGCCAAAGACGCGGGTCAATCCCGAAAGCGTGATGCCGTTCATGATGGAGGCCATCGCGTGCTCGCGAATGCCGAAGTGCAGCACTCGGCCGTGCATGGGATCGCCAGTCCAGTCATGGGTGGAGCGTTCGGTCGGGATGAACGACGGCGCGCCTTCAATGGTGGTGTTGTTGGACCCAGCCAGATCGGCTGACCCACCCCAAAGTTCTGGCATGACCGGCGCGATCGCGTTGATCACCTTGCCGCTGGCTGATCGAGTCGCCAGCCCCTTGGCGTCGGCGTCGAAGACCGGAAGCGCGGCATCGAGTCCCTCGGGGAGTTCCCGGGCGCGCAAGCGGTGCAAGAGCGCGTCGGCTTCGGGGTGAGCGGACTTCCACTCGTCGTAGATCTCATCCCAGGCCGCACCTTGGGCCTGGCCGCGCTGAAGCAGTTCGCGAGTGTGCGCCAGCACCTCTGGGGCCACCTCAAAGTGCTGCTCTGGATCGAAGCCCAACACCTTCTTGGTGGCAGCAACCTCGTCGGCACCGAGCGCGTTGCCGTGAGCCTTCTCCGTGCCCTGCATGTTGGGGGCAGGCCAGGCGATGATCGTGTCGAGCACGATCAGGCTGGGCTGGTCGGTGACCGCTTTGGCAGCCAAGATGGCGTCGTACAACGCGGGGACGTCTTCGGTGTATTCCGTGCCGCCGTTGGTCCAGTCGACCGTCTGCACATGCCAGCCGTAGGCCTCGTAGCGCTTGGCAACGTCCTCAGACAAAGCGACATCGGTGTCGCCTTCGATCGAGATCTGGTTGCGGTCATAGATCAGGGTCAGGTTGCCGAGGTTCTGGGTGCCAGCGAGTGAGGATGCCTCACCTGAGACGCCTTCTTCGATGTCACCGTCCGAGGCAATGCAGAACACGTCATAGCCGAACGGGCTCACCTCGGAGTCGGGGTCGAGCAGGCCGCGTTGCCGGCGGGACGCCATGGCCATGCCGACAGCGTTGGCCACACCTTGACCCAGGGGTCCCGTGGTGGTCTCGACGCCACGAGTGTGGCCATGCTCGGGGTGGCCTGGGGTCAACGAGCCCCAGGTGCGCAGCGCCTTGAGGTCATCGAGTTCGAGCCCGAACCCACCCAGATACAACTGCACATAGAGGGTGATGCTGGAGTGTCCGCACGAGAGAACGAAGCGGTCTCTGGCGATCCAGTCCGGATCGGCCGGGTCGTGCCGCATCACCTTCTGGAACAACAGATAGGCCACCGGGGCGAGGCTCATCGCAGTGCCGGGGTGTCCGTTGCCGACCTTTTGGACCGAGTCCATGGCTAGCACCCGCGCAGTATCCACGGCGCGGTCGTCGAGTTCAGTCCAGTCCAAAGCAGGGGTGTCAGTCACGCGGGGTCCTCTCCAGGGTGGTTGCCGCCGAAGCCGAGCCTACTGTTCGACCCTGGCACCGGCCACGTTGCGCGGGCACTGGCCGGATAGACTCCGCAAATCCCCCGATCCCACGTGGAAGGATCAGCACGCCCATGGCGGTCTCCGCCGGTCGCGACGAGTTCGAGGCCTCCGGTTCCCGACTCGACGCCTCCGAGGTCGAGTCGGTCGATGCTGTGCTGACTGATCCAGATGACGTGGGGGACCGCGGTTGGCAGACCCGCTCGCACGTGATGGACGTGATCTCGGCGTACGTCGGGCTGATGAAGCCCCGGGTGATCGAACTGCTGCTGCTGACCACCGTGCCGGTGATGTTCTTTGCGCAACGGGGAGTCCCGCCACTTGGTTTGGTGCTGGCCACCGTGTTGGGCGGCACTTTGTCGGCTGGGTCAGCCAACGCCCTCAACTGCGTCTATGACCGGGATATCGACGAGCAGATGCGGCGCACCCGGCGTCGGGCGCTGCCCCGCCACGTGGTTAGCCCGCGGGCCGCCCTGGTCTTTGGGCTGACTCTGGTGGTGGTCTCCACCCTGGTGCTCGGCTATTGGGTGAACTGGCTCTCCGCCGGCCTTGCGCTGACTGCGAGCGCGTTCTATCTGTTCGTCTACACGATGATCCTCAAGCGGCGCACCACCCAAAATATCGTCTGGGGTGGACTGGCCGGGTGCTTCCCTGCCTTGATCGGTTGGACCGCGGTGACCAACTCGTTGGCCTGGCCCCCGGTCGTGCTCTTCTTGGTGGTTTTCTTCTGGACTCCGCCACACACCTGGGCGTTGGCGATGCGCTATCGCGAGGACTACGCGCGGGTCGCCGTACCCATGCTGCCGGTGGTCAAAGACGCCCATGGGGTGGCCAAACAGATCGTGGGCTACTCCTACGTCATGGTGGCCACATCACTGCTGTTTTGGCCGATCGCTCATACGGGTGTGGTTTATCCGGTGATCGCGGCCGTGCTGGGCGCAGTGTTCTTGTGGGAGGCCCATCGGCTGCTTGCCCGAGCGCGCACCAGCAACGATTTGGCCGTGGTCAAACCAATGCGGCTCTTCCACTGGTCCAATCTCTATTTGACCTTGCTATTTCTGACCGTCGCGGTCGCCCCGTTGCTGCCGCAGTAGGCCGGTCGTCCCACGCCCCAACCCGGGCAAAATGAGTGGCCGCTGCCCCCTAGGCTTGGGCCCATGCCCGAACAAGGTTCCACAGGACCCGATGCCCAGGTCTTCTACATCAGCACCCCGATCTACTACGTGACCGCTGCGCCCTCGATCGGTAGCGCCTATACGACGGTGGCTGCGGACATGTTGAATCGCTGGCATCAGCAACGCGGCGAGCAGACCTTCTTCCTCACCGGGACCGATGAGCACGGCCAGAAGGTGCTGCAGGCAGCCGAGGAGAACGGCGCCACCCCGCAGGAGTGGACCGACCGCTTGGTGGCCACCGAATGGCAGCCGGTGCTGGACGTCATCGACGCCAAGCCAGACGACTTCATTCGCACCACCCAGGAGCGGCACACCACGCGAGTGCAGCAGTTCTGGCAGCGGTTGTACGACGCCGGGCAGGTCTATGAGGGGCAATATGAAGGCCCCTACTGCGTGGCGTGTGAGGAGTTCAAACTCCCTTCTGAGTTGCTCGAGGGTGACCTCTGCCCGATCCACGAGCGCCCGGTGGAGCAGTTGAGTGAGACCAACTACTTCTTCCCGCTCTCGCAGTACGCCGAGCGCTTGCTGGCCCTCTATGAGCAGAACCCGACCTTTGTGCAGCCTGAATCAGCGCGCAACGAAGTGATCGCCTTCGTCAAACAAGGCCTCGACGATCTGTCGATCAGTCGGTCCACTTTCGACTGGGGCATTCAAGTGCCGTGGGACCCCAAGCATGTCTTCTACGTCTGGATCGACGCGCTGCTCAACTACGCCACGGCGGTGGACTTCACCACTCCTTGGCCGGCTTCGGTGCACTTGGTCGGCAAGGACATCTTGCGGTTCCACGCCGTAATCTGGCCGGCCATGTTGATGGCGGCAGGCGTCGACGTACCTCAACAGGTGTTTGCGCATGGCTGGCTGCTGGTCGGCGGGCAGAAGATGAGCAAGTCCAAGGCGACCGCCATCCGACCCTCGCAGGTGACCGATCACTTCGGCTCCGACGCCTACCGCTACTACTTCTTGCGCGCGATCAACTTCGGCTCCGACGGATCGTTTAGCTGGGAGCACATGACGGCGGTCTACACCTCCGAACTCGCTAACGGCTACGGCAACCTCGCCTCGCGGGTCACCGCGATGATCGGCAAATACTTCGATGGACGCCTGCCCGAGGATGCTGACCACGGCCTCGCCGAGGACGAGGTCGCAGCCGCCTTGGGCGCTGCCGTTGCCAGGGCCGAAGCCGCGATCGATCGACTCGCGCTGCATGAGGCGATCGAGGCCACCACGGATTTTGTCGCCAAAGTCAACCTGTATTTGTCAGAGCAGGAGCCCTGGAAGGTAGCCAAGGACGAGGGGGCCCGGGATCGGCTGGCCACGATTCTCTACACCGCTGCCGAATCCCTGCGTGCCGTAGCTGTGCTCTACAACCCGGTGATGCCGAAGTCCTCTGCGCAGTTGTGGCAGGCCCTGGGTGCCGCCGACGCGCTGGGCGAACTCGCCGATCAACGTGTGCAGGACACCGGTCGCTGGGGTCAGTTGCCAGCCGGATCGCTGGTCACCAAGGGCGCCGCATTGTTCCCGCGCTTGCCTGAGGATTCGTGAGTCAAGACCGCCAGCAGTAGCCACGTGGCCATGGCAGAGGTGATCGCGGATCCCACCATGTGCAGGCCGACCAAGGCGATCGGGAGGCCAGTGAAGTACTGAACAAACCCCAACAGCCCCTGCGCCAACTCCACAGAGAGCAGACCCTTGGCCGCGCGGTGGGCGGACGTGCCACGCAGGACGATCACGCTGGCGATGGTCAGGCCGACCAACAAGAAGACGAGGTCGGCGTGCAGTTGCGAGGTCTCCAGCGTGTCGAGGCCGTTGCGGGGGGCGTCGGCGTCGCCCGCATGCGGGCCAGCGCCAGTGACGACGGTTCCGGTATAGAAGACCAGCCAACTCGAGACCAAGGTGGCTGCGGCTAGCAGCCCGTAGGTCGAGTGTGGACGCATATGCGTCGGCTCATGGTGCAGGCGATAGATCAGCATGGTGGCCACTGCGGCAATCGCCAATGACACCACCATGTGCAGACCGACGACCCAAGGGTTCAACTCCACCAGGACGGAGATGCCGCCGATCACGGCCTGCAGCGGAATCCCCAGAGCGGCAATCAGTGCCAATCTCTCGATGTCGAGACGTTGGCGGCGGCGTGCGTAGGCCCGGGCGCCGAGGTAGGTGAGCACCGCGATCACCACCAACACGAAGGTGAGCATGCGGTTGCCGAACTCGATGTATTGGTTGATGTCCATCGCCCCGTGGGGGGTGAATGACTCCGGCGTACACCTTGGCCAGGTCGGGCAGCCCAGCCCGGAGGCAGTCAGACGCACCGCACCACCGGTCGCCACGATGCCGACGTTGGCGATCAGGTTTGCCCAGGCGAGCCCGCGCAGCCGGTGCTCACACCAGAGGCTCAATCCGGTTGGCCAGGAAGTCAGTCCCATTTGAATGTCCTTGCAGTCAGAGCCGCCGCGACCACCGCCCAGACCAGGAGTACGACGGCAGCGTGAACGGAGAAGGTGCCCTCGCCGAAGGCCTGACGTAGCCCATCGCCTAGAGCCCCTGAGGGCAGGAGCGCAGCGGCCTTGCCCAACACGCCGTATGACGACGTGGGTAGCACCACCCCACCGGCGGCCATCAGTAGCAAGAACACCAAGTTGGCCAGGGCCAGCGTCGCCTCAGCCCGCAGTGTTCCTGCCATCAGCAAGCCCAGTCCGGAGAAGGCAGCCGTGCCGAGGACGAGCAACACCAGCGCACCCGGGTGCCAATGCGGTCGCCAGCCAAGGGCGAGCCCGACTCCACCGACAAGCAAGAACTGCAGGAGTTCGATCAAGATCACCGAGCCGGCCTTGCCAAGCAGCAGTCCTGTTCGCGACAGCGGGGAGGCGCCGAGTCGCTTGATCACGCCATAGCGACGTTCGAACCCAGTGGCAACGGCAAGTGAAGTGAAGGCACTCGAGAGCACCGACAGCGCTAGCACTCCGGGAGTGAAAACGTCGACGGGTCGGCCAGCGAACCGGATCCCGAACCGCTCGGCGCCCAGGACGGCCGCGACCAGCACGAGCATGGGAATCACCACCGCGAGCAGAATCTGCTCACCGTTGCGCAGCATCAAACGGGCTTCCATGCCGGTCTGGGCGAGCACTTGGCGAGCGAAGGGTGCCGAACCAGGGCTCGGGGTGTAGCGGTCGATCATGTCTCGGTCGCCTCCAAGAAAACAGCTTCGAGGTCTTGGCGACCGATGCCCAAACTGACTGGCTCAATGCCTTGATCGGCACACCACGCAGTCACGTGCGCCAGCGTCGAGATCGTGACGGGGCCGGTGACCACCAGGCTGCGATCACTGATCCGCTGCACCTCGAGGTCACCTAAGTCGGCGAAGAGTTCAGGCAGGGGAGCAGAGGTCACCAGTCGCAGAGTTGCCGTCCCCGACGCGGTCAGTTCGGCTGGGGTTCCGCTGGCGATCAGTCGGCCCTTGTCGAGAATGTGCACCTGGTCGGCAAGTTGCTCCGCCTCTTCGAGGTAGTGCGTTGTTAACACCACGCTCACCCCATCGGCGCGCAAGTCCTTGAGCAGATCCCATGTCCGATGTCGAGCGGCGACATCCATGCCAGCCGTGGGCTCATCGACAAAGACCAACTCGGGGCGGCCGATGATCGCCAAAGCCAGAGCCAGACGCTGCTTCTGGCCACCTGAGAGCCTGCGGTACGGCGTACGTCCGCAATCTTCGAGCCAAAGACGTTCGACGAGGTGGTCAATGGGGAGTGGGTCGCGGTGTAGCGCAGCGATGTGTCTGAGCATCTCCGTGGCGCGCGCGCCGCCCCAGGCCCCACCTTCTTGGAGCATGACGCCAACGCGCGGCATGAGTTCGGAGCGGTCGGCAAAGGGGTCGAGTCCCAGCACGTGCACGCGCCCCGACTGGGGGCGCCGGAAGCCCTCGCAGACCTCCAAGGTGGTGGTCTTGCCCGCCCCGTTGCGGCCCAACACCGCAGCGATCACACCGCGGGGAATCTCCAGATTCAGCCCGTCGACGGCGGTCTTGTCGCCATAGCGCATCACCAGCCCGTCAATGCGAACCGCAGGCGTCGAGTCAGGCACCCCTCGAGTCTAGGAACCCACACCGCCACCGAATCTCCGGGGGCTTAGATCTCGACTGTTTCCGCCACGGCTGTCGACGATGATTGATCCGGGATGGCGGGCGGTGCCGACCAGACCCGGTGCGTTCCCGCCGCTGCCTCGGTCAGAGCCTGGTAGACCCGCCGAGGCGTGCACGGAATGTCGACGTGGCGCACACCGAGATGCGCGATCGCGTCGATCACGGCGTTCTGCACGGCGGGTGTTGCCCCGACCGTCGCCGATTCGCCAATCCCCTTAGCCCCCAGCGGGTTGAGAGGCGTTGGGGTTTCGGTGTTGGAGACCTCGAACGAGACCAAGTCGGCGGCTGACGGCAGCACGTAGTCGGCGAATGTGGAAGTGAGCGGCGTGCCTTCATCGTCGTACTCGAACTCTTCCCAGAGCGCTTGGGAGATGCCTTGGGCCAGACCGCCGTGCTGCTGGCCGGCGACCAGAAGGGGGTTCAACACCCGGCCGCAGTCATCGACTGCGATATGCCGGAGTGGACGGACCGAACCGGTTTCGGTGTCGACCTCGACCACACTCACATGAGCCCCAAACGGGAAGGTCGCGCCGGTTTGGTGGAAGTCTGCGTCGACACTCAACTCCGCACCGTTGCTGATGGCGTGGGCAGCAAGATCGGCCCACGTGATCGCACGGCCCGGGACGCCGATCACACCGAAGCCAGCTTGATCAAGTGCAACGTCGTTGACATCGGCTTCGAGAAGGTGTGCGGCCAGCACAATTGCTCGGTCACGAAGTTCGTGGGCGGCTTGACTGACCGCATTGCCACCCATCTGCAGGCTGCGCGAGCCGCCGGTGCCTCCTCCGGTCGGAACTTCGGCGGTGTCGGATTGGACGAACCGCACCTGCTCGATCGGCACCTGCAAGACATCGGCCGCGAGCATGCTGAACGCGGTGGCGTGGCCTTGACCATGAGCCGAGGTCCCGGCTTTGACCGTGACTGTGCCGTCACTTTGGACATCGACGTGGCCGTATTCGGTGCCACCGAACCCGGTAATCTCGACGTACGCCGAGATGCCGACCCCAATCTGTTGCGCCACCCCCGATTCGCGTCGACGCCGCTGCTCGTCTCGCCAGGAGTCCACCTCCGCTAGTTCCAGTGCACGCGTGAGAGCGAGGTCGTAGTCACCGTTGTCATAGGTGACTCCAGTGCGAGTCGTGACGGGGAAGGCTTGGGGAGCGAGGAAGTTGCGCCTGCGGAACTCCTCCGGAGTCAGCCCTACCTCGCGCGCGGCATGGTCTACCAGTCGCTCAAGCAGGGCTGCGGCTTCCGGTCGTCCAGCACCACGAAATGCGCCAACGGGAGCCGTGTTGGTCATCACGGCAACACCGGTGTAGTCGAGTTTGGGTAGGTCGTAGCAGCCCTGGACCATCATGAAGGTGGTGCCCAGGGCAAATCCGCCGTTGAACCCGGCATAGGCGCCACAGTCACCGAGCACCAAGGCCTCGAGTCCGGTGATCTTGGCCTGGTCATCTACGCCGAGTCGGGCATATTGCACCTGACCTCGTCCCTGCATCCCGGTCAGGTTCTCCGAGCGCGACTCGATCCAGCGCACCGGGCGGCCCAAACGACGTGCGGCCAGGATGACGGCGCAGTGGTCAGGGATCACCCCGGCCTTTCCGCCGAAGCCACCGCCAACATCGGGGGCGATCACCCGCACCCGGTCAGGCCCGACACCCAGCAACTTGGCCACGAGTCCGGCGCTGCCATGAGGTTGCTGGGTACCCACGTGCACGGTGAGGTCATACGGCCCCTCAGAGTGTGGATGCACCTCGATCGCGTGGCACTCCATGGGTGCCGTCGACAGTCGCCGGTTCTCCATGCGCAGGCCGACGACCCGCGCGGCGTCACTGAGGGCTTCGCCGTTGCCGACTGTGCGCACCGCCGCCACGTTGCTGGGCAGTGCGGCATACGACGTGACTGCGCCCTCCGCGAGGGCCTCCTCGATCGACACGACGGCAGGCAACGGTTCGTAGTCGATGTCCACCAGTTCGACGGCGTCGGCTGCGGCAGCCCGGGTCGTCGCCACGATCAAAGCCACCGGGTCTCCGACGAACCGAACCTGCTCATCTGCCAGCGCGGTTCGGGTGATCTCTCGCGCGGCCGTGCCGAACTGTGGCACTGGCGACGTCCCAAGTTCAGCACTGGTGAAGATCGCCACGACTCCTGGGGATCGCCGAGCAGTTTCGACATCGATCGCGGTGAGCCGGGCGTGGGCAAACGGGCTGCGTACGAAGACAGCATGCAACACGCCCTGATCAGGGAGGTTGTCGATGAAGCGTCCTTGTCCGACCAACAATGCGCGGTCTTCTACCCGTCTGACTTCGGTTCCCAGAATCGATCCGCGCATGCGGGCAGCGTAGTCCCGGTCTAGGGGCGGCTACGGGGGTCGCTTTGAAACGGCGACGCATTAACGCAATACTTCACTTGTGAAAATCATGGATGAGGCATCGACGCGGGATCGCATCCTGCGACTCATCCATCAAGGCACTGCTCGAACTGTTGCCTCCCTGGCGCAAGCGCTCGGGTTGACCCAAGCAGCGATTCGGCGCCATGTCGATGCGTTGTCGGCCGAAGGTTTGCTGATGTCGCGATCGGTCAAGTCCGCAGGTCGTGGCCGTCCGGCTCGGGAGTTCACCGTGACCGAACTCGGTCGGGAGCAGTTCGATCAGCGCTATGACCAGTTGGCTGCCGAGGCGTTGCGCTTCTTGGCCGAGACCGGGGGAGAGGACGCGGTGCGAGCCTTCGCGGAGCGGCGCGTGGCCTTCATCGAGCGCGACTTCGACGCCACGGCGGCTGCCCATCCGGAACTGACTCCGGCCCAGGTGCTCGCCAAGGTGCTCACCGATGAGGGCTACGCCGCCGGTGTGCGCCAGTTGCCGGTGGCTGGCAAGGTCGAAGCCGAGCAGTTGTGTCAGCAGCATTGCCCCGTGTCTCACGTTGCACACGAGTTTCCACAACTGTGTGAGGCCGAGACGGCAGCCATCGCCAAGGTTGTGGGATCGCACGTCCAACGGTTGGCCACCATCGCCCACGGCAATGGGGTGTGCACGACGTGCATCCCGACCCCTACGAATACGGAGACGTGATGACCACGATCGACGAACTCAACCCCGAACTCCAAGGGATCGGCCGCTATGACTTCGGCTGGCACGACCCCGACCAGGCTGGGGCCAGCGCCCAGCGCGGACTCAACGACGACGTGGTTCGCGACATCTCGGCGAAGAAGAGCGAGCCCCAGTGGATGCTCGACCTGCGTCTCAAGGGACTGCAGTTGTTCCGGCGCAAGCCGATGCCGACGTGGGGCTCAGACCTGTCGGGGATCGACTTCGACAACATCAAGTACTTCGTGCGCTCCAGCGAGAAGCAGGCCCAATCGTGGGAGGACCTGCCCGAAGACATCAAAAACACCTATGACCGCCTCGGCATCCCCGAGGCCGAGAAGCAGCGGCTCGTGGCCGGAGTGGCCGCCCAGTACGAGTCAGAGGTGGTCTACCACTCAATTCGGGCAGATCTGGAAGAAAAGGGCGTGCTCTTCCTCGACACCGACACCGCACTGCGCGAGCACGAAGACATCTTCAAGGAGTACTTCGGCACCGTGATCCCGGTCGGTGACAATAAGTTCGCCGCGCTCAACACCTCGGTGTGGTCGGGTGGTTCGTTCATCTACGTGCCGCCAGGCGTGCACGTCGACATCCCTCTGCAGGCCTACTTCCGGATCAACACCGAAAACATGGGCCAGTTCGAGCGGACCTTGATCATCGTCGACGAAGGCGCCTACGTGCACTACGTCGAAGGCTGCACTGCCCCGATCTACAAGAGCGACTCGCTGCACTCCGCAGTCGTCGAGATCATCGTCAAGAAGGGCGGCCGTTGCCGCTACACGACGATCCAGAACTGGTCCAACAACGTCTACAACCTGGTCACCAAGCGTGCGGTGTGCGAGGCCGGGGCCACGATGGAGTGGGTAGACGGCAACATCGGCTCCAAGGTGACCATGAAATACCCAGCGGTCTACCTGATGGGCGAGCACGCCAAGGGCGAGACGCTGAGCATTGCCTTCGCCGGTGAGGGTCAGCACCAAGATGCCGGGGCCAAGATGGTGCACGCCGCGCCCAACACCTCCTCCTCGATCCTGAGCAAGTCGGTGGCTCGCGGCGGCGGGCGTACGTCGTACCGCGGACTGATCCAGATCAACGAAGGCGCCCACGGCTCAAAGTCCAACGTGCTGTGCGATGCCCTCTTGGTCGACCAGATCAGCCGGTCCGACACCTACCCCTACGTCGACATCCGCGAAGACGACGTGTCGATGGGCCACGAAGCCAGCGTGTCGAAGGTCAGCGAAGACCAACTCTTCTATCTGATGTCGCGCGGCATGGAAGAAGACGAGGCGATGGCGATGATCGTGCGTGGTTTCGTCGAACCGATCGCCAAAGAACTGCCCATGGAATATGCCTTGGAACTCAACCGACTGATCGAACTGCAAATGGAGGGCGCTGTCGGATGACGACCGCAACCGCGATCCCCAACGTGGCCGGTGCTGTGGAGACCAGTGCGATCTCCTCACACTTGCACCCGGAGGGATCCTTCGACCCTGACTTCTTCGAAGTCCCCACCGGCATGGAGGAGATCTGGCGCTTCACCCCGCTGAAGCGACTTCGTGACCTCCATCGCCATGCCCCCCTCGACGGTGGCGACTACCAGACCACGGTGACCGCACCTGAGTCGGTGAGCGTGCAACGAGTGCCCGCAAGCGATCCAGTGCGCGGCACCAGCGGCCTGATCCCGCGGGATCGAGTCAGCGCACGCGCTTGGCAGGCCGCCCGAGACCTGCTGCTGGTCGACGTGCCTGCGGACCTGGTCGCCGAGAGCCCGATCGAGATCGTGTTCCATGGCGATTCCGCAGGCACAGCCACTGCCGAGCATGTGGTGATTCGCACCGGCTTGCACAGCCTGGCCACGGTGATCTTGCGGTTCACTGGCAGCGCCACCCTGGCCGACAACGTGGAAATCATCGCGGGCGACGGCTCTGAATTGACTGTGGTCAGCCTGCAGGACTGGGCCGACGACGCCGTGCACCACTCGACGCAGTTTGCCCGGGTAGGGCGCGACGCCACCCTCAAACACGTGGCGATCAGTTTCGGTGGCGACGTGGTGCGCCACGACTTCACCGCGGAGTACGCCGGACCCGGAGGCAGCGTCGAAGCGCTTGGCCTCTATTTCGTCGATGCCGGCCAACACATCGAGCACCGCCTCTTTGTCGACCACAACGCGCCTAAAACCCGCTCCAACGTGGTCTACAAGGGTGCCCTGCAGGGTGAGGGTGCCCACTCGGTCTGGATCGGAAATGTCTTGATCCGCAAGGTCGCCGAGGGCATCGACACCTATGAGGAGAACCGCAATCTCGTGCTCTCCGACGGGGCTCGCGCCGACTCGGTGCCGAACTTGGAGATCGAGACCGGCGAGATCGAAGGGGCTGGTCACGCGAGCGCCACTGGTCGCTTTGACGACAACCAACTGTTCTACCTGCGTTCGCGTGGCATCGAAGAAGCCGAGGCGCGCCGCTTGGTCGTGCACGGCTTCTTCAACGACATCGTCCGCCAGATCGGGGTGCCCGAACTGGAGGAGCAGTTGTATGCCACCGTCGAAGCCGAACTTGCTCGAAGCGTGGTCGGCTGATGGGGTTCCAACGAGTCTGCGCCCAAACCGACTTGGCTGATGACCAGCCCAAGCGGGTCGAGGTCGACGGAGTCGACGTGGTCGTCGTACGCACCGATGGTGAGGTGTTTGCCCTCGAAGACGAGTGCTCTCACGCCGCTGTGGCGCTATCGGAGGGCGAGGTTGCCGACTGTGCCATCGAGTGCTGGATGCATGGTTCGCGCTTCGACTTGCGCAGCGGTCACCCGCTGGGGCCTCCGGCGACCGAGCCGGTAGCCACCTTCGCCGTACGTCTCAGTGATGACGACGTCTTCGTTGACGTCGACGCACCCGCCCACTGAGCCCCCAACTTTCAACAAGGAGAAACACATGTTCACCCTCGAGATCAAGGACCTCCATGTCAGCGTGGAGACCGAGGACGGCCCGAAGGAGATCCTCAAGGGCGTCGATCTGACCATTAACCCCGGTGAGACCCACGCCATCATGGGCCCCAACGGATCGGGGAAGTCGACGCTGGCCTACACGGTGGCCGGTCACCCGAAATACACCGTCACGGGCGGGTCGATCACCTTCGACGGCCGCGACGTGACCGAGATGAGTGTCGACGAGAGGGCTCGGGCGGGACTGTTCCTGGCCATGCAGTACCCCGTTGAAGTGCCTGGCGTGTCGGTGTCGAATTTTCTGCGCACCGCCAAGACGGCCATCGACGGAGCGGCGCCGAAGTTGCGCACCTGGGTCAAGGACGTCAATGAAGCGATGGACCGCGTCCACATGGACCGCGCCTTCTCCCAGCGTTCGGTCAACGAAGGCTTCTCCGGTGGCGAGAAGAAGCGCCACGAGATCGTGCAACTCGAACTGTTGAATCCCACCGTCGCGATCCTCGATGAGACCGACTCCGGCCTCGATATCGATGCGCTCAAGATCGTCAGTGAAGGGGTCAATCGCTTCAAGGAGAACGGCGACAAGGGGGTCTTGCTGATCACCCACTACACCCGCATCCTGCGCTACATCGAGCCTGACTTCGTGCATGTGTTCGTCGATGGACGCATCGCCGAACAAGGTGGACCCGACTTGGCGCACCGCTTGGAGGCCGAGGGCTACGACCGCTTCCTGCAGGCCGGTGTCTGACTCAGTGGGTCAGACGACCTTGCCGGGGTTGCTGCCCGATTTGGCGGCAGTACGCCGGGACTTCCCGATCCTTTCTCGATCTCTGGCCGAGGGGCGGCCCTTGGTCTACTTGGATTCGGCCAACACGGCGCAGAAGCCACAGGTCGTGATCGACGCGATGGTCGACCATTTGGAGCGTCGCAACGCCAACGTGGCGAGGGCGATGCATCAGTTGGGGGCAGAGGCCAGCGAGGCATTCGAGGGCGCACGCGACATCGTGGCGCACTTCGTCAACGCCCCCTCGCGCGATGAAGTCGTGTTCACCAAGAACGCCTCGGAGGCACTCAACTTGGTCGCCAACGCGTTGGCCTGGGCCGAAGGTGATCTGGCGATCGGGCCAGGCGATCGAGTGGTGATCACCGAGATGGAGCACCACTCCAACATCGTGCCGTGGCAATTGCTGACCCAACGCAAGGGCGCGGAGCTGGCCTGGTTCGGGATCACTGACGACGGCCAGCTTGACCTGAGCCGAATCGATGATCTGCTCACCCCGGAGACCAAGGTGGTTGCGCTCACCTATGTGTCCAACATGCTGGGCACGATCAATCCGGTCACACAGATCGCCGCCCGCGCCCATGAGGTCGGCGCACTGGTGGTCGTTGATGCGTCGCAGGCAGCTCCGATGATGCCGCTCGATGTGGCCAGCCTGGGCGCGGATTTCGTTGCTTTCACCGGTCACAAGGCGGTCGGACCGACCGGGATCGGCGTGCTGTGGGGGCGGGCCGATCTGCTCAACGCACTGCCACCGTTTTTGGGCGGTGGCGAGATGATCGAGACCGTCACTATGGAGCGGTCCACCTATGCCACGGCACCGCATCGATTTGAGGCCGGCACGCCACCTATCGTCGAGGCGGTCGGGCTTGGTGCCGCACTGAGCTATCTCAGCGATCTGGGAATGGACGCGGTGCACGCCCACGAAAGCGCGATCACTGGTTATTTGCTCGAGGGTTTGGCCGCCGTTTCGGGGGTCACCGTGCTGGGGCCGACCGACCCATCGAATCGCGGGGGAGCGGTCTCCTTTGAGCTTGACGGAGTCCACCCCCATGACGTGGCCCAATTGCTCGACTCGCGTGGCGTCGCGGTGCGAGCCGGCCACCACTGCGCCAAACCAGCGCATCGGCGCTTCGGTGTGCAAAGTTCGACCCGCGCGTCGTCGTACCTTTATACGACGCCGGCCGAAATCGATGCGTTGATCGATGGTCTGGAGTTCACCAAGTCCTATTTCGGAGGGTTCCGATGAGCCTCAGCGCAGATCTCAACGCGATGTATCAAGAGATCATCTTGGATCATTACAAGAACCCGCAGAATGCCGGTTTGCGTGAGCCCTTCGAAGCCGAGGTGCATCACGTCAACCCCACCTGCGGTGACGAGATCACACTGCGCGTGCACCTGAATGCTGACCAGGTCGGCGATGTCTCCTATGACGCTGAGGGGTGTTCGATCAGCCAGGCAGCGGCCTCGGTGATGACTGAACTAGTGATCGGTCGGTCGCTCGACGAGGCGATGAGGGTGCATGCCAGCTTCCTAGAACTCATGCAAGGCAGAGGTTTGATCGAGCCGGATGAGGACGTTTTGGAAGATGGCGTGGCCTTCGCGGGAGTGGCCAAATTTCCCGCACGCGTCAAATGTGCACTCTTGCCGTGGATGGCCTGGAAAGACGCCACAGCCCAAGCTCTTGGAGGAACTCGATGACTCAACCACACGATGACCTGCCCGACGTCAACCTCTCCGCGGTGGCCACCAAGGCCTCCCGAGATGACGTCATCGAGGCGATGAAGGATGTCGTCGACCCCGAACTCGGGATCAACGTCGTAGACCTCGGACTGGTCTATGACGTGCACCTTGATGACGACTCAGACTGTGTGTTGGACATGACCCTCACCTCGGCGGCCTGCCCCCTCACCGACGTGATCGAGGACCAGACCCGTGGCGCGCTGGAGGGGCTGGTGGGCGATGTCACCATCAACTGGGTGTGGATGCCGCCGTGGGGACCCGACAAGATCACCGACGACGGTCGTGAGCAGTTGCGCGCACTCGGCTTCAACGTCTGATGCAGGCCGGTCTCGGTTCGGCGTACTCGCAGGAGAATGCATCGGGCCGGTGAGCGAACACCTGATCCCGGCCAGTCGAGTCGAGCGCTGGGTGGCCAACTTCGAGTCGAGGCACGGTGAGACCGAACTGGTCGTGGCCGACGGCTTCCTGCACGGCACGGCGCTCGATCTGTCCAGTTTTGAGGCACAACTGCCCTTCGGACGAGCCTTTGCAGGCAGCGGACTCAGCGATTTTGTGGACGCGGCCACGGCTCCCGAACTTTGGGGTGTGCTCCTGGTGCGCAAGGGTGGCTTTGCCGTGGCGCGTCTGGAGGGACTCCAGATGGTGGAGAGCAAGGTCGGCCAACGCCATGTGCAGGGACGCACCAAGGCCGGTGGGCAGTCGCAGCAGCGGTTCGCCCGACGCCGCGACAACCAAGCAAAGGCGGCCTATCTGGCTGCGGCCCAGCACGCCCAACGGATCCTGCCTGCCACTCAGGTCGTGGCAGGAGGCGACCGCACTGCGGTGCGGGCTGTGCTGAGTTTGGTGAACGGTGTCGAAGTCGTGGGGCGTTGGCTGGAGGTGCCAGATCCGCGGCGCTCAGTTCTTCAATCCGCCGTCTTGGACGCCTGCTCTGTCAAGATGACGGTCAGCAACGCCACCTGACCAAGCTGTCTTGCCCGAGAGGAATCCCCAATGTGGGAGGAATCAACCGTCGCGTCTGAGCAGCCTCCGTGGCATCCGGACCCGGGCTGGATCGAACTCCCCTCGCGCGGTCTCTCCGGATCAGGGTTGTGGCTGGCGCAGTCAGCGGGCCGTCCCTGGGTGGTGAAGCGACTCACCCGGCCGCTCAAGGGGGATCCGGCGCCCCTGTCACAGCCGAAGCACTTCGGCTACTGGCGACGTGAGGCCGATGTAGCACTCGAGGCCAGTCTGCAGCGCACTCCCGGGCTGCGTGCCCCAGAGGTACTGCGGGTGGATGAGGACGATGAGGGAGTCTCGGTGTGGCAGGCGGTAGTCGATCAGGCTCCGACGAGCGGACTGTTCCGGGCTCAGGCGCTCGGTCGGTTCAGCAAGGCCGACCTGGAGCCGCGGCACTGGTGGGCTGACTCACTCCTGGTCGACCGTCTCGCGGCCGCTGAGCAGCGTGGCGGTTGGCCCACGTTGGCTCGAACTACGTTCGCCGACGCCGCCGATCGGCTCTGGCAATTACGACGCCATCACTTGGCCACACTCGCCGCGTTGCCCCGAGTCCCGGCCCACGGCGATGCAACCCCAGCCAATTTGCGTGGTGTGTCTGGACAAGATGTCGAGGCAGTGGACTGGGGTGCCTTTGGATTGGCGCCCCTGGGGTTCGACATCGGCTACTTGTCGTTGTCAGAGCGCGAGGATTTCGACGTACTGCTCAAAACCTACGTGGAAGCCGCGCAGTGTTCGCGACCGCACGCCATCGTGGGCGCGCGGATTGTGGCGGTCTACACGATCGTGACCAAAGCCGAACTGGTGTTAGCCAAGGCAGCTGCGACGCCGGGAGCTCTGGCGGGCAAGTACCGACACCCCACCGTGGCACCGACTCTGCGATCGCTCCAGCGCCTCTTTCCGCAAGTGGAGTCGCTGCTCAGCCCTGACTCGATCCTCCGCGGGTAGGCACGCTAGACAAGGCGTCGTGATTCGGTGTCAGACGCATACGTTGCGCTTGGGGATGCCAGCAGAGACCAACCGCGCGATAACGGTGCACCGTCGACGTATGCCAGCAATGTCGAGCGGTTGATCGACCCGACCAATGTCGGCACCATTCAATTCGTTCAGGGGCTCAACGGACTGCTACCCAAGGCCATGCAACGCCGCGTGATGGCGACTACCGCGAAGAAGGCGCCCTTGATGGGGTTCGTGGTCGAGCCCTCTAGCTCGTTCCTATGTTTCGACGTCACTGACGTGGCTGCGGCCAGCGCGCTTCTGCCTGAGGAACTAGCCAAGTCGGTAGCCGATGTGGACTTTGACCGGATCAAGCCGCTTTCGGTAGCCGGACTGACGACGCTCGGGGGGGCATGATGGTGCCATGGGCAATGCAGCAATCGTGGGTCGTGGACTCGTCAAACACTTCGGCAAGACCACGGCCCTCAATGGGCTTGATCTGCAGGTAGCCAAGGGGGAGGTGCACGGCTTTCTCGGTCCGAATGGTGCCGGCAAGTCGACCACGATCCGAGCGCTTCTGGGGCAGTTGCGCCTCGACGGCGGCAGCCTGACAGTGCTCGGGCAAGACCCATGGCGCGATGCCGTGGCCATCCATCGGCGATTGGCCTACGTGCCAGGAGATGTCTCGTTGTGGCCCAATCTCACCGGTGGTGAGGTGATCGACCTGCTGTTGCGAATGCGCGGTGTGGACCCTCAATCGCGTGGTGATCTGGTCGAGCGCTTCGATCTTGATCCGACAAAGAAGGGCCGCACCTATTCCAAGGGAAATCGGCAGAAGGTGGCGTTGGTGGCCGCGCTGGCCGGTGAGCCCGAACTGCTGGTCTTCGACGAGCCCACCAGTGGTCTGGACCCACTCATGGAGGACGTGTTTCGCGAGTGCGTCCGCGAGCACGTGGCGCGGGGATGCACGGTGTTGCTGTCCAGCCACATCCTGAGCGAGGTAGAGCACCTCTGTGACCGAGTCACGATTATTCGTGAGGGCAAGACCGTGGAGTCCGGCACGCTCTCAGACCTGCGCCACCTCACCCGAACACGCGTGCACGCGATCACCGAGGGGGCGGTGGACCTGACTTCGGTTCCAGGTGCCCAGGACATCACTGTGCGCGGCACGACCGTTGAAGGCACTGTCGAGGCCGAGACGCTGAGTGCCTTGGCCAGTGCGTTGGGCCAGGCGGGTCTGATCTCCCTGGAGACTGGGCAGCCGTCCCTGGAGGAACTCTTCCGCGACGTTTACGCGGTCACAAGCGCAGAGCCGCGACACCGAGGGGCGCGGGAGTGATCACCGGGACCTGGCCGCTGCTGCGGCTGGCAATGCGTCGGGACCGCTGGCTGATCATCGGCTGGCTGGCCGCCCTGGTGCTGACCACCGCATCGTCGGCCAAGGCCACGATCGATCTCTATGGCGATCCGGTCGCCGGCCAGGCCGCGGCGCATGCGGTGAACACCAACCCGGCTCTGGTGGCGATGTATGGGCCCATCTTTGACGAGCGTGCCATGGGCGCCCTGGCGATCTTCAAGCTGCTCCTCCTCTTCGGCGCCCTGATGACCACCCTCTTTGTGGTGATCGTGCGGCGCCACACTCGACTCGAAGAGGAAAGCGGTCGTGCCGAACTGGTGGCCGCTACGGGCACGGGGGAGTTGGCGCCACTTGCCGCGGCAGTGCTGCAGGGATCGGGCCTGGCGGTCTTGCTCGGTGTGCTGGTCGCGCTCGGCAATATCGCCGCCGGGTTGCCTGCAACCGGATCTTGGTCGTTCGGGCTGGGTTGGGCAGGGTTGGCGTTGGTGGCCGTGGCCCTGACTGCGGTTGCTGCACAGGTGTTCAGTTCGTCTCGAAGCGTCTCTGGCGCGGTGGCTGCGGCCTTGGGTGCGTTCTACTTCGTTCGCGCGATCGGTGACATCACCAAGACCGACGCGTTTGTCTGGGCCTCGCCGTTCGGCTGGCTGTCCCGGATGAGACCCTACGCCGACGAGCGTTGGCTGCCGTTCGGACTCCTCATCCTGCTTTGGGCAGTTGGAACTGCGATCGCCTTCGCCTTGCGTGCCCGACGCGATCTGGGCAGTGGTTTGGTGGCGGCACGTCCCGGCCCGGCAACTGGTCGGATGGGCAGCGTCGTCGGACTGGTCAGCCGACTGCACCGCCCCGGCCTGTTCGGCTGGACCCTTGGCCTGGTGGCGCTGGGCGCGATCTTGGGTGGGATCGCCCCTTCGGCAGCGGATTTCGCCGGCACTCAAGAGGTTCAAGACATGCTGCGTCGCATGGGCGGTTCGGGACTGCTGAAGGACGCCTTCTTGGCGATCGAAACCTCGTTCATGGGCGTGGCCGCAGCGGCGTACGCCATGTCAGTCGTGGCGCGGCCCGCCACGGAAGAGAGCGCCGGTCGCACCGAGGTGGTGCTGGCTACGGGCACATCACGCACGGGCGTCTATCTGACCGCGGTGGGTTATGCCATGGCTGCGGCAGCGGTGTTGTTGGCAGCCTTCGGACTTAGCGCTGGCGTGGCGTTCGGCCGCGCAGAGGACGACTTGGGTCAGATTCCCAGATTGGCCGCCGCCGCGTTGGGCCAACTCCCAGCAGTCTGGGTGCTGGTGGCGATCAGCGCGCTGGCGTTCGGATTGCGCGCTGCCTGGGCGCCGATTGGCTGGGTTCTGCTCGTAGCGGCGGTGGTGGTCGGACACATCGGTGAACTACTGAACCTGCCGAAGTGGCTGGTCAAGTCGTCACCATTTGCCCACGTGCCGCGGATGCCAGTGGAGGAGTTTCGGTTCGACGGAGGCGTGTTGTCTCTGCTGGTGATCACGATCGTCATGACGTTCGCCGGGCTGATTGCCTACCGACGGCGAGACATCGCCAGCGGCTGAGCCTCAGGCACCCCAGAAGAACGAAACGGCAATGATCGCGTAGAGCGCAATCAGAGTCGCGCCCTCCAACCAGGTCGACTCCCCGTCGAAACTGATAAACGCAGCCAAGATCACCGCCAGCAGCAGCGCTGCGACCAACATGGGACTGAATACCAAGGTCAGCGATGCCAGACCGAAGACCTGGGAGGCGATCACCAAGAGCGGTGCCAGCACCAAAGCGATCTGCAGAGGCGAGTTGAGTACGACGGAGAACGCGTACTCCGAGTTCCCCTTGGCCGCCAACTGCACCCCCACCAAGTTCTCAATGGCATTGCCCGCAATCGCCACGATCACCAACCCGGCGAAGAATTGGTTGATGTGCAGAGCCGCCATGGCGGGTTCAAGCGCCACGACGAACCAATCGGAGACGAAGGCAGCGAGCACGCCTGCGATGGCGAGCAGTGCGACGGCTAGCCAGACGGGCCAGCGTGGCTCTTCTGAGTGCACGTCCTCCTTGGTTCCACCTGTCTCTTTGCGCAGCGAGAACGGCAGCGAGAGCGCAAACAGCGCGAGCAACACGACCGAGACGATCACCGAGAACTTGGGTTCGTGAGCGTCGGCGTTGCTGTGCAGGGCGTGCGCCAAGGAGGGGATCAGCATGGCGGTGACACTGAGCAGCATCAGCACCGTGATCGTTCGGGCGCGTTCTGAGCCCAACTTCTGAGTGCCGTGCTTGAGTCCGCCGACGAGGAAGGCGAGACCGAGCACCAGCAGGAGGTTGGCCAGGATCGAGCCGACGATGGCTGCCTGGACGACGTCGACCAGGCCCGCTTTGAGCGCAAAGAACGCAATGAAGAGTTCCGGCAGGTTGCCCAGCGCACTTTGGAGTACGCCGGTGGCACCTGGTCCGAACCGATCACCCAACTGTTCGACACTGCGCCCGACCAGGGAGGCCAACATGGTGACTGCACCTGCGGAGACCACAAACGCCAGCACTTGATTCCAGTGCAGATAGTGGGCGAGCCCGGCGAACACCACGAAGGCGGCGCCACCGGCCAGAATGACTAGGTCGGATCGGTTCAGAGTTGGGCTCGGGCTGGCCGCCACCGCGTTGGGATGCGACATCCGATCAGAACAGGTTGCAGGACTCGATGGTGCCGTTCTTCATGCCGTGCCGGAAGGCGTTCTCACGCATCTGGGCTGACCCATGGGTCCAGGCGTCGGGGTTGACTCGACCCGAGGTCTTCTGCTGGATCCGGTCGTCACCCACGGTCTGTGCTGCCTGAATAGCGTCGGAGATGTCTTGGTCGGTGAGTTCCTCGATCAGCACCTGACCGTTGGCGTCTGGCTCAGTCGCGTGCTTGGTCCAGGCGCCTGCGAGGCAGTCGGCCATGAGTTCGAGCTTGACGGCGTCGGAGTTGGCGCCCTGCTGGGTGCGCACCTTGCCCATGATCCCGAGCTGATTTTCGATGTGGTGGCCATATTCGTGAGCAATCACGTAGGCACGGGTGAATGCCGAGTCCTTGCCGCCCAACTGCCCCTTCAGCATGTCTTGGAAGAAGGTGGTGTCGAGATAGACCCGCTGGTCGTTGGGGCAATAGAACGGACCCACCTGAGCGGTCGCCCCACCACATCCGGTCGACACCGAACCGCTGAACGGTACGGTCTGCGCCTCAACGTAGTCAGCGGCGTTGCCGTTGCGGTCTTGGACTTCCTTGGGGTACTGCTGCTTCCAGAAGCCATTGACCGAGTTGGCGATGCCGACCAGCAGACAGTCTTCGTTGGTGTTGGCGTCTTGACCGGTCTGGCACTTGGCGAAGTCGCCGCCGCCGGAGTTGTCGGCGGGCTGCTGCTGGGAGGTGCCAGGGTCGCCACCTGGCATTGGTATGCCACCTCCGCCGAGACAGTTAGCCAACAGCACTAACAACAAGATGATCAGCCCGGCTGCGCCGCCAACACGGATCCCGCCGCCGCCTCCGCCACCACTGCTCCCACCTGGGAACGGGAAGCCCATGCCACCGCCGCCTCCGCCACGTTGGTCGTCGATCTGCGACGGGTCGAGACGAGCTTTGGGGTTGAATCGCATCGCGCGGTCCTCCTCAGGTGAGAGCACCCGGTGGGTGCACGGCTACAGTAGTCGCAGCCGCACGGACAAACAGCACCCGTCGGTATTGAATTCCACGCCGTGTCGCACGGCCCCTCTCCGACCAACTTGTGAAGGCCCACGCCCGTGATCACCGCCCATGCCCTCGAGGTGCGCGCCGGGGCACGACTGCTCATGGAGGACGCCACTTTCCGGATTGCGGCCGGCGATCGGATCGGACTGGTCGGTCGCAATGGTGCTGGCAAGACCACCCTGACCCGAATCTTGGCCGGTGAGGCCCTACCAGCGGCTGGCAACGTGACTCGCACTGGCGAAGTCGGCTACCTGCCCCAGGATCCACGCACCGGCGACCTGGAAGTCTCAGCGCGAGACCGAATTCTCTCCGCGCGCGGACTCGATGACGTCGTCCGTCGGCTGCGGTTGGCCGAAGCCCGGATGGGTGACCCAGACCCACAGGTGGCCGCTAAAGCCATGCGTCGCTACGCCCGGGCCGATGCCGAACTGCACGCCAGCGGAGGCTACGCCGCCGAGGCCGAAGCAGCACGGCTCGCAGCGTCGTTGGGGATCGAAGAACGGCTGCTCGCTCAGCCACTCGGCACCTTGTCAGGTGGTCAGCGCCGACGCGTTGAACTGGCGCGGATCCTGTTCAGCGGAGCGGAGACGCTGCTGCTCGACGAACCGACCAACCACCTCGATGCCGACTCGATCGGCTGGCTGCGGGAGTTCTTGCGCAACTACAAGGGCGGGCTCGTGGTGATCTCTCACGATGTCGCCCTACTCGAGGCCTGCGTCAACAAGGTGTTGCACCTCGACGCCAACCGCGCCCACATCGACACCTACAACATGGGCTGGTCGGCCTATCTGAAGCAACGCGAAACCGACGAGCGCCGTCGACGTCGAGAGCGCTTGAACGCCGAAAACAAGGCCAAGACCCTCACCGACCAGGCCAACCGGATGCGAGCCAAGGCAAGCAAGGCGCAGGCGGCTCAGTCGATGTTGAAGCGTGCTGAAAAATTGGTCAGCGGGCTTGAAGCCGAGCGGCGGTCCGATCGCGTCGCCAAAATCGCCTTCCCAGCACCGGCACCGTGTGGCAAGACGCCGCTCACGGCAACGGAGTTGTCGAAGAGTTATGGCTCACTCGAGGTGTTTACCGACGTTGACCTAGCCATCGATCGAGGGTCCCGGGTCGTCGTACTCGGACTGAATGGGGCCGGGAAGACGACGCTGCTGCGGATGTTGGCCGGTGTAGATCAACCAGACACCGGTCGGGTGACGCCGGGTCATGGACTCAAGATTGGCTACTACGCACAAGAGCACGAGACGCTCGACACCTCTCGCACCGTGTTGGCCAATCTGCATGCGGCCGCACCGCAACTGACCGACACCGAGGCCAGATCGGTCCTGGGCAGCTTCTTGTTCTCCGGTGATGACGCACACAAGCCGGCCGGGGTGCTCTCGGGTGGGGAGAAGACGCGGCTTGCGCTGGCCATCTTGGTGGTCTCTTCGGCCAACGTGCTCCTGCTGGACGAGCCGACCAACAACCTTGACCCCGCCTCTCGCGAAGAGGTGCTCGCCGCCATACGCAGCTACGAAGGCGCCATTGTGTTGGTCACCCACGATGAAGGCGCAGTGCACGCGCTGGAGCCAGATCGCGTGCTGATCCTGCCCGATGGTGTGGAGGATCTGTGGAATCCCGACTACGCCGACCTGGTTTCGCTGGCCTAATCCATCAGGGCGGCCCGCGCGAGGTCTGTGGGTCAGGCAGGCGCACCTAGACTGCTCGACGTGAGTGGCATGCATCCGGGAATGATGATGCGCTCACTGCGCCAAGACCGTGGCGTCGTCGAGCGCAAACTCTCCCGAGCCACGATGAGACGAGTCGTCGGGTTCGCGGCTCCGCATCGGCGATTGCTGGTCCTCTTCATCACCTTGGTGGTGATCGATGCCGGGCTGGTCGTTGTACCCCCGCTGCTGGTGCAGCGCGTCGTCGACCACGGCATCGTCGCCAAGAATCTCGACGTGGTGATCTGGACGGCGGTCGCGATGGCGGCTGTCGCGGTGGTCGATGTGTTGATCGGGGTTGCCTCGGGCTATCTGTCATCGCGCATCGGGGAGGGCTTGATCTTCGACCTGCGCACCCGCGTGTTTGGCCACGTGCAGCGGATGGGCCTGGCCTTCTTTACCCGCACTCAGACCGGGGCTCTGGTGAGTCGGCTCAACCACGACGTGATCGGCGCCCAACGAGCATTCACCTCCACGCTCTCCAGCACAGTCTCCAACGCGATCTCGGTGTTGGTCGTCGGCGTGGCCATGGCCGCGCTCAGTTGGCAAGTGACTTTGGCCTGTCTGTCGCTCTTCCCGATTCTGCTGCTGGCCTCGCGCTGGGTCGGGAACCGGATGGCGGGCCTAACCCGCCAGCAGATGGATGCCAACGCCGATCTCGGCAACCTGATGACCGAGCGGTTCAACGTTGGCGGAGCACTGCTGCTTCGGCTGTTTGGCCGTCGCGAGGAAGAAGACGCTGGCTATGCCGCCAAGGCGGCCGTGGTGCGTGATCTGGGCGTTCGCATCTCCCTTGTCGGCCAGGTGTTCCGCGCGGCGTTGATGCTGGTGCCAGCGCTGGCCACGGCTTTGGTCTATGGCCTCGGCGGGGCCATGGTGGTCTCCCAAGCGCTCTCGGTGGGCACACTGTTGGCCTTGGCGACGCTGTTGCTGCGTCTGCTCGGCCCATTGCAGGGGCTCTCCAACGTGCGGGTCGACGTGATGACTGCCCTGGTGAGTTTTGACCGCATCTTTGAGGTGTTGGACCTGCCGTTGACAGTCAAGGAGCGCCCAGACGCTGCGGTGTTGCCGAAGACCACAGCCAAGGTCGAGTTCGCCGCCGTGGGATTTAGCTATCCGCGCGCCGAGGACGTCTCGCTGGCCTCGCTTGAGGCGGTGGCTCGGGTGGAATCGCGAGACAGCAAGCAGGTGCTCAGCGAGATTAGTTTCATAGCCGAGCCAGGGCAGATGGTGGCCCTCGTCGGACCGTCTGGGGCTGGCAAGACCACGATCACGCACCTGGTGGCGCGGTTGTACGACGTGACCGCAGGCGCGGTGCGACTCGGCGACGTTGATGTCCGCGACGCCACACTGGAGTCGGTCGAAGACGTCGTCGGCTATGTCACCCAAGACGCCCATATGTTCCACGACACCATCCGCGCCAACTTGGCCTACGCCAAACCGGGCGCCTCACCAGAGCAGATGTGGGCGGCACTGGAGTCGGCGCAGATCGCTTCGGTCGTACGACGGATGCCGGATGGGCTCGACACCGTCGTCGGTGATCGTGGTTATCGGTTGAGTGGGGGAGAGCGGCAACGACTGGCGATTGCCCGACTGCTGCTCAAGGCGCCTGCCATCGTCGTACTCGATGAGGCAACGGCTCACCTGGACTCCGAATCCGAAGCCGCAGTGCAACAGGCCCTCGACACGGCATTGCTGGGCCGCACCTCCCTGGTGATCGCGCACCGACTTTCCACAATCCGTAGCGCCGATCTGATCCTGGTGATCGACGACGGCCGGATCGTGCAGCGCGGCACCCACGCCGATCTGCTAGCCGAGGGCGGGCTCTATGCCGACCTGCACAGCACTCAGTTTGTCGACGACACCGGAGGAGCCTGAGCGCTCGCCCTTGCCTCCCGAAGTCGACGGCGCTCGTCCCACGCGAGATAGAAGAACCCGAAGACAGCCAGAGCTCCGAAGAACCACCACTGCAACCCGTAGAAGAAGTGCGGTCCGTTGGACTGCTCGGGAAGCGGCAGCGGCTCTAGAGCATGCTCGGGCGTGGGCGATTCGGAGACCAGGTCCAAGAATCCGCCGTAGAGGTCATAGGGAAGCGTCTTGGCAATCTGTTTGCTGGAGATCGCTCGGGTCGAGAGGTCGGTGACCGCTGTCGAATCGCCGGTGGCGTCCAAGCGAATCCGGCCGGTCACTGTGACCTGGCCGTCGGTAGCAGGAGGCAGGTCGGGCCGATGGCTGCCGTCGTTGTCAGTCTGCATCCAGCCGCGGTCCACCAGCACCGCACCCTGGTCAGTACGCAGGGGGGTGACCACATCGACCCCCGGCTTGCCCTTGCGAGTCCGATATCGGACTACGACGGAGTTCTCCTCATCCCAGGTGCCAGTGACGGTGACTTGCCGCCACTCGTCGCTGGCATTGGGCGGACGGCCCACGGCTAACAGTTCGTTGATCGGCAATGGGGCCGCGTCGAGATTCCTCGCCAATTGAGTGTTGGCTGTCTCACGCTCGGCGAGGCGCTGAAATTGCCAGTCGCCAAGTTCGACAGCCAGCCAGGTGAGCAGTCCGACCACCAACGCAAACACCAGCCAGCGACGGGTCAAGAACATGCGCACATCGCGACCCTAACCAGTGGCACCCCAGGCAATCACTCGGCCCTCCCTACACTGGCCCGATGCAGGGACTCCTAGATCGCCATGGCCGCGTCGCCACGGACCTTCGGGTGTCCTTGACCGATCGGTGCAATCTGCGCTGCAACTACTGCATGCCGGCCGAAGGCTTGGACTGGCTGCCCACCCCCGAGGTGCTCACCGACGACGAAGTATGTCGGCTGATTCGGGTCGCGGTTGAGCAGTTAGGCATCACCGAGGTGCGATTCACCGGCGGTGAACCTCTCCTGCGGCGTGGTCTGGTCGACATCATTTCGCGTACGACGGCGCTGAATCCTCGACCCGAAACCTCGCTGACCACAAACGCCCTCGGGCTGGCCCGGATCGCTCCGGCATTGGTCACCGCAGGCCTCGACCGGGTCAACGTCAGTCTCGACACCATCCGTCCTGAGGACTTTGAGCGCATCACGCTGCGCGATCGACTATCCGATGTGCTGGCCGGTCTGGAGGCGGCCCAGCTCAGCGGTCTTGGCCCGGTCAAGGTCAACGCGGTGTTGCTGCGGGGGATCAACGACCGACACGCTGGCGAGCTCTTGCGCTGGTGTCTGGAGAAGGGCTATCACCTTCGTTTCATCGAGCAGATGCCTTTGGATGCGCAGCATCGCTGGAATCGCGAGGCAATGGTGACCGCCGAAGAGATCCTGGCAGAGCTGAGCAGCGAGTTCGAACTCGCGCCTGCCCACGAGCCGCGGGGCAGCGCGCCCGCTGAATTGTTCACAGTCGACGGTGGGCCGGGCACGGTCGGGATCATCGCGTCGGTGACCAGACCGTTCTGCGGCGACTGCGACCGAGTTCGTCTGACCGCAGACGGCCAGGTTCGCAACTGTTTGTTTGCCCGCCAGGAGTCGGACTTGCGTGGGGCGATGCGTGAGGGCGCAAGCGACGCCGAACTGGCCGATCGCTGGCGCGCTGCGATGTGGACCAAGCGGCCCGGGCACGGGATCGACGACGTGTCGTTCTTGCAACCTGCCCGACCGATGTCAGCTATCGGTGGGTGACTCCTGAGACCATGCGGTCACCTCGCGGAGCATGCCGCGGGCCTGCAAAAACCCTGCCAAGTGGTCTCGATGGGCGACGCACGCCAGCCAAATCTTGCGTCGCTCCGGGGGATGAATCCTTGGGTTGTTCCAACGCACCTCGAAGGTGGCCGGCGCCTGGCATCCCTTAGCCGAACAGATCGCCGCGGTCATTGGTCGAAGGGTGAGCGCGGTAGGGCGCGATGTTCGAAATGGGGTTCGTCAATGCGACTGCGATTGCTTCGATTTGTCGCATTGGCAAACACCACCGCGATCCACGGCAGGAAGATGGCCCCAAACAGGCAAGCCCAGCGCAGCCACCCATCAACGACCACGGCACCCATGACACACACGGTGCGAATCACCATCGAGATCACATAACGACGCGCCCTGGTGTCGATATCTAGTTGCCGCGATGGGGCAGCGGTGGTGATGGAGGCAACGGAGTTATCGCTGCGAGCGCGTGCGAACACGCTAGTGAGTCTACGAGCCTCCCCCGAGTGGCCCTGCGACCTTAGACAAGGCTCAGTTGGGAGTGTCCTGGTTTGGCTACTACGAGGTAATCGTTAGCGTCGTGCCAGTGAGCACACCAGAACCCACCGGACGCTCAGTCCTGGTCACCGGGGGCAATCGCGGCATCGGGCGCGCCATTGCCGAAGCGTTTTTGGCCCAGGGGGATCGGGTTGCCGTCACCTCTCGCACCGGGGAGGCACCTGCGGGCGCCTACGCCGTGGCCTGCGAGCTCACCGACCCGGCCAGCATCGAGGCAGCCTTCCAGGCCGTTGAGGCGCACCAAGGTCCGGTCGAGGTGCTGGTGGCCAACGCTGGCATCACTCGCGACACACTGCTGTTGCGGATGAGCGAGGACGACTGGGACTCGGTGATCGCCACCAACCTGACCTCGGCCTTTCACCTGGCCAAGAGAGCAGCAAAGGGCATGCTGCGTCTGCGGCGCGGGCGGATCGTTTTCGTCTCCTCGGTCGTGGCCATGCTGGGCTCGCCGGGGCAGGTCAACTACGCCGCCTCCAAGGCGGGTTTGGTCGGCATGGCCCGGTCGATGGCCCGCGAACTAGGCAGTCGCGGCATCACCGCCAACGTCATCGCCCCCGGATTTGTCGAGACCGACATGACCGACGCCCTGCCCGATGCGCAGAGGTCGGCCTATCGAGACCAGATTCCGCTGCAGCGATTCGCGGCTCCCGAGGAAATCGCCGGAGTGGTCACGTGGCTGTCCTCTGACCGGGCCGGCTATGTCACCGGTGCGGTGATTCCGGTCGACGGCGGCCTCGGCATGGGTCATTAGGAGAAGGTAGAAAACATGGGCATTCTCGAAGGCAAGCAGATCCTGGTCGCCGGCGTGACGATGGATTCCTCCATCGGATTTGCGGTGGCCAAAGTGGCGCAGCAGGAGGGCGCCAAGGTGGTGGTCTCCAACTTCGGCCGTGCGCTCAACATCACTCGCCGGATCGTGAACCGACTGCCCGAGCCTGCCCCGGTGATCGAACTCGATGTCACCGATCAGGGCCACCTCGGCGCACTGCCGGACGCCTTAGCTGAGCATGTGGATCGGCTCGACGGCGTGGTGCACTCGGTTGCTTATGGCAATCCGGAAACTCTCTTGGGCGGCAAGTTCCTCGACGGGCCCTGGGATGACGTGGCTCAAGCGGTCCAGGTCTCGGCGTACTCCTTGAAGTCGCTGACCATGGCCTGCAAGCCGATGCTGGCGCCCGGGTCATCGGTGGTGGGTCTGACCTTCGATGCCACGGTGTCGTGGCCGGCCTATGACTGGATGGGGGTGGCTAAAGCCGGACTGGAGTCTTGCAGCCGCTATCTGGCGCGCAACCTCGGTCCGGACGGAATCCGGGTCAACCTCGTGTCTGCAGGTCCGTTGCGCACCCTGGCAGCCAAGGCGATCCCAGGCTTTGAGGACTTGGAGTCGATGTGGGCGACTCGGGCACCGCTTGGCTGGGACAACGGCGATCAAGTTCCCACTGCCAAGGCAGTGTGCGCCCTGCTGAGCGACTATTTCCCGGCCACGACCGGGGAGATAGTGCATGTCGACGGCGGTTTTCACTCGACGGGCGCCTAACCCGTCACTAGCGTTCTGCAAGTGTCGGCCCTGACTGAACTTCGCGTCCTTGAGGGACCCAACCTCTACTTTCCGCGTGCGGCCATCAAACTCACCCTCGACGTGGGTTCGCTGACCCATGCCGACGAGGGCGAGATTCGAGCCCTGTCGGCAAGCGTCGGAGCCCGCCGTCGCGAGGTGGGTGCTGCGGGCAGTCAGATCCGGCAGCGCATCGTCATGCGGCTGCTGGAGTCCGTCGTACGTCGGTTGGCGGCCGATGCTGGCACGAAGCGCTTGGCGGTGCGAGTTCGCTCCACTACTGCGCTCGACACGATCGTGGTGGCCTATCCGTGGCGACACCGTGGCCGCGCGATCGCATTGGGTGAGGCCGTTGCCCGAGTGATCGACGAAGGCCCCGAAGCCTTTGCCAGTGCCGCCGAGGCGGTCCGCACTGCTGATCCCGGACCCCTGCCGACCACAATCAAGCCGACCATCCCGGTCGTCGCGGTGACGGGCACCAACGGCAAGACCACCACATCTCGGATGATCGCCCACATCGCTCGCACCTCTGGGCGTCTGACCGGGTGGTCAAACACCGACGGAATCTATGTCGACGGTGAATTGGTAGAAGCAGGTGACTACTCAGGACCGAGCGGAGCAGGGCGAGTTTTGGCCCATCCCAACGTGGAGTTCGCGGTCACCGAGACGGCCAGGGGCGGAATCTTGCTGAAAGGCATCGGCCTGGTCAGCAACGACGTTTCCGTGGTCACCAACGTGACGGCTGACCATCTGGGCCTGCAAGGCATCGACACTCTGGATCAGTTGGCCGAGGTCAAAGGTGTGGTGCCGCGGATCACCAAGCGACATGGCTGGGCTGTGCTCAACGGCGACGATCCGCGCGTGCTGGCCATGCCGACCCCGGCGAGGCGGTGGGTCTTCTCGCGCAACCCCGGCTCGCCGGCGATCCGCGAGGTGCTCACCGAGGGCGGTCACGCAACCACAGTTCTCGACGGCCAGATCTGCGTGCTCCGCCCAGGTCAGGACCCCGAGGCACTCCTCCCGGTAGCCGATGTGCCCATGACTCTGGCAGGACTGTCGCGATTCAACGTGGAGAACGCTCTGGCAGCTACTTCGGCGGCCCTGGCGATCGGGATTGACCGAGGCGATGTCATCGAGGGCCTGCAGACGTTTAGGCCTGATGCAGAACACAATCCTGGTCGGATGAACTTCTTCACCTTCAACGACGTCTCGATCGTCTTGGATCTGGCCCACAACGAGGCCGGGCTGGAAGCGCTGATCGAGATCATGCGCGGCGTGGTGGAGCCTGAGCGCAGACTGCTGCTCGGCCTCGGCGTCGTCGGCGACCGCACCGAGGAGTTGATCACTAACCTCGGCGAGATTGCCGCGAAGGGCTGCGACACGGTCGTGATCGGTCACAAGCTGCGCTACCTGCGCGGTCGGACAGTCGAGGACCTAGAAGCCTGGATGCGCACGGGGGCAGCGCGCGCAGGCGTGCACGGACTGCCGGCCTACGAGACCGAACTGGCGGCCCTCCAAGCGTTGCTGCAGCAGGCTCAACCTGGCGATGTGGTCGGCCTGATGTGCCATGCCCAACTGGGCGAGATTGCAGACTGGCTGATCGCCCAGGGCGGGAGGGCAGACACTCCCGACGTACTTCGGGAAAAGGTACGTCGAGCGCACTCGGCCTAGTTGCGGCCAGTCAGCCAGCGGGGTTCGGCGCCACGTAGTCAGGGTCAGCCGCAGGCACCTTTGAGCTGGCACCCGAACCAGGTTGAGCCTGATGCGACCAGGTCTCCAGTTCAGTCATCACCGCAGCGTGCTTGTCGACGCAAACCACGAGCAGGTCACCAGGGTTGGCCCGCGCCATCGCGTGACGCACCGCTTGGATCTCGTCGTGGATGATCTCCACCTGCTTGCAGCGGGCGCCAGACTCGATCGCGCGGCGGACTCCATCGGCGACATGCGTTGAGGTCTCACCGCGTTCGCGCCCGCGCAATGCCACATCTTCCCGAACGACGACGACATCGAAGTGCTGGGCGGCGATCTCACCCAACTCGACCATGTCTTGATCGCGCCTGTCCCCAGCGGTGGCGATCACGCCGATGCGGGACGGCTTGCCCAACTCACTCACCGAGGTCAGTCCGTCGCCAACCCGGTCGACGAAGTCGCCGAGCATCCGCATGCCCGGGGCGTTGTGGCAGTAGTCGACGATCACATTGATCCCGTTGACCTCAAGTTCGTTCAGGCGACCGGGGGAGAGGTAGTAGTTGGTCGAGAAGGTGCGCAGCCCCTGCCGGATATCGTGCAATGGTGCGCCCGCAGCAAAGGCCGCCGCCGCCGCTGCGAGAGTGTTCTGCACATTCATGCGGGCGCGTCCACCGAAGGTCGCTGGGAGCAGGTGGGTCCAGGCCAACTGCATATCGCGGGAGCCGTGGCGCACGACGATCATCTCGCCGCGCTCGGTTGGCTCCAGCACCAGGGCCTTGCCGCCCCTGCGGCAGTGGGTGTCGATCATGTCGCGCACCTCCGAGCCAGGCTCGGCCATGCTGAACCAGACCACGTCACCAGAGCAGCGCCGCCGCATCTCACGCACCAACGGATCGTCGGCGTTGAGCACCGCGTGACCATCACGGGGCACGGCTTCCACAAGCACGGCTTTGACCTCCGCCAACTGCTCGACCGTGTCGATCCCGCGCAGCCCGAGGTGGTCGGGCTGCACGTTCAACACCACGGCTACGTCGTTGCGCTCATAGCCCAAGCCTTCGCGCAAGATGCCACCGCGAGCCACTTCAAAGACGGCAAAGTCCACGCGAGGGTTCTGCAGCACCATGCGTGCACTGCGTGGACCCGACGCATCAGCTCGAATCACCAGACGCTCGTCGATCACGACACCGTCGGTGGAGGTCATGCCGACCTTTCGGCCCATGCCTTTGAAGATGTGGCTGATCATGCGACTAGTAGTGGTCTTGCCGTTGGTGCCAGTCACCGCCACGATCGGGATCCGGCTCGGTGCACCGGGGGGGAAAAGCATGTCGACGACTGGTTTGGCGATGAACTGAGGTTCGCCAATGGTGGGGTGGGTGTGCATGCGGAACCCGGGGGCCGCATTGACCTCGCAGATCGCGCCGCCAGTCTCCCGCACCGGTTGGGTGATGTCGGGACAGATGAAGTCGATCCCCGCGATGTCGAGACCGATCATGCGGGCCGCCTCTTCGGCGATCTCGACGTTCTCCGGGTGCGCTTCAAAGGTGCGGTCGATTGAGATGCCACCGGTCGACATGTTGCCGGTCAGAGCAAGTTTGACCATCTCGCCTTCAGCGGGGACCGAGTCAAGGCCGTGACCCTGGTTGCCCAGCACTTCGAGCGCGGCGGCGTCGATCTTGATCCGGGTGAGCACCTTCTCGTGGCCGACTCCACGGCGTGGGTCGGAGTTGGTGACGTCGACAAGTTCCTGCACCGTGCTGTGGCCGTCGCCGGTGACGCTGGCCGGAACGCGTTCGGCCACCGCCGCCAGACGTCCGTCGATGATCAAACAGCGATAGTCCTTGCCGGTGATGAACGACTCGACGATCACCCAGCCACGTCGAGACTGCTCTGCGGCGATCTCGAACGCTTCGCGGACATCGTCAGCGTTCTGTAGATCCAAACAGACTCCGCGCCCATGATTGCCGTCGAGTGGCTTGACCACGACCGGATAACCGATTCGCTCCGCCACGCGCACTGCCTGGTCGGCGCTGCGAACTGAGTCCTGCTTGGGCACCGGCAGACCTGCTGCGCCCAGCAGTTTGGTGGTCAGATCCTTGTCGGAGGCGACGTCGACTGCGATCGCGCTGGTCTCCGACGTCATGGTGGCCCGAATCCGCTTGGCGTGCACACCTTGGCCCAACTGGACCAGGGAGTACTGATTGAGTCGAATCCAGGGGATGTCGCGGCTCACGGCCTCATCGAGGATCGCCTGAGTCGAGGGGCCAAACGCCGTGCGCTCGGCGCGAAGGATGAAACTCTCCAACTCCTGCTCGAAGTCGAACTCCGGGTCAGGCTGGACCAGATGATTGACCAGGCGTACGGCGAGGCGGGCCGCCCCAAGACCAACCTGCTCGTCGTGATAGCTGAAAATCACGTTGTAGTGCCCGCGCACCCCACGGACCTGTCGAGTCTTGCCACGACGAATGTCGTGGCCGACCGCCTGCTGAAGCGCTAATGCGACGTGCTCAGCGACGTGACCTAACCAGGTGCCCTCACGAAGCCGCTCGACAAATCCTCCCCGTCGCCCCCGCGAACACGAGTGCTCGGCAATGCCGGGCAGCAACTCCACCAGGTTGTCGGTGAAGCCGGGCAGAGTGTTGCTCGGGAAGTCCTCCAAGCTACCCAGGTCAACAACCAGATGGATCGACTTGTCATAGGACCACACGTTGGCGCCGCGATAGACCCGGGTCTCCAGGATGGTGAGATCCGGTGAGGGAGCCGAAGCTGAGTCGGTCACGCTTTCCTCCTTCGTTGTATGCGGCGGCGCAGGTTGGCCGGAGAGACATCGCCAGCAGCGATGTCTCGGGCAAGTTTGCGCAGGTCTCTGCCATTGGGGGCAAGGTCGGAGACACCTGTTGGTTGGGTGGCCTCCAGCACCCCGGGAGGATTGAGCAGCACCCGGTGGGTCAGATCGAAGCGTGATCCCTCTGGCAGCACGTGCAGTTGCACTCCCGAGGCCATGATCGGCTTGTTGCGCGAGGCCGCATAGGCGTTGCTGATCATGCTGGCGCCGTCGAAGACAGTGACCGCACCGCGGCCGATCACCTCCATCACCTCGGCGCCGTCGACATGCTTGATCACTGCCGCGGTGTCTTCGTCGACGCCGATGCCAAGCAGATGGGGGCTCTCGGAGACGATCATCAGCAGACGGCCATAGCGGTTGCGCTGATCGAAGTGTTGATCGATCACGCAGCCTTCGATCAGTCCGAGACCGGCGGCCACCTGAGTCATGCGCTGCTTCGGCGTGGTGCCGCCAACGCCAAAGGCAACCATGTGGGAGGACTGAATGCTGGCTCCGGCCGATGTGCCCCCGACCGCTGCGCCGTCCAAGTGAGCCTGCTTGATCGCATCTCCGAACGGGGTGCCTGCGATCACGCCGGACAGTTTGAGTTGGTTGCCACCGGTCATGAAGACGCCGGTGGCGTCTTCGACGCCCTCCACGAGACCGGGGTCAGCGGCTTGACGGCGATCCTCAGGCCGAAGGCCGTAGACCTCGGCAGCGCCCAATTTGCCGAAGACCGAAACGTAGAGATCGACTACTTCGGGGCCAAGTGAGGAGGCCGTCGGAATCACTGCGATCCGGGCTTCCTTGCCGCCAGCGGCCCTGACAAAGGCATTGAGCACCGAACGACGCCGAAGTTTGTCCTCTGCTCCGCCGATGACGAAGAGCGGACCGGGGGAGCGTTCACGCATGACAGCCACCCTAGTGTGATGACAGGGTTGGCCAGATGATTGACAAGCCCACCCGTGTCCTGATCGTGATGCGTCACGCCGAGGCACAATCGATGGCTCGCTCCGACCACGAGCGCGCTCTGACTCCAAACGGAATGGCGGACGCGCTCGACATGGGTCGTTGGCTGGCCCGCCAGCGCTACGTGCCCCAGAGCGCGTTGGTGTCGTCTGCGCTGCGTGCCCAGGAGACGTGGGCCCAGGCCAGCCGTGGCGGCGGTTGGTCCGAACAGATCGGCAAATCCACCTCACAGCTGTATGACGCTGGCCCGTGGGACGCGTTGGCCCTGATTGGGGCCACTGATCCCGGCGTACGCATCTTGATGGTGGTGGGCCACAACCCGACCATGGCCGCGCTTGCCTATGGGCTCGACGACGGACTAGCCGACGAGGCCGTTGTGGCTGCCCGAAATGCAGGCATGAGCCCGGCAACGGCGGTGGTCTTCCAGTGTCCGCATGAGTGGACCGAGTTGGCAGAAGGCTCAGCGCGGGTTTTGGCCAGCTATCGCGGCCTCAGCTAGTCACTCCAGGGGAGGGGCAGGAGTGGTCACGCCAGCTAGCTCGTCAGCGGCCTCGATCTCCTCGCGGCTAAAGCCCAGCAGATAGAGGATGGTGTCGAGGTAGGGCACGTTGACTGCAGTCTGGGCCTGCTGGGCCACGATCGGCTTAGCGTTGAACGCAATCCCCAGGCCCGCAGCGGCCAACATGTCGAGGTCGTTGGCGCCGTCACCGATGGCGACTGTCGCTTCCGGGCTGACTCCGGCATCACCGGCAAAACGACGCAGCGCGGCAGCCTTGCCAGCCCGGTCGATGATGGTGCCGACCACGTTGCCGCTCAGGTGTCCGTCGATGATCTCCAGCGTGTTGGCCGCGCTGTAGTTGATCCCCAGATCGCGGGCGATCCGGTCAGTGATCTGGGAGAAGCCACCAGAAACGAGGGCGAACCGATAGCCCAAGCGCCGAAGCGTGCGCACCAGCGTTGCGGCGCCAGGCGAGAGTTGGATCTCTCGATAGACCTCGTCCAACGCCTCGGCTGGCACCCCTTTGAGCAGTGCCACTCGGGCGCGCAGACTCTGCTCGAAGTCGAGTTCGCCACGCATGGCTGCCTCGGTGATCTTGGCGACCTCGGACTCACAACCGGCATGTGCCGCCAGCATTTCGATCACTTCACCTTGAATCAGGGTGGAGTCGACATCCATCACGATCAGTCGCGCGCCGCGAGTGAGCATCGAGGCTTTCTGCACAGCCACGTCAACGCCCTGTGCGGCGGCCTCTGCCCCGAGCATGTGTCGCAGGCGATCAGGATCGGCGCCGGAGATCTGCAGTTCGATCGCGGTCACCGGGTAGCGAGCCATGCGCTGGATCCGGTCGATATTGGCGCCATGATCGGCGATCCGACCTGCGATGGCCGCCATCGCCTTGGATTTCAGCGGGCTACCGAGCACGGTGACCCTGGTGCGCTGGACCCAACGCTGATGGCGTTCTTGACCGCCCTTGGTCACCTCAACGCTCATTCCGAGCGACTCCCCAACTCGCTCAACGGCATCCCGGACATGCTTCCATTCGCGCGGTGCGGTGACCAGGACACCAAGCACAAGACGACGCTTGAGCACGATCTGCTCGACATCGAGCACCTCCAACCCGAAGCGGGCGAGGGTGGCGAATACCGAGGAGGTGACCCCAGGTCGGTCCTTGCCGCTCAAGGTGATCAGCAGGGTGCGGGGGATCGAGAGGTCATCATTGGGTCCCATGGCGCGCCCAACGGTAGTGGGCGGCCTCAGGGTGAGGCCACGCGGTCCCCACAAGCTGCGACCGGATTTGGGTCGCTCCCAGATAGGCTGGAGCCTTCATCGCCAGTGGTGGCATCAGCGTGGACAGGTCGGGATATGGAAGCGGTTGTCGAGCTCGTCGAGATCTCAGTTCGACGTGGCCAGACCAGCATTCTCGATCGCCTGAACTGGACTGTGCAGGACGACCAACGCTGGGTCATCCTTGGGCCTAATGGAGCCGGCAAGACGACGCTGGTCCAAGTCTGCGCTGCTCAGATCCACCCGACGTCTGGACGCGCCACCATTCTGGGCGAGACCTTGGGCCGCACCGATGTCTTTGAACTCCGTCCGCGGATCGGGCTGACCAGTGCCGCGATCGCCGAGCGGATTCCGCGGCACGAGCGAGTTGGCGACGTGGTGGTCAGCGCGTCATACGCCGTGATCGGGCGGTGGCGCGAACACTACGAAGACCTTGATCACGAGCGCGCTTGGCAGTTGTTGCAAGAAGTGGGTGCAGAGCACCTGATCGATCGTGAGTTCGGCACCCTGAGCGAGGGCGAGCGCAAGCGGGTGCAAGTGGCGCGAGCGCTGATGACCGACCCCGAACTTCTCATCCTGGACGAGCCCGGTGCTGGTCTGGATCTCTCCGGCCGCGAGGACTTGGTCTCGATCCTGTCGTCGCTGGCCCGAGACCCGATGTCACCAGCCACCATCATGGTTTCTCACCACGTGGAGGAGATCCCGCCAGGCTTCACCCATGCGCTGCTGCTCAGCGATGGGCAGGTCGTGGCGGCCGGGCCCGTACGCGAGGTCGTCACGGGGCGCAACCTCAGTGCTGCGTTTGACATGCCGCTCAAAGTGGACCTGCTCGACGACCGTTTCACTGCACGGCGCGGTGGGCGTAGGGCGATCACCTAGGCTCAGGTCATGGAGTGGATTCGGGATCACTTGTGGCAGGCGTGGCTGATCCTTGCAGCGCTGTTTGGAATCGTCGAAATGTTCAGTTTCGACTTCGTGCTGCTGATGTTTGCACTCGGCGCGCTGGTGGGAATGGTCGCGGCACTGCTCGGGTTGCCTGGCGTGGTCCAGATCCTGCTCGCCCTGGGCAGTTCGCTGGCGCTGCTGCTCGTACTCCGCCCGTCATTGATCAAGCGACTGCACGGTGGCGAGGAATTGCTGATCGGCGCAGAAGCGCTGATCGGGCGCCCGGCCATCGTGCTCACCGAACTCGGTGATCACACCCCAGGCCGGGTCAAGATCGGTGGCGACGAATGGTCAGCGCTGCCAAGTGAGGCTGGGATCGTGATTCCGGCCGGTGCTGGCGTCGAGGTGATCGAAATTCGTGGCGCCACTGCCGTCGTACGTCCATTGTCGATCGAACCACCGCGCTGAGGCGCGTGAGGAGAAGGAGCAATCATGCTGCCCTCGATTAGTCCAGGACTCCTGGTCCTGGCCGTCATTGCGGTGCTGGTCGCCGTGGTGCTGCTGCGCGCGGTGCGGATCATTCCGCAAGCGCGCGCCGGCATCGTCGAACGCTTCGGCAAATACCGCACCACGCTGAAGCCCGGTCTCAACATCGTCGTTCCCATTGTCGATCAGGTGCGTTACGTGATCGACATGCGCGAGCAGGTGGTGTCATTTCCACCGCAACCGGTGATCACCGAAGACAACCTGGTGGTCTCGATTGACACCGTGATCTATTTCCAGGTCACCGACCCGGTCGCTGCGACCTATGAGATCGCCAACTACATCTCTGCGGTCGAACAACTCACCATGACCACGCTGCGCAACATCGTGGGTGGCATGGACCTGGAGCAGACCCTGACCTCGCGCGAAGACATCAACCGTGGGCTCTCCGGTGTGCTCGACGAAGCCACCGGGCGCTGGGGAATCCGAGTAGGTCGGGTGGAAATCAAGGGCATCGACCCGCCGCCCTCGATCAAGGACTCGATGGAGAAGCAGATGCGTGCCGACCGTGACAAGCGTGCGGTGATCCTCACCGCCGAAGGTCAGCGCCAGTCGCAGATCCTCACCGCGGAAGGCCAGAAGCAGGCCGCCATCTTGACCGCCCAAGGTGAGCGAGAGGCTCGGATCCTGCGCGCGCAGGCTGACCGCGAAGCCCAGATCCTCAAGGCTCAGGGTGAGGGTCAGGCGATTCAGACGGTGTTCCAGGCGATTCACGACGGTCAGCCCGATCAGTCGTTGCTGGCCTACCAGTACTTGCAGATGATGCCCAAGATCGCCGAAGGCAGCGCCAACAAGGTGTGGATCGTGCCCTCCGAGATCGGCCGAGCGCTGGAGGGCTTGGGGTCTTCCATCGACCAGATCCGCGGGATCCCGCAGCAGACCGAAGGTGTGAAGCACCGGGTCGACATGGGACCTGGGGCGCAAGAGGCAGAGAAGATTCTCGAAGAGGCCAATACCGCCGCTGAACAAGCGATCGCCGAGGCTGCTGCGACTGCGCAGACTCCGCCCCACGAGTGATCGACTCCTGGTTCGAAGCCCTGGCCGTGATTGCGGCCGGGGCTGCGGCCGGTGGGATCAACACCATCGTCGGGTCGGGCACTCTGATCACCTTTCCGACCCTTCTCGCCTTCGGTCTCCCCCCGGTGGTGGCCAATGTGACCAACAACGTCGGCCTAGTCCCAGGTTCGGTCAGTGGCGCTCTTGGTGACCGGGAGAGCCTGACCGGTCAGCGCCGACGGTTGCTCACGTTGCTCCCGGCGTCACTGCTCGGCGCTGGTGTGGGAGCGTTGCTGCTCCTGCGGCTGCCATCGAGCGCCTTCGACTCGATCGTGCCGTTCCTGATCGGCCTCGGCGTTGTGCTGGTGATCGTCGGACCGTGGTTGTCGCGGAGGCTTGCGACACGCGCTGCTCCCGGCCAGCGGGAATGGTCGTGGTGGGTCTGGCCGGCGGTAGGGCTGACCGGTGTCTACGGCGGCTACTTCGGCGCCGCGCAAGGCGTCTTGCTGATGGCGGTTTTGGGAATCGGCATCGACGACACCATGCGGCGTCATAACGCCACCAAAAACGTGCTCTCCGCCGCTACCAATGGTCTGGCTGCGGTCGTGTTTGCACTTGTGGCCCACATTGACTGGGCGGCCGCGGGTCTGGTGGCGTTGGGCGCGGTCGTAGGTGGCCAGATCGGCGCTCGGATCGGCAAGCGGATCTCACCATGGGCGTTGCGAGTGCTGATCGTGCTCGTTGGCGTGATTGCGATCGTCAAACTGAGCTTCTGAGGTCGGGGGTCCGCTCACGTCGTACGACGGACGAAGGCGTCGAGCCAGGCGGCGAGTTGGTCAAACACCACCGCCCGGACCGGTTCGCGGCTGAGAGTGACGTCGTGAATCGCGCCGGGAACTTGGATCAACGTCACGTGGCGACCCAGCAGTGGGGCGCGGCGCCGGATCTGTTCGACGTCCAACACGGTGTCTGTGGCATGTTGATCGGGATCTTCGTAGGTCTCCGGACGGGCATGCCGATCTGAGGACATCACCAAGATCGGGGCGGCAATCTCCAAACCTTTGGCGACGCGAGCATGGCCACGCCGAATCGCACGTAGCCAACCCGCATAGATTGGGAAACTGCCGATCGGGCGCCAGTCGGTGTTGAAGTCCCACTCCTCGGCCAGCGAGCGAGCATAGAAGCCGGTCACCTTGCGCGGAATCTCTCGCCGGGGATTGCGTGATCCCATCTGGTCAACCACCACGGTGCCGGCGGTGCGCATCAAAATCGAGTCCGCCAAATCGAGCCATGGGGCATTCAAGAACAAGCCCGCCAGCGCTGGCTTGTGGTCTTCAGCCCACAGCGAGACGGTCAGGCCGCCAGTGCTGTGCGCGGCCACCACGATCTGGTCGTGGGTGGCCGCGATGATCTCGTAGGCGGTGTCGAGTTCTTCGTAGTAGGTGCTCAAGTCTTCGACGTACGCCGGGGTCTGGCCCGGCAACAGGGAGCGTCCGTATTTGCGCAGGTCCAAGGCATAGAAGTCGTAGCCCTGGGCAGTCCAGAAGTCAGCGGCTGCAGTCTGGAAGAAGTAGTCGGCGAATCCATGCACTTGGAGCACCGCTTTGGTGGTGGGTCCGGCGGTGGGTCGGTGCACCAAAGTGGCGACGACTTCACCCTCGTCATCGGGGGTGAGTTGGATCTTGTCGGCGAGATAGGGAAGCCCTAGAACGTCGGTCTGCACGGGTACAGTCTCTCGGGCGCCCTCAATCAGAGAGTCGGCAGGCCCGAATGAAGCCTGCCAACAGCCCGGTGTCAGCGGCTTCCTCAGGGTGCCACTGCACGCCGAGGTAGAAGCGTTCCCCAGGGGCCTCCATCGCTTCCAGGGTGCCGTCCTGCGCGCTGGCAGCGGCGACAAATCCTGGATGTTCGGCGACATGTTGATGGTGGTGGCAGTTCACATTCACGGTCGTGCCGACCAGCGATGCCAATCGAGAGCCCGGGACTACCGACACCGGAATCGAGCCGAACTGACCTGGCTGCGGTCCGTGATCGAGGGTGCCGGTCACGTCAGGGGTGTGCTGCACCAACGAACCCCCTGCGTGCACGGCCATCAACTGCATCCCGCGACAGATCCCCAATGTGGGCAGATTCATCCCAGCGGCCTCGTCGAGCAGAGCGCATTCCCATGCATCGCGTTGCGGGCGCCAGTTCGCGGTGCGCTCATGGGGGGTTTGGCCGTAGCGGCTCGGATCGACATCGGCTCCGCCAGCAATGATCAGTCCATCAAGTCGGGCAACGACAGTGCCGGCGTACTGCAGATCGGCGGGAGGCAGCAGCACCGGCGCCCCGCCCGCCGACGCCACCAGGTCGGCGTAGTCCGCGGGGAGGATGTCGGCCAGGCGGTCCCAGACCCCCCACGCCGCGCGCTCTCGGTAGGTGGAGATCCCGATCAGGGGAGCAGTCACGGCTGCGCTACCACTCAGAGCGGGGTGACATAGGCGCCGGAGATGCCGCCGTCGACCAAGAAGGTGTTGGCAGTGATGAACGACGACTCATCGCTGGCCAAAAAGACCACGGCGTTGGCCATCTCGATCGGTTCGGCGAAACGTCCCATCGGCACGTGCACCAGGCGCCGAGCAGCCCGCTCGGGATCTTTGGCGAAGAGTTCGCGAAGCAGAGGCGTGTTGACCGGGCCTGGGCACAGCGCGTTAACCCGGACCCCCTCGCGGGCGAACTGGACACCCAACTCACGGCTCATGCTCAGCACACCACCCTTGGAGGCCGAGTAGGAGATCTGGCTGGTCGCCGCACCCATGATCGCCACGAAGGACGCGGTGTTGATGATCGACCCGGACTTCTGCTCCAACATGTAGGGCAGGGCAGCCTTGCAGCACAGATAGACAGAGGTCAGGTTGACCTCCTGGACCCGTCGCCAGGCATCGAGTTCGGTGTCGAGAATGGAGTCGTCGTCCGGCGGGCTGATTCCGGCGTTGTTGAACGCGATGTCGACTGAGCCGTAGGTGTCTTTGGCGGTCTTAAACATGGCGTCGACCTGCTCCTTGTTGGTCACGTCGACGCTGACGAAAGTCGCTACGTCTGCGCCACCGAGTTCGTCGACCAGGGCTGCGCCTGTGGCCGCGTCAATGTCGCCGATGACGACCTTCGCGCCCTCTTCGACGAAGCGCTTCACCGTCGCCAGACCGATGCCGGAGCACCCTCCGGTGACGACGGCGACCTTGTTGTTGAGCCGACCTGCCATGTTGTTTGTCTCCTTTGGTGAGGTTCGTGAGGGGCAAGCCCCGATTCGCTTGGGGCCAAGCCCCTATTCGTTGGGCTTTAAGCCCCTACTCGGCGGGCGATAAGGCCCTATTCGGCGGTTAGTGGGCGATGAAGACGTTTTTTTCCTCGGTGAAGGCGTTGGGGGCGTCGGGGCCGAGTTCGCGGCCGAGGCCGGATTGTTTGTAGCCGCCGAAGGGGGTCCAGTACCTGACTGAGGAGTGGGAGTTGACGCTGAGGTTGCCCGACTCGACTCCTCGGGCCACCCGAAGTGCGCGGCCGAGGTCGTTGGTGAAGATTGAACCTGAGAGGCCGTATTCGGTGTCGTTGGCCAGCGCGATGGCTTCGTCTTCGTCGTCGAAGGCCATCACCGCGACCAGCGGTCCGAAGACCTCAGCTCGCCAGACCTCTTCGTCAGTCGAACGCGATTCCACCACCGTCGGAGGGAGCCAGAAGCCGTCGCCATCGGGGCAACTGCCCGCAAAAGCGACCGACGCCCGCTCTATGAACCCTTGCACCGAGTCGCGCTGTCCAGCCGAGACCATCGGCCCCATGTCGGTTGAGGCCGCAGCTGGGTCGGCTACTCGCATGGCCTTGACGGCTTCTTCGAGTCGACCCACAAACTCGTCGTACGCCGGACGCTGAACCAGGATCCGGGAGCGAGCGCAACAATCCTGACCAGAGTTGTCGAAGACTGCACCAGGAGCGCTGGCCGCAGCACCGGCGATGTCGGTGTCGGCGAAGATGATGTTGGCGCTCTTGCCACCCAACTCCAGCGTCACCCGCTTCACCTGGTCAGCGCAGCCGGCCATGATCTGCTTGCCTACCTCGGTGGAGCCGGTGAAACACACCTTGCGGACCAGCGGATGCTCGACGAACCGCTGGCCGACGACCGAGCCCTTGCCCGGCAGGACCGTGAGCACTCCGGCAGGCAGTCCCGCTTCGAGGGCAAGTTCACCGAGGCGAATCGCAGTCAGCGGGGTGATCTCGGCCGGCTTGAGCACGACACAGTTGCCCGCAGCCAGCGCAGGTGCAAAACCCCAGCCGGCAATGGGCATCGGGAAGTTCCACGGCACGATCACACCGACGACACCGAGCGGCTCGTGGAAGGTCACGTCGATGCCGCCGGGCACCGGGATCTGACGGCCAAAGAGTCGCTCGGGAGCCGCGGAGTAGTAGTTCAGACAGTCGCGAACGTTGCCTGCCTCCCACCGGGCATTGCCGATCGTGTGCCCGGAGTTCTCGACCTCAAGTTGGGCAAGTCCCTCGATGTGCGCGTCGACCACGGCAGCAAAGGCACGCAGCAGGCGCGCACGCTCACCAGGTGCCACCGATCGCCAACTCAGAAATGCCTCGTGCGCGGCTTCGATAGCACGGTCGGTCTCCTCCGCCGAGGTGTGCGGCACCTCCCGAAACGCGGCTCCGGTCGTGGGGTTGACCAGCGTGGTGGCCACCGATTCACATCCTTTCGAAGCTGCGCTGCAGCTCCCAGTCGGTCACATGGGCATTGAACGCGGCCAACTCGACATCGGCCATGTTGGTGTAGTGATCCACCACCTCGTCACCCAAGGTGGCGCGGGCGATCTCGGAAGAGGCAAACGCATCCCGAGCAGCCTGCAGGGTCAACGGCACGGTCTCTCGACCAGAGGTGTAGGCGTTGCCGATCAGTTCAGGCTCAAGTTCCAATTCGTTCTCGATGCCGTAGAGCCCACCGGCCAGCATCGCGGCCAGAGCCAGGTAGGGGTTGACGTCGCCGCCGGGCACTCGGTTCTCCAGACGCGCAGAGGGGCCGCGTCCGACCAAACGAATCGCACAGGTGCGGTTGTCGCGCCCCCAGGCAATCGCCGTAGGTGCAAACGAGCCCGCCGCGAACCGCTTGTAGGAGTTCACGTTGGGTGCATAAAGCAGCGTGAAGTCCTTCATGGTGGCCAGCAGACCGGCCACGAAGGAGTTGTAGAGCGGCGTCGGCCCGCCGTCGTCGTCGGCAAACACCAAGGAGCCGTCGGTGCCACGCAGCGAGAGGTGGATGTGACACGAACTGCCCTCGCGTTCGTTGAACTTGGCCATGAAGGTGAGCGACTTGCCGTGCTGCCAAGCGATCTCCTTGGCGACAGTCTTGTAGACGGCGTGGTTATCGGCGCTGACCAGCGCTTCGTCGTACAAGAAGCCGAGTTCGTGCTGTCCGAGGTTGCACTCGCCCTTGAATGCCTCAACGTTCAGTCCAGCGGCATACATCGTGTTGCGGATCTCGCGCATCAGCGGCTCGATTCGCGAAGTGCCGATGATGGAGTAGTCGACGTTGTAGAGATTGGCTGGAGTCAGATCGCGCCAACCCAACATCTGGGCCTGCTCGAAGGTGTCCTCGAAGACGATGAACTCCAACTCGGTGCCAGCCAAGGCGGTGTAGCCCAGGTCGGCGGCCTTGGCCAGTTGGGCCTTGAGGATGCTCCGCGGCGACTGTACGACGGGGGAGTGGTCCAACCAGACCAGATCGCACTGCACCATCGCCGTTGCCGGTTGATGCTCCAGCAATCGGATCGTGTCGAGATCGAGAGCAAACTCCATGTCGCCATATCCGCGGTCCCACGACGACATCCGGTAGCCACCGACGGTGTTCATGTCGATGTCGACAGCGAGCAGGTAGTTGCAGCCCTCGGTTCCGTGCTCCAGCACATGGTCAAGGAAGTAGCGACCGTGCATTCGCTTGCCCTGAAGGCGCCCCTGCATGTCGGTGAAGGCCACGACCACGGTGTCGATCGTGTCGTCCTCGATCGCCGTGGTGAGTTGTGCCACCGTGAGATAGCGCTCGTTGCGGGGATGGGTCATGGGGTTCCCTTCAGGTGAGCAGTCCGCGCAGCAGCGCGGCTGTGTCGTCACAATGCTCCTCCATCACCCGACGCGCACTGGCCGGGTCATGGTCGAGCACTGCTTGGAGGATGTGGCTGTGTTGGGCATGCGAATGGTCAATGTTGCGCGGCAGCATCGGAATCGCCGAGAGCATCTCGTGCAGTGTGCCCTGAACGCTGGTGACCGCCTCAATCAGACGTGAGGATCCGGTGAGGGAAGCAATGGTCAGGTGAAACCGAGAGTCAGCCTTGCGGTGCGCCGCACGAGATTTGGCGTTGGCCACGGCCTCATGGGCCACAAGTAGGTCATGCACCTGCTCGGCATCGATGTCTTGCGAGGCCAGCAGCCACGTGGCGCCAGGTTCAACGATGCGGCGGAAGTCCAGGGCATCAATCCACTCTGCGCGCTGCCGGGCCGAGATTCGTGAGGCAGCTTTGGCGGCCGGGGTGGAGGGCTTCATGGTGACCACGGTTCCGCCGCCACGGCCGCGCGTCGTCTCGACTAGTCCAGCTTCGCGGAGCGCGGCCATCGCCTCCCTGAGGGTCGCGCGCGAGACACCCAGTCGTTCGGCCAGGTCACGCTCGTTGGGCAGGGTCGAGCCCCGTGGAAAGACGCCAAGGCGAATCACCGTCGCCAACTGCTCGACACACGACTCAAAGGCGTGGTGCCCCCGAACCGGACGGAGCATCACCTCACTCAAGTCGGTGGCGGCGGGGCGTACGGCGGTCACCGGGCCAGTGTTGTGACCTGGCCAAACTCGTGTCAATGGTCTGAGTTCAAACCAAACGGGTCGAACTCTTTACGTGGCCCGCGTCACAGGTCTAGCCTCCGGAGCAGCCGGGCGGGGAGTCCGGGGATCAAGCGTAGGAAGGGTCGTTATGGCCGATACACATCTGACCGAGGATGAGAAACATCTCGCGTCATTGGGCTACAAGCAGGAGTTGTCACGGACCTGGTCAGGGTTCTCCAACTTCGCAATCTCCTTCTCGATCATCTCGATTCTGGCTGGCTGTTTCACCACGTTCGGCCAGGCTTGGAACAACGGTGGCCCGGTCGCCATCTCGATCGGCTGGCCGCTGATCTCGGCGTTCATCTTGATCATCGGGTTGTGCATGTCCGAACTCGTGTCGGCGTACCCGACCTCCGGTGGGATTTATTGGTGGGCTGCGAAGCTGGGCGGCGCCAAAGCGGGTTACTACACCGGGTGGCTCAACCTGATCGGTCTGCTCGCAGTGTGTGCGTCTGTGGCCTATGGAACCGCGACCTTCTTCGATCTCGCGTTCAGCACCCTGAGCGAGTCTTGGGCGGCGGGTTATTCGCTGAACCGTGTCTTTTGGATGTTCCTGGTGATTCTGGCGTTGACCGCGCTGGTGAACATCTACGGCGGACACCTGATGGCTTTGATGAACAACATCTCGGTGTGGTGGCACGTGTTCGGCGCGGCAGCGGTGATCTTGATTCTCTTCTTCCTGCCGGACCAGCACATGAGCGTCAAGGACGTCTTCACCATGCGGGTCAACAACTCCGGTGGGCTCGCCGGCGGAGAGACCAGTGGTTTGGGGTACTGGTTCTACGTGTTGCCACTGGGCTTCCTGCTGACGCAGTACACGATCACCGGCTTCGATGCCTCGGCCCACCTCTCCGAGGAGACTCAGGGCGCTGCCAACGGCGCGGCCCGGGGCATTTGGCAGTCGATCTTCTACTCGGCCATCGGTGGCTGGATTCTGTTGCTCGCCTTCCTCTTTGCGGTCCAGGACCCCGAGGGCGTCACTGCGGGTGGCGGTGGCGTTGCGGTGATCTTCAATCAGGCGCTGTCCTCAGGCTGGGCAGGTGTGGTCTTGATGATTGCCAGCATCGGGCAGTTCTTCTGCACCAGTGCTTGTGTGACCTCGACCAGCCGCATGCTGTTCGCCTTCTCTCGTGACGGTGCTGTTCCGCTGGCTTCGGTCTGGGCACGGTTGGACAAGAACAAGGTCCCGCGCAACGCGGTGCTGATCGCGGCGCTTGTTGCCGTGGTCATCACGCTGCCGGCACTGAAGGAGGTCAACCTAGGCACCGAGGAGGCCCCGCTGATCGTGCCGGTTGCCTTCTATGCCGTGGTCTCGGTGGCCGTGATCGGCCTGTATCTGGCCTTCTTGGTCCCGATCTACCTGCGCTGGCGTGCCGGAGACAGTTTCAAGCAGGGCTCGTGGAACCTCGGCAACAAGTGGCGCTGGATGGCACCGATCGCGTGCCTGGAGATCGTGATCATCTCGATCTACTTCATCTTGCCGTTCACTCCAGCCGCCAACCCGTTCAACGAGGCGTTCGACTGGAAGTACGTGAATTACGCCCCGATCCTGACCGGCGGCACCTTGCTGGCGCTCTGGATCGGTTGGCACCTGTCGGCCAAGAAGTGGTTCACCGGTCCGAAGACCACGATCGACCTGCCTGAGGGTGTCTCCTCAGCCGACGAGATCGCCTTGGAACACCAGGGCAAGACGGCCCACGGCGGCGAGATCCACTCCGCTGACGGGTGAGCAAGTCCGACGCTGAACTGATCGCCGCGATCCCGGCTCTGGCCGGGGCGCGGTCGATCAGCGCACTCCCCGGAGGCCTGACCAACCGCAATCTGCGCGTGGTCTGCGACTCCGGGGAGTACGTCGTTCGGTGTTCGGTCTCCGATACCGGATTGCTCGGTATCGATCGCGATGCCGAGCAGGTCAATACCGCCCGGGCTCATGAGGCTGGCGTGGGTGCCGCCGTCTGCGACTATCGGCCCGACTTGGGTGCACTAGTGATCGGCTTCATTCCAGGGGTCACGCTGTCTGATGAGTCGTTTCGGGATACCGATGTGTTGGAGCGCGCTGCCACCGCCGTACGTCGGCTGCATGGCGGGCCACGCTTTGAAGGCGACTTCGACATGTTTCGCCGAAACGCCGGCTACCGATCGCTGATCGCCAAACATGGATTCGCCTTGCCGAATGACTACGACGACTACAGCATCCAGTGGCGCCAAGTCGAAGCCGCGCTAGCCTCCGCCCCCCGTGCTTCAGTGCCCTGCAACAACGACCTGTTGGCGGGCAACTACATCGACGACGGCGAGCAGGTCTGGCTGATCGACTACGAATACAGCGGCAACAACGATGCCTGCTTCGAGTTGGGCAACACCGCCACCGAGTGTGAGTTCACTCCGGAGCTGACCGACGCCTGGACCGAGGCCTACTTCGGCTCGCCGACTAAAGCCGATATCGCCAGAGTTCGACTGCAGACACTGGTCAGCGCCTATGGCTGGTCGCTGTGGGGGTTCATCCAAGCGGGCAGCAGCGCGATTGACTACGACTTCACCGGGTGGGGGCAGCACCGGTTCGACAAGGCAAAGGCGGCCTTCAGATCGCCTGGCTTCGACACACTGTTGGAGGAGGTTGCACGTGGCTGATCTGCCTGCCCGCGCCGAGATTGTGATCATCGGTGGGGGCGTGATCGGCTGTTCGATCGCCTACCACCTGGCCAAACTCGGCCGCACCGACGTGATCGTCTTGGAGCAAGGCCATCTTTCGGGTGGGACGACGTGGCACGCCGCCGGTCTGGTGGGTCCACTGCGCGCTTCGGAGAGCGGCACTCGACTCGTGCAGTACTCCGCTGAGTTGTATGCGTCGCTGGAGGCCGAAACCGGGTTGGCTACCGGCTATCGCAACGTCGGCGGCGTGATCGTGGCGCGAACCCCGGAGCGGATGACTGCACTGCGTCGTACGGCGGCCAACGCGGCCGCCTACGACATGCCGTGCGAAATGCTCACCCCACAGCAGGCGCGTGACATGTGGGCGCCGATGCAGGTCGACGACCTTCTCGGCGCGATCTGGCTACCTGGAGACGGCAAGGTCAATCCAACCGACGTCACTCAGGCCTTGGCCAAGGGGGCACGTCAATGCGGAGTCACTGTGGCGGAGCGGACCCGTGTGCTCGACATCACCACTCGTGCCACCCCGCGTGGCCTGGCCGTGACCGGAGTGCGCACTGATCGCGGCGACATTGAGGCAGACATCGTGGTCAACGCGGCTGGACAGTGGGCCAAGGCATTGGGCGATCTGATCGGGGTCACCGTGCCACTGCACTCCTGCGAGCACTTCTATGTGGTCACCGAGGCAGTGGCCGGCACGCACCCGGATCTGCCGATCATGCGTGACCCAGACGGCTACACCTACTTCAAAGAAGAAGTCGGGGGCTTGGTGGTGGGCGGCTTCGAACCGGTCGCCAAACCGTGGGTGTCACCGAATCAGATTCCCTATCCGTTCGAGTTCGCTCTGCTCGAGGAGGACTGGGAGCACTTCTCGGTGTTGATGGATTCGGCGATGCATCGGATTCCGGCGTTGGAGACCACCGGCGTCCGGAAGTTCTACAACGGCCCGGAGAGTTTCACCCCAGATAATCAGTTCATCTTGGGCGAGGCTCCCGAGGTGGCCAACTTCTTCGTGGCGGCTGGCTTCAACTCGGTCGGAATCGCCTCCGCGGGGGGCGCTGGTCGAGCGCTGGCCGAATGGATCGTGGCGGGAGAGCCGACCATGGACTTGGTGGGTGTCGACATCCGGCGGTTCGCCAAATTCAACGCTGACAACTCCTGGCTGCGCGCCCGGATCCCCGAGGTGCTGGGCATCCACTACGACATTCCGTGGCCCAACCGCGAGTTCACCAGCGCACGACCGTTCCGGCGTTCTGCGCTCTATGACCGCCTCGCAGACAAAGCGGCGGTGTTCGGCTCCAAGATGGGGTGGGAGCGGGCTAACTACTTCGGCGATGCGCTCACCTACACCTGGGGCAAACCAAACTGGCAGGACTCGGCAACTGCCGAGCACCTCGCGTGCCGCGAGGGGGTGGCCGTCTTCGACCAGACTTCATTCTCGAAGTACCTGGTCTCCGGTCCAGGTTCGCTTGGCTTCTTGCAGTGGGTGTGCGCAGCCGACGTCGACGTACCGGTGGGCACCTGCGTCTACACGCCCATGCTCAACGAGCGCGGCGGCTACGAGGCTGATCTGACCGTGACTCGAAGCGGTGCGGAGGAGTTTCTGCTGCTGTCATCTGCGGGTTCGCTGACCCGGGATCTGGATTGGCTGCACCGGCATGTGCCCGCTGGGTGCAAGGTTCAGATCGCAGACGTCACCACCGCCTTCACAGTGCTCGGCGTCATGGGGCCGCAGGCCCCTGCGCTGCTCGACGCGGTCGGCGCCTCTCTGGACGCCGACCCACCTCTCGGCCAGTCGACCGAGATTTCGATTGGGTACGCCAGAGTCCGCGCCACTCGCATGACCTATGTCGGTGAGCTTGGTTGGGAGTTGCTCGTGCCCACTGAGTTTGCGCTCGGGGTGTATGACGCGCTGTTCAGCGCGGGCGAACCCCTCGGTCTCCGCGATGCCGGCTACTACGCGCTCGACTCGCTGCGGATCGAGAAGGGCTACCGCGCATTCGGTCGTGAACTCGGTCCGGACGTCTCTCCAGTCGAGGCTGGCCTGGTGTTTGCCACCAAGGTCGGGTCAGAGATCGACTTCATCGGTAGGTCAGCCCTCATCGCCGAGCGCGAACGAGTTCGTGCGAATGGGCCGCGGCGACGGGTGGTCTCCCTGGTAGTGGGTTCCGCAGAGCCCACGCTGTGGGGTGGAGAACTACTGCTCCGAGACGGCCAACCAGCCGGACAAGTGACTAGCGCGGCTTGGGGCGCCACGGTCGGGTCTAGCGTCGGGCTCGGCTACGTGCGCGCCGACGTACCCGTCGCTCAGGCGTGGCTGGACACGGCTGAGTGGACGGTTGACGTGGCCGGGAAGCAGTGGCCGGTCAAGGCCACGCTCAAAGCCCCGCTGTAGCGACTCAGTGTTGATAGGTGCCGTGCAGGATCGCTCGACCAGCGGTCTTGAACGCCAAGTTGAAGCTCATCACGGCGTTGGATGTCTCGGCGTCGATCCCGAGTGAGTCTTGGTTGACCGCGTGCACCACGAAGAAGTAGCGGTGCACCTGGTCGCCTTGCGGGGGAGCAGCGCCCATGAACGCGGCCTGTCCGCCGTCGTTGCGCAGCATGAACGCACCTTCCGGCAGGTCGGTGTCCGCTGCACCTGCACCGGTCGGCAGGCTGGTGCAGTCGGCGGGCAGATCCACCAACGCCCAGTGCCAGAAGCCGCTGGGAGTGGGGGCGTCTGGGTCGAAGCAGGTGACGGTGTAACTCCGCGTGCCCTCGGGTGCGCCAGACCAGGTCAACTGCGGCGAGGTGTTGCCCAGCGCCGCCACCTGGTCATCCTTGAGCGGTTTCCCATCGGTGACGTCGCTGCTGGTGACCGTGAACGACGGCACCTCCGGCAGGAGGTCGTAGGGGTTGGGGTGAACCGGGCGGTCGAGGCTCATTGCGGCACTCCTTGCACTCGTCATGGATCTCTAGGCACGAATTGCGGTCACTTTGGACGTTAGTCCGCCCTTTGGTCTGGGGAAACCCTAGATCGCCGGCGCGTTCAGAATCCCCCGGTGAGCACACCTGTCTATCTCTCCGGGCTACGCCTCGTTGGCCGCAAAGTGGTCGTCGTGGGCGGGGGGAGTGTGGCGCAACGCAGGATTCCGGCACTCCTGGCCGCAGGTGCCGACGTACACGTTGTCTCACCGCAGGTGACCCCCGCCATCGAGGGAATGTATGACGAGATCACCTGGATCCCGCGACGGTTTGAGGATCACGACCTCGACGGAGCCTGGTATGTCGTGGCCGCCACCGACGACCCGCTCACCAACGAACAGGTATCGGTGGCCGCAGAGGCGAGGCACACCTTCTGTGTGCGCAGCGACGACGGACTGCGAGCCACTGCCTGGACCCCGGCAACCGGTCGGCATGGTTCGCTGACAGTGGGCGTGGTCGGCGATCGTGAGCCGCGACTCTCGGCTCGCGTCCGCGACCACATGGTCACCGCGTTGCGAGACGGATTGATCACCACTGAGCAGCCCGACTGGACCGGCGTGATGCTGGTCGGCGGGGGACCGGGCGACCCAGACCTCATCACCGTGGCCGGATATCGAGCGCTGATGCAAGCCGATGTGGTCGTCGCCGATCGGCTGGCTCCCCGCGAACTGCTGAGCGCCCTGCCCAGTGAGGTGGAGTTGATCGATGTCACCAAACTCCCTCGAGGTCGGGCCGCTGCACAGGAAGCGATCAACCAGGTGTTGGTCGAGCGTGCGATGGCCGGGATGCGGGTCGTGCGCCTCAAGGGCGGCGACAACTATGTGTTTGGTCGCGGCTATGAAGAAGTGCTGGCCTGCCAGGCCGCTGGAGTGAAGGTGCAGGTCATTCCCGGACTGACCAGTGCCCTCTCAGTGCCCGCAGTGGCTGGCATCCCGGTCACCCATCGCAGGGTGGCTCACGGTTTCACCGTGGTGTCTGGTCATCTTGCCCCTGGCGACCCTGGGTCTCTGGTCGACTGGGAGGCTCTCGGTGCCTGCGGAGGCACGATCGTGTTGCTGATGGCTGTGGCCAACGCTGGGGCGATTGCCGAGGCCCTGCAATCTGGTGGCCGCGCCGCCAGCACTCCAGTCGCGGTCATCTCCGATGGCACCATGCCAACGCAACGTCAGCGCCTGACCACATTGGCTGGTTTGGCGGAGGTGGCTGCCCAGGTGCGCCCGCCTGCGATCATGGTGATCGGAGAGGTTGTCTCGATCACCGAAGGAGTCTGATGGCGCAATTGATTGCGGTCGACTCCGCTGCCGATCCGCGGCTGAACGACTACCGCGATCTGCGCGACGTGACCCTGCGCAAGAGTCTGGAGTCGGATCTCGGCTTGTTTTTGGCCGAAGGCGAGAAGGTGCTGCGTCGGGCGCTGGCCGCCGGATACCCCGCACGATCCTTCATGCTCGCCGAGCGCTGGGTCGAGGGTCTTCAAGACGTGCTGGCCTCCAGTTCGGCCCCCTGCTATGTGGTCTCCGAGGCCCTAGCTGAGCAGGTGACCGGTTTCCACGTGCATCGCGGAGTGCTGGCGTCCATGCAGCGCGTGGCCGGGCCGCCGATGGAGCAGGTGTTGGCGCATGCCCGCACCGTCGTCGTACTCGAAGATGTGGTGGACCACACCAACGTCGGAGCAATATTCCGGTCTGCCGCAGCACTGGGGGCCGATGCCATCCTGCTCTCGCCACGGTGTGCGGATCCGCTGTATCGCAGGTCGATCAAAGTGGCGATGGGGGCGGTGTTTTCACTTCCCTGGGCTCGATTGCCGCACTGGCAAAGCGCCGTCTCGGAACTCAGCGATCTCGGATTCGCGACGGTGGCGCTCACCTTGGCGCCGACGTCACGCTCTCTGCCGGAAGTAGTTCAGGGACTCGACAAGGTGGCTCTGCTGCTCGGCACTGAAGGACACGGACTGAGCCGGCATTGGACCGATACGGCCGATCATCGGGCCGTGATCGAGATGGACGCCGGGATTGATTCGCTCAATGTGGCCGCTGCATGCGCAGTGGCTTGCTATGTGGTGCGGTCACGCTGAGTCTGCCGGCCAACCGATCGGGTAGTCAGGCGCGGCCGCTTCCATCTGTTTGCGCAACTTCTTGCGCTGCCGCGCGCTGACTCGATCGCCAAACACCGTGCCACCCAGGTGGTCGGTCTCGTGTTGGAGGCACCTGGCCAACAGTCCGTCTCCGGCATAGGTCACAGGTTCACCATTGAGCCCGGTTCCAGACACGCTGGCGCGGTCGGGGCGGGCGCACTCCACGAAGGCCCCTGGGTAGGACAGACATCCCTCGTCGTCGGCGTCCAAGACGCGCGCGCGTCCTTCGGGGAGGGTGAGCACGGGGTTGCAGACCACCCCGCGGGTGACCAGGCCCTCGGCGTCGGGGCAGTCGAACACGAAGACGGCGAGATCAACGCCGATCTGACAGGCCGCCAGGCCCACCCCGTCAGCGGCATACATGGTGGCGGTCATGTCGGCGACCAGTGCGCGCAACTCAGCGTCGTAGGCCGTGACGAGTTCGGCAGGCCGATGCATCACCGGCTCGCCCCAGCGCACGATGGCGCGCACCTGCCCACCGTCAGGCAAGACCGCCGAGGCGGGAGAGACCACGTCATCGGGAATGCGCACCACGGGCCACATGCTAAGTGGCAGACCCCAGGGTGTGCCTCAGGAGCCATGCGCCATGCTGGAGGACAAGGTGTGGCACACGTCTCGGCCGCGCTTCGCCCGCAAAACCTAAACGGGAGTTAGATTTTGGCCATGTCTGCATCGAAGGTATCTGCGAGTCGACACGGCCTCGCCCGAGGCGAGCGCCGCGACCCCACCGGAGTTGCGGTGGCTGCGCTCACTCAACTCGCCCAGAGTCCGCTGCTGGACCGCCTTGGGCTGCGGGAGAGAGTGCAGCAGGCAGTCTCGTCGGTCACCTCGGCCGGTTTTAGAGGCGCGGTCGCCACCCAGCGGCAACTGCGCAGCTTCACCCGCAAGGGCGGCTCGCAGCCGGGCCTCCGTCCATCCACAGGAGCCGCTCGGGGCGAGTTCGATCTCACCCCCACCGACGACGAGCAGATGTTGGCTGATGTCGCGAGGGAATTTGCCGCTGACGTGTTGCGACCAGCGGCCGCCGCTGCCGATGACACGCTGCGCACCGCCGAAGAGACGCTGGCCGGAGCCGCCGAGATCGGATTGCACCTGATCGGTGTGCCCGAATCGTTGGGTGGCATCGCCGAAGAGCGCTCGGCTGTCGCCACTGCGTTGGTGCTCGAAGCGCTGGCCCACGGTGACATGGGTCAGGCAGTAGCCACGATGAGCACCGGCGCGGTCGCCACCGCCTTGTCTCTCTGGGGCACCGATGAGCAGCAGCAGACCTATCTGAGCGCTCTCACCTGCGACGGCCCCGCGGTGGCATCGCTTGTGCTCACCGAACCTTCAGTGCTGTTCGACGCCATGTCTCCGGCGGCAACTGCCGAACGCCGTGGCGAGGGATTCGTGCTCAATGGGATCAAGACGCTGGCTCCGCGTGCCGCAGACGCCGCACTGCTCCTGGTCGGGGCCACTCTCGACGGCGAGGGGCGACTCTTCGTGATCGAGGCAGGGACACCGGGTGTGACGATCACCGCGGATCCAGCTATGGGGCTGCGTGCGGCGGCTACTGCTCGCATCGAACTCGACGACGTTGCCGTCGAGGCGATTGCGCTAGTCGGATCGGCCGAGGACTATCGCGCCTGCGTTCGTTCCAGCCGACTTGCTTGGTGTGCACTGGCAGTAGGCACCGGCCAGGCGGTGCTGGATTACGTCACGCCGTACGTCAAAGAGCGACAGGCGTTTGGCGAGCCGGTCGCCCATCGGCAGTCGGTGGCCTTCATGGTGGCCAACATCGCGATCGAACTTGAAGCCATGCGGCTAGCCACCCTCAAGGCTTCTGCCCGACTGGCCAGAGGCAAGGACGCAGCTCGTGAGATCGCGCTGGCGCGTCGATTGTGTGCCGACAAGGGGATGCAGATCGGTCTCGACGGAGTGCAATTGCTTGGCGGGCATGGATTTGTGAAGGAACACCCGGTGGAGCGTTGGTATCGAGACCTGCGCGCGGTCGGGGTGCTGGAAGGTGGGGTGTTGATCTGATGGCCATCAGTCTGGAAGTGCCCAAGAAGTTTCGTCCCTTGGTCGGCAACGCCCATCAAGTGGCGATGAACATGCTGCGCCCGATCTCACGCACCTACGACGCCGCAGAGCATGCCTATCCCAAGGAACTCGACCTACTGGCGGCCATGATCGACGGGATGTCGGAGTCGGGAGTCACCGAAGGTGCCGGAGCTTCGGGCGGCAGTGTCAAGGCCGAGAGCGGTGATGGCAACCGCAACGGGGCCAACCTCGCCTCGGTCTTGTCGATCCTTGAAATGTGCTGGGGCGACGTGGGTCTCCTCCTGAGCATGCCGAGGCAGGGTCTGGGCAACTCCGCGATCGCCGCAGTGGCCAATGAGGAGCAACGCGAGCGGTTCAAAGGCGTCTGGGCGGCGATGGCGATCACCGAGCCCGAGGTGGGCTCCGATTCGGCCAACATCAGCGCCGCAGCCGTGCTGGACGGTGACGAATACGTGATCAACGGCGAGAAGATCTTCGTCACTGCTGGCGACCGTTGTGACGCCGTTGTGGTGTGGGCAACCCTCGACAAGTCTCTGGGGCGTGCGGCGATCAAGTCCTTCGTCGTACCCAAGGGCACGCCTGGCATGGTGGTCGAGCGTCTGGAGCACAAACTCGGGATTCGCTCCTCCGACACGGCCACGATCCGCTTCACCGACGCCCGCGTGCCCAAGGAGAACCTGCTCGGCTCTCCGGAGATCGACACCAAGCAGGGCTTCGGCGGCGCCATGGCCACCTTCGACAACACCCGACCACTGGTTGCGGCGATGGCCCTGGGCTGCGCCCGCGCCGCGTTGGACCTCACCCGAGACCTCCTGGCGCAGGCAGGAGTCACGGTCGACTATGACGCCCCGTGGCACGCCCAATCGGCTGCTGCCGCCACCTTCCTGGGCTACGAGGCCGAGTGGGAAGCCGCCAACCTGCTCACTTTGAAGGCGGCCTGGATGGCGGACAACCGGCAGCCCAACTCCATGCAGGCGTCGATGGCCAAGGCCAAGGCCGGTCGGGTTGGTTCGGCGATCACTCTCGGCTGCGTCGAGTTGTGCGGTTCGGTGGGCTACTCCGAAGCCGATCTGCTCGAAAAGTGGGCCCGGGACTCCAAGATCCTCGACATCTTCGAAGGCACTCAACAGATCCAGTTGCTGATCATTGCCCGGCGACTGCTGGGGCTCTCGTCGGCTGAACTCAAGTAGCACGCACGGTCGGTGGGCGTCATACGACCCGGCAGCCGGGGCAACCACCGCGTATGACGTCCGGGTCACAAGCGGTGGCCTAGGTTGGCCGCCATGGTGCTGTATTCGCAATTGCCTGGCCGGCGGGTCCGCCAGATCCTCGGCGATCTGCTGCTCGCGGTCTGGATCGTGGTGTGGGTGCGCGTTGCTCTCGGCGTGCGCGAGGCCACGTTGGCCTTGGCTGACCCCGGTCGGCAGATCGATCAGTCGGCAAGTGGCCTGGCTCGTTGGCTACGGGATGCTGGCAGCAAGGTGGGGGAGATCCCGCTGGTGGGCGATGGAGTATCGGCGCCGTTCGAGGGGGCTGGCGACGCAGCGGCGCAGTTGGCTGCCGCCGGTCAGGCTCAGGTGGAGGCGGTGCAGAGCCTGGCGCTGTGGCTGGGGATTGCGGTGGCGGTGATCCCCGTCTTGTGCGTGGCGGCCTTTTATGTGCCGCTGCGCTGGCGGTTCGTACGCCGAGCGACCGCAGGGCGCCGATTCGTTGACAGCGCAGCAGACCTCGACCTCTTCGCCCTGCGAGCGTTGAGCCACCAGCCGTTGCACGTCTTGGCCAAGATCAGCGACGACCCGGCCGGGGCATGGCGGGAAGGTGATCGGTCGGTGATCGCCCGACTGGCTGACCTAGAACTACGCGACTGCGGGTTGGCCGCACCACCAGCCCGCTAAAGCAACGCCGCCCCAGGGCCAGCCTCGGCGAGCAACAAGTCAGGTTCGGTCCAGCCCCGCTTGCTGAACTGCTGCTGAATGGCGCCTGCGAGGGCTGGCATCTCCGCTAGTGGTGCCAACACGATGGCTGCTCCACCGAAGCCACCGCCGGTCATCCGAGCCCCCAGTGCGCCAGCGTCGATGGCAGTGTCGACCACGGCGTCGAGTTCGGCACAGGAGACGGCGAAGTCATCACGCAACGAATCATGGGATTGGTTCATCAACAAGCCAGCCAACTCCCACTGGTCACCGCGCAGTGCGTCGGCAAACGCGTGCACTCGGGCGGTCTCGCTGATCACGTGGCGAGCCCGCCTCAGCAGGATGCCATCCAGGTCACCGGTGTCCGTGGCCTCGGCCAGTTGCGCTACGCCAAGCGCATCGGCCGCCTCCTCACACTCCCGGCGCCGCTGGGCATAACCGCCATCGGAATCGGCCAGGGCATGTTTGACCTTGGTGTCCACGACCAAAAGGCCCAGACCTGCACGGGATGGGTGGAACGGGATCTGCTTGCGCCGGCCAGAACCGAAATCGATCAGGAGGGCATGGTCCTCGCGGCCATGCACTGCGATGGCTTGATCCATGCCGCCCGTCGGCGCACCGACGTACTCCCGTTCGGCTCGTACGGCGACCTCAGCGAGGTGATCGCCAGACAACGAGAGCGCGGCCCCGACGGCGCACTCCAGCGCCGCTGACGACGAAAGTCCAGCGCCAATTGGCACAGTGCTGTCCACGGCGATCTGCCAGCCGTCTTTGCGCGAGGCGGCCCACAGCACCCCGGCAACATAGTCAGACCATCCGCCCTCGGCAGGGAGGGCGAAACCGCGCTCGACGACAGGTCCAGCCGAAGCAGACGCGCAGATGAGGCGCCCCGGACGTGTCGGACCCACGGCCGCCCAAGTCCCGTGGCGTAGGGCGATCGGCAGCACCGGCCCACCGTTGTAGTCCAGGTGCTCACCGATCAGATTCACCCGCCCGGGGGCGAACCCCACCGCACTGGGCGGTTGGCCGAAGAGGTGCTCGAAGCGTCGCCGGACTCGGGTCACAACCACCTCGGGTGGAATCGCCGCGCTGATCGTCATGGGTAGATTCTGGACCCATGCGCTTCCTTGACGGCCATATGCCGCCGCACGACCTGACCTACGACGACGTATTCATGGTGCCCAGGCGGTCAGCCGTCGCCAGCAGGTACGACGTAGATCTGGCCACCGCCGACCACACCGGACTCCAGATCCCGATCGTGGCAGCCAATATGACCGCGGTGAGCGGCCGACGAATGGCCGAGACCCTGGCCCGTCGTGGCGGCATGGCTGTCATCCCTCAAGACATCCCGCTCGACGTCGTGGCCTCGGTCGTGGCCTCGGTCAAGGCGGGCGATCCGGTCTATGAGACCCCCATCATGCTGGCGCCCACCGACACCGTGGGCGACGCGCTGGCGCTGCTGCACAAACGAGCCCATGTGGCCGCGATTGTGGTGCGCGATAACCGGCCGGCCGGGATCGTCACCGAGGCTGACTGCCACGGTGTGGATCGGTTTGCCCAAGTGGTCAACGTCATGACCACCGAGATGGTCACCATGGCTCAGGGAGTCAGCGCGCGCGAGGCGTTCGACGTGCTGTCCAGCAGTCGGCACCGCCTGGCTCCCGTGCTCGGCTCCGACGGCCAACTCGTCGGCGTGATGAGCAAGATTGGCTCGCTGCGCTCCACGCTCTACACGCCCGCCACTGACGGCCAGGGACGACTCCGGGTGGCGGCTGCGATCGGGGTCAACGGTGATGTGGAGGGCAAGGCCGCCGCCCTGTCTGAGATGGGCGTCGACACCCTTGTCATCGATACCGCTCATGGGCACCAAGAGCGCATGCTGCAAGCGCTAGCTGCCGTACGTCGAGCCAACGTGAGCGTCCCCGTCGTGGCAGGCAACGTGGTCTCTGCAGAGGGAACTCGTGACTTGATCGAGGCCGGTGCCGACATCATCAAAGTCGGCGTTGGCCCCGGAGCGATGTGCACGACCCGGATGATGACGGGAGTGGGGCGACCACAGTTGTCGGCGGTCTTGGCCTGTGCCGAGGAGGCTGCCCGCCACGGCAAGCATGTGTGGGCAGACGGCGGGGTTCGGCACCCCCGCGACGTTGCACTGGCACTGGCAGCCGGGGCCGCTGCGGTCATGGTGGGCTCGTGGTTTGCCGGCACCTACGAATCGCCTGGGGAGTTGCACGAGGACGGCGACGGCCGCCCCTACAAAGAGAGTTTCGGCATGGCCTCTGCACGTGCAGTCGCCCACCGGACAGCCGCCGATGACTCTTTTGAGCAAGCCCGCAAGGGACTCTACGAGGAGGGCATCTCGTCGTCGCGGATGTATCTGGACCCGGCTCGCCCAGGGGTCGAAGACCTGCTCGACTTGATCTGCTCCGGCCTGCGCTCTGCATGCACCTATGCAGGCGCGACCTCACTACCTGAGTTTGCCGAGCGTGCCGTCGTTGGCGTTCAGTCGGCTGCCGGGTTCCACGAGGGCCGCCCTTTGCCCACGGGTTGGTGAGCAGGTGACCACTCTCGTAGTGGCTGCCTTGGCGCAGGAGGCCCGCTACGTTCCCTCAGAAGTCGAGGTGTTGATCACGGGTCTGGGAAAGACGGCGGCCGCAGTACGACTGACCCACCGGTTGGCCGCCGGCGATGTCACCGGTGTGCTCAACATCGGAACTGCAGGTGCGCTTCGAGACCGCGTCACTGGCCTGCATGAGGTGGCCGTCGTGCGCAATCACGACCTGAATGCCGAGATCATTCGCAGTCTGGGTGTGGATCCGGACGAGGAGATCCGCATCGGTTCCGGTGACGTCGTACTCGCCTCAGGAGACATCTTCGTCACCGATCCGTCGCTCCGAGATGCGCTCGGCTCCTGGGCCAGCCTCGTCGACATGGAGGGATATGCGATCGCCTATGCCTGCCGGGAATTGGACGTGCCGCTGCGGATGGCCAAGTGTGTGTCCGACAACGCCGACGAATCAGCGCTGGACTGGAGCGCCGCTGTCGACTCAGCCGCACAACTTCTGGGGGAGTGGGTACGACGGGTGCTCTGCGCCGACTCCAACTCAGCCGGCGCCCAACCGATGTGAGACCTAGTCGGATCCTTTGCTAAGGTTGCCGCGCTGATCGGCCCGGTGGGTCGAATCCACTCGTCCGGGTGGCGGAATAGGCAGACGCGCTAGCTTGAGGTGCTAGTCCCCGTATAGGGGGTGGGGGTTCAAGTCCCCCCTCGGACACAATCGGCCCAGCCCCAGACTTCGGTCTGGGGCTTTCGTCGTCTTCGGGTGCCCACGCTTTCAAGGCAGGATGGGCCCATGGCTACCGAAAGCGAAGTCGTTCGGCTCTGCTCCGACATGATCCGGATCGACACCAGCAACGACGGCTCTGACGACGGACCGGGGGAGCGGGTCGCAGCCGAACACGTCGCGGGCTTGCTGGACGAGGTGGGCATCGCCGCTGAGATCTGGGAAGGACGCCCCGGGCGGGCCAATGTGCTTGCTCGCTGGGGTGGTGACCAAGGCAGTCCGTTGCTGGTGCACGGCCACCTTGACGTCGTACCCGCCGTCGCTGCGGATTGGCAGCTAGACCCGTTCAGTGGCGAGGTCGTCGATGGCGTGGTGTGGGGCCGGGGGGCGGTGGACATGAAGGACTTCAACGCGATGGTGTTGGCCACCATCCGTGCCCGGACACGTGAGGGCCGGGTGCCCAGGCGACCGATCCTGGTCTGCTTCACCGCTGATGAAGAGGCTGGTGGGTTGAAGGGCGCGGCTGAACTGGTGCGCCATAAGCGTGACTTCTTCGACGGGGTCACCGAGGCGGTCGGCGAGGTGGGTGGCTTCAGCGTCACAGTGCGTGACCGTCGGTTCTATCTGATCGAGGCGGCCGAGAAGGGGATGGCGTGGATGCGCCTGACCGCCGACGGCACGGCCGGGCATGGCTCGATGCGACACCCAGACAACGTCGTCACTCGCCTTGCCGGAGCAGTGGCGCGAATCGGCCAGCACCAATGGCCGATTCAGCTCACCGACACCATGCAGGTGCTCCTGGCCGCCGTTGGAGAGTACGTCGGGGTCGACGCCACCCCCGATAACGCCGAGGAGTTGATCACCGAGTTCGGCCCGGCTGCACGGATGCTGGGTGCCGTCCTGCAGGACACCACCAACCCGACCATGCTGAACGCCGGCTACAAGGTCAATGTCGTCCCCGGTCAGGCCACAGGGCACATCGATGGGCGATTCCTGCCTGGCCACCGAGAACAGTTCCTCGACACCCTCACCGAACTCGCTGGACCTGGCGTTCGGCTCGATGAGGTGTCGGTTCAAGACGCTCTGGAGCACCGCTTTGAGGGCGATCTGGCCGAAGCGATCACTGCCAGTCTGCTTGGCGAGGACCCGGGCGCGGTGGTGGCGCCGTACTTGATGAGCGGTGGCACCGATGCCAAGCACTGGGCAGCGTTGGGGATTCGCAGTTTTGGATTTGCGCCGCTGCGCCTGCCACCGGACCTGGATTTCACGGGGCTCTTCCACGGGGTCGACGAACGCGTGCCGGTGGAGTCCCTGGAGTTCGGCGCCCGGGTCTTCGACCGGTTCTTCGATCTGATCTAGGCGTCCCAGACTCGCTGCCGCACGATCCGCCGTCGAAGGACGACGCGGCGCACTCCATCGGCTCCGATCCGAAGGCGGTCCAACTCCCAACCGCCGTATTCAGCTCGATCGGTGAGCAGCCTGGTCACAAACGCGCGCGAAAACTCACGAGGAATCGCCAGGGAGTCGAACTCATACTCCACCCCCGGACGCAGCGCACGCCTGTGCTGCACCGGGGCGAGGCTCATAGGCCCAACGACACGTCGTCGAGGACGCTGGTGATCGCATCGGGGAGAGCCACCGATGTCGCTGGCAGCACCGCCTGCAGTTGCTCAAGCGTGCGCGGACCGACGATGGCCGAGGTGAGCCCCGGCCGGGCCAGCAGCCAACTGATCGCCACCTCGATCGGCGTCAACCCCAACCCTTCTGCCGCGGTGGCCACCGATTCGACGACGCCACGGTGCAGTTCGTCGAGGTAGGGCTCGACATAGCTGGCGAAGTGACTCGACGCCGCTCTGGAGTCGGCCGGCGTGCCATGGCGGTACTTGCCGGTCAGCGCCCCGCGGGCCAGAGGCGCCCAGGCAAGCACGCCAAGCCCGTTGGCCCGCGCTGCGGGAACGACCTCGGCTTCAACACGGCGGTTGAGCAGCGAGTATTCGACCTGGGTGGAGGCAATCGGAGTGCGATCCGGCACAGCCCGCTGCCAAGTGGCGGCCTGTGCAGCCTGCCAGCCGGTGTAGTTGGAGACACCGACATAGCTGGCCCGGCCCGACGAGATGGCCAGATCGAGCGCGGTCAGCGTCTCCTCCAACGGCACCTCATCTGACCACACGTGCACCTGCCAGAGGTCAACGTGATCGGTGCCGAGACGGGCCAAGGAGGCATCCAGGGTGCGCAGGAGAGCGCCCCGAGACACGTCGATCCGACGCTGGCCACCGACTCGACCGATCCCCGCCTTGGTGGCGAGCACGACCTCGCTGCGCGCGATCGACGAGCCCAGCAGTCCGCCCAGCACGCGCTCGGAGTCGCCATCGCCATAGCTGGCACTGGTGTCGAGCAACGTGCCACCGGCGTCAAGGAAGGCAGACAGCAGCGCTTTGGCTTCGTGTTCGTCGGTGTCTCGACCCCAGGTCAGGGTGCCGAGGCCGATCTCGGAGACCTGCAGACCGGTGGCGCCGACGTACCGCTGATGCATGTGCGTCAACCTAGCCCGCGGGTCGTTGGGTCTCGACATAGGCACGCCGCGTAGGCTCGCTGCGCTCAGCGCGACGGCCTCTAAGAACTGGCGGACAGATGAACTATTTCGACGCGGTCATTCTCGGCATTGTGGAGGGACTCACCGAGTTCTTGCCGGTGTCCTCGACTGGTCACCTCACGATCGCCGAGAGGCTGCTCGGATTGAAGGTCGATGATCCGCATGTCACTGCCTTTACGGCGGTGATTCAGATGGGTGCGATCGCCGCAGTGTTGCTGTATTTCGCCAAAGACATCGGCACGATTGCCAGCGCGTGGATTCAAGGCCTCTACAAGCCTGAGTTGCGCGGCAGCTTTGATCACCGCATGGGCTGGTACGTCATCGCGGGCTCGATTCCGATCGGGTTGGTCGGCTTCTACGGCAAAGACGTCATCAAAGGCCCGCTGCGGTCATTGTGGGTGGTGGCGATCGCCTTGATTGCCTGGAGTGCGGTGATGTGGTTCGCCGAACGACGTACGACGCAAGCCCGCCACGAGCGCGACCTCACCTTGCAAGACGCCGTGATCATCGGACTGGCGCAATGCATCGCGCTTGTGCCTGGTGTGTCTCGTTCGGGGGCCACCATGTCGGCCGGACTGTTGCGCAACCTCGACCGGGTCACCGCAACCCGCCTCAGCTTCTTCCTGTCCATCCCAGCGCTGACCGCAGCCGGGCTCTATGAACTCAAAGATGCCCTGGGCGGCGGCGTCGGTCTGGGGCCAACGCTGGTCGGCACAGGGGTCAGTTTCGTCGTTGCCTACGCCGCGGTGGCATGGTTGCTGAAATTCGTGGCCAACCACTCAATCGTGGCGTTCGTGCCCTACCGAGTGCTACTTGGCCTCGGACTTCTGGCCGCACTGGGTGCAGGTTGGCTCAGCGCGACCTAAGGGATCACAGCCACCCAGCGCGCTTGCTGACGATCCAAATCGTGAGCACGCTCAGCACCATCAGCAGGAGCGCGAACGGATAGCCCAAGAGCCAGTGCAACTCAGGCATGTGATCGAAGTTCATGCCATAAACCCCGGCGATCAACGTGGGCGCTGCGATCATGCCCACAATCGCCGAGATCTTGCGCATGTCGTCGTTTTGCTGCACCGAGATCGCGGCCAAGTGCGCATCGAAGGCCGTCGACAGCAACAGGTCGAGACTGTCGACGGTCTCTGAGACGCGGGCCAGGTGGTCGGCCACATCGCGGAAGTAGGGGCCTGCATCTGGATCGATTCCGGGCACACCACCGGTGGTGAACCGAAACAAGGGCTCGCGAAGCGGCTGCACGGCTCGCCGCATCTCGCCGAGTTCGCGTTTGAGCAGATAGATCCGCTTGGAGTCGTTGGTCCGCTCCTCAGAGAACACCGACCGCTCCACCTCGTCGACGTCTTCGACCAAACACGCAGCCACCTGCTCGTAGGCGTCGACCACCCGGTCAGTGACCGCGTAGACGACTGAGCTGGGCCCGTGACGAAGCACTGACTCGCGGTGTTCGAGCAACTTTCGGGCATCGGCCAGTGCTCCACCCTCACCGTGACGCACCGACACCACAAATTTCGCGCCCACGAAGAGATTGATTTCCCCGGTCTCCACGGCATCGGTGGCGTCGACGTACCAAAGCGTCTTGAGCACCATGAACAGTGAATCGTCGTAGCGCTCCAACTTCGGCCGCTGATGGGCCGAAAGCGCATCTTCAACGGCCAAAGGGTGCAGATTGAAGGCGTTGGCGACTCGGGCCAACTCTGTCGCGTGTGGGGCGTGCAAACCCACCCAGACGAAGTCATTGTCTCCGGTCGCAGCCTCCGCCACTTCTTCCAATGTGGCACCAGGAGTGAGCACCCTGGCGCCTTCGCGATAGAGCCCGATGTCGACGATCACGTGCACAGGCTAGAGCGAGATCGGAGTGATCAAACGTAGGCTGGCCCGATGCCGACCGTGATCCTTGCCCGACATGGACGTACGACGGCCAACGCCACCGGCGTCTTGGCTGGGCGGAGCGCCGGAGTCCACTTGGATGCGACCGGGATCGCCCAGGCCAAGGCTGCCGCAGCACGCCTATCCGGGCTGGAGTTGGCCGCCGTGGTCACCTCCCCATTGGCACGCTGCCGTGAGACCGCCCGCTTGCTGGTCCCCGGCGTGACGCCGCGTGGTGATGCCGGCCTCACCGAGTGCGACTACGGCTCCTGGTCAGGGCGACCGTTGGCTGAACTCACCCAGGAGGCTGAGTGGGCCCAGGTTCAGTCCCACCCCGCTGGAGTGACGTTTCCTGGCGGTGAATCGATGGCCAAGATGAGTGCCCGTGCGGTGAATGCCATGCGGGATTGGGATCGACGGATCGGCGATAGTCACGGCAACGACGCGGTCTGGCTGGCAGTCAGCCACGGCGACATCATCAAGGCGATCGTCGCTGACGCCTTGGGCATGCATCTCGATGCCTTCCAGCGTCTGGTGATCGACCCCGCCAGCCTGTCGGTGATTCGTTATCAGTCCAGTCGTCCCTTCGTCTTGGCGGTCAACACCGTCGCCGGGGACCTGGGCATGCTCCAAGCCACCAAACCGGGTGCTGCCAACGAAGATGCTGCGGTTGGCGGCGGGATCGGCGCTCTCCAGGCCACGGACTAAAGTCCGGACATGGCCATCGTGCACCGATTCGACCCGCCCCAGCGCTTCGTCGCAGGCACCGTGGGAGTGCCCGGCCAGCGAGCGTTCTATTTGCAAGCGCGCAGCCCGCAGTCGGTGGTCAGCCTGTTGTGTGAGAAACAACAAGTGCATCTCCTGGCCGAACGCATCGGTGAGTTGCTCGACGACTTGATTCAGATGGGCACCACCCGAGACCCCGTCCCAGCGCTCACCCCGGTGGGTCTGCTCGACTCCGACCCGCTGGAGACCCCGATCGACGAACAGTTCAGAGCCGGCACGATCACGTTGTCGTGGGATCCGGAGGATGAGCGGATCGTGATCGAAATCTTCCCCGTCGACGATGCTGATGCGGGTGAAGAGCAGAGCTATGACGAGATGGTGCTGATCAGGCTTCCGGCGGCGTCGGCGCGTGCCTTCGCCAATCGCGCAGAGTCTGTCGTGGCTGCTGGACGTCCGCCTTGCCAGTTCTGCGGCGGGCCGGTAGACCCGACCGGCCATCTCTGTCCGCGGGCCAACGGCTTTCGTCGTACGGCGAGATGAGCGACCTGCTCGACGGCGATCTGGTCATTGAGGGCCGGATTATGCCGGCCTCCAACCACACCTATGCCGCTCGCGTGGGATCAACCCAGGTGGTCTACAAACCCAGCGCGGGGGAGCGCCCGCTCTGGGACTTTCCTGATGGCAACCTCGCGCAACGCGAACTCGCTGCCTATGTCGTCAGTGAGTCGTTGGGATGGGCGATTGTGCCCGAAACTGTGCTCCGCGACGGACCCGCCGGCCCGGGAATGGTGCAGCGCTGGTGCGACCCCGATGGCCCGCCGGTGGTCGACGTCGTCGCCGCAGGTGCCATTGCGTTCGGCTGGCGGCACGTTGTCGATGGCGAAGGTGCCAGAGGCGAACCGGTGTCCTTGGTCCACGAGGACTCCGAGGGATTGCGCCGGATGGCGCTGTTTGACTTGATCACCAACAACACCGACCGCAAGGGCGGACACATCTTGTCGATGGCCGATGGTCGTCGGCTCGGAGTTGATCATGGGATCTGCTTCCACACTGACGACAAAGTCCGCACTGTGCTGTGGGGTTGGGCCGGAAGTGCACTGAGCGATCAGGAGCACGAGCACCTGCTCCGACTTCGGCGCAGCCTCGAGGCCAGGGTTGGTGAGACCTTGGCGACTCTGTTGACTCCTGCCGAGGTCGCCGCCACCACCCGGCGGCTGGATCGCCTGCTGGAGCAGTTGCGCTTTCCGCTGCCATCACACGACTGGCCAGCGATTCCGTGGCCACCGTTCTGAGTCTGCCTCATCTACGCACTACCCTCGCCCTCATGCGCGCCTGGCCTTCTCCCGACGTACCGCGGTTGCCGATCTCAGCTCCGGACGTCCAGGTGCACGACACGGCCACCGCTGCGCTGGCAACGTTGATTCCAGAAGGTGCCGCGAAGCTCTACGTCTGCGGGATCACGCCCTATGACGCCACCCACCTTGGCCACGCCAACACCTATCTCACCTTCGACCTGCTCAATCGGGCGTGGCGCAACGCCGGTCATCAGGTGCGCTATGTGCAGAACGTGACCGACGTCGATGACCCACTGCTGGAACGTGCCCAGGCCACCGGCGTCGACTGGGTCGAGTTGGCCGAGCGAGAGACTCAACTGTTCCGTGACGACATGACCGCACTCCGTGTGCTCGCTCCTGACGCCTACATCGGCGCGGTCGAGTCGATCCCGTGGGTGGTCGCCATGATTGAGGAGCTTCGGCGGGCCGGTGCGGTTTATGCCGTCGATGACGATCTTTATTTTGACGTCCACCATGATCCGAAGTTCGGGTCAGTCAGTGGGTGGTCTGCGCTGCAGATGCTGGAGATTTTCGCCGAGCGTGGGGGAGACCCCGACCGGGTGGGCAAGCGGCACCCGTTGGACTGCCTGGTCTGGCTGGCCCAACGCCCCGGCGACCCGGCGTGGGATTCCCCGTTTGGCCCCGGTCGTCCAGGGTGGCACGTGGAATGCAGCGCGATTGCACGCCGCGAGTTGGGCAGCACGATTGACGTGCAGGGCGGAGGTTCAGATCTGGTCTTCCCGCACCACGAGATGAGCGCTGCTGAGGCTCAGGTGGTCGATGGCCGACCGTTTGCCCGCGCCTACGTGCACGCCGGCATGGTCGGGCTCGACGGGGAGAAGATGAGCAAGTCCAAGGGCAATTTGGAGCTCGTCTCTCGGCTCAGAGGAGCGGGCGCCGACCCGATGGCGGTCCGGCTGGCGTTGCTGCGCCATCACTACCGAACTGACTGGGAGTGGACGCCGGATCAGTTGGGCGAGGCTGAGCACTCACTTGCCCGGCTGCGCTCCGGCGTACGTCGGGAGGCCGGGGCGCCTGCCGATCAGCTGATCCACGACGTCCTGACCGCCTTGGCCACTGACCTCAACGCGCCCAAGGCTCTCGCCTTGATCGAGGCCTGGGCCCGGGTCGAGGGCACCGATCAGTCGAGTCCAGGGCTGGTGCGTGACCTCGCTGATGCCGCTCTCGGCTTGGCGCTCTAGCGATCAGGACTCGCGGTTGCGGCGTTTGAGATAGCGCTCAAACTCGGCCGCAATCGCCTCACCTGAGGCTTCGGGCAGCGAGGCAGCGTCATGGTCACGTTCGTACATGTCAACGTAGGCCGCGATCTCTTCGTCTTCCTCGGCGACTTCGTCAGCACCGCGCTGCCACGCCGCGGCGTCCTCACGCAGTTCGGTCTGTTCGATCCGGGTGTCAAGCACGTCTTCGATGTGGTTGACCAGCGCCAACGCTGCCTTGTAGTTGGGTCCTCGCGGAAGGTAGTGCGGCACCCCCGCCCAGAGCGACACTGCCGGGATCGCGAACGTGGCACAGGCGTCCATCAGCACCCCCACGATGCCGGTCGGGCCCTCATAGGAGGACGGCTCCCACTCCATGCGCTCGGCCCACTGCTGAGTGGTCGCCGAGCCGGAGACCGGAACGCTGCGGGTGTGCGGGGTGTCGGAGAGCAGAGCGCCCAACAAGATCACCAGCTCAATGCTGTGTTCCTCGATCAGAAGTAGCACTTCTTCGGAGAATCGCCGCCACCGCATGCTCGGCTCGATGCCCCGCATCAAGAGGATGTCGCGATCATCGACCGCCCCAGAGGCGTGCAGGATCTCGGTGCCAGGCCAACTGAGCTGCCGCATGCCGCGCTCATCGGTGCGGATAAATGGCCGGGTGACCTGGAAGTCATAGAAGTCATCGGAGTCGAAACTGCCGACCTCCACGGCGTCCCACTCCAGGATCAGGTGGTCAAGGGCGGCCGTGGCGGCATCACCGGCGTCGTTCCAGCCAGCGAACGCACAAATCAGCACCGGACGATAGAGGTCCAGGCCATCTTCGAGGTCAGCCACAACGGCAGCCTACGGTCTTGGTCTGCGAAGGTGCAGGAGTTTGGGGTCTTCCCGCCACGGGGACTGGACCTTCGAGGTACCACATCTGGTTTCGTCACGCCGCCTGCGGCGGCTGCTCAACCAACGGCACACGGTCTTGGCTACGTCACGCCACCTGCGGCGGCTGCCCGACCAGCGCTAAGACACCTGCCTGCCGGCGTACGCCCGCTGACGTAGACTCCAGCCCAGCAGGATCAACCGTGTGCGGAGCCCCGCGGCGTTGATGCATTCGCCCCCCACCCACCGTTGGAGGATCCGGCTCGTGAGTCACCGTCCTGATGCCACGCTCGCCCTCACCAGCGCTCTTCGTGAGCGCATTTTGGTGCTCGATGGAGCCATGGGCACAGCGATCCAGTCCTACCAACTCAGCGAGGCCGACTACCGAGGCGAGCGCTTTGCGACCTGGCCAAGTGATCTGCGCGGCAACAACGATCTGCTCAACATCACCCGACCGCAGGTGATCACCGAGATTCATCAGGGGCATCTGGCTGCCGGGGCTGACCTCATCTCGACCAACACGTTCAACTCCCAAGCCATCTCGCTTGGCGACTACGGCATGGCCGATCTGGCCTATGAACTCAACGTGGCTGCTGCCCGGCTTGCCCGCTCGGCCGCCGACGCGGTGGCGACTCCCGAGCGGCCTCGCTACGTGGCGGGCGCGCTGGGACCGACGACGCGCACTGCGAGCATCTCGCCAGATGTCAATGACCCAGGCGCGCGCAACGTCAGTTTCGACCAACTGGTAGCTGCCTATGTGGAGGCCGCACGCGGTCTGGTCGACGGCGGTGCTGACCTGCTGCTGATCGAGACCATCTTCGACACCCTCAACGCCAAAGCCGCAATCTTTGCCGTGGAGACGCTGTTTGAGGAGTTCGGCCGTCGCTGGCCGGTGATCATCTCCGGCACCATCACCGATGCCTCCGGGAGGACCCTGTCCGGTCAGACGACAGAGGCGTTCTGGAACTCGATCCGGCACGTGCGGCCACTTCTGGTGGGATTGAACTGCGCGTTGGGCGGCGCCGCGATGCGGCCGTTCCTGGCCGAACTTTCCAGGGTGGCCGACACCTTTGTCTCCTGCCACCCCAACGCGGGGCTGCCCAACGCCTTCGGGGAGTACGACGAGACCGCGGCCATGACCGGATCGGTGATCGGTGAGTTTGCCCAGTCAGGTTTGGTCAATCTGGTCGGTGGATGCTGTGGCACGACAAGTGAGCACATTGCCTCGATTGCATCCTCGGTGGAGGGGCTGGCCCCTCGCGTCGTACCACAGGCGCAGCCAGCAATGCGGCTCAGCGGCCTGGAGCCGGTCAACATCACTGCAAACTCCCTCTTTGTCAACATCGGCGAGCGCACCAACATCACCGGCTCGGCCCGCTTCCGCAACTTGATCAAGGCTGGTGACTACGACACCGCGTTGTCGGTCGCTGTGCAACAAGTCGAGGCTGGCGCTCAGGTGATCGACGTCAACATGGACGAGGGGATGATCGACGGCGTCGCCGCGATGGACCGGTTTGTGAAGTTGATCGCCTCCGAGCCCGAGATCAGCCGCGTGCCATTGATGATCGACTCCTCCAAATGGGAGGTGATTGAGGCCGGGCTGAAGTGCGTCCAGGGCAAGCCCATCGTCAACTCGATCTCGCTCAAGGAGGGCGAGGCGGCCTTTGTGCACCAAGCTCGACTCTGCCGTCGCTACGGGGCCGCCGTGGTGGTGATGGCCTTCGATGAAGACGGTCAGGCGGACACATTGCAGCGCCGCCAAGAGATCGCAGCCCGGGCACATCGAATCCTGACCCAGGAGGTGGGCTTCCCACCCGAGGACGTCATCATCGATCCCAATGTCTTTGCCGTGGCAACCGGCATCGAAGAGCACGCCAACTATGGCGTCGACTTCATCGAAGCCACCCGGTGGATCAAGGCCAACTTGCCCGGCACCCTGGTCTCAGGTGGCATCTCCAATGTCAGTTTCAGTTTCCGCGGCAACAACGCGGTCCGCGAAGCGATCCACGCGGTCTTCCTCTTCCATGCGATTGCCGCTGGTCTCGACATGGCCATCGTCAACGCGGGCGCATTGGTGGTCTACGACGAGATCGATCCAGATTTGCGCGATCGGATCGAAGACGTCGTACTCAATCGACGAGACGACGCCACCGAGCGACTCCTTGAGGCTGCCGAGGCTCACCGCGGTTCGGCCGAGACCCAAGAGCAGGCCGAGCAGGAGTGGCGGACGCGTCCGGTCGAGGAGCGGATCACCCACGCTTTGGTGAAGGGCATCGATGCCCACATCGAGGCCGACACCGAGGAACTTCGGCAGGTCATCGCAGCCCGCGGTGGTGCCCCGATCGAGGTGATCGAGGGGCCTCTGATGCGCGGCATGGACGTCGTCGGAGATCTCTTTGGTAGCGGCCGGATGTTCTTGCCGCAGGTGGTCAAGAGCGCGCGGGTGATGAAGCGCGCGGTGGCGCACCTGATCCCCTACATCGAAGCCGGTCAGACCGATGCCGCCGACCGATCCACCAACGGCACCATCGTGATGGCCACGGTCAAGGGCGATGTGCACGACATCGGCAAAAACATCGTGGGCGTCGTGCTGCAATGCAACAACTTTGAGGTGATCGATCTCGGCGTGATGGTGCCGGCCCAGAAGATCTTGGACACCGCGCGCGAGGTCGGGGCCAACCTGATCGGACTGTCCGGACTGATCACGCCTTCTCTTGACGAGATGGTCAATGTCGCGGCCGAGATGCAACGCCAAAACTTCACGATCCCTCTCCTGATCGGGGGCGCAACGACGTCGCGAGCCCACACCGCGGTCAAAGTGGATCCGCGCTATGAGCATCCGGTGGTCTGGGTGAAGGACGCCTCTCGGTCGGTCCCGGTCGCGGCGTCATTGCTTTCCCCGGACCGTCGCGACGGGCTACTGGCCGACGTACGCGCGGACTACGACGCGCTGCGCGAACGCCATGCCGCCAAGACCGAGCGACCGATGCTGCCGATCGCAGCAGCACGGGCCAACGCGGACTCCATCGGCCTCGAATCCGTGCCGCCACCGCCAGCCAAGCCTGGCCTCCACGTATTCACCGACTACGACCTCGCCGAACTGCGCGACTACATCGACTGGCAGCCGTTCTTCAACGCCTGGGAGATCAAGGGAGCTTTCCCCGACGTTCTCCACCAACCCGGGGTGGGGGAGGCAGCCAGATCGTTGTACGCCGACGCCAACGCCATGCTCGACCGAATCATTGCCGAACACTGGTTGACCGCCAACGCGGTGATCGGACTCTTTGCGGCCCGCCGCGAAGGCGACGACATCGTGGTGGACGGGCCGAGCGGCCCGATCCGACTTCCGCAGCTGCGGCAGCAGGGAACCCATCGTCCGGGAGTGCCAAATCGATGCCTGGCCGACTATGTCGCCCCAGACGGCGACCATCTGGGTCTGTTTGCAGTCACAGCCGGGCTGGGTTCGCAAGAGCGCGTGGCTGCCTTCAAAGCCGACCACGACGACTACTCTGCGATCCTGCTGGAGGCGTTGGCCGATCGTCTCGCTGAAGCCTTCGCCGAGCGCCTCCATGAGCGGGTCCGCACCGAGTTCTGGGGCTACGCACCCGATGAAGCACTCGATGCCCAGGGTCTGCTCAAGGAGGACTACGCCGGGATTCGGCCTGCTGCTGGCTACCCAGCCTGCCCCGACCACACCGGCAAGCAGGCGCTCTGGGAGATTCTCGACGTCCAAGAGCGCGCGGGCATCGAACTCACCGAGTCGATGGCAATGTGGCCCGGCGCCTCAGTGAGCGGTCTGTATTTCGGGCACCCGGAAGCGCAGTACTTCGTGGTCGGACGCATCGACCGCGATCAAGTCAACGATTACGCCGAGCGCAAAGGCTGGACCCTGGCAACTGCCGAGCGTTGGCTGGCTCCGAACCTGGGATACAACCCCGATGACTGAGCCACGTTTTCCGACCGCAGTGCTGTGGGATATGGACGGCACACTGGTCGACACCGAGCCCTACTGGATCGAGGCCGAGACCGACCTCCTGGCGGGCTACGGCAAGCCGTGGTCGCATCAGCAGGGTCTAGCGCTAGTGGGGCGGGCGTTGCTCGACTCAGGTGCCTACATCGTGGCGGAGACCGGGATTCCGCTGACGCCCGCCGAAGTCGTCGACGAGTTGCTCGATCGAGTGATCGAACACGTGCGCCGCAAGGTGCCGTGGTGCGACGGGGCTCTCGATCTACTCCGAGAAGTGGGGGATGCGGGGATCCCACAAGCACTGGTGACGATGTCCTACCGACGGTTTGCCGAGCCGGCAATAGCGCACCTTCCAGACCACACGTTCGCGGCGGTCGTGACAGGTGACGAGGTGAGCAGCGGCAAGCCGGACCCGGAGCCATACCTGTTGGCTGCGAAGCGATTGGGAGTCGACCCGGCTCGATGCGTAGCAGTTGAGGATTCTCCAACTGGCGTGGCCTCGGCTGCGTCAGCGGGCTGCCAGGTGCTCGTCGTACCCAAGTACGTCGAGGTGCCGACCGGCCCTCGACGTCACTTCGTGGACACGCTGGTCGGTCTCACCGTGGCAGACCTGGCCGCGCTCGACGCTGCGCCAACCCGGGTACGGTGACGGTGTGAGTGAGCAACGACCCGGCACTATCCGGATTGGATCGATTGCCGGTAGCGACGTGCTCGTCCAGACCTCGTGGTTCTTCATTGCCGCGCTGATTGCCATCGTGATGGCGCCGAGAGTCGATGCGGTAGCACCCGGACTGGGCGCGATGAAATATCTGGCTGGCCTGGTTTTCGCTGTGCTGCTGTATCTGTCGGTGCTGTTGCATGAGGCCGCCCACGCGATCGCGGCCAAACGTTTTGGGCTGCCAACGGGTCCGATCACCCTTCATTTCCTGGGCGGGATGACCGAGATCCGCAAGCAGTCCAAGACTCCGGGCCAGGAATTTGTGATTGCCGTTGTCGGTCCACTGACCTCCATTGCCGTGGGCGCGGCAGCCTTGGCGGTGATCATCTTTGCCCGGCCTCCGGGGTTGCTGGGCCTCGCCTTCGATGGGTTGGCGAGTGCGAACCTCATCGTCGGAGCCTTCAACCTTGTGCCCGGCTTGCCTCTTGATGGTGGACGGGTGTTGCAGTCGCTGGTCTGGAAAATCACCGGCGACCGCGACAAAGCCCTCTGGGTGGCTGCCTGGGGTGGTCGGATCAGCGCGGTGCTGATCATCTTGATCCCGGTGCTGCTCCTGCGCGGCTACTTCGCCACCGCTATCACTGACCTGGTGATCCTGGCGTTCGTGGCCTTCACCATCTGGGGTGGAGCCAGCGCAGCACTTCGGGTGGCCCAGGTCCGTCGTACTCTGCCGAAAATTGATCCAGGAGCGTTGGCTCGCCCGGTGATCGCCGTTCCCGATGACTTGTCGATTGCCGAGGCCGTACGCCGAGCGCGTGACCAAGAGGTGGGGGCAATCTTGACCCACACCACCGATGGCGAAGTCACTGGAATCGTGTCGGAGTTTGCTCTGGGTTCGGTCCCAGAAGAGCGCCGACCTTGGGAGGCAGTGTCGACCGTGGCCCGGCGGCTGACCGACGAGATCACCCTCCCGGCGTCGATATCGGGGGAGGAGTTGTTGCGGGTGCTGGGCACCGCGCCATCACCGGAATACCTCCTCGTCGACGACCAGCGCACCATCGTGGGAGTGCTCGTGACCAACGACATCGAGGCCGCTTTGGCAGGCCTCAACTGAGCACCCGAGTTCGTGGCCATCGGGACCATGAGTCACGGAAATCGTCGTAATTGACCGTTATGGCTGCGATTTCGTTGCCTGAATCCACGTATTTCCCTTCCCGTGAACCTGATCGAGGCCTAATGTCTGCTCCCGGGGCCTGCGCAGTGGGCCGAGAAGGGATGGCCCATGAGCATCACGTCCGCTGAGGCAACCGGAGCAGTCGACAAGGGCCTGAAGGGTGGGTCACTCGGTCTGCTGAGCAGCATCGTGGTGGGGGTGGCCTCGACCGCTCCGGCCTATAGCCTGGCCGCGAGCCTGGGCTATGTGGTGATCACCAGCAACGGCGAGGGGATCATCGGCACCAAAGCACCACTGATCATGATCTTGGCGTTCGTGCCCATGTATTTCATCGCCGTGGCCTATGCCGAACTCAACAAGGCTGAACCAGATTGCGGCACCACCTTCACCTGGGCGGCTCGCGCGTTCGGCACCCGGGTCGGCTGGATGGGTGGTTGGGGGATCATTGCCGCCGATGTGATCGTGATGGCCAACCTGGCCGCCATCGCCGGGTCCTACACCTTTCATCTCTTCGGCTTCACCACGCTGGCGCGAAGCCCGTTCTGGAGCACAGTCGCCGGAGTGGTCTGGATCGTGTTGATGACCTATGTCTGCTATCGCGGCATCGAGGTCTCCGCGAGGCTGCAATATGCGCTGTTGGGGTTTGAGATGGTGACGTTGCTTGCCTTCACGGTGATCGCGTTCTACCGGGTCTACACCGAGGGATCGGCTGGTGGGCACTTGATGCCAAGCCTTGACTGGCTCTCACCCTCCGGACTGAGCGCTTCGGCTATCTCCTCCGGACTGCTGATCGCGGCGTTCATCTACTGGGGTTGGGACACCGCCGTGGCAACCAACGAGGAGGCCGACGATCCGGCGACCACGCCGGGACGTGCCGCCATCTTGTCCACCGTGTTCTTGTTGCTCACCTACGCGTTGGTGTCGGTGGCCACGGTTGCGTTCGCAGGCGTTGGTGACCAGGGACATGGCCTCGGCAATGAGAACAATGCCGGTGATGTGTTTGCCGCCCTTGGGTCCGATGTCTTCGGGGGCGGCACCTTCGGCAAGGTCATGTTGGGGATGCTGGCGTTCTCGGTGCTGACGTCGGCCTCGGCGTCGACTCAGACCACCATCCTCCCGACCGCTCGCACTGCGCTGTCGATGGGCGCGTTCAAGGCTCTGCCCACGAGTTTCGCCCGAATCCATCCCAAGTACCTGACTCCCTTGGATGCCACGATTTGGATGGGGGTGGTTTCCACTGTCTTCTACGTCGGTTTGACCATGGTGAGCAGCGACATTTTGGCCGACACCATCGCCGCCGTGGGCTTGATGATCGCCTTCTATTACGGCCTCACCGGGTTTGCGTGTGTGTGGTTCTACCGCAAGACCATGTGGTCGAGCCCTCGCAACATCCTGATGCAAGGGGTGCTGCCGTTGTTGGGTGGGATCTCGCTCTTCACCGCGTTCGTGCTGGCCGCCAAGACCTATGCCGCTCCGGACTATGGCAACTTCGAGATTGCCGGGATCGGCTCGGTCTTCTTGATCGGAATCGGAGCACTGCTCCTCGGGGTGGTGCTGATGTTGATCTGGCAGCACTTCTCCCCGTCGTACTTCCGCGGCGAGACGCTGCCCCGACGCGACGCATCAGAGCTCGTGCTCCTGGAAGCGGGGTTCGAAGGTCCTACGCTGCGCCTGCCGGACTCAGCAGAGAACGTCGTGATCGCGCCCGACCTGTCCAATCTGCCACCTGGTCACACAGCAGTCGACACGACTACGGGTGAAGAGTTCACGCTCCGCCCCAAGCAGCAGGACTGACCGCACCACAGCACTCTGTGCTGGTCAGGCACCTGGCCAGGATTGGCTAGCCTTGTCACCCGTGAACGCTCACCTTGAACCGGTCGATCCCAAGAGGTCTGCGTGGTCCGGAGTACGCCGGGGCCCGTTGCAGGCAGGGGAGTGGGTGCGACTGCTCGACAGCAAGGGGCGTCGGCACAACATCTGCCTCACCGCTGGCAAGACCTTCCACACCAATCGCGGCGGTCTTGAGCACGACGACATCATCGGCCGTGACGAAGGCTTCTCGATCACCGCTACTTCTGGCGGGGAATATCTCGTCTTCAGGCCGTTGCTCAGCGAGTTCGTAGTTTCGATGCCGCGCGGCGCAGCCGTGGTCTATCCGAAGGACGCGGCCCAAATCGTCGCCATGGCCGACATCTTTCCGGGCGCTCGGGTAGTTGAGGCGGGGGCCGGGTCTGGTGCCTTGACCTGCTCGCTGCTGCGCGCGATCGGGAGTGACGGAAGCCTGCACTCATTTGAGCGACGTGAGGAGTTTGCCACCGTCGCGGAGAAGAACGTTCACCAGTTCTTCGGGGGGCCGCACCCAGCATGGACACTCACGGTTGGTGACCTAGTTGAGGAGTTGGACTTGCTGCCAGCCCACAGCGTTGATCGTGTGGTGCTGGACATGTTGGCGCCCTGGGAGTGCATCGAGGTGGTCGGACGAGCGCTGACTGCGGGGGGTTTGGTCGTCGCCTACGTCGCGACCACCACTCAACTCAGCAAAGTGGTGGAGACGCTACGCGCGCATGGCGAATTCACCGAGCCGCACCCTTGGGAGACGCTGGTTCGGGAATGGCACGTCGAAGGTCTCGCGGTGCGTCCGAGCCATCGGATGAGCGGACACACCGGCTTTTTGGTGACGGCTCGACGGATGGCTCCCGGGGAGCGAGCGCCCGTGAAGAAGCGCCGGCCTGCGCCCGGTGCCTACGGCGAGGACTACACCGGCCCGCGCCCCGCTGACCTGCCCCACCCCGAATAACGACTCGGACGCGCCTGGACTTAATCGCTCCGGTTCGTCGGTCACCGCGGTTAGGGTCGAGGTGAGCATCGATGGCGATGCCTGAGAGGGAGGCACAGCATGACGCAGTTGCCTGAGTCTGAGCACGAACTGATCGCGGCCTTGCAAGACGAGGTCACCGCTCTGCGCCGCCGCCTCGATGATGTGCCAGCTCGCACCAAGGACCTAGAGGATCGACTCGCCGATGCGCAGCGGTCGCTGTCGACGGTGATGACCCATAACGAGCGACTCACTCACACCTTGCGTGAAGCACGTGACCAGATCACCACCCTCAAGGAGGAGATTGATCGGCTGGCCCAACCTCCCACGGGGTTTGGCACTTATCTGGCGAGCAACTCCGACGGCACGATCGATGTCTTCACCGGGGGGCGCAAACTGCGGGTCAATGTCAGCCCAGCCGTCGATCGGGCCCAGTTGCAGCGAGGCCAAGAGGTCATGCTCAACGAGGCGCTCAACGTGGTCTTGGCTTGTGAGTTCGAACAGGTCGGCGAAGTGGTGATGTTCAAGGAGATGCTTGCTGATCGGGAGCGGGCGCTGGTGATCGCCAATGCGGACGAGGAACGAGTGGTGCGCGTGGCCGACTCGTTGCCGTTCGAGACACTTCGGGCGGGGGATTCACTGCTTCTCGACCACCGCACCTCGATCGTCTACGAGCGCGTGCCGAAGTCTGAGGTCGAAGAACTGGTGCTCGAAGAAGTGCCTGACATCGATTATGAGTCGATTGGTGGTCTGCGGGCGCAGATCGACCAGATCAGGGATGCGGTCGAACTGCCGTACCTCTATCCGGATCTCTTTGTGGAGCATCAACTCAAGCCCCCCAAGGGTGTGCTGCTCTATGGACCTCCCGGGTGCGGCAAGACCCTGATCGCCAAGGCTGTGGCCAACTCGTTGGCCAAGAAGGTGGCCGCCAAGACCGGCGCCGAGTCAGGCACGGCGGGCAAGTCCTACTTCTTAAACATCAAAGGCCCCGAACTGCTCAACAAATACGTCGGTGAGACCGAGCGCCACATCCGACTCGTCTTCCAGAGAGCCCGGGAGAAAGCATCGATGGGCACCCCGGTGATCGTGTTCTTCGATGAGATGGATTCACTGTTCCGCACCCGCGGATCCGGAGTCTCCTCCGATGTGGAGAACACCATCGTGCCCCAGTTGCTGAGCGAGATCGACGGTGTCGAAACCCTGGAGAACGTCTTGGTGATCGGCGCATCAAATCGCGAAGACATGATCGACCCGGCTATTTTGCGGCCCGGCCGCCTCGACGTGAAGATCAAGATCGAGCGACCCGATGCCGAGGCGGCCCGCGACATCTTCACCAAATACCTCACCGTCGAGTTGCCACTGCACCACGACGATCTGGCTGAATTCGAGGGCAATCGCGCGGCTTGCGTAGAGGCGATGATCCAGACCACCGTGCAGCGGATGTATACCGAGAGCGATGAGAACCGTTTCCTTGAGGTGACCTACGCCAACGGCGATAAGGAGGTGCTCTATTTCAAGGATTTCAACTCCGGCGCCATGATTCAAAACATCGTCGACCGGGCCAAGAAGATGGCGATCAAGGACTTCTTGGATCTCGATCAACGCGGTCTTCGCGTCCAGCACCTTCTGCAGGCATGCGTGGATGAGTTCAAGGAGAACGAAGACCTCCCCAACACCACCAACCCAGACGACTGGGCGCGAATCTCGGGCAAGAAGGGCGAGCGGATTGTCTTCATCCGCACCCTCATCAACGGCAAACAAGGCACCGAACCTGGCCGCTCCATCGAGACGGTGTCCAACACCGGGCAGTACCTCTAGAGCCGAACCCGGAGGGCAGCAACGTCGCTGGGTTTCGTCACAGGCGACTCAACCAGCGGGGTTACGCGAATTCGTCTTAGTCGCGGCTGAGGTTGGTGTAGCGGCCGGTGCCCAACCGCCCATCGAGGTCACTGCCCAGTGACGAGATCGGCGAGGGGGTGCGGGCGTTGCGCTCGACCCAGATCCGGCGGAAATCGGCCATGTAGGCCGAATAGACGCCATAGCCGTTCCAGCGCTGGGTCATCTCGTCGGAATACAACCCCAGGTTGGCGAAGTTGGTGGTGCCGGCAAACACCACGAATGACGTCGGATCGCCACCGTAGTTGCCGCTGATCGCGACGTATTTGTGGTGGAGATACTTCAACACGGTCCCGTCGGTGGCATAGACCCCGACCTGCTTCATCGGGATGCGGCCCCGGCCAGCAGGGTTGTAGAGAATCCCACGGACCGGCTTAGACATCAGCGCGAACTCGATCGCGACATTGCAGCCGCGGTCCCACAGACTCCGAACGTTCTTGGCCAGCCAGATCCCACGGTCGTTGTACCAGGAATACATCCCGATCCGGATCACGGTGCGACCGTTGAGTCCAGCGTTCTTGACGCCGGTGCAGCGCACTCGATCGAGCGCATCCATCATCGGATCGTTGCCAGCAGACGTGTTGGGTCTTGGGAAGACCCAGGTGTTGATCCCACCTGCGTTAAAGATCCGACCAGGCACGTCTTGGGGCCGGTCCAACTTCATCTCGTTGAAGATGTCGAGATAGTCGGAGTAGGTGTCGAAGTTGCTGTAGGTGGTCAGGTGATTCCACTGCCCGTTGACCGCCATCATGGTCATATTGGCCGAGCCACCCATGGTGACCCACTTGGTGTCACCCACCTGGCTGAACAGATACATCTTCTGGTGCATGTTGCCGCTGCGATAACGGCAGGAATGCGTGCAGGTGCGCACGAAGCTGACCCGGTCGGCGCTCATCCCAGGCCGAGAGGTCGCGGTGCCAAACGCCTTCTGCAGCGCCAGGAAGGACGGAGAGACCCCTGGCTCAGCGGTGTGCCAATCAGCGATGATCTGCACGCTGACGCCGCGCTTGCGGGCGGCCATGAGCGCCCTGGTGGTGTCCCAATCGTTGATCGAGAAGGTGGCCGCCCGAATCGATCCGCCGCCCGGCACGCTGTTGATCGAGCGCAACAGCATGCGGCGGATCTTGCCCCGGTCTTTGGCGGAGAACGGATGGTTGAAGGTCGCGCCGTTCTTGGGGGAGTAGTTGTCCGGAGCACACAGCGGACAATCGGTAGGAGTGCTGGTCGCGCTGGGCTCGGTGGTGGGCTGGGGAGCCGAGGTAGCGCTAGGGGAGGCCGATGGCGAGGTAGTCGGCTCGTCGACAACTGCCACTGACTGGATCGGCCGAGACTTGCCCGACACAGACTGGCTCGACAGAGATTGGTCAGACACCGATTGAGCCGGCGCGCCCGCGACAACCAAGGCCAGGCTGGCGGCAGCCATAGTCAGCACAAAGTGCGGGGCCCGGGCACGCGGCATCGCAGGTCAACTCCTCGGATTGGTGAAGCGTTCGGTCATCGTAACCGCGAAGGTGCGCCTCACGCCGGTCACGCGCGGAGCCTGTGGATAAGGTCACCAGTCCGTCGTACCCCCGCGGGCTAGGGTGCAGTTCGTGACGGTACGACGGGTGATGGGCGCTGAAACTGAGTTTGGGATCTCGGTTCAAGGACATCCGACAGCAAGCCCGATCGTGGCCAGCGCCAAAGTGGTTAATGCCTATGCCGCCGCCACGCCGCAGAGCCGTCGAGCCCGTTGGGACTTCGAAGAGGAGTCGCCGTTGCGCGACGCCCGCGGGTTTGACCTGTCTCGAGGTTTGGCCGACCCCAGCCAACTCACCGACGAAGACAGCGGATTGGTCAACACCATCTTGACCAATGGAGCCCGCTTTTATGTCGATCATGCCCACCCCGAATACAGCGGCCCGGAGTGCTTGTCGCCTCACGACGTGGTCCTCTGGGACAAGGCCGGGGAGCAGATCCTGCTGGACGCAAGCCGCTTCGCGACCGCGCGTGGCGAGCCCGAGATCTTGATCTACAAAAACAACACCGACAACAAGGGCGCCTCCTACGGCAGCCACGAGAACTACTTGATGGATCGCTCCACCCCATTTGCCGACATCGTGCGCCACCTCACGCCGTTCTTTGTCTCCCGACAAGTTGTCTGCGGCGCAGGTCGGGTCGGGCTTGGTCAAGATGGCCGAGGGCTCGGCTATCAGATCAGTCAGCGCGCGGACTTTTTCGAGGTCGAGGTTGGTCTGGAGACCACGCTCAAGCGGCCGATCATCAATACCCGCGACGAACCCCACGCCGATCCCACGCGCTATCGGCGACTGCATGTGATCATCGGCGACGCGAACCTGTCGGAGATCTCGACTCTGCTCAAGTTCGGTACGACGGCCATGGTGTTGGCCATGATCGAGGCCGGCTTCATCGCCGACGACCTGGGGTTGGTCAATCCCGTGGCTGCGCTACGCCAGATCAGCCACGACCCCACTTTGCAGACCCAAGTCGAACTACGCGACGGCCGCCGACTCACCGGTTTGCAACTGCAGTGGGAGTACTTCGGCATGGCCGCCCGATTTCATGCCCAGCGCCCCGACGAGGCAAGCGGGCTGACCGACGACGTACTCACTCGTTGGGAGCAGACGCTGGCCGCACTTGAGCGCGACCCATGGGAGTGCGCGACTCAGTTGGATTGGGTGGCCAAGCGGCGCTTGTTGGAGCAATACCGAGACCGTGACGGGTTGTCCTGGGATTCGGCCACCCTGGCGCTGATCGATCTGCAGTATTCCGATGTCCGCCCTGAGCGGGGTCTCTACAACCGTCTGGCCGCCATGGGCCGGATGGAGCGAATGTTCAGCCAAGAGCAGATTGAAGCGGCCATGCATCAAGCCCCCGAAGACACCCGCGCCTATTTCAGGGGTCGCTGCCTGGAGAAGTTCTCCGCCGACATCGTGGCGGCATCGTGGGATTCGGTGATCTTTGACGTGCCCGGCGAGCGCACCTTGCGCCGCATCCCGACCAGCGACCCGCTGCGTGGCACTCGAGCCCACGTCGGCGACTTGCTCGATCGATGCCAGAGCGCGCAGCAACTACTCGCAGCGCTCGGGGACCCGTCGACAGCGGTTCGTCGGCGGTAGTCGGTAGGGTCACCGCTATGGCACAGGAGCAGAAACAGCCCCGCCGCAGCACGACTGACAATGCTGCTGAGGCAGACACGAGCACGAGTGAGGTCAGTGCTCGCAAGGAGCAACTCGACGACGACGTCGACGCGATCCTGGACGAGATCGACAGCGTGTTGGAGAGCAACGCCGAGGAGTTCGTGAAGTCGTTCGTGCAGAAGGGCGGCCAGTGAACGCCATGGGGGCCCGGCTTGACCCGGCCTACCTGACCCCAGGCTCGTCGTCGTTCGCCGACTTCTTGGCCGCGGCAGCACCCGACCTCTTGCCCAGCCGCCGAGCCCTACCCAGCGGAGATGCCACAGAGTTGGCTCCCCACGGCACCACGATCGTGGCGGCCACCTTCCCCGGCGGCGTGGTGATGGCCGGTGATCGACGCGCCACGATGGGCAACATCATCGCCCAACGTGACATCCAGAAGGTCTATCCGGCCGATGAGTTCTCTTGCGTTGGCATCGCCGGCACAGCCGGGCTCGCCGTCGAGATGGTGCGCCTGTTTCAGACCGAATTGGAGCACTACGAAAAGATCGAAGGCTGCACTCTGTCGATGGATGGCAAGGCCAACCGTCTGTCTGCGCTGATCCGCGGCAATCTCGGGATGGCGATGCAGGGGCTCGCCGTCGTACCCCTGTTTGCCGGGTTTGACCTCGACCGTGAGCAGGGTCGCATTTTCAGCTACGACGTCACCGGAGGGCGTTATGAGGAGACGGCCTTTCACTCCGTGGGGTCGGGGTCGCTCTTTGCTCGGGGCTCGCTGAAGAAGCTCTATCGCGACGACCTCGATGAGCGGGGCTGCGTCATGGCGATCATCCAGTCGTTGTACGACGCGGCCGACGACGACTCGGCCACCGGCGGCCCGGACCTGACTCGACGCATCTTCCCCGTGGTCAACGTGATCACTGCAGACGGCCAGCGCCGCCTTGCCGACGACGACGTCGCTCAGATCGCCGACATCGTGATTGCGGCGCGCATGCAGCGTCCCGATGGCCCGGCCGCTTCGCTTTCCTAGGAGTCCTAGTGTCAATGCCGTTTTATGTCTCACCCGAGCAATTGATGAAGGATCGGGCTGACTTCGCCCGCAAAGGCATCGCCCGCGGACGCAGTGTGATCGTGGTGCAGTACCTCGACGGAGTGTTGTTTGTCTCCGAGAACCCCTCTGCCGCGCTGCACAAGATCAGTGAGATCTATGACCGAGTCGCCTTCGCAGCGGTCGGTCGCTACAACGAGTTCGAGAATCTGCGGATCGCCGGAGTGCGACTGGCGGACATGCGGGGCTACGCCTACGACCGTCGAGACGTCACCGGACGCGGGTTGGCCAACGCCTACGCCCAAACCCTGGGCACCATCTTCTCCTCGGGCGGTGAGAAGCCCTATGAGGTCGAACTCTTCGTCGCCGAGATCGGCGATCAGCAGAGTGATGATCAGATCTTCCGGCTGACCTTCGACGGCCAAGTGGCCGACGAGCACGGCTTCGCGGCCATGGGTGGTTCCGCCGAGGCGGTGACGGCCCATTTGGCTGAGCACTGGCAAGACGGGCTGACACTCCCTGAAGCGCTCAAGGTGGCTGTGGCCGCACTCGGACAAGCTGACGGCAGCGAGCGCTCCATCCCGGCCGATGACCTCGAGGTCGCCGTGCTGGACCGCACCCGCACTCAAGAACGCAAGTTCAAGCGGTTGACCGAGCCGGCCATCGAAGAGGCGCTGTCAACCTAGTCCCTGGAGCGACCACGGCGCCGTAGGGTGAGGCCATGGAGCGCCGGATCTTCGGGATCGAGAATGAGTACGGCGTCACCTGCATCCTTCAAGGCACCCGACGGCTGTCTCCCGATGAAGTGGCGCGATACCTGTTCCGCAAAGTGGTCTCGTGGGGCCGCAGCAGCAATGTGTTCCTCCGCAACGGCGCCCGCCTCTATCTCGACGTCGGCAGCCACCCCGAATACGCCACCCCCGAGTGTGACGACCTGACCGAACTGGTGACCCATGACAAGGCGGGGGAGCGGATTCTCGAAGGCTTGGTCGTCGACGCCGAGCGGCGACTGCGTGAAGAAGGGATCTCGGGAGATATCTACCTCTTCAAGAACAACACCGATTCCGCTGGCAACTCCTACGGCTGTCACGAGAACTATCTGGTCGAACGCGGCGGAGAGTTCAGTTCGATCGCCGATGTCTTGATTCCGTTTCTGGTCACTCGTCAGTTGATCTGCGGGGCAGGCAAGGTGATCGTCGGCCCGCGGGGCTCGGCGTACCACCTGAGTCAGCGGGCCGAACACATCTGGGAGGGGGTCTCCAGCGCAACAACACGATCGCGGCCGATCATCAACACCCGAGACGAGCCTCATGCTGACGCCGAACGCTATCGCCGCCTGCATGTGATCGTCGGTGACTCCAACATGAATGAAGTCACCACGTTGCTCAAAGTGGCCACCTGCCACCTAGTCCTGCGCATGATCGAGGAAGGCGGCACGATTCGCGACCTGAGCATCGAGAATCCGATCCGGGCAATCCGCGAGATCTCCAGCGACATCACCGGTCGCCGCAAAGTGCGGCTGGCCAACGGCCGCGAAGCCAGTGCCCTTGAGATTCAGGCCGAATACTTGGGCAGAGCCGTGGACTTCGTTGATCGCCGCGGTCTGCGGACGGCACAGATCGACTGGACCCTTGATCTCTGGGAGCGCACCCTGCGGGCCGTGGACACCGGCGATCTGGGGCTGGTGGAGCGCGAGATCGACTGGGTGACCAAGTGGAAGCTGATCGAGCGCTATCGTCACCAAAACGACTTGGCGCTCGACCACCCCCGCGTGGCGCAACTGGATCTGACCTACCACGACATTGATCGTGAGCGCGGCCTCTACTACCTGCTGGACAAGCGCGGTGCGGTCGCCAGAGCGACCACCGACCTGGCCACTTTTGAGGCCAAGGTGAAGCCGCCTCAGACCACTCGGGCGCGCCTGCGCGGCGACTTCGTACGACGGGCACAGGAGCGTCGCCGCGACTTCACGGTCGACTGGGTTCACCTCAAGCTCAACGACCAAGCTCAACGCACAGTGCTGTGCAAAGACCCTTTCCGCAGCCACGACGAGCGGGTCGAACGTTTGATCGACGGAATGTGAGAAGGTATCCCTTCTCACGACCTGTTCGCCGGGAGGAGGCATCATGTCAGCGGCCCGTTCGGAACGCTTGCTGAACCTCATGATCACGTTGCTGGTGGCGCGTCAGCCCGTCACCAAAGAGCGGCTCCGCGATGTGATCGAGGGTTATCGATCCTCGAGCAACGAAGCCTTCGAGAAGATGTTTGAGCGTGACAAAGAGGAGTTGCGAAGTCTCGGTATCCCGATCTCGTTGGAAGCACTCGACAAGTACTTCGACGACGAGCAGGGATATTTGATCCACCGCGATGCCTTGGAATTGCCCGAGATCTCATTGGCCCCTGATGAGGCCGCAGTTGTCGGGCTGGCCGCGCGGGTCTGGCAACACGCTGGTTTGGCCAAGGCAACCTCAGCTGCGATCGTCAAACTCAAGGCAGCCGGCGCCGACGTCGAACGTGAAGCGCTCGATCTGGTCGAGCCGGCGGTCAACGTGGTCGAGCCGAGTTTCGATGCCCTCTGGGCGGCGACCCTGAGCCGAACCCCAGTGTCGTTCCACTACCAACGTGCGGGGCAGAATGTGGCAAAGCCGCGCCGTCTTCAGCCGTGGGGCATGATCACCGCCCGCGGTCGGTGGTACGTCGTGGGCCATGACCTCGACCGTGGCGAACCCCGCATGTTTCGACTGAGCCGGATCCCTGGTGAGGTGGAGTTGGGCGAATCTGGGACCTACGAGGTTCCGGCAGGAACTGACATTCGCGCCCTCTCCGAGCGGTTGGCACCGACGCGACCACAGCATGTGGCTCAACTGCGGGTCCGCGTTGGCAGGGCTCATGATCTGCGCCGGCTCGCCGTCAAGGTGGAGTCTGGACCGAATGGATGGGACACGCTCAGGGTGTCTTTTGGCGACACCGAGGCGTTCGCTGGCGACCTAGCGAGCCACCTCGACGCCGTGGAGGTGCTGTCCCCTGTTGACCTGCGCGCGGCCGTGATCAGCCGCTTGCGGGCTGCGGCAGGTGTGGCATGAGCGGAGCCCGCGACCAACTGGGTCGCCTGCTGGCGATGGTGCCCTACCTTCAAGGCCGCGAGGTTCCGGTCGATCAGGTTGCCCGAGACTTCGGGGTGACTCCGAAGCGGGTGATCAACGACCTCTGGGTGCTCTGCATGTGTGGGCTGCCCGGTCTGCTCCCCGGCGACCTGATCGAGATTGACTTCGACGCGCTCGAGCCCGACGGCGACCAGGTGGTCAGACTCTCCAACGCCGAGTTCTTGCCGCGCCCTCTACGTCTCGACACCGTCGAGGCAGCCGCGCTCGTCGTAGCGCTACGCACGCTTCGGGAGAGCAGCGACGACGCCACTCGCGACGTGGTTGAGCGGGCATTGGCCAAGATTGAGGGCGCAGCCGGATCCGGGGCAGAGGTGGGCCACGTCGTCGACGTACCTACCGCAGTCGAGACTGCGCCCGTGAGGGCCGTCCTCGAAGATGCTCTGCGTCGGCGTCGTCAAGTTCATCTCGACTACGTGGTGGCAGCCCGCGACGAAGCCACGTCGCGCCGGGTCGACCCGATCGCGCTGCTCAGTCACGACGGTCATGACTATCTCGACGCCTGGTGCCACCGGGCCGAGGCCCGACGCCTCTTCCGGCTCGACCGTGTGCTCGCGGCAACTGTGCAAGACAGCCTTGTGCAAAAGCACGATCTCAGACCGCGTGATCTGGCCGCCGGACTGTTTGAGCCCGGTCCTGACGCGGTGCGCGCCGTGGTGCAGGTGACTCCGATGGCTCGCTGGGTGGCGGAGTACTACCCCGTCCAGGCCACGCGAGAACTCCCCGACGGCGGGCTGGAACTCACCTTGTTGGTGGGCGACCCAGCGTGGTTGACGCGGCTGGTCGCGCGACTGGCACCCAATCTCACCGTGGTCTCCCCGCTGGACTTGATTGAGCAAACGCGGCAGAGCGCATCGGTTGCACTCTCCAACTACCAATGACAGATGCAGCTACCGCTGTGCGCGTAGCATGTGCTTGCGTACGTCGGCCAACTGCGGCCCGTCTCGTTTAACGAAGGATGTTGACTCATGGGTTTGGCACCGGCACCTCTTCTTCTGGGCCTGGGTCCGCAGGAATTGTGGATTCTCCTGGCTGTCGTCGTCTTGATCTTCGGCGCCAAGAAGCTTCCAGAATTGGCACGCGGCTCCGGTCAGGCACTACGGATCTTCAAGGCGGAGACCAAGGAACTCAAAGAAGCCGACAAAGCTGAGCAGAGCGACCCGGCGGCTAGGGCCACGACCGAAGGCGTCGAGAGTCCCCGCACCGGTTCCGACGACTAGCCTCTGGTGAGGCGTCTAGTTCGACTGTTCGCAGTCAAGCCGCTCCATCCGGTCGATGACGAGGGCCGGATGGCCCTGTCTGACCACTTCCGTGAATTGCGGGGCCGTCTCCTGCGGTCGCTCCTGGTGGTGTTGATCCTCTTCGTCGTGGCGCTCAACTACACCGACCCTCTGGTGCAGTTGGTGATGAGTCCCTACAACCAAGCCAGGGCAGCCCTCGGCGAAGGCACGCTGACTGAGCCCGTCTTCAAGGGAATCGGCGGACCGCTGGTCGGGCTGATGAAGGTCGCCGCCGCGGCAGCATTTATCGGGGCCGCGCCGGTGTGGCTCTACCAGATCTGGAAGTTCCTGCTGCCTGCCCTTCACAAGCACGAACGCAAGTGGACGCGCGTGTTCATGTCCATCGCTGGGCCGCTCTTCTTGGGCGGGGTCGCGTTGGGCTACTACGTGTTGCCCAAAGGCTTCGAGGTGCTGATCGGGATCACCAAAGAAGGCTTCAAGACCCTGGTCGAGTTCGACGACTACTTCTCGTTCCTGATCCGGATGTTATTGATCTTCGGGTTGTCGCTGGAGATCCCACTCTTCGCCGTACTCCTCAACATGATGGGAGTCTTGCCAGGCCGGGTCATGGCGCAGTATCGGCCCTGGATCATCGTGGGCACCTTTGTCTTCGCTGCGGTGGCCACTCCCTCGGTGGATGCGATTTCGATGACTCTGCTCGCCCTGCCGATGCTGGCACTCTTCTTGATCGCGGAGGTGTTGATGCGCAGCCTCGATCGGGTCCGCGGCAAGCGTCAGGCCGCCCTTGCCATACCGGTCGATCAAGCGTCCCCGCTCCCGTGAGCATCGTCGAGGTCGACCCATTTGAGTTGCCGGACTGGCTGGGAGCCGAGGAGGTCACCTGGACAGCCGTGCAGGCCGACGGGGGCCTGATCTCTGGTCAATTCAGCGCCGAGGATCAGACTCTTCAGTTCGACTTGTTTGCTGTGGATCGGGCCTACCCGATGTCAGCGCTGAGCGACTGTTGGCGCCAAGTGGTGCACCGAGCCTGGCAGCACGGCCAGATTGCTTTGTTGGAGATTGATCAGCGACTGACGATGGGGGTTCCTGGCACTGACGTCAGCGCTGAGACAGCACTTGTCGCCATCGGTCGCTTTGCGCGGTCTGTCGGGTCGTCCCCGGCGCGCTTCGTGGTGGCACTGAGGGCCCACTAACGACCACCAAGAGTTGTGCACAGGGTCGACTAAGGTTCGCTTGTGTCCGAGATCGCGCTCTTGACCAATCCGACCTCTGGTCGGGGGAAGGGTGTGCGGGCGGCTCAGGTGGCGTTGCCACGGCTGCGGGCGGCCGGCTACGCCGTACGCTCGCTGACCGGCCGCGATGGCGCGGAGGCCCTGGATCTCGCCCACCAATGCGTGGCTGATGGTGTCGAGACGCTGGTTGTCGTGGGTGGCGATGGGATGGTGCATCTGGGCACTCAAGCAGTTGCCCGCACCAATACCAGGTTAGGGATCATCCCGGCGGGGACCGGCAACGATGTGGCCCGCTATCTGGAGATTCCCCGCAACGATCCTGGCAAAGCCACCGACATCGTCATCGCCGAGCACGAGCGCACCATCGACTTGGGTCGCGCGGGCGACCGCTGGTTCGTGACCGTCTTGGCCGCCGGGTTCGACGCGATTGTCAACGAACGCGCAAACCGCATGCGCTGGCCACGCGGGCAGATGCGCTACAACCTGGCCACGCTTGCCGAACTCAGAGTGCTCGCACCGATTCCCTATGTCGTCGAGCTCGATGGGGCGCTGACTGACTTCGAGGCGACCATGGTCGCGGTGGGCAACGGACCGTCATTCGGTGGCGGGCTGCGGATCACTGAAGGCGCCCGACTCGACGACGGATTGCTCGACGTCGTGGTGATCCACCCCTTGAGCAAACTCGAACTCGTGAAGACCTATCCCAAACTCTTCAAAGGCACGCATGTGCACCATCCGGCCTATCGCCATCACCGCGTCCGGTCCGTGACGATCACCGCCCCCGGGATCACGGCGTACGCCGATGGGGAGCGCCTCGAGCAACTTCCGCTCACCGTGACCGCCCAACCCGACGCGCTGAGAGTGCTGGCCCCGTGAACGAAACACCTAGCCAGGCCTATCAGAAGATGCTGGCCCGCAACCGTCATCCGATGTTGGCCGGCTTCACCTCGCTCTATGACTTCGCCTTGGATGACTTCCAGTTGCGCGCCTGCCGGGCACTGGAAGACGGTGCCTCCGTGCTCGTTGCCGCACCGACTGGGTCGGGCAAGACGTTGGTCGGGGAGTTCGCCGTGCACGTGGCTCTGGAGACCGGACGCAAGTGCTTCTACACCACCCCGATCAAGGCCCTGTCGAACCAGAAGTTCAATGATCTCGTCGATCGCTACGGCGCCGATCAGGTTGGGCTTCTCACCGGTGACAACTCGATCAACGGCGATGCCCCGATCGTGGTGATGACCACTGAGGTGTTGCGCAACATGCTGTATGCCGGGTCCAGCACATTGGTGGGGCTCGCCTTCGTGGTGATGGACGAGGTGCACTACCTCGCAGACAGGTCCCGCGGGGCCGTGTGGGAAGAGGTGATCATCCACCTGCCCGACTCAGTGGCGATCGTGGCGCTCAGTGCCACTGTGTCCAACGCTGAGGAGTTCGGCGACTGGTTGGCCACCGTGCGTGGAGAGACCACGACCATCGTGGAGGAGAAGCGGCCCGTGCCGCTGTTTCAGCATGTCATGGTCGGCCGCAAACTCTTCGATTTGTTTGCCGACGACGGCGGAACCGACGCCAAGGTCAACCCCGAGTTGATGCGGATCGCGCGCGACGAGTGGGCCAGCACGAGGATCCGCGACCGTCGTACGCCGCGCGGTGCGGGTCGCGGTCGACCCATCGGCAACGGTCGCCGGGTCTGGATTCCGAGCCGCCCCGAGATGGTGGAGCGTCTCGACCGAGCCGGTCTGCTTCCCGCAATCGTCTTCATCTTCAGTCGAGTCGGCTGTGACGCGGCTGTCGAGCAGTGTTTGGCGGCCAATGTGCGGCTGACCACTCCAGAAGAGCGCGATGCGATCTATGACTACGTCGAACGCTCCTGCGCACATCTGCCCGACGAAGACCTCCAGGTGCTCGGCTATCACGAGTTCCTCGACGGACTGACCCGCGGAGTCGCGGCCCATCACGCCGGAATGCTGCCCACCTTCAAAGAGTGCGTCGAGCAACTCTTCCTTGCCGGACTCTGCAAAGTGGTTTTTGCCACCGAGACCCTGGCTCTGGGCATCAACATGCCGGCTCGGTCGGTCGTGATCGAGAAGTTGAGCAAATGGAATGGTCAAACGCACGCCGACATCACTCCTGGTGAATACACCCAACTCACCGGCCGGGCCGGGCGACGGGGGATCGACGTCGAGGGTCATGGTGTCGTGCTGTGGCAACCCGGGTTTGAGCCAAAGTCAGTAGCGGGTCTGGCCTCAACGCGGACCTACCCCTTGGTCTCCTCGTTCCGCCCCAGCTACAACATGGCGGTCAATCTGGTTCGTCAGTTCGGGCGGGAGCGCGCTCGCGGCCTGTTAGAGCAGTCGTTTGCTCAGTTTCAGGCCGACCGAGCCGTCGTCGGGCTAGCGCGTCAGTTGACTAAGGCCGACGAGGCTTTGACCGGTTATGCCGAGGCCGCTTCTTGTGACCGCGGCGATTTCATGGAGTATTCGCGGCTGCGCCGGGAATTGTCGGACGTGGAATCCCAAGCGGCCAAGGCCCGTCGTTTCGACGTACGACGAGAGGCGGAGGAGGCGCTGGAGAGCCTTCGTCCCGGCGACGTCATCGACATCCCCTCGGGCAAATACTCTGGCTTGGCGGTGGTGCTCGATCCTGGGGTGCGCTCTGACCGAGACGGTCCCCGACCCTATGTGCTCACCATCGGCCGCCACGCCCGACGCTTGTCGATGGTGGACTTCCCGGTGCCGGTCCAACCACTCCTGCGGATCAAAGTGCCGCGCACCTTCAACGGCCGCGATCCCCAACACCGCCGCGACCTGGCCAACACGCTGCGCTTCAAGACCAAAGACATGCCGCTGCCCCGCCACCATCGCCACAAGGGCGCCGTGCAAGACAGCAGCGAGGCCGACCGAATTCGGGCAACCCTGCGCCAGCACCCGTGCCACGCCTGCCCAGATCGGGAAGAGCATGCGCGTTGGGCTGAGCGCTGGCACCGCTTGGAGCGGGACGCGGTCACCCTTCGCCGCCGGATCGAGCAGCGCACCAACACGATTGCCCGTGCTTTTGATCGCATCTGCGCAGTCTTGGACTCCCTTGGCTACCTCGACGGTGACGAAGTGACGGCCAAAGGCGAGCGGCTGATGCGGATCTACGCAGAGTTGGATCTCGTCGTCGCCGAGGCAATCGAACACGGTGCGCTGAGCGGCCTCGACCCGGCCGAACTCGCCGCTGTGCTATCCACCTTGATCTATGAGTCCAGACGGGCAGAGGACGCCCCTGCGGCCAAAACACCCGCTGGGGCCGTGAGTGAGGCCATCGCCGAACTGCAGCGACTCTGGCGCGATTTGGAGGCTCTCCAACGAGACCATCGATTCGGCTTTGCTCGGACTACCGACGCCGGATTCGCCTGGGCGGCGCTGCGCTGGGCTCGTGGCGAGGATCTCGACGACGTACTGCGGGCATCTGATCTGGCTGCGGGCGACTTCGTGCGGTGGATCAAGCAACTCGTGGATCTGGGTGGTCAGGTGGCAGACGCGGCCGGACGAGGGCCCGCGGCCGATCCTGGGCTGCGCGAAACGGCTCGACTGATGGTGGGTTCATTGCGTCGGGGCGTCGTGGCCTACTCCTCGGTGACCGAGTAGACAGCGAACGCCAACAATCGGGCGCGTCGGCCAAACAACCCGGCGCGTCGGCCAAACAACCTGGCGCGTCGGCCAAACAACCCGGCGCGTCGGCCAAACAACCCGGCGCGTCAGCGTTCCTGAAGGGCGGCGAGAACTCTCTCAACGGGGGAGTCGAGGCCCCAGCGTTCGGAGAGTGCCGCCACGGCTGCGGGATCTGCCGGAGTGCGGGGCAAGGTGAGATCGGGGGCGCCCAGGTCCAGATCCCGAACCACGGCAACGACCTTCGGGGCGACATCGAGATAGTCGGCGGCAGCCAGGATCTTGTTCCGGGGGCCAGCTGCCATGTCAGAGTTCGGGTCGGTGGCCGCACGACAGATCGCAGTGAGATCGCCGTATTTCAACAGCAATGACGAGGCGGTCTTCTCACCTACCCCGGCCACGCCTGGTAGACCATCGGAAGCATCACCTCGCAGGGTGGCAAAGTCGGCGTACTGGCTGGGCAGCACTGAGTATTTGGCGACCACGACTTCGGTGGTCACCTGTTCGTGGCGACTCACGCCGCGGGCTGTGTAGAGCACTCGTACGCCGGTCTCGTCATCGACGAGTTGGAAGAGGTCCCGATCCCCGGTCACCACGTCGACTGGCATTCCGGCGTCAGTAGCCAGGGTGCCGATGACGTCATCGGCCTCGTAGCCATCGGCCCCGACGATCGGGATGCCCAACGCGGTCAACACCTCAACGATCACGGGGATCTGCGCATTGAGCGGATCTGGCACCTCCTCGACATCGGGCGCTGGTCCGGGCACCTCGGCAACGACCCGGTGTGACTTATAGGTGGGCAGCAGGTCCACCCGCCACTGCGGCCGCCAATCGTTGTCCCAACAGCAGGCTAGATGGGTGGGGGAGTAGTCATTGACGAGCCGTGCGATGAAGTCGAGCAGCCCGCGAACCGCATTGACCGGCTCACCGGTGGGCGCCACGAAGCTATCGGGCACACCGAAGAAGGCGCGAAAATACAGCGACGCGGTGTCGAGGAGCATCAGTCGGTTCTCTGAGGGCACGCGTCAGTGTGGCATGGGCCGCTAGTGTCCTCCCATGGAGGCGATCGATCGGCAGATTCTGCAGCTTCTCGCCGCAGACGGCCGAATGTCTTTCACCGATTTGGGTCGTGAAACCGGACTATCCACCAGTGCGGTGCATCACAGAGTGAAGCGGCTGGAGTCCAGAGGCCTGATTCGCGGCTATGCCGCCATCATCGATCACGACGAACTCGGCCTCCCGTTGACCGCCTTCATCTCGATCCGACCGATCGATCCCAGTGAACCCGATGATTCGCCACAGCGGCTGGAGTCGATTCGAGAGATCGAGAGTTGTTGGTCGGTGGCTGGTGAGGAGTCCTACATCCTCAAGGTGCGGGTGGCGCGGCCCTCGGACTTGGAGGAGTTGTTGGGCCGGATCCGGGCGGTCGCCAACGTCTCCACCCGCACCACGATCGTGCTGTCCACCTCCTATGAAGGCCGACCGATCGCAGGTCAGTAGGCCTGCAGCGCCGCCGTACGACGGGAGGCCTCGGCCACCTCGGCTGCTTTGAGCGCCGACTCGTCCAACTTGCCGTGCTCGGCCCACCAAGCCTGACCCTCAGCGGGCAGGGTGTGGATCGGGTCGTAGTACTCATAGAGACGGCTCAAGGCATCCTGGTCGGTCATCTCGATCGAGGTCCGGTAGTTCTTGGTCCAATACGAGATCCCGTGCACGGTGTCGTAGTCAGCCAACTGGTGCACCCAGCGCTTGCCCACGAACGGCACGTCACACACGATCCGGGGTGTGGCGAAGCCGGGCAGGTAGCCCATGATGTCGTGCTGCAGCTCGCGAGCGCGCGCAACCGACACGCGCCAGTGCTCGGAGAACGGGATCATGTCGCACATGTAGAAGTAGTAGGGCATGATCTGCGCGCCATCGAGCAGCGCGAAACACAGATCGAGCAGCGTGTGAGCGTCGGCGTTGACGCCCTCCAGCAACACCCCCTGGTTGCGCACGTCGCGCACCCCGATCTCCAACATGCGAGCTGCGGCCTCGGCCACCAACGGGGTGACCGAATTGGCGTGGTTGACGTGAGTGTGGATGGCCAGCGAGACCCCACGCTGCTGTGCGATCGCGGCCACGCGAGCCATGCCGTCGACCACATCGTCTTGCAGCCAGTGCTGAGGGAGTGCTGCTAGTGCCTTGGTGGCCAGTCGGATGTCACGGATGTTGTCGATTGCCAGCACCTGGTTGAGGAAGTCTTCGAGCCGGGCCCACGGCATGTTGGCGACATCGCCACCGGAGACGACGACGTCGCGCACCTCCGGCGAACGGCGCAGATAGTCGAGCATGTCACCGAGGCGGTCGTTGGGTTTGCCCGCAAACTTCAACTTGTCGATCACGGGGGTGGAGTTGCCGACGAGGTCCATGCGGGTGCAGTGCCCGCAGTACTGCGGGCAAGTGGGCAGCAGTTCGGCGAGCACCTTGGTGGGATAGCGGTGGGTGAGGCCTTCGGTGACCCACATGTCGTGCTCGTGCAGCGAGTCGCGAGTCGCGTGAGGGTGGGAGGCCCAATCGGTGCGCCGGTCGGAGAAGACCGGAAGCATGTAGCGGCGCACCGGGTCGGCATACATCGCCTCAGTGAGCGACCCCGGCCCCTGAGGGACCACGGTGGGCATCATGGTGTTCATCATGTGCGGCGGCACCAGCATCGACATGGTGGCCCGCTCGTTCTGGTCGCGTTCCAGATCGGCGTAGAAGCGTTCGTCGAGCAGGTCACCCATCAACTCGCGCAGTTGGCGAAGGTTCTTGACGCAATGCGAGCGCTGCCACTGGGCCGAGCGCCAGTCGGCCTCGGTGACGTCGCGCCACCCCGGAAACCGAGTCCAGTCCGGCTCGGACAACTCGACGCGGCTGTAGTGATAGGGCTGCTTCATCATGGTGGTTCTCCTCGCCTGCACGCCTAGGCGCGCGTCGCTTGTGAGGACGCCGCCGTGAGTGACAGAGTAGGAGAGGTTGTCCCGCTCGTCCAAACGAATCGCGGAGATTCTTCGGCCAACAGCGGGCATTGAGAAAGGATTTGTCGTGAGTGTGACTCAGGCCACTCAGTCCAGCGATCCGGTTGGCACCCATCGCGTGTTGGAGCCCATCGGGGCCTTGCCGCAGTCCGCTCAGCGGCTCGACACCCAAGCTGACCTGTGGCCAGACGAGGTCCGAATCCGTGTGCGTCGGCTCAACCTCGACGCAGCGTCCTTTCGCCAACTGAGCGAGAAGCACAACGGAGACGGTGACGCGGTCCGCGCCGAAGTGCTCGACATCGTGGCTACCCGCGGCAAGATGCAGAATCCCGTGACGGGTTCGGGCGGCATGTTGGTCGGCTCGGTGGAAGCGGTCGGCCCAGAGTCTCCGCTAGGTCTCGAGGTCGGCGACCGGGTGGCCACCTTGGTCAGCCTGACCGTGACTCCCTTGGTGATCGAGGACGGGTTGGCGTCATGGGACGGTCAATCCGAGCAGGTGCCCGCCGATGGCTACGCGGTGCTGTTTGGCCAGTCGATCGCTGCAGTGTTGCCAGACGACCTACCCGAAGCGCTCTCGCTCAGCGTGATGGACGTCTGTGGTGCACCGGCGCTGACTGCCCGGATCGTGCAGAGCTACACCGACCCCGTGGTCGCTGTGATCGGAGGCGCGGGCAAATCTGGTTCGCTATCGCTTGCCGCCGCCCGACAGGCCGGAGCACGACACACGATCGGAGTGGTGCCACACGAGGCCGAGGCGGACCTACTACGCGAATCCGGTCTTGCCAGTGATGTGGTGATCGCCGACGCTCGCGACCCGTTAGCTCTACGCGCCGCCGTCACCGGAGCCGGCGGCCCTGCCGACGTCACGGTGGTCTGCGTCGACGTGCCCGGCTGCGAAGGTGGGGCGATCTTGAGCACCGCCCAAGGCGGCACCATCATCTTCTTCTCGATGGCCACGAGCTTCTCCGCTGCTGCACTCGGTGCTGAAGGACTCGCCTCGGACGTCACCATGATCGTGGGCAATGGTTATGTGCCCGGGCACGCGGCCTTTGCTCTCGACGTACTCCGCAGCGAGCCGGGTGTGCGGGCTTTGTTCGAACGGCGACTGGAGTGACCCGCACCCTGATCCGCAACGCACGGCTGATCGGTGTGGAGTTGCCCACCTCGATCGCGATTGAAGACGACCGGATCAGTTGGCTAGGCCCCGACGCCGACGCTGATCGATACACGGGCGCCGAAGAACGAATTGATGCCGCGGGCGCGCTGATCACACCTGCCTTCGTCGACGCCCATGTGCATTTGGTCCAGACCGGGATGTCACTGCAGCAGATCGATCTGACTAGGGCGCGCTCTGGCCGTGAACTGCTCGATCTGCTGGCGCGGTACAGCTTGCAGAGGCCGGTCGGGAACATCGAGGGGTGGGGTTGGGACGACACTCATTGGCCCGACGCCGCCGACCTCACCGCCGAAGCCATCGCTGCAGCCGCCCCAGGCCGTTCGGTCTATCTGGCCCGTATCGATGGCCACTCAGCAGTCGTGTCGCCGGATCTGCTCTCGTTGGCGCACGACCACCCCGGCTGTGATGACTCTGGCCGTCTCGAACGCGATGCGCACCATGTGGTGCGAGAGGCCCTCGCCAAGTCCGTCACCGACGCCGAACGTCTCAATGCCGCACGTCGAGCCTGCGCTCACTTGGCTGAGGCTGGCATCGTCGGCTTCCACGAGAATGCCGCGCCGCATATTGGCCCCTCGGCTGAACTTGCGTTGGTGCGGCAAGCTGCCGTCGAGCATGGACAGCACGCGACGCTGTATTGGGGCGAACTGATCAGTACCGGTGCGGCGGTCCCTGAGGGTGTTGCCGGTCTGGCGGGGGACCTCAATGCGGACGGCGCACTTGGCTCCCGGACGGCCGCCCTGCGTTCGGCGTACGACGATGCCGAGGGCCAGTGTGGTCATCGCTACCTCGACGCGGATCAGATCGCCGATCACGTGGTGGCGTGCACACGTGCGGGACTGCAGGCTGGGTTTCACTGCATCGGGGACGCGGCTCTGTCGGAGATTGCAGCGGGGGTGGTCAAGGCGGCTGAGGTGGTTGGCTTTGACGCGCTGCGGCGGACTCGTCACCGACTAGAACACGTCGAGATGCCGAGCGATTCGGATCTAGTGATCTTTGCCCGCGCTGGAGTCGCCATGAGTGTGCAACCAGCCTTCGATGCGCTGTGGGGCGGACCAGGGCTGATGTATGCGCAGCGAGTGGGCCACCGTTGGCAGCAGATGAATCCCTTCCGGTCGATGCGGCAACACGGACTGGTCCTGGCGTTCGGCAGCGATTCTCCGGTGACTCCGATCGATCCTTGGGCAGCAGTCAAGGCCGCCATGTGGCACCACAACCCTGAGCAGCAGTTGAGCTTGAGGGAGGCCATGGCCGCTCATACGAGAGGTGGCTGGGCGGCTGCTCGGGTCGATGATTCTGGGGAGCTGCGGGCTGGGTGGCGCGCTGACTTAGCCCTCTGGGCCACAGAGTACGACGACAACGGGGACCCCGTGATCGCACCTGATCACCCCACCCCGAGACTGAAACGAACGATTAGTGCTGGACGCACGATCTGGAGGGAGTCCGCATGAGCCGGCCACAGTTGCTGGACCTCGACAAGCACGCGATCAAGAAGGCACGCAAGCTCGCCCGTGATGTCGGCAAGCCGATCGTGAAGTTGGCCAAGCAGCACACCACCGTCAGTGTCGAGCGGGCCACGTTGCGACTGGCCGGGCTCAGCGGTGCCGATCCGGACGGCACTCCGTGGGTGAACCGCCTTGTCGACGCCGTGCGGGCCGATGTTGGGCTCGAACATGGGGTCAGTGTTCCGGTCTGGGATGCCTTGCGTCGTGGAGAGGCCCCGGATCTGACGTCGTTGGCCCAGCGTGCTTCTACGGGGGAGGTGCGGTTCGTCGTACCCGATGGGATGAGGGGGACTCGCGCCCAGTCGGAGTCGCGCAAGGCGGTGCACAAGGGGATCAAGCAGATCGACCGCAAACGGCGAGAGCGCGAGCGGATGATTGCCAAGATCGGCGACGCACCAGCCAAGCCCTGGATCTATTTGATCGTCGCCACCGGCGACATCATGGAAGACATTCCACAGGCGCAGGCCGCCGCCCGTGAGGGCGCCGACATCATTGCCGTGATCCGCAGCACCGGGCAGTCGCTGCTCGATTTCGTCCCCGAGGGCGCCACTCGTGAAGGCTTCGCGGGGACTTATGCCACTCAAGAGAACTTCCGCCTGATGCGGGCCGCCCTGGACGAGACCTCCAAGGAGTTGGGTCGCTATGTGCGCCTGACCAACTACGCCTCGGGGCTGTGCATGCCCGAGATCGCAGCCCTGGCTGGCATGGAGCGTCTGGACATGATGCTCAACGACTCGATGTACGGGATTCTCTTCCGAGACATCAATCCGATCCGGACCTTTGTCGACCAGCGGTTCAGCCGTCAGGTGCATGCCCGGGCCGGGATCATCATCAACACCGGCGAAGACAACTACCTGACCACGGCGGATGCGGTTGAGGCTGCCCACACGGTGACCACCAGCCAGTTGCTCAATGAGTACTTCGCCAAGGAGGCCGGTCTTGAGGACTGGCAGCTAGGTCTGGGGCACGCGTTCGAGATCGACCCCGGCGTACCGGAGTCGTTCAGACTCGAACTGGCCCACGCTCTGCTAGCCCGCGAGTTGTTCCCCGACGCGCCCTTGAAGTGGATGCCACCGACTCGACACATGACCGGCGATATCTTCCGCGGCTATCTGCTCGACGGATTCTTCAACCTTGTCGGAGCCATGACCGGCCAAGGCATTCTGCTGGTCGGCATGATGACCGAGGCCGTAGTGACACCGTGGCTCTCTGACCGCGACTTGGCGCTGCAGAACGTCCGCTACGTGATGAACGCGGCTGGCGGGCTGCACGAGGACTTCCGCCCGGCACCCGACGGCTTCATCGTCCAGCGTGCGCGGCAGGTGCTCGCGGAGACGATCGAGTTGCTCGAAGACATCGTGCACGACTCCGACGACGCAGGCGACCCACCGTTGCTGGCGGCCATCGCCGACGGCACGTTCGGTTTGATGAAGCGCCCACCAGGGGGAGGCAAGGGCCTTGAGGGAGTGGCCAAGAAGGCCAAGAACTACTACAACCCGGCCGTCGATTTGATGGAGGGGGAGTGAGATGAACGACAAGACGCTGCTTCGCCCCTACGGCGACACCACCGGCGACGGCATGGTCCAGGTGAGTTTCACCCTGCCGATGACCAACTCCAAGATCGCCGAAGGCGCCGCGGTGCAGTTGGCCAAAAAGATGGGCATCGACCCGGCGATGGTGGTGCACGCCAAGCCCTTGGGGGAGAGGTTCACCTTCTTTGTGGTCTATGGACGGGTCAATCACCTAGTCGATCCGAGTGCCGTAGAGGTGGTCGAGCGCGACTACCCCCTGCTCAGCCCCAAAGAGGCCAACGCCGCGATCAAGCAGGGGCTACGTCGCCGCTTGGTCGTGATTGGCGGCTGCATCGGCAGCGATGCGCACACCGTTGGGATCGATGCGATTTTGAACATCAAGGGCTTTGCGGGCGAGAAGGGATTGGAGTACTACCGCGAACTCAAGGTGGTCAATCTCGGTGCCCAGCTCTCCGTCCCACAACTAGTCGAGCGCGCCCTGGCGGAGAAGGCCGACGCGGTGCTGGTTTCGCAGGTGGTCACCCAGCGCGATGCCCACATGCTCAACACGCGCGAAATGTCGGCGGCCTTCCGCGAGGCCTACCCACCGGCGACCCGGCCCCTGCTCGTGGTCGGCGGCCCCCGCTTTGACGAGACCATGTCAGCCGAACTCGGTGTCGACCGAGTCTTCACCCGCGGCACCACCCCCGGTGAGGTCGCTAGTTATCTGGTCCACCGATTGGTGACCGCCAAGGAGAGCCGATGAACCGCCCCGAGCCCGGTGTCGTGGTCACCCACCGCCGCTACGTCCCCTACAGCCACGCCCACTACGCGGGCAACCTCGTCGATGGCGCCTACTCGCTTGGGTTATTCGGTGATGTTGCCACTGAGATGTGCATTCGCACCGACGGCGATGAAGGCTTGTTTGCCGCCTACAGCGACGTGCAGTTCCGTGCGCCGGTGAGGGCTGGCGATCTGATCGAAGTGACTGCCGAACTGGTCCGGGTGGGCTCACGGTCGCGGCAGATGGAGTTCACCGTTCGGGTGATCGGCCGCGGCACCGAAGGCGGCTTGGACTCAAGCGCGGAGATCCTGCCGGAGCCGATCGTCGCCACCACCGCCGTCGGCACCGTCGTCGTTCCTCCCGTCCCTGGCGTCTAGCAATGGCGGGTGGACACGTAGAGTGACCCAGCCGACCTGACTTCCACGCCGCGAGGATCGCCTGTGAACGACCGCCTGGTCATGGTGGTGCCTACCTACAACGAGGCCGACAACCTGCCCCACGTCGTACGACGGATCCTGCTCGCAGTTCCGGATGCCGAGATCCTCGTCGTGGATGACAACTCCGCCGATGGCACCGGTTTGATTGCCGACCAACTAGCCGCTGCGGATGCTCGCGTCCACGTATTGCATCGAGCCGGCAAAGAGGGGCTCGGGGCGGCCTACAAAGCAGGCTTCCGCGAGGCCCTAGCGCGTGGCTATGACGTGATCGGGGAGATCGACGCCGACCTGTCCCACCAACCCGAGCAGTTGCCTGACCTGATCGCGGCGCTAGCCGATGCTGACCTGGTGATTGGTGCCCGTTGGATGCCAGGCGGGCGAGTGGAGAACTGGTCGCGGTTTCGTGAAGCGCTCTCCCGCGGCGGCAATCTCTACATCCGCACCCTGCTCGGCGTGCCGCTGCGGGATTCCACCGCTGGCTACCGCCTATTTCGGCGGGCGACGTTGGAGCAGATCGACCTGGATTCGGTGATCTCCACTGGCTATGTGTTCCAAGCCGACCTGGCCTATCGCACCCTGCAAGCCGGCCTGCGAGTGGTCGAAGTGCCGATCACGTTCGTCGAGCGCGTTCGTGGCGAATCCAAGATGACCACCGACGTAGCCACAGAGTCTTTGAAGCGGATCACACAATGGGGAGTGGAGCAACGACGCCGGCAACTGGGCCGGATGCTGCGCGGAAGGCAACGATGAAGCGAATTCCCTGGTGGGTGCTGGCCCTGATCTTCGTCGTCATGCCATTGGCCGAGATCTACGTGATCATCTCGATCGGCAAAGTCATCGGCGCCTGGTGGACGATCCTGCTCTTGATCGCCGACTCGGTGTTCGGTGCCTGGCTGATTCGCAGAGAGGGCCGCAAAGCTTGGGCTGCGTTGCGCACCGCACTGCAGCGCGGTCAGATGCCGGCTAGCGAACTTGCCGATGGGGCGCTGATTCTGGTCGGCGGCACGTTGATGCTGACTCCTGGTTTCGTCACAGACCTGGTTGGGATGCTGTTTATCCTGCCGTTCACCAGGCCGTGGGCTCGGCGACTGCTGACTTCGGTGGTCAGCCGGCGGTTGACCGTGTTCCCCAATCCGCCTGCGACAGCACAACGCCCCGGAACTGACGTCGGAGGACCCGACGTAGTCCGGGGCGAAGTGGTCGACTAGAGGTCAGCTGACTTTGCTGGCGGTCTTGCGCTTAGGTCGGTGCAAGTGCGCGGGGCCGATCTCGCCTCCGCGAAGGAGACCGAGTCGCTCTGCGAGAATCTCTTCGAGTTCCTTGACTGAGCGCCGCTCGAGCAACATGTCCCAGTGGGTGCGGACGGGCTTCTCCACCTTCTCGACCGGCTTGATCCCGTCAACGCTGAGCGCCTCGGCGCCACAGCGCGAGCACTCCCAGTTGGCCGGGATGTCGGCCTCGATCGACATGGTGATCTCGAACTCGTGCCCCTGCGGGCAGCGATAGCCCACTTGCTGGCGAGCAGCGAACTCAATGCCGCGCTCGTCCTCGAAACTCTGGCCGCCCAATCGGGCACCGCGCAGTGTGCGCTCAGCCATGAGCACCTCCCCCTCGACTTGTCTTTGTCCGGTCTATCCCTAGTCCCGGTTGTCGTCGCTACTGTCATGACGACCCGAGACCAGGATCATGACGCCGAAAACCAACACCTTTGCGCGAACCGGTGGTGTGAACACACGCGCCGGTCACGCTTCTTCGAGGTTAACAACCCTGTGGTAATCCACATCATTCCCACAGGCTGCTGGAAGGCACACGCGGTTGGCTAGATCACGCTGGGCACGTCGTTGCCAGCCTGCTGGATGCCCTTCTTGGTGTCGACCATCGACAGCAAGATGCCGCCCACAACAAAGAAGGCGATCAGTGCAAACACGGCCGGTCGATAGGAGTTGGTCATTTGGTAGACCAACCCGAACACGAAGGTGCCGATCCAACTCGTACCCCGCTCCATCAAGTGGTAGAGGCTGAAGTACTCCGCCTCCTTGCCGCGCGGGATCAGCAAGGAGAAATAGGACCGAGCTAGCGCCTGGGTGCCACCCATCACCAGGCCAATTCCGAATCCCAGAGCAAGGAACGGCAGCACCTGTTTGGCTGGCACGACAAGGGCAGCGGTGACGATCACCATCCAGATCGCCAGCCCGACCAGGATGACGCGCTTGGCGCCGTACTTGATCGCGAACTTGCCGAACACTAACGCCCCAGCGAAGGCCACGAATTGCACCATCAAGATGGTTGCGATCAGCACCGACTGAGGGTGGCCCAGCTCTTCTGAGCCATAGGTCGAGGCGGTCGCGATGACCGTCTGAATGCCATCGTTGAAGAACAAGAAGGCCGCCAAAAACAGGAGCGCGTAGGGGTATTTCGGGAGTTCCTTGACTGTCTTGAGCAATTGCCCCGCAGATTGGGCAAGCAGACCACGGCCGACGTCGTATTCCTCCGGCAGGGGAGCGGGTGGGTGGTCCTTCAGGCCGAGCACGGGAATGAAGGTGAACGCGGCCCACCAGACCGCTGCCGACAGCATCGACACGCGAACGGCGGTGCCTTCGTCGAGTCCGAACGGTTTGACCATCACGAGCACGAGGTTGATGGCGAGCAAGAGTCCGCCGCCGAGATAGCCCCACGCCCACCCACGGGAGGAAACCCGATCTCGCTCTTCCTCACTGGAGATCAGCGGGAGGATCGCGTCGTTGACCATGGACGATGCCGCGATCATCACATTGCCCATGAACAGACCCAAGGCTCCGATCTGCCAGTTGCCGTCCTTAGCGAAGAACAGCAACGAGGCAAACGCCGCACCGATCCAGGCCAACGCGCCCAACAACCACCGCTTGCGGGTGATTCGATCGGTGAAGACACCGAGAATCGGCACCAAAATGGCCGAGGCGATGGTCGACAGGGTCACCACGAACGCGGGCATGGCCCCGGGGGCGACGTCCCACCAGAGCAGTTGCACTCGGTTGTCGACTGCAGCACCCTTGGCAACCGCGATCAGATACGGCGCAGCCAGCACAGTCGACACGGTGGTGACATAGGCCGAGTTGGCCCAGTCGTACCAGTACCAAGCCTTCTGTTGACGAAGGCGCCCGATTGGCTCCAGATTGGCGATCCCGCTGATCGGCTCTTGTCTCATCGTCCCTCGCAACTCACGCGGACGACCGGGTCGCCGTCACGGCGTCACTGTGCACCCGAAACCGGGCCTGCGCAACGGGGCGCGCAGAAGAGGTTGGACGGGGGAGCGGCGTCAAGGAATCAACGGGGGAGCCACCACCTGATTGGTCTTGAGGTTCCAACTCATGCTGATCGGGGCGCCAACCTCACCATCAGGTCCAATCGGCCGGTAGGTGTAGGCGACCGTGGTGGTGAACATCTCGAACCACTCCTCTTGCTGCCCCCCAGCGATTGCCTCGTAGCTGGTGAAGATCACCTCGCCGAATTCGTATTTGACGTAGGGCGCGCCGCTTTGGCCATTGCCTTGGAACTCCACGACGGCCTTGGCGAAGTGTTTCCCGGTGATGCTGGCAGCCAAGATCGCAGGCGATGCAGATGATGGCCGGGCGACACAGGTCGATCCAGCCGTCGTGGGCACTATCGACCGATTGTCCTTCGAACCCGGTCACCGAGGGCTCCAGCACCACTCATCAGCGCCGTACGTCGAGTAGCTGAGTGAAGGTTCATAGCGCGCCCTCCTGGGGTCCACCGCAGTCTTCAGCGGAGCTTAGGACTCCAGGGAGAGCCGTGACCATGACCCAAACGGGCTATCCCTGGCCCCTCTGAGCTCGGCCGCTCTGCTTAGAGGTCGTGGAACGGCTCGATCTGGGCGCCAAGTTCATTGAGCCGGTCGGCGAGCCCCTCATAGCCTCGGTTGATCACATAGATGTTGCGCAGCACCGAGGTGCCTTTGGAGGCCATCATCGCCAGCAAGATCACTACTGCAGGCCGCAGGGCTGGTGGGCAGATCACTTCGGCGCCAGACCAGTGAGTGGGTCCTTCGATCATCACCCGGTGGGGATCCATCAAGGTGACTCGGCCGCCCAGTTTGTTGAGGTCGGTCAAGTAGATCGCTCGGTTCTCATAAACCCAGTCGTGCAACATCGTCTGCCCGGTCGCGGTGGCGGCGATGATGGCGAAGAACGGCAGATTGTCGATGTTGAGGCCGGGGAAGGGCATCGGGTGGATTTTGTCGTGCGGTGAGGTCAAATCGCTCACGTGGGTAGTGATGTCAACGAGGCGGGTGTGTCCATTGGCGGCGGTGTATTCGTCGCTGCGGTCGTATCCGAAGCCCATCTCTTCGAGCAGAGCCAGCTCGATCTCCATGAATTCGATCGGCACGCGACGCACAGTGATCTCGGACTTGGTGACGATCGCTGCGGCCAGCAGGCTCATCGCCTCAATCGGGTCTTCGCTCGGCCAATAGTCGACGTCGACATCAATCTCCGACTTGCCACGCACTCGCAGAGTCGTTGAGCCGATCCCTTCGATGGTGACGCCCAACTTCTCCAAGAAGAAGCACAGGTCTTGAACCATGTAGTTGGAGGAGGCGTTGCGGATGATCGTCTCCTCCTCACGCAGCGCGGCCGCCATCAGTGCGTTCTCGGTCACGGTGTCGCCGCGTTCGGTGAGCACAATCGGACGAGTGGGACTCACGCCGGGCTCGACTGTGGCGTGATAACTGCCCTCGGTGGCGACGACCTCCAAACCAAACGGACGGAGTGCAGTCAGGTGCGGCTCCACGGTTCGCTTGCCCAAGTTGCAGCCTCCGGCATAGGGCAGGTCGAAGACATCGAGGCGATGAGTCAGCGGTCCGAGAAACATGATGATCGAGCGGGTGCGGCGAGCCGCCTCAGCGTCGATCGAGGCCAGATCCAATTCAGCGGGGGGGATGATTTCCAGGTCGTTCTCGGCGTTGAGCCAGCGAGTTTTGACGCCCAGGCTGTCGAGCACTTCAAGGAGGCGGTTGACCTCTTCGATCCGGGCCACGCGGCGCAGCGTCGTACGTCCGCGGTTGAGGAGGCTGGCACACAGCAACGCCACGCCCGCATTCTTCGACGTCTTCACATCGATTGAGCCTGAGAGTGTCGTCGGCCCGGTGACGCGCAGGTTGGTGGGCACTGAGCCGATCGAGATCATCGGCGCATCCAGCGCCTCACCGACGCGCGCAATCGTCTCAAGAGACAGATTCTGACCTCCGCGCTCCATCCGGTTGATGGCACTCTGCGAGGTCCCCAGAGTGTCGGCCAACTGCTGCTGGGTCATGCCGCGGTGCTTGCGGGCGTCGCGGATCAGCATGCCGATCTGGGTGAGATAGTCCGTCATGAGCGCCACTATGCCAGATATGAGATAGGAGAGTGGTCGCTCTCGTGTTCGGCTCGGGGCGAATCTGTCGCTTTAGACTGCTCGTTTCATACTGCTGCGAGGAGCCCCCGGTGCCACCAACGAACCCCGCCGACAGCCACGATCTGATCCGTGTGGTCGGCTCGCGGGTCAACAATCTCAAGGACGTCAGTGTCGAAATTCCCAAGCGGCGATTGACCGTCTTCACCGGTGTGTCGGGGTCGGGGAAGAGTTCACTGGTGTTCGGCACTGTGGCCGCTGAGTCGCAGCGATTGATCAACGAGACCTACAGCACCTTTGTGCAGGGGTTCATGCCAACGTTGGCGCGACCCGATGTCGACGTACTCGACGGATTGACCACCGCGATCATCGTCGACCAAGAGCGCATGGGCGCCAACCCGCGATCGACCGTGGGCACCGCCACCGATGCCAACGCGATGTTGCGCATCCTCTTCAGCCGAATCGGGCAGCCCTATGTGGGTGGGCCAAATGCGTTCTCGTTCAACACACCGTCAGTGAGCGCGTCCGGTGCCATCACCGTGCAGCGCGGCGGAAAGACAATCGCGGAGAAGGCAACCTTCAATCGACTCGGCGGAATGTGCCCGCGTTGCGAGGGCAGGGGAGCGGTCTCGGACTTCGACCTCACGGTCTTGTACGACGCCAGCAAGTCGATCAACGAAGGCGCGATCACTATCCCGGGCTATTCGATGGAGGGCTGGTATGGCCGGATCTTCAGGGCCTGTGGGTTCTTTGATGCCGACAAGCCGATCTCGACCTTCAACAAGCGGCAACTTCACGACTTGCTCTACAAGGAACCGACCAAGATCAAGGTCGAAGGGATCAACGTCACCTACGAAGGCCTGATCCCCAAGATGCAAAAGTCGATGTTGAGCAAGGACGTGGAGGCGATGCAGCCCCATATCCGCGCCTTCGTGGAGCGTGCGGTCACCTTTGGCACCTGTCCAGACTGCAACGGAACTCGCCTGGCCCCACACGCACTTGAGGCAAAGATCAACGGATTGAACATTGCCGAGGTTTGCTCGATGCAGATCAGCGACCTAGCCGAGTGGGTGCGCGAACTGGACGAGCCGTCAGTTGCGCCCCTGCTCAAGGGGCTGGCCGAAACCCTCGACTCCTTCGTCGAGATCGGTTTGGGCTACCTGTCGCTGGACCGCCCATCGGGCACCTTGTCTGGCGGGGAGTCCCAACGGACCAAGATGATCCGGCACCTGGGGTCGTCACTCACCGACGTGACCTACGTCTTCGACGAACCCAGCATCGGTCTGCACCCTCACGACATCGCCCGAATGAACAACCTGCTGCTGCAACTGCGCGACAAGGGCAACACGGTGCTGGTGGTGGAGCACAAACCAGAGACGATTGCGATCGGTGACCATCTGATCGACCTCGGACCCGGGGCTGGCTCTGCAGGTGGTGAGATCTGCTTCGCGGGCGACTTGGCCGGGCTCCGGGCCAGCGACACGATCACCGGGCGCCATCTCGATGATCGTGCGCGACTCAAGGATTCGGTGCGCTCGCCGAAGAGCCACCTAGAGGTGCGCGGCGCGTCAACCCACAACTTGAAGAACGTCGATGTCGACATCCCGCTCGGTGTGTTGTGCGTGGTCACGGGAGTTGCGGGCTCGGGCAAGAGTTCCCTCATCCACGGCTCGGTGGCCAAGCGCAACGACGTTGTTGTGGTCGATCAGGGGGCGATCAAGGGCTCTCGGCGCAGCAACCCGGCCACCTACAGCGGCGTGTTGGAGCCGATTCGCAAAGCATTTGCCAAGGCCAACGGGGTCAAGCCCGCGCTGTTCAGCGCCAATAGTGAAGGTGCTTGCGGAGTCTGCAACGGGGCCGGGGTGATCTACACCGATCTGGGCATCATGGACACGGTGGCCACTCCCTGTGAGGAGTGCGAGGGCAAGCGGTTCCAGGCCGCCGTACTTGAATATCGACTGGGCGGCAAGAACATTGCCGAGGTGTTGGCGATGCCGGTCAGTGAGGCGGTTGAGTTCTTCAGCGGGGGAGAGGCAGCGACACCCGCAGCCGCGCGGATTCTGGCTCGGTTGGCTGACGTCGGGCTGGGCTACATCAGCCTGGGCCAGCCGTTGACCACTCTGTCTGGGGGCGAGCGTCAGCGGCTCAAACTGGCCAACCAGATGGGCGACAAGGGCGATATCTACGTGCTTGATGAGCCCACCTCGGGCCTGCACCTTGCCGATGTCGAGCAGTTGCTCGGGCTTCTCGACCGCTTGGTGGACTCCGGAAAGTCGGTGATCGTGATCGAGCACCACCAGGCGGTGATGGCTCATGCGGACTGGATCATCGATCTCGGTCCGGGTGCCGGTCACGACGGCGGCGTAGTGGTGTTTGAAGGCACCCCCCGAGAACTGATCGCGGGCGGCAAGGGGCTGACCGCACAACACCTGGGCGAGTACGTCGTCTCTTAGTGGCCAGTCGTCGTCCCCTAGGGTTCGGACGTGCTGCAGACCACCTGGCGTGCTCAACTAAAGCGCCGCTTGCGCGCGGCCCTGCTCGAACCTGAACCGGTCAAGACTCGGCCCACCGAAGCCGAACGCATCGCCGGGCTCTTCCCAGGAGTCACCCTCGGTGAGCGACCGGTCGTGGTTGGCAAGCCGTGGGTGAGCGCTACTGATGTGGTCATCGGCGATGACTTCACGATGTGGGATGGCCAGCGCAAAACGGTCATGGGGGGAGACGGGCCGATCCGGATCGGGCACCGGGTGTTTGTCAACGTGGGCACTCAGTTGATCGCCACGGTCGGTATCACCGTTGGCGATGACGTGGCCTTCGCCAACGAGGTACTGGTTGTCGACGATCTCGCAGTCACGGACTCGAAGGTGGTCCGACAAAGCAGGCCCGGATCGAGATCGGATCGGGCAGTTGGATCGGCAATCGGGCCATGATCATGCCCGGGGTCAAGATTGGGAGGCGCGTCGTGGTGGCCGCGGGCGCCGTAGTCACCAAAGACGTCCCCGATGACACTCTGGTCGCCGGGTTCCGGCTCGTCACGTGCGGAGACTGAGCTATCCGTCGTACTGCGAGCGTGCCTGGGATGACGACCTTTGCTACTGCCCTCGACGTTGCGATGGGCTTGGTCTTGCCGGCCTCGAGACCTGACTTAGGCTCGGGGTTATGGACGTCACCACCGCGTTGCAGTCACGCGTCTCCACCCGGTGTTTCCGTCCCGACCCTGTTCCTGACGCACTGATCTACGACATTCTCGACGTGGCCAGGTGGGCTCCCTCTGGAGGCAATCTCCAACCCTGGCAGGTCATTGTGGTGGCAGGGGAGGCACGCGACCAGGTCGTGCGATTAGCGCAGGAGACGTTTGGCGCTGGTGACACAGGGGGAGACGAATACCCGATCTACCCCGCCCCGCTGCACGAGCCCTACCGCACTCGTCGGTTTGTCAGCGGAGAGCAGTTGTATGACCTACTCGGCATCCCGCGCGCGGACAAGGAGGGGCGTCTGCTGCAGTTGGCCCGCAATTTGGAGTTCTTTGGCGCCCCAGCGGCGGTCTTCTTTATCGTGGACCGCCGCATGGGCCACGGGCAGTGGGCGCATCTAGGGATGTTTATGCAATCGGTGGCTCTGGTCGCCCAGGAGCGAGGGGTCTCCTCGTGTTTTCAGGAGTTCTGGGGTCTAGTTCGGGCGCCGCTCGCTGACCACTTTGGGCTGGACGAGCACCACACGGTCTACTGCGCACTCGCACTGGGCTACGCCGATGAATCCGCTCCCGAGAACGCTCTGCGCACCGAACGCGCCGACGTCGCTGAGATCGCGACGTTCTTGACCGGCCACGACGGCACCGTCAATGCCTGAACTTCCATCGAGGTTCGGCAACCTCTGGGCCAGTCGTGGCTGACTATCCGTAGTGATATCGACATGCGGCAATTCGGACTTCGTTGCCGTCGACCTTGTAGACGAGACGATGCTCGTCTGTGATCCGGCGCGACCAATACCCGGCGAAGTCGTGCTTAAGCGCCTCTGGCTTCCCGATGCCCTTATTGCCGTTGCGCGTGATATCGGTCAACAGGAGGTCGATCCGCTTGAGCACCTGACGGTCTTGACGCTGCCACCAGAGGTAGTCCTCCCATGCGTTCTCGTCCCAGACGAGCAGCACGTCAGTCGGTCTCGATCAGGTCGTGAGGCTGGCCGTCTCCACCTTCGAGCCGCTCCATCGCGTCAAGCAGTCGTCGAGCGTTGGCCGGCGAACGCATGAGGTAGGCCGTCTCTCGTAGCGACTCGTAGTCGGCGAGGGAGACGATGACGACGGGGTCGTGCCCGGCGCGCGTGATCACGACCTCTTCGCGGTCATTGACGACACTGTCCAACACAGCGGCGTAGCGCGCGCGGGACTCGGTGTAGCTCATGGTCTTCATGACTGCCTCCTGTACGTGAAACTGTACGTCGCCACAGGCTTGCTCGCAACATCATTTCTAACGGCTAACGAACAGATGTCGGCGACCGACGGTGTCGCACAACTGCCATGCGGCTTGACGCCATGCCTGACGATCATGAGGGAGCTGCTTCATGTTGGCTTTGACTGCTTAGTTGCGCGAGCAACTTGGGGCACGGCAAGCGCCGTATCAGTGGCGCCGATAATGTGCATTATGTCACCTAGCAGACTTGCGCGTAGGCGGCTGCTCCCACTGCCCGCTGGCCTGCCCAAGGTGACGTCCCGTCTGGTGGTGTAGTTCTCGGTGTTGGCCTCGATGAGGTGAGCCATCGTGCGATGGTCCGTATGGCACGCTCTCGCCATGAACCCGCCTGTGTTCCAGATCGGGGAAGCTGATCCAGCCCTCGATGAACTACTCAATGCTCGACTCGATGAGTTCAACGCCTGCGCCACACCAGGCGTGAACCCCGCCGTTGAGCTCACCGTCCGCGTTGACGACAACGATGGATTGGTCGCCGGCGCTTCTGGGTGGAGTTGGGGTCAGGCAGCCGGGATCGCGATGACCTGGGTTCGGGCGGATCAGCGAGGCACCGGCGTGGGCAAAGCCTGTATTCAAGCCTTTGAGAAGGAGGCTTTGCGCAGGGGCTGCACCCACGTGTTCGTCACCTCGTTCACTTTCCAAGCGCCCGAGTTCTACAAACGACTTGGGTACGTCGAGATCTTCAGGTGGGAAGGTATTCCAACCACGGGACGAGATGACGTTCACATGCGCAAGCAACTCTGACCGCAGCCAGACGCACTGTGGTTGGGAAAGACACTCCTCGGCCTCGCCTTCAGACTTAGGCGTCGGAGCTCCCCCACTCAGCCTCGTCCATGGCGCGCGCGATGCGTCGCGAATCTCGGAACAGTGCGATTGCGCCGGTAAGACAGATGGCAGCGAGCGCGCCGATTCCGGCGCGAAGGTGCCCGCTGTATTCGAAGGCGCTCTTGACGCCACCGAGGGCAAAGCCGCCACCAATCACCGCGAGGATGTATCCGAGAATGGGGATTTGGCCGGCCAGCGCGGTGTAGGGGCGGTAGATGATCGTGAGCAGGCCCATCACCAGCATGTATCCGCCGACGAGGTACCCAATGAACATCAGTCCGGCGAGGGGTGGGCTGGAGTGGCCTATGTACAAGTGCGTGACGAAGATGGACGCGATGAGAGTGCCGGCGCGGAGCGCCACGGCTCGACCTAGACGTTTGGTCGCTTGGGGGCGAGGTTGGGGCGTGATCCGCAGCTTCCACCAAGGAGTCGGCGGGAGATCTGCGGCGATGCGGCTGTAGGGGTCGACCTTGCTCGGCTTGTTCCGCTTCTTGCTCACTGAACCGTCCCGGCGAGTCCGGAGACTCCAAACCTTGGGAAGGTTGGAGTCATGTCAGGAGTTACGTCGAAGAGGTATCCGGCCGAGCTGCGTGAGCGGGCGGTCCGGATGGTCGGTGAGATCCGTGCCGATCATGAGTCGGACTGGGCCGCGATCACCCAGGTAGCCAAGCTGCTGGGCGTCGGCACTCCTGAGACCGTCAGGAAGTGGTGCCGGCAGGCGGAGGTCGATGCTGGTAGGCGTCCCGGCGTCACCACCGAGGAGGCCGTGGAGCTGAAGCGGTTGAAGCGGGAGAACGCCGAGCTGAAGCGAGCCAACGCGATCTTGCGCAGCGCGTCGGCTTTCTTCGCGGCCGAACTCGACCGGCCACAGCGTTGATCGTGCGCTACATCGACGAGCACGTCGGACAGCGCGAAGACGAGGGTCTGCGATGGGGTGTCGAGTCGATCTGCGCCGCGCTCACTGAGCTTGGCGCGAAGATCGCCCCTGCGACCTACTACGAGCACCGCGGCCGTCCGGCGACCAAGCGGGAGGTCCGTGACGCGGAGTTGAAGCCGGTGATCGCTCGGGTGCACGCGGAGAACTACGGCGTCTACGGTGCCCGGAAGGTGTGGCTGACCCTGAACCGGGAACGGCCTGCCGATGCGCCCCCGATCGCGCGGTGCACCGTGGAGCGGCTGATGGGCGAGCTCGGGCTACAAGGCGCGGTGCGCGGCAAGGTCAAGCGGACCACGATCAGCGACCCGAAGACACCGAAGCCAGCCGACCTGGTCGACCGGAACTTCCGGCCGCTGGCCCCGGATCGCCTGTGGGTTGCCGACTTCACGTATGTCTCGACATGGTCGGGCTGGTGCTACACCGCGTTCGTGATCGACGCCTACGCCAGAAGGATCCTGGGCTGGGCGGTCGCCACCACGATGACCACCCAGTTCGTCGTTGATGCAGTCGAGCAGGCGATCTGGACCCGCGGCCGCGAAGGCCGCAACCTGGCTGGCTTGATCGCTCACCACGACCACGGAGTCCAGTACCTGTCCGTGGCCTACTCCGAGCACCTGGCAGGCGCCGGGATCAAGCCCTCCACCGGCGCCGTCGGATCGTCGTTCGACAACGCCCTGGCCGAGTCGGTCATCGGGCTCTACAAGACTGAACTGATCAAGCCGAGGCGGCCCTGGAAACACCTCGACGACCTCGAGATCGCCACCGCCGAATGGGTCGACTGGTACAACAACCGGCGACCGTTCGAGTACTGCGACGACCTCACCCCCGTCGAAGCAGAGACCGCTCACTACGCTCACCACCAGACCCCAGCACCCGCTGGAGTCTCAAACTAGAAAGTCTCCGGACACACCGGGGCGGTTCAGTTCATCCGCTTGGCTTGGTCAGGTTCGTCCTGCGCGCCGAGGAGCGGCACACCTTCTGCGTCCACGCGGTGGCTGCGTCGGCCCGACATCAACTACGCCTCACTGTCAACCTCTGCGCCGTCGCCGACCAGGGGCTCGACGCTCGCCGGACCCGGATGGGCGACGGTGGAAATGGTTGGAGACTCATAGGAGAAGTCGATTTCAGCGATGTTCAAGCCTGGACCGGTCGGCAGCTCGTTGTCGGCAATGATGAATTGGAAGCGACCACGGGTCACTGCGACTTGGGTAGAGAAGCGTCGGTACATCTGGCCTGCGATGTCGTCCTCTGCGTTGAGTGCAAGGCGTGGGCTGTCGAGGAGGAGGAACGCCGGCACGAAGGTGTCATGGCGTCGCGCGGCGACCGTGACGAGCGTGATCCAGTAGGCCACCTGCGTCGCGGTGATGATGCCGCCGGCGTTGCTCGCTTCGCGGAACGGCCTACTGTTGAGTATCGGCAGGTAAGAGTCGCGGTCGATGGATGCAGACTGGATGCTCGGGATGCCAAAATCCGCAACGGTCGTCTGGAACTCTGCGTCGAGTTCGTCGAAGATCTCCGTCTTGCGCTGCGCAAGATGACTCTCCGCCTCGGCGACCTCACGCTGAAGTCGGGCGCGTTCCGCGGTCAACGACTCGGTCTTCTGAGTCAGATCTTCCGCGCGGTCCCATTGCATAAGGACCCGTTCGATGGCCTTCTGCCGCTCGGCCGCAGTAGCTGCCTTCGCCGCTGCATCCGCGTATGCCTGGAGTCGCGGTGTCACGCGTTCCGCCGTGCGCTCGTCGATCTCCGAGGTGAGTGACGCGACCAAATCGGCCTTGCTTGCGATTGCGTCGAGTGCTTCGCGCTCCTGCTTCTCGATCAGCGTGATTTGGTACTCGATCTCACCCAACTGCTCTCCGAGTTGCTCGGACTCGTACTGGTCACCGACGGCGATCCCGCTCACAACGTCAGCCTGCAGGCACACCGGACACGACCCACCTGGGACATTGCGCTGGTCAAGACGTTGAGTGCAACGTGGACAGACCGAGAACTCGATGTTGGCCAAGCGGAGTCCGGCAGATGCCATCCGCGCCAGCCTGTCGATGTCTTGTTTGACGCGGCGGCGCTCGGTCTCGTAGTCGTCCCTTTGGCGCTTCATCTCGGATGCCAACGAACGAGCCTCCGCGAGCGTGTTCTCGGCGTCGGAGAGTAGATCGCGGAGTACCTGCGTGTGACGGTCTACGACGTCCGCGAGTTGATCCTGGAGGCCGACCAGAGCGGCCTTGGCGTCGGCTTCATCGGCTCGCGCCGAGTCAGACTCGATCTGCGCATCGAAGCGGCTCGTCAGTCCCGTGTCTGTTAGGAACTGCGTGACGATCTCGGCTTCCTTCTCTGCCGCGTCGATCTCGGCTCGAAGGGTGTTGATCCGTGAGCGCTTCTGGAGGAGATCCCCCGAAGTGAGACCAAAGAGAATCTCGAAGACCGACTTGCGCTTCGGGTTCAGGTAGTTCTCCTGGCTGGCCGCGATGTCGCGGTTCATCTCCGATTGCGGCACGTACATGAATCGGAAGATGTCGTTGAACGTGATCTCGCTGCCAGCCCTCGTGCTCTGTGCTCCACGGGCCGCGGCGCGCAAACCTGCCTCCAGGCCCATTGCTCCGAGCAAGAGCGCGCTGATAGAACGCTCGTCTCCGCCGACGAAGTGGTCCGCCAGCCGATCTCCGGTCACGAGGTCGATCACTCGCACCGTGGCACGGCGAGCAGCGTCGAGACCACGTGAGAGTTGGTAGCGCTGTGCACCGACATGGATGGAGACGTGCACGTCCGTCACATGGTCTCGGGCAACAGGCGCGAGTTGCCCATCCCCGCCGAGGGCGTACTTGATGAGTTCCAACAGCGTCGTCTTGCCGACGCCCGTGTGACCGGCAAGGACTGTGAGGTCACCCGGGAACTCGTAGCTCACCGCGCCGCTCGTGGTGTCGAGTCGTACCGACTCGATGCGGAATGAGACTGTCACGTGATGACCTCCCGGTGTGGCCGGTCCATGAGGTCGGCGAGACGTTCGTAGATAAGTTCCTTGACCGCGTTGCCACTGAGCCCTGCGGAGGCCTCAGCGATGGCAGCGCAGCGGTCGGCGGTGGTCCGCCAGAGCGGTTCCTGTGTCAGTTCGGACGCCAGCGCCTTGCCGGCGGGCGTTGGAGTAAGTGCGACGCTCCCGCGACGCCCTTTGACGTATCTCAAGAGGCCACGCGACACAAGCGCGCCGACCACCGGGTAGTACCTGTCATCCCATGGCCCGTACTTGTAGCGCGTCATGGGATCTTCGACTTCGGTCGGCGCAGCGACCTCATCGTCTGACAGGTGCATGCGAGGCTCGGGGTCCGCCAGGTTGTCCAGCACTGTCGACGCCAAGGCCGGATAGCGCACTAGGAAGTCGAGCTTGGCGAGCTTCGTTAGTCCGTCGAGTTTGCGTGCGTGTCCCGGGTCGGCGGCAACGGCTTGGACGAGCAGGAGTACGCGGGCTTGGTGATAGGCCAGGTCCTCTACGACCCAGCGCAGCGCATCAAAGTCGGGCTCTACGTCGCTCACGATGCGACCCCTCCGTCCTGGAGTCGAGTCAGCTCGGACTGGGCGTCAAAGCGGTCCGTGAACCACGCCCTGCACCGATCTGCGAGTTCGGAAGCTCCTCCCAGAAGGAGGTCAGCCGAAAGTCCATGGGCGCCGCTCGTGCCTTCCATCGCTCGGAAGCGCCGGTCCAACTCTCCCCAGAGCGCGTCGCCCCACTCGGCCGAGTCGCTATACACAGCGCGCGACGCCTCATCAACAACCCGAAGGAGCATGTTGGTCACCACTGCATGACGGTCGCGGGTGCTGGGATTGCTGCGCAGGGCGCGGATGTAGCGCCGGTACTGGAGCCGAAGTTCGTCCGCACGCTCTATCGAGTTGTCGTTACATCCGCCTCGGGCCATCTTGATCGCCATTCGATTCGCCTTGACGACGCGCGGAAGTGGCGCGTAGCCCGCAACGTGTGAGAGACCGATCCGGACGGCGATGTCGATGTCCGCGAGCAGCAACGTCCGGGGCGCGAGTGCGTCGTCATGCGGTGTTCCGAGGACTGTCGGCAACGCGCCACCAACCGAGGGACCCGCTGCTCGCATCCGTGCCCGAACGAGACTGAGAACTGCCTGCCAGGCAGCTTCACCCGCGTCGGGGCGCCCGAGTCGCTCCGCCACAGGAAGTCCGTAGCTCCTTCCAGCCATGTCGGGAAGGTGATCCCGCCTCGGCAGCCCGTCCTGAATCGACAGTGATGCCAGGAAAGCTCGGGCATCAGCGTCAGCGACTGTTGCAGAGGAATCCAGTTCATTCAGGACCTGAACGACTGAACCAACGATTTCCATCAGTTCGGAGTCGTTCTCACTTGGGTCCAATCTCAAGCGTGCGCAGGCAGAAGCGACCCTTGCGCCGTCGTTGGACAGGCCCCCAGAGGTCGCCAGTCGACACGTCTGGCCTCTGCCGAGGGCGTCCCACCGCCGGTATAGGTGGGAGACTCCACCCTCATCGAGCAACTGCTTGTAGGTAGAGAACGGACCGCGGCTAGGTTCGCGGTGTTTGCCTGACACGATCTCGGCGGCGGTCCCTTCGACCACAGCCCAGTCCTCGTGGTGCTCACAAATGAGGCTACTGTCGGCGGTCGGATTGAGGTCACCGTTATCGCCCAACGACTTGAAGTACAGCGACAGGGCATCTGCGGTGGCAACCATCGCCTGCCACTCGAAACGATCAGCAGTCTGCGCGCCGGCGTCGTCCGGCGCGGGTATGGCCCGGAGGCGATCTGCGGGCGAGGCGCCGTCCGGGACCGTCGTCATGCGACATCCACCTCGGCAGCTAGCTCGTAGAACGCCTTGGCGAGGGCGAGGATCAGCGTCGGTCGGCCGGGGGCGTCGGACCAGAAGTAGTCGGCGATCTTGTTGTGGGCGCCTCGGTTGTCGGCCACTGCATCGACCACGGCCTCGTCGAAGTCGGGGCTCTCGGCGAACTGCTTGACGCTGTTCACGCGGGCCTGCTGGATGAGTGCCTCGTTCTCCATCATCCGGTCGATGAGGGCGCGAACGAACGACTCTGGCTGGCTGGCGGTGAACTCGTCGGCTCCGAAGAGGTCGTTGAGCCTCTCGATGACCTCCTGGAGGGCCACCATCTTCGGGTCCTTCTTCTCGGCAGACCCGGCCTCAGTCATACCTTTCAGACCGACGCGGTCGCCGAGCCCGAGGTCGGTCTGGCCCTTGTCGATCTGGCGCACGGCGACCAGGGAGAGGCTGGACAGGTCGATGTCATCGGAGTCCGTGCGGTCGTGCAGTCGTTTCGCGAGCAGCCGGTAGAAGATCGAGCGCTTCTCCAGGCCGGCACTTCCGTAGTCCACGATCTGGCTCATGAAGTCATACACGCGGACGAAGCTGCCGAGGTCCTTGGTGAAGATCGCGAGCGCATCGAGCTCAGCCTTGTCGTCGGCGACGATGGCGTTCGCCTGCCGCGTATGGAACCGGGTCAGGGTCGGCGCGAAGGTCGAGTCCAGGGCCTGGTTGCCCTTGCCCTTCACCCACGCATCCACAACGGATTCGATGTCGGCCTGCTCATAGATCCCGGCAGCGTCGAGCTTGGTCGCGATGTCGTGGACGAGGTTCGGGTCGGTGGCCGTCTCAAGGAAGGCATCGGTGAAGTACGGCTCGAAGTCAGCCTGGATCTGCTCGGGCACGTTGACGAAGTCCACGATCATCGTCGTGTCCTTCACCTGACCCGACGGGGTCCGGTAGGTCCGGTTGAGCCGCGAGAGCGTCTGCACAGTCGTCACACCCGATAGTCGGCGGTCGACATACATCGCGCACAACAGCGGCTGATCGAAGCCGGTCTGGAATTTGTTGGCGACGATCATCACCTTGAATTGGTCGCCTTGAAATGCCTTGCGCAGGTCACCGGCCCCAGGGTTCATCGACGCCTCCGTGGCATCCTCGATGCCGTACTCCGCGTCATTGATGGACCCGGAGAAGGCGACGAGGGTGCCGATGTCGTACCCCTTGGCGGCCACGTACTTGTCGATCTCTCGCTTGTAACGCAGTGCCGCGAGACGTGAGTCGGAGACGACCATCGCCTTGGCGTGGCCTTGGAGCAGTCCGCCTACGTTCTCGCGGAAGTGCTCGACGATGAGGGCGGACTTCTGGGCGATGGTCTGCGGGTTGAGCTTGACCCACCGCTTGACCCGCATCGTCGCCTCCGCCTGGTCGACCTCGACCTCGGTCTCGGCCGTGCCGGCGACCTTGAAGGCCATCTGGAACGAGTGGTACCCGCGCAGTACGTCGAGGATGTAGCCCTCCTCGATCGCCTGCTTCATCGAGTAGACGTGGAATGGCACCGGCATATCGGCGCCCTCGGGGACGCGGCCGAACAGCTCCAGCGTCTTGGCCTTCGGGGTGGCGGTGAATGCGAAGTAGGAGATGTTGTCTGAGCTGGCGCGCTCGCTGGCCTCGGCCGCAAGGAGCGCCTCGACGTCGATCTCCCCACCATCTTCCGCCGCGGCGAGTTCCTCGGCGGTGAGGACCGCTTTGAGGTCGGCAGCGGTGCGGCCGGTCTGCGAGGAGTGGGCTTCGTCGGCGATGACCGCGAACTTCTTGCCCCGCAGTCCTGCGTTTTCGCGGATCTCCTGCATCGCGAACGGGAAGGTCTGGATCGTCACGACGATGATGAGTTTGCCGTTGACCAGTGCCTTGGCCAGCAGCCCGGACTTCGACGTTGCGCCTTGTTTGCGGGCCTCGTCGACGTCGATGGCAGCGACGATTCCCGAGTACGCCTGCCCTTGCTGGGCGGTGGCGTCGATCTGCTTGATCGCGTCTTGGAGCTGCGCGTCGAGCACATTACGGTCGGTGACCACGATGACTGAGTCGAAGACCTTCTCGTTGTTCACCTGGAGCCGCGCGAGCCTGTGTGCGGTCCACGCGATCGAGTTCGTCTTGCCTGATCCGGCCGAGTGCTGGATCAGGTATCGCTGGCCCGGCCCTTCGACGGAGACCGCCTCAGTCAGTTTGGTGACGGCGTCCCACTGGTGGAAGCGCGGGAACAACAGCGTGGTCGACTTCGAGACTTCGCCCGAGATCGGGTCGCGGTTGGTCTTGGTCTCCAAGTGCAGGAAACGGCCGATGATCCCCAGCCAGGTGTCGCGGTCGAAGATCTCCTCCCAGAGGTATGCCGTCGCCGACTTGCCACCCGACGCCGGCGGGTTGCCCGCGCCACCTTCGAGGGAGCCCCGGTTGAACGGCAGGAAATGGGTCTTGTCGCCGGCCAACTTGGTGGCCATCCAGACTTCGTCGTTCGAGACGGCGAAGTGGACCAGAGCGCGGGTGCCGAACCCAAACATCGGCTGCGGCTTCCCCGTCGCTGGGTCCTTCACGGGCCGAGCCGTCTTGTACTGGTTGATCGCGTCCGTCACCGACTGCGTGAAGTCGGTCTTGAGCTCCAATGTCGCCACCGGCAGGCCATTGACGAAAAGCACCAGGTCGAGCGAGTGGTTCGTCGCGGTCGAGTAGTGGACCTGCCGCATCACCCTGACGCGGACCTTGTTGTAGCGCTCCACGGTGGCCGGGTTGAGGGTCGACTCGGGCCTGAACTGGCACAGGTCGAACCGCGCCGAGATGTGCGAGATCCCCTTGCGCAACACGTTCAGCGTGCCGCCGCCGGACTCCAGGGGTGTCTCCAGCACCTTCGCCAGTCGGTCGAGCACCTGCGCCCGCTCTGTCGGGGTGCCCCGCTTGAGCACTTTCGCCAGTTCGTCGGGCTGAGTGTCGGCCAGCCACCCGAAGATGTCCTCGGGGTACAGCGCGCGCTCACGGTCGTAGCCCTCGTCGTTCGGCGAATACAACCAGCCATGAGCAGCGAGATGCTCCGCGATCTCCTGCTCGAACTTGATCTCGTTGTAGTCAGCCATCAGCACAATCCTGCCGGTCATCCCGCCGATTCGCGGGAGGTCAGGCAACCTTCCGTACGTCGACCTGCCCGGTGACTGCCGCAGTGATCAAGGCCGCACGGCGCTCCGAGGCAAGCTCGATGAATCGCTCCGCCTCAACCACCAGTGCGTCAATCCGCTCAATCTGGCTCTCCACCTCGTCACGCTCAGACGCTTGTTCGGCCCGATTTGGAACCTCGAGACGGATCTCGCCGAGGTCGGAAATATTGATCCGTGGGGTTCGGGCATTTCCGAGTTCAGCGCTACCGATGCCCTTGACTCGCTGAGCCATCTGGGCGACGAACGCGGAAGTCTTCATGGCTGCGATGAGCCACCCTGCGTCAATGTTCGGGCTGATCTTCAGGACGGCATAGTCCGGGCTGACCACGCCGTCCTCTGGAGCAAGTCCGAGGGCGCCCTGAAAGGCCCTCATGCGGTTGATCACGAGGTCTCCCTTCGAGCAGAGCTTGTAGTTGGACAGGTCTTCAGCGCGGGTCTCGCCTTCAGAGACCTCGTCCCGCCTGCGCACTCCCCACGAGATGGACACCGACAGGAGTGGGAGGACGGCTGCCAAGTCACCGCCCCGGACGTCGTTCTCAGCGATGAGCCACTTGAGTCGATCCCCTGTCCCGACACGCCCTCCGAGGACGCCCGCCGCCACGGCCAATCGGCGCTCAACCAGCAGGTCGATCAGACGCTGCTGCGCGGAGATGAGCTCGTCGATCTGGGCGGTCTCGTGGTCGAGGTAGTCGGCGATGGACTCCTGAATGCGGGGCTCCAGAACAGGCACACGAAGTGCGCGAAGCTTCTCGGCCGTGAGGTGCGGGATGGTCGACTTGTTGCAGACGATGTCAATGACGCCAGCGTCACGGTATGCGCGTAGCACGTAGGCGACGAAGCGCGAGGACCACTCGCCCGTCGGGCGCAACCGATTCACCGTCTTCTGGAACGACCAACCTGGGAGGTCCTCCTCCAGGACCACGCAAGTTCCGACCGCGCCACCTTCGACGACCAAGATGTCGTTGCGCCGAAGGTCCAATGCGGCTGCCTCCGCATCGCTGAACGGCATCGTGTTCACGTCGGCAAGGTCGAGGCCGACGTCTTGGATGTTGCCGGCTCGAACGTATGGGAGAACCCTCGCCGACGGATCGAGTTCCCGGCCCGCATCCAGCATCTTGCCGAGTGTGACGGCGAAGCCGCTCCCAATGGGCGCGTAGGCGACATCAGGAAGCCGCTCGAACGGGTTGAGGGTGTATGTCACTCCTCCACCTCCCGCAGCAGGGTGAGGATCTTGGCGACTTGGGCTTCGAGGTCGGCGTCGATCTCGGCGAGAGGGCGGGGCGGGACGTACTTGTAGAAGTGCCGCGTAAACGGGATCTCGTAGCCGACCCTGGTCTTCTTCTCGTCGATCCAGGCGTCGGGGACGTGAGGAAGCACTTCGGCCTTGAAGTAACCCTCGATGCCACCGTCGTAGGTGAACGGAACATTCTCTGTGTCGCGGAGCTTGGAGTCCGGCTTCGGTCGACCCTTGGCGTCCGTGACGACCTTGCCTCTCTCATCGACGAGGGGCCGCTCGACTGTGATGGTCCAGTAGCCGAAGGCAGCGGTGTCGAAGATCCTCGAATGCTCGGCCTCGGCGAAGTCGTCGTACAACTTGAGGATGAACTCGCGGTCCTGCGCACCGATCTCGCGCCCCTTCGCGCCGAGGTTCTTGCGGAGCTTGGTCCAGAAACCGGTGGCGTCAATGAGCTGGACCTTGCCCTTGCGCTCGGGCGCCTTGGTGTTGTCGAGAATCCAGATGTAGGTGCCGATTCCGGTGTTGAAGAACATGTTGTTCGGCAGCGCAACGATCGCGTCGACGAGGTCAGACTCCAGCAGCCAGCGGCGGATCTCGCTCGGCCCAGACTCGGCGGCTCCGTTGAACAGTGGCGAGCCGTTGAGGACGATCCCTGCCCGGCCGCCTCCCTCGTGGGCGGGACGCATCTTGTTCGCGAGATGGGTCAGGAACAGCATCTGGCCGTCTGAAACCGGCGGGAGACCGTGCCCGAATCGCCCGTTCGGAATCCCGGCTGCCTCGGACTTCACCGACTCCTGGGCCGCCTTCCAGTCCACGCCGTAGGGAGGGTTGGACATGCAGAAGTCGAATGTGCGACCGGCGAACTTGTCGTCGATGAGGGTGTCACCGAGTTGGATATTGGAGGCGTCCTGGCCCTTGGCGAGCATGTCGGACTTGCAGATCGCATAGGACTGGTCGTTGATCTCTTGGCCGTAGAGCGCGAGCCGGGCCTTGGAGTTGCGCTCCAGCAGCCGCTCCTCCGCCACCGAGAGCATGCCGCCTGTGCCCGCCGTTGGGTCGTAGATGCTTCGGACAACGCCCGGCTCCAGAAGGGCGGCGTTGTCCTCGGCGAAGAGCAGGTCAACCATGAGTCGGATCGCGTCACGGGGCGTGTAGTGCTCGCCGGCCTCCTCGTTGGACGCCTCGGCGAACTTGCGGATGAGCTCCTCGAACAGGTCGCCCATCTCAGCGTTGGGGACCTTGTCGGGGTGGAGGTCGACCTCGGCGAACTTGGAGACGACGAGATAGAGCCGACCCTTCTCATCGAGGGTGGCGATCTCGTTCTCGAACTTGAACCGCTCGAAGACGTCGATGTTGGCGCTGAACCGGCTGATGTAGTCGATCAGGTTCGACCGGAGGCCCTCCGGATCAGCCAACAGCTTGCCGAAGTCGAACTCGGAGGTGTTGTAGAACCGGAAGCCGGTCTTCTGGCGGACCTGGACGTCGAGCGCGCCGCCCTCGTACTGCTTCGCCAGCGCGCGGACCTCGTCGCGACTCGGTTCGAGGATGCAGTCGAGGCGACGCAAGATCGTGAACGGCAGGATGACGCCGCCGTACTGGTGCGGCTTGTAGACGCCGCGAAGCTGGTCTGCGATCGACCACACGAAGTTGCCGAGGTTGCTCACGCGCAGCACACCCTAGGCACGCCAAAGTCGACCCGAATCATGGGCAAAACCCTATCGGCGGGGGCCGACGAAGATGGGAAGACGAAGACGCGCGTCGACTCGGGGTGCCGACGAGGCCGATCTGTACCCGGAACCGTCGGTCGCCTCAGCCACAATGGAAGGCATGTCATCGACGAGCCATCGCCTGCCACATCGAGTTGCGAGCCTCGCCATCGACATGTTCGCGCGCGAGACCGGGTTCAGTGGGCCTGAAATCCACAGCCTCTTCGCCGAGCACACCGATGCTCTCGGCCCGTACCAGGGCTGGGGAGGCGGCAGTCAGTCGCGGTGGCAGATCTTCGAGGCTGGGTTGAACTCGTTACCTCTCCAGCAGCAGAAGGCACTACTGCTCGAACTCTGCGACTACGACGGCTCGGTCAAGCACGGCATGCCTACCCAAGAACGGATCGAGAAGCTGCGTTCGCTACTCCTTGCCGATGGCACTCCGGGTGCCGTGGCCGCCGGGGAGGGCCTCACGAAACTGGCTGATTGGCAAGCGGTCACCAAGTCGTGGACCGCAGCGTTGAGCAAGGTGACCACCGATCCTGACGGAGCTATCACCGCGACGCGCACGACGTTGGAGAGCATCTGCAAGCACATCTGCGACGAGCGCTCCGTGACCTATGAGGACTCGTGGGACCTCGCCAGGTTGTACAAGGCCGCGGCTGCGGCGATGGAGGTCTCCCCGGACCAGCACACTGAGCAGATCATCAAGCAGATTCTCAGCGGCGCCGCGACGGTCGTGGGCGGTCTCGCGGGAATGCGAAACGCCTTGAGCGACGCACATGGGCGAGGCAAGGGTTCGGTAGGTCCGGCGCCACGTCACGCGAAGCTGGCCGTCAACGCTGGATTCGCGATCGCTGGTTTCCTGATCGATACCCACATCGAGAAGCCCCCTCGCAAAGCGGAGGCGAGTTAGGCGACGCCCAGATTCATGAGGCGCCGGAGCGCCCGACCTGCCATCAGCGGAAGGCTGAGGACGGCCATCCAGGCGAACTTCATGGAGTTCCAGAAGAAGAGGAACACGAGCACGTTGATCCAGCCGCGGCCCGGACGGGCGGCACCTTGGATCGCCAGGGCGGTCAGGCCGAGGTAGGCGGGGGTGGCGACGAGGGCGACGGGGATCGCCCACTTGAGGCCGCGCGGCGAGCGCAACCAGTCGACTGCACGGTTGGTGGGCATGTAGAAACGGAGGTAGCCGCGTATCGCGGCGCTGAGGTGCCAGAGTGCGGTGAACATGAGGGTCTCCTTCGGTCGGCGCTCACCTCCTGCCTATGCCTGATGTCCGACAGGACGGGCGCATCACCGCCCCTCCTGGGGATAACTCGGCCGAAACCGCCGCTGTGAACCGCTACGCCAGCGCCCGCCCTGCCTGTTCGACGGTCCGGCTGCGCCCCTCTTGACTCCCAGCGGCCTCCTCCGAGACTGCCCGGGCACGACGAATCGCTTGCTCGGCACGGGCAGCATCGAGCTTCTGCGCCACGTTCTTCGGCTCGCCGAGAACCCTCCGCCCGTCCACGCTGTAGCGGTCTCGATAGGCGGCGACCGTCCGTACCTCGTGGAGCCACCGGCTGCGGGCGGCCTCGGCGGCGGGCGGTGTGCCGAGCCGCTTCAGCCAAGGTGCCTTGTCCTCGACTGCCTTCTCCGCGAGCGTCAACGCCCGTCCTTCCATGAGACGGTCGAGTTCGGCGAGAGCTTCCTCCATCACCTCATGCATGGGGCCGTCGGCGACGGGGATCAGTCCGACGACCAGCTTCGGGGACGGGCGACGCTTGCCCTGCTTCGGTTGGGCTGCCTTCTGGAGACGACTGATGAGCACGGCACCGATGTCCTCTGCGTCGTCGAGCGACCGGCGCTGGACGATGGCCGGCAGGAGCCGGTCGATGTCGTGATGGTTGGCCTCGGCCCGGCGCAGCTCGGCGGCGAGCGGTCCGAACGACTCCGACGACACCACCTGCTCGACCTGGGCGTCGGCCAGCCCACTGCTCTTGATCGCCGTGACCCAACGTTCGCGCTGCGCGACGGTGCCGATGGTCTCGTACTCGGCGCCCAGCTGAGCGATGGACGACCAGCGCTCCTGCTCGGCCACGATCATCTGGTGAGCCGACAGCTCGCCACCGATGTGCTGGAGCACGCCATAGAGGACGGTGTGGGCGTTCACCTCGTCGGGCTCGGGAGGAACGTGGCCCTCGTCGGGCTTGTCGAGGGCCACGTAGGCGATGTTGGAGTCGCGGCCGCGGGTCATCGAGACGTAGAAGTTCTCGCGGGTCGTCGAGCCGGTGACGACGACGTGTGACGTGTCGACAGTCATGCCTTGGGCGCGGTGTGCGGTGACGGCGTATCCGAGGTCGACGTGCTCAGCGACGTACGCCGCAGGCAGCATGACCGTCCCGCCGAAGTCGACGTCGACACGCTGGACCTGCATCGAGCCGTCCTGGTGGACTCGGGTGACGATCCAGCGGTCACCGTTGCGGACGAACCCACCGGGCACCGTGCGCAGACGACGGTCGTTGTGCCGCGTGATGATGAGATCGCCCTCGGATGCCTGGGTGCCATCGGCGAGGTTGACCTCGATGTCGCCCACCGGGTGGGCCACGATCCGGTCGGCACGGGCTCGCCGGTTCAGGCATATCACCATGTCGGATGCCTCGGCGACGAGAATCGAGGAGCGGCCCTCCTTCACGTCGTCGGCCCACGCGAGGTAGGCGGCATCCATCATGTCGTCGGTGGTGCCCTCGTGGACCCGCTCCTTTGCGATGTAGGTGCTGATGACCTCTGCGTGCCCGTGCCGCAGGTCGAGTGACGCGGTCTTCTCCCACTCGTGGGTGAAGCGGTGGACCTCGGTCAGCTCGGGAGTGTCGGGACGGGCGGAGGCCAGCAGCGTGAACGCCCCTCCTGCGTCGACCGACTGGAGTTGCGCCCAGTCACCAACCAGCAGAACCTTCGCTCCCGCGTCGGCTGCGAGCGCGGTGAGTCGGTCGAGGGTGAGGGTGCCGGCGAGCGTGGCCTCGTCGATGATGACGAGCTGGCCGTTGCGGAACTCCGCCCCTCCTCGGTCGTGCTGGTGGAGCCACTTGGCCGTGTTTTCACACCCGATCCCCAAGTCCTCGGCGAGGACCTGCGCCGCGACAGCGCTCGGGGCGAGCCCGACGACGGTGCCCTTGCCGTGGGCCTTCGTCCAGGCGGTCTTGAGCGCGTGCATCGCGGTGGTCTTGCCAGCACCGGCCGGACCGACGAGCAGGTCGACCTGACGCCCGGACACCGCGATGACCGCCAGCGTCTCGGACTGCTCGGCAGACAACAGGTGCTCCCTACGGGTCACCCGCTCGATCACGTCGAGGCTGACCTCCGGCGCCGTCAGGTCCTCCGACCGGGCAAGGAGCCGGTCCTCGGCGGCGAGCAGCGTCTCGGACGTGAACACGACGGAGTGCCGGGGTCGGAAACGAGAAGTGCCATCGGCACGACGGAACACGTCCGGGGTGGTCACCAAATCGGGCGGGGTCAGGGCGAGCGACTCCTGCTTGGCTGCGTCGACGATCAAGCTGACGACGGCCTCGCGGTCCTCGGCGCTGGCGAAGCGCCAGCCCATCGTCTGTCGGGATGCCTCGGCCCAGAGGTTCCAGTGCCGCCAGGTCGACCGCTTCTCCTCGACCGCCCCTACGACAGAGTCAGCGACCTCGCCGATCACGGCGAGCGGCACGTCGTCGGCTCGGAGGGTAGGACGGGCATTGGGACGGGCGGTGACTTCTTTCGCCCATGCCACTGCGCCCGTCCCCAGGATCTTCTGCGCGCGTCCTCGCCATTCGGTCGTCAGATCGAACAGCGAGTGGATCTCCTTCTCGGGGCGGGTGGCGAGCGTGGCCTGTGCCCGCAACTGGATGATCTTCGCCGCGGACGGGCGACGCCCCGTGCGCTCCATGTGCTCGGCGATGAGCCGATCCTTCTCCCTATCGATGTGGCTGGACCTGCCGGAAAACTCACGAACGAGGGACTCGGGGACGGGCGCGAGCTCCCATGCGCCGTTGCGCTCCGTTCCACGGTCGCGCTGCTCCCACTCGATGCCGAACAGCCGGGTCATGCGGTCGGCGAGAACTGCGTTGTAGTGCTCGGAGATCGGCACGTTCGCCTCGTACATCGGATTTCCATCAAGGCTGCGCCAGCGCCCGTCCCCGGTCGTCTTCGCCTTGTTGGAGATGACAACGTGGGTGTGGAGTTGGGGGTCGCCGAGGCGGGAGTCCCAGTGGTCGTAGGCGGCGGCGGCCACCCCGATCACGTCCGCCTGCATCACCGCACCGTCGCCGGCGGCTACGCCCCTCCTGGTCGCGACAACTTCTCGCTCCATGAAGTCGAGGACGTCGGCGACGGCATCGTGGTGTGCCTGGACGATGAGCGCCTGTGTCCCGGCGTCGGCGACGCCCCAGAGCGCCGACACCGACTTGGGAACGCTGAACGTGTAGTCGTACCCGGCCACTCCGCTGGACGGCTTGCCGGCTTCCTCGGTCTTGATCTGTGCGAGGGCTGCCGTGCGCTGTGCGTCGGTGAGGTCCGACGGAAGTTCGGCTACCCGTGCGGCCACGCGCTCCTCCGTTGGCGGGTACACAGGAAACGCCCTTCCCAGCTTCTCGCCGGTGACCGGGTCGAGGCCCGCCCCGATCAGGCGCTGAAGCTGCTGCGAGGTCACGACGTCGCCGCGCCTGATCTCCCCGTCGCCGAAGGGGTGCAGCGCGGAGCCCATCCAACGCCCTGGTGGTGTGCCTTCCTCGGTGTAGTACCGCGTGACCGGGTTGGGATCGGCCATGTCGGCGTCCCCGCGCACCACGCTCTTGAGCAGGTAGTCGTAGCCCCGGCCCGCGTAGATCTTGCGCATCGAAACGGTCACGGCACACCTCCTTGGCGTGAAGGTGTCCACGCAGGTCCACAGCCCCCACTTCGAGCCGGGTTGTCCACACGGTCCCGGCCACGGAGCCCTCCTCGTTCTGCATGACGTGTATGCCGAGAAGAGGGGCGAGGCGCGTGCGGACGGGCGCAGTCGAACGGCGCGCGCGGGGCACCTGTGCAACGAAGGCGACGTCTCGGCCGCGAAGGGGAAGGAGAAGAACGTGAATCTCAGGACGGTTCAAGGTCCGATATGTGACGTACGATGCAAGGGCGACGACCTGGTCGGCCCGCCGTCAGGGTGTTGCACGCATCGTTCGCGACTCGTCGTCGCGGCGGGCAACAGGATCTCGGCCATGACACGCGTACTAGGAGCAACTCGGGTAGCGACTGCGGTACTGCTGCTGGTCGCGGTTACCGCCTTGCCAGAAGCGGCAGTGATCCGTCGGCGAACCAGAGCCCGACTCCGAGTTCGCCGACACCGGCCACCACAGCGCCGCCATCTGAGAGCGAAGTTGCCTCGACGGCGGCGTCCGCCGTTCTGCGGAAGTACTACGACGTACGCAACCAGCTACGCCAGGACCCGACGCAGCCCCTGACGCTCCTCGGTAACGTGGCGATCAGCACCGAGTTGGCCGCCCAGCAGAACCTCTTCAAGAGGGAGCGCAAGCAGGGCCTCCACCAAGTCGGCGAGACCAAGATCGCCGAGTTGGATGTCCAGTCGGTCAACCTCGACAACTCCGACGCGAAGGCCGGGAAGGTCCCAACCGTCCAGATCGACCTCTGCTTCGACGTGAGCGATGTCGACGTTGTCGATGCGAATGGCAAGTCGGTCATCAGTCCTGACCGACCGGACACCGGATGGATTCAGTTCCTGGTGTCGAACTACCAGTGGGACACCGACCCCGATGGCGGATGGCGCGTTGCCTCCAGCCAGGACATCGAGCGCGCGCCATGCAAAGCTTCGTAGCCCGTGTCGTCGTCGCCGCCGCACTCGCAGCCGCGGGTCTACTTGGACTTGCCCAAGGGGCGTCGCACGCTGACACGATCTGCCAGGTCACGGACCCGGAGACGGGCGTCTGCCTGATCTATGTCGAGGTTCCGGGTACGCCTGGTGACCCCGGGAACGGCGGCGACGACGGCCCGAAGGACACCGGTTCCGGCGCCGCTTGCTACTGGGACGGCACCGACCAAGGCATCAGTAAGCCACCACCCGGCCCGGTCGCGTGCAGCAGCGAGTACGGCTACTGGTCAAACGGGTACCGCTGCTACATCTCGTTGCTTGACCCGCAGCCGCCGGCCGGTGATCCGAACTGGCAGGGCCACGAGCCGGGCGACGGGGCGGTCTACAACTGCTACCAGCCGCAGACCGATCTCCTGATCTGGGTCTGGTCGCAGGACCCGCCACCGAACTCCGGCGCCGGGCCGACACCTCGCGAGGTCGCGCAAATCGCGATTCAGCAGATGGACCTTCGGGCCATCGACATCGGCATCACGCCGGAGCCGGGACCTAACAGCATCGGCATCGTCGGGATGCCCGTGTGGATGTGGGCGGCCAACCCAACCGTTCGGACCGTCGGACCCATCACCGAATCGGCGACGGCCGGCGGCATCACCGTCACCGCCACGGCGAAGCTCCACAAGATCACCTGGGACATGGGCGACGGCACGTTGGTCACCTGTGCGACCGCAGGCACGCCGTACAAGGCGTCGTACGGCAAAGCCGAGTCGCCGGACTGCGGGCACACCTATCAGAAGTCGAGCTCGAAGCAGTCGGGCGGCAAGTACACGGTGACCGCCACCTCGGACTGGGTCATCACGTGGCAAGGGGCAGGTCAGACCGGGACGATCCGGCTAAACGGCCTCACACGAACGGTCGCGATCGCGGTCGGGGAAGCGCAGGTGCTCGTGCAGTAGCGGGCAGTGGAGAGGCAGTGAGTATGAGTACAGCCACCCGGATCGACGGGACTCTCAACGAAGGGGGTCCGGCCGCGACTGCGCTCGTGCCTCCACCGAAGCTGCGTCGACGTCCGGCGCTCATCGCCTCCGCGATTGGTGCCATCTGCATTGGGGCCCTTCTCGCAGGGTGGGCGTGGACGGCAACGACGAACACCCAAGAGGTCCTCGTCGCTCGCCACAACATCGAGCGAGGCGCGGTCATCGCGGCCGACGACCTCGCCCGCGTACAACTCAGTGCCGATCCCGCGCTCAAGCCGGTCGCGGCGTCGCGGCTCGACCAGATCGTCGGCCAGCGAGCGGCAATGGACATCGCCCAAGGCGGAATGTTGACACCCGGCTCCTTCACTTCAGAGGTCGTCCCGGGTCAAGGCCACTCGGTTGTCGGGGTAGCTCTGACGCCGGCTCAAGCACCAGGACTCGACCTCCAGTACGGCGACGCAGTCCGGGTCGTGGTGACACCCGCCAAGGGCACCGACCTTCCGGCAGGCACTCCGCTCGTCAACGACGCCACCGTGGTTGGAGTCCACACCTCCGACACGACCGGCGAGACTGTCGTCGACCTCCTCGTCCCCAGCCCCGACGCCGCAGTCCTCGCGACCCGGATCGCGACCGGCAACGTCGCCCTCGTCCTGGACTCCCGGGAGCGCTGATGGCCGTCGTCGCACTCACTTCCGCTTCCGGATCTCCGGGCGCCACCACAACGGCACTCGGGCTTGCCTTGTTGTGGCCGCGCCCGATCCTGCTCGTCGAGGCCGACCCGACCGGCGGGTCCGGTCTGCTCGCGGGCTACTTCCATGGCACCCGGGAGTACGAGGCCGGGCTCATCGAGCTGGCCCTCACGGCCAGCAACCTCAGCGACGCGCTCGCCGACGTGGCCCGCCCCATCGAGGGGACGACAGTGTCGTTCGTTGCCGGGACCCGATCACACACTCAAGCCAGCGCACTCCCGGATCTCTGGGCACCACTGGCCGAGACCCTCGGCGAGTTGGAGACGTCCGGACAGGACGTCATCGTCGATGCCGGACGACTCGGGCTCCACGGCTCACCAGATCCGCTGCTGGATGCGGCCGACCTGGCATTGCTCGTGAGCCGCACGACGCTGCCGAACCTCTCGGCGCTGCGGTCGTGGGCGGAGGCGTTCCAACGTCCCGCGCTCGACTGGCACCAATCCGCTCTTCTGCTCATCGGCGAGGGCCAGCCCTACAGCGCCCGCGACGTCACCGACGCCGTGAACCTGCCGGTCCTCGCATCGCTGCCTGACGATCCCGAATCCGCTGCGGTGTTCTCGTGTGGTGCCCAGCCGCCCAAGCGCTTCGAGACTGGGCCACTGGCCCGGGCGCTTCAAGCAGCAATCGCCTCGATCCACTCGACGATCACGCTCCGGCGCAACGAGCTGCTCGCAGGAGCAAGGTCATGACCACAGAGCGGTCCGAGGACTACGAGACGCCGCTGGCCGGGCTGCCGCTCTTCACCCAGGCGCTGCCGCCGTTGGCCGAGAAGGTCGAAGCCACTCGCCCGTTGGGTTCCCTGGCACACCTGTCGACTGTGAGCAGCGCACCCCCCGGCCGGACCCTCGACTGGTCGCTTGTCTCAGCTCTGCGAGCACAAGCCTCTGAGCAGCTCAGCCAAGCGGTCGCCGCCGACCGAGGACGACTGGACAAGGTCGCGCAGGAGGAACTGGGACGGACGATCGTGCTCGACCTGATAGAGACGACGGTCTCGGACCGCGTGAACGCCGGGATGACCACCCTCCCCGGCTCGGAGCAGGACGCCCTTGCGCGGGCGGTGTTCGACTCGCTCTTCCGACTCGGCAGGCTCCAACCCCTGGTCGACGACGACCGACTGGAGAACATCATCATCACCGGCCACGACAATGTCGTGCTCGAACTCACCGACGGGTCACAGATCGACGGGCCTGCCGTAGCCGACTCCGACGAGGAGCTGATCGACTTCCTCGTCTTCCTCGCCTCCCGGTCTGAGGTGAACGCCCGTGGGTTCTCCGAAGCCCAACCCAGACTGCACCTGCGCCTGGACGGCGGCTCCCGGCTCGCCGCTGCCGCGTGGGTGACACCGCGCCCCTCGGTAGTAATCCGACGTCACCGACTGATGGAGGTTACCCTCGCCGACCTCGTGGAGCGGCAGATGCTTTCGCCCGTCGCCGCGTCCTTCCTGCGAGCCGCGGTACGGGCTCGCAAGTCCATCGTGGTCTCTGGAATGCAGGGCGCTGGCAAGACAACGCTCGTACGGGCGTTGTGCGCCGAGATCGACCCGCTGGAGGCGATCGGCACCTTCGAGACCGAGTACGAGCTGCACCTGCACGAGCTCGGTCGACACCGGATCGTCCATCCGTGGGAGGCACGCCCCGGTTCCGGTGAGCGCGGAGCGGACGGGCGCATGGCCGGCGAGTTCACGCTCGACGAGGCACTGGTCGACTCCTTCCGCTTCAACCTCGCCCGCCAGATCGTCGGCGAGGTTCGGGGCAAGGAGGTCTGGGCCATGATCAAGGCGATGGAGTCCGGCACTGGCTCCATCTCGACAACCCACGCCTCGGACGCGGTGGCTGCGATTCGCAAGCTGGTCACCTGTGCGATGGAGGCCGGACCCCACGTCACCCACTCGCTCGCCGCGAGCAAGCTGGCCTCAACCATCGACCTGATCGTCCACCTCGACCTGCGCACAGAAAGCGAGGGAGGACGCTCGACCCGTCGACGCCGGGTGGCCGAGATCATCGCCCTCGACCCCGGCGAGCGTGAGACCGGCTACGCCACCACCCACGTCTTCGCCCCCGACCTCGACGGAGCCGCAGTCCCGGCGATCCTCCCGGACTCCTACAGAGAGCTCGCGGCGTACGGATTCGACCTCGGCGCCTACCTGGCTCAGCAGGAGGTGCGGTCGTGATCGTCCTCGTCCCTGCACTCGCTGGCGCGCTGGTCGTCGGTGGCTTGATCGCGCTCGTCGTCGGGCTGCGCCCCTCCCCGGTCATCGAACGCCCGTCCCGGCCACGCAAGGTCCGCACCATCTCCAAGCAGACTCGGATGCTCCTGCTAGGCGGGTTCGGCACCGGCGCAGTGGCGTTCCTCGTCACCGGCTGGGTGCTCGCACTCCTGGTCGTCCCGGTCGCCTTCGTCGGGCTGCCCGTCCTTCTCTCCTCGTCCTCGGCCGCCCAGCGGATCGAGCGGCTCGAAGCGATGGAGGAATGGACCCGCTCGCTGGCCGGTGTGCTGACCGTCGGCGTGGGCCTGGAGCAAGCCCTCGTCGCCACGCTCCGCTCGACCCCGGCAGCGATCGCTCCCGAGGTCACCCGTCTGGTAGCGCGGCTCCGGGCACGCTGGGTCACCGAGGACGCGCTGCGGGCGTTTGCCGACGAGCTCGACGACGCGACCGGCGACCTGGTCGCGGCCAACCTGATCCTCGGCGCCCGCAGGAGGGGCGCAGGTCTGGCGAGCGTGCTCGAAGGGCTGGCCGAGTCCGTCGCGGCCGACGTACGCGCACGTCGGCAGGTCGAGGCAGACCGTGCCAAGCCGCGTGCGACCGCCCGCTGGGTGACGCTGATCAGCGTCGGGGTGCTGGTGATCCTCGCGGTGTCGGGGACGTATGTGAAGCCATACCAGAGCCCGCTCGGCCAAGTCATTCTCGTCGCGCTGCTGTCGATGTACGTCGCCACGCTCGTGTGGATGAAGCGCATGGCGATAGGACGGGCGATGCCCCGATTCCTCTCGCCCGTCCCCGTCCCCGTCCCCGTCTCCGCGAGGGAGGGCGCGGCATGACCACGGGACTCCAGATCGCACTGGCAGGAGGGGCGTTCCTCGGCCTCGGCGTCGTACTCCTTGTCGCCCGCCTGATGCCCGCCGAGCCGGACCTTCGCGAAGCACTTTCGCGGCTCACCCCTGCCCGAGGCCGACCGATCGCAGTCGGCCCGATAACCACGGCGAAGGGCAAGGAGCGGATCGGCGTGTGGGCGATCAAGGCCCTGCCGCCGGCGATCTGGATCAGGACCCCGACCCCCGAGCTCGCCTTGTTGCGCATCCCATTGGCCCGGTTCTACGGCGACAAGATCGTCATGGCGCTGATGGGGTTGGTGATCCCGCCCCTGCTGGCGTTCTTCTTCGAGCAGATCGGGCTGGGCTTCCCCATCGCGATCCCGGCCATCGCGTCACTCGGGCTGGCCGTGGTGATGTTCTTCCTGCCCAACTACAACGCCGTCGACGACGCCCGGAAGGCTCGGCTCGAGTTCGCTCGCGCACTGGGGGCGTACATCGACCTCGTCGCCCTGGAGCGCAACAACGGCTCCGGCGTCCGGCAGGCGATGGAGTCCGCGGCCGAGGTCGGCGACTCCTGGGTCTTCACCCGGCTGTCCGAGGAGCTGACCCGGTCTCGGTGGTCGGGTCAGCCGCCGTGGGACGCCCTCCACGCCCTGGCCGACGAGCTGGGGCTGCCCGAGCTCGACGACTTCGCCGACATCATGCGGCTCTCCGGGGAGGAAGGTGCCTCGGTCTACACCAACCTGCGCGCCCGCTCGGCCGCCATGCGCACCGCGATGCTCAACGACGAGATCGCCGAAGCCAACGCTGTTGGCGAGCGCATGACCATCCCCGGCTCCCTGCTCGGCGTCATCTTCATGGCGCTGCTCGTTGCTCCATCCCTGCTGCGGATGTTCAGCAGCACCTGACCAACCCGACCCCACGAAAGGGATCCCACCAAGGAAAGGAGACACCGCATGAACCGATTGCTCGCACTCCTACTGACACTCCACCTCCGCGCTGGCGACTGGGCCGATGCGCGCCTGCATGCCCGCGACGAACGAGGGTCCGTCACCACCGAGCATGTGCTCTGGGCGGTGGCGGTCATCGCAATCGTCGGCATCGTGGTCGCGGCGATCAAGGCATACGTTGAAAACCAAGCCGGCAACATCAAGTAGCAGGCATCGGGACGAACGCGGCTCTGTCTCGATCGAGCTGATCATCCTGCTGCCTGCCCTGTTCGCGGTGATGTTCCTCGGGATGCAGGCCGCGCTGTTCTACCACGCCCGAACCGTGGCGATCGCCGCCGCGCAAGAGGGCGCGAAGGCCGCCGGCGGCGAGAACGGCACGCAGTCCGACGGGGTCTCCGCCGCGTCCTCGTTCGTCGTCGAAGCCGGTGGCGACGACGTCCTGACCGGCGCGAGCGCGACCGTCGACCGCACCGCGACCACGGTCACCGTGACGGTTCGAGGACACAGCCTGAGCGTAATTCCGGGCTGGAATCCGGTGATCGTCCAGTCAGCCTCGCTGCCCGTCGAGAGGCTGACCGCTCCGTGATGACCTGGCTGCATTGCAAGGATGAGCGCGGCTCCGCCGCGATCGAAGCCGTGGTCGGCGTCCCAGCTTTCGCCCTGCTCGTCGGACTCATCATCTTCGGTGGCCGCACCGCCACCACCCACTCCGCCATCGAATCCGCTGCCGCCGACGCCGCACGCACGGCCTCAATCGCACGTACAGCGACGCAAGCGAAGCAGGACGCCACGGCCGCCGCCCAAGCGAGCTTGGCGAACCAAAACATCCGCTGCCTCAGCGTCACCGTGTCGGTCGACGTCTCCGACTTCAGCAAGACCGTCGGCCAGGCCGGCTCGGTCTCCGCGACCGTCGAGTGCCTCCTCGACCTGGGCGACCTCTCCGTGCCCGGCGTCCCCGGAAGTCGCATCATCAAGGCCACCAGCAGTTCGCCCCTGGACACATGGAGGGAGCGAGGATGAAGCGCCACCCTCGCGATGAACGCGGCTCCATCAGCGTCTGGCTCGCGGTGTCGAGCCTCGTGATGATCATTCTCGTCGGGCTGGCCGTCGACCTCGGTGGACAGGTCCACGCCAAGCAACGCGCCCACGACATCGCCGCCGAGGCAGCCAGGGCGGGCGGCGAGCAGGTGCAGGCCGCTCCCGCGATCAAGGGTCAGTACGTCGCCGTCGACGTGGTCGCGGCGCGCAACGCGGCTGAGGACTACCTGGCCGCCTCCGGCGTCACCGGCACGGTGACCATCATCGGCGGGGACACGATCACGGTCGATGTGACCGACACCTACACCCCCAAGTTTCTGAGCTTCGTCGGCATCGGCGACCTCACCGTCACCAGCCACGCCTCAGCACGCCTGATCCGCAGCCTCGGAGGGAGCGAACAATGACCCAGCCAGGTCGTCAGAGTGGGCTTGCCCAGCGACTCCACGGTCTCGCGGCCGCGCTCGTCATCCTGCTCCTCGTGGCAGGCGTGCCGTTCCTGCTCATCGCAATCGGCGCCGCACCGTGGAAGGCCGACCTCGGCGAACTGCGGACCCTCTTGTCCAGCCCTGACGACGGCACGCTCGCGATGGCCGTCATCGCCACTGTCGCATGGCTCGCCTGGGCGTTCGTCGCCGTCTCTGTGGTGCTGGAAGTCGTCTCGCAGGTACGGGGCCTGCCGACTCCAACCCTGCCCGGTCTCGGCGCTCCGCAGCGGGCCGTCGGTCAGCTGGTG
>WBZP01000026.1_pt1 | contig 192966 bp, 157 predicted proteins | sample 5204301 | NCBI WGS metagenome assembly WBZP01 (sample SAMN12412401, study PRJNA552823) | activated sludge metagenome | isolation source: activated sludge from nitrification reactor of wastewater treatment plant... | place: USA: Pennsylvania | collected 2017
CGCATGTTAGAGTTTGTTAGCGCAACATAATTATGCAAAGGGGAAGCCTTTTTTATTCTAATACAAAGCTAATTATCAAGAAGTTTGAGTTGAAAAGTAATCGGCTTAGCTTAACGCCAATGCGATACCTATCGGGAGCGAGGAGCGCAAGGGAGGCGCAGTGAGCGCGGGGAGTAACATTTATAACTCTTACAACATTTATAACCCTTCTTATTATCGATGAAGAATAACGCCCAGTTGAAGATAAGTAGCGCCGCCCTTGAGGTTTTGGCGGTTTAGCGGAATATGGTAGCGGAAATCAAGACCGGAGAATACATCAACATTTGCATTGAGTCGTCGAATCAGTTTTATGCCGGCGCGTAAGGAGAAATAGTTCCAGGTTTCTTTGAGGTTGGATTCGTTTACGGTTACCTGATCATCAGGATTGTACTTACGGATGAGTCGGGTGGCGGTGCGGGAGTTGTATTCGAGTCCAGCGTAGGGAGACCACACCCAGGCACCATTTACGATGGCGTATTGTACCACCACCGGAATGGTGAGCACGGATACGCTGGCCGAATAACCAAGTTTTTCGCGGACCGCTTTTATTGAAAATGTACTGTCATAATCCCAGGTAAAATAACTGGTATCCGGTGTGACTATTTGTACCCATTGCGAGTCAACGGCCACATCGGTTTGTACACCTGTCGTGGTCCAGTCAAAGGCGATTTCGCGGCGGGTGAATTCGAGTCCGAGGTGCACCGAATAGCGCGGACTCATCTGATAACCCAACATCATCCCAAAGCCCATTCCGCTATGCACCTTACGTTGAAAATCGAGTTGTTCATTCGTTGTGAGCAACGAGGTATAATTCACTTTCTCTAAAAATCCTGATCCATAAACGGAGATCAGTGTCGGGCTCAATTCATCTTCCTGCAACTTAGCGCCCTGTTTTCCGGAAGGGATCACCGAATCGACGAAGGTGACACGCGGTTCCGGCTGGAAAGTTCGTCCACGCATCGAAAGCAAGGCTTCCTGTTTTGATTCGGATGTTTGTGCAATAGAATGATGATCCGTAACGTCTGTAATCTCCGCATCGTCCACAAACTTCCCATCAGGTTGACCAATGCTATTTCCGGACTTTACCACCGCTGTTTTTCCGGTAAATGTATTTCGTTTCGATGGCTCATCGCCGGCTGACGACCGGCTTTTATTCTCTTCCAAACGGTACGCTATTGTTTCTCCGGAAGAGGCAGCAGCGTCGCCATGGGCTTTTCGCAGAGATGCCTTTCCCTTTGCACCAACTGATTTCTCATACCCATGAACGTTAGCCGACGCCTGATTTGTTTCTGCCTGTTTCGTTATGGTTGATTTATCTTGTCCGGCTATAGCAATAGTACTTCCGGAGAATATTGACGCGGAATCCACCTGCTCCTCTTGCGAAAATTGTACTTCATCTGATGTTGCAGAATATATTTTTTCCGGAGACCCTGTTGCAGAACCGGCTATTGTTCCAGCCTCTGCCACAATTTTGACGGGTTCATGAAATTGTATTGAACCCATAATCATCAACCCGATCCACAATACATCGGCGAAGAAAAATCCACGCAGCCAGCCCAGCCCTCTCCGGTTCTTCCGGTGGATGAGCTGATCCATCTCCTCCCACGAGAACGGAGCCTCCGCCTCAGCGTTCTCCAGACGCCCGGCAATTTTCCGGTCAAAATATTTCTCCTGTTCGTTCATGATCTCATTTTATGCAGTTTACCGGACAATGCCGTATCCGAGCCCAGAATTTTCTTTTGCAGCAAGACTCTTGCTTTCAGTAATTGCGTACGCGATGTGCTTTCAGTAATACCCAGCGATTGTGCAATTTCACGATGGTCGAACCCTTCCAGTACATAGAGGTTAAACACGGTGCGGTATCCGCGGGGCAGTTCGGCAATCAGCTTCAACAATTCCTGTTCATTCAGATGATTGATAGCGCCGTTGAACTCGGGGTTCAGCACAAAACCATCCGACACATCTTCCAGCCACACCATTTTTCTTTTTTTCAGTTCATTGAGCGCGCAGCTAACGACGATCTTCCGAAGCCAGGCTTCGATTGGTCCTTCGCCTCTGTAGTTCGCCATCAGCCGGAACGCTTTGATAAAGGCTTCCTGAAACACGTCTGATGCCTGTTCCTTTCCGCCCATGTACCGCATACAAACAGCCATCATCCGGCTCTTGAAGCGGTTGTAAAACTCCTCCTGACCCTTACGATCACCCTCCCGGCAGCGGCGTGCCAGGTCGATATCCGACTGAAGGGTATAAAGGGTTTGGCTCATAGGTCAAATCAAAAGACAACGGAAGGAGTTCCGGCGTTGCCTGAAGGACAAAATTTACTTAAAAAACCGATTCATTCGTCTCGCTATGGTAAAAATCAGCTCCAACTGATCTGAATCAGGCCAAACTATGCTTACTTTTGCCCTACCCTACAACGCAGCCACACACTGCACCAAAACACAACAATTTTAAATTTTCTTCGTATTAGCTTATGATGAAAGCGCTCCGGACATTTCTGTTCAAGCCACTTGAGTACCTGTTAATCGCCGGAATTTTCCTGGTGTTTATTCAGATGCTCTTCCACCCTGTTTCCGTTCCGGAAGCATGGACAATTTCGTTGAGTCCTGCCTTGATCTGGATGGGTCTTTTCGGATTGTTCTTCGCCTTTATCTTCCTGGCGACATGGATCAGCACCTCTTCTACTGAGATGTAATTTCAGTGCCATTCTCCAACAGCTCCAGTTGAAGATTTTTATCGCGGCCGTACACATCTTCGCGGAAATGCAATTGTCCGTCTTCCTCCACCCAGGCTGTAAAATACACAATATAAACTGGAACCGTATGTTGCAAGGTGACCCAGTTTTCCTTTCCCGGCTTCAAGGCTTTCTTCACTTCTTCAGGTGTCCAGTCCTCGGCACTTAACAGATAATTCGCCAGTTTCTCCGGATCACCCACCCGAACACAACCATGACTAAAGGCTCTTTTTTCTTCTTTAAACAAACCGCGCGAGGGTGTATCATGCAGATAAATACTAAAGCTGTTCGGAAAAAGAAATTTCACTTTCCCCAATGAATTATCGTTGCCGGGTTTCTGTCGGATGGTGTACGGGAAACCTTTCTCGGTATATTTCTTCCAGTCGAGTCCCGCTCCCGAAACCACTTTTCCATTCCGATCCACGAGTTCCATATTGTGTTTTCGCAGATAGTTGGGATTGGCGAGTACTGCCGGCACTACTTCCTTGTAAATGATGCTCGAGGGCACCACCCAATAAGGATTAAACACGATGTATTTAAGGTTACCGCTAAATGTTGCCGTTTCGTGGAGCAGTTTCCCCACCACCACATTCATGGTCCAGATTTGTTTACCCTGATCATAGGCGTAGAGTGAAAAATCGGGGATATTCACGATCAGATAGCGATCCGGATAATCACTCGGCATCCATCGGCAACGTTCCATGTTGAGGAGGATTTCCTCGATACGCTGTTCAACGGGAACATTTAATGCTCTGAAAAAAGCGGGACCTGCAACGCCATCGGGTTTCATGCCGTGGCGGAGCTGGAAGCGTTTGATAGCGGCAACCAGCGATGTATCGATCTTATCCGTTGAATCAGGAATGGCAGAGAGATCACCATGCAGGTACAGGCTTTTTGCGAGATTAATGACAGCTGAGTCGCGATCGCCTTCACGCAGTGATTTCTTCGAGATCGTCACTTCCGGCCATCCACCTGCCGTCGCGATACTATCGTATTTTACCAGATACGTGCGCAAGCGGTAATACTGACGAAACACGCCCTTCGACAAGAGTTTACCATCTGGAGAATGTACCAGTGCTGAGTCGAGCCATTCAGCACGATCAACGTGATAGCGCGGAAGAAACCAGCCGAGGGCCTTTGTTTTCTCTTCGGGAAGTCCGCTCCAGGCTTTGTCGGAATACCAGAGAAACGCAGTGGTCAACAGCACATCCAGCAAGGGATCCGGCGACACCGTACTATCCACGTTGCGGGCGATGTCCATCCGGTCTTCGAGCAATGACATAGCAGGAAAAGAATCACGTAGTCCTTCCACGCCGGCGTTCTCCAGCATCTGAATCAGATAACCGGCATGTTCACGTAAACCACTCTTACCATACCAGGCCAGTTTCCAGTCGCGGTTGCTGTAAAACGCAAAGAGTTCCTCTTCGTAGGGGCGAAACGTAAGTGTATCCGACTTCGTCAGCGAATCGATAAACAGTGAGTCGGTGGTGGTGACGATTTTACGGTCGTACGACTTCATTTCCAGCCGCAGCTTTTCACGCTTCTCCTCCTTCGCCGAATTACGGGTACAGGAAGAAAAAAGCAGCAGGAAGAGACCGAAAACAAGGATGATGTTTTTCATAGTCTGAAAGCAGATCAGTCGCGCATGCGTTGCATGATTTTAGAAGCAAAAACAAAATCATTCAACTCTTTATTATCGCTATGTTTAATTTCTTCGTAGGCACCTTCCCACCATTTTTTACCCTTGTAGATAAAAACAATTTTCTCTCCGATCTCCGTCAGTGAATTCATATCATGGGTATTCACTACGGTGGTAGTATGAAACTCTTCCGTAATCTCCTTGATCAGATCATCAATAACAATCGATGTTTTCGGGTCGAGGCCGGAGTTGGGTTCGTCGCAGAAAAGGTATTTCGGATTCATGGCGATAGCGCGGGCGATAGCTACCCTTTTTTTCATCCCGCCGCTGATCTCTGACGGAAATAATTTATTTACGTTTTCAAGGTGCACACATTTGAGACAAAAATTCACACGATCCAGTTTCTCTGCCATCGTCATCGGCGTAAACATATTCAGCGGAAACATCACATTCTGTTCTACCGTGAGTGAATCAAACAAGGCTCCGCCCTGAAACACCATCCCGATTTCCTGACGAATGGGCTTGCGCTCTTTGAAGTTCATCTCACTGAAATTTCTTCCATCGAAAAAGACGGCACCTTCATCTACTTCAAACAAACCAACCGTACACTTCATCAGTACGGTTTTTCCCATTCCGCTTTGCCCGATGATGAGATTCACTTTTCCCGACTCGAAGGTACACGAGATATCTTCCAGCACGGTTTTGCCCCCGAAGCGTTTGGAAATATTGCGGACTTCAATCATGATAAATCAGGCGAGGATGAGTTGAGTGAGAATGTAATCGAACACAAGTACTACGATACTGCTATATACGACTGCTTTGGTGGAACTTTGTCCTACTTCGAGTGCGCCACCTTCGGTATGATAACCATGATACGCTGAAACACTGGTGATGATAAATGCAAACACCAGTGTTTTGATCAGAGCAAACACGATATTGAATGGTATGAACTGATCCTGCAAACCACGAACGTAATCTGCCGAAGGGACCGTACCGCTCAGATCGCCGGCCACCCAACCGCCAAGAATTCCGAGAAACATACTCAGCAAAACAACGAAAGGCATGATGAGGAGACCCGCAATGATTTTCGGCAAGGTGAGATAACCCGATGAATTAATACCCATGATTTCGAGCGCATCGATCTGCTCTGTCACCCGCATCGTACCGATTTCCGAGGCAATACTTGACCCCACTTTTCCGGCCAGAATCAGCATGATGATGGTGGGAGAAAACTCGAGAATGATGGAGTCGCGGGCAACGATTCCGACGGCATACAAGGGCACCATCGGATTCACCAGGTTGTAAGCGCTCTGAATGGTAATAACAGCACCCATAAATACAGAGGTAAGTGCGGTAATGCCCAGAGCACCAACACCGATATTCACGAGTTCATGCATTACCTGACGGTAATAGATGATGAATTTTTCAGGCTTCAGAAAGAGGCCCTTCATGAACACCCAGTAGCGTCCGATTTCAAACAGAGTACGCATCATTGAGGGCACCAAATTACAAACATGCCGGCAAGCTGACGGAGGGGTAAGAATGAAAACGGTGGCGAATTACAAACAACAGTTTTTGTAATAATACCTGATCACTTTTTGCGTTTAGAAAACTGAACTCCTTTATCTTTGAGGTATGAACCTGCAAAAACCGGCCTCCCGCCTGCTGATCCTTCTTGCCCTGGTGGCGGTAAGCAGCTGTGGGCTTTTTAAAAAGAAGTGCGATTGCCCGCACTGGGGGCAAAATCCGCCTAAAAACCAGCAGGAACGACCGGCCTGACGAAGATCAATACCGGTTTATATATTTCATTATCAGCAAAATAAAAACAACTGACGAAAACTCCTTTCCGGTATTGAATTGTGGTAACTATCTTAGCGAAGTCTTTAGAATGATTCTAAACAAGAGGGTTTATGCCAACGGGGATGAAACAACTATCGAGCTTACACAAAGGTGATTCTGCCATCATCGAATCGTTTTCCGACGATCTGATGAAACAGAAATTACTGGAGATGGGTTGCTTACCCGGCGAGATGATAACCATTGATCGTTTTGCTGCTTTGGGCGGACCGATGGCCATCCGGGTAAATGGGTCGATGCTGGGTTTACGTCTTGACGAAGCCGCCTCTATTCTTGTCAAACCTGTATAAACACTTTTTAGTTCTTGTTCCAGGTGGCCGCTACGGAATCGGATATCCGTCAACGTTATGTTAAGATTGCCCTGGTCGGAAATCCCAACTCCGGCAAGAGTTCGTTATTTAACAGCCTCACCGGACTTCATCAAAAAATTGCCAACTTCCCCGGAGTAACGGTGGAGAAGAAAACAGGATTCTGCAAGATTTTTAATTCGACCAACGGACAGGCCACAAATTTCGAAATCATTGATCTTCCCGGCACCTATTCGTTATATCCGAAGTCGCCCGACGAACGTATTCCGTTTGAAGTACTCTGTGATCCGGGGAATGAGAGTCACCCCAATATGGTGGTACTCCTTGCCGATGGCACCAATCTGAAGCGGAGTTTATTTCTGGCCAGTCAGGTGATCGACCTCAAGCTGCCCTGCCTGCTCGCGCTCAACATGATGGATCTGGTGAAAGAAGCCGGGATCGATATTCATATCGGCGAGCTGGAACGGCGATTAGGAGTACGGGTTATTCCCATCAATGCACGACGCGAAGAAGGAATTGAAGACCTGAAACAGGCCTTGTTGAATCCCGTTCCTGTTCCAGAAAAAGAAATTCTCGACACCGGCGAATTTGCTCCGAAAATGCTCAAGAGTCTGAAAGACCTCCTGTCACTTCGCAGCACCTATGCCGCTCTGCAGGTAGCACAACATATCGACGCTTTGCATGAATTCAATATCAGTGCAGAGAAAGTGGCAACCGCCCGTCAGATTATGGATGTATCGGATCCTGATCTTGACAAACTGAAATCCTACGAGACACTTGAACGCTATAAAGTCATTCAGGACATTCTACAATACTCGGTCTATCAGAAAGGCAATCCCGAACCACCCACGTTCACCAAGGCCATCGACAGAGTATTGCTCCATAACGTTTGGGGCTATGTGAGTTTTTTACTCATTCTGTTCCTGATGTTCCAGGCGATCTTTTCACTGGCCGAATGGCCGATGAATTTCATCGACGAAACATTTACTTCATTAAGTGATTATGTAAGCAGTATTCTCCCCAAGGGCACGCTCAACGACCTGATGGTTAACGGTATTCTCGCCGGTATCGGAGGAATCATCATTTTTATTCCGCAAATTGCGCTACTGTTTACCTTCATTGCTATTCTGGAAGACACAGGATACATGGCACGGGTAAGTTTCCTGATGGATAAACTCATGCGTAAATTCGGTCTCAACGGACGCTCGGTGATTCCGCTGATTTCCGGTGCAGCCTGTGCGGTGCCGGCCATTCTTTCTACACGAACCATCGGCAGCTGGAGAGAACGGATCATCACCATTTTCGTTACTCCGCTGATGAGTTGTTCGGCACGATTGCCGGTTTACACCTTGCTCATTGCACTGGTCGTTCCTCAAACGATGGTATTTGGATTCATCGGACTGAAAGGACTCGTGATGATGTCGCTTTATCTTATTGGTTTCCTGGCCGCGATTGCATCAGCAGCGCTCTTTAAACATTTTGTGAAAGCACGGGAGAAAGCTTATTTCATCATGGAAATTCCGGTGTACCGTATGCCACGCTGGAAAAACATTGGCTATTCGATCATTGAAAAAGTACGGATCTTTCTTTTCGATGCAGGAAAAATCATTGTTGCCATTTCGATCATCCTATGGTACTTGTCATCCAGAGGTCCGGGAGAAAAATATGATATACTGAGTCGTGAAGTCGCGCAACTACAGGAACAACTGGCTGCCGATCAGGAGCTGATTTACAGGAAGCAGGCTGAGATGCTGGAGGTATCCTATGCAGGAAAACTCGGTCATATTCTTGAACCGGTCATTCGTCCGCTCGGCTTCGACTGGAAAATCGGTATTGCCCTGGTTACATCTTTTGCTGCGCGGGAAGTTTTTGTCGGCACCATGAGCACCATTTACAGCGTTGGACAAGATGACGAAGAAGGTCATACCGTGAAGCATAAAATGGAAGCTGAAATCAACCCCGACACTGGTGGCCCGCGTTATACTCCTGCTGTTGGCTGGTCGCTGATGCTGTTTTACGCTTTTGCAATGCAATGCATGAGCACCATGGCTGTTGTTAAACGGGAAACCGGAAGCTGGAAATGGCCCATCCTGCAATTTGGTTATCTGAGTCTGCTAGCCTACCTCAGCAGTCTGCTCGCTTATCAGTTACTCAGCTGATTCGTGAAAAACTTTTTTTGGAGAAAGAAATTTCTGCGACTTAACTTTGGCCTGTAAGATGGGCTATCCGGCAGTAACAGGCGAACAACTCAGAACAGCATTGGCGAAATACGTTCCGGCCGATGCAGTAGATACCTGCTTCGACTGGATACGTGAACACCGGATTCGTGTACGAGTCAAGCAAAGCCGTCAATCGAAATACGGCGATTACCATCCACCTTTCGATGGAAAGAGTCATACCATCACCATCAACCACGACCTCAACAAATACGCTTTCCTGATCACGTTCACCCACGAAGTGGCACACCTTACCTGCTTCAACAAATTCCACGACCGTGTTGCGCCCCATGGAGAAGAATGGAAAGCAGAATTCCGGCATCACCTCAAAGGTTTCCTCGACCGGAAAATTTTCCCTGATGATATACGCGACGCACTTATCCATTACATAAAAGATCCGGCTGCTTCCAGTTGCGGTGATGTCAACCTGATGAAAGCGTTGAAGCGTTACGACAAGAACAGCGAAGGATGGCTGCATCTGGAAGAAGTACCCTATAATGCACAGTTCCGGTTACGCAACGGCCAGCATTTTGTAAAAGGCAGGCAACTGCGAAAAAATTTCGAATGTTATGAAATCTCTACGAGGCATAAATATTTCATTCATCCGCTGATGGAAGTGGAAGTGGTTTAGTTACAGAGTTACAGAGTTACAGAGTTTCAGAGTTGCGGAGCGCTGGCGCTCTGTCCCGCAATGTGCACTCCATGCAAGTTGCGGGAGAAGCATCAGGGCTTCAGTCCCGCAGCGAGCTGCGGGATCAGGGCTTCAGGGCTTCAAAGCTTCAAAGCTTCAGGGATGATGGGATGATGGGATGATAGGATGATAGGATGATAGGATGATAGGATGATAGGATGATAGGATGATAGGATGATAGGATGATGGGATGATAGGATGATGGGATGATGGGATGAAGAGTGGGATGAAGAAAAACAAGGCAAATAACTACATTGAAAGAATATACTGATCGCGCGAGCTTTAGAAAAGATCAAAACAGTTTTTGCTGAAGCTTATATTGCTCGTAAAGCAGATGCACAATTCCATCTGAAAGTCCGATTTGGGGGACGATGATTTTATCAATACCGGCGGTTTTCATAACCGTAAGAAAAATTTTAGAGGCAGGCACGATAACATCTGCTCGATCGGGATTTAACCCGAGTATGGTGATGCGTTGTTCAACAGAAAACTCTTTCAGAAAGTAATAGTTCTCCTGAATTTTACTGAAGGTAAGCGGCTTATTCTCTTTTTTATCCGACATTTTAAAGAGCTTATTGATGTTGCCGCCGGATCCGATAGCAGTGAGCGGGAGATGTGCCTTTGTCTTTTCTTTCACCCAATCTTTAAAATCATTCCAGGTTTCCTTCGCCACCTGATCATGCAGTAAGCGAATAGTACCTATGTTAAACGACTGACTGGCGACCACCTTATTCTTTACAAACAGTGTGAGCTCTGTGCTTCCACCGCCTACATCAATGTAGAGATAGTTCTGATTGTGATCGAGGTGTTCTTCGATGTGATTGGAATAGATGATCTGGGCTTCGGTTTTACCATCGATAATTTCGATATCGATACCGCTCTGTTTTTTCACAAACGCCAGCACCTCCTTTCCATTTTCTGCTTCCCGCATGGCTGCGGTAGCACAGGCACGGTAACTGATGGCCTCAAAGGACTCGATCAGGAGGCGATAGGCCTGCATGGTTTTCGCCAGCTTCTCTTTCTTCTCATCGGATATGCGTCCAAACCGAAACACATCTTCACCCAGTCGTATCGGCATACGCACCAGCTCCGCTTTTTTAAATACCGGATCACCGTCGTGGTCATACACGTTGCAAAGCAGGAGTCGTACTGCATTGGAGCCAATATCGATGGAAGCGAATCGCATAGATCAAAGGATACAGGCCGAATTTACCGGAATTCCTGTTTCTGTAACTGATTTCATAAAAATACTTTTCCTCATACTGTTTTACCGGCTGCAGAAGAGTCGGAATCCGCCACGAGCTTCGAGAGATATGAATAAATCGCTTCCTGTGCCCGCACTTTTGTCCTTGAACGGGTGCGACGATACTGATTATCCTGCTGAACATTGATATGACGCGCCTTGGTATTATCGGTCCACTGAATCTCCAGAATATCGAGTAATTGTTGCTGAATGGCCCGGTCATAAATCGGCACACCAACTTCTGAGCGATGATCGATATTGCGCGGCATCCAGTCGAAGGAAGAAATAAAGTAGCGGGGATCACCATCGTTTGAAAAAACAAATACACGGGCATGCTCCAGGTATTTATCTACGATGCTGATCACTTCAATATTATCGCTGAGTCCCTGCACACCTGGAACCAGAGAACAAATACCACGAATGATCATCCGGATTTTCACCCCTGCCCTGCTGGCCTCGTACAACTTCTTAATCATTTCGGGATCTGTCAGGCTGTTCATCTTAATGATCATCCAGGCTTCCTTCCCTTCTGAAGCCAGATCAATTTCTTTTTGAATAAAAGAGAGAAACTTTTTCCGGGTAAAGAACGGAGACACGATGAGATGCTTGTACGTGCCAGTCTTGTAATTATCATTATAAAACTGGAACACACGGCTAACTTCCTCAGTTATCCGTTTATCGCAGGTCAGTAAACTATGATCACAATACAATCGCGTCGTATCCTCATTGAAGTTACCTGTGCCGATATGCGCATACAGCACTTCTTTCTTGGCTTCTGTGCGACGAATCAGAAACAGTTTACTATGCATTTTCAACCCCGGAACTCCGTAAATAATCCGGGCACCTTCATCATTCAGCCGGTTGGCCCAACGGATATTATTTTCCTCATCAAAACGGGCCTGTAACTCCACCACAGCGGTAACCTGTTTACCGTTGCGGATGGCATTGATCAGTGCGTTGACCACATGCGAATTTTTCGACAACCGATACAGAGTTATTTCAATCGACTTCACTTTCGGATCTATCGATGCTTCTCTCAACACATCGATGATATGATGATAACTCTGATACGGAAACGAAAGCAGAATATCCTTCTGTCGTATTACCTTCAGCACGGAGTTATTCGGCTTCAGATCCGGATGCGGAAGCGGAGCCGGATTCCTGGCACGAAGCTCATTTTTATTGAGAGAGGGAAACTTAATGAAATCAACAAAGTTATGATAACGCCCGGCGGGAATCGGCTGATCTTCCTTGCTGAAACGGATGCGGCTAACGAGATACTTCACGGCCTCCTTCGGCATCTCATCATCATACAGCAAACGTGTCGGCTGGCCCTTGCTTCTTCGTTTCAGACTCTCTGCCACTTTCTTCACCAGACTCTTGGTTACATCCTGCTCGATATCCAGCTCCGCATCACGGGTAAGTTTGATCGTATATGCCTTCACACTATCGTAATCAAAATTAAAGAAGAGATCATCCAGGCAATAACGGATAACATCATCCAGCAAAATCACATACTTGTTATCCTTAGGAAGAACAATAAAACGAGGTAACACATCCGTTGGAATCTCCACCAACGCATACTTCGGCTTGGCATCCTTTCGCTGCATCACCACCATGAAATAAATACTCTTATCGCGCAGATAAGGGAACTTCTTCACATTGTCGAGCAACACCGGCACCAACGTTGGCAGTACCTGCTCCCGGAAATACTGATGCACATATGCACCCTGTGCTGCATTCAGCTGCGTTTCATTCAGAATAAAAATACCCTGCAGTTCCAGTTCCCGGAGAATATTCTCATAACTCTCATCGAACTTCTCCTGTTGCCGGATAATGATCCGCTGAATTCTCTCCAACAACAACGCGGGATCCTCTCCCAGCAGTTCTTCCCCTTTCTTTCCCATCCGCATCATCCGGCGGATCGTTGCCACCCGCACTCTGAAAAACTCATCGCGATTACTCGACACGATGCCCAGAAATTTCAGGCGCTCCAGCAACGGAACCGTCGGATCATTGGCCTCCTGCAACACACGATCGTTGAAGGCCAGCCAGCTGATATCGCGGTTGACCAACAACACCTCATCCTTTTTCATACACGCTTTTACTTTTTCGCAGCCTTCACCGTTTTCTTAGCAGCTACTTTCTTCACGGCTTTCTTCGCCGCTTTTTTCACTGTTTTAGCAGCTTTCTTATCTGCAGACTTCGCCACAACATCTTTCTTTTCTACTGCTTCTTTCACAGCCGCATGTTGCTTTACAAATTTCTTCGCCACCTCTTTTGCGGCCGAGCGGATGGTTTTCTCAATTGCTGCAGCAGCTTTTTCATCGGTCTTCCGAAGGAAATACGCGATACTCATGGCCAGTTGCTGTTCGATTTGTTTACGGAATTTCTTATCCATATTCTTCGTTTAATTCAATGTTAAGTAATTGTTACGCAGTAAAATTACCAATGCAAAGTTGACTAAAAGGTTTGACTTAACGATGTTCTTAATGTAAACTTAACACAGCCGCGTGCTGATGATTCTTCTCATTGAAGGGGTTTATGGCCGGAGAAAACGCCGGAAAGGATGCAGGACTGCTTTCCGATTTCCTTCCACTCTTTAGCGATAACATCCATCACCACTACTCCGGCAGTTGGCAAATGGTGGATTTCAGGTCCACAAAGAAAATTGGTGAGATCGGTAAATCCGGGATTGTGACCGAACAGAAAAACCGTTTTCGCTTTTTCAGGGATAGATGCCAGCACATACAGCAACTGCTGCACACCGGCTTCATAGATGGCACCTACCAATGCAATCTGATCGGGCAGATAGCCGTAACCGTTAGCAAAAATAAGTGCTGTGGAATAGGCGCGTATGGCGGGACTGCTGACCAGCAATCCGGGTACCAGTTTCTCCCGTTTACACCAGTTCAGTGAGTCATTCACATCCGCATAACCGCGCGGTGCGAGATGACGTTCAATATCTGAGCCCACATACTCATCATACAGTGATTTACCATGACGAATGAGGACCAGTGTTTTCATGTCCGTTTATTTTTCTTTCAGCAACACGAGATAAGTGGGAAAGTGGTCGCTGTAACCGCCCATGTAAACACCAAAATCGAAGGTGCGTTTGGGATACCCTTTATAGCGGCCGGAATTCTGCATCATAAATTCTTTTCTGAAGATCAGTGCTTTTTGCAGGAAGAATCCTTTCTGTTCCTTCGGTAAAAATGCCTGAGATACCATGATCTGATCGAAAAGATTCCAGGCATCATTATACGCCAGCGTGCCGATGCCATCTTTGTAGTAATCGACCCATGGATTATACAACTCACTTTGTTTCACTTTTTCTTTATCGCCTTTCGCACCCAGCACTTTGGTTACAGAAGGACTCACCGGATCATCATTCAGGTCGCCCATCAGCACCACCTTCGAATCCGGATCCGACTTCATAATCGAATCAATTTTACTCTTCGCCACGCTTGCCGCCAATGCGCGACCGGGCGCCGACGCTTCCTCACCGCCGCGGCGGGAAGGCCAGTGATTTACAAAGAAATGCATACGCTCACCGCCATACGTTCCATAGACATACAACACATCCCGGGTAGCATGCGGCTTCCCATCCGATCCTATCATGGGCACATTCAAAGCCTGCGAACCTAACACTTTGAAATACTTCGGATTATACATCAGAGCCACATCAATTCCCCGTTCATCCGGGCTATTATAATGCACGATCTGATAATTCCGTCCTTTCAGTTTGGGCTGGTTCGCCAGATCTTTCAGAACCGACTCATTTTCAATCTCTGCCACACCGAAAACAGATAAACCGTCAGGAGTAATATCCGTTCCGATCTGACTCAACACCTCCTCCAGTTTCGACAACTTATCGAGGTACACCTTTCCGGTATAGAGATTCGTTCCTTCCGGCGTAAATTCTTCATCATTTACATCCGGCTGGTTGATGGTATCAAACAGATTTTCGAGGTTATAGAAACCCACAACACCGACTGAGTACTGCTTTTGCTGAGCGCTTACCTCCTGATAATGAAGGATTAAAACAAACAGCGCAACGAGTAATGAATAGCTTTTTTTCATGATATGAGAGTGCAAACCTATAAAAAAGGAGTGTCGGCTCAACAACTTAACGATTAGATCATATTCTTCCTAAGTTATATCACTCTACAGGTAGGGACTAATTCAGTACTTTTGCCCTCCCTAATAATCTAACCAGAGAAGAATATGAAGTTAAGACTGGCCTGCCTATGGCTGATCCTTTTACTTCCGGCATTGGGTTTCGCACAGAACGCTGTGGTGCGCGGCTTATTGCAGGATCGCGACAACAAGGCCCCCTTATCCGGTGCGACTGTTCAGTTAAAAGGAAACGTCACACAGAGTACACAAACCAACGACCTGGGCGTCTTCGAATTCAAGGACGTACCCTTCGGCAACTATACCGTAGAAGTAAGCAGCGAAGGCCACGAAAATTTTTCGCAGGAAGTCAGCATCAACTCCAAAACAACTGATCTCGGGCTCCTACAGGCCATATCAACAGAGACCAGTCTGGCTGCACAGCAAGACAATCTCCCGACGGTATCGCTCAGTGAAACCGATCTGCGTGAATCGACCACTTCAACTGTAGCCGGTGTACTTTCCGCATCGCGCGATCCGTTTCAGGCTGCATCTGCCTATAACTTCAGTGCGGGCCGATTCAGAAACCGTGGTTATCAGAATGAAAACCTTACGCTGATGAACGGTATTCCGGTGGAAGACCTGGCGAGCAGCCGCACGCTATTCGGAACATGGGCCGGACTCAACGACGTCACCAGAGGACGTGAGAGCACCTATGGATTAAATCCTTCGAACTACAGCTACGGTAGTCTGGATGGTTCATTCAGCATTGACGCCAAAGCCTCCAAGCAACGCAAGCAATTTGCGATCAGCTACGCAAACTCCAACCGCACCTACGACCATCGTCTGATGGCTTCGTATGGCTCCGGCTTACTCAAAGGTGGCTGGGCATTTTCAGCGTCGGTGAGCCGTCGTTCGGGAGATGAAGGCTATGTTCCCGGCACTTTTACTGACGGCTGGAGCTGGTTCGGTTCGATCGAAAAACGATTCGGTACCGCACATTCGTTAAGTCTCACACAATTTGGCGCGAACACTACGACCGGCCGAGCGAACCCTGCTGTACAGGAAGCCTATGATCTCACCGGATCGAACTACTACAATCCTAACTGGGGTTATCAAAATGGCGAAGTACGCAATTCAAGGATCGGCCGCCAGCAAAATCCGCTTACGATACTTAGCCATGAATGGAAGATAAACAGTAAGTCTGAACTCGAAACATCGATCGGCTACCAATACGGAAGCAATTCACTCAGTGGCTTCGACTGGTTCAACGCACCGGATCCACGTCCGGATTACTACCGCAATCTGCCCAGTTATGTTCTTGACCCGGAAGCTGCCGACATGGTTGCAGCCATGTGGAGATCAAATGAAGACGTTCGTCAGGTAAACTGGGAAAAAATCTACAATACGAACTACACAAGTTACGATTCTGTGATCAATGCCAATGGGATTGAAGGTCTCACTTATTTTGGTAAACGCAGCCGTTACATCATTGAAGAACGTGTAACCGACACCCGTCGTTTCACCTTTAACTCCACCTACAATAATGTTGTAAACGACCATCTGGTACTGAGTGCAGGTTTCACCTATCAATATCAGGAAACCGACAATTACAAACGTGTTGGTGATTTGCTGGGCGGTGAATTTTATGTTGACCTTAACCAATGGGCTGAGCAGGATTTTCCGGATTCGGCAGAGGCTGTTCAAAACAATCTGGAAACGCCCAACCGTATCCTGTTTCAGGGAGATCGTTTCGGATATAGTTATCTCTCTACCGTAAAGAAAAAAATGTTCTGGGCACAGGGCCAGTTTAAATTTGACAAACTGGATTTCTTTCTTGGCTTCCATGCAGCCGGAACAGAATTCTACCGCACCGGACTCTACCAGAACGGTGTTTTCGCCAACAACTCACTCGGAAAATCTGCTGTTCAGAACTTCAGTACGGGCGGTGTTAAAGGAGGAGTCACCTACAAACTCAATGGAAGAAACTATTTCTTCCTGAACGGAGCTTACGAAACACGTGCACCATTGTTTGATGATGTATACGTATCGCCACGTACCCGCAACGACGCAATTCCTAATCTTGAAAACGAAAAAATTACTTCGATCGAAGGTGGATACTTACTTCGGGCGCCGAAAGCCAAGATCCGTGCAACGCTGTACTACACCCAGTTTTGCGATGGGTACAACACCGTTAATTTCTGGCACGAAGACTTCCGTACGTTCGTAAACTACACCGTCAGCAATATTGACCACCGGCACATCGGACTCGAACTGGGCACCGAGGTAAATCTCGGTCAGGGTCTCAACGCCAACTTCGCACTTGCACATGGACAATACTATTACACCGACCGCATGAAAGCCACCATCACTCAGGATAACAATGCGGAGGTTCTGGCCAGCGACGAAACTATCTATTCGAAAGATTTTTACTTTGCCTCCGGCCCACAAACAGCTATGAGTGCAGGACTTTACTACCGTGCCAAAAAATTCTGGAGCGTGAGTCTGACCGGAAACCTTTTCGCCAACAACTGGATCGATTTCAACCCAGCCCGCCGTACTGTAGCTGGCGTTGAACTTCTGGACGACGGCTCACTGCGTCAGAACATCATCGACCAACAGAAAGCTGACGCCCAATTCACCCTTGATCTTTTTGCTATGAAATCATGGAGAATGAGTGATGTGATCAATGGATTCCGTAAAAACACGTTCCTGGTATTGAATCTGGGCATCTCCAACCTCCTCGATAATCAGGAGATGATAGTGACCGGTTTCGAACAGCTCCGCTTTGACTACACGGATAAAAACCCGGGTAAATTCCCTCCTAAATACTACTACGGTTTCGGCAGGACTTATTTCGCCTCCATCATCGTACGATTCAATTAATTCTAAAACACAAAAAAGAAAACATCATCCCCATGATATCCTTCAACAAGTATTCAAAACACCTGCTGAGCCTGTTGCTGCTCGCTCTGGTAAGCTTCAACTTCACCGCCTGCCGCGATGAAGAATTCGACGAGCCGCCGATGAACGGAACCAATCCCAACCTGACGGTGAATATGACTATCGACTCTTTGAAGAAGATGTATTCTGACAGCATCATCAGTTTCAACAAAGTAATAGAACTCGACAGCAACTGGATCATCTCCGGCGTTGTAACTGCTGATGATAAATCCGGCAACTTCTACAAAACCATGGTGATTGAAGATGCAACAGCGGGTATCTCTATTCGTCTCGATCAGGGCGATTTTTATACGCAATATCCGATTGGTCGCCGTGTTTATGTGAAACTGAAAGGTCTGGTAATGGGTGATTATGGCGAATTGATTCAGTTAGGCGGTTATATCGACAATACCGGCTCATCACCTGAAGCTGCTCCGATTCCACAAGCCTTGATTTCAACGTATATTATAGGTGGAGAATGGAACCAGCACCTTACCCCCAGCAAAGTGACCATGAACGATCTTTTCAATACCGACAAATGGCAAAACCGTCTGGTGGAAATTGAGAATGTAGAATTCGCTCCCGGCGATACTGCACAACCATTTGCAGACGCTGTGTTACTCACCTCTGTTAACCACGACCTCAACGACTGCAATGGAAATACCGTCATTGTTCGCACCAGTGGCTACTCTAACTTTGCTACCAAACTGACGCCAACCGGCAAAGGAACCATCAAAGGCATTTTCTCTATTTACACCAGCGACCTTCAGTTGATCCTGCGCGATTCACTTGACGCTTCAGGAATGGATAGTATCCGCTGCAACGGTTCTGGAGGAACACCTACACTCATCAATATTTCTGACCTGCGCAGCCTGTATAGTGGCTCAACCATCAATAGTCTGGGCAACTACTATATTCAGGGGGTTGTTATCAGTGACCGTACAAACTCAAACCTCAACGGTAAAAACCTCTTTATTCAGGATAATACCGGTGGCATCTGCGTACGATTCTCTTCCAACCATACTTTCAATCTGGGAGACTCGCTGTACATTAATCTGGCCGGACAAAACATGGGTGCTTTCAACGGATTAGTTCAGGTAGGAACCAACACACCAAACGTTCCGAATGCAAACGCTACTGTTCTGGCCACCGGTAAAACCGTAACCCCACAGGTGGTGACTGCAAATCAGATTACCACTAATATGGCCGGCAACGGAAGTCTGGAAAGTTCACTCGTAAAAGTGGTGGGCGGTACCTTAAGCAGCGGCACGGGCGGAACAACTTATAACGGATCACTTACGCTTACCGATGCAACCGGAACTACCGTAGTGTACACCTATTCAAGTGCTACGTTCTCTACGACTCCATTTCTGACAGGAACCGTAAGTGTAACCGGTATTTTAGGCGACTTCAATGGTGCACAGATTTTGATGAGAAGTGCGGCGGATGTTCAGTAATCCATCAACGATCAGTTAACAAAAAAGCCTGCGAGAAGTTCGCAGGCTTTTTTGTTATCATTAAAAACCCCGGAAGAAATTCCCCGGGGTTTTTCATTTATTGATTTATACGCTTACAACGTTCCACGCTTCGCCTGCTCTGCTTCTATCGATTCAAAGAGTGCTTTGAAGTTTCCTTTACCGAAAGATTTCGCGCCTTTGCGTTGGATAATTTCGAGGAAGAGTGTCGGACGATCTTCGATGGGCTTGGTGAAGATCTGAAGGAGATAACCGTCTTCGTCACGGTCTACCATGATGCCCCATTTGCGGAGTTCTTCGAGGTCCTCTTCAATTACACCTACACGATCAGGAACGGTATCATAATACGTGCCGGGCACATAGAGAAACTCTACTCCACGGCGACGCATTTCCGAAACCGTAAACACAATATCATCCGTTGCTACGGCGATGTGCTGGCAACCCGGACCTTTGTAAAAGTCGAGGTACTCTTCAATCTGTGATTTCTTTTTACCTGCAGCCGGTTCGTTGATCGGGAACTTGATATAACCGTTACCGTTCGTCATTACTTTACTCATCAGCGCCGTGTAATCGGTGCTGATGTCTTTATCATCAAATGTGATGAGGTTTGCGAAGCCCATCACCTCATTGTAAAACGCTGCCCATTTGTTCATGCCACCGAGTTCAACGTTGCCAACCATGTGGTCAACATACTTGAGTCCAACCTGGCCCGGACGATATTCAGTCTCCCATTTTACGAATCCAGGCAGGAAGAGTCCTTTGTAGTTTTTGCGTTCAATGAAAATATGTACCGTGTCACCATAAGTATGAATACCTGAACGACGGATTTCACCAAATTCATCTTTTATTGTCTCAGGCTGGATGTATGGTGTCGCTCCACGTTTGGTGGTTTGTTCAAATGCATCATACGCATCATCAACCCATAATGCAATCACCTTTACACCATCACCATGCACCCGGATGTGATTAGAAATATCCGAATCCGGATCGAAAGGAGAAGTCAGCACTATACGGATCTTACCTTGTTGCAGTACGTATGATGTACGATCACGCAAACCGGTTTCGAGTCCGGCGTACGCGAGCTCCTGAAACCCAAGTGCTGTTTTGTAGTAATGCGCAGCCTGTTTGGCATTGCCTACATAGAGTTCAACATAATCGGTTCCGTTGATGGGCAGAAAATCCTGAGCTTTTTCGAAGATTTTCGCACCTGTGTAACGGTAATTTTTTACTTCGGTTAAGTTATCCATTATCAGTTTACAGTTGTCAGTTAACAGTTTACAGTTTTCAGTTTAGAGTTTTCAATATTAGTTTTATTTCGTCCGGTCTTCTGGTGATTTCCCGGACTTCGAGTGATCCTGACGGTACGTCAGGATTGTATCGAGAAGACCGGGAATCGTTAAGAGAGAGAATACCACATCACACCGCTACTCCGTTCTTATGCATCCACGAATGGTAGTAATCCCCAATTTCAAGGCTGATGGCATCTTCCGTAATCTTGACCGGATTGAACGGATCAATCATCACAGCGAGTTCGTTGGTTTCTTTCTTGCCGATACTGCGTTCGATAGCGCCCGGATGAGGTCCATGCGGAATGCCTCCGGGGTGCAAGGTAAATTGCCCTTGTTTAATATCGTTGCGGCTCATGAAATCACCATCTACATAATAGAGGATTTCATCGCTGTCGATGTTACTGTGGTGATAAGGAGCCGGAATGGCCTGAGGATGGTAATCATAGAGACGTGGTACAAACGAACAGATGACAAAGTTGCGACCCTGAAAATGCTGGTGAATAGGCGGCGGCATGTGAATGCGTCCGGTAAGGGGCTCGAAGTTGAAAATCGACATGGCATATGGATATGAACATCCATCCCAGCCAACAACGTCGAACGGATGATTGTTATATACATATGGATATATTAATCCACGTTTCTTAATCTTCACCATGAACTCACCGGTTTCATCATGCGTTTCGAGGTTTTGCGGCAGACGGAAGTCGCGTTCGCAGAATGGCGAATGTTCGAGGAACTGTCCGTATTCATTTCGGTAACGCGGTGGAGTTACAACAGGGCTGTAGGATTCCGTTATCTGCAATCGGTTGTCGGCATTATCAAATCGCATCCTATAAATAGTACCTCGTGGAATCACCAGATAGTCGCCATATCCGAAATCAATCGAACCATACATCGTACTTAAGGTACCTGATCCACGGTGTACAAAAATCAACTCGTCAGCATCTGCATTTTTAAAGAAATAATCATTCATGCTTTCGCGTGGAGCAGCAATTCCGATGGTCATGTCGCCGTTCAGGAATAATACTTTCCGACTGTCAAGATAATCATCCGTTGCAGGGAGATCGAAACCGAGATAAGATCTTGCCTGAAGGTTATCTTCAATAGCAATTTTCGGACGAACGGAATAAGGTTCACCACGTTCTTTCACCATTGTAGGCGGATAGAGATGGTAAACCAGCGATGACATGCCCGAAAACCCTTCAGTTCCGAACAATTCCTCGTGGTACAATGCACCGCTGGGCTGGCGGTAAACAATATGACGTTTGGGCGGAATAAGGCCCATTTGACGATAGATAGGCATGGGTTATTAAATTATATGAATGAGCGAAGATTCAGGTTTTACCCATTTTCAGGTATGAGGAAAGTCAGTACACCAGCTGAGAAATATTAAAAATGGATGGTAATTCCACCTGACTTCGTTCTGTGTCTGACAACAGAATGAAAAAAGGGATGAGTCTGGGGCAAGCCAGGGACAGAAATCTCTCCTACCTTTGCGCCTCCAATAATCAGCATTATGTCTACCCTGCAAATCCGTTCTGCATTACTTTCTGTTTACCACAAAGATGGCCTCGACCGCATCGTTGATGGCCTGCATCGCCTTGGAGTTCAGCTATATGCAACGGGAGGCACGTATGATTTTATCCGCGAGCGAAACCTGCCGGTTACGCCTGTAGAAAATATAACCGGATACCCCTCTATTCTGGGTGGGCGAGTTAAAACGCTGCATCCTGCTGTATTTGGAGGTATCCTCGCCAAGCGGAATGACGCGGTTCATCAGCAGGAAATGAACGAACATGAGCTGCCTTTTATCGATCTTGTTATTGTTGACCTGTATCCATTTGAAGAGACGGTACGCGGGGGCGGATCTTCCGAATCTATCATTGAAAAAATCGACATTGGCGGCATCAGCCTGATCCGCGGGGCCGCTAAAAACTTCAATGACGTGTTGATCATCCCTTCCGTCAACGATTACGGCACCCTTATCGACATCATCGAAAACCATAACGGGCAAACCACCTGCGAACAGCGCCGTATCTTGGCCACCCGTGCTTTTGCAGTGAGCAGTGGATATGATACAGCCATCAACAGTTGGTTCAGCACCGGGGATCTTCCACAAGGCATTGTACAATTCAACAAAGAAACACCTTCCCGTTCATTACGTTACGGCGAGAATCCCCACCAAAAAGCTGCCTACCACGGTAATCTGGAAGCCATCTTCACACAAATCCATGGCAAAGAACTCAGCTATAACAACCTATTGGATGTAGATGCGGCGATCGGACTCATTCGCGAATTTGACCTGCCTACAGTTGCGATAATCAAACACAACAATGCCTGCGGACTTGCTTCTGATGCAAGTTTGATGAAAGCATGGGAAAAAGCTCTGGCCGGCGACCCAGTTTCAGCTTTTGGAGGAATCATCGCTACAAATACAGCCATTACCAAAGAAGTAGCTGAAGCCATGAACAGCCTCTTCTTCGAAGTATTGCTGGCTCCCGAAATCCACCCCGACGCCTTGCTCATTTTACAATCCAAGAAGAACAGGATGATCTTGTTAACCCGACCCTTTGAATCACCTAAATTACTGTACCGCAGTGTTTTAAATGGCATTCTTGAACAAGAGTCTGACCATATTACCGAAGGTCCAGAGCACCTCAAAACCGTTACAGACAACGCTCCTACAGACGCTGAAAAAGCCGATATGCTCTTCGCCAACAAAATTGTGAAGCACAGTAAAAGCAATGCCATCGTTATTGCCAAAGACGGGCAACTATTAGCCAGCGGTGTTGGGCAAACATCGAGAGTTGATGCGTTAAAACAAGCCATCGCCAAGGCCACCCATTTCGGATTCAGACTCAGTGGCGCAGTCATGTCGTCGGACGCCTTCTTCCCTTTCCCGGATTGTGTAGAAATCGCCTCCCAGGCCGGTATCTCCGCCATCATTCAACCGGGAGGGTCGGTCCGTGACCAGGATTCAGTAGACAAAGCCAATGAACTTGGGATTTCGATGGTTGTTACAGGAATTCGTCATTTTAAACATTAACGGGTTTATAATTAGAATTTTTCTTTCCACTTTTGCAGACTTCTATCCGCTACCTTGCGGCGACGGCTTCACAACCGTAAACGAAGGAACACCGTACACCAAACCACACCGCACTTTCGAGAGAAAGTACACCTAAAACCAACCGCGCTAGCATGGGACTCTTTGATTTCCTCACACAGGAGATCGCCATCGATCTGGGGACTGCAAACACCCTTATTATCAACAACGACAAAGTTGTTGTTGACGAACCCTCCATTGTTGCGATCGACCGCACCACCGGCAGAGTGATTGCTGTAGGTAAGCAGGCGATGATGATGCACGGTAAGACGCACGAGAACATTAAAACAGTACGTCCCCTGAAAGATGGTGTAATCGCCGATTTTGAAGCTGCCGAGCAGATGATCAAGGGAATGATCCGCATGATCAGTGCCGGCAATAAACTCTTCACACCCAGTTTGCGGATGGTCATCTGCATTCCCTCCGGGATTACCGAAGTGGAGAAGCGTGCAGTTCGTGACTCTGCCGAACATGCAGGTGCCAAAGAAGTATATCTTATTCATGAGCCAATGGCTGCTGCAATCGGTATTGGTATCGATGTAGAAGAGCCGATGGGAAATATGATCATTGATATTGGCGGTGGTACCAGTGAGATTGCGGTGATCGCTCTCGGTGGTATTGTATGCGATCAGAGTATCCGTGTAGCGGGAGACGGCTTTACTACAGATATCTGGGACTACATGCGTCGCCAGCATAACATTCTCATTGGCGAGCGCACGGCAGAACGGATCAAAATTGAAGTAGGCTCAGCCCTTCCTGAACTCGACAATGCTCCTCCTGATTTCGCAGTACACGGCCGGGACCTGATGACTGGTATTCCGAAAGAGATCACCGTGAGTTATCCTGAAATCGCACACGCACTCGATAAATCGATCAGCAAGATTGAAGAAGCGATTCTGAAAGCACTGGAGATCACTCCACCTGAACTTTCTGCAGATATCTACCGCACAGGCATCTACCTCACCGGTGGAGGCGCGCTGTTACGCGGCCTCGACAAGCGCATTTCGATGAAAACCAAACTACCCGTACACGTAGCAGAAGATCCGCTTCGCGCCGTAGTACGTGGCACCGGCATTGCCCTGAAGAACATCCACCGCTATAAATTCCTGCAGCACTAATCGCAGGCTCAGGCACTGCGCTGAACCGGAACACACATGAGGCTGCTCTTCCTCCTACTCTGGCGCAATAACTTCACCCTGTTTTTCATTCTCCTGCAGGCGCTTTCAATCTATTTCCTCATTCGCAACAACCGCTTTCAACAGGCCTCCATACTCAATGCCACCAATAAAGTGGTGACCACTACCATGGAAGGTGTAAACTACGTACGTGAATACATCCATTTGCGCGACAATAACAATGCCCTCGCCGAAGAAAATGCACGTTTAAGAGGTCTGTTGAACGAAGCACATTACAGCGACGACAGCTCAACGGTCACCATCAACGACACGATCGGATTCCAACAATACACCTATTTACCGGCGCGTGTCATCAACAACGCCGTTCATCACCGCAACAACTTCCTTACCCTCAACAAAGGCGCCAGCGAAGGCATTCAGCCTGACATGGCCGTCATTACTTCTAACGGTGTTGTAGGAGTTGTGAACCATGTCTCGGATCATTATTGCACGGTCATGTCGCTCCTGCACAAAGAAACGAAGGTGTCTGCGATGATCCGACGGAATGGTTTTTACGGTTCACTCACGTGGGACGGAACAGATCCCGATTACGTTTACTTGAATGAGATCGACAAAACAGTTCCGGTTAATAAAGGAGACACCATTGTTACCACGGCCTTCTCCTCTATTTTCCCGGCCGGTATTCATATCGGTAAGGTAGTTGAAACTAAAATTGAACCCGGTTCTCCTTTCTTCAGAATCAAAGTAAAACTCACGATGAGTTTCAGGAATCTGAGTCATGTTTACATTGTTAAAAATCTGCTTAAAAACGAACAACGGAATCTGGAAGAACTCAATAAGAAGAAGGAGGAAGAACAATGATACAACTGATCCTCCGTCATCTCTTTCGATTTCTGTTGTTGACAGCCACCCAGGTACTGGTACTGAACAATGTGCAACTGGCCACCTTCATTAATCCCTTCCTGTACATATTGTTCATCCTCTCTTTACCGGTCAACATTCCACGCCTTGGCCTGCTGCCAATAGCGATGGTGTGCGGCTTAACCATCGACATGTTCCAGAACACACCCGGCATGCATGCCTCCGCCTGCTTGTTTATTGCATATCTGCGTCCCGGCTGGCTGAAGATGATTGCTCCACGCGATGGCTATGAAACTGATGCGGAACCCGGCATCCGTAAATTTGGATTTGTCTGGTACGTCACTTACGCCTCCGTACTCGTACTGGTTCATCACTTCGTACTCTTTTTCCTGGAAGTATTCCGCTTCAGCGAGTTTTTCGACACATTGTTACGCATCGTACTCAGCAGCATCCTAACTTTGCTGCTCATCATTATCGCTCAATACCTGACCGTACGTCCCCGCTCGACACAATAAAAAACAAGTACAATTGTTTCCGGTATCGCGCATGAACGTACCTTCATACACTTCAAACCTTCTCCTCTAATACCAGGCTCATCAGCAGGATCACATGTACAACCCCGGTTCCGGCCAACGTTTCGTCATTCTCGGCATCTTCACCGTGGTGGTACTCATTTTCCTTACCCGTCTGTTTTATGTACAGGTACTCAACGATGAGTACACGGTTTCAGCCAACAACAACGTACTCCGGTACATGACCGACTACCCGGCCCGCGGTATGATTTATGACCGTAAAGGGAAAATTCTGGCCTATAACCAGGCGGTATATGACCTGATGGTAATTCCCAAGCAGGTGGTGGACATCGACACCAATGAATTCTGCCGCCTACTCGACATCACCAAAGAGAGCTTTATTGAAAAGCTGACGAAAGCGCGCACATTTTCAAAAGTAAAAGCCAGTACTTTCGAAAAGCAGATCAGCGCAGAGACCTTCGCCACCTTTCAGGAAAAGCTGTACAAGTTTCCCGGCTTTTACGTACAGCCGCGAACGTTACGAAAATACCCGAACAACACCGCTGCACACGTACTTGGATATATCGGTGAGGTCAACGACGCCTTGATTGCCAAAAACCCTTACTACCGGCAGGGCGACTATATCGGTATCAGTGGCATTGAACAAAGCTACGAGGCAGAGTTACGCGGACAACGAGGTGTACGGCTGGTGATGGTAGATGTGTTCAACAGAGAAAAAGGATCGTACCGTAATGGAGAATACGACACCATAGCTGTTGCCGGAAAAAATCTGGTTTGCACATTAGACGCCGACCTGCAGGCTTATGGAGAACAACTGCTGCAGAACAAGGTGGGTTCACTTGTCGCCATTGAACCGAAAACAGGTGAGATTCTTGCGATGATTTCGAGCCCTTCCTACGACCCGAATCTGCTCGTTGGCCGTGTACGTTCGAAGAATTACGGTGTACTTCTGAAAGATCCGCTGAAGCCCCTCTTTAACCGTGCCATGCAGGCTTACTATCCTCCGGGTTCCACTTTTAAGCTTACCAATGCGCTGGCGGCTTTACAGGAAGGCATCATCACACCCATGACCATTTTCCCGCACTCTTTTACGGTCGGCAGCAAGAGCGTGAAATGTCACCCTCACCCACCCATTTCACTCGAAGGCGCTATACAGTATAGTTGCAATCCCTATTTCTGCAACACCTTCCGCGCATTTGTCGATAACCGTAAATATGGCTCCAGCGAGCAAGGCTATCGCATCTGGAGAGAGTACCAGATGAGTTTTGGTATCGGTCACAAGATTGGTGTGGATATGCCGCACGAACTTAAAGGCCTGATTCCTTCCGTTGACTATTACAACAAAGTGTATGGTGCGAAACGCTGGAAAGCATCCACTATTTATTCGCTGGGTATCGGACAAGGAGAGCTCGGTATTAACCCCCTGCAGATGGCGAATATCCTCTGCATTATTGCCAACAAAGGCTATTATTATACACCACACGTCATCAAGAAAATTGCCGACAAGCCAAACACCTCACGAAATCTGGCACAAAAGCATTATACAAAAGTTGCTCCTCAGTATTTCGACATTGTGCAGGACGGCATGGTACGTGTGGTAGAAGCCGGCACGGCAAGAATTGCCAAATTCGACACCATCACCATTTGCGGTAAGACAGGAACGGCACAGAATCCGCATGGAAAAGACCATAGTTTGTTCGTAGCCTTTGCTCCAAAAGAAAATCCTCAGATTGCCATTGCGGTAATGGTTGAAAATGCTGGTTTTGGTGCTACCTGGGCGGCACCGATTGCGAGTCTGATGATGGAAAAATACTTACGCGACACCATTTCGCGTCCGGCTCTTGAAGAACGTATGCTGAAAGGCTTCCTGTTACCCTTGCAGAACAAAGGTCCTGAAAACAGTGTCCTCCGCCCCGACACCGGCAAAACTGCTGTCGTTCCAATGCGGCTACCCGGCACCGTTAGCAAGCAACCATCCACCGCCTCCACACCGGCGAAAAAGAAAAAAGGAATCGCCCTACAACCCGCAGCCGTTGCCAACACTCCGCAACGCCGCATGACCCGACATTAACCGACCCAACCGTGCGCAAGCAGAAAAGCATATTTGAAAACATCGACTGGTTACTTGTACTCATGTACCTGGTACTGGTACTGATGGGTTGGATCAATATCTACGCAGCCGTTTACAACGAGGAACATAAAAACATTTATGACCTCACCCAAAGCTACGGGAGACAGCTGATGTGGATCGGCACATCGATGCTGATTGCGCTTTCCATCATGGTCATCGATGGAAAATTCTATGCCGCGTTCTCCTACCCGATCTATTTCATAGTGCTAGGCATTCTGCTCGTTGTACTGGTGATTGCAAGAGACGTGCAGGGCGCGCGATCGTGGATTGAAATCGGCAGTTTTAAGTTGCAGCCCTCTGAATTTGCCAAGTTTGCCACCAATATGGCCCTGGCGAAATACCTCAGCGCATTGGGGATCCGGATGGAAGATATGAAAACCAAAATCACCGCCGGCATCATTGTATTGTTTCCGATGGCGATGGTCTTGCTGCAGAACGATACCGGATCTGCACTGGTATTTATCTCTTTCATCTTCGTTTTATACAGAGAAGGTCTCTCCCAAAACGTTTTGATTTTCGGATTCCTGGCCGGTGTGCTCTTTGTGCTTGCGCTGATGGTTCCCAACACCATTCTGCTGGGCATTATTGTCGGCGCCGGAATACTCGCCTATCTCCTGATGCGCAAAACAAGAAAAAACCTCTTTGTAATCCTCACTATTACAGCCCTGAGTGCCGGAGTAGTATTCAGCGTAGATTATGCTTTCAATAAAATCCTGCAGGCGCACCAGCGGGAGCGGATAGAAGTACTTTTGGGTAAACGCTCCGACCCGAAAGGAGCGGGTTACAACGTGAATCAGAGTCTGATCGCTATCGGCAGCGGAGGCCTGACCGGAAAAGGATTTCTGCAAGGCACACAAACCAAATATGATTTCGTTCCGGAACAAAGCACCGATTTTATCTTCTGCACTGTGGGAGAAGAATGGGGCTTCATCGGCACCTCGGTAGTCATTCTATTATTCCTTGGCCTCCTCTACCGAATCATCTTCATCGCCGAACGACAACGATCGCAATACACCCGGATTTACGCATACGGAGTTGCCTCCATCATTTTCTTCCACCTGATGATCAACGTAGGAATGGCCATTGGACTTGCTCCGGTGATTGGAATTCCATTGCCCTTCTTCAGCTATGGCGGATCATCGCTTTGGGGCTTTACCGTTCTGTTGTTTGTTCTGATCAAGCTGGATTCGTACCGGATGTATATACTCAGGTAATTGGTGAATTGGTGAGTTGGTGAATTGGCAAATTGGTGAGTTCGTGAATTGCCGAAGGCCTCGAGCTTGCCTCGATGGCGGCAGGTCCCGAGCGAGGAACGAGCCTAGGGGGTGAATTGTATTTGCTACGCAATGCTGGATGCCTCACCAAGCGCCTATAACCCTCATCCATAAAAACAATTAAAACCCTTAAACATTTAAAACCCTTAAAACCCTCAAAACATTTAAAACCTTTATAACACTTTAACTCTGCAACTCTATAACCCTGTAACTTCGAAACTACTGCGCTTCATTTTCCTTTAATACTATCCAGCGATACTATCTTAGGAAGATTAACGTTTGATAACCACCTATACCATTCATGAAACGCTCTCGTTTGCGCTATTTGATTCTATTCATATTTTCAATCCATTTTTGCAATGGACAACAACGTCTCCTTTTTACGGCAATCGGGACTTATCGGAACATCAATAACGCAGCGGCGTTCGGACCGGGCATTTCTGCGGCATTTGATTTACCCATTTCAAAAAAGGCAAGTATTCAGTCGGGCATTGGTTTTTACTATTTGCAAAACCGCGTTGATTATCCTGTAGATTCAAGTATTATTCCCGCCCAGCTATTCAATGGTAGTAATAGAAGGCTCTATTATTCCAGAGTGCAAGAGGCTGATCTTATTTTACCTTTCAGCATCAGCTATCGGATCTGGACACAGAAAAAATCACAATTACGAATCGCTCCCGGCCTGTTATTTGGTTTATATCTCATCGACAGAGGTGAAGCAGATTATTACTTGCCGCCAACCCAAACAGACTCTATTTTCCGTCCCGGCCCCTTTCACATGAGTTCAAATCAGCTTTATTACACGAACTTCAGGGAAGAAATTTTTATGCGCTTCTCATTGTCTGCAGAATATCTTTATCAGTTTTCAAAAAAGACAGTTGCAATCGCAGGCATCACGGTGCACCATTTACCGGACGAAGCCCTCAAACCTACCTGGCGGCTACATTTGGGCGTTGGCATCGGGTTATGATCAGAAAATTTTATCGGCATCTGAAAACACCATTCAATTCGCTTAATTTGCAGTCAAACGTTTAAAACAACTGAAAACAGCATGCCATTTTCCCGGGTCCATACAGCTATGTTTCTTCTGGTAGCCATTACGCTTCAATGGCCATGGAACTGCTTTGCCGGAAAGGAGGAACGTGCTATCCGTAAGATCGGAAAACGTCTCGAAAAAATCCATGCAATCAGCTATCAGCTATCGTTACATCCGAACGAAAAAACCATGCTGATTAATAGTGCAAATAAGATATACCGCGAACTTACCATTATTCAAAAACATTACCCTTCCGTTTCCGACACAGCTCCTATCAAAGAGCCCTTGCAGAAATTTCTCTCCCGGTGGAACAACGCGGAGCTGATTGCCGGTTCGCTATCCGATGGTGAACAGAAGTTTATGGCGGATGTCACTGCGTTTTATCTTCGCGGACTCGTCCAGCGTAAAGGCGAAGGCAAAACGCTTTTCCCGATGTTCAAACCCTGATTTCTGCAGCGACTTTCCCGTGTCTCAATCTTAAATTCCCAAGCTTTTTTATCCACAAACAATACACTCAACCAAAGGACTTTCTTCTTCAAAACACCTACAACCAACAACTCTCTTAACGCTTATAATCCCTCTAACCCACCGCTGTACATCGGTGGCGAAAAACTCTTTTTACCCTTTTGAGTTGGATTCTACGCCGGATAATTCATCCGTAAAAAATTCATTAAAATTTCGGTGGCGCCTTTCCGGTCTTCAATGTACTTATGGCTTTTGGCTGCAAGTTTCGCATACTCATCACCGTTAGCTTCGAGTCGCGCGAGTTCCGATTTCAAATCTGCCGGACGCTTCACCATGATACCGCAGCCCATGGCTTTCATATCTCTGGCCTCGCGGAATTTCTTAAAGTTGGGACCAAAAAAAACAGGCTTACCATACACGGCAGCTTCCAGAATATTGTGAATACCCCGACCGAATCCTCCACCCACATAAGCGTATTTACCAAATCTGTACAGCAGCGACAGCATCCCGATCGTATCGATGATCACCACTCTGGCTTGTACTATCTCATTTTCACCAGTGGCAGTATATCGCACCGATTTCCCGAAAAACCGCTGCTCTAACCGCTGTAATCCGGCTTCAGAAATTTCATGCGGAACAAGAATCAGCTTCAGCTTATCATTGGAACGAAGCAGATCGGCCAGTACTTTTTCATCTCCGGACCAGGTACTGCCGGCGACGATAACCGTACCGGAAGCAGCGAATTTCTCCAGCAACGGAAAATCTGCCGGACGCTCACTGTTTTCCAGCACTCTGTCGAAGCGAGTATCTCCGGAAACAGTCACGGAAGGGATGGCACTCTTATACAACAGCTCCAGCGAAGTCTGATCCTGAACGAAGATATGCGTATAGCGTGTAAGGATTTTCCGGAAGAACCGGCCCCAGCTCTTAAAGAATATTTGTCCAGGACGAAAGTTCGCGCTGACGCAGAAAAACGGAATTTTCTGGCTATGCAGCACCTTTCCGTAATAGTACCAGAAATCATATTTCACGAAAAACACCATCTGCGGATTCAGCAAACGGAGAAACCGCTTGCTCCTGATTTTCCCGTCAAGCGGCATATAGGTAACTACATCGGCCAGCTTCTCGTTTTTCTTCGCATTATAGCCGGAAGGAGAAAAGAACGTGAGAACAATACAGGCATCCGGATATTGCTGACGGATTTGCTCCAGTACCGGTCGCCCCTGTTCGAATTCACCTAATGAGGGACAATGAAACCAAATCCGGTAAGCGGGCTTCCCTTGCAACTGATCCGCCAGTTTCTTTTCCCAGTCCTGGCGGCCTTCCAGCCATTCCTTGGCCTTGGGCAGAAAGAATGAAGCTACACGGATTCCTAATCCGTATGCCTCCACTGCCAGAAGGTACAGTAATTCCATTGTTCAGGGTTTGGACAGCGTGTGACTGTTCGCCGCTAAAATAGGAGAACCATCAAATAAAGATGAAGAAAATCTGAAATTATTTACAACGTCAGTAAAGGTAAAACTCTTCCGGAGCTTCCTTATACAACGGGATGATCCAGCCTATCCGGAAGCCAAACAATAAGTCCAGCCGGGTGGAATTATCAGGAGCCATATCGCTGAAATTATAGGAACGGCGGTTTTGAGTGATGCCCTGTACGCACTCCAGTCCGCCATAAAAATTCACCAGGCGATGATTCGAAATATATTGATAACCAAAAAATTCCTTGATAGCAAGTCCGTTGGTCAGGTGGTCAAACCCCTTCACATAATCATCCTGAAGAATCGGAACCGAGTTCTTTTTATCCTGAATTTTGATCTTGTGTTGCATAAAACCTGCGCTTGCCTCCACAATAAAACCGCAATTAGGATTGGGCTTCAATACTTTAAACAATCTCCCCACCCCTAAAGTGATATAATAGCCCCGTTCAAACACCCGGATATCGCCATACAATCCATCCTCACCGATAATCGTTCCCTCGGTAGTTGTCAGCATAGAGAAGAGATTGGGTTCATTGATGCTGTTTCCGAAGATAAAATCCCCTTCTGCCGTAATCATCCAGCCCGACTTATGTTTATAAGTAGTTGCAATTCCGACAGTTTGATTCAGGCCGAAACGGTTTGCGAGATCTCCTTCAGGTAACTGCAAACCATACGACGGTTTAATCATCACCATTGAAATCGAAGAATCCTTCAGGCTCACCTGCGCATTCGCAGCACCAACCATCAAAAACAGGATGGTCGCCCATCCGAAACATCGGGATACAAACAGTTTTTTCATCATCGCCAAAAATACGGAAATTACAGAGTAAAAATCACCCCGGATTCGATCTTAAATGTAGTATCTTCGCCCCTTAATTGAACATGGTTACCGAAAAAGTAACCTGCTATTGGTAAAAACATGGAAACACTCAAGAAAATGCCGATGGTTGATCTCATCGGACAATACAAAAAGATTCAACCTGAAATAGACAAAGCTATTCACGATGTGGTGCTCTCATCGGCATATATCAACGGACCGGATGTAAAGTCATTTGCAAAAGAGCTGGAAGAATATATGGGTGTTAAACATGTAATTCCCTGCGCTAACGGTACGGACGCTTTGCAGATTGCCATGATGGCCCTCAATCTTCAGCCGGGAGATGAAGTAATTACAGCCAGTTTTACCTACGTTGCCACAGCAGAAGTAATTGCGCTGCTGAAATTGAAGCCGGTACTGGTTGATGTGAATCCTGACGATTTCACCATCGACTGCGATGCCATCGAAAAAGCGATTACTCCCCGTACCAAGGCCATTGTTCCTGTTCACCTGTTCGGTCAATGTGCCAATATGCAGCGGGTGATGGAAATAGCCAACGAGCATCAGCTTTTTGTTATTGAAGATACGGCCCAGGCGATTGGTGCAGAATACACGATGCAGAACGGTATCGTCATGAAAGCAGGAACCATCGGAACCATCGGAACCACGTCTTTCTTCCCCTCTAAAAATCTGGGATGTATGGGCGATGGCGGTGCAATCTTCACCAACAACGATGAACTGGCTACCCGGATTCGCATGATTGCCAACCATGGCCAGTCGGTACAATATCATCATGACGATATCGGTGTCAACAGCCGTCTCGATACGATGCAGGCTGCTATTCTCCGCGTAAAACTTCGTCACCTTGATGAATATTGCGAAGCCCGTCAGCAGGCCGCCGCATTTTACGACAAAGCGTTTGCAAACAACCCAAAAATCAAAATCCCGGGCCGTATTTCAGGCAGTACACATGTATTCCACCAATACACACTTGTGCTTAACGGCGTTTCGCGCACGGCATTACGTGAACATCTGGAAGCGAAAGGAATTCCTTCCATGATCTATTATCCGATACCGCTCCATATGCAAAAAGCCTATACCGATCCCCGCTACAAACACGGTGATTTTCCGGTAACGGAAGCACTCTGCAACCATGTGATCTCCCTGCCAATGCACACGGAGATGACCACTGAAGACCTCAGCTATATCACCAGCTCAGTTCTCGAATTCGTAAACCGATAATTTGAAAACCGAAACCTTTACCCCGATACTTAGTATAAAGGTGGGTGTAACCAACTAAATTTATAGCACTATGAACATTGCCGTTGTCGGTACAGGATATGTAGGCCTCGTAACCGGAACCTGCTTCGCAGAGATGGGAAACCATGTTACCTGCGTGGATATTGATGCCAACAAAGTTGAAAAGATGCGGAACGGAATTATTCCGATTTATGAACCGCACCTGGACGTTCTCTTTGAAAGAAACATTAAGCAAGGTCGTCTGCAGTTCACGACGAATCTTGAAGAAGCCATTCAGGATGCATCGATTATCTTCCTGGCCCTGCCAACACCTCCGGGTGAAGATGGTTCGGCCGATCTCAGCTATGTGCTGGGTGTAGCCAATCAGCTGGGACGAATCATCCGCGACTACAAAATCGTAATCAACAAGAGCACCGTACCGGTAGGCACTGCTGAAAAAGTTCGTGAAGCGATTGCAAAAACCTGCACTGTTCACTTCGATGTAATTTCCAATCCGGAATTCCTCCGCGAGGGATTTGCTGTAGATGATTTCATGAAACCCGACCGTGTGGTGATCGGTACACGCAGTGAAAAAGCGAAGAAAGTAATGAGCGATCTGTATGCTCCGTTCGTTCGCCAGGGTAACCCGATTTACTTCATGGACGAGCGCTCTGCAGAGCTCACCAAATATGCCGCCAACGCCTTCCTGGCCACCAAGATTACATTCATGAATGAGATCTCCAATCTCTGCGAGAAAGTTGGTGCCAACGTTGACGCGATCCGTATCGGTATTGGTTCTGATTCGCGTATCGGCAAACGTTTCCTCTTCGCCGGTATCGGTTATGGCGGAAGCTGTTTCCCGAAAGATGTGCAGGCGCTGTACAGAACGTCGCAGGATTATAAATACGATTTCAAGATTCTGAATTCAGTCATGCAGGTGAATGAAATCCAGAAGACCGTGATCGTTGAAAAGCTCAAACAACATTTTGACGGAAATCTCGCCGGCAAAAAATTCGCAATCTGGGGTCTGGCCTTCAAACCGGATACAGACGATATCCGCGAAGCACCGGCACTGTATATCATCCGTGACCTGATCGCTGCAGGAGCTTCTGTAAGCGCATTTGATCCGGAAGCCATGGAAAATGTAAAGCGTACCATGGGTGAAGTGATTCACTACGCTGCTGATCCATATGAAGCTTGTCAGGATGCAGATGCACTTCTGATCGCTACTGAATGGTCGCTGTTCCGCACTCCGGACTTCGATCGCCTGAAGAACACCATGAAAGGCCGCGCCATCTTCGACGGACGTAACCTTTACGACCTCCAGCGTATGGCTGAACTTGGTTTCTACTACAACAGCATGGGCCGCGAAACTGTAGCGCCTCATATTCCAGCCTTCTCCTGATCCTCATAAACATATTTTCAGCTTATGCCCAATAAACGTGTCCTCATTACCGGTGCCGCTGGTTTCCTCGGCTCCCATCTCTGCGACCGCTTCATCGATGAAGGGTACGACGTGGTGGGAATGGACAACCTGATTACCGGTGATCTGCGAAATATCGAACACCTGTTCAAGCTTAAAGAGTTTGAATTTTATCACCATGACGTAAGTAAGTTTGTATTTGTCCCCGGACAAATCGACTACATCCTTCACTTTGCATCACCGGCCAGTCCGATCGACTATCTGAAGATTCCGATTCAGACGCTGAAAGTAGGATCCTTAGGTACGCACAATCTGCTGGGTCTCGCCCGGGTGAAAAACGCCCGCATTCTGGTAGCTTCCACCAGCGAAGTATACGGTGATCCAACTGTACACCCGCAAACAGAAGACTACTGGGGCAACGTGAATCCGATTGGTCCGAGAGGTGTATATGACGAAGCTAAACGCTTCCAGGAAGCGATTACCATGGCATATCATACCTACCACAAGCTTGAAACCCGCATAGTGCGCATCTTCAACACCTATGGTCCGCGCATGCGACTGAACGATGGTCGTGTATTACCGGCCTTCATCGGACAAGCATTACGCGGAGAAGACCTGACTGTATTCGGCGACGGATCACAGACCCGTTCTTTCTGCTACGTATCCGATCTGATTGAAGGGATCTATCGCCTCTTGATGAGTGACTATCCGTATCCGGTGAACATCGGAAATCCGGCAGAGATCACCATCCGCGAATTCGGCGAAGAGATCATCAAGCTCACCGGAACCAATCAGGCACTGATCACCAAGCCACTGCCACAAGACGATCCCAAACAACGGCGCCCGGATATTTCGAGAGCCAGAGAAATTCTCGGATGGGAACCGAAAGTGAGCAGAGCTGAAGGATTAAAAATCACATACGACTACTTCCGAAGCCTGCCTCCGGAAGAACTGAGGAAAACCGCACACCGGTTTGCCTGATCAGATGAATACAACGCCTTCAACACTGCATGAAAACCCATGCAGTGTTTGGCGTTTATGATAGTATCGAATTCAACCCGAAAAAAAGGCTTTCAACCGCCTTGAAACCAAACCATGGAGTACACTGCACACCCTACAGCAGTCATCGACGAAGGATGTAACATCGGCAAGGGCACCCGGATCTGGCACTTCAGCCATATCATGCCCAACTGTACCATCGGCGAACACTGCAACATCGGACAAAACGTAGTCATTTCACCCGATGTCGTTCTTGGCAACAACGTTAAAGTTCAGAATAACGTGTCGATTTATACCGGCGTGATCTGTGAAGACGATGTATTTCTGGGACCAAGCATGGTGTTTACCAACGTGACCAATCCCCGCAGTGCTGTCAACCGTCGCAGTCAATATGCGAAGACAACTGTAAAACGCGGTGCTTCCATTGGAGCAAATGCCACTATTGTTTGTGGTCATAACATCGGCGCCTATGCCTTCATCGGTGCAGGAGCAGTGGTCACCAAAAACGTTCCTGACTTCGCATTGGTTGTAGGTAACCCGGCAAAACAGATCGGCTGGATGAGTGAATACGGACATCGCCTGAGTTTCGACAAAGACGGAATGGCAGTATGCCCGGAAAGCGGACAGAAATATCAACTCAGTAATCACACCGTTACACGTATCTCCTGATGACCAACTACAACGACCGTAAAATCAAGTTCGCTGTGATTGGCTGCGGACACATCGGCAAACGTCATGCTGAGATGATACAACGCAATGGCGAATCTGAACTGATTGCAATGTGCGATATACGTCCGGCAGCAGAACTTAACCTGAAGGACTTCGAACAAACACCTTTCTACAATTCACCGGAAGCCATGTTTGCAGCGCATCCCGACATTGATGTTGTAAACGTTTGCACACCAAATGGACTACATGCCGAACACTCGCTGCTCGCTCTAGGAAATCATAAGCATGTAGTGTGTGAGAAGCCGATGGCCATCACCAAATCCGACTGCGAAAAGATCATCTACAAAGCACTGCAGGTATCCCGCAACGTATTCGGGGTGATGCAGAACCGTTATAGTCCGCCTTCCGCATGGCTTAAACAAGTCATTGAAAACAAACTACTCGGCGACATCTATCTCGTACAGCTCAACTGCTTCTGGAACCGCGACGACCGTTACTACAAAAAAGGCAGCTGGAAAGGCTCCAGCGATCTTGACGGCGGAACCCTCTTCACCCAGTTTTCGCACTTCATCGATATCATGTACTGGGTATTTGGCGATATCACCGACATCAATGGTGTATTTGCCGACTTCAACCATACACAAAGCACGAGCTTTGAAGACACCGGTATCGTTAACTTCCGCTTTATCAACGGCGGCATGGGATCAATAAATTACACAACATCGGTGTATGATACAAACCTGGAGAGCAGTATTACCGTAATAGGGAGCAAAGGAAGTCTGAAAGTTGGCGGACAATACATGAACGAAGTTGTGTACTGCCATATTGAAGGCTACACCATGCCAGAGCTTCCACCCGTGAATCCGGCCAATGATTACGGAGCCTACAAAGGTTCGGCTGCGAATCACCATTACATCATTGAAAACGTAATCGACACATTAAAAGGAAGAACTACCATGACCACCAATGCTCTTGAAGGACTGAAAGTGGTAGAAATTATAGAACGCATATACGCGCTGAGAAAGTTAAGTAAACCGGAAATTCGCAGTAAGAATGTATAACGAATTAGTCAACAAACAGAAGAAACTCGCTGTTATCGGCCTTGGATACGTAGGCCTGCCCATTGCACTTGAATTTGCACGTAAAATCAAGGTCATCGGATTTGATATCAATAAAGCCCGCGTGGAAATGATGCGGAGAAACGTCGATCCCAGCGGAGAACTCGACAGCAGTGCTTTTGAAGGCTGCGATATAGAATTCACCGACTCGCTCGATGTATTACGCGAAGCCAGTTTTTTCATCGTCGCCGTTCCGACGCCTATTGACGAACATAAACTGCCCGATTTGAAGCCCGTACTCGGCGCCTCACAATCCATCGGCAAGGTGCTCAAGCAAGGCGACTACGTTGTATTTGAATCGACCGTTTATCCTGGTTGTACAGAAGAAGATTGTATTCCCGTGTTGGAAGAAGTATCAGGACTCAAGTTCCAACGTGATTTCAAAGTAGGATACTCACCTGAGCGTATTAATCCGGGCGATAAAGTACATACCCTTCCCAACATCATCAAAGTTGTGAGTGGTTCTGATGAAGAAGCGCTCGAGAATATTTCGAAGGTGTATGAAATCGTTGTGAAAGCCGGTGTATTTAAAGCCTCCTCGATTAAAGTTGCGGAAGCCGCCAAGATCATCGAAAACACACAGCGCGACGTAAACATCGCCCTGATGAACGAACTGTCCATCATCTTCAACAAGATGGGCATTAACACCTACGAAGTGCTCGAAGCATCTGGCACCAAGTGGAATTTCCTTCGTTTCATGCCCGGTCTGGTAGGCGGACACTGCATCGGAGTTGATCCGTATTACCTCACTTATAAAGCACAGGAACTCGGTTATCACTCACAAGTGATCAACTCCGGTCGTTATGTCAACGACTCGATGGGATTCTACGTAGCGAAACAAACGGTAAAGAAACTCATTGCCATGGGCAAGGATCTGAGCAAATGCAAAGTGCTGGTGATGGGGGCAACTTTTAAAGAAGATGTAGAAGATATCCGGAATTCTAAAGTGGTGGATGTGATCAATGAATTCAAATCATACGGTGTAGCCGTTGAGGTAATTGATCCGCGTGCCGACAGCGATGAACTCCGCCATGAATATGGATTTGAGCTCACTCCTGCAGCCGGCAACGATTACGACGCAATTGTAGTCGCGGTTAACCACAAAGAATACACCTCGCTCACGGAAGTTGACTTCAAGAAGATGGTAAAGCCGGAAGCGCTGATTGTGGACCTCAAAGGTATTCTGCGCGGTAAAATCCGTGACCTGAAGTATTGGAGCCTCTAAGGAACCCAAACCGCCGGATGTACGTATAAGGTCTAAAACATACCGGATATACCCATGAAAAAAACCATCTTGGTTACCGGAGGCACCGGCTACATCGGATCCCATACCGTTGTTGAACTGATCGAAAAAGGATACAACGTTGTGATCATCGACAACCTCAGCAACTCACATGCAGAGGTCATTGACTCGATTGAAAAAATCTCCGGCGTGCGACCAGCCTTCGCCCCCATTGACCTGAACAATAAAAATGCGGTCACTGAATTTCTCCGCATACATCCTGTTGATGCGATCATTCATTTTGCAGCCTTTAAAGCCGTTGGCGAGAGTGTAGAAAAGCCACTCGAATATTACCGCAACAACCTTGTATCGCTCATCAACCTGATGGAGATCTGCAGGGAAACCGGTATCAAAAATTTTGTCTTCTCTTCCTCCTGCTCCGTTTATGGCGAGCCTGACTATCTCCCCATCGACGAATTTGCAGCGGTAAAACCGGCGCAGAGTCCATATGCCAACACCAAAAAAATCGGTGAAGACATCCTCCGCGACACCACCAAGGCGGTAGATATCAACGTTATTTCACTCCGCTATTTCAATCCGGTTGGAGCACATCCATCGGCTCTGATTGGCGAATATCCGGTAGGTGCTCCGTTAAATCTCTTTCCGATTGTTACGCAAACGGCCATTGGCAAACGCGAACAGATGAAAGTATTCGGCACCGACTACAACACACCTGATGGCAGCTGCATCCGCGATTACATCCACGTTGTAGATGTAGCCAGAGCACACGTAGTAGCCATCGACCGCATGCTGAATGGTAAGTCAACCGCAAAATATGAACTCTTCAACCTGGGCACCGGAAACGGTTTATCAGTGCTGGAGATCATCACCGCCTTTACCCGTGTTACCGGTGTACCGGTAAATCATCAATGCGTTGACCGTCGCCCGGGCGATGTAGAAAAAGTATACGCCGACACCACCTATGCCAACAACGAGCTGGGCTGGAAAGCGACGCATACACTCGAAGACATGATCAGCTCTGCCTGGGCCTGGGAAAAAGTGCTTCAGCAAAAATCTCTGGCCACGGCCAAATAATTTTTTCAGTAACGGAACTCCCCAATCTCCGACACATGACAAAAAAGAACATTCTCATTACCGGTGGCGCCGGATTCATCGGCTCACACGTAGTTCGCCGCTTTGTTAAGAACTACCCGGACTATACCATTGTCAACCTCGACAAACTCACCTACGCCGGCAATCTGGCTAACCTGCGCGACATTGAAAACGCATCTAACTACACCTTCGTAAAAGGAGACATCTGCGATGCGGATTTCATCAGCAGTCTTTTCGCAAAATACCAATTCGAAGGCGTTGTACACCTTGCCGCCGAATCGCACGTAGACCGCAGCATTGCCAATCCCATGGAATTTATCATGACCAACATCGTTGGAACCGTAAATCTCCTGAACGCCGCACGCCACACCTGGAACGGAAATTTTGAAGGCCGTCGTTTCTATCACATCAGCACCGACGAAGTATATGGATCATTGGGCGAAACAGGATTCTTCACAGAAGACACCCGTTACGATCCCCACTCACCCTACTCTGCCTCAAAAGCAAGTTCCGATCACCTCGTACGTGCGTACCATGACACCTATGGAATGCCGGTGGTGATCTCCAACTGCTCCAACAACTACGGATCATTTCAGTTTCCTGAGAAGCTGATTCCACTCGCCATCAACAATATCCGTAACAACAAACCGGTGCCTGTATATGGCAAGGGAGAAAATATCCGCGACTGGCTGTTTGTAGATGACCATGCGGTAGCCATTGATGTTATTTACCACTACGGAAAAAACGGCGACACCTATAACATCGGCGGACACAACGAATGGAAAAACATTGATCTTATCCACCTGCTCTGCAACGTGATGGATCGCAAACTCGGACGACCCGAAGGCACATCAGCGAAACTGATCACCTTTGTTAAAGACCGGGCCGGCCACGATCTGCGCTACGCCATTGACTCTTCTAAACTACAGCGAGAACTCGGTTGGAAACCATCGCTGCAATTCGAAGAAGGACTTGAAAAAACCGTTGACTGGTATCTTTCGAACCAGCAATGGATTGATGAAGTCACCACCGGCGAATACAAAAACTACTATCAGCGGCAGTACGAACTGAGGTAGAAAAATCAAAACAACGGCATTTGAGGCCATTTAACTGATTCGTTTAAACGGAGCAGGCTAAATGGCCTTTTTATTTTTACCTTTGTTCTGATAATGCCGACCGGAAATTTATACGACAAAGCCTACCATCAGGGTGATCTGCGCCAGGCCTCTGTGCTGGTAACCGGAGGTGCAGGATTTATTGGATCCAACATCGTTGAATACCTGATGCATCATGGTGCCAGCCGGGTAAAAGTACTCGACAACCTTAGCAATGGGTTTACTCGTAATCTGGAACCATTTATGCATCATCCGTCCTTTGAATTCATCGAAGGCGATATCCGAAACCCCGATGACTGTGTAAAAGCGTGTGAAGGTATTACGCACCTTTGCCATCAGGCAGCTTTAGGCAGTGTTCCCCGCTCTATAAAAAACCCGGTAGCGACCAGCGACTCGAATACAACCGGATACATAAATATGATGGTTGCTGCCCGTGATGCCGGGATCAGGCGCATCGTTTATGCCAGCTCCAGTTCCGTTTATGGAGATTCTTCTGAATCACCCAAGGTGGAGAGCAGGATCGGCAAACCCATATCACCTTACGCAGTTTCGAAGCTTACCAACGAATTGTATGCGGGTGTATTTGCACTCAATTACGGTATGGAATTTATCGGTCTGAGATATTTTAATGTTTTCGGTCCCAATCAGGATCCCAATGGCCCCTATGCAGCTGTTATCCCTCTGTTTATGAATGCTCTGCTGGCTGACAAAAGTGCGGTGATTTTCGGAGATGGTAACCAGACCCGTGACTTCACCTTTGTAGAAAACGCCGTACAAGCCAATATTCGCGCCTTATTCACCACGAACCAGGAGGCTTGCAATAAAGTGTACAATATTGCCGTTGGAGAAGCCAGCTCAGTAAACGACCTCTACAGAAATATTGCGCGAATTGCCGGTTCAGAAAAGCAACCGGATTACCATCCCGATCGTAAAGGGGATATCAAAAACTCACTGGCCGATATTTCCATGGCAAAGAATTTGCTGGGATATCAGCCCCGCTACCAGCTCAAAGAAGGCCTCGAGCTAACGGTAGCGTGGTTCCGAAAAGCCTTCGCGCATGTTTAAGTCACTGCTCCGCAAATTCACTTCTTCACCGGCTCCGGCACTGGACGAACCCATCGACCTCTCCACGCTGCATGCCGATATGCACTCACATCTGATCCCTGGCATTGACGACGGTGCCAAGACCATTGAAGACAGCATAGAACTGATTCGTTTTCTCCATCAGAAAGGCTACAGTAAACTGGTGACCACTCCTCATGTGATGAGTGATTACTTCCGTAACACGCCTGAAATTATCCTGCAGGGTCTTGAAACCGTACGGGAAGCTGTAAAGCAGGAAGGTATTCCGGTTTCCATTGACGCTGCTGCAGAGTACTATATCGACGACGGATTTATCCGCAAGCTGGAAGAAGAGAAACTGCTCACCTTTGGCGATAACTTCCTGTTGATGGAAGTATCCTACATCAACCCGCCGGATAGTGTTACTGAAGTGTTTTTCCGCTCACAGGTACTCGGCTATCGTCCGATTCTCGCGCATCCTGAACGTTATCCCTTCTGGTACCGGGATCTGGATCAATACAAGAGGTTTTATGAGATGGGCGTAATACTCCAGCTCAACCTCAACTCGCTTTGCGGGTATTATGGTCCTGATGCGAAAAAGATTGCCGAAAAACTCATCGACATGGAAATTATTGGTGCGCTGGGAACCGACATGCACCATACGCGTCACGCCAATGCGCTTGACCAGGTGACCCGCGAACGCTATCTCCAGAAAGTGCTCGATATGCCGCTCATCAACCGCGAGCTCTGATTCAACATCCACCCCTCTGATTTATGATTCAACATCTCCGTCAACTCTGCGCCTATAACCGCTGGGCCAACGAACGCATGGCCGGTTATCTTCTCGCCGCCGGTGAATCCATCGCTGATGAAGAACAACTCAGCAGCTTTCCTACCATTCGTAAAACCCTCTATCACCTCTGGGACGCACAAGTGATCTGGTACAAACGATTAGCCGGTGAGGCCGTCAACACCTGGCCGAGTCATCATTTTACGGGAACACTGAACGATGCCCTCTCAGCTTTACGCGAGAATGATGAAGCCTATGTAAGATTTATTGAAAATCTTTCAGAAAAGGATGGTGGAAAGGACGTCGAATACCATGCGCTGGACGGATCTGCCTTTCACAACACCATCGAAGAAATCATCATGCATGTGATGAATCATGGCACCTATCACCGCGGACAACTTATCACCATGCTGCGCAATCAGGGCTTTACCGCTGTAGGCAGCACCGACATGATCAGGTATTACCGGGAAGCCCGGAAACCATAAGAAATGATTACGTGATCGTTAAGCTCAGGAATCCTCCGGGAGCCTGATGCGCTGTTTCCGCCACATTTTGTCTGGAAGGCATGACGTAAGGTTAACACAACAAATGCTGATTTTTTAAAACCTGCGGTCGTATTTTGCGTACAAGTGTACAAACCTCCCACTCTATGAAAGGTAACGAAATAGAAGCACATCTGAACATTACTGCGAAATTTGAGCTGATCAACGGCGCTGTGAAGTATGGTATTATCGACAAACAGGTTGACAGCACTTTCTACAAAAGCGACTACTACTTCATCTCATTGCAAAATCTCAACTCCTTCCGCAAAGCGGTATCGCAGCGCAACTACGAATTCTGCAAATCGCTGATGGAGAAAATCAACGTTAAATTCATCCGTTCGGTCACGCCGATCTGATCAATAACGGATACCGATTATTTCGCGCACTTCTCTGACAGTTTTCGCTGCAGAGGACTGCGCTTTTTCTTTGCCCGTTCTCATCACTCTCACAAGTTGATCTTCGTCTTTCAGAATATCCTGAATGCGGCTACGCACCGGCGTTACAAAACGGATCATATCCTCGGCCAGTTGTTTTTTCATATCGCCATAACGGATTGCGCAGTTGTTGTAGGCCTCTTCAAAAAACTGTTGCGTGGATGCATCCGATACCAGACTCATCAGCATAAACAGATTGGATACGGCTTCCGACTTCGGTGCATTGGGTTCGGTAGGACCTGAATCCGACACTGCGCGCATCACTTTTTTACGAATGGCCTCATCGGTATCAAAGAGAAAAACAGCATTCCCTTCTCCCTCTGATTTCCCCATCTTGCCCGACCCATCGAGTCCCGGAACTTTCACCAGCTGCTCTCCGAAATTATACGCTACCGGTTCCACGAAATACTCCGTCTGATACATCCGGTTAAAGCGGTTCCCAAACTGACGTGTCATCTCCAGATGTTGTTCCTGATCTTTGCCCACCGGTACTTTCGCTGCACGGTGAAGTAAAATATCTGCAGCCATCAACACAGGATATGTCAGCAATCCGGCATTCACATTATCTGGCTGCTTACGCACTTTTTCCTTAAAAGTAGTCGACCGTTCCAGCTCTCCTACATAGGCATTCATGTTCAGCAGCAGATAGAGTTCGGCTACTTCGGGCACGTCACTCTGCACGTAAATCACACTTTTCTCCGGATCAATACCGCAAGCAAGATATTCGGCCAGCACCTGACGCACATTACTTCGCAGATTCTCAGGAGTGGGATGTGTTGTGAGCGAATGATAATCGGCAATGAAGAAGAAACAATTGCTCTCCTCCTGCATTCGCAGAAAATTTTTTACTGCACCGAAGTAATTTCCAAGATGCAGGTTACCCGTGCTGCGGATACCGCTGACTACTGTTTCCATCATGCTGCGAAGATAAAAAACCGGCCGTTATCTGCGCAGTTCCTTCCTGAAATCAAGCCATGAGAGCAACGCTGCAGAAAAGAGAAACCATAATAATCCGATTGCATATCCGGCCATCACATCGGATAAATAGTGGACACAGAGATAGATCCGGCTGAATCCAATGAGGAGAATAAACAGAATAGCCACTATCCGTATTCTGTTCCGGAGAACCGGACGGCTGATACTATGTAGCAGGATGTAAAAGAGAATGCCGTAGTACGCAACAGAAACGGTAGCATGCCCCGAAGGAAATGAATAAGAAAACTCTTCATACCAGGCGAGAGATCCGGGACGGGGCATCTGATAATACACTTTGCCGATAAAGGCCGTCGCTGTAGAACAAATCAGCGAGGTAGAGATCGCTAGCCAGGCATGGAAACGTTTTCTCCAAACCGCGCCCATCGTAAGGAGTCCCAGCAACGATAACACAATCGGCGAACTACCGATTTTCGAAAACCAGTATAAAAAAGAACCGATGGCCTGTGAGCGATGTGTATAGAAGAAGTCGGCGAGGAAGAGGTCGGCTCTTCGCAACCGTGAGAGTTCACGAATCTCATCGGCGAGTTCACTTAACACCAAGACATTAAGGAAAACACCCATCGTAAACAAGGTAAGCGGAAGTCCCCGAAAATGATGAGGATCAAAGCGTAAGAGAAAAAACCGGTAAACACGCGGATATTTCCAGCTGAAAGTAACGACACGGGGATGTTGTGCCGCCGACTTCAACTGATTGGCCCATTCTTTGAACCAGCGCTTTATATCCAACCTGTTCACAGCGTGAAAATAAGCGAAGAAAAATACTTTGGTATCTTTGCTCCCGTGAAAACCCTCTCTTATGTCCTGCGAAAAATCTGGTGTTGCTGGTTTTTTCTGAGCGGATTTCTGTTTTTCCTGCCCCTCTACCCTGTCTTTCTTATTTTACTAAGCCGGGAAGCTTGGTTTCCCTACGCCTGGCGGCTGAAAAAAGTCTGGGCGCACTGGATATTCTTCACCACCGGCATCTGGTACCGGATCCGACGTGAAAGTCATCTTGATCCGAATCAGGCTTATATCATCACCCCAAACCACGGTTCTTATCTCGATATCCTCACCACCAACATTGCCTTTCCAAATTATTTCCATTTCATGGGCAAAGCAGAGCTGAAGAAGATCCCCATGTTTGGCATTTTCTTCCGACGGATGAATATTTCGGTGGACCGGAGTAGCGTAAAAGACTCTCACAAAGCGTATAAGCGGGCACGGAAAGATCTGCGCAAAGGAATTAGTCTGGCCATTTTCCCGGAAGGCACCATCCCCGCCATCTCCCCTGATCTTGGGCCCTTTAAAAGTGGTGCATTTAAGCTGGCTATTGAGATGCAGGTGCCGATAGTACCGATTACTTTTCTGGATAATTGGAGATTATTCCCTGACAATGGCCGAGAACGCTTAATACTTCGACCCGGATGCTCGCGCATAATCATCCATACTCCGATTCCAACCAGAGGCATGACGGAGTCTGATGCTCCAGCATTACGCGATAAAGTGGCTCAAATCATCCGGACAGCCCTTGAGAAAGAAGGTAATTGTCCTTTTTCCTTTAAAAAAGCAGGCATTGAAGAAGGTCAGAAATAAAAAAACGGCCCTTTCGAGGCCGTTTTTTTGTAAGATTTCAATCGAATCAGGCTTTAACAGCGCAGAATTCTTCAAATGCGGCGCTGAGGTTTTCAGCGATCATTTCAGCTGAGTGGCCTTCGATGTTGTGACGCTCGAGCATGTGCACCAGCTGACCATCCTTGAAGAGGGCTACAGCAGGGGAAGAAGGCGGATATGGAGCCAGGTATTTACGGGCCTGAGCAGTTGCTTCCACCTCTTGTCCGGCGAAAACAGTCACCAGATGATCCGGTTTCATTTCAGTACGCGACAAGGCCAGTTTCACACCCGGACGGGCAGCTCCTGCAGCGCAACCGCATACAGAGTTAATCACCAGCAATGTAGTACCCTTGCTCGCAGGGATATTCGTATCAACATCCGCAGCTGATTTTAGCTCGGTAAATCCTGCTCCGGTGAGTTCGAGACGCATAGGAGCGCAGAGTTGTTCTGGATATGGCATTTTAAGATGTTTTAAATGTTCGCTGCAAAGGTACAAACGCAAACGCCAATCCTGCAAAACCTCCTGTAAGTTTCACGATGTTTTTCGTTCATGGCACCGTAACCCGGGTCGTAACATTGCATTGCAAGCCACTCAACAATAAAATGAAGAAAACAAAAAAGACAAACGACGAAAGGGACATGTTTCCCGTCATGCGTTTCGATTACAACAAACGCCTGATCGACGCTAACTTAACAGCTCTTCCTCTGCTCGGGGAATGGAAATGCCATAAAGGAGGCAAAATTCCTGCGGCCATCCTGCAATCCTACCCCGAAATAAACTTCGCATTCTCAGAGAAAACGCCTACGGAATGTAAGGTGACCTTCAGCGGACTAAACATCTGGTTCGACATGATTCCTTACCCGGAGGCCGGTTATATCGGACTCTATGGCTACCATATTGAAACCGTGGTACCGGAGACCGTTAAACAAAAGCTTCGGATGGCAGGCTAAACACCTGTTAGGCTGTTGGTTGGTTTGAAGGGAGCAGTTGGCGGGATGCCAGCTGTTCCTGTTTTTATACCTGTCGTTTCCCCTGTGCATACCCTCATTTTGTAAGAAATGTAATATCCGATGCAAGAATCGTGTAAGAGGATGGGCATTTTTACCAAACATCGCCTCTGCTGCCGGCGTAACAATGCCTGTCAGACCTTCCAACACCACACCAACAAGAGAATCTGAAACAAGTAGAGTAAAGAGAAAAACAATGAGCAGTCAGACTTTGAGCCGGATTACCGACGCGCAAATGACAGAAAACGGGAAGGCCAGGTACAATACAGTTATGTTGATCGACGATAATTCGCTCGATAATTTCATCAACAAGAAACTGATTGAATCAAATGGATTTGCGGAAAAAGTAAACACGTATCAGGAAGCAACGGAAGCACTGGAGTTTCTGAAGACGTGTCCGAGAACCGAATGGCCGGAAGTAATCTTCCTTGATATCAATATGCCGGTAATGGATGGATTCCAGTTTCTGGAAGCGTATGAAAAACTGCCGGAAGATCAGCGCATGCAGATGAAAGTCATCATGCTTTCCACATCGGAAAGTTTTAAAGATCTCAACCGCGCCAATAAAAATCCATACGTGCGTAAGTTCCTGAACAAGCCCCTGACCATTCAGGTGCTGCAGGCCATCAACGTATAATCAGCGCTTCGATTTAAAATAATCAGTCAATAACGCGGCACATTCCGCGGCCAATACTCCACTCCTCACTTCTGTTGACGGGTGGAGTATTTGCTTTTGCCCCTCGAGCAACCGAAAGCCTCTTTTTTCATCGGTGGCTCCATATACCACTTTCCCGATACGACTCCAATAGGCCGCTCCGGCACACATCGGACAAGGCTCAAGCGTTACATACAAGATGCAGTCGTTCAAAAATTTCCCGCCCATATTGTTTGCTGCAGAAGTAAAGGCGATCATCTCGGCATGGGCCGTTACATCGTTCAGTTTTTCAACCTGATTATGTCCGCGGGCGATAATCTTTCCATTCGCCACAATCACCGCACCGATGGGCACTTCATCAATAGCCAGTGCTTCCTTCGCTTCAGCAAGTGCGGCCCGCATGAAATATTCGTCGTCGAGTAACATGGCGCAAAGGTAGGTTTTTGGGAGATGAGTTTGCTCGCGATGTGACACAGCACACTCAATGCAGGTCGCGACCTGCCCGTACATAAATGGTAGTGGCCGGTCGAGACCGGCCATGAGAATAAAGATAAATTTTGATGCCATACTCAGGGCAGGTCGCGACCTGCCCGTACATAAATGGTAGTGGCCGGTCGAGACCGGCCATGAGAATAAAGATAAATTTTGATGCCATACTCAGGACAGGTCGCGACCTGCCCGTACATAAATGGTAGTGGCCGGTCTAGACCGGCCACTACCATCCCTTGCCCCTTTTGCCCCTCCCGCGCGAAGCGCGGACTTGCTCCTCATGCTCCTCTTCCACCTTTGCTCCTCCCGCGCGAAGTGCGGAAAATCTCCTTCTTTGAACTTTCCCTTGTTAAGAACTCCATACCAAAGGGCCGGATTACGGCGTTTAATGCCTGATCACTGCTCTATTTTTGGTTCGTGGCTAAAAAGCAAACATTTACCCTCGATTTCGTGCCGGATTTCGATTTCATCGTGATCGGAATTTTCAGTGCGTACCGCGATTATCGTGTTTGTTTTGAGCTGAACCGGATTCTTCATCTGAACATGATCCGCCAGGATGATCTGGAGGTAAAACTGGAGAAGAAAGGCTCATCGGGTTCATTCCCCTGGTTTTTTCAGCTGAACGACGATGAAGAAGAGTATTACCTGGTGGCCAATAAAGGGAACCATGGTTTTCTGATTCCAGAACTACGCCAGACCGACTATTTCCTGGTGGTGAAGAACCCCAGCCGCTATACCACCGCCGCAGATCTCGAGTCGAGAATCCGGTTTGTGGCTATCATTAGCAGCACTACCGAAATTGACCCGACTGCAGTGAAGTCGGCAGAAAACTTTTTACTCCTCGAGCCTGTTAACGACGAGGAAGAAAAACCCAAACTCCCACCCTTGAAATGATAGTTAACCGTTATAACAGGACCAAGATCATCGCGACCATTGGTCCTGCCAGTATGGATGAAACCACGCTCGAGAACATGATTCACGCGGGCATGGATGTTTGCCGTATCAACAGTTCGCATGGCGATCATGCCATGATGGAGAAGATGATTACGTCGATCCGAAATCTCAATAAAAAACTCAATACGCATATCGCCATCCTCTTCGACTTACAGGGCCCCAAGATCCGCATCGGCGACCTGGAAGAAAAAAACATCGTGCTGCATGTGAGTGATGAGCTGATTTTAAATCACAAGGAAGTACCGGGTACTAAACAGGAAGTGTTTATCAAGTATCATAATTTTCACCATGACGTAAAGGTGGGTGATCTGGTGCTGGTGGATGATGGAAAGATCGCTCTGCGGGTAGTGGAGATCATGCCCGATGAGCGTGTAAAAACCACGGTAGTGCATGGAGGTCCGCTGAGTTCACGCAAGGGGGTGAATCTCCCCGATACCGCAATCTCACTGCCAAGCCTTACCGAAAAAGACCGAAAGGATCTGGCCTTTGCGTTGGAACATGATATCGAATGGATCGGACTTTCTTTTGTGCGTAAGCCGGAAGATGTTACCGAGCTCAAGTCGATTATTCAGCAGGCCGGGAAACGCACACGTGTGATTGCCAAAATTGAAAAACCGGAAGCGGTACGCAATATTGATGAGATCATTCGCGTGAGTGATGGCATCATGGTTGCCCGTGGTGATCTGGGTGTGGAGATGGCGATGGAGAAAGTGCCGGTGATCCAGAAAACGATTGTCCGCAAGTGCACCGAAGCCGCCAAGCCGGTGATCATCGCTACGCAGATGATGGAGAGCATGATCACGAACTATCGTCCCACCAGAGCCGAAGCCAACGACGTAGGTAACGCCGTATTCGACAGTGCCGATGCGCTGATGCTGAGTGCTGAAACCTCAGTTGGCGCATTTCCCGTCGACACCGTAGCCGCCATGCAACGCATCATCAGCGAGGTGGAAGCGCAGGACAGTATCTATTACAAAGAACATGCTCCTTCAGCCGACTCGCTGAACTTCATTCCTGAAAACATCTGCTACAGCGCAGTGGTGATGTCGAAGCAAACCGGAGGTGCGTCGATTGTTGCGATGACCCATTCGGGCATGACGGCTTTTAAAATTTCAGCGCATCGTCCCAAAGGCCCGATCTATATCTTCACTGATAACAAACCGCTATTGAACACGCTGAATCTGGTATGGGGTATCCGCGGATTCTATTACGATAAATACGTGAGCACCGATACCACCATCTCTGACATCAAAGACTATCTGATGCAGCATAAGCTGGTAGAAAAAGGAGAATACATGATTCACGTTGCCAGCACGCCGCTGCAGGAACGGGCTACAGCCAACACCCTCAAGCTCACGCGGATTGAATAAACGACTCCGGTTAACAGGAAATTAATAATTTAGCAACAACGAAGAAAACAGTCTATGAATATAGCGCTCCTCAAAACCATCTGCGAAACCGCCGGCGCCCCGGGACATGAACACCGTGTGCGCGACCTTGTACTTTCCGAAATCAAAGGTCTGGCCGATGAAATCTCCATTGATAAAATGGGCAACATTACTGCGGTAAGGCGTGGCCGTGAGCGTACAAAGATCATGGCTTCGGCACATATGGATGAAATTGGTTTCATCGTAACGCATATCGACGACAAAGGCTATCTCCGCTTTCATACGCTCGGCGGCTTCGACCCGAAGACACTCACTGCGCAGCGGGTGATTGTTCATGGAAAAGAAGATCTCATTGGCGTGATGGGCTCCAAGCCGATTCACCTGATGTCGCCGGAAGAGCGCAACAAAGCACCGCAGATCTCCGACTTTTTCATCGATCTTGGTTTACCGAAGAAGAAAGTGGAGAAGATTGTTTCGGTGGGCAATCCTGTTACCCGTCAGCGCGAACTGATCGAAATGGGCAACTGCGTCAACTGCAAATCCATCGACAACCGTGTTTCCGTTTTCATTCTCATCGAAGCGCTTCGAAAACTGAAAGGCAATCTGCCGTACGACTTCTACGCCAGCTTTACGGTGCAGGAAGAAGTGGGTCTCCGTGGCGCGGCTGTTGCTGCCCATCATATCGAACCCGACTTCGGCATCAACATCGATACCACCATTGCTTTCGATACACCCGGTGCGCGGCCCCATGAAATGGTGACCGAGCTCGGCAAAGGAGCGGGCATCAAAATCATGGACTCCAGCACCATTTGTGATACACGCATGGTTGAGTTTTTAAGGAAAACCGCTGATAAACATAAGATTAAATGGCAATCCGAAATTCTTCCAGCCGGAGGTACCGATACCGCCGGACTCCAGCGCAACGGAAAAACCGGAGCCATCGCGGGTGCGATCAGCATACCGACCCGTCATATTCATCAGGTGATTGAGATGGCGGATAAGACAGATATTCAGGCCTGTATCGATTTGCTGGTCTATGCGGTAAAAGAAATGAACACCCATAACTGGACGCCCTGGAAAAAATAAACCGGGCATTTGCATGATTCAGTGCTTATCGGTAATTTAGGCAAATCTTCGGTGCTGCCCTCGCCGGAGAACACACACTTAATTGTATGAAAAACAAGCTGGCTTTCTTAGCCATCTGTATGATACTGGTGTTTCTCCTGCGTTCACCGATTCGCGGACTCACCTCTCAAGCCTTTCACTCACCTGAAGAAATTGCTTTTTTCAATGCACACTTCACTCCACCACTGGATTCGGGAGAATTTTTCTCACTTCCTCAGAACTGTAGAGGATGTCATGGGTACGATTCACTTGGACTAGCCAATGTGGATATCAACGGTATGGATGTAAACCTATATGACGACTGGGAAACCTCCATGATGGGACTCTCTGCCGTAGATCCGCTATGGAGAGCGAAAGTAAGTCATGAGATTCTGGTTGATTCTTCACATGCAAACGAACTGCAAACACTCTGTACCGGTTGCCATGCTCCGCTCGGTCATTTTACCGCCATATACAAAGGAGCGCAGCATTACACTATGGACGACCTGCTAAACGATTCGCTCGGGCAATCAGGAGTTTCATGCCATAGCTGTCACAGCATTAAGGATTCGTCCACCTTGGGTGTATTATTTACAGGGCAGGCGCCCTACGATACTACCCGGAAAGCATACGGACCCTTTGTCGGGCCTATGCCTGGTCCGATGCAATTGTATGTTGGACTCACTCCTGTATATGGTCCACACATGAGTGAAAGTAAAACCTGTTCACCCTGTCACACCCTCATCAGCAATGCTGTTGATCTGAACGGTACACCTACCGGTACTACTTTTATTGAACAAGCCACCTATCATGAATATCTGAACAGTTCGCATCCGGCTGTGCTGCAGAACACCTGTCAGACCTGCCACATGCCAAAGATCGAAGACGGAGTCAAGATAGCGAACGGATATACAGCCTTACCTGCACGAAGTCCTTTTAATTTACACAGCTTCGCCGGCGCCAATTCATTCATGGTGGGGCTTATCAAGAACAACAAATCATCATTGGGTGTAACGGCTTCTGACCAAAATTTTGACTCTACGCTAAAAGCAATTGATGTGTTACTCCGGCAGAACACACTGTTACAAACAACCACATACGATTCAACTGCGGCCGACACGGCCTACTTCAGTGTTGCCTTGCAAAACAAAGCAGGGCATAAATTTCCCAGCGGCTATCCCTCTCGAAGAGCCGTACTTCAGTTCATTGCGATAAAAGCCAATGGAGACACGCTCTTCAGCTCCGGCACCTTCGACAATACATTTGAAGTTAACGGTATCAATCCGGTTGCAGAACCACATTATGACATCATCAATCAAAACGGGCAAACACAGGTGTATGAAATGGTGATGGGAGATGTGAACGGTGATCGTACAACTGTACTGGAAAGAGGATATGCGCTATTGAAAGACAATCGTATTCCACCCGCCGGATTCACTACTTTCCATGCTGCCTATGATACATGTAGAATTATCGGGGACGCAAACAACGATGACGACTTCAACAAAGTGAGTGGTCTTGAAGGCAGCGGACGCGACATTGTGCACTTTCATATTCCACTTAACGGTTACAACGGCGCAGTCAATGTTTATGCACATGTCTATTACCAGACCCTGCCCCCCTCTTTTCTCACAGAAATGCAGCAATACAGTTCTGCTGCTATAGATACCTTTTTGAATTTATATGCCACGGCTGATAAAACTCCTGTATTGGTTTCCGGAGACACGCTGCAGAACGTTCTGATACCTGTTGGCATTTATACACCCTCGAAAAACCAGACGATCCGTATTTTTCCTAATCCCACCAGTGATGGCATGATCACACTCACGCCGGCTATGCCTGCTGCGCGCATCAGCATCTACAATGCAGCAGGGCAACACTATCGCTGTGAAACCCGAACCTTCAGTGACCGCATGCTGCTTCGTTTACCTGAAGAATCCGGCCTATACTATATACTCTTCCAGAACGGAACAGAAAAATCAATACATAAAGTAGTCCGCAAATAACACATCCAACCATATTACCCATGAACAAGCACTACGCTTTCATTACCATGCTGATGCTGCTAACCTCTGCAGCCATTGGCCAGATTTCGTTCGTGAAGCAAAACTCACGCCTCACGAGCACCAATAACCACAGTGGAAACTGTGTAGCCATCGCCGACTGGAATTTCGACGGAAAAGACGACATCATTCGCCTCGATGACGGCCAGAATGTGTATATTGAAGTACAACGCACCAACAACACTTTTGAAGTGATCTACCTGGGTACTTTCGGCGGTGGTTCCGGATGGGCCTGGGGAATGACCGTAGCAGATGTTGACCACAACGGATACCTTGACGTTGCAGCCGGCTCTTATGGACCTGCTGTAAAAGTCATGCTCACCAACTCCACCGGAACCGGAGCCTCAGTTACGAGCATTCCGAACACCAACTTCTTCACTCAGAACATGACCTTCGCCGACTTCAACAACGACGGATGGATTGATCTGTTTGTTTGCGACGACAATGCGCAGAGCCATATTTTCATGAACGACGGTGCAGGACTGCTCACAGAATCCTATACCACCATCAACTTCGACGTAACCGGCACCGACGATAGTGGAAACTACGGCAGCGTGTGGACCGACTTCGACAACGACGGCGACCTTGACCTATACATCGCAAAATGCCGTCAGGGTGTGCAAGACACCAACGATGCGCGCCGCATCAATGTTATGTTTGTCAACGACGGCACCAACCATTATACAGAGGCTGCTGCACAATATAACATAGACGTCAGCTGGCAAACCTGGACGGCCTCCTTCGGCGATCTCGACAATGATGGCGATCTTGACCTGCTCTGCACGAACCATGATCACAACAGCCAGATTTTCGAAAACGACGGAACCGGCCACTATACAGAAATCACGGCATCAACAGGCATCGATCTGACAACGATGACTCCGATCGAAAGCACCATCGAAGACTTCGACAACGACGGGTACGGCGATCTCCTGATCTCCGGATCAACCTCAGTACTTTACCACAACAATGGCAACATGACCTTCACCCGCCTCGATAACATGTTTGACTCCAACAGCATGCTGTCATTTGCCACCGGTGATCTGAACCACGACGGACGAATTGATTTATTTGCCAGCTATGGTACGATCTACAACAACCCCACCAACATTGATGATGCCGTGTGGATGAACCTTACACATAACGACAATAACTTCATCACCTTTGACCTCCGCGGCACCACCAGCAACAAAGGGGCGATCGGCGGCCGTGTAACCATTTACGGCGCCTGGGGTATTCAGGTTAAAGAAGTTCGTGCAGGAGACAACTATGGTACCACCAACTCAGCGCAACTGCACTTCGGGATAGGCACTACCAGCATCATCGATTCAGCGGTTGTACGTTTCCCCGGCGGCTATACAACAAAGTTATATAACCTCATCCCGAATCAGTTTGTACGTGTTGATGAAAACCTCTGTGTATCACCCAATGCAGGTATCACTTACTCACTTGACGATCTCTTCATCTGCACTGGTTCTACACAAACCATTACAGCTGATTCCGGTTACTCATATCTCTGGAGTGACCTTACCTCTACCACACAAACCTTTACCATTTCTGCCGGTGGAGAATACGGTGTCACGATGACTGAAGCCGGAAATTCCTGTCCTGCAGTTTCACGTACACTGGTAATTGAAGAAAACCCTGACCAGACGCCAGTCATTACCGCAATCGGAGAAACAAATTTTTGTGATGGCGGTACCGTTGACATTGTCTCCACCAGCTGGTCTGTTAATTCCTATTCATGGTCAAATGGTGATACAACGGCTAATATTACCGCAAGTCAGTCCGGGTACTACGCATTGACAATTCAAGGTTATTGCGGAAGCTTTACCTCCGACTCTATACTCGTTACGGCTTATAGCACTCCGCTTCCTGTAACCAATGACGTCACGCTCACAACACCAGGCACCGCCAATCTTAGTGCGACCGGAAGTACCATTAACTGGTACAGTGACTCCTCCTCAGTAACGCCTCTGGCGACTGGTCTCAACTACACCACCCCATTCCTTTCAGCCTCCACAACATACTGGGTGGAAAATCAGGAAACTTATGGTGCAGCAACATATAGTGTAGGCATGGATCATGTAACCGGCACAAACACCTTCAGTTCCGGCGCCACCACGAATGCGAAAGTATATTTCGATGTTTTTGAAAACTGCGTCCTGACACAGGTAAAGGCATACACAGATATCCCGGGAACACGGAGAATAGAACTGTATAACAATCTGAATCAGCGTTTACAATACGCTGATGTAATGGTATCCCCCGACTCACAATATGTCACGCTCAACTTTACCCTCACTCCGGGAACTGATTATTACCTGACGACCGACCCAACTATAAACGCTCAGATTCCGGGCTGGATGAACGCAGGCCCGCGCCTTCGTCGCAATTTCGGAGGAGTAACCTATCCTTATGCTGTGAACAATGTCATTTCAATTACCGGAACAGATTACGGCAACCAGTATTTCTATTATTTCTATGACTGGAGAGTAGACCTGCCAGGCATCACCTGTGTTTCTCCCAAGGTTGAAGTCCATGTGGATGTTGTTACCGGTATCACTGAAACTTCGGGAGGATTAATAAGTGTATTCCCAAATCCTGCGCACGACAATCTGAACATCCGGTTTAACAGATCACCGGTTCAGGCTAGTTTTCATTTATTTGATGCACTCGGCCGCGAAGTGATAGAGAAAACCATTGCGGAGAACAACCTCACGGTTGGTGTTGATCAGTTACAGCCGGGTATTTACCAGTTACAGCTAACGAACGATGGGCATACCTATCGCGAGAAAGTTATTATTCGCTGATCATAATTAAGATGTCCAAAAAAGCCTGAGTAAGAAGCTCAGGCTTTTTTTATGGAGTTATCCATTAGCCCTGATAGCTTCAACCGGATCAAGACGTGCTGCAGCCGCTGCAGGAAACAGACCACTTATTAATCCGATGATGGCAGATACACCGATACCCGTAAAAACATTGGCCCACGAGAGGCTGAAGTTAAAATCAGCCATTCCGGCCAGCAAGGTTACAACGTACACCAGGAAGAGTCCGATGATCCCCCCAAACAAACAAAGAATCACCGCTTCTGTTAAATACTGAATCAGGATAAAATAATTCTTTGCACCAAGGGATTTCTGAATTCCGATCAATGGGGTTCTTTCCCTCACGGATACAAACATAATATTGGCAATTCCGAATCCGCCAACCAGGATACTGAATCCTCCGATGATTGCGCCTACCATTGATATCACATCAAACAACTGCCCGATCTGTGCGCTTAGCATTTTCGTTTCGTTGAGTGCAAAATTATCTTCTTCTGAAGGGCGAAGGCGACGGATCGATCTCATACTTCCTTTCAGCTCGTCTATTAACTCCTGATTACTGATACCATCTCTCGCTTTGACCATAAACATCGGCTGAGAGCGGTCGGAACGGATATCAATAAATTTTCGACCATAATTCACCGGAATCAATGCAGTATTATCATGTGAATTACCAATCATACTTTCCCCTTCTTTCGCGAACACACCGATGATAGTCACTTTATGTCCTTTAACAGCGATTTTCTTACCTACGGCACCCGAATTCGGAAAGAGAGTGCTGGCAATTTCATAACCCACTAACGCCACGGGATATCCGCCATTTGACTCGGCTTCCGTGAAATATCTGCCATCGTATAAATCAAAGCCTGCGATGAGATTATATTCATGTGAAACAAGATTAACATCACAATTCTCTACTGAATTCCCTTCAAACTTGATAGTTTGGGATCCCAGAAATGCCATAAAGGCTATGCTTTGAGCCAACTGAGCACGATCCTTCAGTTGTGGAAGTTCATCCATCTGTGGCAAAGGACGCTGCCAGTACTTCCACCAGGGATAATCACCACCAAAAGCCCAAGGCCATTTCTGTATATAAATCACATTATTACCCAGTTTTTCTACACTTCCCTTTACATCGCGCTCCATACTATCAACCGCGGCGAATACAGATATAATAGCGAAGATTCCGATGGTAACGCCCAGCAATGATAAAATAGTACGTAGCTTATTCACCACCAGAGCATGCCAGGCCATAATGATACTTTCACGGATAAGTCGGAGCACTAACATGGAGCGAAGTTACATATAAACGAGTGATAACTCTTTCCGGATAAAGATAAGGGAAGCTTTAGTCCTGAAATCCGGCCTTGTTCCCGAATGCCTGTTTTTTTTTACCAGGGCGTATGGAATCCCTGCCGTTCCGGCATCAGACATTAAAATTCACACCTATGCTATCCACAATAAGATCGGGAACTTCCCGTGCCATTGCTGTTTTCAGCACCGATGCCCGCCACTATCAATTGGCCTTCCTGTTCACCTTTCTGCTAACCGGCCTTTTCTCACTCCACTGGTCACTACTCCCCTGGCAAATACCTGTCACCTTTTTAACCGCATTTCTCACACAACTGCTGGGTATTTATTATTACAAGCTTCCCGGGCATACAATAAAAAGTTCAACTATTTCATCCTTCAGCCTTTGTCTTCTTTTCCGTTCTGATCATTTATGGGTCATAGCTTTGGCCGCTTTCCTAACGGTTGCCTCTAAATTTTTCTTTCGATCCTACAACCGCCATTTCTTCAATCCTGCAAACTTTGGGATCTGCGCGGCGATACTGCTCACCGGTCATGGATGGATTTCGCCCGGACAATGGGGCAGCGAAGGATTATGGTTATTCCTCGTGGGCATCCTTGGCTTCCTGGTTGTTACAAGAGCCAATCGGCTTGATCTCGCTATCAGTTTCATCGCCGGTTTCGGGGGATCTATGATTATCCGCATGTTATTCTGGCAACAATGGCCGGTGGATGCAGTCACTCATCTCTTCACCAGTGGCTCTCTGTTACTCTTCACCTTTTTTATGATCACAGATCCTGTCTCTACACCGGCAAATAAAACCGTGCGGATCATCTGGGCCTTCAGCATTGGACTACTCGCCTTTTATCTGCAAGCCTATAAATGGATAAACGGATCTCCACTCTGGGCACTCTTTATCTTATCTCCACTAACACCACTCCTTAACTATCTGTTCAAAGGGGAGCGTTTCAGCTGGTTTACCACTCCATCTGCCCGACCCGTTACAGGATAAATCTTACTTCCATCATCTAATCAGCTTATCCGGTTTATCGCCGGACAGGAATTCTCATCTCTAAAAAAATCCAATTCATATGAAAAAAATCTCTCTCCTTGTTGCACTGACCATCCTGCTGCAACAAGTCGCGTATCCCTTCTGCGGATTCTATGTAGCGCGTGCAGATGTTAAACTGTTCAACAAAACGTCACAAGTCATTCTGGTGCGAAACGGGGAACGCACCACGGTGACGATGAGCTCGGACTTTCAGGGCAACGTTTCCGATTTTGCCATGGTGATTCCGGTACCAACTGTACTTCAGAAAGGAGATGTGCGTGTGGTGGATCGTAAGATCTTCGATCAGTTTGATGCGTACTCAGGTCCACGTCTGGTGGAATACTTCGACGCCAGTCCCTGCGGAGTGTATTACGACGAAACATTAAGTCTCCGTGCCAGTGCTGTTAGAAAAGAATCCGTGGAAGAGAATGAACAAAAGGATGTCGTACTCGATAAATACAAGGTAGCTGTCGTTGCGCGTTACACCGTTGGAGAATACGATATTCAGATACTGAATGCACAGGAGTCGGGCGGACTCGAAGCATGGCTCCTCGATCACGACTATAAAATTCCGGATGGAGCGCGCGAAGTGCTGGAGCCTTATATCAAGAGCAACATGAAATTCTTTGTGGTTAAAGTAAATCTCGAAGAGCAGAAAGCATTATCAAGCCAGATACTCCGGCCGTTACAGATCAGTTTTAATTCTCCCAAATTTATGCTTCCCATCCGATTAGGTATGGCGAACGGAGAAGGCAATCAGGACATGATCATTTATGCCTTTACAAAAAACGGTCGCGTTGAAACCACGAACTACCGCACCACAAAAATGCCATCAGACCGGGAAGTACCCACGTTTGTAAAAGATTATTTCGGGAGATTCTATACCGATCTTTACAAAGAGAATATCCGCAAAGAAGGGTACGACAATGTATTTCTTGAATATGCATGGGATCTCAGTGGACAAAACAGTGTAAAATGCGATCCTTGTCCGAGTCAGCCACCACTCTACAATGAAATCGTAAGTGCCGGTGTTGACTGGTTGCAGACCGGTGGATGGGGCGGATATACCGGATCGCTTTTCTTTACACGACTACACGTCACGTATAACCGAAGAGATTTCCCTCAGGATCTTATTTTCCAGGAAACACCCAACCGTGAACAGTTCCAATGCCGTTATATTCTGCGTCATCCTGCACAGTACAGTGAAAACTGCAGTGCGTGGACTGGTTACCAGGAACAAAAAATTCACAGCAGAAGAAATGAACTTCGTGAACTTGCTGCACTCACCGGCTGGGATGTTACACGATATCGTGACTACCCCAACTACTTTCAGGGTTACCGGGCTCCTGCACCACCCGATGTACGCACCGGCTCGATCTATCAGGAAATAAAAACTGGCGCACCGGGAACACCAGATCAACCGTACCGGCCGGAGACAGGCGCCATAAACAAATTGCCAGAAACCAATACTGCAATCAACACTATTTCGCCGTCAGATACAGTTACCGGCATCGACCAGCAATCTTTTCTTTCGCCGCCGGCAGAAGCTGAAGGTACAACCCAAGTCCCCTATGGGATGATCGTTATTGCGGCCTGCACCGGATTATTTCTTCTCCACCGGAACAGAAGCTGAATAATAAAAGAAGAGGCCGCTGATCAGCGGCCTCTTCTTTTTACCAGATACGTACTTTCAGACTATCTGCTCGCCACATCGGCGCGCCATCGGGAATTTTAAATGCTTCGTAAAACTCCGGAAGATTCACCACCGGACCATTGACCCTGAGGAAATTCGGCGCATGCACGTCGGTCATGATGCGCATGGCCAACGTTTCGTCGCGCATATGTCCGAGCCAGCTCAATGCATATCCGAGGAAGAAACGCTGATCCGGTGTTAAACCATTAATGATTTTCCCGCTCTTGTATTGCTCTGTTTTTTTGAAAGCCGTATAGCCGAGTACCACGCCGCCGAGGTCAGCAATATTCTCTCCTTGTGTTGCGTCTCCGTTCACCTGCATACTATCAAGCACTTTGTATTCATCAAATTGCTTTACGATCAGCTTCGCACGTTTGTTAAATTCTTCTTCGTCTTTTGGTGTCCACCAGTTGCGCAGATTACCTTTCTCATCAAACTGACGACCCTGATCATCGAAACCATGCGTCAATTCGTGACCGATAGTTGAAGCGCCTGCATAACCATAAATGATTGCATCATCCGCTAACGAATCTTCCATTCCGGGAATAATGAAGATAGCGGCTGGGAGCACGATTTCGTTATTGGAAGGATTGTAATACGCATTATAGGTCTGTGGTGTCATGTCCCACTCTGTGCGATCAACCGGCTTATTGAGTTTATCGACCATGTAATTGTGCGACCACACATGACTACGGAGCACGTTCATCACATAACTCTCGCGTGAGATGGTAAGAGATGAATAATCCTTCCATTTTTCAGGGTAGGCTACCTTGGTAGTGATGGCATTCAGTTTCACAATGGCTTTCTGCTTCGTTGAATCCGACATCCAGTCGAGTTGTCCGATGCGTTCACGATAAGCCGCGATAATATTATTCGTCAGATCCTGATAACGCTTTTTAAAAGCCGGAGAAACATATTTCTCTACATACAGTTGTCCGAGCAGGTCGCCCAGAGACTCTTCTTCCTTATCCAGAATTCTCTTCCAGCGCGGGCGTTGTTCCTTAACGCCGCTAAGCGTAGTTCCGTAGAAGGCAAAATTCTGCTTCTCAAACGGACTACTAAGGTAAGAAGCAAATGTATTGATGAGATTCCAGCGCAGGTAAGTTTTCCAATCGGCGATCGGATAGGACTTAAGCATCTTTTCAGCCTCACGGAAAAACTCAGGCTGACCAACGATAATAGAATCGATACCGAACACGTGCATCCCCTCAAACATTACCTGCCAGTCGATAGACGGTGTTAAGGACTTAAGACCGGTAAACTGCATTTTGTTGTAATTCAAATACGGATCTCTCAATGCCTCCAGTTTGCGGGACGCTTTTGCGAGTGCCGTCTCCATCTTCATGATTGTAGCTGCATTTTTATCTGCCATGAGCGAGTCATCACCCATCAGTCTGAACATTGCAGCCAGGTGTTTCAGATATTCAATACGGATATTGACTGTACGTGCATCTGAATTGAAGTAATAATCCCGATCGGGCAATCCAATTCCACCCTGATAAAAATGCAGAGCTTGTCGCTCACTCTGCTTCTCATCCTGATAAATATGCGCGCTGAACAATGGATCCACACCATAGGTATGGAATAAGGCCATTACGGCACTCAACGACCGCATATCATTTATACCATCGATTTTAGCGAACTCCTCCTTCAGGGGAGTAAGACCGGATTTATCAATGCCGGTAGTATCCATACCCGAAGCGTAGAAGTCGCCGATCTTTTGCTGATTGCTTCCAAGCGTGGACGTCTCTTTTGCAGCAGCCTCACTCAGTTGTCGCATACGGTTATACGTTTCGTCCTGCACCATACTCCAGATGCCCCATGATTTCTCATTGCCCGGAATCGGATTGTTTTTAATCCACCCTCCGCAGGCATACTTAAAGAAATCATTCGCCGGACTCACCGTAGAATCCATGTTGGCAATGAGCGGATCAATCATTTCAGATTTATCCTCCTGCTTCGTTGCTGAATTACAGGCGGCCAGCGCCAGTATAAAAATGACGGGAACAATAAGAACAGCTCCCGGTTTTTTAATCAAGTGTTGTAGTACCATGTTGATTGAACTATCAGCGTTATTAATTTATACTTGAAGATTATTTCATTTAATGTATTCACTTGCCAGTGCCACCGCCTCTGCTACTGCATTTACCGGAGGAAAGCATGCTTTGTCTCGACACACATAGATCAGCGTTTTATCAGGCTTATATCTTGACTTCGAATCGCGCTCAGCAGAAAGGCATTGTTCAAATACTGCAAAGGGCAGATAGGCTTTCATCAATTCCTTCATCACATTGGCTGCATTATCTCCTGCCACCTCAATTTCTGTTGCCTGTTGCAGCGTCAGAAACACCATTGCCCAACGGCTGTACCAGGGCGTTGATTTCACAGTATCCTCACGCAAGGTACGAAGACATTTTAACACTCTTTCTTCATTCGTCATATCACCCGTGAGTCTCGACAAACGCAGCAGATTATGCGACATCATCGCATTGGACGAAGGCATCACATTGTCCTGCACATCCTGTTTTCGGGCAATCAGCTGATCTTGTCCGCCGGCACTAAACCAGAAGAAACCTGTTTCCGGATCGTCAAACAAACGGATAACGGTAGCCGATAATTTCTTTGCCAGTGACAACGTTTCAAGAGAAGGATCAACCGCATGAAAACGGATCAATGCATCGATTAGGAAGGCATAGTCTTCCAGAAACCCGTCGATACTCACCAGCACTTTTCCCTCCTGCTCAACCGCTGAATGTTTCAGTACATCCTCCTGTAAAAAATGATTTCGGATAAATGTAAGATTCTGGATGGCCAGCTGCTTCCACTCTTCATTTCCAAAAGCAGTATAAGCATCAAGGCAAGCCGATAACATCAGTGCATTCCACGAACATAAAATTTTATGATCAAGTCCGGGCCGTATGCGCTGATCACGGATTTCCAGCAATTGCTTTTTCAGTTGCTGCACCTTGTCACGCAACTGCGCCACCGGGATATTCAACCCTTCAGCCATCTCCTCATCGCTCTTTATGCGCAACGGAATATAACGATCATGCTCCCAGTAACCGTTTTCATTGATATTAAAATAGCGTACCGCAAAATAAAAATCATCCTGTGAAAGAAACGTCAGATCATCCGGATTCCAGCAATAGAATTTCCCTTCCACGCCTTCACTATCAGCATCGAGTGCTGAATAAAAACCACCCGAAGGACTTATCATCTCCCGGAGAATAAAATCCATTGTCTCCTCCACAATCTCCTGGTACAATTTCTTTCCGCTCAACTTCCAGGCATCACAATACAACGATATCAGCTGCGCATTATCATATAACATTTTTTCAAAATGGGGCACCTTCCAGATCATATCCACAGAATAGCGGGCGAAGCCACCACCTATCTGATCGTAAATACCACCCATCGCCATTTTATCCAGTGTCAGGAACACATGCTCCTTTGCATCTGTGCGACCGGTAACTTCAGCAGCAGCAAGCAGGTAACGCAGACTATCCGGCATAGGAAACTTAGGTGCGCGTAAAGATCCGCCCTCTTCCCGATCCCATTGCTTCGACCAACGGTCGAGGATATCCGAATGTGAAGGAAACGAGCGATCATGATCATCCGGAACCAGCGCCACACGTCCCATCCGTTTCACGCCTTCTGTAAGCTCTTCGGCATACTCAAAACACTTCTGCGGATCGTTACGCCAGAATGCGGCCAACTGCAGCAACACATTCCTCCACTGCTCTTTCGGAAAATAAGTGCCGCCATAAATGGGACGCTGATCCGGCAATGTAATCATATTTAAGGGCCAGCCACCACGTCCGGTCATCAGCTGCACAGCATCCATATAAAGCTGGTCGATATCGGGACGTTCCTCCCGATCGACTTTGATACAAACAAAAGATTTATTCATCACCGTTGCTACCTCTTCATCCTCAAAACTCTCATGCTCCATTACATGACACCAATGACAAGAGGAATAACCGATACTGATAATCACCAGCTTGTTCTCATCGCGTGCTTTTTGCAATGCAGCTTCACTCCAGGGAAACCACTGCACGGGATTATACGCATGCTGCAGCAAATACGGAGAAACAGAATGAATAAGCGCGTTTGGAACTTTTTCCATGAATGCAGTATATGCAACCGATCAATGATCAGAGATCTTTTTTCTTTCGCCAGAGGAAGGCAAATCCGACACCCAGGATGATCATCACAGAGAACACCAGATTCGTGATCAGCATATGCGTATCCTGCTGCGACAGGTCTCCGCCGCCCTTTCTGACTTTAAAGAGCAGATAGCTGAGAAAGGATCCTGCAGAGACGGAGAGAATAACAATAATTATACGGCGGCGAGGTGACATTCAGCGTTCCGGGATTAAGCAGCGATGATGAGATAATAATTTTTCTTTCCTTTCTGCACAAGGAGGTAACGTCCCTGCAGCAGACCTTCCGTTGACTGAACACCATTTGGGTCGGCCACCTTAATTTTATTGATACTTACTCCACCGCTTTGAATCAGTTTGCGTGCTTCACCACGGGAAGGGAAGATATTCGACTTATCGGCGAGCAAATCGAGCATACCGATTCCTGCCTCCAGTTCAGTCCGTAATACATTTACCTGCGGCACACCTTCAAATACACTCAGCAATGTTTCCTCATCGAGACGGCTGAGCGCTTCCGTTGGTGCATTTCCGAACAAAATCTCTGACGCTTCAACAGCACTGTTGTAATCCTGTTCGCTGTGCACTCGTATCGTAATTTCCTTTGCGATCGCCTTCTGCAAAATACGCAAGTGCGGACCTGCTGCATGTTCCTGCTCGAGTGCTTCCACTTCTTCGCGCGTCATGGTTGTAAAGATGCGAATATAGTTTTTGCTGTCCTCATCGGAGCTATTCAGCCAGAACTGGTAGAATTTATAGGGAGATGTTTTTTTTGGATCCAGCCATACGTTACCACTTTCTGTTTTGCCGAACTTCGTTCCGTCAGCTTTCTTGATCAGCGGAGTCGTCAATGCAAAGGCCTCACCTTCCCCTCCCGACATACGGCGGATCAGTTCTGTGCCGGTGGTAATATTTCCCCACTGATCAGAACCACCCATCTGTAATTTCAATCCCTCGTTCTTCCAGAGATAATAAAAATCGTAACCCTGTACTAACTGATAAGAAAACTCGGTGAAGGAAAGTCCGGTTTCGAGACGCTTCTGCACACTATCCTTCGCCATCATATAATTCACCGTGATATGCTTACCCACGTCGCGGATAAACTCCAGGAAGCCAAACTTCTTAAACCAATCGTAGTTGTTGACGATTAATGCACCGTTGCTGCCGGAAAAATCCAGAAACTTCTCGAGCTGTTTGCGCTGACCGTCAAGATTCGTCTGCAGTACCTCTTCACTCAGCAGATTCCTTTCGGCTGATTTCCCGGAAGGATCACCCACCATCCCTGTTGCTCCGCCAACGAGGGCAACCGGTGTATGTCCGCAACGCTGAAAATGCAACAAGGTCATTACCTGCACCAGGTTACCCACACCTAGTGAATCGGAAGTCGGGTCGAAACCGATATAACCGCGGACCGACTCCTTCGAGAGCAGTTCTTCGGTTCCCGGCATAATATCCTGAAGCATATTTCTCCAGCGCAATTCATCAATAAAATTTTTCTTCGGTGTGGTAGCTGACATATCTGTTTACTTCTCATTCAAGTCCCGAAAGGAACATCCTTCGAGAGCGGTCACGAAATTACGAAACAGGCAGATACCGCCGCCGCCCGGACACAGGGGATTCCGCTCCACGAACTTCGATGCGTCCTATTGATAATCAACCAGTAAGACCTTGCCTACAAAACCGAATGTGAATGCTGTATCTTCGCCGCCATGATTCTTGTAACGGGAGGCACCGGAATGACTGGCGCCTGTTTGCTGGCAATGCTGGCCGAACAGGGACTTGAGGTACGCGCCATTAAGCGTGCCGGGGCATCACTTTCCGTATTTGAACTATTTACAAAGCACCGGCCCGAACTCCGTGAAAAAATTGAATGGGTAGAAGGAGACTTGCTCGATCCCGGCTCGCTGGAAGATGCATTAACCGGCATCGACACGGTGTATCATGCGGCCGCCATGGTGTCATTTATACCCGCTGAAGCTGCGCTGATGGAGAAGGTAAATATTCAGGGAACAGCGAATCTGGTGAATGCCTGCCTCGATCTCCCTGAATTTCGGTACTTCGTACACGTTAGTTCCGTGGCCACGCTTGGAAGATTTTCGGGCGAGCAGGCACTGGATGAAAACTCTCACTGGGATCCATCCTCCCATCCGAGCAACTATGCCATCAGTAAATACGGAGCAGAGCGTGAAGTATGGAGGGCCATGTCGGAAGGACTGCCGGCCGTGATTGTCAATCCAAGTATCATTTTAGGTCCCGGCGACTGGAACAAAGGAAGCGCTGCACTCTTTCAGAAAGCAAGAAACGGATTTCCGTTTTATACAGATGGAATCAGTGGATTTGTAGACGTCCGCGACGTATGCAATGCCATGCTGTGGCTGCGGGAAAAAGAAATCACCGGAGAACGATTTATTCTAAACGGAGAAGACCTTGCCTTCCGTGTACTCTTCGTAAAAATGGCGAATGCACTTGGCACCAAACCACCTTATATAAAAGTTCACGCCTGGATGGCCTCACTTGTATGGCCGCTGGAGAAATTACGCTGTATGCTGCTGCGCACAAAACCATTTATCACACGCGAAACTGCAAAAACTGCACGTAGTCAATACCATTATTCTGCAGCAAAGATTACCCAACTCGGATTCAGGTTCCGTCCGATCGATGAAGCGATCAGGTATACGGTATCATTTATGAAGCCGTAGAACCGGCTACGATTGTTTTTCCTTCACGCACCTGCTTACGCAATTCCGGCTTATACTTGTTGAAGAAATTCAGCCAGATTACCCTTGAAGTTCTGAACGTATAAGGAGCCAGCATGGCCAGAACGATACTCAGGAAAATCATAAAGAACAGAATGCCCCTTTCCCAGAAAAAGAGATAATCTGCAATAAATACGGCCACTGAAATAGCCACTGTAAACGCATAACTCACGTACATGGCACCGTAAAAATATCCTGGTTCGGGGATATAGTTCAGATTACACTTCGGACAATGCTGATGCATATGTGAAGTTTCCTTCAGATGATATGGGTTCGGATCCGGATAGATTTCTCCCTCCAGACAACGAGGACATTTATGAAAGAGTGAACTATAGAACTTGGCAAACATAGTAGCAGGATTAATTATAGACACAAATATCTTAAAATGTATCAACCCCAACGGTAACTAAGGTTACAAATGGAAGTGACTTAGATCAGGAGAGTGTTATAGGTTATAGGTTATAGGTTATAGGTTTTAGGTTATAGGTTTTAGGTTATAGGTTATAGGTTTTAGGTTATAGGTTTTAGGTTTTAGGTTTTAAGCCCGCTCGTGGAGCGGGATAAGGTTAAAGGTTTTTTCTGATTATGGGAATGAAGTCAGGACGTAGGGATTGGGAAGCCGATAGCCGGGAGTTGCAAGTAAACAACTCGCGGCGGTGCAAGGGGCGGATAAGCTTAGCGGAAGGGGGTCGGATTGCTGCGTATTTCGTTGAGCATGGCTGCTGAAACAACTAAACTTTTTTCAATGACCAGGCATTTATAAGCAGTAGGCATATTTCTGTCGGGGTCGGGAAGACCTGTGATATAGCCAAAATGAGGCATCGATTTCATCTTTTCGCCGAAAGAGGCATCATTCACCGTTACGGGTAGTTTCAATTGTAGGTTAATGAGGGATGTTTTGGTTTGGGTTGTTTGGCGGATAGCATTTTCTTCCGGCACAACCAGTGAAGTTTGCAGAATAGTATGAGAATTAATTTCTGCACGGCCATAATAGTTATCTATGCCCAGCTTAATTCCCAGAACAGTTGTGCAGATAAAATCCGACAAAGAAGCATCCTCTGGGGACATTTTCAAATCGATGGTTTGTTTTTTCCCCTTCTGATCAAAATATACCAACACATAGTCGCCCCAGGTTTTGCGTAATCTTCCATCTATCTCATCTGCACGGAGATGATCTGCCACCCAGTTCTGAAGCGAATTTGCAAGGTCCATGTTATCAATTGAATCAATCCTTCTATCCGGCATTGGTAGCCGGTTCGGTAATTTCTCATACAGGTAACGACGGATTGATTTATTAATCTGCATAAACGCTTTCCGATCTGAACGGAAAATCTCCTTCGGATCGGGCATGCGGTCTGGCGAAAAGCGTGTTCGCTCGGCAACCACCATCTTGGTCACATACTTTCGGAAACGAATAGCAAAGTAGAGCATCTGCCCTACACTGGCCTGCTGGATCTTATCATTATATGAATCCAGTTGAAGTATCAGATTCAGGTATGTATGCGGATGATCGACTCTGAACATCTGAATCTCCAGAAAATCGCGTCCGCCATCTGTACCGCCCACACCATGATAACGGAAGATCTGGCTTTTACCAGCAGCTTTATAAATCGTTTTCATTCGCGCCACGATATAACGGCCAATGCGCTGAAATGATATATATGACTGACAGATACCTGCATCAGTCCGTTCGTTAAGGCGCCAGACCGTATCGACAAATCCCTCCGGAAAGCGAACTACCGACCATAACTGACGATGCTGCTCCAGCACCTTTTCATCATCCGGCAACCCTTCACTCTTATTCCGCGAAATCTTGTTACTCTCAAATGCTTTCTGCACATCCTTCCGCCACTCCTCAAACCCCGGAATCTGTTTGTGCAGGTTCTTCTCCATCACATAATCAACAATACAACCGGCCACCCGCTTTGATACCGGCACTCGGGCATGTTGCGGCTGAAGGCTTACTCCTACATTGGGATTCAGCGACAGTGGCCTCATATTCCTGTAGAAAGAATAGAGCTCTCCCCCACGTTCGTTCTTCCTGCCTGATTTCTCCGGAATTTTCAACTCCCGTGCAAGCACAGACACAACTTTCTGAGTAAGCCCATGTCGCGCATAGGCATAAACATCCGTTCCCTTGTATGAAAACACTTCCAGATCGGACTCAGCCAGCAAGTTATTTTCAACTAGATTCTGGAGGAGGGCGAAGAATACCGGTTGCATACTGGCACGCTCGAAATCTCTGATGATGGCAGGCATTTGTTGAATATATATTAGGTTTTATTTTTATCGATATGATTATTATTTACTACATTTATTAATAACACAATTACATCTTTTCTTCACAAACCGAAGATCTAATTTAGAAATTTATAAATAAAAAACAAGATTTATTTTTCAACAAAACAATTTCGACGGTTGGCAAGAACCCTCCTTTACTTTGCCAAGCCGCTTCAAACGGCATCGGCCGATTCAACCATCCTACTAACCACCAATCCGTTAAAATGAAACGAAACCTACACCCTATCCTCCTGTCAAAGGATGTTCAGGAGCTCCTCAGGACCATCCAGATCATTGGCTTCCGGAGAGGAACCATCTCAGGCGAACTACCTGATGCATTCCGGCTCGAATACACGGGCGACAAACATCTGATCACGATCGCCCCTACGGGAAGCGGGAAATCCACAGCCTGCATCGTCCCCAATCTGCTTAAATACAATCACCCGGTGGTTGTATTCGATCCCAAAGGCGAACTCTACAAAATAACAGCGAGGCGACGACGTGAAATGGGACACCGCGTAATCTTGCTTGACCCCTTCATGGAAGCGATTACATCAAGGAAACGCGATAGTCTGAATGTGATGGAGATCATCAGCATGAGTGATGATCCTTTTCTTGAATGTCAGTCGCTGGCGTATAACCTTTCAGGTAAAGGATTCTCGAATGACCCTTACTGGGACGACAATGCCCGTGGACTCCTGAGCGGAATTATCTACTATGTCTGGAAGTACAACAAGGAAGAAGATAAAAACCTGCGCGCGGTCATCTCCATGATCATGGGAGAAGATCTCGATTACAGCCTGGCGGTCATCCTCGACACCAACAAAGATCTGCCCCGGGAAATCCGTGAGAGCTTTGTGGCTTACCTGTCTATTCCGAGTGATAAAACCCGGCCTTGTGTGCTCAGTACCATACAAAGCTACCTGCACTTATATATGTCGAAGTCGGTAATACAATCGCTTGACGAAACATCATTCCGTCTGAAGGACTTCATCAACGGAAAACCAATCGATATTTTCATTGTGTTTCCTCAGGACAAGCTACGTAGTCATTCCAGGTTGTTTGTTCAATGGCTCACTCTCTTGATGCGGGCTGTGGCCTCACGCAAACATCTGGTGCCAACCGACACCTTGTTCATGATTGACGAAGCGGCGGTAATCGGACCCAACGAGTACATCGCCAACTTCCTGACTATCTGCCGGGGATACAACACCCGCCTCTGGCTGTTCTTTCAGGATCTGCAACAGGTGTACAACTGCTACAAAAACGAATATAAAACAATTATCAATAATTGTGGCATCTTCCAGACGTTCGGTATCAATACGTGGAATGCAGCATCTGATCTGAAACAGATCATCAATGTTCCGCCGGAGGTCATCCGCACTCTGCCGGCAGACCGACAGATTATTATCAGCGAAAACGTGGAATATATCGGTTGTAAAAAAATCAACTACCTGACCGACCCGGAATTCGAAGGACTTTGGGACCCGAATCCGTTCCACCGGCTAAAGTAGATTCCATGTTCCCTTCCCCGTAAGGAAGTTTTAACCGGGCGGTGTCATCCGACACCGCCCGCTTTGTTTACTATTCATTTATCAACATGACGGGTCAATAGAAGCTGAAAAAATTATTTTTACGCAAACATATCAAGCGCCACGGTTTTGCGTTTATCATCAAATCTCCTGACCACCATGAAAACCCTATTTAAAAGCCCGGGCTGGTGCCTTGGGCTATTGCTGTTTGTAGCGGCCTGCTCTCCCCGTAATCAGGTATCCGTTTCGGATACCAATCTGGGTGATACGATTGATGTGAAACAGAACATCGTTTTTGATTTCAGCCACGACCTGGCGCCGGATTCGGTATTACAGAAGTGGGACTCGACTGCTTTCTTTACGCTTCAACCGGAAGTGAAAGGCCTCTTTAAATGGAATTCGGCCCGGCAATTGGTGTTTAGTCCTTCGGCAGGATTCAAACCGGAAACGGATTATAGCCTTCACTTTTCTACCGCTTTATTAAAATATACAGCCGGCCATCTTTCGTTGGAAGCTACGGAGTACAAATTCACAACCGAAGCCCTGAAACTCCAGAATGTTCAGACCTGGTGGACATTGAACCCAGGCTCTTCCGAACAGCTGATTTTCCATGCATCCCTGAATTTCAATTATGATATGAGTGCCGATGATCTCCGAGGAAAAGTGAACGCAATCATAAACGGGAAAAATGTTGCTGTGAAGGTGGAAGATCAGAGTGCTTCCACCAATCTTCAGATCAGTGCCGAAGGATTGACGCGTGCAGATGCTGTTAAAGGAGAATTCACCATTTCACTGACCGATGGTGTGAAATGCGTGGAGTGTTCGAAAGGTAGCCGATCACTTTCATTTACCGGAAATATCTACCCGGTTTCTCAACTGGAATTTACCTCTTTCGAAACAGGGTTTGAAAACGGAGATGGTTTTATCCGTCTATACACTAACCAGCCGGTCAGCATGGCCGGAATTGAGAAGCTGATTTCGCTATCACCCGCTCCCGTCTACAAGATTGAACAGCATGAATCTGGAATTACATTGCGTGGTGCGTTTAGTCCCGGTTATGGATATGACGTTTCGGTCAACCGCAGCCTGCAGGGATTATTGGGCGGCACCATGGCCAACGATTACTATACAAATGTGAGTTTCGGTGAACAGGAACCGGGTATCGCATTCACCAACAGCAAAGGCATGTATCTCACGTCGAAGGGTAACCGAAAGATCGGTATCCAGATTGTAAACATGCCCAAGGTGAAAGTTTCAGTGTATAAAATATACGAGAATAATATCCTGGCGTTCATGAACAGCAATCGTTACAATGAATGGTGGAGTGAAGAGAGCGGCAGCGGATGGGTGTATAACGATTATGACCTGGAAAGATACGGTAATGTAGTGCTGAATCAGGAGTATAACACCCGTGACTTACCGAAAACGAAAGGCATGAGTTTACTGAGCATGAATTTCGATGATGAAATCCCCTTCCGCGGCATTTATCTGATTACGGCGCAGTCTACCGAAAACCAGTGGATCAAAGCCACCAAGCTGGTTTCGGTTTCAGATATCGGCCTGATTGCCCGCACCGGATCAGACGAAGTAATGGTGTTTACCAACTCGGTGAAGGAAGCAACACCTCTTCAACGTGTAACGGTGAGTGTGATCAGTTCTAATAACCAGGTGCTGTTCAGCGGAACCACCAACGGCGAAGGGATGGTGAAGTTCACGGGACTGCAGTCGAAGTACAAGGAATTCAGTCCAGCGCTGATCACTGCCCGCAACGGAAATGATTTTAACTACATGCTCTTATCCGACACACGAGTTGAAACGAGTCGCTTTGAAACCGGCGGGTACCGTGATAATGGTCCGGGATACATGGCCTTTATTTATGGCGAGAGGGAGATCTATCGCCCGGGAGAAATCATTCACTCGAATGTAGTGGTACGCGACCGGAAATGGAAAGCCCTCAAAGGTCTGCCGGTAAAACTGCGTCTCCTCCTGCCCAATGGACGTGAACTCAGTACACTTCGCAAGACGCTGAACGATCAGGGAGCCTCAGCCCAGGACTTCACCATCCCAACCGGTGCAGCAACGGGCACTTACAGTATTGAAGTATATACTGCCAACGATGTATTACTGGCAGAGAAAGCGGTATCTGTAGAAGAATTTATGCCGGACAGGATCAGCGTGAAGGCTGAAACGAATAAAACCGGATACGTAGTGGGCGATACCGTTCTGCTGAATAGCGTGGCGAGCAATCTTTTTGGCACTGCCGCCGCCGACCGCAATTACGAAGTGCAGTTCAGTTTTGACAAAACCATCTTTTCTCCCAAAGGATATGACGACTACGACTTTAGCATCCGGGGCATGGATCATATCAATCCGCCTTCGTCGTTTCGTCAGGGAAAGACAACTGCGAATGGAGAAATCCGTGAAGCGATGTATGTTGATCCTATTCTGCGCGAAACCGGTAAACTCGCCGGCAAAGCCTTCGTGACAGTTTTCGATGAAACCGGACGACCTGTAAACCGCATGACCTCATTTGAAGTGATCACACAACAGGTATTCTTCGGCGCAAAAGTAAGTGAGTACTATGCCGGTATCGGACAAAACGTACAGGTATCGATCGTAGCCCTGAATCCTGCGGGAACACTTACTCCTTCTATGGCCAATGTACGCATTATCAAAGTAGATTATCACAGCGTGCTGACCAGAAGCTCCGGCGACAGAATGTATTTCACATCGCAGCGTCAGGAACGGTTACTGCAGGATAAACAATACAGTTTACAGGGGCGACCTGCGCTGGTAAATTTCAAACCAACGGAATCAGGCGAGTATATTGTCCGCATCGGACTTCCCGGCTCTGATCGTTTTATCGAACAATCCTTCTACGCCTACGGCTGGGGCTTCACCGGCTCTTCCTCCTTTGCAGTCAATACAGAAGGCACGATTGACGTAACGACAGACAAAGAGACATATCAGCCGGGAGATAAAGCAAAACTTCTCTTCAAGACTCCGTTCAACGGCAGACTTCTGATAACGGTTGAGCAGAACTCGGTGTTGAACTATTATCAATTGACAACCGATAAAAAAGCGGCCGAACTGGTCCTGCCCATCACCCGCGATTATCTCCCCAATGTTTATGTAACGGCGACGCTGTTCCGAAAAGTGGACGATGGTTCGATTCCGTTGACCGTTGCTCACGGTGTTATTCCGGTCACCATTGAAGCTAAGGAGAACAAAATCCCAGTAACTATAAAAGTGGCTGAAAAATCCAGAGCCAATACCCGTCAACAGATCACGGTAAAAACTTCGCCTTCCAGCGATGTGGAAGTGACCATTGCTGTTGTAGATGAAGGAATCCTTCAGTTGAAAAATACCAAGACACCTGATCCGTATAATTTCTTTTACCAGAAACGGGCTTTGATGGTAGATCAATATGATATTTATCCGTATCTGCTTCCGGAGATACAATCGCGTCGCTCCAGTACCGGTGGCGATGGATACAGTCTGGCGCAACGTGTAAATCCGATCACCAACAAACGCGTACGCCTTGTTTCGGCCTGGAGCGGCATTCTGCACACCAACAGTGCGGGTGTAGCGAATTATGCCATTGATATTCCTTCCTTCAGCGGCGATTTGCGTGTGATGGCAACTGCGTATAAAGATCAGTCGTTCGGATCAGCAGAAGCACATATTAAAGTAGCTGACCCGGTGGTGATCAGTGCAGCTTTGCCGAGATTTACGAGTCCGGGAGATACCGTGGTAGTTCCGGTGACGTTCACCAATACAACTGCCGCCACCATTCAGGCGACGACCGCCTTCAGCTCCACCGGTGCCATCCGTATTCTCACTTCCGGTGAGAACCGTTTATCGCTCGCAGCCGGAAAAGAGCAACGCATCCTCTGTAAAGTGATTGCTCCTGCGGGTACCGGAGTAGGATCGTTTACTGTTAAAGTGATGAACGGAAATGAAACCTACAGCGACAAAACCGAAATTACTGTTCGTCCTCCCGCGAGTCTGCAGGTGCGCGATGGCAGCGGAATGATAAAGGGGGGTACAACAGCCGATATCGATTTACGTACCGGCTTCATCGCGAACTCCGCACAGGCCGAACTCATCATCAGCAAATCACCGCTGGTTAACTTCGCTGATCAGCTGAGTTATCTCCTCGACTATCCGCATGGCTGCGCTGAGCAAACAATCAGTATTGCTTTCCCGCAGATCTACTACGCCGATCTGGCACGCTCCATCACTAACAAACCCGGCTACACAATCAATACACAACTGAATGTGCAGGCTGCCATCGGCAAGGTCCTGAGTCTGCAACATTACAATGGTGGTATCGTGACATGGGAAGGTACGGCCACTGCCAACCAATGGACCAGCGTGTACGCAGCGCATTTTCTCTCCGAAGCCAGAAAAGCAGGCTATGCGGTAAATGAAGCCGGCTACAACAAACTGCTGGAATATATTTCCAAACAAGTGAAAGAAAAACGTACGGAAGAAGTCCGGTACTATGATGGCAATAATACCTATGTAAAATCCAAACGCCCGGCGAAGGATATCTTCTATGCGCTGTACGTTCTGGCCATGAACAACAAAGCTGACCGCAGCACCATGAATCACTACCGGTCGCGGTTTACCGAACTTTCACTCGACAGCAAATACCTGCTGGCCGGCACCTATCTCGCCATTGGCGACCGACGTACATACGACGACCTTCTGCCGAAGGCTTTCGCCGGTGAACGCACTGAGCAATGCACCGGCGGCAGCTTCTACAGTTATGTCCGCGATATGGCCATCACCCTCAACACGCTGCTCACCCAAGACCCCGACAACGAACAGGTTGGAATCCTTGTAAAGCAACTAAGTGGTGAACTCAAGAAATCTTCCTGGCTCAATACTCAGGAGCGGGCGTTGAGTTTCCTTGCGCTGGGCAAGTTCAGTCGTCTCGCCGCACAAAGTAACGTCACCGCAACCATTGAAACCGACGGAGGCAAAAAATTCAGCTTTGACGGAAAAGACCTCATGCTGCGCAAAGATGTTGTCAACACAAATATCACTGTGAAAGCCAACGGCAGCGGTAATCTCTATTATTTCTGGAAAAGCCGCGGACTCACGGCCGACGGATCGTACAAACAGGAAGATAAAAATCTACGCGTGCGCAAAACATTCTACAGCCGTACCGGGCAAGAGATTAGCGGCAATCAGTTCCGACAGAATGATCTCATCGTTGTAAAAATATCGCTAGAGAATCTGAGCCGCGAGTTCGTTGAGAATGTAGTCATCACCGATATGTTGCCGGCCGGATTCGAGATCGAAAATCCACGCATCAGTACGATCCTAGACCTCGATTGGATCAAAAATAACCATACACCCGAATACATCGACATCCGCGACGACCGAATCAATTTCTATTGTTACGCCGCCACGCAACCGCAGTATTTCTACTACGTGGTAAGAGCGGTAAGTCCGGGTAACTATGTAATGGGACCCGTCAGCGCCGATGCCATGTACTCCGGCGAATACCACTCGATTTATGGATCCGGGCGCATCCTTGTAAAACAATAAGCCATGTGGAACGAAGATAACATCACCCTTGTGCGTCAGTTCACCTTCAGGGATTTCAGCGAAGCCTTCGCCTTCATGACCCGTGTAGCCCTTGTAGCAGAAAAGATGAATCACCACCCGTTATGGACCAATGTCTATAACCGGGTGGAGATCCGCCTCAGCACCCACGACACCGGCAACACCATCACCGACAAAGACCGGAAGCTGGCTGCGGCTATTGATCGTATTTACGGACAGGCGTAAACGTTATCATGCACCCATTGATCAGGAACTCTCTCCTCGTAGCAGGCGTCGGGCTCTTCGCCTTCCTCCTGCTCGACCTGAGTTTCCCCTTTCGTCCGGCTCCGCACTGGTCAACCACCGTTTATGACCGGAAAGGAAAATTGCTGAACGCTTATCTGAGCAGCGATGACAAGTGGCGTTTCCCATGTTCGCCGGAGCAGGCTGACACTCTGCTCACCCGGACCTTCATCGCAAAGGAAGACAAACTGTTCCGCTATCACCCAGGAATAAATCCGTTCGCGATGGTACGTGCAGCGTTCAATAATCTGGTGCGGCACCGCAGGACCAGTGGCGCCTCCACCATCACCATGCAGGTAGTGCGGTTACTGGAGAAACGTCCGCGCACGATGCCGAGCAAACTCATCGAAACCTTCCGTGCACTTCAACTCGAAGCGCATTACCCGAAACGTGAGATTCTGAGCCTTTACCTCAGCCTGGTACCCTACGGCGGAAACATTGAAGGCGTGAAAGCAGCGAGCTGGCTTTACTTCGGTAAGGCACCGGCGTTATTAAGTCCCGCCGAAGCCGTCACCCTCACCATCATCCCCAATCGTCCCTCCTCACTTCGTCCAGCTGCAGGCGGCACTACTAACTATTTGGTGCTGGAACGGAATAAATGGCTGCGGAGATTACACGAAGACAAAATCATCAAAGACCGCGATCTGCTGGAAGCGCTCAACGAACCACTGAACATCCGCCGACAGGCCTTACCCGACGAAGCACCACATCTTGCTCGTCGGCTGGCCGGCAGCAACCGCAAGGCAGAAATCTTCACGACCCTTGATCTGAACCTGCAACAGAAAGCTGCCCAGCTTTGTTATAACCATCTGCAGCGACTGCAATACCTCGGCATCCACAATGGTTCAGTCATGATTGTAGATAACAAAAGCGGTGAAGTACTTGCCTATATCGGCAGTCAGGATTTTCACAATGCAACAGTGAGCGGACAAGTAGATGGTGTGCGTGCCATCCGTTCGCCGGGCAGTACGCTCAAACCGCTGGTATATGCACTTGCCATCGATAAAGGCTATATCACACCCAAAACCATGCTGGCCGATGTACCTGTCAACTACAACGGATACAGTCCCGAAAACTTCGACCTGCACTTTCACGGAGAAGTGAGCGCGGAAGATGCACTCTCGGCCAGTCTCAACATTCCCGCTGTGCAACTCCTCGATCAGCTAGGAGTAACAGACTTCCGCAGTTCACTGATCGCAGCAGGATGTCAGTCGTTTGAAAAGCAGAAGCAGATCGGATTGAGCGCTGTATTGGGCGGCTGCGGTACCACACTCGAAGAACTCTGTGGCATGTACCGGATGTTTGCCCGTGAAGGTGCGTATAGCCCTCTCCGTTATACTACCGGCAAAATACCGAATGTAACCATGAAGAAAGTGATCAGTCCTTCGGCCGCTTTCCTGCTCAGCGGCATCCTGACCCGCCGCGACCGTAGCGATCTCCCCCATCTCTTCGACAATACACTGCATGTACCACGGGTTGCCTGGAAAACCGGAACCTCTTACGGCCGCCGCGACGCCTGGAGCATCGGCTACAATGAACGTTATACGGTTGGAGTCTGGATCGGCAATTTCGACGGCAAAGGAGTTCCGGAACTCACCGGTGCTGACATGGCCACGCCGTTGCTGTTTCAGCTCTTCAATACGATTGACTATAACTCCACCGGTAAGTGGTTTCGTCCGACCAGGGAACTTGACTTACGGTATGTATGTCCGAAAAGCGGCCTGCCTCCCGGCACCTATTGCAGCGACAAGATCATCGACTACTTCCAGCCCGGCATCAGCACTGTCACCACCTGCACTCATCTGGCAGAATATTTCACTGACGAAGCGGAGAAGATCAGCTACTGCACAGCGTGTTTGCCGGATCAAGGCTATCGGCGAGGGATATACGAAAATCCACCGGCCGAAGTATTGCGTTATTACCGTGAACAATCTTTTCCGGTTCATATCCCGCCACCTCATAACCCCAACTGCTCCCGGTTGTTTGAAGGAAAGAAACCTGTGATTCTCAGTCTCCACGAAGGCGAAGAATACCTCATTGAAAAAGACGACCCGCGTCCCCTCGAACTGAGCGCTGCTGTTTCGGGAGATGTGAGTACCGTCAGCTGGTTCATCAACGACGTTTTCTTCAAGACCGTGAAGAGCAATGAGAAAGTTTTCTTTCATCCATTAAAGGGTAAATCAAAGATCTCCTGCAGCGACGACAAAGGCCGCAACACCAATCTTACGATACTGGTGTCGTATTACTAAGAAATTTACAGGAATTATTTCACCATTACCCAGGCACCCTTTTCAAAATTGGTGCGGATTTCAGTAAGTTGTGATTGCACTTCGCTCATGCTGGCAGAAGAGAACAGGCTCACCACATGCAGGCCTTTTTCATTCACGCCCAGCATCGCAGCATTAAAGCCTAGCAGATTCGCTTCATCCACCAGCTTGCGTGCATTCTCTTCAGAGCGGAAACAGCCACCGATCACATAAAACGTAGTGCCGTTCACGTTAGCCTTCACAGGCACAGATTCCACCTCAACAGCTACCGGCTCCACATGCGTAGAATCAACCGGAATAATTTCTTCCGAAACAGCAGCGATGATTGTGGTGGAATCTACAGGCGCATCTGTTTCAGGTTGCGGAGCTACGGGCTGAACCTCGTAAGCGGGTTTCGTATTTTTTGAAAGACCGGAATAATGCACTTCAGGCTCAGCAATAATTTCCTTCAGCGGAAGGACGTTCGCGAGACCGGCGTTAAGCGTCTTAATAACATTCGGGTTAAACGCCAGCAAAGCGAGCACAGCAGCGGCGGGAATCAACTCCAGCAACTTCCAGCCCTGACGTTTTCCGGTTTTCTGCTTCGGCTGCAGTTTCCGCACCTTCGCAGGCTGCTCATCACGGCGGATAGCAGGCGAATGAATACTCACCAGACCAAAGGCATCGGTGAGGTAATTACTGGTCAGATCCGGTTCAAACTGAATCCGTTGTTCGGCATCGAAGGATAGCGAACCAATATTTTTGATCCAGACCTGCTCATTCTGCTGTAGTCGTCCGAATACATCATCCACCCAAATCTTTACTGCAGCCAAGGCTTCACCATAGCTAAGACCCTCACGGCGAGACACATAATGCGCCAGCAAACCATCATTGGTACGCAGACTGGCATTAAAAGCAACACGGCGGGAAGGAGGAGTAAAGGTATGCTGGGCGGGATTCAGGAAAGCAGTACGGGTATTTGCAACAAATCCGCCTAATCCGGGGATGATCACGCAATCGTTCGTGTACAGTAATTCGCTGATATATAAGTCGGTACGCACTATCGGGCAGATGTTACGGTGTAAAGATAAACTAATTGGGAAAAAATGTCAAATGGCGGGGAAAGGGGTTTAAGGTTTAAGGTTTAAGGTTTAAGGTTTAAGGTTTAAGGTTTAAGTCCCGCTCGAAGAGCGGGATAGGGTTTAAAGGGTTGAATTGATTTGTTGTTTTAAGTTTTCAGGTTCAGCAATCGTATTCCGTTAGCTTCGTCAAATAGCAACAGACTACGTTCAGCTACCGGAATTCGTGTAAAGCTTCACTCCTGTGGCGGAGCAATGTCCGATAACTTTTGGTCAAGGATGAATACTTCTTGCTATTTAAAGTGATGACAGAAACACCTGACTTTTTGCCGATCATAGATTGACTTCTTTTCAAAAAATAATCCTTCAACAAAAACCGGTTTAATCTAAAGCCAGATATCTGCTGGAAAAATAAATTCGTTCAAGCTAACGCATCAAAATTCTAAATACCTCTCCGCCTTATTACGGGCTTAAATCTTTCTCAAATAATCTTCTGCCGCCTGCAAATCATCCGGTGTATCAACTGCGATGGTTTCGATTTCGGTGATACGGGTACGGATGCGGAAACCATGTTCGAGCCAACGCAACTGTTCGAGTGATTCTGCTTTCTCGAGTTTACCTTGTGATAAACGTGTGAGTCGCGGCAACACATCAGCGCGGTATCCGTAAATTCCGATGTGTTTAAAGTAAGTGTGCTGCTGATGCCATTCGTGAAAGTCGGCGCCTTTGTAAAACGGAATGGGATGTCGTGAGAAATACAAAGCATCGCCATTGCAAGAAACAACTACTTTTGGTGAGTTGGGATTGACAAGTTCGTGGTGATAGATGACAGGCTTTACCAGTGTGGCAATCTCCACTCCCTCTTCCTGTAATGCACCGCAGAGCAAATCGATTTGTCCCGGATGTATAAAGGGTTCGTCGCCCTGAATATTAACCACCGCATCAAAACTCCCACTGGTAAGCATCAACGCCTCCGCACACCGGTCGGTTCCGGAGGGATGATCTTCGCGGGTCATCACATATTCGCCGCCAAAGGCACTCACGGCATCGGCTATCCGATCATCATCAGTGGCAACGACAACCCTTGTGAGCGAAACACATTTCTTCGCCTGGGCATAAACACGTTCAATCATGGTTTTACCGCCGATCATGGCAAGCGGCTTCCCCGGAAAACGGGTGCTGGCATAACGGGAAGGGATAACCCCTAATACTTTCCTGCTCATGGCTGCTTCCCGTCTCCCCTATACAGATGAATGACTCCTTTCAGAATGCGCTGTTCTGTTTCTCCGTTCAGGCGCAGTTCATTGACTTTACAGATATAAAAATAAACGCCATCCGGCATTTCTGCGCCGTCATTGTTGTGTTTTCCATTCCAGCCAATCGCGGGATCTGTTGTCTCGAAGATTTTGGAGCCCCAACGGTTGAAGATCACCATGTCCACGTCTTTGACATCTCTCCAGGGTGTAATGGGGTGATAGATGTCGTTGATGATATTTCCGTCCGGTGTGAAGATATTGGGCAGCTCGTAGAGCGGGCAGGTCTCTGTACAGATGATATTACTGGTGTCACTCACGTTTCCGGCAGAATCGGTAGCGGTGATGTAGTAACAACCCGCAATGGAATTTACACCTTGATAGAGATAGGTGAAGGTTCCATAGTTGACAGTTGCAATCAGCTGATAAGTGGTCGATCCCGGAGGCGCATAGTATAACTGATAGGAGGCTACGTCGGCTGCGCAGGAGTCGTAGTTTGTCCAGTACAAGGTGTCGATCAGTGCGGTGCAGTTGGGTCCATTGGCAAGCAATGGCGGGCACGGTGGTTCATTATCAACCGGTGTACTGCAAAACTGCTGTGATTTGTTGATGATCGGATTAACGAGACCGGTATCCTGATAAGCGCCAACACTTTTCACGTAATAACAGTATTGCTGTCCGTTGATGAGTGAATCATCGGTGTAATTCAGTCCGGTGGTGAAATCAATGGAGTCAAATACGCCCGGCAGATTCTCGCGATAAATAACATAAAAATCGTTGGTCCAGGGTACATTCACATTCCAGCTAAGCTTATTCTTCTCATCTCCGGGAGCAATGGTAAGAAATACAGAATACGCTGTTTGTGAGAATCCTATCTGGAAAGTGTTTCCGGGAGTATCGTTCCAGAACTGAACTCTATAACGGTACTGAATAGACGAAGTATTAAGTCCTGTGTCATTGTACGTGGTATCATTGAGATCGGTAAAGGTCACCACATCCGTGAAATTGCCACTGCCATCTGCCCGTTGCAGCACATACCGGTAGGGTCCGGGGGTCTGTAACGGATCCAGCTGCGTAGGTTTTCCCCAGGCGACGTAGATCTGTCCGTTGGCTGCGTCGGTGGTATTCACGTCAACATTGGTAATCACCGGCAGATCCCGGTTGAGTGTATTGCAAAATTCTACTGATGCATAGCTCTCGGCTTCGTCGGGATAAAATGCTGTGACCATGTAACAATACTGCACAGCGGGAGCAAGTCCTGCTCCGTTGTTGTTATCTGTATAGGTAGTTGTAGAGAATCCGTTTACAGAGGCAATCCGCACATAACCTGTATAGGCCGGCACACCGGTTTCGCAATAGCCCGGCGTATAACCGTAGGTCGCCACACGGCGATAAATATGATAGCCCACGGCTTCGCTGCAGGCGCTTTGGTCCCAGGTGAGAATCATGGAATTACCAAGCGGAGTGGCCAGCGGGTTCTTGGGCGAAGGACCTACAACGGTAATGAACATCGACTTGAGATCAGCGAGCTGGATCTGCGCATTGTTATCTTCCGCTTTAAACACAACAGTATATGGCGATTTTCGTACATGCGCACACGTTGTATTCCAGTTGAAGTCGCCGGTAGTGGTTCCCAGGTTCGGCGTAGAGGAAAATGTTGCCGGCGAATTGGAAAGGGTAAATGGTCCGCCTGTGGCCGTCAGTGTTACGAGTTCGGTTACCGTGGGATCCGTAGCAGTCACCGTAAAAGCGAGCAGGTTTCCGGCCTCTACGCAGGTATCTTTCACACCGGTAATAACAGGCGGTGTATTGAGTGGCGGATAAATCGTAATCTGCATATCCCGTGTCACATAACCAATATTGATCATGCCGATTCCGGGAATATTTCTCCACTCGCGGATGATCATAGCTACGTTGTACTCTCCGACCAGTAAAGGCTCATCCCAGACCAGATCACCGGTAACAGGATTCAATGCAAACGAGTTGCTGGCCGGCGGGAAGAAATAATTCGGGATCGGATTACCGCCAAAGCCTCTGCATTCTGTCAGCTCGTAAGATAAACTGTCGCCGTCAGGATCGAAGGCATTGGGATTATGAATAAACACGATGCCCACTGCACCATCATCAATCGGCGGCTGCAACAACTGCGGAGAAGAGTTAATGGTGAATGCGGGAGAGATGATGAGTTGTGTCTGCACATAAAAAGGAATATTTACCGAGCCGGGAATATTCACCACCGCTGCATTTCTGTTCTCATCGAGAAAATACATGATGTAATTTCCATTGCCCGGATAAATATGAGTGCCTTCGTAGGTGTTGCGCTGAATATCCGGTCCCACATTGAAATCAATGCTCAGGCGCGGAATGGTATCCCGTTGTCCGTCACCCCACCAGAATTCCAGCTCCGGACGATCGGCCGGACTGGATGTTTTTGTATAGGTTACGATGCGAACTTTATACTCATACGTTCCCAGTTTCTGATAGGTAATTTCACCGGCCCTGTTATGCGTGGCCTGAGCAGACCACACAGAGAACAAGACCAATGCAAGCGAAAGAAAGATTTTTTTAAACTCTGTTCGGATCATAGGGCAGACTAAACGCAGTATTGAAATAATTTATCAATTAATAAGTAATCACCTGCTCCTCCATCATCTCGGGGAGTTTACGGTATTCGTATTGCTGATTTCTGAGACGCGGTTCGAAGCCTGCTTCACGGATGGCATCCTGAATGCCTTTACTCGTGAAACGATGTGGCGCACCGGCAGCGCTCACTACATTCTCTTCAATCATAATGGAGCCAAAATCATTCGCACCGGCGTGGAGACACACTTGTCCGATGGCTTTACCCACCGTTAACCACGAAGCCTGGATATTGATGATATTGGGCAGCATGATGCGACTGATGGCGATAGTACGGATATATTCATCTCCACTAACGTTGTTGCGTATACCCTTTACGCGTTGCAAGAGTGTCCCTTCATCCATGAATGGCCAGGGAATAAAAGCCACGAAGCCTTTTGCGTCTTTCGGTTTTTCACTCTGCACTTCACGGAGCCATACCAGATGTTCAAAGCGCTCGTCCACTGTCTCCACATGACCAAACATCATCGTAGCTGATGTTGTCAGGCGCAATTGATGGGCTGCACGCATCACATCCAGCCATTCGCGTCCGCTGCACTTCCCTTTTGAAATCATGCGTCGCACACGGTCATTGAGAATCTCCGCTCCTGCACCGGGCAATGAATCGAGTCCGGCTTCCATCAGTGCAGAGAGTACTTGTGTATGTGTTTTGCCTTCCAGCTTGGCGATGTGCGCAATTTCAGGTGGGCCCAGCGCATGCAGTTTCAGGCTCGGGTAGAGTTGCTTTAATTCGCGGAACAGGTTCACATAAAAACTGAGACCAAGATCCGGATGATGTCCACCCTGCAGCAGCAATTGCTCACCGCCGTACCGGAATGTTTCTTCAATCTTTATTTTATACTGCTCAATGGTGGTGATGTACGATTCCGCATGTCCCGGAATACGATAGAAATTGCAGAACTTACAATTGGCGATACATACATTCGTAGTATTCACATTCCGGTCGATGATCCATGTAACGGAACCATCCGGTTTCTGTTTTTTCCGCAGCTCATTGCCCACATACATCAACTCTGATGTCGGCACGTGTTCAAATAAATATTTTCCCTCTTTTGCAGAGAGGAAGTCGAAGTTTAAGGCTCGCTGTAAGAGCAGGTCGCTGTTCATGATTGTTGATTCTCCACCGCCTGCATCAGACTGATTTCCGCATCGGTTGATATCATTTTGCGGCTTTGGTTGAGGATGAGCAGGGCTTTCTGTAATTTCATCCGCTCAAATTTACGCAACTCTATGCAGATCACACTCAAGCGCCTGTCAGCGCCCCGTAAAGATGGACATCAGATCATTCTTTTTCATGACAAGAACGAAACCCCGTCTGCCGGGCTCTCTAAATCTGAATCGGCATGGGTCCGGGAAGAACTCAAGTCCGATCGCAAGCTGATCGCCGTAAATCAATACAAGCGAATGGTTTACCTGCAGCTGTTGGATGGAAGTGATAAGGAATTGAACCAGCGGCTGGAAGGCGCCCGTAAAGCCGGAGCCGCGCTCTTCGCTCGTTGTCAAGCAGCTAAGCACGAATCAGTTACCTTGTCAGGAAATACCGATCCTGAGATCGCCCTCGCTTTTGCAGAAGGGTTCGTTCTGAGTGGTTATCAATTCCTTAAGTACCGTTCCGGCAAGAAGAAAGAAGAACATGTGGTGAAGACCCTGAGTATCTTCGTTAAAGGTCTGGCCGACAAAGACGTACAGCGACTCAACATCCTCAATACCGCTGTTTTCAAAGCCAGAGATCTGGTGAATGAGCCACAGTCGTTTCTCAATGCGACGGAGTTCTCGCACCAGTTTCAGAAAATGGGAAAAGAGGCCGGATTCCGGGTGGAAGTTTTGAACAAAGCAAAGATTACTGCCCTGAAGATGGGTGGTTTACTGGCCGTCAACCTGGGAAGTCCGCAACCACCCACTTTTAATATCATGGAATGGAAGCCAAAAAATGCTGTAAACAAAGACCCTTACGTTTTGGTGGGTAAAGGGGTGGTGTATGATACCGGTGGTATGAGTTTAAAACCAACGCCCAATTCCATGGATTATATGAAATGTGATATGGGTGGTGGAGCTACAGTTGCCGGAACACTGTACGCGCTTGCGGCTGCAAAAATTCCGGTGCATGTAATCGGCCTTGTGCCTGCTACTGACAATCGACCGGATGGTGATGCTTATGTTCCGGGAGATGTGATTACAATGATGAGTGGAAAAACCGTTGAAGTACTCAACACCGATGCTGAAGGTCGTTTGATTCTGGCAGATGCCCTGCACTATGCTAAACGCTTCAAGCCACAACTGGTGATGGAATTCTCTACACTCACTGGTGCTGCTGCTGCTGCTATCGGACCGCAGGGAATTGTCTGCATGGGTACGGTTGACGAAGCTACGCGCCGTCAGTTGCATGATTGCGGTAACCGGGTATTCGAGCGTCTGGCGGAGTTTCCTTTCTGGGACGATTATGACGAACTGATCAAGTCCGATATTGCAGATATAAAAAATGTCGGAGGCCCCTCAGCGGGCGCTATTACTGCAGGACGATTCCTCAATCACTTTGTGAATTACCCCTACATGCACTTTGACATTGCCGCACCGGCGTTTAGCAAATCAAACGATAGCTATAGAGGTAAGAACGGAACAGGTGTAGGTGTACGTCTGATGTTTGAATTCTTCCGCCGGGTAGCAGAATAACGGTACCCCTATCCGAATATATTACAGTAACACAATAACTACGCGTTTCAACAAGCACCATGAGTACAGAACAGGAAGGAAGAATTAAAATCGGTATCAGTATCGGTGATGTCAGTGGTATTGGTCCGGAAGTGGTGATAAAAACCCTCTCCGACAACCGGATGACACAGGTATGCACGCCGGTGATCTATGGAAACAGTAAGGTCATTTCACTTTTTCGCAAGACCCTCAACCTGCAGGAGTTTAATTTTAATACTGTAAAAAATGTGCAGGAAGTCATTCCCCGCAAAGTGAATCTGATCAATTGCTGGGAAGAAGAGATAAAAGTTGAGATCGGCAAGCCCTCTACTGCTACCGGACCCTATGCCATGAAAGCGTTGCAATCTGCTGTGAGTGATCTGGCGGCAGGACATATCGATGCGCTGGTAACAGCACCGATTGACAAACATACCATAGCTCCCGAAGGAGGATTTACGGGTCATACCGAATTTCTGGCGCGCGCCTTCAACACCAAAGACTATCTGATGTTTTTGGTATCCGGTGATTTGAGAGTTGCGCTGGCAACAGGCCATGTACCGGTCTCTAAAATTGCTTCGCTGATTACCAAGGAAAACATCCATCATAAACTACAGCTGATGGTGAAATCGCTCAAGAGAGATTTCGGTATCCGCAGGCCACGCATTGCGGTACTGAGTCTGAATCCGCACGCGGGTGATCAGGGTGTAATCGGCAACGAAGACAAAGACGTGATTGCACCAGCCATCAGGGAAGCCTACGACAAAGGCATGTTTGTTTTCGGTCCCTACCCTTCCGATGGATTCTTCGGATCCGGACAATACAGAAAGTTTGATGCTGTGCTGGCGATGTACCATGATCAGGGCCTGATTCCATTCAAGACACTTGCATTCGAAAACGGCGTCAACTTCACTGCAGGGCTTCCGGTGATCCGCACTTCACCCGACCACGGCACAGCCTATGATATTGCCGGCAAAGGCATCGCCAGCGAAGCTTCACTCCGCGACGCCATTTACATGGCTGTTGACATCTACAATAAGCGCGAAGAGTTCGATGAAATTACCGCCAATCCACTGGCCTTCTCGAAACTTGGAGGCGACCGGTAAAAACAAAATGAAAAAAAGCCGCCCTGCAGAAACAAGGCGGCTTTTTATTTTCTAACGGCGATGAATTACCGCATCAGATACATCTTACCCCAGCCTTTCTTAAAGTAAGCATCGAGTGCGGTCTCCCGTTTTTCGACGTCCGATCCATTGATCTGCATATTCACACGATAGAGATAAACACCATTGGCCAGCTGATCACCAAAATCATCTCTACCATCCCAGGCAAAATCAGTAATATTCCGGCCGATATGAATCGCACCGATTTCATCCCTCAGAATGGTTCGTACAATTTTTCCGGTGATCGTCATGATCTGAATCCGGAAATCGCGCGGCACTTCTGACCCCGTCAGTACAAAAACAAAACGGGTAGAAGAACTAAACGGATTCGGGTAGTTCACCACTTCGGTCACAGTGCTTTTATTGATCACCTCGAACTGAATCTTATAATCGTTGAAGCCGCTCAGGTTTCCGCTTTCATCCGTTGCCTGCACCGATAACTCATAAATGCCATCTTCGGTCAGCACAGGGTTATAGTTAATCTTGAAACTATTGGCTGGAAGACTGGCAGGAACCCACGACAGCAATTCACTGTTAGTAGTGCTGCCCGACACCGGTTCAAAATAAAGGAACTTCGTAGTACCGGACGGCGATTTCAGGCTGACGCGGAAGTTACCCGTATCGTTCATGGCAATAAACCTGTTTTCATCCTTCAGGCTGATCTCAATACCGGGACGCGCAGATACGATATCACCATTGAGGATATGAACGCCGTCGAACGTTACATCAAGCAATGGATTGGTAACATCCTTCGACACATGGAACGGAACACTGGTGATATTATTAAAATGATATTGTTCAGGCTGGTCCTTATTAGGATTCACTTCCACCCAGAGATTATTATTTCCAGCCATCGACAATGTGGTAAAACTCACATTGCACATGATGGTATCACCGGCTGGAAGATCACGGTGAAGCCTTACCGAACTGATATTCCGGCGTACGTTATTGGCATCATACACAAAGTAGTCAACCAACAAAGTATCCATATTAGTACTGCTGATATTCTCAAATGCGATATTGAGGCTAACATCTTTTCCCTCCTGAACAGAATCCGCATTAAAAGTATAATAAGAAGGATTCAACGCACCTTCAGGAACCGGCTGATAATACACCTGCCATTTCAACAACTGAGGAGGCGTCCGCAACTGTGAGTCCTGATTGTAGGTACGTAAACGTAGATTCGGATACTGGGCAGCATCAATGCTGCTGATATCCACCGGATTTGTTGTATCAACAATCGTATCATACAACATAGTTTCCTGACCTGCAGATCCAATACCCCATATCTGAAGATAAATGCTATCGGCATTGGGCCCGGACTCTATAGATGTATAATCCCAATGCACCTGACTCCACGACTGCGCAGGTCCGATCACTGTTGAACTCTGGAAGCCTTTATCCCAGTCGCGCGAAAGCAGGTAATTAATCCGCAATGTACTGTCAGGGTAAACACCTTTTGTGAAGATAACGGATGAAGGATCCCCCTTCTTCATAAACAACATAAACTTCTCACCCCCACCTATTGACGACATTTGGGAAACTCCCATTGAAACATACTGATTTATGATAGAAGGAACGGTATCAATCCTGTTTTTCCACACCGGCCAACTCATGATATAATCACCATCAGGAATTACAGAATCGAGCATTGTAACCAAACTATTTCGGCCAGCAGCTTGTGACATATCAAAGAGAAAATACTTGTCAGGACGTGTACGGAATGCGCAGCCATCATTGCTGTAACATACATAATAATTATAATTGCCATAATAGCGGTTCGCACATGAATCTGCTTCCCAAGGGTATTCAAACTGGATTGAATCCAGAACAGCAACAGCAATCTGGGGGTTACCGTAGCAACCACCATAATCCATATTCACACCGTTAATATCATAGCTTGGACGATCTCCTTCATGCGACATCGCCAAAGAATAGTTGGAGGTAATGAATTCTGTTTGCCGCAGGTTATCCACCCAGTTCATATTGGTGAGCGAACCTTCACGGAACTGATAATAATGGGCCTGCGACCATCCGGTGATACCGGGTTTGCAAAGAAATGAACTTTCCTTCCACTGAAAATGATTAGACACCGATGTATCCGGATTCAGAATTGAATCATTGGCAACGCGCCAGAAGTATGGAACATCTGCCTGAAGATTATTCGGCACCTGCCATGAAACAATACCAAAACTATTGGCAGCTGTATGAGTCAGTTTAACGGGACTATTGAAGAAGGGACTAGTATCCACTTCGAAGATATAATTCTTTGGAGCAGCGAAGAGGTTTGCAGTGGTGGCTTTCAGCACCGGTTGCACATTCGGAACAATCGCATATTTGCTCGGGAAAACAGGATTGATATCTGTAGAACTGATCTGCAAAGCAGCAACCGCCACATTATTCCCTATGTTATCCAATTCATCCACCTCCTCATAATTATCTACCGTTACTTCAAACGTATTCAATCCGGCACCGTACTGAAAATCTACCGGCAAGGTCAGAGAGAAAGTATCACGGTAAGTTACATAGGGCAACTGAATAATTGAATCGCGTTTGGTTCCGTCAGGCATTTTGCGGCTGATCAGTACATGCACGGAGTCATTGGTGTTCTTTCCGAGGTTAGTCACAACAAAATTAACCTTGAAGGTTTCCATTTCTGTCGTCACAACCGCAGGATCGAAGAACACACCTGAATTCTGAATTTCGAAATCAGGTTTTTCATACGTATTCATATGAATGGCGGGATCACCATGCAAAGTCATGTTCATACACACACCTTTCCGGTCGAGTGAAGGCGTAATGATATCCCGCACCGTCTGACGCATCGATTGCCCGACAGTGAGGTCATAATACTCGCGGAATTTCACCTCATGGAAGCGCAGCGAATAATCGTCAAGCGGATCAATAATACCTTTGTCCGGAACGGCAATAAATGCAATAGATCCTTTGTCAGGTGTCAGCACAAAACGTTCATTCAGCATCCGCACCGTAGTATGGATATCTCCAACAAAACACGATTGTGCCAGCACCACCGGATAACGATCCTTGTTATGATAATTTTCCGGATCGTCAGTAGCGATATCAAATGACGAACCGGCAGCATGCCCGTAAAAAGTCATCATGGAACAACCGGAGTCAATCAATTGTTGAACATACTGACTCAGGTTAATCTGAATCGGATCTGTAGAACTTTTCAGAATCGTTGTTACTTTTCCACCGAAAAGGGTATCTTCAATAATTTGCTTATAGAGGTTTAGCTTTCCGGACAGTAATTGCTGTTCGGCGAGATCGGTACCGCCACCGAAATGGAGCACATTCTTCATCCAGAGTTCCGGCGGAAGGTCTTGCTGGTTTTCAAAAGCAATCAATTTATTCAGGTAAGCAGTCACATCATCGTTATTCTGAGCGGCTATCCTTCCTGTTGCCAGCTCCTGAACGAAGTCGGGCGTATTCAGTTTCGCAGTGAACATCTGATCAGATGCGGGCTCACCATAGGTAGGTACGAGGTTCATTTCGTAGGCACTGCCTGCACGTGAATTCTGTGACAATACAGATTTACCCAACAACAAAAGATACTCTGGTTTGGTGCTGTTATGATCAATCAGATAATCTGCAAAATTCCGTATCGACGAAATATGTTTTTTAATTCCCCAGGCGAACTGATCATACAGTTCATCCACATCCGTCAACAACACATTATACCCTTTTGTTGAACGATAATTAGCATAAGTATTTGCTGCCGTCCAGATTTTCTTATTGGAAACAATCAGGAAATTTTTACCGGCTCCGGCCACTTCAAAGTTGTTGAAGCGTGCATAATGCGCCGGGTCGGTATCTGCATTTACGGTTTTCACTGTAAGGTTTCCGGAAGCGCTCAGCACCTGACTGTTATCCACCAGATAACAAACAACCTGCTGACCATACACTGGAACGATAGCATCTGCGGTGCCGGAAGAAAAAGTGAGATTGACATAAGATACCGAATCACCTGAAATGACATATAATCTCGGATTTGCGATACCTACATTGGTGAGGTGGAGATAAATTTTACCGGCATTACCATCGAATGACAGTTTCTGCGGAAAACTCTCGCCGGTAAAGTCAGTTGATCTTGGATAACGCAAACGGGTAAATGCCACCTGCATATAATTCATATTCCCTGGAAAAGAAGGATCATTCAGGGGTATAAATGAAAACTGATAGCTTCCCGAAGCTGGAAGATTGGGCAGATTCAGCGAATGATGCACCAACTCATAAGCATAATAAGTTGTATCCAGCAGCGTTTGCGACGCGCTCTGTAATTGATAGGGATGCAAATTCTCGTTTGCACCCATTACCCGTATATCCATGGTAGGTACCGACCCAGGTGCATAAAACTTGTCAATCGTATAATTTACAAGCAGGGATTTCACTTTACTGAAATACTCTGAAAGATAACCCTCCCCCTCTGTAAATGAATTGTCAGCGATTTCGTTGAAATCGCGGGTCCCGATATTATAATCAGAGCCATATACCCGAAGATCTTCACGAACAAACCAGTTTTCCGGTGTATAAGCCGAATAATTATTATCCGCCACCACAGGCATCCTTCGGTTATTGGTTGTAAACGGAGAATAAGTTAAAAAATAGGCAGCGGTATCATTGTACAAACTATAATACGGATTCGGCTGACTGGCAATCGTATCATATAACGGAGTATCATATGCACCGTCATTCGGGCGGCCGTAGAATTCAATGTAATCACCAGGACCAAAAATATTATCACCATTTACATCCTCAACCCTGATAAACTGTTCCTTTCCTCTTGAAAACAGCTGATAACGTTCAGGGCTGAACCAGGAAGAGACGGGCACTCCATTATTCTGCAGGTCGTTATAACCAACCCGGAAAATGCCTTCCTTCCATACATTCACTCTGAAGTATTGTTGCGATGAATGTGTTTGTCCCTGAGCGAAAGCGATCCATTCATTGCCATAAGGCTGAGCCTGGATACTGGAAGCAAACAGGAAAACAAGGATACAGAGTACGCAGAGCTTTTTCATGATAATAATTCCGTTTATTTTTTAGCAGCGCCGGTCTCCTTTTTAAAGATAGAAAGACGCAATGAAAACACATTCGAATACAAGGATCCGGAACCACTGCCTATATTGGTCAGTGCATAATCGATGGTAATATTTTTTAAACGTAATCCGATACCGATATTCGGCTGAACGGTGGTAGAGGTACTGGCATCAATATTTTCAACTTTCTGAATGTTACCTACACCGCCGCGCAGAAAAATAAAATCATCATAGCCGAGTTCCAATCCGAATTTAGGATCTATGCTCACTACATCTGTTTTTACAGGAACATTTCGTTTCCCGTCAAACGTCATTTCCAGGTCAAGTGCCGGCTGAAGGGTGATTTTCTTTGAAATATTGGTTTTATAATTGGCACCCAAAATCAGGCGTGGCATGGTTACCTCCAGTCCATTCTCGGGAATTTCATTTCCGGTGCTGGCAAACGTTTCTTCCAGACTCTCTGTATTGAACGACCAGGCATTGAAGGTGGACGTGATATCTTTTCCCACAGCAGCAAACCCCCATTTACCTTTATCCAATTGCGCGCCGACATCAAGGCCGAAACCCCATGCTTTGGCATATTCACCAACTTTCCTGTGCACCACCTTCACGTTACCGCCTATCCGAAGTCCTTCCATTTTCATCTTCTGAGCAAACGAAAAAAGAAATGCATAATCAGCTGAGGAAAATGATTTCAAACGATCGTAATCGATGTTGCCATCTTTATCAATCAACTCTGTGGTATCAAGGATGTCATCCACTGCGAAGCGGATCACTGAAACTCCGACCGTACGGGTGGCGTCCACCGGTGTTGCAAATGCACCATAGTCATACTTGGCGATTCCGGCAAAATACTCACTGTGCATCAGCGCCACCTGAATATTACCCTTCACACGGGTTAATCCGGCGGGATTCCAGTAACCGGAGGTTACATCATCGGTAACTGATGACATCGCGCCACTCATGCCGAGTCCGCGCGCGCCCACTCCGATGGCGAGAAATTCATTACTGTACTTGGGCGCCTGAGCACGCACCGATAACGGCAGTGTGAGGAAGGCCAGAATAGAAAGATATCTTAGTTTTAGTAGCATAGCGTTGAGGATACCGGATCCAAACGTTTCAGAGGCAAATAAAGTATTCCCTCTGAATCAATTTTGTACGGATTTACAGGTGTAAAGGTTCTGTCAATCAAAAGTAGGAAGGTTTGTTCCCGATACGGTTAGCCGTTCGCCAAAATATTAACAGTGAAAACGGCCGGTGTTTTTGAATTGTCAGATGCACTTTTTTCAATCAAAAAACCGACTGAGGAGATGTACCCGGATTACAATAACTATTGAATAACAGCCACTTAAACACAAAGCACTTGTAAACAGTTGACCTGAATTCAATCAAATCGTCTATTTTCGTTCCATGCGTCATTTGCCCAACCTGATTACACTCGCCAATTTGTTTTGTGGTTGCCTGGCGATTCTGGCTGTGCTCGGGAGCGATTTTGAGACTGCAGGAATTCTGGTTCTTGTTGCAACGGTACTGGATTTTCTGGATGGTTTCGCCGCAAGAATGTTAAAGGCGTATTCAGAAATCGGTAAACAACTTGACTCTCTTGCCGACATGGTTACGTTCGGTGTCGTACCCGGCCTATTGCTCTATCAGTTATTCGGAACAGAAAACGCAGACCATGCATCGGAAGGGTGGTTTACCGCCGGACAATACTTCATGCTCGTAGTAACCTTGTTCTCTGCCCTGCGTCTGGCGAAATTCAACATCGATACCCGCCAGTCAGAATCTTTTATTGGAGTCCCTACACCGGCCAACACCCTGATGGTTATTTCGTTTGGATTTATCATTGGACATGATGAATTCGGGTTGAGGGGACTCATCGGTCATCCGTTTTTTTTAACAGGCTTTGCCATGCTCAGCTCCTGGCTGATGGTGGCAGAGATCCCGCTCATCTCTTTGAAGTTTAAAAGATTCGGTTTTGCCGAAAACAAAGCCCGTTATATTTTACTGTTAACATCCGCCTTGCTCATCCTGTTACTACGGTATGCAGCCGCACCGGTCATCATCATTTTCTATGTACTTTTGTCGTTAATATTCCCTCCTAATCGATCAGCACATGAAGTTTAACGCACATATCAATGTAATGCCGCAAAAAGCATTACTCGACCCACAAGGACGCGCTGTTTCTGCCAGCATGAAAAACCTCAATCTTCCTGAGATTGAAAATGTACGCATCGGAAAACACATTACCCTCGAAGTAGAAGCCGGCACAGAGCAGGAAGCCACTGAAAAAGTAGATACTGCCTGTAAAAAACTGTTGGCGAATCCGATTATGGAAACCTACGAGTTTCGTCTCGAAAAAGTTTAACAGGATGCGTTACCTCGCTTTTCTGATTGTCCTTTTATTACCGTTCCGGGCATTCTCACAGCTCGACTCCATTTCAGCTATCAGTGAGATTGAGATGTTCCGACAGAATCTGAACGACGAGTATAAAAATCCGAAGGAGAGCCCCCTGGGTGAAGAAGCCAAAACATTTCCCGGACACTCCTTTTTTCCCATTGATCTCCACTACCGTGTCAAAGCGAAGATTGAAAAGCTGGCAACTCCCGAAAAATTCCTGATGGAGACGACTACGGAGCGACGCCCGGCATACCTAAAGGAATATAAAATCACCTTCACACTCAACGACACACTTTGCGTATTATTCGTTTACCGCAACATTGAATTATCAAAACGGGAAGGGTATGAAGATTATTTATTTCTCCCATTCACTGATAAAACCAATGGCTTTGAGAGCTATGGCGGAGGAAGATATATCGACCTGCGGGCACCCAAAGGCGACTCCATTGTTATTGATTTCAACCAATCGTACAATCCGTATTGTGCCTATAGCTGGAAGTACTCCTGCCCTGTTCCACCCAAGGAAAATAGCTTACAGCTAAACGTTTTGGCAGGCATCAAAGCTCTACCCCATTAAGCTGCAAGTCTCCAGCTGCAAGCCTGCAGCATTGTAGCCTGCAGCTGGCAGCTATCTTAATTCAAAGTTCTTTCCTAAGTAAACACGGCGCACCTGTTCATCATTCGCAAGGTCTTCTGCGGTTCCTTCTTTTAAAATCCGGCCTTCGAAAAGCAGATATGCGCGGTCGGTAATGGTCAGCGTTTCGTGAACATTATGGTCTGTAATGAGGATGCCGATATTCTTCTCCTTAAGCTTATGAACGATACCCTGTATATCCTCAACAGCAATAGGATCGACTCCGGCAAAAGGCTCATCGAGGAGAATAAACTTAGGATTAACCGCCAGACAACGGGCGATTTCAGTACGGCGTCTTTCACCGCCGGACAAAACATCTCCCCTGCTCTTGCGAATGCGTTGAAGTCCGAACTCATTCAACAACTCTTCCACTTTTTCATCCTGCTCCTGTTTGGATCTCCCCGTCATCTCCAGCACAGCACGGATATTGTCTTCCACACTTAACTTTCTGAAAACCGACGCTTCCTGTGCCAGATAACCGATCCCCATCTTGGCCCGCTTATACATTGGCTCCGTTGTGATCTCCTGATCATCGAGAAATATAGAACCGTCGTTGGGTTTAATCAAGCCGACTGTCATATAAAAGGTGGTAGTTTTACCGGCTCCATTTGGTCCCAGCAAGCCCACAATTTCACCTTGCTCCACCTTGATGGACACTTGATCTACCACGGTGCGACGTTTATATCGCTTGATCAGGTTTTCGCTACGGAGGATTGACATGGTGCAAAGGTAGAGGATAATTCAGTCCCGTTGGAACAACGGGATAAGAATTAAGAATTCAGAATTATGAGGAAAGGGAGGATCAGTGCAGTAGGAACGAACGAAGCAGAGCCGATGATCAGAACAGGATCTGGAAACTGCCACGGAAACCGAATTTCGAGATATTGGCATTTTCCAGATAACTCATCCGCCAGAGGAAATCCATACGGAAAACTTTAAAAATATTTTCCACGCCCACACCGGCCTCCACATAAGGCTTTTTATTGAGTGAATAGAACAAAGTATTATTGGTCTGCAGATTGAGATTGTCCTGACGCAATTCGCCCCATACAGCCTTTACCTGCGCGACCTCTCTCCATTTCAGTTTACGCAACAGTGGAATCTTATCGAGGAAAAAACCATCGAAGTGGTGTGTTGCATAACCGCTGAAATAATAATCGCTCACAAACTCAAAGAAATTCATCATGTTGAAGGCGGCATAATCATAGAAATAGGTTTCATTTCCAGGGTGTATCTCCAGTAAGGGATAAGGCACCTTACCCCATGTGCGACCTGCACTCAACACCCAATAAGTATAGCCAAACGGTGCCAGCGGTAAACGGTCGTCAACCCGAACAGAGAGTTTATGATAATCAAAATCGCTGTTCAACACCCCCTTGAGTCCTTTGGTGAAATTGACCTGTACAATCGGATAATCACTGCCCAGGCTGATACGATCCACCTTTCCGGCTACGAATTTCTCTCTGTAGGCAAAACGGGTAAATAAAGTTATTTGAGAAACACGGTAATCATTCTTCACCGTTGTATGTTCATCATTGGTATAATAGGCGATATTCAGATCACCCAGAGGAATAAACTCTCCCCGCTGAAAGGTCACTTTGTTACTCAGGCCGGGAAACCACTCAACTTCATACCATAATTTTTCTGACTCAAAACTATTGAGTTTGGTAGCAGGATTCCGCCGGAACAATGACGACAATATATTATCATCCTGAAAGGCATTGTCACTCTGCCCCAGTTGTTCCACATCGTAACGGTACTGGATACCCGCAAACTGACGCGGCTTATCATCTATCTTATACCGCAATTGCGCTTTGTACTTGAACTTTTCATCTTTCAGACCGTACGCCAGATACCCTTCAAACTGCCAGCGGATACTCAGATCATCACTGGTGCGGAAACCCACACGGAAACGGTTACCCTCGATAGGATTGTAGCTATACACCGTATAATAAGGTCCCAGTTCGATGAGACCAATATCTTTGTAACCGGTAAAAAACAAAGTGATCAGCTCAACATAGGTTTTGAAAGCAGGAAGCGTTTTAATAGTATCCACCATATGGTAGATCTTTTTTTCCCTGTCAGCCAGCGAATCATGACGTGCATTGTCCCAATAATCATTATCACGCTGCATCGCTCCATCGTTCACCACAATGTTTTCTGTCCCTTTAAAAACCGTATCCGGTATCTCAATATTGATTTTGACATCCTTATAGGAAGTGGACTTACGTCCGATAAAATTCATTCCTTCTTCGCGTGCAGCAAAGTCGAGTACCAGCATATCTTTGGTAAGCATCCATTGTTTGTTCTCGATACGGGCATACTCCTGTACAACCGCCATATCTTCCACCCAGTTGATATTGGCTTCACCGGCAATGCGCATCGATATTTTCCTGATAGCCCATGTGGTATCGTGCACCCAGAAATCACCTACAAACGTTAGTTCCTGCGGACGACGCGGTTTGAACTTGAGCTTATAACACCATTGGTCACCAATATAGGTAGAGTCAACCAGATAGTACTTATAATAAACCAGTCCGATATCAGAAATCGGGCTCACAAAACCTTTCCCGAAAAGGTCGATAAAATTCTGATAGACATTGATCCGTTGATACATGTCTCCAAGAAATTGTGTAACTGAAGCATTTTCCAGGCCTGACACTTTACTGGCTTTGATCACCTCCCTTTTATTCTGTGGTGCGTTCCGGAAGTAAACATCCGACATGGTTTCGGAGATAAAAAACGGCAGAAACGGTTTGCTGTTGGTTTCGGTACTGTCAACATTATCCCATACAAAAGAAAAAGGCTTCAACAGCTTATTATTTTTCATCTTATCGGTAATGTTCGTCAGGTCGAACTCCAGTTTATTATATACTTCATACTGGTATGACTCCAGCTTCGAAGGATCATTCTGATCTTTGTTCCGGATGATATTTTTCAGAATGATATTCGCCGGATTTTCTCCGGCCTTGATGACAACCTCCTGCATTTCTGTTTTGGCCGTCTTGAGAGAAAAGTTGATGATTTGCTCCTGCCCTTTACGCACTCTGAGCTTCACCGGAATATAACCCACCAGTGTGCAAATCAATGTGTCGGATGGCTCATCGGTAAGGATCTGGTATTTTCCATCAAAATCAGTATTGGAGCCGGTTTGGGTTCCTTTAAAAACAATGGTAGCAAACGGAATGGGCTCGTTAGTCAGATCATCGGTAACCTTACCGGAAACACGGGTGGTTTGCGCGTGCACAAGCCCGCATAAAAAGAGCGGCAACCATGAAAATATTTTCATCCATTTATTCAGCATAAAATACGGGAAGCAGTTCGACTTATACGCAGAAATCATTCCAGAGTTTGCAGTTCTTCCCAATATTCCAGTGCCCGGCGGGTATGTGGAATAACGATGCTGCCTCCCACCAGATTGGCGATGGCGAATACTTCAAATAATTCTTCGGTGGTTACCTGCTGTTCATGGCATTTCCCAAGATGATAGCGAATGCAGTCATCACAGCGCAATACCATAGATGAAACCAGACCCAGCATCTCTTTTACTTTTACAGGCAATGCACCCTCTGAATAGGTTGATGCATCCAGCGCCCAGAATCGTTTGAGATTGGTATTCCCCTGAGCGAGGATCTTCCCGTTCATTTTCTCACGATAGGCGTTAAAATCAGCGACGATTGACATAGTATTACCGGCGAAAGTAAGGCTTTTGTTTTGTTTGGCGAATATAGTGGGAACAGCGGTTTTATTTTGACATTTTACCGACGAAACGTCAAAATCAGTTGCCGGCACTTTTCACTTTCCCCCGCACCACTACAGCCGACACATAAATACTCACTTCGTACAGGAGAAAGAGTGGTATTGCCACCAACAACTGTGATGTTACATCCGGCGACGGCGTGATCAGCGCTGCAATAATCAGGTTGACCACCATGGCATGTTTCCGGTATTTCCGCATGAAATCGGGTGTAATAAATCCGATTTTCGACAGGAAATAAACTACCATCGGTAGTTCAAACACGATTCCTGTAGAGAGCGAAAGTACCGTAACCGTGTTGATGTAGGAGTCCATGCTGATGGAATTCGCTATCTCTTCACTGACCTTGTAATTCCCGAGGAAGTTGATCGACAAGGGCGTGATGATGAAATATCCGAATGCAACACCCATCAGAAACAGTAAGGTGGTGAAGAAAACGATGCCGGTACTGTAGGATTGTTCTTTATGGGAAAGCGCAGGTTTAACGAAACGCCAAATCTCCCAGATGAGATAAGGGAATCCGAGTACAAAACCGGCCATGAAGGCAATCCACATATGCGTGGTGAATTGTCCGCTCATGTTCAGGTTCACCACATTAAAGTCCACTTTATCTAGACACATGTCAAGGTCAAAGTGCTGACTGAGATCACAGAGCACGCGATAGGTCCAGAAATCGGTGTTCTTCGGAGCCATGATGATGCCATCGAAAATGAGCTCTTTATTCATAAAGGCCACAATGGCGAGCACCAAAATGGCTGCCGCAGCCCGCACCAGATGCCAACGCAAAGCCTCGAGGTGATCGAGGAAGGTCATTTCCGAGTTGGGATCTTTGGCCACAGATGCAGAGGATGAATGTATTTCAGGAGCAGGCTGCGAAATTAGCCATTAAATGATACCCTCTTTGAGGAGATCGTGAAGATGGACAAATCCTTTATACGTAGTTCCTTCGGTGACTACCAGTTGGGTAATATTGAAGGCCTTCATCATATTCAGTGCTTCCACGGCCATGGTATCGGGACTCACCGTTTTCGGCGATTTCGTCATCACCTCTTTGGCAGTGAGATGGTCGAACCGCCTTTGCTGCTGCATCATTCTGCGCAAATCACCGTCGGTTATGATGCCGGCCAGTTTGCCCTTCTGAACAACAGCTGTAGCGCCCAACCGCTTGGATGAAATCTCCAGAATCACCTCATTTAAACTGGCATCCGGTTTCACAACAGGCTGAGGATTGGAACCATAGAGATCTTCTACTTTCAAGTACAATCGTTTGCCCAATGCGCCGCCCGGATGATATTTCGCAAAATCGCCGGCCGTGAAGCCACGCATCTCCAGCAGACAAACCGCCAGCGCATCGCCCATGGCCAGCTGTGCCGTGGTGGAACTGGTGGGTGCGAGGTTGAGCGGACAAGCTTCCGTTTTTACTGCAGTAAGCAACAGAAAATCGGCCTGTTTGGCTAAAAAAGAGTCTTTGTTGCCCGCCATCGCTACGAGCGTATTTCCTCCACTCTTGATCAGAGGAGCTAACACTTTGATTTCAGGAGTATTGCCGGAATTTGAAATCAGCAACACCACATCATTCCGCTGAATCATACCCAGATCGCCATGAATAGCATCTGCAGCATGTAAAAACAATGACGGAGTCCCTGTAGAATTGAAGGTAGCCACCATTTTACTGGCGATAATGGCTGATTTCCCGATGCCGCTGACTACTACCCGACCCTTCGTTTTGTGAATCAACTGACAAACAGACACAAAATCTTTGTTTATCGAAGCAGAGAGTCCCTGAACCGCCTCAGCCTCAATGGCGAGGGTTTTTCGTGCTATTGACTGGATTTTTTTATCACTCAGCATGGGCAAGTAAATAAATGATGAAGATCAACAGAATTGTAGTAATGTTGTAATAACCGGTGGCTATTTGTATTGTTTTATTCAACATGAAACAATATCTTCACACGAACCAAGTTATCGTTGTTGCTTTGCATATGAAAACGATTAAAATCACTCTTGATTTTATTTTGTTTTCTTCGCTGCAACAGCACAAAAATAACGTAAATTTGCCGTCCTTAATTTCCCCAATTACATGTTAGTTGCAGAAAACACGCTGCTGGAGGCGTTAAATAAATATTTTGGTTACGAAGCGTTCAAAGGTGAACAGGAAGCGATCATTCGCAATGTCCTGGAACGGAAGAACACTTTCGTAATCATGCCCACAGGTGGTGGCAAATCCATGTGCTACCAGCTTCCTGCTCTGATGAGCAAGGGTACTGCCATTATTATTTCTCCGCTGATCGCCCTAATGAAAAATCAGGTAGATGCGATTCGTGGTTTTAACACCGATGATGGCATAGCCCATTTCCTGAATTCCTCTCTTACCAAGGCCGAGATTGCCCGTGTACGAAAGGATATGAAAGCAGGAAAAACCAAATTGCTGTATGTAGCACCGGAGTCCTTAACCAAGGAGGAGAATGTAAAATTCCTTCAGGAGGTGAACATTTCTTTCTTCGCCATTGACGAGGCGCATTGTATCTCTGAATGGGGACATGATTTCCGTCCGGAATATCGTCGCCTTCGTCCGATCATCGATCAGATTGGTGATCTTCCCATCATCGCACTTACGGCTACGGCAACAGAAAAAGTACAGGCTGATATTCAGAAGAACCTGGGCATGATGGACGCTGCGGTATTCAAAGCTTCCTTCAACCGTCCGAATCTCTACTATGAAGTGCGTCCGAAAATGAACGTGCTGAAGGAGATGATCAAGTTCGTGAAGCAGCATCCGGGTAAATCCGGCATCATCTACTGCCTCAGCCGTAAGAAAGTGGAAGAGGTAGCGCAAACACTCACCGTTAACGGTATCCGTGCTTTGCCTTATCACGCAGGACTCGACGCCGCCACTCGTGCCTCGCATCAGGATAAGTTTCTGATGGAGGAAGTGGATGTAATTGTAGCTACGATTGCGTTCGGTATGGGAATCGACAAACCGGATGTGCGCTTTGTGATTCACCACGATATTCCGAAGAGTCTCGAAGGATATTATCAGGAAACGGGACGCGCAGGCCGCGACGGACGTGAAGGACGCTGTGTTTGTTTTTACTCGTACAAGGACATCGAGAAACTCGAGAAGTTCATGAAAGGCAAACCGGTGGCCGAACAGGAAATCGGAAAGCAGTTGCTGCTCGAGACCGTTGGCTACGCCGAGACTTCTGTTTGCCGTCGTCGTGTACTGCTTAATTATTTCGGTGAGCGCTACGATCAGGATAACTGCAACAGCTGCGATAACTGTCTCCATCCGAAACCACTCATCGAAGTGGAAGACGAACTGACACTGCTCCTCGAAACCATCTTACAGATCAAGGAAAAACACCAGGCCGAACACGTGGTGAACGTACTGGTAGGTAAAGTGGATCAGCAGGTAAAAAATTACAAGCACGATAAGCTGGAAGTGTTTGGTGATGGTGCTGAGCGCGGTGATCGCTTCTGGACCGCACTGATCCGTCAGGCGGTGCTGGCAGGATTTCTCACCAAGGACATCGACAATTACGGTCTGCTGAAAGTAAGTGAAGGCGGACACGATTATATCAAGAACCCAACTCCGTTTAAAATCGCCCTCGACGCCAATTTCGACGATACCGAGAGTGATGACGACGATGAATTCTCCGGCGGTGCCGGTGGTGGTGGCGCAGCTGACGAGCAGTTGTTTGATATGCTCAAGACCCTGCGGAAGAATGTTGCGAAGCAGAAAAACCTTCCTCCATTCGTGATCTTCCAGGATCCATCGCTCGAAGAGATGGCCACCAACTACCCGATCAGCATCGATGAGTTGAAAAACATCACCGGTGTAGGAGCAGGAAAAGCCACCAAGTATGGGAAGCCGTTTGTTGATCTCATCAAGAAATATGTTGAGGACAACGAGATCGAGCGTCCAATGGATCTGGTGGTGAAGAGTGTGGTGAACAAAAGTGGACTCAAGGTGTATATCATTCAAAACATCGACCGCAAAATTTCACTCGAAGACATGGCCGATGCAAAAGGGCTGAAGCTGGGTGAGATGATTTCAGAAATTGAAACCATTGTTGCTTCCGGAACCCGCATCGATATTCAGTACTACATCAACGAAGTGATCGACGAAGAACGTCAGGACGAAGTATTCGAATATTTCCGCACGGCAGAGAGTGATTCGGTGAGCGATGCCCTCAAAGAACTCGGCGAAGATGATTATACAGAAGATGAGATCCGCCTGATGCGCATCAAGTTCATGAGCGAACTCGGAAACTGATACATCCCGATAAAAACACGAAAGCCCTCCGGAATCCGAAGGGCTTTTTTTATGAGATGTAACGTTGCAATCCGATGGTCAATACTCGTCTTCGTTGAAGAAGAAGTCATCCTTGGTTGGATAATCAGGCCAGATCTCCTCGATATTCTCGTAGGGCTCACCTTCATCTTCCAGTTCCTGAAGATTTTCGATCACCTCCATCGGAGCACCTGAACGAATAGCGTAATCAATTAACTCATCCTTAGTCGCCGGCCATGGGGCGTCTTCAAGGTGTTGGGCAAGTTCCAGGGTCCAGTACATATTTGAAAGATTTGATCGTTTAACGGGTGAATGATTGATAAGTTATACCCCTTCGGAAGGGGCGCGCAAAAATAATAAAATGAAATCCTAATAATCCAAAATTTTGCACCTCAAATTTTTCACATTCTCGGTTGCCAGGGTGTTTCAGCCACGTTCAGCAGTTGGGCCACAAACCGGCTCAGGACGAAGAGATAGTCGGATAACCGGTTCAGGTAGACAGCAATATTCTCATTTACAGGTGTTTCCTCCGAAAGATGTGTAACTATCCGCTCACATCTTCTGCAAACACAGCGGGCAATATGGATATAAGAAACGATGGTATGTCCGCCCGGAAGAACAAATGATTTTAACTCCGGCAGTCCTTCTTCCATCATGTCGATCTCTTTTTCAAGCAGTTCCACATCGGCATGCGATAAATCGGGCAACTTCATCCGGCTTTTATCCGGGTCGGCGGCCAGCAGCGAGCCAATTGTGAATAACCTGTCCTGAATATCGATGAGCAGGGTGATGGTATGATCGCCGATAGGCTGATCGCGGATCAAGCCAATCCACGAATTCAGCTCATCCACGGTGCCATAGGCTTCAATCCGCAGATGATGTTTCGGAACACGTGTTCCACCAATCAATGAAGTTTGTCCTTTATCGCCGGTTTTCGTGTAGATCTTCATACGCCTGCGCTCTGAATTTTAGAGATACGTTCGCTGTTGACATTATCCGACTCCACCAAACCATCCCGGAGGCGCACTATGCGATGTGCATGCCGTGCAATATCCTCCTCGTGCGTTACCAGTACAACGGTATTGCCTTTCTGATGAATCTCCTCGAGCAAGGCCATGATTTCGTAAGATGTTTTCGAGTCGAGGTTACCGGTAGGCTCATCGGCGAGAATGATGGCGGGACGTGTCACCAGGGCACGTGCAATCGCCACCCGCTGACGTTGTCCGCCCGAAAGCTCGTTGGGGCGATGTGTAACCCGATCGCCGAGTCCGACATCCTGCAGCGACTTCATCGCTCTGGCTTCCCGTTCCTCCTTTCCGATGCCGGCATAAATCAAGGGCAAAGCCACATTATCGAGCGCAGTACTACGGGGTAGGAGATTAAACGTCTGAAACACGAAGCCAATCTGCTTATTGCGGATATCTGCGAGTTCATTATCGGTCATGTGCGACACGTCGATGCCGTTCAGATGATACGTTCCACCCGAAGGGGTATCCAGACAACCCAGCAAATTCATCAGCGTAGACTTACCGGAGCCGGAAGAACCCATGAGGGCCACGTATTCATTCTTTTGAATATCGAGTGAAATAGAGCGAAGGGCATAAATCGTTTCCAGACCCACTTTATAAATTCTGGATATTTCCCTGACTTTGATAATTGGTTCTGCCATTCCTTTGCTTTGCATCAAAAATAAACAAGAAACACGTTGCTGCGATACGTTTTGAGCGTTTAATCCGACGGTTGGGAAAAGGAATTGCAATTCAAGGGCGGGAGATGAGTTCAAAGAGGGTATTTGACGGTTTAAACGCAACGAACGCAGCGTCGCAAAGCCTCGCGATCGCAACGGGCGCGGGGAAATCTTCATAACACTTAAAACATTTTAACCATTTAACATTTTAACTCCCGCCAAGCTTCGCTTGCGGGATTAACATTTATAACTTCTATAACCCTCCCCTTAGACGAGAAGAAGATAGATGCTGACTGAAATTAAATCAATAGCGGATGATAAAATTTTCCTTGCTGAGGTCTTTGTTGGTGAAGAGAAGTCCCATCATGAATACATCGATGGATTGTGTGAAACGAGCGTCAGTTTTGAGCTGTTGCCAGGCTTGTTTCATCTCCTCCGACCAATTGATATCATCTACCACAATAATGGCGTCGGGACTGAGATGCGGATAAATCATCTCTACATATTTCAGCGTTGGTTCCAGGCGATGATGTCCGTCGAGGTACACAAAGTCGATGGTTAGTTGCTGTGCGAGCACTGATGGCAAGGTTTCGTCAAATGGGCCTTCCACTACTTCGATCTGAAAGTGCGGAAACAGGGAAAAATTTTCGCGGGCTTGTTGCGCCGTATTGGGACAACCTTCCAGCGTGAGCAGCTTGCCTTGTGGTGCACCGGAAGATTGATAGAGCGCGGAGATACCAAATGAGGTGCCCAACTCGAGCATTATTTTAGGCTGACGATGCTTTACCAGACGATACAGCATCCGTGCATACCGTGGAGGTTTCGCACTGTGTTTTGCGATATATGAAACTGTGCGCTCTTTATAATTCACTCCGCCAAAGCCTGCACCGAAATCGCGTACCTGGATGCTACGGGTATCGGACAACATTTTCCGGCGCAACCGCTCAATGGCAACGAAAACTTCTTCCTGAGGGTCACGGCGAAAGACAGCTTCGTTGAGCTGATATGCGAAAGGCCCCTGCAAACCATGACGGTTGGTGGATTTCACATAGTATCCAGCAAAGTCCCAGGCCAGTTGTATGTTTTTCAGCAAAGACATTCCAGAGACGAAATTAACCGAATTCGGGGCAGGTTAAGCGTCATGCGCATGACTTCCTGCAAACTGACTGTTACTTACTGCTAAAAAAACTGCGGAGTCGCCGTTTCAACAACCGGAAACGCACCAGACCAATAACCAGCGTAACGCTGCTCATCACGAGGCAAAACACACCGAGCCAGTATAGATCCTTCACCGGAGGCAATCCCACCAACGCCACTCCGGTAATCAGCAGATAGAGCGTAGAACGCAGATACGTCAGCAAGGTGCGTTCATTCGCCAGTCGCGTTCGTTCAAGTGCCAGGTAATCGCGCAAAATCAATTCTTCATTACTTGTAAACGGGCGATCAATATTCTCAAACATGGCAGTTTATCTAAGTTGCAAGGTTACAAAGTTACAATGCGGCAAAGCTAACCGGATGAAGAATTTATCAAAGACCTTTTTTTGTCAAGTATCCGGCTCATGCCGACAGGGGAATCACATCAGCAGGTCAATGCAACACCTCAACCTTCAGATAACGCTGATTCCTGTTCAACTGTAAGATATAAATTCCATCTGACAAATGCAGTAATCCGGAATCTCTCCCAATCCAGCTGGCAACGGTTTTCCCGGTTATATCCAACAATTCAAACTGATCATTTGCATTTGCATGCACAACATGTATCACATCCTGCACCGGATTGGGATACACTTTGTAAGCAACCGGATTATACTGCTGGAGTGATGTCGCTAATGCCGAGCAAGCGGTTTGTGGCACCAATGCAACCAATGTGTCCAGCAGTTGCCGGTAATTTGCTGAGTCCGTCGTTGACATGCCCTGCACCAGCAGATTGACCTGCTCTGTGGGATCATTCTGCAGATTATAGAATTCGCAGTTACCATTGTCGAAGCTGATCAGCTGATAGGTCTTGTTCCTGATTGTTTTTCCGTCGGTAGTGGCCGGTACAGTCTGAAACTGATCTGTAAAAATCCATGAGCGGATATCGGTTGTATCGTTACTCAATACCGGCATCATGCTTTTGCTGTCATTGACAGTACCTGAAGGCAGATACTGATTCCAGCTCCCGATTCCCGACCACTCGGCCACCGTTGCGAACACATCTGCTCCTGAAACAAGGGCATCACTAGAACGCCCCCCCTGTACGATATCCGGTCCGGCCATCACGAGCGGTACGTGTACACCGTAATCATACAATGTACCTTTGGCATGAGTGGTATCGGCGATCTGTGCCACACGTTTATCGTTTCCATTATCACCCATGAACACAAAGTTCGTGCTGTCGATCAGTCCATGCTGTTTCATGTAGGTGATCAGACGTCCGGTTTCCGCATCCAAAGCTTCAATCGCTGCCTTGAAATACAAATCTGGATTGGCGTTGATATGTCCGGATGTACCGGGAAGACCGGGATTTGAAATAAGATTAGATGGTGGTTTATGAAACGGCGTATGCGGAGCGTTGAAGGCTACCCAGAGGAAGAAATTGGTTCCCGGTGACAACGTATCCAGAAAGGCAATGGCATCATCAATCGTTTGAGTTGTTGCATACGTGGTGATGGTATCAACTACTCCGTTCTTGATTCGTGTCCAGTTGTAATAATCTGCCAGCTCTCCGCTGAAGTTTCCACTGTAGAGATCGAAGCCCATGAGATTCGGATAGAGACGATGAGCAGGCGGAGCAGCACGTTGCACATGCCATTTTCCTACACAGGCGGCGCGGAAGGTTGAAGAAGCATGATCCTTCAGCATCGCCGGAATAATATACTCTGCTGTATCCAGCTCAGGCGTTCCCTGAGTCACCACCTCTCCTACTCCTGTTCTGAACGGATACCGACCTGTAAGGATTTCCGAGCGTGTTGGAGAACAGAGTGGCGAGGTCCAGCAATTCGTAAAAACAACACCATTCGAAAACAACTGACGGAGATTCGGCACGTCTACAGTGTCGCCAGTAGTTGTGTACCATCCAAAATAATCGTTGCCAACATCATCAGCGATCAGAATAACGGTGTTTCGCTGTGCAAACAATGCCGGCGAAGCCAGCAGGAATAACAGGAGTAGTTTTTTCATCATTCAGGTCGGAGTTGGATGATGAACAGACGACAAGGTTTAATCAGCGGTCCTTTTTAGCGAGCGAGAGCGCGATACTCATGGCCAGAATCAGCACCACCACAAACAATGCCCATTCCACCGGGATATGAATGTAATGCGAAATCAGCATTTTCACTCCAACGAAAGTGAGAATAATAGCGAGACCGAATTTGAGGTATTTGAAAATATCCATCATGCCGCTCAGCGCGAAGAACAAAGCCCGGAGTCCGAGAATGGCGAACACATTAGAAGTATAAACGATAAACGGATCACTGCTGATCGAAAGCACAGCGGGAATCGAATCCACTGCAAAGATCAAATCGGTGAAGTCAACCACCACCAATACGATAAACAAAGGTGTCGCCAGCCATTTATTGCGGTGACGGATGAAAAAATTCTTGCCATGATATTCATCGGTAACCGGAAACAGTTTCTTCGAAAACCGGACAATAATATTCTTATCCAGCTCCGGATCATCCTCATCATTCTGAAAAAACATTTTAAAGCCGGTATAAACGAGAATACCTCCAAAAATGTAAATCATCCATTCGAACTTCTGAAAAAGTGCGACACCAACAACAATAAAGGTTCCACGCAAGATCAAAGCACCCAGAATACCCCAGAACAAGACACGATGCTGATATTGTTTCGGGACATTAAAATAGTTGAAGATCACGATAAACACAAAGAGATTATCCACGCTCAACGACCACTCGATCACATAACCGGTCAGAAACTCAAACGCTTTTTGCGGACCAAACCAATAATACACCAATCCATTAAACGCCAGCGCGAGGGACGACCAAAAAGCCACCCAGGCAATTGACTCCTTGAAGGTGATCGCCTTTTCCTTCTTATTCACAAAGCCAAGATCAAAGGCCAGCATTGCCAGAATAAAGGCATTAAAGCCAATCCAGAAGGAAGAGTTTTCCATGTCGCAAAAGTACAGAAAAACACGATTGTCTACAAGCAGTCCATCATGATCAACCTGTCAGCTGAAAATTATACATTTTGCTGAACTCAGAAATGAGGAAACATCCGGTATTCTGTAAAAGTGAATTACTGGCGGGATAACACACCTGCCGCCCATAACAACATAGCCTTGCTCTTCTCGTATTTAGCAGAGAGCTCCGCCAGTTTTATGCGTGCATTCACCAGTGCATTTTCGCGGGTATTTACCAGAAAGATTGAACTCTCGCCATTATTAAAACGAAAGAGTTCGGCGTCCAGCATCTTTGCAGCATTGGACGTTTGTTCTTCCTGAATGGTCACCTGATCCTTGAGTGTATTAAGCTCATTCCATGCAGTATTGATATCCGTAAGGATTTCGCGAGTGATTTGCTTCTGATCATAACCCGTTTGCTGAATCTTCAATCGGGTAAGTCCCAGTTTACCGCGTTCTTCCCGAAGGAACAGGGGCATACTGAAGGTGAATCCCATCTTATAGTTGTTATTCAGCGAGAACTGTTGTACATCGGCCGACCAGGGCTGAGTTCCGCTCAGAAAGTTATAGTCGAAATTTAATTTCGGACGAAGTTTTTCCTGCGCCAGTCGTTTCTCAATATCCAGTTGCGAAAGTTTCGCCTCCAGCTTCAACAATTCAGGATGGTTCACTTTTGCGAGTTCCAACAGCATATCCCGCTGAACGGCATTCATGGCATCTTTTTCCAATGCATCAGCAGCAGGAATCAGGTTGGCGCTGATCTCTACCGGCTCCTGATTTTCATTCCAGAGAAAATTTGATGCGATGAGTCGTGCATTCTGAAACTCCACCTGCGATTGCAGGAGAATACCTCGTCGGTTTTGTACTTCGATATACGCCTCCAGTGAATCGATCGCCGGAAGATCGCCGAACAAAACTCTGCCTCGCACAGCTTCAAAACGCTGTGTCGCCAGACGAACACCTTCCTCATGAAACTGCAGACGGCGATACGTGAACTGCCAGTCCCAGAAACTTTTGGCCGCATTCAGTAACAATTTATTGATCGCCTTCACCCGTTCCGCTTCTGCCATCTTCTCCAGTTGCTGCGCCTGCCGCAGACTCGCTCTCCGCTGGTCGATCAACAAACCCTGACCTAACGGTACCGAGATACCGAAATACGACAATCCTTCCTCCGGCACTACGAACTGATCATCGAGAAATCGTCCGTTATTCTGATCATAGGCCACTTTCAGGTCGGCGCCTGTCCACACCGGTACTACGAGTCCCGACTCCCAGATCGACCAGTAATTCTTCTGATCAAACTTTTTTTCCTCATAAACAGATTTCAATACAGGATCAAAAGCGCCGCGGGCGGTGCGGATCTCTTTTCTGGCCATCTCCGGAAGATTCGCAGCTTGACGCGCCAGTGGATGATACTGCAAAATGAGACGATAATAATCCGGCAAGGTCATCCGCAAGGAATCCTGACCATACCCCTTCGTACCGGACAGGAGCAAGAGGAGAAGTACAAGGAATCGCTTCACTTCTCGTCCTCCTTCTTTTTCTTCTCTTCTTTCGCCTTCTCATACACATGCAGATCCTCATCGTTCATCTCACCCAGATAATCCGGCGGAAATCCATTGAACTGACGCCAGAGTTCATACCATACCGATACATCCTTCAGCATCACCCAACCATATACACCTGACCCCACACGCAATTGTGTCGGCCAGGGATCATCCTTGGGATCGGGAATCACGAGAATCCTGTAATGGCCTTTCGTATCAATATTGTCAATCACAGCGATCACACCACCAAAAGTACCAAATGTATAATTCGGCCAGCCGGAGAACACCAATGCCGGCCAACCATCGAACTGCAATCGTACTTTACGACCTTTTTCCAGCAGCGGAATATCCATCGGACGCACATACAACTGCACAGCCAACGCAGATCCACTTGGCATGATGGTACAGATGGCATCACCCTCACTGATATTCTCTCCAACACCAGAAACACGCGTCTGCACTACGTAGCCATCCTGCGGAGCAGTTACATAATAAAAACCGCTGCGGATACTCAGGTTAGCATATTCGGTATTCATCTTGGCGATTTCGCCCTGTGTTTCGTAGAGATAGGAAAGTGCACTTTGAAGATCTGACTCAGCCTTCGAAATCTTGGTGGTATATTCTGCTTCGAGCGAATTCAGTTCAATATTGGCGTTGATCAGTTCGTTGCGTGAAGTCAGTAATTTATTCTCCACCGCGATCACTTTTGCATTCGATTCCTGTACCTTGAGATTACGGCGTTCCAGATCAACAAGAGAGATAAGTCCCTTTTTATAGAGTGAATCCGCCCGCCGCGACTGATACTTCGCGATATCGAGATCTACCAGCATCGCTTTCATTTCGGCGCTGTCGCTGGAAATTTTCAGCTTCGATTGCTGCACTTTGTTCCGGGCTTTATCAAGACTGAGAATTTTCTCCTGCTGCAATGAGCGCACCTGCTTCGCCAAGGCTTCAACCTTATCAGCCGTACTTGACTGTGAACCTTCCTTAGCACGAATCTGATCAGCATAACGCTCTAACATTCTGGGGTCAAAAAACTTCTCCTTGATCTCCGTAATTTTTACAATCGTATCTCCCTTCTGCACCAGCTGACCTTCGCGCACATACCATTTATCGATTCGTCCCGCAATAATCGTTTGTACTGTTTGCGGACGATCCTGCGGAAGGTAGGTGGTCATACTTCCGTACGAGCGGATGTTCTGTGTCCAGGGGAGGAAGAGCAAGAGAAATAACACACCAAACACGATGGTACAAATGCGTGCAAATCGTCGCGCATGACGAACATCACGGATCAGGCCCACCGCTCTGAACGGTTTCTTTTCCAGCATCTGATAATATTTATCCATATTCATGACCTGATCAGTTTATATTAAAATCACGGATTAACTCCTGTAAATCTTCGTTTCTGCGGGCCAGTTCGTGGAACTTCCCTTCGTCCGTAACTGTACCATTGCGCATCAATACCACTCTCTCCACAGTATCCATAATCATCGGATCATTGGAGATCAACACAACGGTCCAGCCAAACTGCTTATCGAGGAGCAAGTTCAATATCCGTTTCTTCTCTCTACGCTCGATACCCAGGAGGAAATCATCCAGCACCAACAATCCCGGACGCTCAACAATATTCCGCGCAATGATAATTTTTCGTGCCATGCTCTCTGAAATCCGCACGGTTCCGCCAATCAGCCGTGTACTTAATCCTTCAGGTAAGGTAGCAATATAATCACTGATACCGGCTGCTTCAATAGCCCACTGCACATTTTCGATGCTGCAATTGGAACGACCGATGGTGATATTCTCATACACCGTTCCATCGAAGATGCCCTCCTGCGAAACATAATCACCGAGATGATTCATGAGACTTGCTTTATTGATATCGCGCAAGGAAATACCATTATAGGCAATCGTACCCGAGTAACTTTCGTAGAGTCCAATCATCAGGTTAGCGAGCGTTGTTTTTCCGGAACCATTAAAACCCGAAATACAAACCCTTTCCCCTTTGGCAATTGAGAGATTTACCTGTTGCAAAACATAATCGAGGCGATCCGGGAATCGATAGTCGACCTTCTTCATCGAAACCGCTATACCTTCGTTCTCTTTCACCGGAAGATCGATGCCTTTATACTCCTCCACCGGCAGCGAAGTAACATCTGTGATTTTTTCGACACTCACCAATACATCGTAAACCGTATCCAGTTTGAGAATAATTTTCTCAATCGAGTTCATGATGAGGATAATTACGATTTCAGCTGCGACAAACTGTCCAAGGTTAATCTGCCGTTGTGTAATCAGCACTGCACCCAGAATCAGGAGCATGGCGGTGACCAGTGTTTTGAAGATAACGAAACTATAGTATTGCGTCTTCAACACTTTGAAATGCTGTTCGCGGGCTGAGATATAATTACCTACGTAATGATCTGTTTTATCAATCGCAAAATTGGTATTACCGGCGAGTTTAAAAGTACTCAGTGAGCGTGCAACTTCTTCGAGCCAGTTTGCGGTCATGTACTTGAAAGCCGATTCCTTCAGTGCCGTTTTCAATCCCTTTGGTCCTGTAGCACGCAAAATCGCATACAGCACTACCACCAGGACGGCGCCCAGCACCAGGAACAAAGGATGGTAGAGTGAAAGCAGAATAATGCCAAATACCGTTTGTAACAGTGCCGAACTTAAATCAATCAGCATCACCGACATCCCTTTCATCAACGTGAGGGTATCAAAGAAACGGTTCATGAGTTCGGGCGGATAATACTTCAGCACGGATTCCATGCGGATACGCGGCACACGAAATGCAAACGAGAAGGCCGTTTTTGCAAATAAGCGTTGATGGATAAACTCCACAAGGTGCAGCTGCATGATCGTCATCACGCCGGAGATGAGTACACCGATCACAATAAACGTGATGAGGATAACCACCGAGGTCACCACTTGTCCGCTGGAGATAAAACCGATCAGACTCTGCACGCCCAGCGGTAAGGTCAGAGAAATCAAACCAACATAGATGGCATACAGCAATACCAGACCGATTTCTCTTTTCTCCGATACCATTACACTCAGGAACTTTGAAATCGTTTTAAAGCGATGCAGCCAATGCGTATTCTCTTCCGCCTCCTGATCGCCGACATTCTGATTCGGAAAACAGGTAATGATTCCTGTTACCTTAACGCCACTACCATTCACATCAACCAGGAAATCATAACCCAACTCCTTTAGCTGGTCCGGGCGAATTATCTCCTCATGATCTTCGTGAAATACAACAGCCAGCGCTTCTTTCTTTCCTGAGGCCGGAATGAACATTACCGGCGCATCCGATTCAGTTTTCTTCCGGCGCACCAATGCAAGAAAAGGATAATGTGCATCCGCCAACATCTGATCCACTTCAGCAACGGGAATTTCATTCTGCAGATAAATCAATTCTACCAATGCACCATACTCCACCAGGGCTTCAAAAAAATTTTCCGGATTGAGCCGGCGATCATCGCGGATCAGTTTCCGCGTGGCATTCAAGAGATCGCGGGTGTCTTCCAGGCCATAGACGCTTAAAAACTGGCGGGAAACTGCAGAAACAATAGCATACTTCATGGATGTTCAGATTATTCATACCCGAACCATCCGGAAAGCGTGCGCAACAAACACACGACTCCCCTTTCAGGCGGTTTCAGGTACCCTTACAACACGCAAAATTCGCTTTAGTTTCTGAAATAGAAATGAAAGTAATACTATCATTTTTGATTGTAGCTCAATCTGATTGAAAATCAGGACGATATTTAATCATCAAACGAACTCAAAAGCGGGCACCATGCTGAGAACACGTCAAAACCGGTCACTTATATTGCTCTTCGAGCAAGGCTTCCCGCCTCCACTGATGCAGAAAATCAACTACCTTTTCTTCACTATATCCTTCACCATCTTCGAGATACGCTGAGTTCTGTGTATGCAGCAATTTCCCGTTTCCATCCAGCACTACAAAAACCGGAAAGCCGAACCGCTGAGGGAAGGATAATGATTTGAGGACATCGAGGTTTTTATTTTCCTTACTGTAATTCACATGCAGCCAAACAAAATCGCGGCTGATCGTTGAGTCCACTTTCGCATCTTTCAACCGGAACTTCTCAAACATCTTGCACCAACGACACCAGTTTCCTCCAATCATCAAAACAACATGTTTGTTTTCTGTTTTCGCCTTCGCTACTGTTTCAGCAATTTCCTTCTTTGCATCTGCTGACGGATGATAAGTCAGACTATCCTGCTGCGCAAAGGCAGAGGTAGAAATGAATAATAAGAGAAATAAGTAACGCATTAAGGTTTTAGGTTTAAGTTATAGGTTATAGGTTATAGGTTATAGGTTCTAGGTTATAGGCTATAGGTTTTAGGTTATAGGTTTAAGTCCCGCTCGAAGAGCGGGATATGGTTTAAAATAAAACTATTAACCGAGAACTTTCAACTGACAACTGACAACTGATAACTGATAACTGACAACTGACAATTGATAACTGAAAACTGTCAACTGAATCAACAGTATCAGTTCACTTTCTCCACTCTCATCCCAACATCCATTATCCCGGGCAGAGGATCGAGGCGCATGGCTTGTGTAATTTCGAAACGGTATTCGCCAGTCTGTGGAAATGCAACATTCTTCTTAAACAGCACCCGGTTATCCCAGATATCACCTAGTCCTTCGCCCAACCATTTACCATCTTTACCAGCCAGCATAATTTCCAATGTATCACGATCGATTTTTCCATCGGGAAACTTTGTATTGAGGAAGAGAAAAATATTGCTGAAAGGATAATGACTGGCGTTGCGGAGGTTGATATAGACATTATGCGGGTTCACCGTATCTGTTATATTCATCTGCAATACGACCGGCTTTTCAGAGGACCATTTATTGTCAGGAATCTCCACATTCTCATCAAACACACGGTGTTGGTCGCAGGCTGTCATAAAGAACAGGCCGGCAACCACTAACGTTATGTATATACGAAATTGTTTCATGACGCATTTCCTGAATCCGAACCCGGTGCCTTCCGCGGCGGACGATTACCGGATGGTTTCGGCTCCTGAGCGGAATCGTTCGTATTGTTATTCGCTGACGGTTTCGGTGCCGGAGCGGTGTTGTTACCTTCACTGTTTGTTGCCGGCTTCGGAGCCTGAGCAGGTCCACTGCCCGCAGCCTGCCGTGGCGGACGATTTCCGGTTGGCGGTTTCGGTGCCTGAGCAGAATCGTTGCCATTAGCCGGTTTCGGTCCTTGAGCAGAGCCACCACCCGTTTGAGGATTCGGTCCCTGAGCGGAGCCGCTGCCTGTGGCAGGCTTCGGTCCCTGAGCGGAGCCGAAGGGATCGTTACCTACAGCCTGACGAGGCGGACGGTTTCCGGAATTTTGCTGAGTACCGGTTGATTGCTGCGGACGGTTTTCTCCGCCCGGTCTTTGACCCTGTGGTTTATTTCCCTCGGGCTTACGGTTTCCGTCGTTACGTTGTGGACGTCCTTCGCCTTGCTGACGCGGCGGACGATTTCCCTGTTGCTGTTGTGCTTGTTGCTGCGGTTTAGCGCCCGCTGCAGTACCTTGCCCAATCGCCTTCGGTGCATTGCCTTCCGGCTTATTTCCGCGATCGTCTTTCTTCTTCTTCTTCTTTTTCTTCTTACGATCCATGCGGGTCAGACTATCTTGACCAACAACATCATCGTAGCCCAGGTCATCCTCATCATCATCGAGGTCCATCGCACCGAAATCATCCGGGCGCTGGCCTGCTTTATTCATGGCGATAATCTCTTTCACCCGATCCACACTCATCGGTACCCATTGCTCGGGCACAAAACCTCTCTCTTCACCTTCCTTCACTTCAGGAATCAGGTTGTACCACATGATGCGTTTGAAGATATCCGTTTTGCGGTGCACCATAATGCCTTTACCGGTCTGCAGCTTGACGTTGGACTCCGGAATATCTCTAACGGCATCCATATACGTATCCAGCTCGTAGTTGAGGCAACACTTGAGCTTACCGCATTGTCCGGCAAGTTTAATCGGATTCAGGCTCAGGTTCTGGTAACGGGCAGCGCTGGTACTTACAATCTTAAAATCGCTGAGCCAGGTAGAACAACAAAGTTCACGACCGCAGGAACCAATTCCACCCAAACGTGCTGCTTCCTGCCGCATACCGATCTGACGCATCTCGATACGCACCTTGAACTGATCAGCGAGTCGTTTAATTAATTCGCGGAAATCAACACGATCATCGGCCGTATAGAAAAATGTTGCTTTCTTCCCATCGCCCTGATATTCCACATCGCTGAGTTTCATTTTGAGACCGAGCTGCAAAGCTGTTGTCCGGGAACCATGCATCGTTTCAAATTCAAGCGATTTCACCTCCTTCCATTTTTCAATGTCGGCATCCTTCGCTAAACGATAAAGTGTTTTTATCTCGTGAGAGTCCTCCTTCAATCCCCGTTTGCGTAACTGGAAACGTACCAATTCGCCAACCATACTTATTTCCCCGATATCATGACCGGGATTTCCTTCAACCGCCACCATGTCCCCAACATGTAAGTCGAGGTTATTGCTATTCCGGTAAAACTCTTTCCGGCTGCCTTTGAACCGAACCTCCACGATATCGAAAGGCTTTTGCCCTTCGGGGAGATACATGTCAGCGAGCCAGTTATAGACGTTTAATTTATTGCATCCGCCAGTGCCGCAGGTTCCATTATTGCGACAGCCGGCAGGGGATCCGGATCCGGTGGCAGAAGAACATGAACTGCATCCCATATGTTTGCTGTTAATTGTTCCTGCCTTATTGGCTGTATATGTAGATTCCGACTGTCAACAGTACTTCCAGAAGGAACCCTGTTTCCACATCGGAGAATATTGCTATTTAATCTGAAGAACGGAATGAATCTTCAATGACAAATCTAAGAATAAGATTTTAGCATGAGCGTTTCTTTCCAGATGATATGTCGCCTCAGAGAGCGCATCCATAAATGGTTCGGCATTCCGGGGGTTAACGAATGGCAAAAACTTCTGAATTACAGTACGTTGCGATACAGTCATCTTTACCAGCGGGCCATCTGCCACATTTATCAACAGACATTCGCGCAAGACCTGCAAGGCCGCTGCGAGGAATTGTTTTTGCTCTTCTTTCGACTCAGCCGCAATACCATCTACCCAGGCCAGGAGCTTATCCATTGTTTTGAACGGATTGAAACAGAGGCGCATCCAATTCAGGAAAGCTTCTTCATGTGACCCCGTGCCCTTCTCTCGCCCTGCTATTTCAAGCGCGAGATTATAATCACCTTCCGCTAACCGGGCGATATCAAATGCTTCCGAAGCTGATAAATTTTCAGCTGCCACCAGGCCATCTACCACTTCCTCTTCACTTAAACGGTTCAATTTTACCAACTGGGTACGGCTCAGGATCGTGGTAAGCAACTGATCACGTGCTTCAGAGGCCAGAATAAACAAGGTATCTGCCGGGGGTTCTTCAAGGCTCTTCAGCAGTTTATTGGCCGTAACCACGTGCATCTTCTCCGGCATCCAGATGATCATGATCTTGTACTTCCCTTCGAACGCCTTCAGATTGATTTTATGAATGATATCCTGCGATTCCTCTGCCGGTATATTTCCCTGACGGTTTTTCGCATCTCCGTTGGTGATGTAATTAATCCAGTCGGTGAGATTGGCGTATGGCTGATCGAGTTGCAGACGACGCCAGTCTTCGATAAAATCGATACTCCGGGGATTCTTCACAATTCCGGTCACAATCGGATAGACGTAATTAATATCCGGATGCACCATTCGTGATGCCCGGCGGCAGGCACCACATTGTCCGCACGAATCTGTTTCAGAAGGATTTTCGCAATTCAGAAACTGGGCATAGGCACGAGCCATCGGTAAGACACCTGATCCCGGCTGCCCGAAAAACAACAAGGCATGAGAAACCCGTCCTTCGCGACTGGAAGATATAAGGCGCTCTTTTACTGCCTGTTGCCCGATAACGGAACTGAATTGCATGGTGCAAAGATAGCTGAATATTGGGGGATAACCTTGATTTCAGCGTGGAGGAAACGCCTTCCCCGAAAGAACAGCACAACCAACATCCGGTTGAGATAACAGTTTTGAATGAATGTCAATAAAAACCAGTCTTTAAAATTCTGCCGGAAATAAATCTGTGCTAATAAAAAAATCTGTTGACGAAACGAGAACGGATAGGTACATTCGAACACTAAATTTAAAAAAACCAACACCATGAAAAAGATCTGTTTATTTCTTGTATTACTGTATCCACTATTCGCTTTTACACAGAGTAATTCTCTGGATCCGAAATTTGTCACACCCAACTACCATGTCTACACATCCTTGCGAGAGGGAAACACGCTTTACCTTGGCGGTTCATTTACAGGGGTAGGCTACAATACCGGTTCGTTTTCTGCGCTGACTGCCAAAAAAGACATTCCTGATTTCGACATGCCTTTTTTGAATGGAACAGTTTATACTGTGATTCCGGACAACAACGGAGGCTGGTATGTAGGGGGCAACTTCAGTTTTAACTCAGGCAGTGTTACGATCTATAACCTTGCCCATATTCTTCCAAACAAATCAATAGACCTGACCTTTGCGGGTAACCCCAATAATACTGTACGGGCACTGGCACTTGGCAATAACAATCTTTTATACATCGGCGGAAGTTTCAGTCAGATTAATACATCTTCCCGATCCTTTCTTGCTGCCGTAAATAAAACCACAGGTGCAGTCAATGCGTGGGCGCCAACTTTAAACTCAACTGTACTGACTCTTGCCATCAAAGACACGTTATTGATTGCCGGAGGACAATTCACCATCGTAAACCAGTACCTGAAAAATTATCTGGCTGTATTCAATACCAATACAGGAAATCTTCAAAAAGAATACCCGGGAGCAAACTACCATGTTTATGATCTGCACCAATACAACAACACAATTTACGCAGCTGGTTTATTTACATATGCCGGAAAATATACCGGATCTGCGGTAAAAATGTCAGGCACCTCTGCAAATCCGAATTATAATTTCCCGGTTGTTAATGGTACCGTTTATATTACGATTCCAGATGGCAGCGGCGGATGGTACTTAGGCGGCAGCTTCACTCAGATAGGCACCAGAAATATCAACAATCTGGCACACATCAAGTCAGATAATTCTCTGGACACATTGTTTGTCCCGAACCCGAATAATACGGTGAGAGCCCTTGCATTAAAAAACTCCAACCTTTATGTTGGAGGGAACTTCACAACAATTGGAAGTCTCACCAGAAATTATGCGGGATGTGTAAATAAAAACACGGGAGTGGCAACCGGTTGGGCCCCTGCCTTGAATTCCACTGTACAAACAATGTTTGTAAAAGACACACTGGTTTATATTGGAGGAAACTTTACATATGTTAACGGTCTCTACAAACCCTACTCTGTTTGCATCGGAACAACCAATCCCGGAAAAGTCAAACCATATTTCGGACAGACGAATTACATCGTTAATACTTTTCACAATGAAACCAGTCTTTTATACGCTGGTGGCTTATTTACCAAAACCGGATTCAGCAATAAAAGTCTGGCGCGGATTCCCGCTGGTACAGATATTCCTGAATACGATTTTCCAACCACCAACGGTACAATTAATGCAATAATCTCAGATGGCAGCGGAGGATATTATGTCGGTGGATCATTCTCACTGATCAATCAGGTATCTGTACAGAATCTTGCACATATTAAATCTGATAAATCCATTGACCCTGCTTTTCTACCCAATGTAAACAGCGTTGTAAACACACTTGCGTTACAAGGCAATTTACTCTATCTGGGCGGCACTTTTTCCACTATAAACGGGTTACCGAGGCAACGACTCGGAGCAGTGAATAAATTTACTGGTGCAACAAACACAGCATTTATCGCTGACGCCAACAGTACAGTACACACCCTACTCGTCAAGAACAACACGTTATTCGTTGGCGGAGCATTCAGTGTTATCGACTCCATCACGAGAGAATATGCTGCAGCACTGGATTTATCCACAAACCAGTTAAATACCTGGGATCCGGATCCCAATTATATAGTTCGAACTCTAATTTCCAATGCCGCAGGAACGAAAATTTATCTGGGTGGTTTATTCACTACACTCAAAAACGCAACTCCAAGAAACTATGCCGGCTGTGTCAATACTACCAATGGCACACCTAATTCCTGGAATCCAAACCCCAACAGTTATTGCTATGCACTGGCACTCAGATCTGGCAATGTCGTTCTTGGTGGATCGTTTTCAACGTTGGGAGTTACCACCAGAAACCGAATTGCAGAAACTGACACTGGCTCCGGCAGCTTAACATCATGGAATCCCAACCTCAATGGCGAGGTGTATGCTCTTGCTATCAATGGTACAGATATCTATGCCGGAGGAGCTTTTACATCCGTTGGTGCGCAGTCAAGAATGTATATTGCAGCCATCAATGCAGGCGGCAATGCCAATTCATGGGACGGAAAAGCTGACAACACGGTGAATGTACTGACGCTGGATGGGACATCTCTTCTTGCCGGAGGAAGTTTCGATTTTATGAAAAGTGAAAACAGAAATTACATTGCTTGCTCCAACCTTTTAAATTCCGGCGTTACTACAGCCTTCGACCCCTCACCTAACAGCTATGTATATGCGATTGCCAAGAAAGGATCTACTGTATATTTTGGAGGTTCTTTTAGCATTGCCAAAAGCGTCAATCGCGCGAAGATAGCTGCTGCAGATTCCGCAACTGGTAATATTCAACCCTTCAATCCGGGGCTCGACAATGACGTATATACCATGTATATTAACGGCACGAATCTATATGTCGGAGGAGCTTTTACACTTGTTGGTGGTGCGACAGAACGCCGCTACGCTGCATCCTTTAATACAGGAACAGGTGCATTGAACAGCTGGAATCCGGCAGCCAACAATTACATTCAGGATATAAACTACTCGTCCTCCAATATCATGCTTGCCGGAAATCTTGCCTGGCTCGGCGGTGGTGATAAAAAATATGTAATGAGTTTTGATCTTGGATCATCGGCAGTGAGTTCGTGGGCACCCGAACTAAACAGTTACTGTTATGCTGTCACCCGAAATAGTACAAAAGTTTATCTTGGAGGAACGTTTACGGCAGTTGGCGGAGTTACACGATACGGGTTGGCTGCGGTGAATGCCACGACAGCTGCACTTCAAACCTGGAATCCAAACATAGCCACCACTGCAACAATATATGACCTGAAAATGAGTCATGACACCATTATTGCCGGAGGAACATTTAACAATACCACCTCATCTAATCTTCTGGCTATTAAAAGCGGCGGCTCAGTTATAACATCCTGGCAACCGAGAATGAATTCAACTGTTTATTCCCTGGGACTATACAACAATTCACTTGCATGTGGCGGCGGATTCAGCTACACAAAATGGCATGACCGCAGTTACTTCTGTGCAATTGATATAACCACAGGATTGCCGACCGACTTTGCACCTGTCTTTAACAGCTATGTCCAGACTTTGCTCATTAAAGGTTCAACGTTATATGCTGGTGGAGATTTCTCAATTGTAAATTCGACCTCCCGACCTAAACTTGCTTCGTTTAATAAAGTTACAGGAGCAATGAACACCTGGAATCCATCTGCCAACGGAACGGTTTTTCATCTGACAACAGATGGTACTTATATCTATGCCGCCGGCAGTTACAACGCTATTAACAGTACTGGAAGAAATGGTCTTGCCTCAATCTCCGCTTCTGGAACAGGAGCTGTTCAGTCCTGGGATCCGGCAGCCAATGCTGGTGCCATATTCCGAAAAATCTATATCAGCGGAGCAAAAGTTTTCATTGGTGGTTCCTGCAGTTCAGTTGGCGGACAGCTTCGAGCTAATCTTGCACTTGTAGATACAGATGCAGTAGTTAGTAGCTGGGCACCCAATCCGAATGGCCAGATTTACGAACTTACAGGAGACGGCACTAACCTTTATACAGGAGGAGTATTTTCAAATATAAGCGGTGTTGCAAGATCATACGTCGCTTCTTATACGATCAGCTCCAATGCGATCCGCACCTGGGCTCCATCACTCCTTGGCTCGGGCATCTGGTCAGTATCCCCGATCGGCACAAATGTTTATCTGGGAGGTGCTTTCACGCAGGTACAAGGAACCAGCAGAACCAATCTTGCTGCGGTGAGTAATGCCAATGCGGCTACTATTCAAGCCTGGAATCCTGAAACAAACAGCACTGTTTATGAAATCCTTGCAGACACCAATCACATCTTTGCCGGCGGAGCATTTACCGATACTGAGCTGAACGTTAAACAAAGTTATTTCAGGGTATATGATGCTACCGGCGTTGCACCACGAATTATGTCACAAGAAGACCTGCAGGCTACACATTGGAATACCTCCAGAAATATTAACACCGACAATAGTGGTTTCTTAATTTACCCTAATCCAGCTGAAGGTGATTTTGTTACTATTATGCTGTCACAGAAGGAAGCTTCTTATGAAGTAAGCATTTATTCTTTGCAGGGCACATTGGTATCAAGCGAAATATTAACTCAGCAAGGGGGCGAGAAAAAACTTGACATTGCATTATTACAACCCGGCATCTATTTAGTGAAGGTATCATCAGCATCCGGCATTTCAACAGCTCGATTGGTAATCAGCAAATAATATTCAAATTAGACTAAAAAAGTCCTTTCGCAAGCGAAGGGACTTTTTTTTGCTTTTAATTGCCGTTTTTTTTTACACTGCACCTACTCTTCGTCTTACGGAGGCAAATTAAACTGAAACCCTACTCCGAACACGGTATCGATTGATATCTTAACATCATCCCTCAAATATTTCCGGAGCTTCGAGATAAACACATCCAGACTTCTCCCCAGGAAATAATCGTTGGTGCCCCAGAGCTCCTTCAGTATTTCTTCGCGACGAATTACTTTGTTCCGGTGCAAAAAGAGATACCGCAATATTTCACTTTCTTTTTCGGTCATGCGTCGCTGTTGGTCGTTGAAAACAAGCAGCTGGTTTCTGAACTGGAAACGATATTGTCCAATGTTTACCTCATCCGGAAAAACCTGCTCTGCGAATCGTGGCGAGCGTCTTAAAAACGAACGCAGTTTCCACAATAACTCTTCCTCATCAAAGGGTTTTGTAATATAATCATCCGCGCCGGCTTCGTAGCCCTTCAATTTATCTTCCTTCATCGACCGGGCAGTGATGAAGATTACCGGAACCTGTTTATTCTTGCTGCGGATGATGCGAGCCAGTGAAAACCCATCGAGTTTTGGCATCATCACATCCAGCAGGCATAAGTCGAAAACCTGAACTTCCAATGACCGCAATGCTTCTTCTCCATCACGACAAAGCGTCACACGAAACTCTTCAGCATTCAGATAATCGGACAATAATTCGCCTAAATGCGGATCATCTTCAGCCAGGAGAATATGTGGTTTCTGATCAGGCATACGGCAAACGGAGAATAAAAGTAGTGCCTTTTCCCGAACCGCTATTCAAAACGATTGCGCCTTTATGTATTTCCACTACTTGTTTAGCAAACGAAAGTCCGAGTCCAAACCCCTTCACATTATGTACATCCTGATGGCTGATTCTGAAATATCGCTCAAACACCTTATCATGGAACGCTGGCGGAATTCCCGGACCATTATCCGAAACATGAAGTTCTATCCAATTTCCATTTCGAACAACTTTCAACATCACTTCAGGCGTTGTATCGGAATATTTGAGTGCATTGTCAATCAGGTTTCCAATTGCAATGGTCAACAGCCGGCGATCACCTTTAATTGGTCCCACATCCTCTGGAATTGAACACAACAAACGACCACCCTTCTGTGCGGCCTGCAGACTAAACCGAGCGACAGCCGATTCAACGATCTCATTCAGATCAATTGGCTCTTCCTTTATTGAAAGACTACCGTTTTCGATGGAATACATGGTCAGTATTGCATCTACCTGATCCGACAATCTGCTGTTCTCCTCCTGGATCATATGCAGGTATTTTTCGCGATCAACACCCTTACGCTGCAGCATTTTGCCGGCAAGTGAAATATTGGTAATCGGCGTTCTGAATTCGTGCGCCATGTTATTCATGAAGTCGCGCGTTTGTTCCAGTAGCGATTTCTCCTGTCTCCACCTCTGCACAGATTTATAAAAAACGAAGAGAACAATACAAACCAGCATAGCAGAGAGGATGACCGGTCCCGTGAGTGAGGACCAAAGATTACCCTGCGGTTCTTTCACCTCCAGCTGCAACATCCACGGATGAGAGTCAGCGTTTTCTTCAAGGCTCTCCGTATAACAGGCCGTTGTATCGGTACCAGGAAGAATATTCTTCAGCACCGCCAGCTTACTCTGAGAAGTTGGATATACCACATCAAAAGAATAAGAGGACTTCAATCCATAATATTTTAGATAATAACGGATCAGCGAATCGATCTGTTGCCGCTCTTGCGGTCCACAGGAAACAATCAGCCGATGGCTAAGCGAATCATCATCTGAAACGTCCTCCGTTACCCGCGCCAATACCATCGTTTTTTTTTCCAGAAAAATACGATGCTTCAGAGAACGTGCATGCAGCATCCACCTGATCTGAAGAAGCAACAGGGCCATTAGCGCGATAGCGGCAACACCGATCCAGATACGAAGAGAAACAGACTTCATCAGGATTCAAAAATACAACAATGGCCGTCTTATTTATATGCACTAACAAGTCGTTAACAAGTCAATAACGGGCGGATAACAAGAATCTAAGGAACAACTCAGTACTTTAGCGTAATATAATTGAGACAAGTCATCCAACATCTGCACCAACCATGAAAACAATGAAATACATTTCCACCCTGGCCGGACTACTCTTCGTCATCATATCCTGCACCGGAGGAATATCGAAACAACAAGTCGATGAAGGTGACCTCAAAAACTTATTTTCCTATAACAACGGATTAAAACCGCGCGGAAAATTTCTTGAACGTACATCAGCAGATACCTCCTTACATTCCAGCAGACATATCCGGCAATTGCTTTTTGATCGACAAGGATATCTCTGGTTTGGCACCTATCTGCTTGGCTTTGGCGTTTACGATGGAGAAAAGCAGTTTCAGTTTGAAACACCGGGAGGTACGAATGGCAACATTGTCCGAAAGCTGGCAGAAGATCAACGGGGAGATATCTGGATGGCCACGAATTATGGCTTGATGAGATATGACCACAACCAACCCGCAGATTTACCCGACAGCTATCAACGCTACACAACAAAAGACGGGCTACCCTCTAATCAGATCTGGTCGGTATTCAATGATGAAAAAGGAGGCATTTGGTTGGGTACCGAAAACGGACTCGTTCACTATGACGGAACACATTTTAAGACCTATCAATTAACCGGCAACTCCGATTACAAGCCCGCTGACGCATATGCAACACCAGATGCAATCATGGCCTTACACTTAGATCGCAACGGCAAGCTATGGATCGGCACCAACGGTCGCGGCGTTTTCACGTTTGAACCGGAAAATCCGGCAGCTGGATTTCAACGCTATACCACACAACAAGGACTCTGCGACAATACCATACACTGCATCATTTCTGACAAAGCCGGCACTATCTGGATCGGCACCCGCGAAGGTGGCATCAGCAAATACGATGGAGGTAAATTCACCAACTACAACGTTGCCAGCGGACTTAGCAACAACTTCATCTGGTCGCTCTGCGAAGATCGTTTCGGACAAATCTGGATCGGTTCCGCTGGAGGAGGAGCGATGTGCTTCAATGGAAAGTCGTTCATTCTATTCAATGAACAAGATGGCTTATCGAACAACTATGTTCAATCCATCATCGAAGATAAAAACGGAAACATCTGGTTTGGTACCGGACTGGGCATCACCCGATACAATGGAAATCATCTCATGGATACAAACCCGACACGCTGCAAAACTACCCATGAGGTAAATCAGCAGCACATGCAATCGTATCCCGACCCATTAAACGGCTGTTAACCCATCCTTAAGTTTGGAGATTTTCAATTTAATGTGCTAAAATTTCCGACACGATACGATCTCTTCACTTTTAAATCAGAGAAAACGGTTACATTCACTTCTTCAAAACCGTTTCTTCATGAAGTACCTGTTCATCTTCCTGTGCATTCCTTTATGGTCAACCGCACAAATTGACACTGTGAACCTTCAAGTCCAGTCATCGCATTTATTTCCCAGCTTCCCCTGGAAATCATCCTATAGTTCAAAATTTGATCAGCGGCCGGGGGTTAATTATTTATACTCGGCCAACATGGAATTTGGGTTGGGAATTTACCAGTACCCGTCTCCCGGGACACTGAACAATGTGATCAGCTTACCCATCAGCACCTTTAATAATCTCGATGTATCGACAGTAGAGATCCGGGGTAACTCGTTGTTTGCAGGCATCGGAGATTATCATGATAACAACAATACAGCGTCCGGACTTGCCATTCTTGATATTTCGAATCCAGCGGTTCCAGTGATCAAAGACATATGGGACAGTACTGCAATTCCACATGGGGTGAATCACATCGTCATTGACGGGAACTATGCTTATCTAAGCACCATGGAAGACGGCATCTTCATCCTGAATATTGCCGATGAAAACAATATTTATTTCGAAGGAGCATTGGGACTGGACCTAAGCTGGCCATCACCGTCCGGCACCGCCCACAATGCCCGGGGTATGATGATCAGAAATGACTCCCTGTATGTTTGTTTTGACCGCGGGGGATTACGGGTCATTGATGTCACCAATAAAAACGCCCCATCAGAAGTTTACAAATACATCAATACCACTCTCACAGCAGTGGCGGCAGCAGCGTACAATGATATTGCCATCAAGGGAAACTACGCATTTGTAACAGTTGATTACTGTGGACTCGAAATCATCGATATCACCACCACTCCTTTTGTTTCAGTTCAATGGTACAATCCCTGGGGGTGCAACTTCACGAATTGGAGCGGAGGAGCCATTCATACCAACGAAGTGCGGTTAGCCAATAACGATAGTCTTTTATTTGTTACCGGTGGACAATCAGAACTCTTTGTGTTTGACGTAACTGATCCTGTCAACACCCATAAAGTGGGAGAACTCGTCAACCTCAACGACTCACTCGCCACCAACGGCCTGGACGTATATGACGGAAAAATCGCCCTGAGTTTCATCCGCACACCAGTGCATATTCCGCCGCTGACACCGTTCTATGCGGATCCGGGAGGACTGAAGATTTTAGATTATCAGGTGATGTTACAAAACGTGGGAGCAGAAGAAGTGAATTCTACAGCTTTGGTTTCACTTTCGCCCAATCCTGTCCACTCAAACATCAGCCTTCAGATCAACGCTTCATTGCAAGGACGGCATCAGATAATCCTGTCGAATGCAATCGGGAAAACGGTATCGACAAAAGAAATATCCGGAGAAGGAATACCGTTAACTTTGGATCTTTCAACAGCAGGAATTTCGTCAGGACTTTACATCATCCGCATCGAAGGAGAAACACTGAACAAGACTTTGAAATTTATCAAGGAATAAAAATCCGGGCGACAGGAGGATGATATTCCAATATTAGCAGGGTCAAAACAGGGGCTGGAAGAAATATTAATATTTTGATCGGGTTTTAAACCGACGATGACAGAATCGGATGAATCTGAATAATCACTCTTCGAAATATTCAATCACCGCCTGTTTGAGGAGATAATCCTGTTCACCGAGTGTCATGACGGGCAGTTTCTGAACGAGCTTCCAGTGCGGCCAGCCTTCTTCATCGAGGCCTTCGAGTTCGTAAAAACCATATTGGCTCAACAGTTTACAGGTGGCAATATGCATGAGATCCTGCTTTTCATCCTTCGAAAATTCACGGGCTCCTTGTCCGAGCTCCTGCACACCAATAAGGAAAATAATACCTTGCAGATCAAGGTCGGCATCAAACTGAACATTCATGCGCTCTACGAGGGCATTCCATTCAACTTTCAGTTCTTCTATATTCCGGAGGTGGAGCATGATTTATCAGAGATGCAAAAGAATTAATTCACATGTTTTGAAAACTCCTGCTGTACATCTTTCAAAGCAGGAAATAAATACTGAGATACTGAAACGACGGGTTGATACAACCAGGAGTCTGATTTCGTTTTAGCTGAGAGCAAACCAAGCTGTGCATCTACCGGACGAAACACAGAGAGCACCACACTTACGACCAGGGCGAATTTCAACATCCCAAATACGGCACCGGCCACCTGATTGATCGTATTCATCTTTCCGATTTTCAGAATTCCCTCGAGGAACTTCGCGAATAACACCATGATGAGCACTACAGCAATGAACACCACGAAGAATGTGATCATGTGGAGTGTATGTCCGCTGGCATCCACCATCTTCGCCACCAGTCCTTCGAACAAGCTACTCACTTTAAACGCAAGATACAGGCCCAGTACAATACCGATCAGCATCGCGATTTCGAAAATGATTCCGCGTTGCCAGCCTTTGTAGGCACCCCAGACTAAGGGGACAGCGATAATGAAGTCGAGGTAGTTCATTAATTCAGAATTTAGAATTCAGTCTCGCTGCAGGCAGCGGGACTGAATTAACCATTTGCTTCCATCACCATTTTCACGCCGGGGAGTTCCTTGCCTTCGATGTATTCGAGGAGGGCGCCGCCGCCGGTGCTGACGTATGATACTTTATCAGCCATATGAAACTGGTTGATGGCTGCTGCGGAGTCGCCGCCGCCGATGAGGGAGAAAGCGCCCTGAGCGGTAGCAGCTACGATGGCTTCTGCAACGGTTTTGGTTCCGGCTTCGAACTTCGGCATTTCAAAAACACCCATCGGACCATTCCACAGCAAGGTTTTGCTGTTACGGATTACTTCAGCGAAAGCCGCAGCTGATTTCGGTCCGATATCGAGTCCGAGCCAGCCGGCTTCAATATTTCGGATATCCGTAACGTTAGTATTTGCGTCCTTGTCGAATTTATCGCCGTTTACTGAGTCTGTTGGCAGGTGGATCTTCACACCACGGGATTCTGCCTTTTTCAGGATATCGAGTGCGAGATCCAGCTTATCGGCTTCGCAAAGTGAATTACCGATCTCGCCACCCATCGCTTTCACAAACGTATAGGCCATTCCACCACCGATAATCAGGTGATCTACTTTTTCCATCAGGCGCTCGATGATGAGAATCTTATCGCTCACTTTCGCACCACCCATGATGGCGGTAAATGGCTTCTCCGCTTTGCTGAGTACTTTCTCCGCATTCTCCAGTTCGCCGGCCATTACATAGCCGAACAGGCTGTTGTTTTTGAAGAACTGTGCGATGACAGCGGTGCTGGCATGGGCACGGTGAGCGGTACCGAAGGCATCGTTCACATACACATCACCGTAAGAAGCCAGTTTCTGTGCAAACTCAGCATCTCCTTTCTCCTCCTGTTTATAGAAACGCAGATTCTCCAGCAGCAATACTTCACCCGGTTGCAATCCTGCTGAAAGCTCTGCAGCAGAAGCACCGATGCAATCGTCGGCGAATTTCACCGGACGACCTACCAGTTCACTTAGGGTAGAGATGGTGTGCTTCAGAGAATATTTCTCTGCCGGACCTTCTTTCGGGCGACCCAGATGCGACATCAGAATCACAGAGCCTCCATCTTTCAGAATTTTCTGAATGGTAGGAATGGCAGCTTTGATACGTGTAGGATCTGTTACTTTAAAATCTGCATTCAGCGGAACATTGAAATCCACACGAATGAGTGCGCGTTTACCTGCGAAATTATAATGGTCGACGGTTTTGAATGACATATGCGAAGAATTTTCGCAAAAGTAGTCAAGGACGATGGGTTGGACAAGAACCGAGTTGACAGTTTACAGTTATCAGTTCACCGTTATCGGTTAGCAGTTTATAGGTACCATTTTAGAGCTTACTTCCGTCGGAACAACCGGCTAATACTTGCTGGCTAAAAGCCGGAAATCGGGCTTGCAGAACAAGAGCAATTGTCAACTGTCAACTATCAACTGACAACCGCTCCGTTTATTCCGGCAAGAAGTAAAAAACTACTTCAGGACAACTGTTTTACGAACGGTTTCGCTTTGTTCGAGGCGGATATAATCCTTGGCACTCTTGGTCTGATGGGTGACTTCAACATTAAGCACTGCTTCCCAGGAGAAAGAAAAGATTGCTTCGCCATTACCGGCTGTTGTTTCCTCATCGAAAATATTTGCACGCACACCGGTTTCCGGATTGATCACGCTATCCTGACGAAGCACCACAATGGCTCCGGCAATAGGTCGGCCGAGCGAATCCGTAACGGTAATAACTGCTTCACAAGGCTTGGTTTTCTTGCAGGAAGTGGTAGCAATGATGCCCATAAAGGCAAGGATCAGGAACGGTACGTAGCGGTTCATCAGGCGATTCATTTGGCCGTTATACGGTTTGGCGTGAAGGATTGTTCAAATTTAACTAAACTTGCAACAAAATCCGGAAAATTTCCCCGGATTGTTACACGCCAAAAGTAAAGAATTCAGCAACATATGAAAAAAGGACTCCTTATCTGCCTGACCTTAATTGCCTTACTGGCTCAGGGAGCCTACGCTCAAAAGAAGAAAAAACAGATGGAAAAGACCCCAAAAGACACTCTGGTAGAAATTACTACCGATTTCGGAACCATGAAGCTTAAACTTTATAAGGAAACGCCGTTGCACCGGGCTAATTTTATCAAACTGGCAGGAGAAGGGTTTTACGACAGCCTTCTTTTTCACCGTGTTATAAAGGATTTCATGATTCAGGGTGGTGATCCTCAATCTAAAAACGCTGCGCCGGGCCAGATGCTGGGAGCCGGCGATGTGGGCTATAAAATCCCTGCCGAGCTGGTTGACACCCTTTTCCATAAGAAAGGAGTACTGGCTGCGGCACGCGACAATAACCCTCAAAAAGCCTCCAGCGGCTGCCAGTTTTATATTGTTCAGGGCAAGAAAATGACCGAACAGGAACTGACGATGGCCGAAGGACGACTCGGGTTTAAACTCAGTGAAGCCCAGCGTCAGGCCTATATGAATGTTGGTGGTTCACCATGGCTGGATCGTAACTACACCGTTTTCGGCGAGGTGGTTGAAGGCCTGGATGTAATTGATAAAATTGCAGCCGTAGAGACACTTCCCGGTGATCGTCCGAAACAGGATGTGCGCATGAAAGTTAAACTGGTGTACGAGTATTAATTCAGAAAAAGATAGTCCAAAACGTGATGAGTGAGTCCATCAGCAGTTTAATAGAAGAAGCAAAAGCATTTACCCCTTCCAGCAAAGAGGAGCTGGAGCAATACCGCCTGCGTTTTCTGGGGAAGAAAGGTGTGCTGACGGATCTTTTCGCGAAGATGAAGGACGTTGCACCCGACCAGCGAAAAGAATACGGCCGACAGGTAAATGAGCTGAAAGTCGCCGCCGAAGAAATTCTCACCCGCTACAAGGAGCAATTCGAGCAGCAGGAATCGTCTTCCGGAACAAAGCCGGATCTGACATTGCCATCATCCCCGCTGGAAGCGGGTGCCCATCATCCGTTGAGTATTGTCCGCCGGCAGATTATCGAAGTGTTTGAACGAATAGGCTTCAACGTTAGTGACGGTCCCGAGATTGAAGACGACTGGCATAATTTCTCCGCACTCAACTTTCCGCCCGAGCATCCGGCCCGTGATATGCAGGACACTTTCTTCATTGACCTCGACGCGGACCAGGATTATTACAAAGGCTCGCTTGCACTGCGCACGCACACTTCATCTATTCAGGTTCGTGTGATGGAAAAGCAGGAACCTCCTATCCGTACGATTTGTCCGGGTCGTGTTTATCGAAACGAAGCCATCTCTGCCCGTGCACATTGTTTCTTTCATCAGGTGGAAGGCTTTTACATTGACGAAGGTGTTTCCTTCGCCGATCTGAAACAAACACTCTTGTATTTTGCGCAAGAGATGTTTGGTGCAGATACCAAAATACGTTTACGTCCCTCCTATTTCCCCTTTACCGAGCCGAGCGCTGAGATGGACATCAGTTGTACGATCTGTAAAGGAGCAGGCTGTAATGTTTGCAAATACACCGGCTGGGTGGAGATTCTCGGTTGCGGAATGATTGATCCTGCTGTACTGGAAAATGGCAAAATAGACCCTAACAAATATACCGGCTTCGCTTTCGGAATGGGCATTGAACGAATCACCATGCTGAAGTACGCCATTAAGGATCTCCGCATTTTTTCTGAAAATGATGTGCGGTTTTTGGATCAGTTTAGGGGAGTGAAGTAGAGTTGCAGAGTTGCAGAGCTACTAAGTTACTGAGTTACTGAGTTACTGAGTTACGATGTTACTGAGTTACCAGGTTACTGAGTTACCAGGTTACTGAGTTACCAGGTTACTGAGTTACCAGGTTACTGAGTTACTAAGTTAGGATGTTGACGAGTTGCCAGGTCATTAAGTACCGGTTAACGAAGCGCATGCGCTCTGAAACCCTGTAACTTTGCGCCTTTGAAACTTCAAAACTACCCCTTCGGTTTACCGATGACTTTATAGTTTCCATCACCTTTCAAAATGGAATTATACAAAGCGATATTTCCGAGTACGGAAAGAGCTTCTTTGATGACAGGGTCGTGAACAAACATGTACTGATACTTACCCTTGTGATAGTAATATCTGGTCACTATTTCTTTTTCCAGCATCCCTTTGATCTCATCTTTAAAAAGAGCGAGGTCGGCAGTTTTATCGTGCTTGAGCTCATTTCCCAGCGACTCCAGTTCTTTGCTGATCGTGTTGTAGTATTTTTCACGTACGACAGTTTCCTTTAAGGAAGCGAAGGCTCTTTCGGTATGGGTACTATACGTATAGGTCTTTGAACTCAACCAACCTGCAAACTCCTGAAAATCGGCCTCAGAGAAGGCAAACTTATCTGGAGCGGCAATGGATGCATGTTTTTCACGATAGATGGTAGCATAATCGAAGAGGAAAAAATTGCGATTCAGGCTGCGTGAGATATTGCTGGAATCGAAAGGATCCACATAACGGTCGGGATATACCGCAGAGCCATCAAACACGGTTCGGCCATTCTTCGTTTTAAACGGTTTCATCAGCGAATCCGGTACTTCAGTAACGGTACCGTTATCATCCCCGCCATGGTGATACATTTTCGTTTGCACGCATCGTCCGCTGGCCGTATAGTACTTGGCAACGGTAAGCTTCATCTGCGAATTGAACGTCAACGGGCGTGTTTGCTGCACCAGTCCTTTTCCGTAGCTGCGCTGACCAATAATCACACCCCGGTCGAGATCCTGAAAGTTCCCGGCAGTGATTTCCGATGCAGAGGCAGAGTTTTTATCTACCAGCACTGCTACGCGGATATCAGGAGCAATCGGATCTACTTTAGCGAAATAGATGTTATTGGCGCCTTCGGTTTTGCCTTTCTGGGTAACAAGCAGTTCACCTTTCTTTACGAACAGATTCAGAATCTGCACTGATTCTTCCAGCAATCCACCTCCGTTTCCACGGAGATCGAAAATGAGTGAGGAGAATTTCGGGTTTTTCTGAAGATCCACCAGCGCATCTCTTACTTCATTAAAGCAATTCTGGAGGAACTTATCCAGCCGTATATAACCAACACTGTCATTCAGCATTGCATGATACGGCACATTGTTGATTTTTATTTCTCCGCGGGTAATTGATTTTTCTAACGGTTCAGCCTGTCCGTAACGCATCAGGCCAAGTTTCACAGACGTACCAGCCTGACCTTTGATCAATTCATCAATTTCATCCGGACCAAGTCCTTTGATATTTCTCCCGTTAACTGAAACCAGCACATCACCGGTACGCATGTCGGCCTGCTGTGCAGGGAACCCTTCATACACATCGTAAATAACCAGACTGTCCCCTTTCCGGAAAGAAGAAGCGCCAATACCGCCATACTCCGTACTGACGTGTTTCATCTTATAATCCTCAATTTCCGACTCCGGATAATAATTGGTATACGGATCCAGTGTTTTCAGCATGCCGTCAATGCCGGTCTTCATCAGTTGTCCAGGATTCACTTCATCCACATAATACCTGTTGACCTCACGGTACACATTCGAAAACACATCGATTTGCCGGGTAATTTCGAAGAAATCATCCACAAAACTCCAGGAGAGGAATGCAGAAGGCAGAAGCATCAGAAGAATCAGGTAACGGCGTGAGCGTGGTTTCATAGGATAACGGAAGTTTCAAAGATAGCCAGATTTCCTGCTGAACGCAGTTACAGCAGATATGTTGTAGGGCGGGAAATCAACAATCCTGATCGTCTCTCTCAGCTATCGTTAACGGAAAAGAGACGGCATGCATGAATCCTGACCGGGAAGTCACTGCGGATCATTTTTTCTCCCTAACCATTGATAAAACAAAGCATTAGAAACAGGCCTTAAGGTTCCATCGAACAATGAACCTCCTGTCTGAAAAGATCCATCTCCCTTCAGTTTGTTAATAAGTTGGCAGCCATTACCTTTAGGCCATGATTTTAAAAGATTACCGCCGGGCTGCTTCATTGCTCATCATTATCGCGCTGGGGATTTTTCTGGCCATTACTCTCAGTAGTTTTCTGACCGCCTTTCTGTCGGCTGTTATCTTCTATGTACTGATGAAACCACTAATGAAGTACTTTGTGGTAAAGCGCAGATGGAGCAAAACGTGGGCAACAGTTCTGTTATTAATACTGTCACTTATTCTGTTCTTAGGTCCTGCCTGGACACTTTACGGATTGCTGGCTTCCAAAATCAACTATGCATTGGTTCACAGTACGGAATTAATAACCGGCCTGAAACAGATGGATGATTATATCTGGAACATGACCGGCATCCGCATACTGAGCGATGATATGCTTAAAAAAATCCAGGAGATTGCAGCGAATGTAATTCCGCAGATACTTGGTGCTACAGCCGACATGCTTGCGACGATCGGCATGATGTACTTCATGCTCTACTACCTGTTGATGAATTTCGGAAAGAACGAAAAAATGCTGGGCGATTTATTACCGGTAGAAGAAGAAAAAGCGTTACGGTTCAGCGGAGAGTTAGAGTCTGCCGTTTTTTCAAATGTTCTCGGAGCGCCGGTACTTGCCATTCTACAAGGATTATGCGCAGGACTTGGCTTCTGGATTTTCGGTCTCGAAGAACCCTGGTTCTGGGGAGCTATCACCGGATTCATGTCGTTTATTCCCATTGTCGGCACAGCGATCGTATGGATCCCTGCCGGCATATATCAACTTGTAAACGGCGAAAACTGGCAAGGCATCGGCATCCTCATCTTCGGAGGCATTATCATCACCAACATCGACAACGTATTTCGGTTCACACTTCAGAAGAAATTTGCAGATGTGCATCCGATCGTTACTGTACTCGGAGTTATCGTAGGACTTCAGTATTTCGGAATTACAGGAATCGTTTTCGGCCCCTTATTGATTTCCTATTTTCTGCTTATGATAAAAATGTACAGGGAAGAGTATAATGTTTAAAGTTTAAGGTTTAAGGTTTAAGGTTTAAGGTTTAAGGTTTAAGGTTGTCAGTTGACAGTTGTCAGTTGATTTCATAAATTCTGTTAAACATGATTTAGCATCTTGACCAATCATAACTCAACTTTATCTTATAACATTTCTAACATTCATAACATTTAAAACACTTATAACATTTATAACATTCTCATCCGGTTGATATAATCATTTACGCAAACTGGTTAAAACGCAAAAGACCCGAACAATTGTCCGGGCCTTTCGCAACCTAAAACCTACCTATCTGTATAATCCTATGCATGAACCGAGAATCCATTATCTGTACCATACGATTCAAGCGCTTTCTTTAAACGCTGACGAGCAACATGGATTCTTATTTTAACAGTTCCAAGCGGAACGGCCAGGTACTTTGCAATTTCCTCATATTTATATCCCTGATAAGACATCAGGAAGGGTGTTCTCAACGTATCATTCAAAGCTTCAACCGCCTGATTCACTTCTTTCATGATCATTCGCCCGTCGCCGTCATTTCTGACTGTATGACCTGATTGATTGATATAAAACTGATTTTCGGTATCATCTGAAACAACATTACCCTTGACCATTCGGCGGTAATTATTGATAAAAATGTTCTTCATGATGGTATATAACCATCCACGAAGGTTAGTACCATCGGCAAATTTGTCCTTGTTGTTAAAGGCCTTCAACATTGTTTCCTGCACCAAATCATTTGCATCTTCCGGATCCTGCGTGAGCTTCATCGCATATCCTCTTAAAGGCCTGTAGTGTTCCTTTACTTGATGGTTGAATTCTACTTGTGTCATTTTGTTTAATGTTTGGGGTTAAAAGCTGAACAAAAGTACGGCAACAACCTATTGCCTGCAAATAATTTTGTTTAATTATTGTCATTAAACCTTAAACAAAACATAAACAATTGATTTTCTAGGAAAAAACTAATAAAACTAAAATTTACAGTCTTAGATAACTCCTTAAAATCATTAAAAAAGCTACTGATTCGTCATAGTTTCGTCAAACTATTTAGCCAAAACATTAAACAATACCAATGAATATCTGTTTCCTTTTAACAAGCACACTTATGAAATTCGAAACTCCAGAATCAGCTCAAAATAACGGCCGGACAATTCATACAGAGCCAGGACTTCCGGATCTGAAAGATTTAAATAACCATGATATTGCGGACGATCTACTCCATCATGCGTTCAACTCCACAGAAACGCCGTTGAGAAGTGATGCATTCGAATTATCCGACCCTGAGAAGATACAGATCATCCGTCATCATGTTCAGGAAATAATGCATACGCTTGGTTTAGATCTCAGCGATGAGAGTCTGAAAGACACCCCGCTAAGGGTGGCTAAGATGTATGTAACAGAAACATTCAAAGGCCTAAACCCTTCCAATCGTCCCGAGTCGACACTTTTCACCAATCAATATCAATATGGGCAAATGCTGGTTGAGAAAAACATTACACTCTACTCTACCTGCGAGCATCATCTGGTTCCGATTATCGGAAAGGCACACGTTGCCTATTATTCATCCGGCAAGGTGATTGGTTTATCTAAACTCAACTGTATCGTCGATTACTTTGCGCGCAGACCACAAGTGCAGGAACGCCTTACCATTCAGATTGCAAATGCATTAAAAAAGTCGCTGCAGACAGATGATGTAGCCGTGATGATTGAAGCAGCCCACCTATGCGTGGCCTCACGGGGAATTAGAGATATTCAATCAGGAACGATCACCTCAGAGTACAGCGGAAAATTTAAAAACCGCGATGTACGCAATGAGTTTCTGCATTATCTAAAGCAGAACAGTTAATTCAACTGGCGAGAAATTCGTAAAGATTACTGTCGATGGAGTGATTCAGTGAGTTGAATCAACTCGTCCATTGAATGTAAAATTCTCACATTACGCGGCAGGTTTATATTTGCCTGCATCAGCTGGCTTCCTGCCATGAGGATCTGTGCCCCCGGAAAATCGCCGGATAATTTATTTGCCACAGCCAGCGGACTCTGGGTTATTACTGATGTTGTGAGCACCGTAAGAATATAATCTGCTTTATACACTGACATCACCGGTGTCAGGTCATCCATCGGGAGGTTAGGACCGAGATAAGAAGTATGATGCCCGCGTGAACGAATTATATAGTTGGCAAACAGCAGACCGATTTCATGCGGTTCATGAGCCGGCAGAAAGAGCAGAAATTTCTTAGCATCGGGCGATTGCACCTTAGGCTGTGCATCTATTGCGACAAAAAGTTTCTGACGGATCAGATTGGTGATGAAATGTTCGTATGCCGGATTGATAGAACCGGTCTGCCATAATACACCAACCCGCATCAGAAACGGAAAGATCAGGTGCATGAAAGTAGACTCCAGCCCAAACTGAAGAATATTTGTACTCAGGATTTTCTCAAATGCGGATTCATCCAGGCCAAACATAGCCCGTGTCAACGACTCCACCTGAATATCAGAATCTGAAACATTGAGAGTCAGATCCATTACCATCCGGTCGAGTTCTCCCTTACTCATTTTCGTGAGACGGGATATTTTGTGACCCTGACGATTGAGCATGGCTACACTCAATAACATCTTAATATCCTCATCGTCGTAATAGCGGATATTGGTAGAGGTACGTTTTGGGCTGGGAATTCCATATCTCTGTTCCCAGATACGCAAGGTATGCGGTTTGATGCCTGTTAACGCCTCAACATCTTTTATAGAGAAATGGTTCATTTTACTTTTTGATTAGGGTATACAGCAAGCTGTTTCTCCTTATAACACTTCACGAGGAATAATGTTTTCGCAAAATTACTTTAATAAGTTCTCGTTGTAAAATCAGGTCGGCAAGCAACTCAGTATCCTTGCAACCATATCCTGGCGGCATCAGATGTTCTGGAAGATCAATGTGATATAAAAGCGACGGAATACGTTCAGGGTCCCGTTTGCACCAGTTTTTCAACTGTGGCGCCAGCTGTAGTTTATAATTCAGAAAAGAGACCGGGAGGTCGGCATTAAAAATCAGGTCATATCCGAAACGGTCGAAATCGCGCACAGCCTGATCGGCCATCGCCTGCAGGTACGCAAGATCGTGTCGGTATTTCTCAGGAATTTCCTGCATGAGCGTTTATCTTCGCAGAATGAAGGCCCTGAAATTACAGCTAAACCGAACAACCATCAAGTATATCTTCCTGATTTTTCCCATTCTGAATTTCGGAATACTGACTGCACAACCGCAAGGTGGTTATCGCCCGCATCCCCTCCTCTCTCCGATGTGGCAGGCTGAAGTAGAGTATATGGATCCGACACAGGTTGAGGATACCACCATGGACAACGGATTCAGCGGTGCCGGTTTCACCTATCGGTTACCGTTATATCTGGGGAAAGACTGGTTATCGGCCGACGGTGGTAAACCGTTCTATGCCATTTTCGCCCAGGCCGGAGTGAATGTCCGCCAGAGTCAGATCGATTTTATTGAACCCGACCGTTTGCTTACGCTCGGAAAACTCAGCGTTACTGGTCTTATGGCCAAAGGGCTCCGAAATGTTTATCTGATCAATCTTTCCGCCGCACTTCCTTCTGAATCATTTGCGTTTAAACCGAATTATATTCGACCCTACGGTGCATTTGTATGGAGGAAACTCTACCACAACAATACTCTTTGGCATACACTGGGCGTGATTTATACACCTATTGCAGGACGAGATCTTCCACTCCCTGTTGCCGGTTTTGGGTTCAAGATGGGGAATGACGACCAGCTTCAGTTTACTTTTCCGTTTAATGTGGCCTACACCCACAAGTTCAACCGTTATTTCAGCCTGACTGCACGCATGCAAAACATGGGTGGATTCTATTATCTCCATGCTGATTCGACCTATCGCCAGGAACCCAATATCTACCGCTTCCGGTATCCACGGGTGGGTGTTATGGGGCGACTCTACACCCTGACGCACGTGGTGATTTGTCCCGAAATTGCTCTAACCGGCAGAGGACGATTGCAGAGAAACGATGATAAATTCAGACAAATGAATGCGCTGTATTTCAGGTTAAGCGTACAGGTCAGATTTGGAAAACGTCCGACCGCAGCACCAATTCTGAACTTTGATCCCGGCGATTCCGGTTTCGATCCTTCCTATCTGATTGAGTAGCTGTTGCAGATGAAGCATCCCAACAAACTTTTTCATCAATAAATTGTTTACCCCTCGATGGCACAAATACTGATTGCCGGCGGCTCAGGATTAGTCGGAAAGAGATTATCAGCCTTGTTGCGAACCGAAGGTCATACGGTTTCATGGCTCAGTCATTCCGGCTCTTCCTCCATGGGCGTTCGTACTTATTCGTGGAATCCGCACCTGCGCACATTTGACCCTGAAGCTTTCCGGCTTGCAGAGGTGATCATTGTCCTTTCCGGAAGCAATATCGGCGATCACCGGTGGACGAAGTTGTACAAAAAAGAAATTATTGAAAGCCGCACCGATGCTGCCGCTACGATTATACAGGCTTTGCGTACTACTCCCAATCGGGTTCACAGTCTGATTGCGGCCTCTGCCATTGGATATTACGGCGACAGAACCGATGAGGTGATGACAGAAGAAAGTGCTGCCGGCCCGGGATTTCTCGCCGAAACTGTTCAGGAATGGGAAGCTGCTTACCGAACCTCACCGGTCAGGACCGTACTCCTGAGAACGGGCATCGTCCTTTCATCTAACGGTGGAGCATTACCGCAACTGGTTCGCCCTCTGCAATACGGGGTTTGTCCGATAACAGGATCCGGCATGCACTACATGAGCTGGATTCACATCGACGATCTGTGCAGACAGTTTATCTTTGCAGCAGAAAACAATACACTCTCCGGAGTATACAATGCAGTGAGTCCCGTACCACTTAAACTGAATGTATTCATGAAAGAACTGTGCAGGGAACTTTCGCCCCGCGCTATTCCCGTAAATGTCCCCGGGTTCCTGATCCGCCTGATACTCGGAGAGCGAAGTGCGCTTGTACTGGAAGGTGCGAAAGTAAGTCCATCCAAAATCATGCTGGCTGGTTATCGATTTCAATATACAGATCTGGCTCATGCGATAAGAAATCTCTATGGCCGTTAAACCTGAAGTTGTTATCCACTGGTTCCGACGCGATCTTCGGCTCGACGATAATGCAGCATTGTACCATGCACTGAAATCAGGAAAGCCGGTGGTACCTGTGTTCATTTTCGACCGGAATATTCTCGACCAGCTGGAAGATAAAAATGATAAACGCGTAGATTTTATTCATCGTCGCCTGAGTGAGCTGCAACAGGAACTCGTGAAGAAAGGGTGCACGCTGGATGTACGCTATGGAACTCCCGATGACTGCTGGAAAGAATTGCTGAAAGATTATTCTATTACAGCAGTATATACCAATCACGATTATGAGCCTTATGCAAGAAAGCGGGATGAAGAAATGCAAGCCTTCTTCGAAAAGCATAAAATTGCATTCCACACGTTCAAGGATCAGGTGATTTTTGAAAAAGAAGAAGTACTGAAAGATGACGGCAAGCCCTATACGGTATATACGCCCTATTCACGAAAGTGGATGGCCAAACTAAACGCCTTTTATCTGAGCTCCTATCCGACAGAAAAATATTACAATCGTTTTTATCAGCAATCAACGCGAGCTGTTCCAACGCTTAAAGCATTGGGATTCTGCCCTACACAGGCTACTTTCCCACCTGCCAAAACGAGCGAACAGCTGATCAGGAATTATGCAGACACCCGCGATATTCCCGGTATTGAAGGAACTTCAAAGCTGGGACTTCATCTTCGTTTTGGCACCATCAGTATCCGAAAAGCCGCACGCAGGGCAAAAGACCTGAGCTTCTCATGGCTAAATGAATTATGCTGGAGAGAATTCTACATGATGATTCTCTGGCATTTTCCTCATGCTGCGAAAAGCGCATTCAAACCGGCGTATGATCATATTCAATGGAGAAATAACGAACATGAATTCGCAGCCTGGTGTGAAGGAAGAACCGGCTATCCGATTGTGGATGCAGGCATGCGCGAGCTGAATGCAACAGGCTACATGCATAATCGCGTGCGGATGATTGTTGCATCCTTCCTTACCAAACATCTGCTCATTGACTGGAGATGGGGAGAAGCCTACTTCGCAAAGAAACTCCTTGACTTTGACCTCAGCGCAAACAACGGCGGATGGCAATGGGCCGCCGGCAGTGGCTGCGACGCAGCTCCGTATTTTCGAATTTTTAACCCGTACGAGCAAACGAAAAAATTCGACCCTGATTTCAGGTATATACGAAAATGGGTTCCGGAGTTTGAGCAGCACTCATATCCAAAACCCATAGTAGATCATAAACTGGCGAGAGAACGTTGTCTGGCGGTTTATAAAAAAGCGCTGCCAGCAGTCAGCAACAGTTGATTCATTTCAGATAATCGTTGAAGTACCGTGTGATCTTATCGTTCAGATGAATCCGGTCACGTCCCATCACATTATGTAAATGGCCGGGATACACAAAATAATCAACCTGCACACCCTTAGTCACTGCTTTTTTCAGGTACATAAGGCTGTGCTGCCAAACGACAACAGGATCACTGGTGCCATGAATCAACATTAATTTTCCATTTAGTTTATCTACATAATTCAGCAGATTATTCAAACGATAACCGGATGAATTATCTTCAGGCGTGTCCATATACCGCTCGGTATACATGACTTCATAGTAGCTCCAATCAATGACGGGACCGCCGGCCACCGCCACCTTAAAGATACCCGGGAATCTGGTCATTAAGGAGGTAGCCATAAATCCTCCGAAACTCCATCCATTAACCCCTAAACGGTTTCCATCCACGTAACTCAGTTTTCTGAGATAATTTACGCCAGTAAGCTGATCTGCCATTTCTTTTTCGCCCAGATAGCGGAAGGTAACCTGTTCAAAAGCCTTTCCCCTGTTACCGCTACCCCGGTTATCTACAGTAAATACAATGTATCCCTCTTGTGTAAGATAATGCAACCAGAGGTCAGCACCACCGAGCCAGGTATTGGTAATCAATTGCACATGGGGGCCGCCATAAACATACACGATCACCGGATACTTCTTTGTTGAATCAAAATCTGCCGGAAGAATCATCCGGCACCAGAGCGGAGTTCCATCCTCTGCGGGAATCTGAAACAACCGTGTTTGGCCGGCAGTGAAACTCTTCAACGGATTATCCGCCTTCAGCAATGTACTCAGCACCTTTCCGGAAGCAGTGTTACGCACTTGAATGACACGCGGGACCAGGAGGCTCGAATACGAATCTATAAAAAAGGATTTGTCATCATTCAATGAACAGACGTGAACACCGTCTTCGCTGGTCAATCTTGTCATCTTTGCAGTTGCTAATTCAACTTTCCAAAGATCTCTGTTAACACCGGTATTTCCGGTCGCATGAAAAAACGCAGAACTTCCTTTTACATCAAATCCATTAAAATCAGTCACCTCCCAGTCGCCTCTTGTAAGCTGCCGGATCAGTTTACCATTGATATCATACAGATACAGGTGGTTAAACCCATCGCGGCGGCTTTGCCAGATAAACTGAGATGGTTTTCCTTTTACAAATTCCATTGGATGTAATGGCTCGGTATATTTCGCATCATGCTCCTCAAACAGTGTTTTCACGAAATCACCATTCGACGCATTGTACTGATTCAGTTTCATATGATCCTGCCCGCGGTTGAGGACAGCTACAAACACATACTTTTCGTCCGGACTCCAGGCTATATTGGTCAGATACTGCTCCTTCGGTTCGCCTGTATTCAGATACACTGTCTTACCTGACATATTATCGTATATGCCCACCGTTACCTCATGACTCTTTGCTCCCGCCATCGGATATTTAATAGACTTCTCCCTGGCCGGGCGTTCAGTAAAATCAACCACCGGATAATCCGTCACCATTGACTGATCCATCCGGTAGAACGCAAGTTTATTTCCATCGGGTGACCAGAACAATCCCTTTTCAATTCCAAATTCTTCACGATGAACTGACCTGCCATAAACCAGTTCGTATTTTCCATCCGTTGTAATCTGCTTTCTCTGACCTTTTTCTTCAACCCAGATATTATCCTCCTGAACCCATGCTCTTCTGTTTCCTGAGCCTTTCTCTTCCACTTCCGCCTTTTCGGGGAGCGCATTCCTTTCCAGTGGCGACAGCTTCTTTGTTACTGTATTCCATGTCCAGGAATTTGCTGTCGTCTCAACGGTAAACGAACCGGCATTCAACCATTTCACAGCCGGAAACTTTGACATTGTATCCGCTTTGAACTCTTTTAAGGCTTTATTGAGGTTCAGCAACGATAAAACTTCTGCCTTCGCTACGGTGGTGGCACCCGCTTTTACCAGAACTTCAGCGCCTCCTACACTCTCCACATAACTGTAAAAAGAAGTACCCGGCACCCATTGCAATTGTGCAAGGCGTTGGGGTGCCAGTGTAGTACGCTGCCGCAGGACTACATCCTCAAGGGTTAGTTTATTTTCCTGTGCATGAACCTGCAGGACAAGCAGCAAAGCTGCTGAGATGGCAATTAATCGACGCATATGCAAATCTTTACGTTACAAAGGTAACGCTTAAAGCCAATTCCACTAATCCGATCGACCTTCTCACTAAAAGGATCGACAAACAAGATGATTCAGGACACCGCTTCAGAAAATCAACTAATTTTACATCATGTTTACAGGAATCATAGAAGCTCTGGGAACTGTTGTCGCAGTGGCAGATGAGGGAGGAAATAAAACGTTCACCATTGATTGTTCTTTTTGCGGTGATTTAAAAGAAGATCAAAGTGTGGCCCACAATGGTGTATGCCTGACGGTGACAGGGTTTCGCCCGGAAGGATATATCGTTACCGCTATCGCAGAGACCTTACGTAAAAGTAACCTGGGCGCACTTACACCGGGTGATCAGGTAAATCTTGAAAGATGCATGGTGATGAATGGACGTATAGACGGACACATTGTGCAGGGCCATGTGGACTTAACCGGAATGTGCACCAGAGTAAAAGAAGAAGACGGCAGCTGGATGTTTCATTTCGCCTATGATCCCGACAGCGGGCATCTGACTGTACCAAAAGGTTCGATTACTGTGAATGGTGTAAGTCTGACCGTAGTTGATTCCACACCCGGCTTATTCAGCGTTGCGATTATTCCCTACACCTTTGAGCATACAAATTTCAAGTTCCTGAAAGCGGGTTCACCGGTAAATCTTGAATTCGACATCATCGGCAAGTATGTGAAGGCATATATGTCACGCTGATACTTTTGCCTTTTCGGCTTTCGCATTTGCGAACATGGTCAAGGCCACGAACAATGCAACACCGGAAGTAATCGCAAACACCACCGGCGATCCGAACACTCTCCACATTGCACCAGACCAGACCCCGGCAACAAGAGATCCAATGCTGCCTGCACTGGCATATAACCCCAGCGCCTTTCCTCTGTCGGTTGATGGAACAGATCCGGCAATGATGGCTTTAACGACCGATTCCATACCGGAAACCGCCAGGGCATAGCCAACAAACAGAATGAAATAACCTTCCAGTTCAGGCTGAAGCGACATCCCTGCATAACTCAGGCTGAACAATGCAATGCCTGTGATCAGCACTTTCATCTTACCAATGCGATCGGCCAGCATACCCACCGGAGTCGCTAACAATGCATACGCCAGATTATAGGCTACATAAACACCTATCATCTCCACATCAGAAGCACCGGCTTCCTTTATTGCCACCAGCAGAAATGTATCTGGCGAGTTCACCACTGCCAGCAACAGCAACGGCCGCAATAAGCGGCGATATGGTTTCTCAGCATTTCTCCAATATGAAAAATATCCAAAGAACCCGGTATGCAATTTACTAACAGCAGGAATATCCGAAGAAACATCTTTCACAAGCAATGTTACCATAACCGAGAGCACAGAGGGTATGAAGGCCAGCAGAAATATGGACGTATAATCACCCGGATGGAGATACAACCAACCCAATGCCAGGGCTGGACCGATGGCTGCACCCACTGTATCCATTGCCCGGTGGAAACCAAATACCGCAGCCTGGGTACCTTGAGCAGCTTCACCGGCTAGTAATGCATCGCGGGGCGCAGTACGTACACCTTTCCCAAATCTGTCTATTGCACGGGCGATATAAATCCGAACGAGATCAGGAGTCCCGAGCATGATCAGCTTACCGAAGGATGAAAGTCCATAGCCCCAACGCACATAACGATGCCGCTTACCTGTATTATCCGAAAGATGTCCGAAATACCCTTTCGAGATACCAGCCACAATATTCGCAATTCCCTCGAGTACACCGAGTGCGAGCATCGAATAACCCGCCTGCCTCAGATAAACCGGCAATACCGGATAGAGCAATTCACTGGAAATATCCGCGAGCAAGCTCACGAATCCCAGCAACCAGACAACCCGAGTAAAACGAAGGTTCATATGTCCGAAAAATAGTTAGATTTCATAAACAAACTCCAATAAGGCTAAAAAAGCAGCAACAGTTCATAAAATAACAAATCCGGCACGAACGATCATACCGGATTGGATTTATAAATTGCAGACTTCCTTACATTTCATCGGCGCTGGGTCCGTACATACCCGGAATTTTTACATCCAGCAAACGCAGATAAACACTTAGCTGAGCCCGATGGTGGATAATGTGATTAAACACCATATCCCGCAGCACGAGGTGACGCGGTAAGGTGAAGAATATATGCTCGCCATTTCTCAGACTCCAGTTTCCACTCATACAGGCATCATCTGCTTTTTCGAGATCTTTCACGGCCTGAGCCACGAATGAATCCAGCGCAGCTGATAACGCAACTGCATTATCGAAAGCCGGCATTTCAAAATAAGGTTTTTGAAAATCGAGTTCATCTGAAGTAACCACAACAGAAGCCCAGCGTGTCATGTCAACAACATGCAAGGCAAGTTTTCCCAATGCCATCGACTTTGGATGTGGTTTCCAATCTGGTTTATCAAAAGGAATAACCGCTATTAATTTCTTTGTTTTCTCTGCCTCGTACTTTAACTCAGCAATGAAGGGTTGATTGATTGCCATATGATCATATTTGATTCCGTCAAAATAAACAATCCTACACTATCAAAAAAACTAATTTAAATCAGATTCTTCCATCCCCTTGATTGTTCGTTCTATGCGTTTATCAGGAATAAGCCATATAACTGCCACAACCGCATAAAGAAAAACCGAGAAGAGCGTATTGTAAAATGCAAACAGAACAGCGATGCCATAAAGTACAGGAGACATCTTCCCTTTAATATCATTACCAACAGCCTTCTTGAGCACCGAATCAGGACCATGCACACGAAGGATAACACTTTGCAGCAGAAAATAAGCAATAGCAGCGGCAAGCATCACCACACCATAAGCAGCAACCGGCACCGGATCCATATAATGCTCACTGATCCAACCCGTGAAATAGGGAAACATCGACAACCAGAACAAAAGGTGCAGGTTGGCCCAAAGAATTCCGCCCGACACTTTCTTCACGGTATGCAGCATATGATGATGATTGTTCCAGTAAATGCCAACATAAATAAAACTCAGCACATAACCCGCAAAATGTGGCAATTCATGCAAGAAGTCACTTAACTGATTCCCTTCAGGAATTTTCAACTCCAGCACCATAATGGTGATGATGATCGCTATCACCCCATCACTAAAAGCTTCCAATCTGGTTTTATTCATTCTTTTCTTAGTGATTATTTTCCTGCCAATAGGGATCCTGCCAAACCTGACAACTAATCTGTTCTTCATGCCGTTGCATGGCTGCCAGCAGTAAATCCTCTACTACTCTTTCCTGCAAGGTCTGAAACAAAACACGCTCCTCGAAACGAATATGATCGTCCAGCAAGTCAGCAAATCGCGCAAGCTCATCTGCAGACAATGTCTCTTTAAAAAAATACAAGCGCAACTGAGCATGTTCCGACAATGTCCTCTCGACGAGCGGGTCATCAGGTGACAAGAGCGGCAACAGATATTTTTCTTCAGCAAGAAAATGAGGTTCGAGGTGTTCCTGAGCAAACCAGACGAGATACTTAAGGATGCGTAACGGGTCGATTGCAGCCTTCAATCCCTGACGGATTTTAAGACACAACATCAAACCATCGTGATGTTCACGGCTCAATGGCTGTAAGGAAACACTGCGTCGTATGGGTTGTTTTGATTGTTCCATTTTTTCAGATGATGAGTCTATCGCCGGTTTTGATCTGCTTTCCAAAGGAGGCAGGTAAGATACGGCAATCCACACTTAAAAAATAACCATGACTCCAGTCGTGCAGTTTGGAGTCGTCTTTAACTTCATTCCAGCGTGCCCATGCAAACTGTTTTGCAAATCCTGATGATACCTCGCCGGATTCAGGATGACGTGTAGGAACCACGCACCGTTCACGGGGGCCCACGGATTCCAGCTCTACATCTCCCAAACGAAAACGAACCCGATCGCCCGGAGAACCAAACAAACAGTCCTCCCAGAAAGCATCCACTCCGTCGATCTCAATGGTAACGCGAAATCGCCGGCGAACCTCATCAATATTTTCTATCCCCATCCATTCACAGGTCTTTTTGAGGCTGGCCAGTGACACCAATGTCACCGCTGAATTATGCGGAACATCCTGAAAATCGCCGGTATTATTTTTCCCTGACTTCAACCGAACGACCGAAGTGAGTCTCAAAAAATTCCTCCAGGCCCTCGTTGGGATACCCGGACTCGAACTGATATGACTGATTGGTAACAGATGAAAACAGCTGATAACCTTTTTCATTAGCCAACAATCGTAAGCGATGAACTAACGGCTCCGCTTTACCGTTAATGTACTTTCCCTGTTGATCAAACAAGGCAAACCGACGATCACCGACAACGTAAGAACCATCACCAATAACGAACTCAGGCACCACGAAACCATCAAGTGACTTGAAAGGAAAAACGGTTAACCGTGAAACTTCTGGCCTCATCCCTGTTGACTAAAAAGTGTATCAAACCGGTGACGCGACAACGTCCATCTTTTTACCGGTTGCTCAAAATTGATAGAACCCGGCACCGTCAGGTATTCCTTCTCAAATTCAAAGCCCACCCGCTCAATAACTTTATGCGGTGCTGGGTTCAATGCATACGGCTCACAATACAATTCCTGAAGATTAAAATTCCGGAAATACAATGGCAGGCATAAACGAACGAACTGCTCACCCATTCCCTTCTTTCTGTTCTCAGCATTCCACATATGCAAATGCATCCAGCCATGATCACCATAAACAACAGGATTCAGATTTGAATGTCCAACGGGTTTACCATCCAGCAACCAGATCAGCGCATATGCTTTTTTATCAGGATATGCAGCCTGAATCTGCGCTTCCAGCATTTTACCGAACGAAGCACGCTCAGGAAGTTTTGAAACATCAACACCCATGCCAATGAGAAAATCATGATCAGCCGTGAACCAATAGTCGAGTAACAGTGGCACGTCCTCGTTTGATATTTCCCTGATGGTGATCATAACGTAAACATTAGATTTTCTTCGCGATAATATCAAAATGACAATTCTTCATTCCACTACCGGAGTTGAGCATCTCTCCGGTATCAGCACGGCGAATTGAATTATAACCTCTCTCCTCCAGAAAACGAACCAGCATAGCTGCTGAATGTCCATTCGCAGTCAGGAATTTATCATCTACTTCAACAAACAAAACCGGCCAGGTCTTCAGCGTTTCGGCAGCACCTTGAAGTACAAAATACTCAAAGCCCTCTACATCCATCTTAATAAAATCAGGTTGTGAGAGCTGCAGCGATGCAAGTACATCATCCAGCCGTTTCACCGGAATCTTACGTGAAGGACGCTGCATCTGCCCATAGGAAACACGGTTCATTCCCGGATTATGATCGTCTACTTCGTAGATGCTTAATTCCGTCTCCTGATTACCAAGGCCGATTTGCTTCAACTCAACATTCCGGAATTTATTTCTTTCAATCTGCTCGAGTGCACGTTTCGCAGTTTCCGGATGCGGTTCAAAAGCGATGATGCGCGCATTCGGATTCTGACGGGCAAACCAGGAAAAGCTGATACCGATATTCGCTCCGACATCTATGATCAGCTTCGCATTCCGAATCACATCAAGTTCTTTCTGATATACGTAACGTTCAAAACCAAAATAAACATAATGATCAACCACATTACTGATATCAAGTCGATAATATACTCCTTCATCTTCAAATTCGCGCCATGCACCTCTTTTATAAAGATACTCTGGTGGTACTATCTTCCGGTAAAAAGAACTGCCGGAAAAAACAGATTTAATCCAATGCTCCATCTTAGGACCGCGCAGTACTTTTCTGAACGTGTTCATGAACTTCGTTTTAAGAGAAATCATTTCAGCATTCATACTATAGCAATTGATAGCTGGTACTAACTATTCACAACTGCCTTGTTGGCCAGTTGACCACAGGCAGCATCAATATCTTTTCCACGGCTTCTGCGCAGGTTGACCACCAATCCGTTTTTCCATAATTCGGTCATAAAGGCATTGATCTTGTCATCGGTCGTCCGCTCAAACTCCCCCCCGTCAATCGGATTATATTCAATCAGATTGATTTTGCTCACGACACGTTTGGCGAAAGCAGCCAGTTCGCGCGCGTCGTCGAGACCATCATTAAAGTTTTTAAACACGATATATTCCAGTGTCACACGTGTACCGGTTTTATCGTAAAAATAATTCAGTGCCTCTTCGAGTACTTCAAGATTATTTGACTCGTTGATCGGCATAATACGGTCTCGTTTCTTATCATTCGCAGCATGCAGCGATAACGCAAGATTGAACTTCACCTGGTCATCGCCCAGTTTGCGGATCATTTTGGCAATACCGGCAGTACTCACGGTGATTCGTCGCGGTGCCATATTCAACCCCTGCTGTGATGAAATATACTCTATACTCTTCAGCACATTGGCATAATTCAGCAGAGGTTCACCCATGCCCATATAAACCACATTACTGAGGGGAATCTGATAATTACGCTCAGCCTGTTCGCGGATGATGGCGACCTGATCAAAAATCTCATCAAATTCAAGATTACGCACACGATCCAGTCGACCGGTTGCGCAGAATTTACAGGTGAGACTGCAACCGACCTGAGAACTTACGCACGCTGTCATTCTCGTATCGGTAGGAATCAACACACCCTCTATCAGGTGCCCATCGTGTAACCGGAACGTATTCTTAATCGTACGGTCACTGCTCACTTGCGAAGTGGCAACGACAACGGGGTTAATCGTAAAATTCTCCTCCAGCAGGGTCCGCGTTTCTTTTGAAAGATTGGTCATCTCCTCAAAAGAACGCGCCGCCTTTTTCCACAACCATTCTTCCACCTGCTTTGCACGAAAAGGCTTATCGCCTTTCGAAACAAAGAACTCCTTCAACTCACCGGAAGATAAATGACGAATATTTAACCGCTCTGACATGTTTACAAAGATACGAAGGGAAAACCTCTGTAAAAAAACAATCGGTTGAAAACTAACCGAAAAGTAAGCCGAACACCTCTTCCACCTTGCCCACAGGCACTACTTTGATGGAGGATTCATTCTGAATTTTCTCGGTTCCGGCATTGTACCGCGATACGAATATCTGCCTGAATCCGAGGCGCGCCGCCTCATTGATGCGGGCTTCCACGCGGTTTACCGGACGGATTTCGCCGGTAAGTCCTACTTCTCCGGCAAAGCAAATAGCAGGATCAATCGCAAGGTCTTCTGCAGAGGAAAGGATAGCACAGATAATTGCCAGATCGATAGCAGGATCTTCCACTCTGATCCCTCCGGCAATATTGAGAAACACATCCTTCGCAGCCAGTTTAAATCCGCACCGTTTTTCCAGTACCGCAAGAATCATATGCAGTCGCCGGAGATCATAACCGGTAGTAGTTCGTTGCGGTGTGCCATATACAGCCGAACTTACCAAGGCCTGCGTTTCGATCAGAAACGGCCGCACCCCTTCCATTGTACAGGCTACCGCCGTTCCACTTAGGGTAGCATCACGCTGTGAGAGAAGCAACGCCGAAGGATTCGCCACTTCGCGCAAGCCTGATCCCTGCATTTCATAGATACCCAACTCAGCCGTTGAACCAAAACGGTTTTTTATCGCCCGCAATATTCTGTACACATGATGCCGGTCACCTTCAAACTGCAAAACGGTATCCACCATATGCTCCAGCACTTTTGGTCCTGCGATGGAACCTTCCTTGGTGATATGTCCGATGAGCAATACCGGTGTGGCCGTTTCTTTAGCAAAGCGCAGCAACTCACCTGCGCAACCACGAATCTGCGATACTGTTCCCGGGGCAGATTCATATACATTCGAGTAGAGTGTCTGTATTGAATCAACAATGACCAGTGAAGGCTGCAACTGTTCTATTTGCTGGAAGATATTCTGCGTTGTTGTTTCGGTCAGGATGTAACATTCACTTTGAATTTTCCCGATCCGCTCAGCGCGCATCCGCACCTGTTGTTCACTTTCCTCTCCGGAGATATACAGAATCCGTGTGCTTTTCAGGTACACCGCCAGCTGCAACAACAGTGTAGATTTACCGATGCCGGGTTCTCCACCGAGCAAGGTCAATGATCCGGGTACGAGTCCACCGCCCAGTACCCGATTCAACTCCGCATCGGGCAACAGAATCCTTGGACTCTGCTCCAGGGCAATATCCGATATCAGCCGCGGGCGAGAGGCTTTGGCCTCCTTTCGGTTTCCCGATGATCTCCATTGATTTTCTTTCGGAGCGGCCTGTATTACTTCTTCAGCATACGTATTCCACTCTCCGCAGGAAGGACATTTACCGATCCACTTTGGAGCATTCGCTCCGCAATTCTGACAATAAAATACAGTTTTTGACTTCGCCATTTTTTCCAGCACTGATTAAAAAACGAGTTGTAACATATGAACATCATGGTATTCACCAAACTTTTTCCCAACTTCCTTCATTGTGCCGATCAGCTGAAACCCCATGCGTTCATGCAGATAAACACTCTGTTCATTCCCGTGCGATATTCTCGCCAGCAAGGTATGCAATCCCAGTTTCCGGGCCTCCAGTACCAGCACTTCCATCAGTTGCTTGCCGATGCCACGTTTCCGAAAATCAACATGAACATAGAGGGATGTCTCGGCTGTGCTGTCATAAGCACAACGATCACTCCACCTCGACAATGATGCCCATCCGGCTACCTTACCGTTCACTTCAGCCACAATCACCGGATGCATTTCATCATGCTGGCGAAACCAGTTCAAACGATCCTCAACAGACTTTTCTTCTGTATCGAAGGTAGCGATGGTATTTCGCACTGCTTCGTTGTAGATCTCAGTGATAACGGGAACATCCTTCTCTGTGGCCGGGCGTATGGTAACCATCTGCCAAAAATAGGCAAAACAAGGATCAGGCTTCTGGTTCGAAGAGGACTTTATCTTTCAGGAACGCACCGGTGCCTGAAACATCCGGCAACATCAGGCTCCCCGACTGATACACCGCACCTTCAAAGGGATCATTCGCGATTAAGCGGGGACCATCCAGATCCACCCAGTCGGCCCAGGGACTTAACTGCGCAGCAGCCATCGCACCACAGGTACTTTCCGACATACAACCAACGAGCACCTTCAATCCCAGTTTATTTGCTTCACGCACCATGGCTACTGCAGATTCGAGTCCGCCCGCCTTCACCAGCTTCACATTCACACCGTGACAAACCGAACGCAGTTCCTGAATTTCCCTGATTCCCTGAATAGACTCATCCAAAATCAACGGAAGGGGCGACTGTTTAAACAGCGATTCATACAATGGCAACATTGACACCGGCAGGGGCTGTTCAACAAACAAACAACCTTTATCAGCCAGCCACCGCATCCATTCCAATGCTTCATCCAACGACTTCCAGGCCTGATTCGCATCTACACAAAACAATGAATGTCCGGAGGAAAGAAATGCCTCCACACGTTCCTTATCTCCGGGACCACCCAATTTCAGCTTGAACAATTCAAAATCGCCGGCCTCCTCTACCTTTTGCATCATCTCTTCTATCGAACTGATACCAAGGGTGAACGAACATTTAGGCTGAACATTACCCGTTATACCAAAGATAGCCCGAACTGATTTACCGGTCAGTTTACCAAAGAGATCATACAAAGCAATATCCACAGCGGTCCGCAATGGTTTTGGCACCAGACTTCCCTGCAACGAAAGCTTCGACAAGGCCTCCCTGATAGCATCACCGCTTTCCATTTCTCTTGGAAACCAGGAGTGAAAATCCACTACCAGCTTAGAAGCGTCATAACCAAGATAAGGCGGCAAGGCCGCTTCACCATAACCATGCTGATCGAGGAACGAAGTCCTGACATATATCGTATCTGTAAAAGAACGGGTACCGTGAGCAATACCAAATGCGTGACGGAAGGTTAACTGATAATGGCGGGCTGCCAACTGCAAAGTGAGCATAGTGCCAAAATTAGCACAAACCATTTCTTTCTCCCGGCGAAGAATCACAACAATCAACAGCTTTATCCACACTGCTAACTGTATATTGCCAACTATTAAAATACCAATCAGCCTGTAATCAGAATAAGCATCCACCAATTCCTGACCTGAAAATACAAACAAGATAAAAACATGGATTTCCAATGGAAAGTCAGAAAAAACACATTAAAAATTTAAATAGTTTTGACCTCATGAAATTACTGACATATTTAACTACGCCTGAACTATAAAGCAGTGTCACTCAACCGAAACATCTTCGTTCCATACCGTTTCGCAGAAATGAAGAGTTTAAGCGTATTCCTGATTCCGGTAATAATTCAGGCGTTTTTTCTTTACACCTCCATTTCAGGCAACCATACTACTACCCGCGATTCACAGGAATACCTGAATCAGGCTTACAACATACTTCATCATCAGACCTTTTATTGCGGAGAACCCGGTCAACCGGTAACCGATGTAACCTACTATTCCCGTCGCCCGCCAGGATATGGCGTATTTATACTCATCACCTCACTATTTCTGACCTTTCCGGCGCTTACACTGATTATCCAGTCCATTTTATCCATTTTCAACATCTACCTGACCTATGTGATTGCCAAAGCACTAAAGCCTGACTTCAAACACGGATGGGTGATTGTTCTCCTGATCAGTGCATATTTTCCACAGTTCATACTGGCAGCCACCTTCATGACTGAAATTCCTTTTCAGACAGCAATATTGTTGAGTGCAGTTTACTTATTGCGATATGAAAGAGCAGACGGTGCTTTCCGGCACTTATATCTGCATCATTTTTTCATTTTTTGCGCCTACATGTTCAAACCCATTGCCGGACTGTTATGGGTACTCAGCGCATTCTACCTGGTGATCACTCAAAATGAATCCCGGTCGGTTGTCAGGTTATCCATACTCAGTTTTATGCACCTCGTTGTTATGGTTTTCAGCATGATGAGGAATTATCACTATACCGGTATTGCCGAAGGTTCAAGTATTCCTCACAAAGTGTTTGTAAATTACAATGTCAATAAGTTGCTTCAGGAAGCATATGGACCAGAAACAGCAACTTCAATGATGGACTCTCTCCAGCATGAGATGCACAACCAGCCTTATCCGATACAATCAGCAATTGCCGATCAGTTTATCCGTCACCAGTTATCCCAGCACAAACTTGCATACCTGAAAATTCATTTATTGGGTATGATAAAATTCTTTATTGATCCTGGAAGATGGGAGATTGAAGTATGGAAAAATGGCTGGCAAGCGGCTGAGCATCCCCCATCACTTAAAGAGGCCTTTGAGAAAAACGGAATTTCCGGCATGACCCGTGAAAGCGGAAGCACAGTAGTTGCCATGACATTGCTGTCACTTTTATCAGCCACAACAATTTTTATTTTCATCATCAGGTGGTTTTTCAGTCGTAACATTGCATTAAACAACAAATTGTTTATTGCCGGAATAGTTCTATATTTTTCATTCATGACCGGGCCTTCCGCTTCCGGACGGTTCAGAATCCCGGTAATGCCATTGCTGCTTGCCGCAGCAGCCATCGGTTTATCTACACCGGTTCAACAGTCACGTTCCCACAAACCAGAGTAAGTCTTACATTTGCCTCATGAATAAAGGAAATGATGCACTGTTAAAATCCTGTCTTGCCATTTTCAGCGCTTTTTTATTGTGGGCTGCCTGGCCGGCGAACGGGGTAGCTCCCTTGTTGTTTGTGGCATTGACACCCTTGCTGCTGCTGGAAAACATCGTTTATCACAAACAAATACAGGGAGAGAAATCACGACTTTTTCTTTATTCATATCTTTCCTTCTTCTTATTTAATATTACAACCACCTGGTGGATCTGGTACGCCAGTGCATTCGGCATGTTTGGAGCGGTCATGGCAAATTCACTGCTGATGGCGGGTGTGTTTCAGTTTTTCCACCTGTCGCGTAAACGATTTGGTAACGTTATCGGATATACGTCATTGGTCATTTTCTGGATGGGCTTTGAATACTTCCACATGGACTGGGACCTCACCTGGCCCTGGCTCAATCTGGGCAATGGATTTGCCGCATGGGCCGACATGGTTCAATGGTACGAATATACGGGTACGCAGGGAGGAACACTCTGGATATGGCTGGCCAACCTTCTCTTCTTTCACATTCTTACTCAGCCACAGGACAACCGCAGAAAAAAGCTAATCTTATTCGGGGTATTGATTTTTTTCCCGCTTATGTACTCCTGGTTTCTGCTTAAAAGTTACCAGGAAAACAGCAAACCAGAAGAAATTGTTGTTGTACAACCCAACATCGACCCCTACAATGAAAAATTCAGCGGCAGCAATGAAGAACAGCTGGAGAAAATGCTTTCACTGGCAGGATCAAAAGTTACTGCTGCAACACAACTGGTGGTTCTACCTGAAACAGCACTACCTACCGGCATCTGGTCGGAGGATCTTAAGGATCACCGGCTAATTCAGCGAATCAGGGCTTTCACGTTTGAACATCCGGGAGTTAAAGTTCTGACCGGACTCTCCTATTACAAGTATATTCCGGAAGGTGGGCCACTCACTGAAACATCAAGATCTTTCAAAGAAGGACCGGGGCATTACGACGCCTATAATGCAGCTTTACTTATCGACCGCAACGAGCCGTTTCAGATGCATTTCAAATCCCGTCTGGTTCCAGGTGTTGAAAAGATGCCATTCCCCTTTATTTTCGGTTATCTTGAAAACTTCGCTATTGATCTGGGGGGAACCACCGGAAGCCTGGGAACGCAGGAACATCCTTCAGTAATCAGAAGTGGAAATATAATTGCAGCACCCGTTATTTGTTATGAATCCATCTATGGAGAATACGTTGGCGAATATGTTCGGGAAGGAGCAAACCTTATCTGCATCATGACCAACGACGGCTGGTGGAGTGATACACCGGGTTATCGTCAGCATTGCCAATACGCCCGATTAAGAGCTATTGAACACAGGCGGAGTATCGCACGTTCGGCCAATACGGGAATCAGTTGTTTTATTGACCAGAAAGGTAGGATTTCACAGGCCACAGGATGGTGGGTTCCTGCGGTCATCCGTTCAGCACCCAACCTGAACAACCAACTCACTTTTTACAGTGCTCATGGCGATTTGCTCGGAAGAACCGCTTTTCTGGTCTCGGGCTTCCTTTTGGCAATCACTTTATTAGCAGGAATTGTAAGAAGAAAATAAGGGGAGACTGCAGATCCGGTATAATCAGCGTAATTTTGCACCTCTTCACATCGATCATGTCAACATACGACGCAATTGTTATTGGTGCAGGTCCGGGAGGATATGTTGCCGCCATCCGCCTCGCCCAGCTGGGAAAAAAAACCGCCCTCATAGAACGATATCCTTCGCTGGGAGGTACCTGCCTGAATGTTGGATGTATTCCATCGAAAGCGCTGCTCGACTCCTCCGAACACTACCATCAGGCACAGCATCAGTTTGCTGCTCATGGTATTGGCATTGAGAAATTATCGGTTGATTTCGGTAAAATGGTGGCCCGAAAAAATCAAGTAGTCGGGCAAACGGTTGAAGGCATCCGCTTTCTCATGAAGAAAAACAAAATCGATGTTTATCAGGGAACCGGCAGTTTTGCGGATAGCCATACCGTTATCGTTACCGGCGACGACGGATCACGTCAGGAACTCAAAACAACCTACGCGATCATCGCAACAGGATCAAAGCCTTCTCCACTTAAAGGAATCACCATCGACAAGGAGCGGATAATCACCTCCACCGAAGCTCTCAGTCTGAAAGAAATCCCAAAACACCTGATGATCATCGGTGGCGGCGTGATCGGACTTGAACTCGGCTCCGTTTATGCACGACTTGGCGCTAAAGTGAGTGTGGTAGAATATCTCGATTCGTTGATTCCTTCGATGGATTCAGGGCTCGGTAAAGAACTTCAGAAAGTATTGCAGAAACAAGGGATGAGTTTTCATCTCCGGCACGCTGTTACTTCGGTAATTTCAGATGGAAAAGAAGTGACACTTAAAGCGACAAATCAGAAAGACAACAGTACACTTGAACTGAAAGGAGATTACTGTCTGGTAGCAGTGGGTCGTTCACCCTACACAAAAGGACTTGATGCTGACAAGGCTGGTATTTCGCTCGATGAAAGAGGGCGTATCATTGTTAACGATCATCTTCAAACTACCGCTAAAAACATTTTCGCTATTGGCGATGTTGTACGTGGCGTGATGCTCGCACACAAGGCCGAAGAAGAAGGCGTGTTTGTGGCTGAAACCATTGCCGGACAAAAGCCGCATATCAATTACCGATTGATCCCTGGTGTAGTTTACACATGGCCGGAAGTGGCGGGCGTTGGATATACGGAGGAAGAACTGAAGAAAGACAGTGTTAAATACAAAGCCGGTTCCTTCCCTTTCAAAGCCAGTGGGAGAGCAAGAGCAAGTATGGATACGGATGGATTCATCAAAGTACTTGCACAAGCAGAAACAGATGAGATACTTGGCGTACATATGATTGGCCCCCGGGCGGCTGATATGATTGCAGAAGCGGTGGTAGCGATGGAGTTCAGAGCTTCGGCAGAAGACATTGCAAGGATGAGTCATGCGCACCCCACCTTCACAGAAGCGCTCAGGGAGGCCTGCCTAGCTGCTACTGACAACAGGGCTATCCATGTTTAACGTCACCAAACACTCTCCTGTATCAAACTCAAAACCACACGAATAACCAACTGACCAACAACTTACTGCAAAAATCAGTTTTGTATTATTTTAATATCTCACAACGAAGGCTTAACTTAGTAGAATTCAAATAATCCATAATCTCTATGAAAAAGATACTACTGGTTATAACCAGTATGATACTTACGCTTCAGGCATCCGCACAATCCTACAGTTGGGCTTATTCCGGAGGCGGACGTTCCAATCCTGATGGATATACTGCCATTGCAAAAGATGGCTCCGGGAATACATATATCTGCGGAGATTTCGAAGGCACAAAGAACTTTGGATCTTACACCTTAACCGGTGTTGGATTTGCCGACGCCTATCTGGCCAAATACAACTCTATCGGGTTTCTGCTATGGGTAATTCAATTTAGTGGGACAACCGGTTCCAGTACAGTAGAAGCAGGTGGAATAGCAACCGATGCCCAAGGAAATGTTTACTTCTGCGGAAACTTCGGATATACCGTAGTGGTAGGTGGCAATACTTACACCAATCCGGCCGGTAATAATGACGCTATCATAGCGAAATTTTCCCCAACAGGAACCTTTATACATGCGCGTCAGATCGGTGGTAACGGCAACGAGAGAATTACACAAGCAAGATACTATAACAACGCATTATATGTGACCGGAAGTTATTCTGCCGCATTTTCATCCGGAATAGTTTCTTTCCCTGCACCAACCTCCCCTTATGATGATGCATTTCTTTTGAAACTTGACACTGCCAGTACAGCTCTTTGGGGTGTTAAAGGAGGTGGAACACTTGACGATCGTGGCTTGTCACTGGATGCAGGTCCTGGTGGAATTTATTATGGCGGTTACTTTACCGGTTCAGCCAATTTCGGCGGTACTACGCTCACATCTGCAGCCTTCCAGGGTGTTTACCAATCTGACATCTTTGTGGTGAAACTCAGCGAATCCGGTACACAGGCCTGGGCACGAGATTATGGCGGAATATTCGGGGAACAGGTTCTTGGTATCAGTCAGGATCCGTTTGGAGGTGTATTCTGCATTGGTAATTTTTATGGCACAGCTATTTTCGGCACTGGACTGTCACTGACTGAAGCTTGTGCACAGGGTCAACCTGCCGGAAATGGAGATGCCTACGTTTGTAAACTGGATGCTTCGAATGGTAATTGTTTATGGGTTCGCCAAATCCGTTGTACCAGTTTTGACAATAACGAAGTGGGCGCAGCAATTTCTGCTGATGCCGGTGGCAGTGCTTACTTTATTGGGTCATTCAATGCCACCACGATGTTTGGTAATGCAGCCAATCAATCAGGCCCTACTCTGATTGCAAATTCAAATCCGGGTAAAGATGCCTATATTGGAAAATACAGTTCATCAGGATCACTTACCTGGGTCATTAAACTCGGAGGAAGCAATATTGATGTTGGTAAATCCATCCTCTGGGAGCCCAATGGCTACTGTACTATTGCAGGAAACTTCAGTGCAACGATCACTGTTACATCGGGGGTTACGTTAACTGCAGCTTCCGCTTCTTCCAGTTATTTCATTGCCCGCTATAATGGTCTGACAACCGGGCTCAATGAATCAGCAACCATCGATTTTAACTTGTATCCGAATCCTGCCGAAAGCATGATTCATATATTAATACCCAACCAGCAAATGATTGACCGAATAGAAATCTATTCTTTAACCGGTGCTTTATTGAAAACTGAAAAAATCGGATTCAGCACCAGTGAAATCAACTACAATGCAGGTGACCTTGCCTCAGGATCTTATATGCTACGCCTGATAACTGACGAAGGACAAACATCGAAATTGATACAAATTGAATAACGATCAGTTCCTGAAACAAAACAGGCGGTTTCTATTCGAAACCGCCTGTTTTGTTATATAATTAATGGATGAAGTCAGACTTAATGTCCTTCTCCAAGAAATACCTCCCCTAACTCAACCTTTTCTACAAGGTCTTTAATAGTGGTCACTTGCATCGTATTCACCAATGTATCACGACAAGCCGCATAATCATGGTGAAGCGGACAGGGTTTCTCGGAGGAGCAGTTCTTTTTGCCCATCAGACAGGAACTCAGAACAGCACGTCCATCCGTTACCTTCAACACTTCATGCGCCGGTAAGCTTAGCGTCTTATCATCCGCCCAAAATCCACCACCGGGTCCTTTCAGAGAATTGATTATTCCATTACGTACAAGGTCTTGCATTATCTTTCCTAAAAAATGATGCGGAACATCAATACTCTCCGACAACTCCTGAAGATTTACTTTCCTGCCGTTGCGTCCGTGCAGTCCCACATAGGTAACCGCACGTAATGCATATGCGAAGGTTTTCGATAACATAACTCAATTACAAAGAAAAGATAAACAGGCAATTAACTCCATTGACCTTTATCACAACGTATACTAAATTTTAACACAAAAGCTGTATTTTATTGCATTACAAGTGATTAATCATCCGGTTATATAACACTCATATTCAAACATGACTTCTGTCATTTTTAATCAGGAAACCTCAGGGTACGTTTGCGGGTATTAAAGATAATCGCATCTTTATATCTTTAATTAACAAATAAAACAAAACTCATGAAAAACACACGCCACCTCTTCCTTTCGATGCTGATTCCCGGACTTCTGTTCATGGCTTCCTGTACAAGTCGTCAGGATGCAGAAAACGCAGCAAACAACTCACCTTCTCCTATTGAAGCTGCAGAAGAACAACCGGAAACTCATGGTATAGAGAAAAAAGAAATCACTTTAAACGACCCGCTCAACCAGGACTGGGTAACGAATGGACAAAAAATATACGATACCAAATGTCTGTCCTGTCACAAGCTTACGGATGAAAAACTTGTAGGTCCGGGTTGGAAAGGAATTACACAACGCCGCGATCCGGTTTGGGTTTTAAATATGATCACCAATGTTGATATGATGCTGGAGAAAGATCCTGAAGCACAGAAACTGCTCGAACAATGCCTGGTGCGGATGCCGAATCAAAATGTAACCGATGATGAAGCGCGTCAAATCCTTGAATTTATGTTCCACAACGACGGAAAAAAATAATCTGAATAACCTGCCCTAATCCTATTCATCTTATGTCACCTATCAAAAACATGCTGACTGCAGTGGCTGCAACCTCACTGCTAGCATCATTAACCGGTTGCGCACCCAAAAACCCAACACAAGCTATCACAGGAGATGCTGCTGAAAAAGTGTACGTAGCTCCGGGAAAGCATGATGAATTCTACAATATTGTATCCGGAGGCTTCAGTGGCCAGGTGAGCGTTTATGGTTTACCTTCCGGACGGTTGTTCCGTCAGATTCCTGTTTTTTCTCAGGATCCGCAAACCGGATGGGGGTATTCGGAAGAATCAAAACCCATGCTGAATACCTCTCATGGTTTTGCCCCCTGGGATGATAGTCACCATATCGCACTTTCAACAACAAATGGTGAACATGATGGACGTTGGGCATTTATCAATGGTAACAATACACCTCGTATTGCAAGAATTGATTTTAAAACCTTCCGTACTGCGGAGATCATTGAAATCCCGAATGCTTCCGGTAACCATAGTTCGCCTTTTATTACAGAGAACTCTGAGTATGCCGTTGCCGGTACGCGTTTCTCCTTCCCACTCGATTATGAAGGAGGAAATGTAGATGTACCTATCAACACCTATAAGCAGAATTTCAAAGGAACGGTTTCATTCGTTGGTATTGATCCGCTAACCGGCCATATGAATGTTAGTTTCCAGGTAATGCTACCCGGTATCAACTTCGACTTATCACGCTGCGGCCGCGGTCCTTCACATGATTGGTTCTTCTTCTCTTGTTACAATACTGAACAGGCTAACACCTTGCTCGAAGTGAATGCTTCACAAAAAGACAAGGATTTTATCATGGCTGTGAACTGGAAGAAATGTGAAGAATATGCAAAAGCAGGTAAAGGCAAAACCTTAAAAGTAAAATATGCGCACAATGTATGGGACGATAAAACACATTCTGCCAAATCAACAATGATCACCGAAGTGATCGGTCTTGACCCGAAAGAACTGAAAGATATTGTTTACTTCATGCCTTGCCCGAAGTCACCACATGGATGCGATGTTGATCCCTCCGGAAAATATATTGTGGGCTCCGGCAAACTGGCTGCCATTATTCCGGTATTCTCATTCGACAAAATGCTGAAAGCAATTGCCGATAAAAACTTTGAAGGAGAATACGATGGTATTCCGGTTTTAAAATATGCTGATGTATTACATGGAGAAGTACAGAAGCCCGGTCTCGGACCTCTGCACACTGAATTCGACGGAAAAGGATTTGCATACACTTCTTTCTTCGTTAGTTCTGAAATCGTGAAATGGGATATTGAGAAGCTTGCAGTTGTGGATCGCGCTCCTACCTATTATTCCATCGGTCACCTTTGCATTCCCGGCGGACCTACCCGCAAGCCACATGGAAAATATGTGATCGCTTACAACAAAATCACCAAAGACCGTTATCTGCCCACCGGACCAGAGTTAACGCAATCTGCTCAGCTGTACGATATCTCCGGTGAGAAAATGAAACTCCTCCTCGACTTCCCGACCGTTGGTGAACCTCACTATGCGGAAGCAATACCTGCTACTCTGATTGAAAAGAACTCACTGAAAATTTTCAAGATCGAGGAAAACAACCACCCCTACGTTTGTAAGAGCGAGAAAGATGCCCGCGTAGTTCGTGAAGGCAACAAAGTACATGTGTACATGACTGCGATCCGTTCACACTTTAATCCGGATAATATCGAAGGAATCCGCATGGGTGATGAAGTATATTTCCATATCACCAATCTTGAACAGGACTGGGACGTTCCACATGGATTTGCTGTTAAAGGCGCTTCTAATGCAGAGTTACTGATCATGCCGGGCGAGACACAAACACTTAAATGGGTTCCGGATCGTGTAGGTGTACAACCAATTTATTGCACCGATTTCTGTTCAGCACTTCACCAGGAGATGCAGGGTTATGCACGGGTTTCTCCGGCAGGATCCTCTACTCCACTAAGCTGGTCAACCGGTAAAAACTCCGATGCCGGAGTGACTGAAGCAGCCAAGTAAAAATTATTCTTCGGAAGGAGAGCATGCAGCCTGAAGGTATGTATATGATGTGTTCATACCGCAGCGCAGGAATGAAGCAGGTTGCGTGCTCTCCGACGAAGTAAAACCCTTATCATGAAAAAATCATCCCGAATACTGCTTGCCATCCTATCGCTTGGCATGTTATCAAGTCTGTTCCTCCCGCTTTGGCAGATTCAACTCTGGGCACCACAATACCCGGAAGGCCTGAACATGAAAATCTGGCACAACCATCTCAGTGGTGCCTTTGATATCATCAACGGCTTGAATCATTACATCGGCATGAAGCTGATCAAGGAAGAAATGTTTCCGGAACTGGCCTACATCGGTATATTGATCTGCATTTATACGGCGATCGGATTGCTGACAGCTATCACCGGTAAAAAAGCAATGCTGAAAGTATTCGTGGTGACGGGCATAGTATATGGTCTCGCTGCGCTGTACGATTTCTACCAATGGGGTTATGACTATGGACATAATCTCGATGAAAACGCAGCCATCAAAGTACCGGGAATGTCGTACCAGCCTCCGGTGATCGGTTATAAAAACCTGCTCAACTTCACGGCGTATTCAGGTCCGGATACCGGTGGATGGGTCATCATCGGAGTCAGCCTGGCAGCTATGGGAATCCTTGTATGGGAGATGCTGGCAGCAAAAAAAGCAAAAGGAGTAAAACATAATATGGCGATGGCCGCCGGGCTAACGCTGGTTTGCCTTTTCACATCCTGCTCAGCCGATGGTCCCGCTCCGATCCGCTTTGGTAAAGATGAATGCGATCATTGCAGAATGACGCTCACCGATGTGAAATACGGAGCAGAGATTATTACTTCAACAAATAAGGTTTTCAAGTTTGATGATGTAATCTGCATGGTCAATTACATGAAAAACAACTCCGCTTTGAAAATGAAACATATGTTTATCGTTGACTTTGCGCACGAAGGACAATTTACTGAAGCTGTACAAGGTTACTACCTGCACTCCAAAATGCTGAGCAGTCCGATGGGTGGTCAGATAGCCGCATTCACTTCTGCAGCCGACCGCGATGCAGCCATGAAAAACTTCAATGATGCAAAAGCGATGGACTGGAATCAGGTCCGCGAATTGTATTAACCATTTTATGAAACGCCACGTCACTCTTCTTCTCTTTCTGATGTTCATCGCCTGTCAGGCCGATGGTGCGATAATATGTGTTTCAAAGTCCGGTATTTTAAAACATATAGCGGATGGAATTAAGCAAGCAGCGGACGGCGACACCGTCATCGTGACGGCTGGACATTATCAGGAAGAAACTATCGATATCAACAAATCGATCCTGCTGAAAGCGGAAGGCGAAGTCATCCTCGACGGACAAGGTAAAATAGAAATCATCACCGTTACCAAAGGACACGTCACCATCGACGGTTTTCACATCATTAACAGCGGCAACCAAAGCATGCGCGATATCGCAGGAATAAAAGTACTTGCCTGCCGCTTCGTCACCATCCACAATAACAAAATCGACAACTGCAACTTCGGTATTTACCTCAGCAATACAGTGGGATGCAAAGTTCAAGGCAATACAATGCGAGGCAACAGCCTGCAGGATAAAAGTATCGGCAATGGCATTCACGTCTGGAAAGGCGACAGTGTTCTGATCGAAAACAATCACTCCACCTATCAGCGCGATGGCATCTATTTTGAGTTTGTCACCAATTCACTCATCCGAAACAATCTCTCCGAAAACAATATGCGCTATGGGTTACATTTCATGTTCTCTCACAGCAACACCTATGAATCGAACAGGTTTACAGGAAACGGAGCTGGTGTTGCTGTGATGTATTCACACAATGTCACCATGCACCGCAACTCCTTCGATCATAACTGGGGCTCATCTGCCTACGGCATACTTTTGAAAGACATCAATGACAGTAAAATTACCGAAAACGAATTCAGCTTTAATTCGGCCGGCATTTACATGGAAGGAAGCAGCAGGCTGACCATGGAGAAAAATCTCTTTAAAGCAAACGGCTGGGCATTGCGTGTACAGGCCAGCTGCCAGGAAGTGACCATTACCAACAATAACTTCATGGCAAACACCTTTGATGTATCCACCAACGGCGAAACACAACTTAACTACTTCAAAAGCAATTACTGGGATAAATACGAAGGCTATGACCTTAACCGTGATGGCATTGGTGATGTCCCTTATCGTCCGGTGAGTTTATTCTCCATCATAGTAGAACAACTGCCACCCGGCCTCCTCCTCATTCACAGTTTCATGGTTTTCCTGCTCGACAAAGCCGAGAAAATCATCCCCTCACTGACTCCGGCTGATCTCATCGATGAAACACCGCAGGTAAAGCCAATTCCACTAAAGCAACAGCTTCTTTCCTTTAGAATCGTTCCTAAGAAACCTAATACCAACCTAATCTAAATACCTCTGATCATGAAAAAGAATGCAGTAAAATTATTCATCATTGTTTCTGCGCTTACCGTTTCGCTCTTCACAACAGGATGTGGCGGAAACAACCAGGAACAAAGTACAGCAGCTCCAGCAACAGAAGAAGCAGCAGGAGCAGGTCAATCCGGAGTAACTGACGATGTCTCACAAAAAGATGTTGTTAAAGTCGCTGCCGGCAGTGCTGATCATACTACACTCGTTGCAGCAGTGAAAGCAGCAGAACTGGTGGATGTGCTCAGCAACGCCGGCCCTTTCACCGTGTTTGCTCCAACCAACGAAGCGTTCAACAAACTCCCTGCAGGAACAGTGGATGACTTATTGAAACCAGAAAACAAAGCAAAGCTCCAGGACATCCTCCAATACCATGTAGCTGTTGCGGTGTACAAACCTGAAATGTTACAAGATGGTCAAACCATCAACATGGCTAACAGCGGAAATGTTAAGGTCAGTGTGAAAGACGGCGGGATCATGTTAAACGGAAATGCCAAAGTGATTGCATCCATCCCTGCCAGTAATGGTATCATTCACGTGATCGATAACGTACTTCTTCCCCAATAATCATCGTGATACACGTAGTTGACATAAGTAAATCATTTGGAAAGTCCAGCGTACTCAACGGACTAACAATTGACCTGAACCAGGGCCGATCTGTGGCGTTGATCGGCCCGAACGGTTCGGGAAAAACCACCTTTATTAAATGTCTGCTCGGGCTTTGTATTCCCGATCAGGGAAAAATCACCGTCGCCGGCCTTGACATCAAAGGTGCCTGGACCTACCGGAACAAAATCGGATACATGCCACAAATCGGACGCTACCCTGACAACATCACTGTTCGTCATCTCATCGAGATGATTCAAGGGATTCGTAACGAAAGTAAAAACAATCTGGATCTCGAATTATACGAGGCATTCAATATCCTCTCCTTTGAAAACAAAACGATGCAATCGTTGAGTGGTGGAATGCGTCAGAAAGTAAGCGCCAGTATCGCCTTTATGTTCAAACCGGAAATTCTCATTCTCGACGAACCAACAGCAGGACTCGATCCGGTCGCTTCTGAAATACTGAAAGAAAAAGTGATCCGCGAACAACAAAAAGGAAAACTCATTCTCATTACTTCCCATATCCTGAGCGACCTGGAAGAAATCGCCACGGATATCGCTTTTATACATGAAGGAAAACTCATATTCTGCAAGAGCGCCGATGAATTGAAAGCAGATACAGGAACAACACAACTTTCCCGTTCCATTGCGCAGATCATGCAACAAAATAAATTTTACGCCTGAAAATACGTATGTTTACCAACGGAAAAAGAACATCATCCACTACTGCAGCCATCTCAGTGGTGTTGCCATCGGATATGAACGCAGAAGCAACAATGACAACGTCGGACCAACGTCCTTACATCCTGCTAAAACTTTTGCGGTATGTACTGCTGGATATTCTGAAGAACCGGATGGTGTTGCTATATACTGTTTTTCTCTTCGCCGTTTCCTTTGGTATTCTTACCATGAGCGGAGATCCGTTAAAAGGAATTGCCAGTCTGCTGAACATCTTGCTCCTCGTTACACCCTTGCTCAGCATTATTTTCCCGACCATTTATTACTACAACGCAGCTGAATTTACCGAACTGCTGGCAGCGCAACCGGTGAAAAGGAAAAGTATCCTGATCAGCCAATACCTCGGACTCAGTATCTCTTTAATTCTTTCTCTGCTGATTGGTGCCGGACTCCCTATCTTTTTCCTCGCACCGGGAACAGAAGGTATTTCATTGCTCATGGCCATGGCTGCATTAACGCTGGTATTTGTTTCTCTGGCAATGTTATCTGCTCAACTCACCCGCGACAAAGCACGCGGCATCGGGCTCAGCATCTTACTCTGGTTTTATTTTACCCTGCTATACGATGCCATTATGTTGATGGTCATGTTTGCCTACATCGATTATCCGATGGAATCGTTAACGCTCACCATGGTGGCGCTGAATCCCATTGACCTTGCCCGTACGATTGTTTTATTACAGCTGGACGTATCAGCCCTGATGGGTTATACCGGCGCCCTTATGCAGGAAATCATGGGCAGCTCCACCGGCATCATTGCCGCAACAGGTATCATGCTTTTATGGGCTATACTTCCATTTGCTATTGCGCTTCGGCGATTTAACAAACGGGACTTTTAATTCAATGTAAATCCAGGACAACACTGAATCAAAAAACATAAAAGATCATACGTGTCAGTCAAATCAGTGGCTGATTCGAAGATTCCCCTTTAATTAAGATCTCAGTTAGCGCGGCTACGATATCTGCACAAACCTTCGTCGAGGTATTTCTTGTAGAGATCTATTTCGGGCGTATATCCGCGAGGCTCTGCAAGTAAAATTCCGTTGTTATCCAGCAATACATAGTACGGCTGCGAATTGGTTTTGTAGATACGGCTTTGCAGATCGCTCCATTTTTGTCCGGTGGTACGAATTGTTTTTCCTGTGAAGCTGCTCACGAACTGCTGGTTTTCCGGAAGCTCCGTTTTATCATCCACATAGAGTGAAATCAACACATAATCATCCGAAAGCAACTTGAGTATTTCCGGCTGCGACCATACATTATCTTCCATCTTGCGACAGTTCACACAACTCCAACCAGTGAAGTCGATCATCACGGGCTTACCTGTCTGCTTCGCATATGCCATACCGGCTTCGTAATCGTGATAGCAGTTGAGGTTATGCGGACAACTCTCTGCATGCGAACCCGACCCTTCTGTCTTGATCCATTCTTTGTAAAACTCAGGAGGCGGAAATCCGCTGATCATACGAAGTGGTGCTCCCCACAATCCGGGAATCAGATACATGCTGAAGGTAAATGCGAGAATTGCTACAATCAATCGTCCGGTGCCGAGATAGTGCATATCACTGTCGTGCGAGAATTTAATTTTTCCGATGAGATAAAGTCCCATCAACCCGAAGATCACAATCCAGATCGCAATGAATAATTCGCGCTTGAGCAATCCCCAGTGATAAGCAAGATCGACGTTTGAGAGGAATTTCATCGCCAATGCGAGTTCCAGAAATCCGAGTACAACCTTCACGGAGTTGAGCCATCCACCTGATTTCGGCAACGAGTTCAACCAGCCCGGGAACGCGGCGAAGAGTCCAAACGGTAATGCTAACGCGAGTGAAAATCCGGTCATGCCCATGATCGGACCGAGATATGAATTTCCATGCGCAGCTTCGACGAGTAAGGTACCGATGATCGGACCCGTACAGCTGAACGATACCAGACTCAAGGTAAACGCCATGAAGAAAATGCCGATCAGCCCGCCTTTATCAGAAGCCTGATCCGCTTTATTCACCCAGGAGCTGGGCAAGGTAATTTCAAATGCACCGAAGAACGACAATGCGAAGATGAAGAAGATGACGAAGAACAACATATTAAAAAACACGTTGCTTGCCATCGCATTGAGCGCGTCAGAGCCGAGCGTAACCGTCACTAAAAATCCCAACAACACATAGATCGCAATGATCGACGATGAATAAATCATCGCGTTGGCGATTCCCTTACTGCGTGTTGGGCTTCGTTTCGTGAAGAAGCTCACGGTAAGCGGAATCATCGGAAACACACAAGGTGTCAACAAGGCGAGGAATCCACCTACCATCCCGGCGATGAATATCCCCCAATATGATTTATCTGTTGATGCTACTTGATCTCCGCTACCGCAACCGGGTTCGAGTTTTGAAAGGTCGCCGCTGGGCTCAGGAATTTTTCCCGCTACCGATGTAGCAGGCTGTACAGATGGTAGAACAGATGTATCTGCCGAAGCAGTTCCTGAAGAATCTTCTGAGTCTGTACTAACGGGATCTGTAGCCGAAGTTTTCTCTGTCCCCTTGACTTCAAACACGAAGGCCGTATCCAGATAATAACAGGCCTGATCATTACATACCTGATAGCGTACGTTGCCCTTGATCTTAAACGACTCCTTCGTATTGAACTTAACTTTTTGACGGAACTCGGCTTTTGAATCGTACGACCATACATCTACTCCAAACACATCATCATAGGCCTTATGCGGTTCCGATTCAGTAGGCTTTCCAACCATCGAAAAGTTCTTGCTTTTATCAAACTGCAACTCTGTAGGACCCGAACCGCCCGGGGGTGTATACTGCGAATAGATGTGATAGCCTTTATCAATCGTGGCTTTGAAAATCAAAGTTGCACCTTCAGTCGTTGGCTCCATAGCGAACTTCCACTTCACCGTATGCTCCATCTGCGCCGAAGCAGAGGAAGCAACTATCATTAACAGGAATACGACGAGGGTCTTTATCTTATTCAACAGCATACGGTATATCGTTCGGGGTAAGGGATTCAAAGATAGTTAAACGAAGAAAAAGACCTTTTGGTGCTAAACGAATTGTTAAAGTCAGGCTGCCTTACGGAGGTAAAACCAGGTGACGCCATTATCCACTTCATCATAGGTAACCGGATCCTGTTTGCGGTGCTCCCAGAAATAGCTCATTAATGCAAAATCGCCTGAACAGCCCGAGGTATGCATCACTAACAGTCCGATAACCAGCCAGTTCCATGCCACAGGCAACGTAAATGCGAGCCCAACAAGGAGAGTATTCAGGATCAAAAAAGGAGCGATAGCGAGCAGAAAAAAGGGCCGTGAGCGGGTCACGAAACGGTCGGCCATGGCGTAAAAAACCAGCTTCCGCCAAATCGCCTTGTACTGAACAGTGGGGGCTCCTGCCAGCTTGTAGCCGATGCCGTGAATGGCTTCGTGAATAGGAATGATAGGAAAAAAAGCCGCGAAACCCAGGAAGAAACGGGCGGTGATGAGTCCCAGCGGCAGATCGGTCAGGAACATCCCGGCAATAGCACTCAGAATCAGCACTACATTGAAACCCCAGTAAAAGATCATCACCGGATTCCGCAGGAAGACATAGTCCTTCACGAAGGCCACCAGGTCGTTGTGTTCGAGCCGGGCATGGAGCACGTAGCCTTGCTCTTCGAGGTTCTCTGGTGTCAGCGATGTCATGTTTCAAAGATAATCCATACCGCAATTGAGTAGTATTGCTTGCCTTCATGGGAAATGAATCCCTAATTTTGGTGCTCCAAATAATTCGATTCCTATGAGCCTCGATCCGCAACGTTACCCGATTGGCAAATTCATTGTACCGGAAAATATTACCGAACATCATATCAGTGTATGGACCGATGTGATTGAAACGTTACCGCATAAAATGCGCGAAGCCGTGAATGGTCTCACTGCCGAACAACTTGATTCTACTTACCGCGAAGACGGCTGGACACTCCGCCAGGTGGTACATCATACTGCAGACAGTCACATGAATGCCTATATCCGTTTTAAACTCGCTATGACAGAAGACAACCCAACGATCCGCCCTTACATGGAGGAGAAATGGGCCGACACCATTGAAGCGAAGTACGGACAGATTGAAATTTCACTGAAGATTCTCGAAGCCTTGCATGCACGGTGGACCATGGTGTTGCGCAATATGAATTCGCACGACTGGACCCGCACCTACTATCATCCCGACAACAAACGCACTTATCGTCTCGACGAAGCACTGGGATTATACGCCTGGCATTCGGAACACCACGTGGCGCATATCACAACACGGAGAAGCTCAGGCTGGTAAGGAATAGCGGAGACGCACGAGCAGATAAAGACATCCGGCGAAAAGGAAGAACGCCACCGCCTGATGTAAAACGCCCAGCCATAAAGGCACTTGCAGCAAGAGAGTTGTGATGCCCAGTACTACCTGCAGAAGGATGCCCGAGCCCAACAGTAACACAGCAGATTTTTGTCCGCCACTGACACCGGAAGCCGTATAGATTTTATAGCCCAGTATCGCCACAAAAATGGTGATCAGATACGCCAAGCAACGGTGAATGAACTGAACGGTGGCGAGACTATTCACCAGACTCGACGTTCCATCATTTTGCCAGGTAAAGAACACCGAATTCGCAATCCATTCATCGCCCATCTTCGGCCAGGTATTGTACACCATGCCTGCTTTCGTTCCCGCCACGAAGGCGCCGTAAATGATTTGGATCGTCACGAGGACGAGCAGCCAGGTGGCAGCAGAACGGTACTTCGTTAAGCCATCGGCGTTAGGGGCCCATTTATTGTAGATTTCTCCCAGCGCCGTGTAAAAGATATAACCAAAGGTGATAAAGGCGAACGTGAGATGGATGGCCAGACGAATATGGCTTACGCGGACATTTTGTGTGAGTCCGGAAGAGACCATATACCAGCCGAGAAAACCTTGAATACCACCCAGTACAAACATGAACAATAACTTCGGCAAGAGATGTGAAGGGATGGCCCGTTTTACAATGAAGAATACAAAGCCGATCATAAACACCACCCCGATCATGCGACCGAAGAGGCGGTGTATATATTCCCAGAAGAAGATAAACTTAAAGTCTTCGAGTGTAAAATGCGAGTTCATCTGCTGATACTGCGGAATCTGCTTATACTTCTCAAACTCTGCTGTCCACTGCGCTTCGTTCAGCGGCGGAATAGCACCTGTCACCACTTTCCATTCGGTGATCGACAATCCCGATCCGGTGAGGCGTGTGATGCCACCTACCACCACCATCCCGAACACCAGAAAGCATCCGGCAAACAACCAGATCAGCATACTGCGTTTATAGGTCTCGTGGGGAGTGGAGAGCGTGGACATATTCGGAAGATTTTATTTTTTCTCTGCTTCTTTCAATACCAGCTGCGCGGTGGTCCTGCTCCGTTGCTCGAGGAGAATTTCGCGTCCGTTAGCCAATGTATCGATGGTGGACGGGAAATAATAACGGATCGTATAGAGTTGAACACCCTGATTATAACGCACCCAGTAATCCTTCTTTAACAATTCAATCAGCTTCGGAGTTTTGGATTCGTCATCATCTACGCAGACAGAAAACGAAATCGCCGAATTCTGCATCAGGTTGATTTTCACGCCCAGATCAGCGAAGGCCGAAAAGATACTGCTGAGATTTTCCTCAGCGATGAAGCTGAAGTCGCGGGCGGCGATAGAGATCAGCACCTGCTCGCTTTTGAAGATAAACGACGGCACCTGCGGTTTGGTCTGCAAGTCCTTGCCGATCATCGTCCCCTTCGCCGACGGCTGCACGAACGATTTCACGTACAGCGGAATATTTTTATTCTCCAGCGGCTTGATCGTTTTCGGGTGAATCACCGATGCACCATAATACGCCAGCTCAATAGCATCATGATAACTCAGCTGCTCCAGTTTCTGCGCATCACTGAAAAACTTCGGATCCGCATTCAGCACACCCGGCACATCCTTCCAGATCGTCACCGATTCACCGTCCAGCAAATGCGCCAGGATAGCGGCTGTATAATCCGAGCCTTCGCGGCCGAGGGTGGTGGTGAAATTCTCACTCGTAGCGCCGATGAAGCCTTGGGTGATCACCATCGGATTACGTTCATTCAGCATCGGCGGAATCAGCTCCTTCATCCGTTTACCACTCTCCTCCCAGTTCACCTTTCCCTCGCGGTAGGTATTATCGGTAAGCAGGCAATCGCGGATATCCAGCCAGCGGTTGGCGATGCCCTGCGAATCGAGATAGGCTGAAACGATAGCGGTAGAGATCAGCTCTCCGGCCGAAACAATCTGATCATACACAAAATCATACTCCCGCGGTTCTTCTTCCAGCGTCCACTCTACCTCCACAAACAGGTTATTGACCTTCGTATATACCTCGGCGTTAGTATCAGGAAACAAAGCATCCATGATTTCAGCATGATACTGCTTCACCTCACTTAGAATGGCTACCGCATCACCCGACTGTTTACAATGCGCTTTCACCACCCGCTCCAGGGCATTGGTTGTTTTGCCCATGGCGGAGATCACCACCACCAGCTTCTCACCCGGAAACAATTTCAGGATCGACGCCATATTTTTCACAGCTTCGGCATCCTTCACGGAAGCGCCACCAAACTTGAATACTTTCATTGAATTAAAACGAGATCAGATTTTATGATTCACGCGGATCGAGCTTACAATTGATCCATTCCGCATCGAATGATGTTTTATACTTTTTATAGAAGGCGATCGCCGGAGTATTCCAGTCGAGCACCTGCCAGTGCAATTGCTTTGCCCCCTGCTCCTTCGCCAACCGGATCAGCTCCTCAAAGAGCAGCGTACCGATGCCTTTTCGGCGATGCGTAGCCGTTACCACGATATCATCCAGGTAGATTCCGCGGCCCTTCCACGTGCTATACTTCACGAAGAACACCGCTGCACCCACTACTGCGCCATCCAGTTCCGCCACCAGCGTCTCAAAAGCCGGACGATCGCCGAAGCCATCCTCCACCATCGAAGCGGGAGAAGTCATCACCTCCTCCGGAGCCTTTTCAAACTCAGCCAGCTCACGGATCAACGCATGCACCGCGGGCATATCCTCTTTTGTACCTTTGCGCAGCCGGATATTCACGGCGCAAAAGTAAGGCATTCTGACTGCCATCGAGACGAAAAATGAAACTACATCACAGGATCATCGGCGCAGGACCCGAAGTGTTCATCTTCCATGGACTCTTCGGCATGAGCGACAACTGGCAGAGCTTCGGAAAGCAACTCGCCGACAAAGGATTCAAGGTGATCCTCAGCGATTTACGCAACCACGGACACTCTGGTCATGCACCCGAGCACAACTACCCCGTGATGGCGCAGGACATCGCCGAACTCATCCACGACCTTGGCGCGCAGCAACCTGTGGTGATGGGACACAGCATGGGCGGCAAGGCCACGATGCAGGTCCTCTGCGATTTTCCCGGACTCCTAAGCAAAGCCATCATCGTTGACATCGCCCCCTGGAAATACCCCATCCACCACCGCGAAATCCTCGACGCCCTCCTCAGCATCGACCTCAACATCGTAAAAACCCGCAAGGAAGCCGAAGACATCCTTGAGCGCGACATCGAAGAATTCAGCATCCGTCAGTTCTTGTTAAAGAACCTCTACTGGAAAACACCCGAGCAACTCGCCTGGCGCTTCAACCTCCACGTCATCGACCAACAAATTGACGAAGTAGGCGAACCCACCTGGCCGGCAGTCCCGGTTACCACGCCGGTGCTATTTGTAAAAGGCGAAAACTCCGGCTACATCGACCCCTTCCGCTTCAACGAAATCGAAAACTGGTATCCAAATGCAGAGCTCGTTGAAATTCCAAATGCCGGGCATTGGGTGCATGCGGAGAATGCCATGAGCCTGTTAAAGGAAACGGTGGATTTTCTACTGAAATAAAATCATCCTCACGTTAATCCAGCAAGCAAAACTTGGCGGGAATTAGGCCCTATCCGGCCGAAGACCGGACGGGGTGTTGGGAGTGTTTGGAGGGTTGGGATGGTTGTAAATTATAAATGAGCAATCAAGTTTATGATTTACCCTTAACACCTACACGAAAACAATTCAAATTAAGTTTTACCTATGATCCCCTGTAATAAATGCTTACTTTACAACAACACGCAATAACTCCGCTAAAGTCTGGGTATAAAGCAGTCCAGAACCTCAACCGGAGGTGTAAATAGAAACGTTGGAGATATCATGAAGCTGTACTGGAAGAACATTTAGAATATGCGAAAGGGGATGGGTTAGTGGCAAATTTGACAAGCAAAGTGGTTAAACTAAAGTTCAGATTCACATAACGATGCATTAGCAAATTGCTGAGTCCAAAAAGCTAATTTACGACCTTGCACATAATCACCATCTGGCCCTCGCAAATCCTTAATTTTAGAAAGTGCATAACTCTTCAAATTCACTATCGCAGAATGCCTTGAATCTCTATCTACACGCACGACAGAACTATATGGAATTACATGCGCTTTGAGCCTGCCATCATTCTTATAGTCGTTAATACGGAAACCACTTTCAGAGATATTCTTAATTTTAAAAAGTTCTAAAATCTGTTCAGTATCCAAAACTAAAAAACCATTCTGGAAAGCTCTCTCTCCAAATGGCATAGAATAATCTTCAACAATAATCAAACTGCCATCCTTAGATAATATTCTTGTAAAAAATCCTTTCGGACCGAAATATTCAAGCCATGAATGCGGATCGATTTCATGTAAAACGTTACAAAGTAGAATGAGATCAAAGCTATTACCACCAAAAGTATTAATAACATCTGAAGAATTAAAAAAAAATCTGTTGACAGACTTCCCATAAACTTGATCAATTTCACATCTTGCTATTTCATTATTTTCCGAAAATTCATCAAAAGCAACATAATCAAACAAGTCACTAAAACTCATTGATTTTTCACGAAACAACTCACTCAAATTGCCCAGAAGCCTACACTTGCCTGCACCAAAATCTAAAACCTTAATTTTCCTATCTAGTTTACCAACGAATATAAGATCTTTTACTTGTTCACTTTGAGGGTCTTTGGGCCGTCTAGATGCTACGAATGGTTCGGACAAACATTCAAAAACAAACTTATTGAATGCATACAGTTGTGGTAAAGATAGAAAATCTAATAGTTTCAAAATCCTAGAATTATCCCCTAAAAGAGTGGCCAACACCATATCTGGTATTTTCCCAGCATGACTAACAACTCCATTATTAACAAACCAAATTTTATAAGAATCAAAGCTAGACAATATTGAAATCGAATGAGTCGCAATCCAAATTTGCCCTATAGAATTAATTTTTAACAATCTTTCAATGAACTGTAGTGCCGAGTTTGGATGCAGGTAATTTTCAGGCTCATCGATTAATAATATTGTGTCATTTAATTTAAGCGCTTGAGAGTGCATAGCTAAAGCAAACATTAGGAGCTTTTTTTGTCCATCCGATAACCCTGCATTACTCAATGGCAGCCCAAATAAAGTTGCCTCACCACTCGCATCTCTTTCCAATTTAGTACCCAAAAACACATCAACTAAATCACATAGCCTTTCATAATTTTCAATATTTCCCTTTTTAACAGATGTATTCTTTTCCGAGTCATCAAGAATTGCTTCGCGCCAAACATCTTGCAGATGCTGTAATCTTGCAAATGCGTAAATGCTTGTTTCCTCAAAGCCAGTTTTCTCGTCCCAAGAATTCGAACCATTTTTAATTCCACCTCGCGTCATTTCATCCGGAAAGCTAATATTGAGGTTTCGAGGCATATAGATTAAAGATTTTGGCACACTAATTTCGTCTGGACTAAAGCGAATCATACAATTTGATACCTTATTTTCCAATATTTCGCAATCTACTTCATAAGATTTGATCAGTGATTCTAATTTATTGATTGACCTTTGGATATCCTTTATAGACGATTCTGCCTTAGCTTCAAACAAATCCCTTTTTAATAATTTCAATTTCCGTCCACTTACTGTAATAAAATCTTTAATCCTTGTTAACGACTCCTTATCTCTTTTTAAATCATCATAATACGTTCTATCATTCAACAACTCATATAACAACATGAGCATATGAGTTTTACCAGACCCATTCTTACCCGTTAACAAAACAACGTCTTCAAGTCTATCCAGCTTAATATCAGGCAAACCAAATTTTGCAGAATAACTTGCTGGAATATTTAATGAAATAACTTTCATAGAATATCAAATTAAACAATTATGGTTGAATGAAATTAGTTTCAATATTCCAGTATTAATAAAAACTCAAACACAAATATTAACATTGCAATTGAAATGTATTTCAAAGGGTGATCAGTAAGATTTGTATGCTTTATTGTAGTATCCTTGAAGCCCCTTCTCATCATCAATAGAATATTTTCCATCACAGCATACGCTAATAACTTCGGGGAGTACTTTAAACAAATCATCTAAAGCATTTTCATGTCCAGTTACTTTAGCATAAAAACTTGCACCATCAATTGTGCGAATCTTCGCATTTAATGAACACTTTTCTCCCTTCTCTTTATCAGATGGAGTAAACTCAATATCATATTTAGCAGGCTTCTCAGGGATTATTGTAACGTAATAAGCTGTATAACCTTTATAAATACTTGTTTTAGGCATAACGGCTCCCTCAAGCAAGTAATACACATCAGATAGCTTGCCGAAAGTAACTGTATTCCATTTATTTTTAACTTCGGCAACAATTCGATTTTCATGTGATACTAGATCAACAATATTGCCAGTCTTCATATTTTGCCAACCTTTACAGGAGCCCAAAATCAATTGATGAAACTCCCCTACATGATTTTGTAATGACTTCTGGGCTTGTCTATTTGTTTCGTTTTTTATCCAGTCATCATGATTCAATCCAAATCCTGCCATTTCGAACATAGCCGAAAACGGATCTATAACATTATTTCCAAATTTCCTTTGGGCTGCTGACTTTGCTTTTTCAGCCTTCTTTAGAACATGTTCAACTACATAGATAAGAGTATCGTCTTCAATCCAATTAAGAAAACTCATAGCATTTAGTTTATTTTAAATCAAATATATTTATTTTATTTGATTTTCTAGGTTTTGAAATTGAAGATTTGATTTTTACATCTTTTATTTTATCGTAATACTTGTTTAGGGAAGAAATAATTGACAATCCAATTTCTAATGCTAAATTGACAGGAACAGCATTTCCAATTTGTTTGTATTGCTGATTCATAGAACCTGCAAATTTCCAATCATCAGGAAATGTCTGAATACGAGCATACTCCCTAACACTAAAGGGACGAGTTTCATCGGGATGACATCGCTCAGTTTGCTTTTGGGCAGGACTACAAGTTAAGGTCAGACATGGCTCATCCCAACTAATTCTTCGTGCAATTCCTGTTTTACCACCGCCCAAATAAAAACTATTTTGCATATACTCTTTCTGAAGTTTCAATGGCAGGTCACGCCAATAGCCACCTGGAGGAATTAAATCAAGAATTTCTTTTTTCCTAGCTGGGTACTTCGCACCCGGAGAATTAGGAACTTTAGAATCATACAACTCGCCTTTCTTTAGAGCATCCTTCGTTGTATAAATCTTTTTAAAAGGCTTTGGGTAATTAAACTCCAAGTCGACATCTTTACGAATACCAACAATTATTAAGCGTTCACGCTTCTGAGGAACCCTATAAAAAATTGCCTTTAACACTTTGGGTTCCAAAACTCGATATCCAATCTCATCTAAAATCGATATCATTCCCTGTAATGTCCGACCTTTATCATGAGTAAGCAATCCGCGAACATTCTCGCCAATACATAATAAAGGGTTTGTTTCCTGGACAACTCTAGCAAACTCATAAAACAAAGTACCTCTTGCGTCTTTAAGACCAAGTTTTTTTCCTGCATAACTAAAAGCTTGACAAGGAAACCCACCTGTAACTACATCTACTTGATTTTTATATTCCTTGAATGATACATTTTTTATATCATCCTCTATAACATTCCAGTTCGGGCGATTTATTCGTAAAGTTTCAGCTGCCCAATGATCAATTTCATTTAATGCAAGACATTTTAGGCCTGCTTTCTCTAAACCAATTGCTAAACCGCCAGCACCAGCAAAAAGCTCTATAACCGAAAAAGTTTGAGATGAGGTTACTTGAATATCTTCGTGATCCTCAGCAAACAAGAAGCCCAACTCGTCAAAAACCTTGAGCTGTTCTTTGCGATAAACACGATAATTACTCATTGGCTCACGTACTGCTGTAAGCTTTCCACTTTTATCCCAACGGCGCAATGTCTCTTTAGTTTTACCGAGCATATCTGCGACTTCAGCAAGAGTATAGTATTTTTTCATATCAACATTAAACAACATTATACATGGTTACGAAAATAGTAAAAAACAAAATTCATTTGGTAATAATAATTGATAATAGTTGAAAAAAACTATTCCCTACCTGTTTCTAAAATCATTTTCCATAATGAAGCTCCAAGTTCTTTTTTTCAAGGAAACAAAATAGACAGTTCCTATATATCCTTGCTTTCAAAGTAAAAAAAGCTCACTCATTAGTTCAAAGGATGAACTTTAAGTTAAACAGATCATTTACCAAATAAACAAAGTAACCTTCTTGAAAAAGATAAAGACAAATAAACTACCCTTCTAAACAAAGAAAAAGTTAAAAGAAATGAACCTATAACATACGTATATTAAAGATTGACTTTGCAATAATTAGCAAGAATTCCATATGTAAAACTACAAAATTCCTCTAAGAATTTAATATTTTAGAAATCTGAGCTTTAAACCATTCTGTAGAAGCTAATTCCTTCGGTCTAATTCCATATTTATTCAAAATCTCTTTGTCGAAATAATCCTTCACACTATAAAACTTAAAAAACACCTCTATATCATTTGAATTCAATTGCTCTATTATCAAATGTTCATTCTGTTTGTCTATAATATTATCAGAAGAAATCTTCAATTCAAGATATGAAGATCTAGATTGCCTATAAATTGAAATGATATAATCTTTATTTTTATTCTTTTGATCAACAAGGGCTTGTTTATACTCCTCAATTTTCAAATTATTTATGCCAATCTCCAAAATGTTCATTGGATGGTAAAGATAATTCTCAAGGCAATAATAATCAAGAATATAATAATTTGGATACTTTTTCCGTAGTCTTTGAATTTCGCTATCTAATAAAAAATCTCTGTCACGTAGCCCAAATTTATCAATCCTGCTCTTGGTTTGGGCAAATACACCACCGGCATCTCTTTCAGCAATAAAAGATACATTCCTTAAATCTAAATTGTTTAGTAATTCAGCATTCTTATTCTCGCAATACACTAATTTATCATCATTTAACCTATCAGAAGAAATATCATGTAAAAGCGTAGCTACAGATACTTGACTTAAACTATTATTACATAGTATTGTTTTTAAACCCTTTGCTTCACATCTTCGTAATAGATCAAACGGATGAAAATAAGCATTTAATGAGTTCTCACATTCCTCGCATATACATTGAATCATCTCTTCAACCTTCAACCTTTGAAAATCGCGATTTATATCTTTTAAATTTTTTCGAATAATAGTTAAAAACTCTTTACGCTCACTTCCGCTAAGCATAATCGTAATTTTATTCTCGAAATATTTTTCTCTAATTATAGCAAAAGTACTTTCATATTTCAATAAAACTCCATATCGCCAATATTTATCATTAAAAATATCTTGATGCATTTTAACAATCAATCTTGACAAAATACCTTTGGGCATAAACTTGTACCTCATCTCGAATAACGATACTTCGCCACTTGGTGTCCAGTCCAATTCAATTTCATCTACCGCAAGTAGTCGTGGAACTAAATAGTCTCCATTCTCTAGTTCAAAACACAAATCAAATTTCTTATTCCTCATCAGTGAAATCAACTGAGATGTTTTTTCATAATACTCTCTTTCATCCCAAATTCTTGAAATATCCTCAATAGTAAATCGACCATTCTGTTCAATCACCTTCCGATCATCCAAAATTTTATATACTCCCTTTGTAACCCACTCGTGATTTAAAAATATTGTATTTTTCAAGTCTACGTCAGTTTGAAAATGTAATATCACTCCTAAGTCATGAAAGTATTCACTAAGATAAAGTGCTCCTTCCTTTTCTCTGTAATGTTTTTTACAAATTTCAAGATATTCATCCTGAGAAATATAATTAATTCCTTTTTGCTTTAGTCCTTCGATTTCTATCCTAATATCAACCCACACTTTTGGCAGGGGTGTGCCAATATGTGGCAACTTAGATGCGATCTCAATTATCTCATCTTTAAAACTAACCAGCTTATCTCTATAACTATCAATCAAACTAATTTTACTAAATTTAACCAGGTTTGGGAATGACTCTTGAAACTCTTTGAAAGGAATTTCTCTATTGGGTTGATCCGCCTTATTTAAAACAATTATTGTTGGACTTTGATCTCCTAGCAGCTTGATTATATTTAGCCAATAATAAAAATCTTCGTGGCGATCTTCTTTTCTAGACTCAGTAACAATCATATATACCGACCTCTTTGTAAGAAAAAACTGATGAGTTGAATGATAAATTTCTTGTCCTCCAAAATCCCAGATATTGATTTGGAGATCTCGTTGAATTTGAGGGTTTATCTTCTTTAATCTTTCAACTGGGACAATCCATGGCTCAATATTTATTCCCTCAGTTGAAGGCTCTTCTTCAAGACTATAATTATCGTTTAACAAGGCTTTTGACAAGCATGTTTTCCCAACCCGACCTTCGCCTACAATTAGCAGTTTGGCCTCATATAAAAAATCAGGAACATCCATTTGTTCGATAAAATTCCTAATTGAATTTACACCACGTGCAACAATCTCTGGAGGCAAAAGATCAAAAGGATTACCTTCTAAATAAAGTGAGTTTAACTTTGGTAAATTAGCAACTTTCGATGGCAGATATTTAATTTCGTTGAAAGACAAATCCAAGTGAGTTAACTCAGGTAAATCACATAAATCCTCTTTTATCACCTTAATTCTATTATGGCTGAGGTTAAGCTTTTTTAAATGTCTCAGCTTAGTTATTTCAACCGGTATAGATTCTATTTGATTTTTAATTTCCGAATAATCATCATTACCTAAATCAAGAAACATAAGATCTGGACAACTTTCGAATATCTGCGATGGAATCTCTGTTAAACCACAGTTTCTTAAATCTAACCTATTCCAACCATGACTTATTGCATACTCAAGGTTTCTACGTACTTTCTCAACATTACTTAGACTTTTCTTCATAATATAGTTTATAAATTCGAGGTGTTTAAATCCTCCATCTTGAATAAATCCTGATGTTCTTTTTTTGAAATGCTAGTAAGTTAATTAAACACCAATCTATTTATTCACTTAGTCGTCACAAATTCTGTTTCAATTTGATTCGGCTCATATTATAACTCCGCGTTAGCGGATCATGGACATCAGTCATGGTTATAAAAGAATAGTAATGGTAAGGCGGTGTTTACTATTTGTTTCCTGGAATCAGGATTTCCCAAAAATAAAACAAAACCGTTGTTCTGGCAATGTGGGGTGGGGGCTATTTTTAGCGGGTCAGGTGGTGGGCTGGAGAAGGATATAGTGTACACTTCGGCCGCCTTCGGTGCTTTGTTCGTGGGATCCCGATTTTAAAGTGGTTAGTTTAGTCGGAAATAGAACTTTTTACAAGAAAGAGCACTTAACCATATCCGGTGCCATTCCCCGCAAAAATGCGGTGATTAGCGGTCTTATTCCCCGCAAAGATGCGGTGATTAGGAAAATTATTCCCCGCAAAAATGCGGTGATTAGCGATTTTATTCGCCGCATTCCGGTAAACGGAATACATTTATTTAAGCTTTTTCACGAATTCATCCGGACTCCTGACCTCCACCTCGCTGTGCTTGAAATCTTTCAGGTTGCGGGTCACGATGCAGTTAATCCCGGGAATGCCGGCGGCAGCTACCATCTGAAGGGCATCTTCAAACTTTTGTTTCAGAGTTGCAAAGCTACAGAGTGATAGCGTTTCGTATGGTTGCTTCGGAAAAGCAAATAAACTACTATGCATCTCTGTATCTCTGTACCTCTGTACCTCTGTACCTCTTGCCCTCCCGCCTCGCGAAGCGAGCGGGATTGCCCCTTTACATCCCGCATTGCAGAGCAATAGCGGGACTGCAACCCTGAGGCTTCTCCCGCAACTTGCACCGAGTGCACATTGCGGGACAGGGCGCAAGCGCTCCGAAACTCCAAAACCTCGCAACTTAGAAACTCTGCACCTCTGTCACTCTGTCACTCTGAAACTTCCCCCTACTTCCACTCCAGCGTCTTCAGCATGCGTATCACGTCTTCGCGGATGTAATCCTGCACAGGCGCAAGGGAGTCGGCATTGGGGGCTACGTTGAAATAAACAGCGCCGCGGAGGAAGTGGTGTACGCTGTCGGTCACAAAGAATTGGGTGGCGCTGGCCGCTTCACCGCCGAGGGTGTAGAGTACGCCACCTACGCCGGGATTGAAGTGAATCACTTGCTCGTCGATGGAACTCGCGCGACTCGTGTGCTTGTACACTAACGTATGGGTGTCTTCAAGAAAACGGGCCACATCGCCGTTGAGAGGTTTGTAGGTGAGGTATAGCTGCGCATTCACTTTCGGCATCACCAGGTACCACCAGCATTGCTCGGAAAAACGGTTGGTGTCTTTTACCGGAATAGCGTAGTCAGGAATTTCGAATTTAAATGGGCATCCTTCAGGATCAAAAAGACTGTATTTGCGGTCGGGTAGTTCGATGCGGAAGTAGCCGCGGGGCTTGGGGGTGAATTCGGATTCGCTTTGGCAGGCGGCGATGGCAAAAAAAGCCAGCAAGAGCAGGACAGGTCGTAAGTGGTTTTTCATGGAGCGTGTTGTTCCCTGCAAAGAAAGTGATTCCCGCGGGAGAATCAGAAGGGTAAATCGCCGCCCATGTCGGTGATGGGTGGTGTCGGATCTCCGCCGCCGTTGAAGTCGCCTTGTCCTCCACTCTGCGCATCGCGCTTGCTGAGCATGGTCATGTTTTCGGCGATGATCTCAGTGGCGTAGCGCTTGATGCCGTCTTTCTCCCAGCTGCGGGTACGGAGCTTTCCTTCAATGAATACCATGTGCCCTTTGCGCAGTTGCAGCTTCTCGGCCGCTTCGGCTAAGCCTCTCCATAAAACGATGTTATGCCATTCGGTCTGGTCTTGTCGCTGTCCTTCTTTGTTCTTGAAGTACTCGGTGGTGGCGAGGGGAAACTTGGCGACCATGATGCCGCCTTCCATGTGTCGATACTCAGGATCTTTGCCGAGATTGCCGATAAGAAATACTTTGTTTACGCCTGACATACGGGAAGAGAATTAGTGGTTTCGCTTTCTGTTTCGGGAAATAGATACCTCAAATGTAGTCATTGCTATTTCTTTTCAAAGCAATTCCCCCGTTTTGGTGGCGAATGTTATCAACCGGAATCGTATCAGCTCCGCTCCGTCATGTATTTTACGAGTAATTGCGGGAGTCCGTAACGGTGTAACTCGTCTTCAGCTACGCGGATGTATCCGGGTAACCTGGCATTGCTGCAGCGTATTTCGCGGATGAGGGTGTGCAGCCGTTGATGCGAGAGGAGATGCGTGATGGAAACAGGTTTCGAAACTTTGTATGCTGTAGCGGTAAAGCCCAGCTCTTTGAGGTGGTCGGTCGGATGGCCTCCTTCTATTTCCACCAGCGGGAATTCATACAGCCCCTGCCAGATGTCTTTCGCCTCCCTTTTGCGCAGCAGGAGATATTGGCCGTCGTGGATGTAATAATAATGGAAGTAGCGGTCGCGGACTTTCTGCTTCTTCTCCTTGACGGGAAGCTGATCCACTATATTCTGAATCAGGGCTTCGCAGGCAAACTGGAAGGGGCAGGACTCGCAACCGGGATTTACAGGCCGGCATTGCAATGCCCCGAATTCCATGATAGCCTGATTATGTTCGGCCGGATGTGCAGGGTCGAGGAGTTCGGCAGCAAGCTGGGCGAAGATTTTTTTTCCGGCAGTGCTGTCGATGGGGGTATCGTTGCCGGTGAAACGCGAAAGAAAGCGGTAAACATTCCCATCCACAACCGGATGCGGCAGGTCGAAGGCGAAGGAAGAGATGGCAGCGGCGGTATAATCACCAATCCCCTTCAGCGACCTAATCTGATGATAATCAGCCGGAAACTCTCCTTCAAACAAATCTGTCACTTGTTTGGCTGCAGCGTGTAAATTTCTCGCACGACTATAATAACCAAGCCCTTGCCATAACTTCAGCACCTTATCAATAGGTGCACCGGCCAGGTCCTGAATACGCGGAAATTCTTCAATAAAACGCAGATAATACGGAAGTCCCTGATCTACACGGGTTTGCTGCAAAATAACCTCCGAAAGCCATATTTTATAAGCGTTTTTAGTGCCTCTCCAGGGCAATTCGCGGCCGTTTTTACGGTACCAATCGCGTAAAATCTTAGAAAACTCCTGTTCTATCGCCATATTGGGGTCAAAATTACACAAGTAATATTTTGTATTTCAGTAGGAAAGCATATCTTTGCAGCCCCCTAAAAGGAATTATTAATAATTAGTAAAGATGACTAAAGCAGAATTAGTGAACGAGATCTCGACTAAAACAGGGATCGAAAAGGTAGCAGTTCAGCAGACCGTTGAGTCCATGATGAAAGTGATTCGCAACTCGCTGATCAATAATGAAAACGTATATCTCCGTGGTTTCGGAAGTTTTATCGTGAAGAAACGTGCTAAGAAAACCGGTCGTATTATCACCAAGAATGCTACGATCATCATTCCTGAGCACTTTATTCCGGCGTTCAAACCGGCTAAGACCTTCACTGAGCGCGTGAAGAATGCTCATACCAAGAAAACCCAACCTACTCAATAATTAAATGAAGGGTGCAACTTTGAGGGTTCTCCTCATAGCCGGCACCGTTCTGCTTTCGGTACTTCTGTACTTCGCTCCCGGACAACTTAACCGGAAAAAATCAGCGGATACAGAGCAGGCAGCCGGAAGATCTGCGGAGGGGTTCAATGCCGACGATTTATTGAGTTCTGCCGAAGCTTCACTCGACAGCAGTCAGAAACAAACGCTGACCTTTCTGAGTGATGCTTTAAAGAAGAACGGAGATAAAGACACGGCGTCACTCGATGCACTTGGCCGATTCTGGGACCGGAATAATATTCCCGCCGCCTCGGCCATCTGGTTCGAACGGAAGGCAGCAGTAGTGAACAGTGAAGGGTCGTACCTGGAAGCTGCTTACAGATACTTCGACGCTTTCCGGATGGCAAATGATACTGCCATCAGAGCTGAACTGGTGCAAAAGTCGATCGCCAGCTATAAAAAAGTGCTGGAGATCAACCCGAAGAACCTCAACGCAAAAACCGACCTGGGTGCTTGTTATGCCGACGGCACCAACGAACCGATGAAGGGAATTACGCTGCTGCGTGAAGTAGTAGCCGAAGACCCGAAACATGAGATGGCCCAGTACAATCTGGGAATGCTCTCGGTGAAATCAGGTCAGCTCGACAAAGCGATAGAACGATTCAATACGGTGTTGGAGATTAACCCAAAACGTGTCGAAATAAATTTCTATCTCGGTCAGGTGTATCTGCAGAAAGGCGATACAATCCAGGCTATACAATCATACGAGAAGTTTATCAAAACTGCACCGTACGATGTAAGCGATGTCATCAAAATGGTGGAGAAACTAAAACAACCTTCATAGGTGGTTTCTTCAGGTCAATAACAGACAATAACCTCAAAAAATTTGAATCATGCCATCAGGTAAAAAACGTAAGCGTCATAAAATGGCGACCCACAAACGTAAGAAGCGTTTAAGGAAGAATCGTCATAAAAAGAAAAACAGGTAGGCCATCTAATGGCTGAATGACGGCCGTATGGGTATTCACCTATCCATACGGCTGTACCTATTTGCTAATGCTTTTCCCGGAAAGGTACTCTCGTTCCTGCCTTCTTTTTTTCATAGAAGGTCAACCGGTTAATCATCCCTGCAATTTCATTTCAGGCTCATGGGTTTGAACAGCGAACTCATCATCGATTCCACATCCACCGAGGTGAATATCGCCCTGGTGGAAGACAAGCGTCTCGTAGAACTCAACACAGAGAAAAAAGAAAACCATTTCTCTGTGGGCGACATCTATTTGGGCCGTGTGAAGAAACTCATGCCTTCACTGAATGCAGCTTTCGTAGATATCGGTTACGAGAAGGACGCCTTTTTGCATTACCTCGACCTGGGTGCTCAGGTGCAATCGCTCATTAAGTTCATGAAGAACTCGCAGGGCGGACGTCAGCCAGACCCCTTGCTGAACAATTTTGAGCTGGAGGCTGATATCAATAAGGCGGGTAAGATTTCGCAGGTACTCTCCCCTAACATGAGTATGGTGGTGCAGATCGCGAAAGAGCCCATTTCCAGCAAGGGTCCGCGTATCACTTCAGAAATTTCCTTCGCCGGACGCTATGTAGTATTGGTACCTTTCTCCGATATCGTTTCCGTTTCGCAGAAGATTAAAAGTTCGGCCGAACGCCTGCGCCTGAAACGACTCGCGACCAGTATCAAGCCCCGCAACTTCGGGATCATCGTGCGCACAGTGGCCGAAGGGAAAAAAGTTGCTGAACTCGACCGCGATGTGCAGGACCTGGTCGCCAAATGGACCACCCTCCACGAACAACTGCTCACCGCCACTCCGCCGAATAAACTGCTCGGTGAAATCGACCGTACATCGACCATTCTCCGCGATCTGCTAAGTCCCAACTTCAATGCTGTACACGTAAACGATGTGCGGCTGGCTGAAGAAATAAAATCATACATCCGAGGAATTGCACCCGACCAGGTGGATATCGTAAAAGTGTACAAAGGGAAGATGCCCATCTTCGAACACTTCGGTATCGACAAACAGATTAAATCTCTTTTCGGTAAAACTGTGAACATGGCGGGCGGGTCGTATCTCATCATCGAGCATACCGAAGCCATGCACGTGATCGATGTGAACAGCGGCGGACGTAATAAAGGTGCTGTCGATTCGCAGGAAAGCAACGCTCTTCAGACGAATCTGATGGCTGCTAAAGAAATTGCCCGTCAGCTGCGCATGCGCGATATGGGTGGCATCATCGTGATCGATTTCATCGACATGAAAAATACACTTCATCGCAAACAGCTTTTCGATACCCTGCGCGATGAGATGAAACAAGACCGTGCACGTCATACCATTTTACCGCCAAGTAAATTCGGACTCGTACAAATTACCCGTGAACGCGTTCGTCCGGTAACCGATATTGTTACCGCTGAAAAATGTCCCGCCTGTGATGGCACCGGCGAAATCAAAGCGTCACTCCTGTTGGTGGATGATATCGAGAATAACTTACGTTACCTCTGTCAGGAACAAAACGAAAAACAACTTACTCTGCAGGTTCACCCGTACGTCAGCGCATTTTTGAAACAAGGATTCTGGCGCATGAAATCACATCAGTGGATGTGGAGAAGGAAATACAAACAGTGGATTAAAGTAGAGCCCATCTCCTCCTACCATATTATGGAATTCCATTTTTTGAATGCACAGGGTGAGGAGATTAAACTTTAAACCTCTCCGAGGTTGAGAGTTTAAGGTTTAAGGTTTAAAGTTTAAGGTTGAAGGTTGAAGGTTGAAGGTTGACAGTTATTTATCAGAGAGTGTTTCATAAAGTGTGTCAGTTTAAAGAAAACACTAACTTTAAACTACACAAATGGAAAAGAAAAAGTTCGATTATGAAGCCTTCAAGAAGGAGGCAGCAGAACGCCTGAAGAAGGGCGGA